>Ga0306910_1000001_pt1 | contig 538309 bp, 492 predicted proteins | sample AntRauMFilla2698_FD_190438 | JGI IMG/M metagenome (GOLD analysis project Ga0306910, IMG submission 190438) | Saline lake microbial communities from Rauer Islands, Antarctica - Metagenome Filla 2 #698 (v2) (version 2) | ecosystem: Environmental > Aquatic > Non-marine Saline and Alkaline >... | reverse complement strand
GATCTCGACAACGCGCAGTTATCCGATCAGGCGGAACAGTGCCTTTGCCTCGTCCTCGACCGGGGGCAATTGATCTTCTTTTCAGGATGGGACGGAACCCATGAACAGCGGCCCCAATGCGGCGTAGGGCAACGCAGGTGTGATGCGTGGCTTCGGGATCGTACGTCGACATGAGCGGAGGTTTCTAATCAACGAAATCCTCTGCGAATCTCTCAAGAATACAGACGATCGCTTCACCCTCTGTCATCATTTGTGAGATAAGCCCGCATTGTCAGAACCTTGCCTGTAAAGAGGTTTCGAACCTGTGGACTTGTCTGTGCGCCGAGGCTGCTTGATATGAACCTTTTGTGACATTCGACCCTGATGTGATCTGCATTAGTCCGGCCCCGTCCATTCAGGGCTCAGATGACGCGACCGTCAACCATTGGGGCAAGAATCAGATGCATGACATGACTGAGGCCACCGCCACCGCGAAAGAGGCGTTTCCGTTAAAGAAATTGGCTGTGTCCGAACCGGCTGCGAAGCCATTGATCCGGGTGCGGAGCCTAAATGTCTGGTATGGAGAGACACGGGCGCTGACCGATGTGCATTACGATCTGTTTCCCAACGAAGTCCTTGCATTCATAGGTCCCTCGGGCTGCGGAAAGACCACGGCGCTAAAATGCCTCAACCGCATGCTGGACGCCATCCCCGGAATCCGGATCGACGGAACCATCACAATGGATGGCAAGGACACCTATCACAATGACATTGACCCACCCGAATTCCGTCGCCAATTCGGCCTTGTGGCACAAAAGCCGAACCCTTTTGCCGCGACGGTCCATGAAAACGTTGCCTATGGCGCACGCATCCACGGGCTCGAGCGTGATGGGCTAGGAATGGACGCCCATGTCGAGGATTGTCTGCGGCGTGCGTTTCTTTGGGACGAGGTCAAGAACGACCTGAATACGCTCGAGGGCGTCGACCTCTCCGGTGGCCAGCAGCAGCGGCTATGCATCGCCCGCGCTCTTGGGACCAGACCCAAGGTACTTTTGATGGATGAACCAACCGGGTCCATCGACCCCATTGCCACCAAGAAGGTGGAACAGCTTATTCTCGAACTTCGCAAGACACATGCGGTTGTCGTAGTCACTCATTCCATGATGGAAGCGCGCCGGATCGCAGACCGGGTCGCGATGTTCTACCTTGGCCGACTAGTCGAGATTGGACCGACGGAGCAGATGTTTGAGCATCCCGTGGACCCACATACAAAGAACTTTATGCATGGTGTCATGGGTTAAGGGAAAAGAGCGCTTCAGTAGATAAGGATGAATGGCTTGCTTCCGATAATGCTCCAAGATGCACGAAAGGCCGCTCTGCGGTATGGGAAGGTTTGCTAAACGGTCGGTAATTGGATGGAAGCGTTGTCCGACACAAAAGGCGGTGAGCTGCCGTTGACTGTGGACGGCGTAACCGTCAGGAATGCGGACTTTGCAGCTTTCGGCGAATTTTCGTTTATGGTTTCCTTAGTTAATGGGCCACGTAAAGTATAAATGAGGCTGATTGCGCGACGTCGCTATTCGGCAACGGTGTCTTGACCAAACACATTATTTCCAATATTCATGAAATATGGAATTATTATTCATAGATCGATTGTCAACTCTGAGCCATCCTCAACGGATGGCCGTGTTCCGTCTACTTATGCGGCGCTGTCCGGATGAGCTACCGGCTGGTGAAATTGCCGAAGCGTTGCAGCTTAAGGCAAGCACGGCATCGGTCTACCTGTCAGCTCTGACCCAAGCTGGTCTGATCTTGCAGCGCCGGGACGGGACGCGCCTGCTTTACGCCATCAATCTGGATGCGGCTCGTGAGGTTGTCGCGGGGCTTTTTATGGACTGTTGCCGCGGCCGGGCAGACCTTTGCCCACCCCAATTCTCTGACCTTCTCAGGAGTATCTCTCCCATGACTGATAAGAAGTTCAACGTCCTCTTTGTTTGCACCGGTAACTCTGCCCGCTCGATTTTTGCAGAGACCATTCTCCGCGACATGGTGGGTGACAAATTCACCGCTTATTCGGCAGGCACAGCGCATCGCTCGGAGCTGAACCCTTATGCGGTCGAAATGCTCAAGTCGAAGGGACATGATGTGTCGCTTTTGCGGTCCAAGAACGTCGAGGAGTTTCAGGGTGGCGACGCACCGCAGATGGATTTCGTGTTTACCGTTTGTGACCGTGCCGCCAATGAAGAATGCCCTACCTGGCCGGGCCAGCCCGTATCGGGTCACTGGGGCATGCCGGACCCGGTTAAGGCCGAGGGAACGGATGCGGAAAAGCGCCTCGCGTTCCACCAGACCTATGGAGCGCTTCACAACCGGATCATCGCATTTACCGCCTTGTCATTCGAAAATTTAAGCCGCGGATCGCTGCAAAAGCGTGTCGATGAGATCGGCAAAGAAACAGCCACACAGGAATAGTCAGTCATGACCACTTACGCTCTCAACGGCCTTGGCCGCATCGGCAAACTTGCCCTCCGCCCTCTCTTAGAACGCGGCGGAAAAATCGCTTTTATCAACGACGCCGTTGGCGATCCCGCGATGCATGCACACCTGCTGGAGTTCGACTCCATACATGGGCGGTGGCCTGCGGCGTTTGAGGCAGACAAGGATTCGATCCGCATCGACGGAACACGTATTCCGGTCACCAGCACACGCAATCTGGAAGACTTGCCACTGGACGGTGTGGATGTGGTCATCGATTGCACCGGAGCATTCAAGACGGAAGCAAAGCTGGCCCCCTATTTTGCAGCGGGTGTGAAAAAGGTTATTGTCTCAGCACCTGTCAAAGACGGGCCAACGGCCAACATCGTCTATGGCGTAAATGACGACATCTACGATGCAGACATTCACCAGATCGTGACGGCGGCAAGCTGCACCACGAACTGCCTCGCGCCTGTGGTGAAAGTTCTGCTCGAAGGTATTGGTATCAAGCATGGTACGATCACGACAATCCATGATGTGACCAACACACAGACGATTGTGGATCGTCCAGCGAAGGACTTGCGCCGTGCTCGGTCAGCGCTGACCAACCTGATTCCGACCACAACAGGGTCTGCCACTGCGATCACGCTGATCTATCCTGAACTGACGGGCAAGCTGAACGGCCATGCCGTGCGTGTGCCACTGCTCAATGCTTCCATCACCGATTGCGTATTTGAAATGGCGCGTGAAACAACTGTTGAAGAGGTAAATAGCCTGTTCAAAACTGCCGCAGAAGGCCCGCTGAAGGGTATTCTGGGATATGAGACGCGGCCACTGGTTTCCTCGGACTACACTAATGATAAGCGCAGCGGCATCATTGATGCGCCGTCAACGATGGTCGTGAACGGCACTCAACTTAAGGTCTACGTCTGGTATGACAATGAGTATGGCTATGCATATCGTCTGATAGATGTGGCTCTGATGGTTGGCGGCAAGCTGTGAGGCCTTCTCCAAAACGGGCCGCGGGATTCGCCGCCTATATTACGGTGACGGCGGCGTATTGGGCGTTCATGCTGACCGACGGTGCGCTCAGGATGCTGGTGCTGCTCCACTTCCACACGCTTGGCTTTTCGCCAGTGCAACTCGCCTATCTGTTCGTCTTATATGAGATCGCAGGCGTGGTGACAAATCTATCGGCGGGGTGGATTGCGGCGCGGTTCGGCCTGACCTCCACGCTCTATGCGGGGCTATCATTGCAGGCCGTGGCGCTCTTGGCGCTCACTCAGCTTGATCCGGCGTGGAGCATCACCGTCTCTGTGGTGTTTGTCATGCTCGTTCAGGGGCTATCTGGCGTCGCGAAAGACTTGGCCAAGATGAGTTCCAAAAGCGCCGTGAAAATTCTTGCCCCAAAGACAGGCGGTGGGTTGTTCCGCTGGGTGGCTATCCTGACGGGATCAAAGAATGCCGTGAAGGGCAGCGGCTTTCTATTGGGAGCGGTTTTACTGGCTGTCTTTGGGTTCGTTCCGTCGGTGCTGATAATGGCGGCGGTCCTGTTTGTCATCCTGATCGGGGTTGTGATTGGGATGCCATCGGGCCTGCCAGTGGGCCGCAAGGACGCTAAGTTCTCGGAAGTGTTCTCCAAGAACCGCAACATCAACTGGCTCAGCGCCGCACGGCTGTTCCTGTTCGGGGCGCGGGACGTCTGGTTCGTGGTGGGCATCCCGATCTACTTCTACGCTGTGCTGTCGGACGGCAGCACCGAGGGCAATCGCACCGCCTTCTTCATGATCGGGGCGTTCATGGCCGTATGGACGATCTTCTATGGCATTGTCCAAGGCTCGGCACCGCGCATCCTAAGGGCCGCGTCACGGACAGATGCACAAATGCTGGAGCTGGCAAAACGGTGGGTTGGTCTATTGATCATCGTGCCAGCATTTCTTGCAGGCCTGGTCTGGTTGGTCCCTGAACCATCGAATGTGCTTACAGCAACTATTGTGCTGGGTCTTCTGGTCTTTGGCGGCATCTTCGCCGTGAACTCAGCCCTGCATTCGTTTCTCATCCTCAGCTTCACGGATGCAAAACGGGTCACAATGGATGTAGGTTTTTACTACATGGCCAACGCTGCGGGCCGATTAGTTGGCACGGTCCTATCCGGTTTCACATTCCAGATCGGCGGGCTGTCTTTGTGCCTTGCCACGGCTGCCGCGATGATCAGTCTAAGCTGGCTCGCAACTTTGCAGCTCAAATCAAGCGAAGCATCATATGAGATGCCAAAAGGTATTCTACCATAACGGACTCACTTGCTTGTCGAATACTCATCAAACACCGTCTCTCAATGACACTCAAAGCACCTTCAGAACCCCAACAGTTATTTAAGTTCTTTGATCCTCGGAAAATAGCCGTTATTCGCAGCGTTGCGGAAAATCGGTGATTTAGCGTCAAAGCTGCCTCTCTCTGGACCATCCACCAATGTTCGGTAAGGGCGGCGAGAGTGGACAGTCATTTCGACGCAGCGAGGGTCTGGAGGCAGACGACTTTTGCGCTTCATTTCGTCTCTACGTGCTATCTTGAGACGTACACGAAAATCAGAATGCAATCAGTATATCTAGAGGTCGCCATGCCCATCCTGTTGTTCAAACTAGCAGGTGAGCCCGTCAATATCTAATGGAACGGCAGCGTATATCTTCAGAAAGTAGAGTCTCAGGCCTCGCGCCTTATAGACTTCCCAGATGTCAAACCGTTCACCTTTTCCACGATAGCGTCTGCGTCGATACCATGATGCCGATAAAGGTCGTTTATGGTCCCTGTCTGGCCAAAGTGTTCCACACCCAGCGAAATTGTCTGGTGCCCGATCACGGCCCCCAGCCAAGAAAGCGCGGCTGGGTGGCCGTCGATCAAAGTGATCAATTTACAGTGGGAGGACAAATCCGACATGAGGCTCTCGATATGTGATTGCGCTGCCTCGTTGCCGCGCGACCGTGCCCGCTGTGCAGCGGTCCATCCCGCGTTCAAGCGATCTGCCGACGTCACGGCTAGGACACCGATATCGCGGCGACCCTCGGACATCATACCAGCGGCTTTGATGGCTTCTGGCGCGACTGCGCCTTGATAGGCGATCACTACTTCGCAGTTAGGTCCAGGTTTGCGGAACCAGTAAGCACCGTCGATCGCTCCTTGGCGAAAGTCCTCATCCGCTCGTTGTCCAGGTTGCTCAATGGGGTTGGTCGTGAGGCGCAGATAGACTGATCCGCCGGTTTCGTCGCGCAGCCAAGTGCGCTCATCCGGATCGCCCTCGCCGTCGCGCTGAACGTAGTCAAACGCCCATTGCATGATCACGGCCAACTCATCAGCAAAAGCAGGCTCAAAGGCCGCAAGCCCATCCTGCGACATACCGATCAACGGTGTGCCGATAGACTGGTGCGCACCGCCTTCGGGCGCGAGGGTCACGCCAGAAGGAGTGCCAACAAGGATAAACCTAGCGTCTTGATAGCAGGCATAGTTCAGCGCATCCAGACCGCGCGCCACAAAGGGGTCATACACTGTTCCAATCGGGATCAGCCGTTTGCCCCAAAGCGAATGCGACAGCCCGGCAGCCCCTAGAAGCAACATCAGATTCATTTCGGCGATGCCCAGCTCAATATGCTGCCCCTGCGGCGTGAATTCCCATTTTGCGGTGGACGGAATGCGATGGTCGATGAACGCATCGGCCTGCTCGGTACGCGCAAACAACTTGCGGCGGTTTACCCACGGACCAAGGTTGGTGGTGCCCGTGACATCTGGCGACATAGTCACGATACGGTCAGCCAAGGCGCTGTCACCCTTAGAGAGATCATCAAGGATCTTGCCAAATGCCATCTGGGTCGAGGTCTCGCGCGCAGTGTCAATATTGATCGTCGGCACAGGCAGTTTGTCGTCGTGAAACCGTCGTGGTCCACCTGCAAAGAACGGCACATCCGCTAAAAAACGCATCATTGCTGGGGCGTCTTTAACTGTCGCCAGCGGCTCCCACTCTTCTCCATCGGCAACGCCCATGTGGTCCTGCCACGCGGCGAATTGGGTCTTATTCATCAGCCCACCGTGGTTGTCCTTGTGGCCCGCAATCGGGGTGCCCCAGCCTTTAATCGTATAGGCAAGGAAACAGATCGGACGGTCATGGTCGATGGCCGCGAATGCCTCGGCCATTGTCTCAACGCAATTACCACCAAGGTTTTCCATCAGGGCCGCCAGCTCGCCGTCGCTGCGCGCCTCGATCAGTGCGGTCACATCTCCCTGATCGCCCAGATCATCCATCAACCTTTTGCGCCAAACCGCGCCGCCCATAAACGTCAGCGCCGAATACTGCTGGTTCGGGCAGGCATCAATCCATTCGCGCAGCTTGTCACCGCCGGGTTCCTTAAAAGCGGCCTTTTGCAAGGCACCATATTTGACGCGCACGACGTCCCAGCCAAAAGCATCAAAGATTTTCTCAACCCGCGCAAACAGCCCCTCACGGACGATCCCGTCAAGTGATTGGCGGTTGTAGTCAATGATCCACCATGTATTGCGCAGGTCGTTCTTCCACCCCTCTTGCAGGGCCTCGTAAATATTGCCCTCGTCAAGTTCCGCATCGCCCACCAGCGCAACCATGCGGCCCATCGGCGCGTCGCAACCCCAGCTTTTAGCCGTAATGTAATCCTGCACGATCGAGGCAAAGGACGTGATCGCCACGCCCAAGCCCACCGAGCCTGTGGAAAAATCCACATCGTCGATATCCTTGGTGCGGCTGGGATAGCTTTGCACTCCGCCATAACCACGGAAGTTCTCCATCTTCTCGCGCGTTTGGTTGCCCATCAGATATTGAATTGCATGGAAGATTGGGCTGGCGTGGGGTTTAACGGCAACGCGGTCTTCAGGCCGCAGGGCGCTGAAATAAAGCGCCGTCATGATCGACACCATTGAGGCCGAAGATGCCTGATGACCCCCCACCTTGATCCTGTCCGATTTGGGACGCAGGTGGTTGGCGTTGTGGATCATCCAGTGCGACAGCCACAAAAGCTGTTGTTCAATCTCTTTCAGATATGTGGTGTTGCTGTCCATGGCGTGATTTCCCTCCGCTCAATCAAATTTTGTTTTAATCTAAAGCTTAAAACCCGATGCGGAATTGGTGGCCATCAGCATCTCGAGAATGGATCTCAACGAACCCGATCTCGTCCAGACACTACTTCATTGTGCGCACAATCTTCGATAAATCTGTTGAAATGAGCACGACGCAGCTAAAAGTAAAACTGGCGCATTATGGAGATCCAGCCCCTGCCTACGATGCTGCGTTGTGGCCCGTTGAAGCAGTTTGCGCTCCGTCCAGCATTTTTTGTGCCAAATGACCGCCAATGGGACATTGCCCCCGTTCAAAAACGACTATTCACACTTCATTCAAAAATTTCGCCTCTTCGATTGAAACAAAAGTGCCGCGCTGATCATTCATCGCGTGCCAATTTTGTCTAGCGTCTCCCAAGGCCTTGATGCCAGGTGTAGGTCTGCCGTCCTTGCCATCGTCCATTTTCACCCACGCACCCCGCCAGCCATCAACAACGAGTTCGATAAATTCTCCCTGTGAAAGACTGAGTATCTTCTTCTTCAAGGGCTCATCACCATGAATGTGTTTCACCCAAAGTGCATGATCGCGAACTTCGACGAGGCTCATGATGTTGCTCCTTTAAGTGGCTACAGACGACGCCATGTGACACTATAGCATCGTTTACCAACCCAGATGTCAACATGGCGGCGGTGCAACATCGCTGACAACACATGCAATGCCCTATTGGCTCGAAATGGTCATCGGATGCGGCGCAGCATCTGCTCAACATTGGGTCCGGTGCATGACATTCGCAGCCCTTAGCTACCATTTGCAAAGTGCGCCTTTGACGCAGTGCAGTTCCCATTAGGCTAAGGAACCATAACCAGAACATCACAGTTGAAGCGAGAACGATGGCGGAGAGGAATACCTTTGGGCATCGGTCATAACGGGTGGCCTCGCGCCGCCAGTCTTCCAATCGCCTGAACTTGATCTCAATCCGGTTACATGTTCTGTAACGGCGCTTGTCCACTGTCCGTCAGTGCATCGCACGGCAATGTCACAAAAGGGATATTTGACAGGTTTATCTCGTAACTTTCGCCGAGGGATGCAGGGCGTTATTCCGATATCTACAATGGTTTCTTGGAACCAGTCAGCGATATACCCTCGATCACGCAATAGCTAATCAGCCGCTAATAGACTATTCAACAAAGCCATGGCACCGGGATAATCACTTCTGTGGTTGCCGCCAGTAGTGCAAGACGTCACGCCCAGTCTTGAACTGCGCCATGTCCGTTCCGAACGCTTCCACCGCGAAGGCCGTCAGCGGTCTAACACCCGGCATGGTCTGGAGACGGCGCGCCCTGTCCGATTGTGAAGCCAACGCCTTAAGTTTTACTGCGCGCTCAGTGATGCGCACCGTTTTCTCTGCAATCCGCGGCAGCAGGTCCTGGCACTCCTCTCGGGTCAATGCGGACAATTCGGCGGTCTCACCCTCCCCCAATGCCATCATGCGATCGAGGTAGCGTATACCTGCGGAAAACATGTGGCCATGCTCATACAGCGGCGCTTGCAAGGCGTTCATATCCACGGTGCGCTGATGAACCAGCCGCTCCCGGCCGCGAAACATGGCCGCACGGGCCTGTTGCTCGACCGTCTTCGGCTCCACGAAACGCATCTCGGGCTGGCGACTTGGAAACGTCGAAGGTTTACAAAACTATTGGGGACCTGACATCAAACTTTAACATACGGCTTTAATGGTGTCGGCAGGTCCGTTCTGTCCGGGCGCAAACCTTTTATACCCTCAGCAATCATTGCTGCCGAATAGAGGAACTACCCCATGAAGACCATGATCAGCGAATTCCAGCCCAACCCCATCGGCGCCGACCCAATGGATGCTACCTTTGAATTGAGCGGTGTTGCAGGCGCTTCATTCTTTGGCACTATCATTAGTATTGAAAGCGATCCGGCTAACGTCGGGGTGGTCGACCATGTCGCGAGCGTTTCGGGCATTTTTGATGCGAACGGCTTGTTGACGGTCCTAGTGCCTGATTTGGAAAACCCGAGTTTTACGGTTGCGCTGGTTGACGCGTTCACCGGATCGGTCGGGGATGATCTGGACGTCGATGATGACGGATTTGCGGAGGTGGACCTTTCAACGGTCGGCATCACCACCGTGTTCGATGCAATTGGAATACCGGACGCATCTGTCGATGTATCCTTTCTGTATGGCGCGCAGTTGGGCGGCATCGACTTTGACTTTACTGGAGACGAGCCCCGGCTGGTGTTCCGGTCCGGCTCGACGGGCGATTGGTTCGCCGTGAATGATCCCGACAACGCGCAGGTATTCGATGTTAAAGGCACCGAAGTGACCTCTGCAGCTTTCGATACCGACCCAACCCTTGGCACGGACACGTTCGGGTCGATCAATCCTTCGATCAGACCCGCAGGCACGTTCGACTTGCAGATCACCGAGATTTGGTCAGGCAATGACCAAGGCTCGGACCTAACCGAAGACTGGTTTGAGCTCACGAATACCGGCACGGTGGCATGGGTGGCGGCGACGGATGGCGATCTCTATTTTGACGACGATTCGGCGGACCCGGCCGCAGCCGAGCGGTTGATGGGCATCGAAAGCATCGCTCCGGGCGAAAGTGTCATTTTCATCGACGCCGAGGATATAACCGACTTCGAAACCGTCTGGGGCTCTGTGCGCGATCTGAGCTCCACGCAAATCGGCACCTATGCGGGGCCCGGGCTCAGCGGTGGCGGCGACGTGGTCACCGTGTTTGCAGAAGGGGTGGAAACCCTTGGTGATGGTGTTCTCAGCGATGCTGATCAGCTGGATTTCGAAACGTATCCAGACGCGGCGGCCAACCCTGGCCAATCCTTTGATGTGCCTGCCCAACAGTTTAGTGGCGATTTGGCGGATCAAAGTGATGTGGTGACGACCGCCCCGAACGACGCAGGCGAAAGCGCAGTTGGTTCGCCAGGCTCCGTGACGCTTGTGACACCGCCTGCCAGCGCCTTTACATTGGAATTGTTGCATATCACCGATCAGGAAGCCTCTACCGGGGCGATAATCGACGCTCCCAACCTGTCGGCAGTTGTCAATGCGCTCAGAGCGCAGGATCTGGATGAGGACGGCATCGCCGACAACACCCTGTTCCTATCCTCAGGCGACGCATTCATTCCAGGCGTCTTCTTTTCCGCCTCAGAGACGGTGTTCGGCGCAGAGGGCATCGCCGACATCCAGATCCAGAACGAGTTGGGCATACAGGCCATTGCTCTTGGCAATCATGAATTCGACCGTGGCCCAAGCGTTCTGGCTGGCCTGATCGACGGTAGCGCGGGTGAGGGCAACCTGATAAATGGCGTGGATTTCGCAGGAACTGCGATGCCGTATTTGTCCACCAACCTCGATTTTTCGGCGGAGGTCAGCCTTGCTACGCTCGAAGTTGCGGGTGGCGGGGCGCCAATTGCAAACACCATCACCTCTTCGGTAGTACTCGACGTGAACGGTGAAAACATTGGCGTTATTGGCGCAACCACACCTACGTTGAGCACGATTTCCAGCACCGGTGATGTGCTCGCCACGCCCCAGCCCTTTGACGGGACGCCGACACCCGAGCAGCTCGATGCGCTTGCTTCAGAGATACAGATGGAAGTGGACGCGCTCAAAGCGGCAGACCCCACACTAGACAAGATTGTCCTGCTTGCGCACATGCAGCGGCTGGATATCGAACTGGGCTTGGCGGAGCGTCTGACGGATGTCGACATCATCGTCGCGGGGGGGTCGAACACGCGCTTGTTTGATGACAATGACCGCGCACGGGCGGGCGACAGTGACCAAGGCCAGTACCCGCAGTTTGTCCAAAACGCGGGCGGTACAACAACGGCTGTCGTCAACACTGACGGGTCGTACAAGTATGTCGGCCGTCTCGTGATCGATTTCGACGCAGATGGCAACATCATTCCCGGCAGCTACGATCAAGAGGTATCGGGTGCCTACGCAACTGATGACCAGGGGGTAGCGGCTCTGGGTGCCGGAGATCTGATCGACCCCGAAATTCAGGCTATTGTCGATGCGATTGAGGTAGAGATCGTGGCGGCGGAAGGCAATGTCTTCGGTGTTTCCGATGTGTTCCTCAACGGCAACCGGTCGGGCATTGAGGATGCCACGGACACCGACGGTGTGCGCACGCAGGAGACAAATCTTGGCAACCTTACAGCGGATGCGAACCTTGCAGCAGCACAGGCTGTGGACAGCGACGTCGTCGTTTCGATCAAGAACGGTGGAGGCATTCGTGCCTCTATTGGCGAAACGGTCGTTTTGCCCGGTGACACGACTGCAACGCGCTTGCCCAACGACGAATTGCTGGACGGTGACGGCAACGTCATTAAACCGGATGGCGGCATCAGCCAGAACGACATCCAGACGGCGCTGGCCTTCAACAACTCACTGTCATTGCTGACCGTGACTAAGGCAGAGCTGGTTGCGGTACTAGAACATGGGATCAGCGCCATTCCCGGCGTCGCGGGACAGTTCCCGCAGGTTTCCGGTGTCAAATTCTCATATGATCCGAACCTTGAGGCGGGCGCGCGCATTCTGAACGCTGTGATCGAAGATGGTGACGGCAATGTCATCGCCGAACTGGTGCGCGACGGGAACATCGTTGGTGCGGAGAACCAGGAGTTCCGCATCGTAACACTGAACTTCCTTGCGGGCGGTGGCGATGGATATCCCTTTCCGACCGGGCCTGAGGCGATGCGGGTCGATCTCAACGATCTGGACGGAGATGGTGCGGATGATGGCGCGACCGGTATAGCGACCTTTGCCAACGATGGGACCGAACAGGACGCGCTTGCGGAATTCCTAGCAGCCAACCACGCGGAAGCAGCGACAGCTTATGATGAAGCAGATGCTGGTCGCGATACGGATGGGCGTATTCAGAACCTGAATTTCCGTGAAGATACGGTAATCGACGACAACCTGCCTGATACACCGGTAGCAAGCGGCGAAGTCACATTTGCTATTGCAGCCGAGTTCGAAGGCGAGGGCGGCGAGGGTGCCTCCGAGGTTGTCGCTCATGAAGACGGCGTGTTTTATGTAACGAACGGTACACAGGGGCGAATTGACGTATTCACTCTGCCGATGGAGAATAGTGCTCCCCAATTCATTGACCTGACGGGGCTCGAAGGGTTCGACAGTCTCCAATCTGTCGCGGTTAAGAACGGGATCGTTGCGGTCGCGATTAGCCGCGCTCCGGAAGCGGCTACCGTCTTCGGGCAGCAAGTCGTGTTGTCCCAGCCGGGCTTCGTGGCACTGTTCGAGGCCGATACGCTGACGTTGATTTCGACCGTGGACGTAGGAAACCTTCCCGACCAGCTGACTTTCAACGCGGACGGCAGTCAGCTGCTGGTCGCAGGCGAAGGGGAAAAGAACGAGGACAGCGATCAGGACGATAATCCCATTGGCACGGTTGCTGTGATCGACGTGACCGATCCTTCCAACCCTTCCGCAAATATCATCGACTTTACGCAGTTTAACGGGCTTGAGGACGCAGCGCGCAGCGCGGGCATCCGTTTGCAGGAGGGTGTTAGCATCGCCGAGGATTTCGAGCCGGAATACATTGCCGTGAGCCCGGACGGAACGATTGCCTTTGTGTCGCTTCAGGAAAACAACGCGATTGCTAAGATCGACCTTGCAACTGGCGATGTGGTGGATGTCTTTGGCCTGGGCATTGTTGAATTCGGCCAGACGGGGCTCGACCCCCTTGATGATGGTTCCATCGATATCCGCACCGTCGACAACCTTGTCGGTTTGCGTATGCCAGATGCCATTGCCTCAGCCGAAATCAACGGCCGGACCTATGTGCTCACCGCAAATGAAGGCGACAGCCGCGGCTTTGATGAAGACCGGGTCGAGAACCTCGTCAACGAGGGTAAGCTTGACCCAGCTCTGGTAAACGAGTTGTTGGCAAAAGGCCTGATCGATACAAATCCCGACATCGATGTCGGTATCGAACGGCTACAGGTATCAACCACTGATGGTGACACAGATGGCGATGGTGATATCGACGTGATCCATACGTTCTCGTCGCGCTCTTTCTCGATTTTCGATGCCGACGGAACGCTTGTTTTTGACAGCGGATCGCAGTTCGAACAGATCATCGCCGATCTCGCGCCAGAGCGGTTCAATGACGATGACGGCCAAGACGGCGAAAACCGCTCCGACGCAAAAGGACCCGAGCCGGAGGCCATCGCAGTCGGCGAGGTTGGTGGGCGCATGTATGCCTTTATCGGGCTGGAACGCGACAGTGGCATCATGATCTACAACATCGACGATCCGGCCAACGCGCGCTTTACAAACTATATCCCGCCCAGCCATGTCGACAACACCGCCGCAGGCGATGTTGCGAGACACGGCCCAGAGGTGATTACGTTCATCGCAGCTGAAGACAGCACCACAGGTGAGGCACAGATCGCGATTTCTTATGAGGTTTCGGGAACAACGGTTGTCTATGACCTGCCTGCGCTAAACCCGATCGTGGCGATCCCTGAAATACAGGGGGCCGGCCATGTTTCGGCATTTGCGGGCCGGACAGTGACAACAACAGGCATCGTCACAGCGGTCGATTTCAACGGATACTATCTGCAAGACGCCATAGGCGACGGAGACACGGCGACCTCCGATGCGATCTTTGTCTTTACCGGCAACGGCGTGGCGCAAGGCCTCGTGGCGGTCGGTGACGAAGTCACGATCAGCGGTGAAGTGAGCGAGTTCATTCCGGGCGGTGCTAGTTCGGGCAATCTGTCGACTACGCAAATCTCTGCGTCCGAGGCGGAAGTGCTCAGCCAAGGCAACACCGTCGCAGCAACGATTATCGGTGCTGCCGGGCGCACGCCACCGAACGCGTCAGTGATCTCGCCTGATGAGACCCCGGTAAACTTGCTGGAAGAGCCTGGCACGTTTAACCCAGAGCAGGACGGCATCGACTTCTACGAGTCGCTTGAAGGCATGTTGGTTACCGTCGACAACCCGGTTGCGATTTCCGCGACCAACCGGTTCGATGAGACCTGGATTGTCGCTGACAATGGCGCCAATGTCACCGGTGGCGGCCAGACGGGGGGCCTGAACGACCGGGGCGCGCTGGTCATAAATGCGGATGCCGATGGGTTGGGGGATCTCAATCCAGAGCGCATACAGATCCAGTATGACGCCTTTCTTGATCTGGTGCCTGAGGGCTTTACCCCACCTCAGATCAACCTAGGCGATGAACTTGGCAACATCACAGGCGTGGTTGGCTATTCCTTCGGCAACTTTGAGATCAATGTGACCGAGGCTTTCGAAGTGGAGGTACCAACTGCGAACGTCGCTGAAGTCACGCAGATCAGCGGAGCCGACGACCGTTTGACGGTCGCGACCTACAACGTGTTGAATATTACCGCCAATGCATCTGACGGCGATGCTGACCAGATCGCGACCCTCGGCACGCACATCGCCACTAACCTTGGCAGCCCTGACATCATCGCCCTTCAGGAAATACAGGACGATTCAGGCGTTATTGATGATGGCACACTGACCGCCGATGCAACATTGCAGGCAATTGTCGACGCCATAGCAGCGGCGGGTGGGCCGACATACAGCTTTACCAGTGCCGTCGTCGATGTGGATGGCGAAAGCGGTGGCGTGCCTGGCGGCAACATCCGCAACGCGTTCCTCTACAATACAGACCGTGTCGACGCGGTTGGGTTCCAGACACTGGAATCCAATGTTCTCAGCAGCTTAGGAGTCACGAACCCGGCGGCCTTTGACGGCACCCGCGATCCGTTGCTGGGCACGTTCCTGTTCAACGGTGAAGAGATCACATTGATCAACAACCACTTCTCCTCCCGCTCGGGCTCCGATCCGATCTTTGGTGCCCAGCAGCCGTTTAATCAGGGTGGAGAGGATGTCCGCGAGCAGCAGGCCTTTGCGATCAACGAAGTGGTCGATGCATTGCTCGCCCGCGACGCAGACGCGCGCATCTCAGTCTTGGGCGATCTCAATACGTTCGAATTCACCGACGAGTTGGCCGAGGATCTGCCGGGTACGGGAGAGGGAAGGGTGCTCACGAACCTGATTGGCACTGCAACTCAGGATGATGCCTACAGCTTTGTGTTCGAAGGCAACGCGCAGTTGATAGATCATATCTACGCCTCGGACAGCCTGCTCGACGGCGCGCAGATTGACGTTGTGCATATCAACAACGACTTCTTCGAATTTGTATCCGACCACGAACCGATTGTTGCAAGCTTCCGGATTTCACCTCAACCCTTGGTCGAAGATATGGTCCTTTTCGGCACACGCGGCCGGGACATTCTGGCGGGGGACTCAGGTGATGACTTGATCTTCGGGCGCGACGGAAGAGATAATCTGAGCGGTCTGGGTGGCAGCGATACCATCATCGGTGGCAACGGAAACGATGAGATTTATGGCGGCGCAGGCGATGACGTGCTTCGTGGGAACAATGGCCGCGATGAGATGGTGGGGGGCGCAGGTGATGACACCCTCAACGGCGGCAATGGCCACGATGAAATGGAAGGTGGCGAAGGTGACGACATCCTCAACGGTCTCAATGGAGGTGACCATATTTCGGGTGGGAATGGTAACGACATCATTCGTGGCGGCAACGGTCGCGATGAGATGGAGGGTGGCGAAGGTAATGACACGCTCAACGGCGGTGATGGACGTGACAGCATCTCGGGTGGCAACGGTGACGACATCGTCCGCGGCGGCAATGGCCGCGATGAAATGGAGGGCGGCGAAGGTGATGATACCCTCGACGGTGGCAATGGAAGCGACAATATCATGGGTGGCAACGGTAGCGACATCATTCGTGGCGGCAATGGAAGGGACACGATTGAGGGCGGCCTCGGGGATGATTTGATGTTCGGTGGGGACGGTCGCGACAGGTTTGTATTTGATGGCATGTTCGGAGATGATGTCATCCGTGACTTTAGTGTGCGTCAAGACGACTTGGTCTTCCTTAATATCGATTCGACTGACGTAACATTCGAACGAGATGGCAGGCACCTGTACATCACCGCAAACGGAGAGCAGACATTTGGAACAATACAGCTGATAGGCGTTGACGCTTTGAACGACAATCCATTCAGCTTTGTGTAAGATACCATTTGACGTAAAATTTTGGGTCGGCCAATTGCGGCCGACCTTTTTTCATTCACGTTGGACTCGGGTGACCGAGTACGTCCGAGTAAGATGTTTTTCGCTAACTAGCAGAGTTGCCTGCAATTGTTCCGCATATTTGGTGAGCAGATTCAGTCGACGCTACCAAAAGTCTAAAATCAGGAGCTGACATGTCGATCGAGATAGAGAGATTGACAAAGAGCTTTGGCAATCATGCTGCGGTAGACAATGTATCGCTTCGCGTACCGCAAGGTGCGTTTTGCGTAGTGGTCGGAGCGTCAGGCTGCGGAAAAAGCACGCTGCTGCGCTTGGTAGCTGGACTGGATGCAGCAGATGCGGGAACGATTTGTCTGCAGGGCACTCCTGTTTCCGGACCTGGCCTTCATCGCCCACCCGAGCGGCGTGGTGTCGCCGTTGTTTTTCAATCTTACGCGCTTTGGCCGCACATGAGTGTGGCCGAAAATGTCGCTTTCCCGATACGAAGCGCTGGCATGCGTGGGGATGCCCTGACCAAATCGGCGCTGGGGCATTTGCGCACTGTAGCGCTTGAGGATCTGGCAGACCGAAAGCCAGCGGATCTGTCGGGTGGCCAAAGACAACGTGTAGCGCTTGCGCGGTGCCTCGCGAGCGGAGCGCGGACGGTGTTGATGGATGAACCCTTGGCTAATCTCGATCCCCATCTGCGTCACCGTATGGAAGACGAACTGGCCGCCTTTCATGGTGCCTCTGGTGCCACGACGCTCTACATCACCCATGATCAGCGTGAGGCTATGGCATTGGCTGACATTCTGGTGGTCATGGACAAGGGCCGGTTCCTTCAGGCTGCGCCACCAGAAGAGATCTATGTGCGCCCCGCCAGCGAGACGGTTGCACGGTTCATCGGTCGCGGCGCAATCTTGTCTGGTCAGCGGCAGGGCAGTGTGCTGCACCTTGGCCCCATTGCACTGGACGCGCCGGGTCCCGAGGGCAGCGTTAAAGTACTGATCCGCCCCGAAGACGTATTGATCGGCGCAGGCGTATCCGCCCGCGTCAAGGCAGCTACTTATCGGGGCGGTGAATGGGAGATGACACTATCGGTCGAGGGGTTGAAGGGCTCGCTTGAGGCACGCAGCAGGGTTAGGCCCACATTGGATGATTTAGTGCAGATCGCGGTTGCCGGGCATTGGGTGCTGCCCGCCTAGCGCCAAGGCACTACGCCCGCTGGTAAGTGTCGGCCTATCCTGTCTAGCGCTGCCATTATCAAAACTGTAGCCATCACAGTTAGTACCGACATGGCTGCCGCCAATGTGGTATAGCCGCCATCCTCGTAGTTGAAAATCGTCGTGCCGATCAATTCGTTTCCGCTGGACCATAGCAGCGCGGATACAGTGATCTCGTTATAGGCCGTCAAAAACACGAGGATCGCACCTGATGCGGCGGCAGGCGCAGTCAACGGCGCGAATACTCGCAAGATCCTGGTGGTGAAACTCGCGCCACACACCCGTGCCGCGTCATTGAGCGCGGGGTCAAGCTGAGCGAAAGCGGCACTTACAGGCTTCATCGCAATGGCTAGGAAGGCACAGAGATAGGCGAAAAAGACAATCCCCAACGTGCCATAAAGAGATACCCCAATCAGGGGTATAGGTCGTATGAAGGCCAAAATGAACGCGATAGAAATTACCAGCCCGGGAATCGCATAGGTCATGTCCGCCAGCCCTGCAATTCCTTGCGCCAGCGCCCTCCCGCCCCGCGTGCCGGCGGCTGCGAAATACCCAGAAAGCATCGCCACCCCCGCCAGCATGAAGGCGGCGCTGCCAGCCACCATTGTCGAATTGACAAAGGCCCGCGCAGTCGCCTGCTGACGGAAAAGAACCTCAGTGAAATTTGCCAGCGTCGCCGTATCCCAACTGAGCCGAACACCAAAGGCTGGCACCAGCGCTGTGGCACCCAACGAGGCTAGGGGCAGTGCCACCGTAAGCAGGATGAACGCCCAAAGGCTGACTTCGACGGGCACGCGCCAGCGCCCCAACTGCACAGATAATGCGGCCTGCGGTAGACCGACAAGGACCGATCGAGCGCGCGATGTAACGCGGACCTGGACCAGCACAGCGGCCAGTGCGACGACCGAAATAAGGCCGGCGATCACTGATACATCCGTCAGCATTGACGGGCCAAAGCTCGACAGCCGCTGCCACAACAGGACAGGCAGTGTCGTGAAGCGACCCGGAATGCCAAGCAGCGCAGGAATGCCGAAATTTCCCAGTGCTGCGACAAAGGCGAGGCTCAACCCGGCCATTAAGTTCGGGCTCACCAGCGGCAGTACGATGGCAAACAGAAGCCGCAGCGGACCCGCGCCAGATATTCGCGCTGCCTCGACCATTTCGCGTGGCAGGCTGCGCAGGGCTGCACGCATAACTAGAAAGACCAAAGGGGCGTGTTGTAACGATAGCAAGGCGATGACACCCCCCGCTGAATAAAGCGGATTGGGTGTGCCGGGCGGCGGTGCGAGCCCTAGGGCCCCGAGGATCGGGCTGGCAGGGCCGAAGGTCTGAACCCAGGCGATGGCAGTGACGTGGGGTGGGATCATCATCGGCAGCAGCACGAGAAAGATCAGGGCACCTTTGGCCCTTACATCACTGAGTGCCACCACCAGCGCCAGGGCAGTACCAAGCCCTAACGCTAGCAAAGCCGATAGCCCTGCGGCGTAAAGCGAATTGACGAGTGCGCGCTGCACCGCCCGGTTTTGCAGGGCTTCAACCATGGGTGCTAGCGAGGGGATTCCCGCATCCGTAAGCGCGACCCGCGCCAGCAGCGCCAGTGGCAATACCAGAAACACAGCCGCAAATATCACAAGTCCACAAAGGGCCAGCCCTTCGGCTAGCCCTCCCGCTTCACCATTTACGGCCCGGCGTTGTGTGATTTTAAGATCAACCGCCAAAGATTTCAGTGAACCGCAACTTGTTGGCGCGATCTTCTGCGAGAGCCTTGGCCGGATCGAATGGCAGCAGCTTTATCGTGTCGCGCGCCGGGAAGCCTTCAGGCGGTGTGATCGCGGGATGAGCCGGCAGATAGCCCTGATCGGCAGCCAGTTGCTGGCCTTCTGGCGACAGCAAAAAATCAACAAAGGCCTTGGCAGCCGCCGGGTTCTGCGCTGTCGACAAGATCGCTACCGGTTCGGTCACTGCCGATACCCCCTCGACCGGGAAGACGAAATCAACCGGTGCGCCGTCACGCTTGTTTCGGATGGCAAGGAAATCGACGAGGAAACCATAAAGCTTTTCACCCCCTGCGATCGCTTGAAGCGTGCCGCCATTGCCGCCCTGGGCCAGAGCGCCGTTATCGGCCAGCGCCTCGTAGAACCCCCAGCCAAGGTCGGGATTATTCGTGACACTCACCATGTGGATTGTCGCAGCACCCGAGGTGAGTGGGGAGGGCATGGCAAGAGTGTTTTCGGGAATGTTGCGCAAATCGGCGTAGGAGGTTGGAACCATCTCTACCGAAGTATTGTAGGCGATACCTGTGGTGATCAGCTTGGTTGAAAAATACATCGACTCTGGGTCCATGATCGCGGGGTCATAGGCACTTACATCCGCTTCCGGGTAGGCCATCAATCGGTTATCGGCAGCCAGACCTTCCATCGTCACCATATCGGCGATCAGCAAAACATCGGGCTGCGGCGCACCGGCTTCAAATTCTGCAGCCAGTTTGGCCATGACCTGGGTCGTGCCATCGCGCACCCACTCCACCAAAACGTCGGGGTGTTTGGCTTTGAACGCATCAATCGTCTGTTGCGCATCTGCGTTTGGCTGTGACGTGTAGATGACAAGTGGACCGGACACATCCTGTGCACCGGCAGGCAGGGCGAGCGCCACAAAAAGCGCGGCTAAAGTGCGGGTAAGGGTCATAGTAATCTCCAATTCTACTATCGGCCGGTCAGGACCGTTGGTGACCCGTATACGGAGCTAATGTAACGGTTTTTTTGCGCCGGCTCGCATGAGTGATTTTGGACATGTCTCCATTTTGGCGAGGTTCCGATCTGTACCCGTTCTGCAATTTTGTGGCCATAGCGCAGTGATGCGCCTCAGTTAGTTTCGAGCTTGAAGGGCACACGCCCACTGGCAAGCGAAGGCGCTCATGAAGTCGACAGTAATGTGGCCAGCTGCCATTCTCTCGGAGGTTTCAGTGCTTGTGGCGCATCCACACCTCGCGCGGATCGAACGTATCGCGGGTATCCTTATAAACATCGGCGCAGACTGCGCAGGGGACGCTGTCACAGGCTCTTTGTTTCATGAAGTGAGCCGGGATGGCATTCGGCCGTCGCGCTGAGGCCCCGGTCCATGGCGGTGTTGAAGACACGCTTGAAGCACCGGCGCGATGGGATTGGCCGCACGCACGGCTACGCGAGACGCTTGATGAATTGCGCAACCTTTGCGCCGAAGAGTTGCTGGAGCGCTATAAACGTGGGATCTGAAAAGCAATGTCACACGATTGATGCGTTGCGTTGCTACGATGGTGCAGGCGTTTCAAAAAGGTCAAGCAAATGGATAAACATCGTCAACCACAGGTTTCGTATGCCAACTCCGCACAGTCTCGGGCAGGAAAAGCGGTAATCAGAATGATCGAGAATGCAACCGGACGGCTTGACCTCATTCGGCGGGCGCGAGACTATGATGACGAAATTGCGCAGGGCCAAAGTTTTTGGGAGGTTATGGTCAACCGCTACGGACTAAGCCTTGATGTGATTTCGGGCTCCATCGCAGATATTCCGGCGGACGGTCCGTTGGTCGTGGTTGCGAACCATCCCTTCGGTATCCTCGACGGGTTAATCATGGGACACCTGCTTTCCGGGCGGCGTAGAGATTTCCGCATTCTTGCAAGTAGCGTCTTTCAGGATGCACCGGATATCAACCGGATTGTTCTACCGGTTAGTTTTGACAATACTAAAAACGCGGTAAAACTGAACCTAGAGACCCGCGCCAAGGCCCTTGAATTTTTGAAGGCAGGTGGGGCGATTGGCGTATTTCCCGGAGGGACGGTATCGACTGCCCTAAGACCGTTCTTGCGGCCTCTTGATCCCGGCTGGCGCCGTTTCACAGCGCGTATGATTGCCAAATCAAATGCTACCGTGGTTCCCGTTTTCTTTGACGGCCAGAACTCGACTTTATTTCAGTTGGCCAGCCATATTCATTATAATCTGCGTATGGCGCTCTTGCTGAAAGAGTTTCGGCGCCGGGCCGATAAGCCTGTGCAGATCGCTATCGGTGCTCCGATATCATCTGAAACGATTGCTGCGTTCGCCGACGATGCGCAGGGGATGATGGACTTTCTGAGAAATGAGACATACCGGCTTTCGCCCAAGACGATCGGATATTCAGCTTATGGGTTTGAGTTCGAAGAAAGATACAAGGCATGACATTTGTGCATCTAGTACGTGGCATGAGCAATTTGTTGGGGCGCAGCACTGATACAGGCGGCCAGTGCGCCATACGGATGTGACCAGCAACCTCTTCTGATGGTCCCTTCAATTTGGTGGGTCCCGTTATGCATGATCAAAAGATCGGCGGTTTTCCGGTCGCGGATCGCGTCAGGTTCATACAGCCCCATTGTGCGGGCTGGGTTCGTCGAAATTATCCGCATTGCTGCCCAGAAGTAATAGTACCGACGTCGGCTGGCATCAGGTCAGTCCTCGTTATTGACAGGTAATGGTCGCTCGAAACCGTTGCATCATACATCCCCTTGCGGATTAGGCCGATGGCTTACACACTCCTTGGAAACGAGCCCCCGCGGACAACGTTGGGCGGTCTCTATCGGAACCGGATTTCCGTTAGGTTTTGCGACTTCTACAGGCACGTGGCGTGTTGGAAATTCGTAAACCCGCGCACCTATCAGGTTGTAATATTCGCGGGTCGCGGCTTCACGGTCATCGCGACAGATATACTCTATTCCCGTTGCATCAAAGGCCTTGGGTGTCTTTCACCAGTCTGATGTGGGCAGACAGACTGCGGTCTGCGCGGTTGCGCACATGGCCAACGCTTCGGGATCAGAGCTGAACGTACCAATCGCTTCACCAATGTGGTCATTAAAAATCACATATTCGATCTTGGGTTTTTCGACCGCTTCCAAAAGCCGCCGTTCGGTACCGATAGTATGGGTTTCGCAGCACAACTATACGTGCAGGTCGGTCAGAGTATTGGGGGCCGTAGCCAGTGAGGTTGTCCGTGAAAGTTTCGGCAACGGCGTGGCCGTCGCTGCCGACTTCCCGTGACCAGCTTTGTGCTATCCGCGCAGGTCTTACCTCACATGAGGCGGCGTCATGTTCAACCGATCGCAGGCAAACATCGCGAGGGAACAGCGCTGTCGGGAGATTTGCCAGATCTTGTTCGAACGCATTGCCGTGCAGGTCGGTAATGCCCGGCAAACCCAATACTCCGTTACGGTCACACCGTAATGCGTCCTGTCTGCGCCAATATCGCGCAACTGCCCTTTGGCAATTAAAAGCGCATCCAACACCAAACTATCGCCGTGCAGAACGAGTGCCCCAGAAAAGCGCATGTTCTGATTCAAGGTAAAATAATGCCTGATCGCCAATATTTTTGAATTAAGCGCATGAATGTATCGGGAATATGAAGCTCCTCGGTACAAATAAGCGGGTATTTTACAACCTGCGCATCCGCAGGTCGTGACGCTGTTGGCAGATTTGCATTTAACAATGTCTAAGCACGTGTGTAAGCGACCAAGTCTGCTACTCCCACTGGATCGACACAAACATGCGCGAGCCGAAGCTGATCCGGGCCGGGTCACATTCCTGCAATGTCGCAGCGGCACATCTGGCAGAGATTGATCAACTGGATATTTTTTTATCCGATTATGTGCCTACAGGGCTGTTGATGGCTGCGGTCCAGCTTGGGTACATCTTTGGAAATATCGCACGCGGTATGCATACTGTCACAGCCTCTCCGACGCGGGCTATCAGGTTAACTGACCGCGGAACGCGGTCTTCGGAGAAAGGTCAGACGTTATACCGCTTGCCGTCAGCAAATATAAATTTCTTAATGACAAAACATGTAGTTCGAGCATGTATTCTGACTGGGTTTTGATTGGGTATTACTCTAACGCCGGGTGAGCGCTTTGCGTCATCCAGTCCTTAAGCGCTTGCACACTTGCTCCTGCACAATCTGCGGTGCTCAGGAACGGAAGATGCCGGTTTGGATTGCGAATGGGCCTTGGTGCCGCTCTTTCTGACTCGGAATACCAAACGCAACTGATCCGACCCTCCCCATCTGTTTCGGCAACATACAGCGGTCTAATTTTGTTCATTGTTCGCCCCCCAGATTCGTTTCAACACTGTCAGGCTGGCATATTCTGCGATCCCTTCCAACGGTTCAGAGCAAAGACCGTCACAAAAAATTCACCAAAATGAAACCGTTCGGTCATGAAGCAGATGGTAGCTACGGCCAGTCTTTAGTGGGCAAGTAATATTATGGGGCACAACATGTCATTCGATCGTCGTACAATTCTGAAACTTTCCGCAGCTGGTCTGGCTGCCCCGATGATTCTCAGGGCTAGTGATGCGCTTGCCGCCTCGGGCAGCGTCAAAGTCCTTGCCTGGGGCGACTACATCCAACCCAACATCGCCGAAGCATTTGAAGCCGAAACAGGCATAACGCTTGAACTGACCACATTCGGGTCCAACGACGAAGCCGAAAGCACCATCCGGGCCAATGGCGGCAAGGGCTTTGACATCGTTTTCCCGTCAATTACCAACTCTGCGGGATATATTGATGACAGTGGTGAAAGCTTCTTCGCGCCGATCCCTGCGGGCGTCAATGTGGACAACGTCATTCCGTCCTTCCTGCGCGATAGTGCGGCCTTGGGTGGTGTCTTCAAGGGAGAACAAATCCTGCTGCCCTTCGATTGGGGCACCGAAGGCGTTACCTATGATCGGGCGCAAATGCCGGTAGACGGTCAGGTCTCATACGGTGATCTTTGGGTCGATGCAGCGAAAGGCAAAGCTGCATTCCGCCAGAAATCAGTGATCATGGGCACGGGGCTCTATCTGGATGCCATCGGCGAAGTGCCGTCAAATCGGATGCTGGATGTCTACAAATCTGAAGACGACGCACGCCGCGTATGGGGTGCTGTCACGCAATGGATGCTGGCACGCAAAGAAAACTTTGGTGCCTTCTGGAACAACTCGACTGAAGCCACATCTGCCTTCACGGAAGCGGGTGCCATCATTGGCCAGACATGGGACACCACCGGTCTGCTGCTTAACCGGGACAACGCTGATTTGGTTTACCGTGCGCCAAAAGAAGGTATCATCACCTGGCTGGACAGTTTTGGCATGCTGAAAGCTGCCGAAAACCCCGAACAGGCTGTGGCATTTATGAACTTCATGCTGAAACCTGAAACCGGTGGCATGTTTGCCAATAACACAGGTTACAACTCCGCTGTGGCCGGCGCGGCTGACTTTGCATCTGAAGAGTTCAAGGCGCAGTTTAATGACGTCTACACCGCCGATGTCCTTGGCAACATGTGGTGGTGGCAGGCGGATACGCCGTTCTTCGGCCCCGTGCGCGACGAATTCGTCGAGATCATCACAAACGCCTAATTCTAGGCTTTGAACATTGGGGCAGCTCCGGCAGGGTCGGGGCTGCCTTTGCAGTAAAATGGGGGCATGGATGCGCGGAAAATCAGTAACGCTGGACCGGATGGAAGTGACCTATCGAAACGGTTTCAAGGCGGTGCATCCTACCGACCTGGTGATTGAAGCGGGCGAGTTCTTTTCCATTCTTGGCCCATCAGGCTGCGGCAAAACGACGATCCTGAGGGCTGTTTCGGGTTTCGTTGATCCGTCAGCGGGAAGGATATTGATCGGCTCCGAGGACCAGCGCGGCAAAGGCCCGAATATGCGCGAAACGGCGCTGATCTTTCAGAACCTTGCCTTGTTTTCCTTGATGTCCGTGTGGGAAAACGTCGCCTTTGGATTGGAGGCGCGCGGCGTATCAAAAACAGCCCGGCGCGCGCGCGCCGAGGAACTGCTCCATCTCGTGGCCCTGACCGATCAGGCCGACAAAAAGCCGGGCGAATTGTCCGGAGGGCAAAGGCAGCGGGTGGCTATTGCGCGCGCGCTGGCGGTTGATCCCTCGGTCCTGTTGCTGGACGAGCCGCTGTCGGCGCTGGATCTGAAGTTGCGCCAGCACATGCGGGCAGAGCTGCGCAGCATCCAGAAGAAAACCGGTGTCACGTTCATCTACATCACCCACGATCAGGGTGAGGCATTGACGATGTCCGACCGGATCGCCGTTATGAACGCCGGCCGGATTGAACAGGTGGGCACGGCGGATCAGGTCTATTCCAATCCGGTCTCTGCGTTTTCAGCGTCCTTTGTGGGCGAAGCAAATCAATTCGTAGGTCGGATCACCAAGCTGCATGAGGATATGGCGCAGATCGACACGCCGCATGGGGCGTTTCTGGGGCGCAACCCGACGGCGCTGGCTGTCGGGCAGGAGGCCATTCTGTTCGTGCGGCCAGAAAACATTCGCATGTCCCGAACGGACAATGCGCTGACCACGCGGCTGGTGCGCCGCGATCTTGAAGGGCCGTTTGTAAACCTGTTCCTCGCGACACAAAGCGGGGCAGAGGTGGCCATGCACATTCCCAACACAAACGATGCCGCATCCATCGCGGGCGCGGAAATGATGATCGGTTTTGCGCAGGAGGCCGCGACAATACTGCCGCTGGGTCCGGTCGCGCGCACCGGACAGGACATCGCCGCACAATGATCGATATGGTCCGCAGTTTTGGGAAAGGTCTGACAGCCGTCTTCTTTGCGGCCGTGCTGGGCTGGGCCTTGATGCTGATCATCCTGCCACAGATCGCGATGCTGGAAAAGGCGCTGACCAAACCTGCCCGGCAGCTGGACAGCTCTATCGTCGGCTCGCTTGAGCGTGACGCCGCCAATTGCGTGAATATCCTTGGCCAATATGCTGCGCCTGATGCGCCCTTGCCTGACAATGGCGGCATGGCGGTGCCCTCGATGTCGGGGATGGCGGTGCCTTCGACCTCGGGCATGGCTGTGCCTTCGATGTCGGGCATGGCTGCACCGACACCGAACGCCGATGCCGCCCGCCCCTATATCCTGCAATGCGATCGCGCCACCACCCAAAGACGGCTGGTGCGCGATGACGGGGAAGAGGTTTACCTCGATCAGTTCTATGATCTGCCGCCGCTCAGTGTGGCTGCAGATGCGCCCATCCCGGACCAGATCATCGCGGCCGGGCAGATTGAGCAACTAGCTGCCGAGCTTTATCAACGACTGCTGATCGAAGAGGCAAATTCCGCAAGGCTTGGGCTTGATAACTTCACGGCAATCAGCAAACCGGTTCTGGTCCCCCGGTCTGATGCGGCGCAGGCGCAAAGCGACGCCAGCCTCAACGGTAAGATGATGAACCTTCTTGGGCTGCGATTTTCAGAGGGCGCAGATAGTTACCAACGCATCGGATTGGAAGTCCTTGTGCGTACGCTGTTCTTTGCGGTCTGTGCGACGATGCTTGCGCTGGTCGTGTGTTATCCCGTCGCATACAAGGTGGCGCTTGCGACGTCACCCGAAAAAACGGTGTGGCTGATGTTGGGCTTGATCATCCCATATGCCATCGTAGAACTTATGCGCATTTATGCTTGGACTGCAATTATCGACAATAGGGGACTGATCAACGAGACGCTGATGTGGACGGGGGCGATCACTGAACCAATCCAGTTCAAACGCTCTGCACTGACGGTCTTTGTCGTTATCGTCTACACCTATGTCCTGTTCATGGTGTTCCCGATTTACAATGTGATGAGCACGCTTGACCGGAACCAGATCGAAGCGGCGCGCGACCTTGGCGCATCGAGTCCGCGCCTGCATGGGCGGATAATTATTCCCCACTCCAAAGCCGGTATTGCTGTGGGCTGTATAGCGACATTCATGCTGGCGGCAGGGGCCTTTTCGGTGCCGCGGATCATCAGCCGCGGGCTGCAATCGGAATGGTTCAGCCAGACGATCTACAACAAGTTTTTCGAGGTAAATAATTCCAATGTGGGCGCTGCATATAGCTTTTCCTACACGTTCATCTGTTTTGTGATCGTGGGTGTGTTCATGTGGATCATGCGTACCCGGCTCAAAGATTTTGCGAGGGTTCAATGACGTCACAGCGCATTTTGAACGCATATATGTTTGCCTTTTTGGCCTTCATGTTCGCGCCTTTGATCCTAATGGTGGTCACATCTTTCAACGATATCTCACCGCCCTCGGTCACCGATTGGCGCGGTCTGACAGGCAAATGGTATGCGTTTTTCTGGATGCCCGAAGCTGAATTGCGGGCAGATCCTGTCCTGCGTTCGCTGGACCGTGACAGGTTCATCGGCTGTTTTGGCAATTCGCTTCAGGTCGCGGCGGTGGTTGTGCCTATGTCGCTTCTGTTGGGTCTTTCCGGTGCTGTCCTTTTGACACGCTGGCGCAGCCGCGCGAACGGGTTGCTGTGGTGGGTGCTGTTGTCGCCCATGCTGGCACCTGGCATTGTTCTGGGTCTGTCGGCGCTGGTGTTCTGGGGGCGGCTGGGTGTCGGGGCAGGGCTGTTCACGATCATGATGGCGCAAGTCACCTTTGTGGCGGGTTATCCGATGCTGATCCTGATGGCGCGGCTGCAACGCCAGCCCTTGGAGCTGGAAGAGGCGGCATTGGATCTGGGAGCCACGCCGTTCCACGTGTTCCGACGCATCACACTGCCGTTCCTGCTGCCTGCCTTGGCGTCTGCGGCCGTAATTGCACTGCTGTCGTCGGTCGAGAACTACAACACGACCATGTTCGCCAAGGGCGGGGCCTGCACCTTCGCAACCGAGATCGGCGCCATGAGCCGCAACCCAAATGGCCATCCGCCGGTGATCAATGCGGTTGGCACGGTCATCATCCTGATCACCGTCAGTGTCGCGGTCGTTCATGCGATGTTGTCGCGCCGCGAGATGCGCTAGTCTGGACAGATGAAGATTATCGCCCGATGCCATCCCATGCTGGAAGCGCTTTTGCCGAAGCCCGTGCTGGCCGCCCATGCGCTGCCGGACTGGCTGGGCACAATGCCTGCGCAAACCGAGGCGGAGAGCCTCGGGGGTGCCGCTGTACGCACGCTCAAACACTGCCCGCCGGTCATTGATGCTATGCGGCTGGGGGTCTTGATCATGTGCCCGACAGACATCACCGTCCGTGGCGGCGAGGTGTCATGGGATTGGGACCCGCCCATCTTGTCAGATTCCAGCATTAGCCGCGCGCCCGTTGGGGTGCATGTGCCCGAACAGGCGATGGGCAGCCCCTATGCGCAACGCGAGGTGATCCTGAAATTTATGAATTTCTGGACGCTGGAGACGCCACCGGGCTGGTCGCTGATGTTTATCCATCCGCAGGGCTTTCCGGATCTGCCCTTCACCACTTTGGGCGGTGTGGTGGACTGCGATACCTACAAGGATGGATATGTGCATTTCCCCGCGCTGCTGAAACCCGGTTTCGAAGGAGTAATCACCAAAGGCACCCCCATCGCCCAAGCGGTGCCGGTGCAAAAAGACCTGTCACTGGAGACTGGCGTGATGTCATCCGATCAGATTGCCCGCAACCGCGCCCTTCAGGATGATCTGGCCCGCGCACCGGGACTGTACCGCAAAGAGCATCGTCGATGAGCGTAAGATGCATGTCGACAGGAAGGGCAGAGGCTGCGGACCATCACAGCTCTATCCAGACAGCTTTCCGATTTGGCGAGGGTGCGTCAGGCCCGACAGACTATGCCGCCAATTTAATCTGTTACGGCTGATCCAGGCGGAGAAGTCCCCTACCAAAGGCGATATGCGTGATTTCTTCACCGGTTATTTTTGATTGTGATGGCGTCCTTGTCGATTCAGAGGCCATTTATCTAGCTGTTGACCGTGAATGCTTGGAATACATCGGCCTGACCTACGAAGACGTCGAGTATCGCAATCGATTTATCGGACTGCCTGACGTCGCTTTCTTCAGGGAAATAGAACGTGACTACCGTGCGCGCGGGCTTGGTCAGTTTCCAGTTGGCTATGCGGAGATCATGAAGGCAAAAGCAACCGAACGTTTGGAACGTGAACTATTGCCGATGGCAGGCGTGGGTCCCTTTTTGACTGATCTGAAAGGCAAGACAGCTGTCGCCTCTTCCAGCGACAGTACCGGACTGGATTTTAAGCTGCGCAAGACAAACCTGAAACATTTCTTCGGGCCCCACATTTACTCTGGTGAGCAGGTTGAGCGCGGGAAGCCTGACCCGGACCTGTTCTTGCTTGCAGCCCAAAAACTGGACGTGGCGCCCGCAGCTTGTCTGGTCATCGAGGACAGCGTCAATGGCGTGCATGCCGCGCGGTCTGCGGGTATGGAGGTATGGGGTTTCACGGGGGGAAGTCATGCCGACGAAGGTCTGGCCAATAGGCTCAGAGAGGTTGGTGCCGCGCGCGTATTTTCAAACTTTGAAGAAATGACTTTGGCCGCGCGTGCCAGATAATGCGGACAAAGCTGCACTGAAATCATCATGCACGTCGGCAAAGCGCGCGTTCCGGCAACCCGCGGTGGACCCCTTATATCAAACGCAGCGGAATTGCCCCTTTCGCGGTTCGGGTCAGGGTTTTGATAACCTCCGGTCGCCACGCAGGTTGCGCGAGCAATGCGTCGCGCAGGGCCCTGCTGTCTGATCCCAGTTCCGCCGCGATCCGGTAACGGGCGAGCTGTGCCTCCTTGTCGGAATGCGGTGCAAAGCACGCGGCGGCCTTTTCCCAATCGCCCAGCCGCAAGGCGATGCGCCCCAGATTGCGTTGCGCGTCAGCGTCAGATGGCATCAGTTCGGCAGCCCGCCTGAAGGCCGCTTGCGCATCCCTCAATGCGCCCTGATCCAGCGCCACGCGCCCCAGTTCGAACCACGCGATGGCGTAGCGCGGGTTCGCTGTGACGGCGCGCTCAAGCCAATGCTTCATTTGGTCGGGCTTGCCTTCCGCTTCCAGTACTTTGGCAAGGTTGTAGAACACCTCGGGCGCCGGAGCCTTGCCTTTGGCCAGACGGCGCAGCAACCGCTCCGCGGCGGGCCAGTCTTGGTCCGAGAGAAGCGCGGGCAAGGATTTCATATCATTCATTGCAACATCCGGGTTTTTGTCACCATAGCGTCACACAGGTTTGTCACAAGCTGTTGAAACAGAGGGTGCTGATCATGCAAACAGATATCTTTTTACTGCCAGGCAAGTTTTGGCGTGGCAATCTGCACACCCATTCCGACCGGTCTGACGGGGTGCTGGACCCGGCAGAGGTTTGCCGGAGGTATAAGGTGGAGGGCTATGACTTTATTGCGCTGACCGATCATTTCGTGGGTCAATACGGATACCCAATCACCGATACTACAGCATTTCGTGACGCAGAGTTTACCACAATCCTGGGCGCGGAATTGCATTCCGGCGCCATGGAAAACGGGGAGTTGTGGCACATTCTCGCAGTGGGGCTGCCTGCTGATTTTCCACCTCCTCATGTGCCGGATTTTCGTGCAAACGCAGATCAGGAAACCGGAGCGGCGCTGGCGCGGCGCGCACGCGACGCGGGCGCTTTTGTCGCCATTGCCCACCCCGAATGGTCGGGCCTGACCACAGCCGATGCGCGCTGCATCGACGCGGCCCATGCTGTTGAGGTCTACAATCATGGCTGTGCCATTGGCTGCGACCGCCCACACGGGTTCTACACGCTGGATCAATTGCTGAGCGAAGGGCGCAAGCTTGCCCTTTGCGCCACAGATGACGCGCATTTTTCCGAACCGGATCACTTTGGCGGATGGGTCATGGTCAAGTCTGAAGTGAACACGCCTGAGGCCCTTCTGGAAGCACTCAAGGCCGGTCATCACTATAGTTCCACCGGGCCGGATTTGCGCGGGATCACGTGGCAAAACGATGGGGTAACGGTCGAAAGTTCGGCCGTGCAATCGGTGATCGTGCAAGGCCAAGGGTCTGCGGCAGTTGCGGTTCATGGCCAATCGATGACACGCACCCATGTGGCGCTGGACCGGTTTAAAAACAGTGACTGGCTGCGCGTCACAGTGATCGACGCTGCGGGCAAACGCGCGTGGACCAACCCCTGCTGGGGCGCTGTTACAAGGAAACTTGTTTAGGTGGGCGAGGCCAGCCCTTAGCGTCGCGGTATGACGAACACAGTCCCTTTTTCCGCTGTTTCAAGACGAGCCCCGAGATCATCCGCCTAGCCTTGAAGATGTTTGTCCGTTTCCCGTTATCGCTTAGAAATGTGGAAGATTTTCTGCGTGAACGTGGTATCGAGATCGGCCACGAGATCTAGAAGCGCGGCATATGCGCAACCAAACAGATTTGGGTTTCTGTACAAAAAAGAGTGGTTCGCATTTGTCTGACAATATCGCCATACGATACTGAAAAGCCGCTTATCTTCACCCTAATTCAGGCTGAATCAAATAATTTGGATGCGTCCAACTGCAGAAATCAGTTACCGAAGTTTATCGATATGCCAGGCGACCCCTAACGTTATGCCGTTAAATAATGCGCGCCACTCGAAATCAAGTTTAGCTCATTGTGAGTGATCGACCCTTCGACAGTATCAAGCCCTCCGGGCTTAGTGGTATACTAATTCTGGGGGAGACGAAAAATAGCCAGCGCCTAATCCCATACGTATCGCTCTATGATAGTAGCGGCGGACAGTTACTTTATATGCCGCCTTATTTAACAACGCTGGATTTTTTGCCGACCACATAGTCGCTCCAGCCCTGCATTAGAACCCGGCGCCGCTCCAGAATATCAGAGCGAGCATAGCTGCGCTCGACTTTGTTTCCAATGATGTGCGCGAGAGCGGTTTCTACGACGTCAAACGCTCCGGCGTCGGTGTCCTGCGCCCAAGTCCTGAAGGACGTGCGAAAACCGTGAGGCCGTCCATCCTCACCCATGTGTTTAAGAACTTTAGTTAAAGCCTGCACTGACACGAAGCCGGAGCGGGGGCTTGAAAATAGCAGATCCCCACGCGCCGCCTTCCGACATTCTTCCAGCACCTCAATGGCCGCGCCCGAAAGTGGTACGCGGAATGGCTGCACTTTCCCACGCAGCCCTTTCATCCGTTCAGCCGGGACCGTCCACACGTCACCATCGATCTCGTCAAACCGCGCGCCCCGAGCCGACTCTCCGCGCACCGCGGTTAAAATTATCCAGCGCAGTGCTAGGTAGGATGGGTGAGACTCCCGAGAAAGACGTTCATAGAGAACGGGTACGTCTTGCCATGGCGTCGCGGCAATCGGCGTTTGGTGATGTTCATGGTGGCCAAGCATGTGTCGCGCCATATCGCAGATGAAAGGGTCTACATCATAGCCAGAGAGCTTGGCGTGCTTCAGCACGATGCGCGTCCGATATAGCGCCTTGTCTGCTGTTTCGTGTTTCGTCCTCCAGATCGGCGCAATCGCGTCATGGATGTCCCGCTGATGCAGGTCTGAAACGCGCATCGCCCCTATTTTGGAGATTACATGCAGCCTAAGAGGAGAAAACCAGCGGCCACGTTCGCCATCACCCCGGAGTGTAGCCTTCTTTGCCTCGAAGGCTGCAAATGCGGCCTGCTCAAATGTCGGATCAACCGTGTTCATGGAGGCAATCTCCGTGTCGATTGCGCGGGTGCGTGCACTGATCGGGTCTGCTCCTCCTTGCAGGACAGTCACCCAATGCGTTCTTTCTTTTCGGGCTTGTTGCAAAGAAACAGAAGGGAACGAACCTAATCCCATTTCGCGCCTCCGTCCACCAAAGGTGTACCGGAACGTCCAGCGCCCTCCCGTGGCTGTGCGCTCTTGTATGAGACCACCACCATCTTGCAGCTTTGCCCCGATCTTTGCGGCCTTTATTGCCACCGATGAAAGTCTGCTTATCCCTGCCATCCGCCCCCCACTTTACCCCCCAATATCGACGGTATTTGATGATACATGTTGCAACAACCTGCTACTCCAAGTTCCTGCAAGCCTCAATGGTTTATGATAAAATAAACGCTACGCAACATGTTGCATAAGGTACATCGTTCCCACCGCCCGCACCATTACCTCCCCCGCTCTGTAAACGCCGGTCTAGTCTCGCTTTCCCGCAAAGCGCTGCGCCCAGTCGTCGCGCTGGTCGTCGGTGATCTTGGCGAAAAGCACCTCCGGCACATCGAACGAATGGCCGGGGGCGAGTTGGGCCACGGCCGCGGGGATATCGTCGGGCCATCCTCCATCCGCGATCTTCATGCCCGCCAGCATCTTGGCTGCGGCGTCGGGAATGAACGGGGCAGCGAGGGTGGCGTAGAGTGGGATGAGATTGAGCGCCAAACGGGTCTGTGCGGCGGCGCGGTCGGGGTCGGTTTTGAAGGTGGTCCAGGGCGCCTGCGCTTGCAGATATTCATTGCCCGCAGCCCAGATGGCGCGCAGTTCAGCGGCCGATTTGCGGACTTCCATCGCGTCCATGTGCGCGGCGTAGCGGGCCACGCGGGTGGTGAGGTCGGCGATGAGAGCGTGCTCGGCCTCTGTGTATGCGCCCGCTTCCGGCACGGCGGGGCCGAATTTGGCATTGCAGAACTTGGTGATCCGGCTCACGAAATTGCCCAGCACGTCCGCGAGATCCTTGTTGGCTGCCGACTGGAAATTCTCCCACGTGAATTCGGCATCCGAGGTTTCAGGCGCGTGGGACAGCAGCCACCAGCGCCAATAATCCGCCGGGAGGATCTCCAGCGCCTGATCCATGAACACGCCGCGTCCGCGCGACGTGCTGAACTGGCCGCCGTCATAGTTGAGGTAGTTGAAGGATTTGATGTAGTCGACCAGCTTCCACGGCTCGTTGCTGCCCATGATCGTGGCGGGGAAGCTGAGAGTGTGGAAGGGGACGTTGTCCTTGCCCATGAACTGGGTGTAGCGCACGTCGTCCGCGCCTTTGTCGGTGCGCCACCAGCGCTCCCAATCGTCACCCTTGCCCGCATCCACCCATTCCTGCGCGCAGGCGATATATTCGATGGGCGCGTCGAACCAGACGTAGAACACCTTGCCCTCCATCCCCGGCCAATCGGCATCGCCGCGTTTGACCGGCACGCCCCATTTCAGATCGCGGGTGATGCCGCGGTCCTGTAGGCCGTCACCGTCGTGCAGCCATTTCTTGGCGATGGAGGTGGTGAGCACGGGCCAGTCTATCTTGCTCTCGATCCAGTCGTTCAGGCGGTCCTTCATCTTGGACTGCTTGAGAAACAGATGCTTGGTCGGGCGCATTTCGAGATCGGTAGCGCCCGAGACGGTGGAGCGGGGATTGATCAGATCTTCGGGATCGAGCTGCTTGGTGCAATTGTCGCATTGATCGCCGCGCGCATCCTCGAAGCCGCAATTGGGGCACGTACCCTCCACATAACGGTCGGGCAGGAAGCGTCCATCGGTTTCGGAGTAGATCTGGCGCTGCTCGACCTCCTCAATCAAACCCTCATCGGCCAGCCGGGCGGCGAAATGCTGGGTGAGGCGCTTGTTCTGCTCCGACGATGAGCGGCCGAAGTGATCGAAGCTCAGGCCAAAGCGTTCCGCGATATCTGCCTGTACCGCATACATTTCGGCGCAATACTCCTCGACGGGCTTGCCTGCCTTTGCGGCAGCAAGCTCGGCGGGGGTTCCGTGTTCATCGGTGGCGCACAGGAACAGGACTTCATTGCCACGGGCGCGCAGATACCGCGCATAAAGATCGGCGGGGAGCTGGCTGCCCACGAGATTGCCGAGGTGCTTGATCCCGTTGATGTAGGGAATGGCGGAGGTGATGAGGTGACGGGTCATGGGGGGCGCCTTCAATTTGCTGTGCCGTGCTGTAACAGGAGCGGCGGCCGGCTTCCAGCGGGTTCACTCTCCTGGGGGTTTCTCGCGGGCGCGGCCGGTCAGGCGACCGATGACGAAGCTGGTGCGCAGAGCGTTGATATAGCGGGTGCGGGTGCGGGGGCTGCGGCCCGCACGCATGCGGACGATACCGAATACGATCAGCACGCCGTGGCCCACCGCGAGCATGACGAACATGGACTTAGGCCCGAAATTGTCGATCAGCACCGATGCGCCGTAGGGGGCGGCGATGGCGCCCATGGCGAACCAGAACATCAGCGCCGCCGACAGTTCCACGCGTTCGTCTGAGCTGGCGAAATCATGGGCATGGGCGGCTGCGACCGAATAGATCGGGAACGTGGTAAGGCCAAAGAGTGCCGACGAGAGTAGGATGCCATACACGCCCAGACCGGCGGTTTGCATGGTCACGAAGCAGCTGCCGATGGCTGCGACCGAAAGCCAGATCAACACCTTGCGGCGGTCAAACTTGTCCGCGATCCAGCCGACGGGAATTTGTGCGATGGCCCCGCCAATGACGAACGCGGCGAGGAACCACGCGATTTGCACTGCCGTGAGCCCCATTTCCTGACCGTAGATGGGCCCGACCATTCGAAAGGATGCGCTCGATAGCGCCGCGACGATCACGCCCGCGACCGCAAGTGGCGAGCGGGTATAGGCCAGGCGGGGACGTAGGCGCGGGGATTTGGGTGTCTCGGGCTGCGACGAGGTCGTGAGCGTGATGGGCAGGAGCGCTGCACAGCATAGGATCGCGAGGATGTTGTAGGAGATGTAGTCGGCCGGCGCGAGGATGCCGATGATGCCTTGAGCGCACAGGCTGCCGGTCATGTCGACCATGCGGTAGGTGCCCATGGCACGGCCGCGCGTCTCGTTGGTGACTTTTGCCTGTAACCACGCCTCAACGACCGTGTAGCAGCCCGCGACGCACAGGCCGGAGGCCACGCGCATCAGCGCCCAGGCGTAGGGATCGATCACCATCATATGCGCGATAAGCCCGATACTGCCCGCCGCCGTGAAGGCGGCGAAAGCGCGGGAATGACCGACAGAACCCAAAAGCCGTGGCGCAAACCAGCAGCCGATGAAAAAGCCGAAGAAATGCGCGGAGCCGAGCATCCCGATTTCCTGTCGCGTAAAGCCCAGTGCCGTGCCTGAAAGCACATCGAGCGGGCCAACGCCTCCCGAAGAAAGTTGGAGAAGGACGACCGAGAAAAACAGCGCCGCAAAGGAGATCAGTAATCGCATGGCGTATGATTGCAGGGTTTTGGCAGATGAAAGATAGAGTAAACTGACAGTGTTGATCGTAAAATAGGGCAAAAGATCGTGGCGCTTGGTGAAACCCGCTTGCAGCGGCGGGGGACGGGCGTAGGTTGCCCGCAACAGCGATTGAGAGGGATGAAGCGATGCAGATGAGCAAACTGGGACGCACGGATATCGAGATATCGAAATTCTGTCTGGGCTCGATGACGTGGGGCACGCAGAACACGACCGCCGAGGGGCACGAACAGATCGACTATGCGCTGGGGCATGGCATCAATTTCATCGACACCGCCGAGATGTATCCGGTCAACCCGCTGAGCGCCGAGACGCAGGGGCGCACGGAAGAGGTCATCGGGGACTGGTTTACTGCCCACGGTCGGCGCGCCGATGTTGTGCTGGCGACAAAACACTCCGGCGAAGGGATCAAATACGTGCGCGACGGTGCGCAAATCACCGCAGCCTCGATACCAGAGGCGCTAGACGGCTCGCTCAAGCGGCTCAAGACGGACTACGTGGACCTCTACCAGTTCCACTGGCCTAACCGCGGAAGTTATATGTTTCGCAAGAACTGGCTCTATGATCCATCGTCGCAGAGCCGCGCGGAAACCATCCAGAATATTGAGGACTGTCTGGGGGCATTGCAGGCCGAGGTGGACCGGGGCCGCATCCGGTCCTTCGGGATGAGTAACGACAGCGCTTGGGGGTTGACGCAATGGGCGCAAGCCTCCGAGCGCGTGGGCGGTCCGCGCATCGCGACGGTGCAGAACGAATATTCGCTGATGTGTCGTCTGGCTGATACAGATGTGGCGGAGGCCTGCCACAACGAGGACATCGGCATGCTGTCGTTTTCGCCGTTGGCCGCTGGGTTGCTCACAGGTAAATATCAGGGTGGGGCGGTGCCGGAGGGCTCGCGGATGTCGCTCAACGGAGAGCTGGGCGGGCGCAAGACCCCGCGCGCGTTCGAGGCGGTCGATGCCTATCTGGGCGTGGCACAAAAACACGCGCTCGATCCGGTTCATATGGCGATGGCCTTCGTGCGCGACCGGCCGTTCATGGCCAGCGCGATTTTCGGGGCGACCAGCATGGCGCAACTCGAGCGGATCATCGCGGGCGCGGATCTGGTCCTGAGCGACGAGGTGATGGCCGATATTGACGCCGCCCACCGCGCTCATCCGATGCCCTACTGAGGGATGAACGCGACCACGGCCGCCGCATTCGGAGATGACAACGTGCAGCCCCCTCGCGCAGTATCAGGCTATATATAAACGGAGAAACACATGCCGCTCGCCATGAACAACCACGTCTTCATCACTTGTGCTGTTACCGGATCGGGGGCAACGCAGGACCGCAGTCACCACGTGCCACGCAGCCCTGAGCAGATCGCCGACAGCGCGATCAAGGCGGCGCAGGCGGGCGCTGCGGTGGTCCATTGCCACGTGCGCGATCCTGAGACGGGTGCGCCGAGCCGTGATGTGGCGCTCTACCGCGAATTGACCGAGCGTATCCGCGACAGCGATACGGACGTGGTGCTGAACCTAACGGCGGGAATGGGTGGCGATATCGTGTTCGGTGATGTGGAGCACCCGATGCAGCTCAATGAAGCGGCCACCGACATGGTGGGTGCGACCGAGCGCATGGCCCATATCGCGGAATGCCTGCCCGAGATCTGCACGCTCGACTGCGGCACGATGAATTTCGCCGAGGCGGACTACGTGATGACCAACACGCCCGGCATGCTCACGGCGATGGGGCAGATGATGACCGATCTGGGCGTGCGCCCCGAGATCGAGGCTTTTGACACGGGCCATCTGTGGTACGCCAAGCATTTGGTGGAGCAGGGGGTACTCGACAGCCCGGCGCTGGTGCAGCTGTGCATGGGCGTCAAATGGGGCGCGCCCGATGACCTCAATACCCTCATGGCGATGGTCAACAACGTGCCGCAGGACTGGACGTTTTCCGCCTTCGGGCTGGGGCGCAATCAGATGGCCTACGTGGCCGCCAGCGTGCTGGCGGGGGGCCACGTGCGTGTGGGGCTGGAGGATAACCTGTGGCTCGATAAGGGTGTTCTGGCGGAGAACCACGATCTGGTGACCCGCGCGCGCGGGATCATCGAGGCCATGGGTGCGCGGCTGATGGGACCGGACGACGTGCGCGAAAAGCTGGGGCTGCAAAAGCGGATGCCCCGGTGAGGCATGCGCTGGCTGCGTTCGCACTGCTGGCGCTCGGCGCCTGTGCGGCGACAGCGCCCAAAATCACGACGTTGCAGGGCTACCGCGACCGCAGCGCGCTGATCGGGGTGACCTCGCGGTTTGACACGGAGAGATTTGGCGGGTTGTGGTATGTGCGCGCGCAGTTTGATCCGGGTGCGCCGCAACTCTCGTTTCGCCTGATGCCGGACGCGATGCGGCTGGGCGCGCCCGCCTGTGATGCGGCGGGGGTGTGCAGCGAGGTCGCGGAGGATCTGCCGCTGCGGCGGTTGGGCAACGGGCGCTTCAGCGTGGTTATGCCGAGTGGCGAGGCGCGGGAGTTCTGGGTGCTGTGGGTGGACGAAGGCTTCCGTACGGCCGTGCTGGGCAATCCGCAGGGCACCTTCGGCTGGATTGTGGACCGCAGCACGACAGGGGGTGCGGACCGGATCAGGGCAGCGCGCGAAATACTGGATTTCAATGGCTACGACGTGAGCCGACTTAGGGGAATGGAATGAGCAAGATTGCAGCGATCATCGGCGGTGGGGTCATTGGTGGCGGATGGGCCGCGCGCTTCGTGCTCAATGGCTGGGATGTGCAGGTATTCGACCCCGATCCACAGGCGGAGCGCAAGATCGGCGAAGTGATGGCCAACGCGCGCCGCTCCCTGCCGGGGCTCACCGACCTGGCGCTGCCGCGGGAGGGCCGTTTGGCATTCTGCGCCACGATCGCGGAGGCTGTGGCGGCCGCCAACTGGATTCAGGAGAGCGTGCCGGAGCGGCTCGATGTGAAGCACGCGACATTCTCGGAAATCCAGAGTGCCTGTGCGCCGGACGCGGTGATCGGCTCATCCACCTCCGGGTTCAAGCCCTCGGAATTGCAGCAAGGCGCCGCGCGGCCCGGCCAGATCATGGTCGCGCATCCGTTCAATCCGGTTTACCTTTTGCCGCTGGTCGAACTTGTCGCGACGAACGTGGATGAGGCGCTGATAGACCGCGCCAAAACTGTTTTATCCTCTTTGGGGATGTACCCGCTGCATTTGAAGAAGGAGATCGATGCGCATGTGGCGGACCGCTTCCTCGAGGCGGTCTGGCGTGAGGCGCTGTGGCTGGTCAAAGACGGGATCGCCACGACCGAGGAGATCGACAACGCGATCCGCTACGGTTTCGGCATCCGCTGGGCGCAGATGGGCCTTTTCGAGACCTACCGGGTGGCGGGCGGCGAGGCGGGGATGAAGCATTTCATGGCCCAATTCGGCCCTGCGCTGAAATGGCCATGGACCAAGCTGATGGATGTGCCTGAGTTTAACGGTGAATTGGTTGATCTGATCGCAGGCCAGTCGGATGCGCAGTCGGGACAGTATCCGATCCGCGATCTGGAGCGGATCCGCGACAACAATCTGGTGGCGATGATGCGCGGATTGAAGGCGCAGGATTGGGGTGCCGGCGCGCTCATCAACGCGCAGGAGCGCGACATGCGCAAGGGGACGGTGCATGGCGCCGTGGCGGCGGATCTCGACGCAGGCGCGCTGGTCGAGACGGCGCACAGGACCGTACCACTCGACTGGACCGACTATAACGGTCACATGACGGAATCGCGTTATTTGCAGGCCTTCGCGGATGCCACGGACCGGTTCATGGCGATCATCGGCTGCGATGCGGCGTATATCAGTTCGGGGGGCAGCTATTTCACCGCCGAGACGCACATCCGGCATCTGGACGAGGTCAATGCTGGGGCACTGATCACGATCCGGACGCGTGTCGTGCTGGGTGAGGGCAAGAAGATGCATCTTTTCCACGAGATGCACGAGGGCGACCGGCTCTTGGCCACGGGAGAGCATTTCCTGCTGCACGTGAGCCTCGAGACGCGTAAGCCAACCCCGCCTGCGGCGCATATCGAGGCGGCGTTGGTGCGGTTTGCGCAAGGCCACGCCGCGCTGCCGTTGCCCGAAGGGATCGGGCGCGCCATCGGGGCGGCGCGATAGGGAGATCGCCCGGTGCCTGATCTCTGGATTACCGTCACACTGCTGGCCGCCGCGTTCCAGACCGTGCGCTTTATGCTGCAAAAGGTGCTGGCCACCGCGACGCTGAGTCCTGCGGGGGCGACATTCTCCCGGTTTATCTATTCTGCGCCGTTCATTGCCGTGCTGTTGGTGGTCTATATGCAGGCGACGGATGTGCAGCTGCCGCCTCTGGAGGTGCGGTTCTGGGCCTTTGGCCTGCTGGGCGGGGCGACGCAGATTCTGGCGACGATCTGTGTGGTGATGCTGTTCAAGGCCCGCAATTTCGCGGTGGGGATCACATTCAAGAAGACCGAAGTCATCCAGACGGTGCTTGTCGGGCTGGTGCTGCTCGGCGACCGGGTAAGCCTTGGGGGGCTGGGGGCGATCGCACTGGGGCTGATCGGATTATTGCTGCTGTCTGGGGGGAAGGAGGCACGCGGCTTTCACCTCTCGGATCTGCGCAACCGCGCGGCTGGGCTGGGAATTGCAAGCGGGATATTGTTCGCTTTCTCGGCGGTGAGTTACCGGGGCGCGTCGCTCACGCTTGCTACCGATGATCCGCTGCTGCGCGCGGGCGTGACGCTGATGGCGGTCGTCGTAATGCAGACGCTGATGATGACCGTCTGGCTCTGGCTGCGTGAGCGCGGCGAGATGACGGCGGTCTGGCGCGCGCGCCGTGTGGCGGTCTGGATCGGGCTCACGTCGATGGGCGGCTCGCTGTGCTGGTTCATCGCGTTCACACTTCAAAACGCGGCTTATGTCAAAGCGCTAGGGCAGGTGGAGCTGATCCTGAGCGTGATTGCCTCGACGCTGTTCTTCCGCGAGCGGATTACGGGCCGAGAAGCGCTTGGTATGGCTATTCTCGTCGCGTCGATTCTGCTGCTGATCCTCGTGATCTAGGGTTTGTCCGCATATTCGCCGCGGTGGCCCTTGAGGCGCAAAAACAGGCTCTCTTCATCGTTGTTTTTGAAATAGGGCACGGAGGCGGGTGCGTTCAGGTCGCGTGCGCGGGCTTCGACCTCCGCCAGCACGACCTCCGTAATGAAGGGCATGTCGAAGCGGCGGGCTTCGGTCAGGGGCACCCATTGGAGATGCGAAAGCTCATCGCAGGCGGCGTCGAAATCATCGGGATCGCTCGCGATGTCGTCTGCGTCCACGAGGAAAAATCTCGCATCAAAGCGGCGCGGACGGCCCGGCGGGGTGAGCGCGCGGAAAACGAATTGCAAAGGCTCGGCGTGGGGCAGGTGGCCGGTGGCGGCGAAGGTTCCCCAATCGGGTGGGACATCCCCCTCCCATGCGCCTTTACGGCCTAGGATGAGCCCTGTCTCTTCCCAGAGCTCCCGCACGGCTGCGACCGGGATGGCATGGGCGAGCGCAGCATCGACATCTTCGCCGATGCGCGCGGCACATTGCGGCGTGAGAGGGGTGGCGAGCGGAATATGCGCATCGCCGGGATCCACGGCGCCGCCGGGAAAGACAAATTTATTAGGCATGAATGCCGCTTTCGCACCGCGCTGGCCCATCAGGATGGCCGGAGACGTCATGCGGTCGCGGATCACGATGACCGTGGATGCGTTGCGGATCGCGGTTTTATCCGTGCTCATTAAGTCCCTCGAATATCTGAGCGGCGCTCAGTTGGAGCGGGCGAAGCCGCCCATTTCTCGCGCCCATTGAAACCCGATCAAGGCTCCCTTCAATCTGGGAAGAAGGTAGAGCGACAATCCGACCGTGCCAACCGCAAAGATCGTGAAGAGCACGATCGGCTCGGGCCGGAACTGCACAAATACGATGTGCAGCAGGGGTGCCATCAGATGACCCACCAGCAGGATGGTCAGATAGGCGGGGCCATCGTCGGCGCGGTGATGGTGGAATTCCTGCTCGCACACGGTACAATGATCGCGCACTTTGAGATAGCCGAACAAGAGCGGGCCCGCGCCGCAACTCGGGCAGCGCCCGCGCCAACCGCGCCGCATCGCGGGCAGGCGCGGACGCTCTGCCTGTTCTGTATCTGGATCGGCTGAATGATCGGGGTGGTTCGAGGCATCTGGCATTTGGGTGTCCTGCGGCGTCGTTAAGCCCCTTTAGTGCGCTATGGCGTGGCGGAATAAAAGGTGGCGATTTGTCCCAAGGCGGCGGGAGCATGATTTTTTTTGGCATTTCGTCCGACGGAACGGGTGCGGGCCCACGTATCAAACCCAACTGCACCGGGAAAACAGCGTGTGAGCTTCCGGGCAGGCCCTCAAAATGGAGACGATCATGTTTAAAGAATCAATCACCGTTCTGGCCATCGTTGCCGGTCTTGTCGCGACGGGTGTTCAGGCCAAGGAAGGCGACCGCGCCGAGCAGCGCGGCGCGCGCTTCGTTCAGATGGATACCAATGGCGATGGGCAGATCACGGCCGAAGAAGCCACGGCGCAGGCCGCCGCCCGTTTTGCAGCCGCGGATGCCAACGACGATGGCGCGCTGAGCATGGACGAGATGAAAGCCCAGATGCAGGCGCGCGCGCAGGGCCGCATGCTCGCGCGCTTCGACACCAACAACGATGGCACGCTGAGCGCCGAGGAGATGGCTGCCGCGCAGGACAGCAAGATGGGCCAGCGTGCGGCCAAACACTTCGAACGGATGGATGCGGACAGCAGCGGCACCCTGACGCTGGAAGAACTGCAAGCGCGCCGCAGCCCTGCGGACATGATCGCGCGGCTTGATGCGGACAAGAGCGGTGGCGTCAGCCTCGAGGAGTTTGCAAAAGCGCGCGGACATGATCATGGTCCAGGCAGAGGCAAGCCGCAGCGCGACGCAGACTGAGATCTGCGGATAACACGGCCTTGCCCCGATGAGGAGGGGCAGGGCGTACTCAGCCGCCAAGCATGCGGATAATCGGGCGACAAAGCGGACAGTGGCGTTGAAAGACACGAATGACCATACACAGGCGCGGGATGCCGATGCGGCCCTGCTGGCACGCTATGCCGCCGGTGAGGTCGCTGCGGCGCGGATTTTGTCGGCGCGGCTTGCACCGAGGGCCTACGCGCATGCCTACCGTGTGCTGGGCGACGCGGCCGAGGCGGAGGATGTGACGCAGGACGCGATGGTGCGGCTGTGGAAGCAGGCACCGCACTGGGACGCGGGCCGCGCGCAGGCGGCGACGTGGCTTTACCGCGTGGTGGCCAACCTGTGCGTCGACCGTCTGAGGCGGAATCGTCCGGATACTTTGGACGAGATGGACGCGCCCGCCGATCCCGCACCGGGGATCGAGATGCGACTACAGGACAACGCCCGGCACGATGCGCTTCAGGCGGCGCTGCTGCGCCTGCCGGAGCGGCAGCGGCAGGCAGTGATCCTGCGGCACATCGAGGGGTTGGCGAACCATGAGATCGCCGAGATATTGGATGCGGGGATCGAGGCCGTCGAGAGCCTGACCGCGCGGGGAAAAAAGGCGCTCGCGGCCGATCTGGCCGCGCAGCGCGATGCACTGGGGTATGATGATGACACAACCTGACCGGTTTGATTTGGAGGCAGCACTTGAGGCCGCCCGTGCTGCGCCGCCGCAGATGTCCGCCGCGCTGGCCGCGCGCATCGGGGACGATGCGCTGCACTATCTGCCAAGAGAGCGGCTGTGGCGCCGGATTTTGGCTGCGGTGGGCGGGCCTGCAGGGCTTGGTGGGCTGGTGACGGCGACAGTCGCTGGTTTCTGGCTCGGGGTGGCGCCGCCTGCGCAGACCGTGGATCCGCTGCTGTTGTTCGGCACTGCCGACGCGGTGGCGGAGGAAGACATGACGGATCTGACTGGGTCCGGCTGGACGGTGTTCGAGTTTGCAAGCGAAGAGGGATAGGCCATGACAGATGTGATACCAAAAAGACGATGGATAACCATCGTACTTGGGATTTCGCTGGCGCTGAACCTCGCGGTTGTGGCGGCGGTCGCCGGTGCGGCATGGCGGCACCGGGGCGATGACCACCGGCCGTCCCGCGCTGCGAAAGGCGGTGCAATCTATATGCAGGCGCTCCCCCGCGAGGCCCAGCGTGCGGTCCGGGCGCAGCTGAAGTCGATCAGGCGGACGCCGCCCGATACTGCGCAGATGATTGCAGCGCTACGCGTCGAACCGTTCGATCCCGCTGCCGCAGTGCGTGTTCTGGAAGCGCAGCGCGATGAGGGGATGGCGCGCCAGAGCGCCGCGAGCGATGCCTGGCTCGCGCAAGTGACGGCAATGAGCGCGCAGGAGCGTCTGGCTTATGCGGACCGTCTGCAAGAACTCGCGCAAGAGCGGCAGGAGCGCCGCGAGGGCCCTTCCGGCGATGACAGCTAGTATTTGGTGATTTTTAGGCGCGCAGGAGCACCTTCGCCCCAGGTCCGACGCTTCAATGGGGTCAGGCGGCAGGGCGATTCTGCGGGCGGCTGAATTTTACGCAGTTGCGACCTTCCAGTTTGGCCGCATAAAGCGCCTTGTCCGCCCGGTCGAGCAGGGCGTGCACTTCCTCGGGGTTGCGCTCCATCGTCAGGGCTGGTGCATTCATCGCCAGCCCGATGCTGATCGTGATGTGGACGGGATGATCGGCACCGGGGATCGCGAAAGGCGTGTTGCCGATTGCGGCGCACAGGCGATTTGCCACGCTGCGCGCGGTTTCGATATCGGTATCGGGCATCGCGATCAAAAACTCCTCGCCCCCCATGCGCGCGACCATATCGCCGCCCCGCACGGTCATGCGCAGGCGCCGCGCAGTTTCGACCAGAACCGCATCTCCAGAGGCGTGGCCATACAGATCGTTGATCCGTTTGAAATGGTCCATATCCGCGACGATTGCGGCGAATTGTGCCTGATTTGCAGCACTGTGGGCGATCATGCGGGTCATGAAGGGCATGGCGTAGCGCCTGTTGTAGAGGTCGGTGAGCGGATCGTTGACCACTTCACGCAGGCCGGTGCGGACGCTTTGCAGCATCTGTGCCACATGACGCTTGCGCCGCAACAAAACCTGCAGCCGCAACGCGACTTCAGCCGCGTCGAAGGCTGCTGTCATCACATCGTCCGCCCCCATATCGAGCGCCGACGTGGCGCGGATGGGGTCAGGGGTTTTCTGGATCATGAGGAGCGCGATCTCGCGGGTCCGGGCGCTGGCGCGCAGGGCGGAAATCAGGCGCAGGCACGTCTCGCTGTGCTCTGCCGTATCGGGCAGGGCCAGCACGATCGCATCTGGCGTTTTGCCTGAATGAAGCGCCGCCATCGCGTCGCGCAGCAGCGTAACGGTGTAGCTTGCGCGTAGGTGAGGCAACATCTGGCGTACCCATCCCTGCAAGGGCCCCGCCTCCATCCCGATGAGCGTGACCGTGCCGGGGTGCATGAAATCGGCGGGCGCTTCGGCGAGGCCCAGGGCGCAGGAGGTCTCGTCGCGCATCTGCCATTCTGCAAATTTATTATAAGCGCTGATCATGCTGCGCACGCGGCCCAACAGCAGTGTCTCGTTGACAGGTTTGTTCATCACATCGAGTGCACCGGCGCGAAGGGTTGCAAGCCGGGTCTGTGCATCGCAGGCCGTGCCGATTGCCAGAACCGGAATATTTGCCGTCGCGGGGGTGGCGCGCAAATGACCGCAGAGTTCTGCGGCTGTCGCGTCGGGCAGATTGATCGCGGTCAGCACAAGATCGGGTGAATCCTCACGGATCGCCTTGAGCGCCTCGTGCAGTGTGCCCGCCTGCGCGACCTGATAAAACGCTGCTGTCAGTTTGACTTTCAACACGATACGGTTGGTCGAAATACCGTCGATGATAAGGATTTTTCCCTGCACTTTCGATCCTTCCCGTGAGTGTTGCGTTGGCCTTTAGTTTTCTGACCAAATGATTAACAAAGCGTTGAGATTTTGATGCAATTGGAGCGGGTGATGAGCCTTACGCAAAATACCGCCGAAACGGTCGCCCTCGGGGCGCTTGAATGGCTGGTGGGCAACGAAGATCTGCTGCCGGTTTTTCTCGGCGCCACCGGTGCGTCCCAAGGGGATCTGCGCGGCGCTGTGACGGATCCCGATTTTCTGGCGTCCGTTCTGGATTTCATTCTGATGGATGATGCCTGGATCATTGCGTGCTGTGACGCGCAGGGACTACCCTACACCCGTTTGGGGGAGGCGCGGCAGGGCCTTCCGGGCGGAGAGGCGAGGCACTGGACATGAGCGAAAATATGATACCGGTCAAAGGCTTGTGCTTTGATAAGGACGGCACCTTGTTTGATTTTGCCGCCACTTGGGAGACATGGGCGCAGATGTTTCTGCGCCGCGCGGGACAGAACGATGAGGCCCGCGCGATAGCATTGGGCGCCGCGATCGGATTTGATCTGCCGAGCGGTAAATTCGCGCGCGACAGCATCGTGATCGCAGGCACACCGGGCGAGATCGCGGAAGCGCTCGCGCCGCATTTTCCTGGTCAATCGGGGGCGGGATTGCTCGCGCTCATGAACGAAGAGGCGGGCCGTGCCCCGCAGCAGCCCGCGGTTCCACTGCGCCCGCTGCTGGAGGGGTTTCGCGCGCGCAACATCGCGCTTGGCGTGGCCACGAACGACAGCGAAGCGCCAGCGCTCGCCCATCTGGACGCTGCGGGAGTGACCGATCTGTTCGACTTCATCGCGGGCTACGACAGCGGCTTCGGCGGCAAGCCCGCGCCGGGGCAATTGCTTGGATTTGCGGCCGCCGTAAATCTGCCGCCGGCGCATATCGTGATGGTGGGTGACAGCACGCATGATCTACACGCGGGCCGCGCGGCGGGAATGCGCACCGTGGGCGTGCTGACGGGCACCGCCACCCGTGCCATGCTGACGCCGCTGGCGGATGTGGTCTTGCAGGACATCGGAGAGATCCCCGCGTGGTTGCGCGCGCAAGGCGTGATGTGGAGCGCTGAAAACGACCAAATCCGTCGCTGAGGGAACGGATGCGCGGCGCAGGCTGGGGCCTTCTGAGCAGACTCAGGCCCAAGGAGAGCGCCATGAACCACGAGCCCCAACGCAGAACCCGTGGCACTGGCCGGTCAGGTGGCCGAGCCGGCGCCAAAATACGGCGCGGCACTGCGGTGATCGAGCAGATGCCATGGAAACCGCCGGTCAACATCGACCGGCCTACCGAGCCGCTGAGCCCCGAGGGTGTCGCGGCGATCCATGACGGTGCGATGCGGATCCTCGAGGAAATCGGAATCGAGATCCTCAACCACGAGGCGCTGGAGATTTTCCGCAAGGCGGGATGTACGATCGATGGCGAGAACGTGCGCATGGGGCGCGATATGGTGATGGAATACATCGCGTTGGCCCCCTCTGAGTTTACGCTGACGCCGCGCAATCCGGACCGTAAGATCACCATCGGTGGGAAGAACATGGTGTTCGGCAACGTCTCCTCGCCGCCCAACTATTGGGATATGGCGCTCGGCCGCAAGGTGCCGGGCACGCGCGAGATGTGCCGCGATCTTCTGAAACTGACGCAGTACTTCAACTGCATCCATTTCGCGGGCGGCTATCCGGTGGAGCCGGTGGACATTCATGCCTCCGTGCGGCATCTCGACGTGCTCTACGACAAGCTGACGCTGACCGATAAGGCGATGCATGCCTATAGCCTCGGCAAGGAGCGGGTCGAGGACGTGATGGAGATGGTGCGCATCTCGGGGGGCTGGACACACGAGGAGTTCGAGGCGAGCCCGAAGATGTATACCAACATCAACTCCACTTCGCCGCTCAAGCACGATATCCCGATGCTGGACGGCTGGATGCGGATCGCCCGGCGCAATCAGGGGCTGGTGGTGACGCCCTTCACGCTGGCGGGGGCGATGGCGCCCGTGACCATGGCAGGGGCCGTAGCGCAGTCGATCGCGGAGGCGCTGATCGCCGTGGTGCTGGCGCAGATCATCCGCCCCGGTGCGGCGGTGGCGGTGGGCACGTTTACCTCGAATGTGGATATGAAAACCGGCGCGCCTGCGTTCGGGACGCCCGAATACATGCGCGCGACCCAGATGACGGGGCAGCTGTGCCGTTTTTACGGGCTGCCGATGCGATCGTCGGGGGTATGTGCTGCGAATGTGCCCGACGGGCAGGCGATGTGGGAGACCTCCAACAGCCTGTGGGCCGCCGTGCAGTCCGGAACGAATATGGTCTATCACGCGGCAGGATGGCTGGAGGGTGGATTGATCGCATCACCCGAAAAATTCATCATGGATTGCGAGGTCTTGCAGCAAATTCAGCGCTATATGGCGCCCGAGATCTGCGCCACTGGACCAGACGAGATCGCGCTCGATGCGATTAAATCCGTGGGCAATCAGGGCCATTTCTTCGGAATCCAGCACACACAGGATCGCTATACAACTGCGTTCTACCAGCCCTTCCTGAGCGATTGGACCAATTATGAGGGCTGGGAGGTGGCGGGGGGCATCTGGACGCAGGAGCGCGCGCACCACATGTTCAAGGAAATCGTGGGCAGCTTCGAGGAGCCGCCGATGGATGGCGCGATCCGCGAGGAATTGGCCGATTTCGTCGCACGACGTAAATCCGAAGGCGGCGCGCCAACGGATTTTTAACCACGTTCCTACTCTGTGATCTCTTTTTAGCTGCTTGTTAACGCGGGAGCGGCATCAAAGGAGCAGAGCAGAAGGGGCAGCAGACATGCACGGGCTGATCAACCGCAGTTTTCAGAACTACATATGCGACAGCTACGGCAAGGATGCTTGGCTTCAGGTGGCCGCGCGCGCACAGGTATCGCCGCCTGATTTCGAAGCGATGCTGACCTATGACGATGCGATCGCTCCGGCGGTGCTGGATGCGATGGGCGATGTGCTGCGCCGCCCGCGCGGCGATGTGATGGAGGATGTGGGCGCCTATCTGGTTTCGCACCCTAACACGGAAGCGGTGCGCCGCCTGCTGCGGTTTGGCGGTATGAATTTCGAGGATTTCTTGCATTCGCTCGATGATTTGCCGGACCGCGCACGCATGGCGGTCTCCGATCTCAACATCCCGGCGATCGAGCTGCACAGCCATGAGCCGGGCCAGTACAGCCTGATCTGTGAGACACCTGTTGCCGGATTTGGCCATCTTATGATGGGGGTGCTGCGGGTCATGGCGGATGATTACGGGGCGCTGGCGCTTCTCGAGCTTGAACAGACCGAGAGAGGGCGCGAAACGGTCCGGATCCAGCTGGTCGAGGCGGATTATGCCGATGGTCGCGCATTCGAGCTGGGCGTGCGGGCGTTGTGAAGAGGGTGCTGAACCCCGATGTGCTGGATGTATTGTGCCCCATGCATCTCATCCTCAATGCAGAGGGGATCATCAGCCACGCGGGGCCCACCACGCAAAAGCTGCGACCCCGCAAACCGCTGGAGGGTACGCCCTTTCTTGAAGCTTTCAGCGTTATGCGACCGCGCGGGATTGATACACTCGCGCAGCTTTGGGCTGTGCGACACCTCAAATTGCACCTCGAAATGACCGGGACCCCCGTGGCGCGCCTCAAGGGGGTGGTCGTCTGTGACGGGCAGGGGCAGGCGATCGTGAATCTTTCCTTCGGGATCTCCATCCTCGACGGTGTGCGCGACTACGCGCTGACGAATGCTGATTTCGCCGCCACGGATCTGGCCATTGAAATGCTCTATCTGGTGGAGGCGAAAAGCGCTGCGATGGAGGCCTCGCGCAAGCTCAATCTGCGGCTGCAAGGGGCCAAGATCGCGGCGGAGGAGCAGGCATTCACCGATACGCTGACGGGGCTGAAAAACCGTCGCGCGCTGGACGAGGTGCTGGAGCGCTTACTCGCGGCGAAGGCGGCGTTTGCCGTGATGCACATTGATCTGGATTACTTCAAAGCGGTCAACGATACGTTGGGGCATGCCGCTGGCGATCACGTGCTTCAGATTGTCGCCAAGGTGATGCTGGAGGAAACCCGAGCGTCCGATATGGTGGCGCGCGTGGGCGGCGACGAATTTACCGTGATCCTGTCGGATGTGAGCGACATTGACGTGCTGGAGCGCGTGGGCCGCCGGATCATCGAACGGATCGAGATGCCCATTCCGTTCAACCGAACAAACTGCGAGATCTCGGCGAGCATCGGCACGGTCTGGATCCAGAACAGCAAGAGTGTGACCCGCGAGAGGGTGATGGAGGACGCGGACATAGCACTCTACGTTTCGAAAAACGAAGGGCGCGCCCGGCAAACGATGTACACCCCTGATCTGCGCACGGGCGCCAACAGTACGGCCCCTCCCAAAGGGCGCAGCGGTAAGGGGGGCTGAGCGGCGCCTTGGAAATCAGCTGGCATGGTCTGAGTATGCCTCGGCGCGCGCTGGATCACTCAGGATCAGCGGATGCCTTGGACTTTGGTACGTGTTGATGGGAGCAGCGTCGGCTGGGTGGGAAGAGCCGTTTCGCGTGAATTGATGACGGCCCTTCGTAAAACGCCTGCGACGCTCTCTTTGGAGCGGGACTGCCTGTAAGAGATAATGCGCAGTGCCATGATGCGGGTGGATATTCTGGTTCCTGTGTTGCCGCAGCTGACAGCGCGCTTCGATATGAACGCAGGGATTGATGGTGACTTGAACTGCTGCTGCGTGAGGGAGTGGACCCGTCTGCAACACTGGCGTAAAGACAGGTGCATGAACCAGCATCCCTCGCTTTTTCGCCGCATCCACAAGCGGATATCGGAAGTCCAGCGCCGCTGCCGCTTTTCCCGCGCGGTCGAGCATGTGCATGGCGCGGGTTTTTCGGTGCCAGAGGACGAGGTGCTTGCCATCGTTCTTATCAGGGACGGGGCTTATTACCTTGATGCGTTTTTCGACTATTACCGCGGCCTCGGGATCCGGTATTTCGCCTTTATAGACAATGGATCAACCGATGACACGATCGCGCGGATCAAGGCGCAGGAAGGCTGTGTAATCGACCGCGCTGTGCTGCCGCTGGCGCAGTACGAGGATCTCATGCGGGGCTATCCGGCGCAAAGATACGGGCGCGGGCGCTGGTGCCTCTACGTGGATATGGACGAACAGTTTGATTTCGAGAGGCGAGAGATGCAAGGCATCGAGGCGCTGACCCGATATATGGAGGCGCGGGGCGAGACGGCGTTGATGGCGCAAATGCTCGAGATGTTTCCACGCGCCCCGCTCGCGGCGGTGAGCGACCTTACGTTTGCGCAGGCGCTCGAGGCGTTCGTGCAATATGATATCAGCACGGTGCGCAGCTTTGACTACCATTCGGCAGATATACCCTTCGGCGCGTTGCTGGCAGGCAACCGGCTGGCGTCAAATACGCTCAAATTCAAGTTCGGCGGGGTGCGTGGCAAGGTCTTCGGGGAGGACTGCTGCCTGACCAAGCATCCGTTGATCTTCAACGGCGAAGGCGTGGTACCCGCACCGCATCCCCATTTGTCGCAGAATGTGGTGGTGTCGGATTTCAGCGCGGTGATCCGCCATTACAAATTTGCCGGAAATATTGTGGCGCGCGATGCCGCGAGCGCGCAGAGCGGTGATCTGACGCATGGCGAGGATCATGCGCGGTTGCAAGTTTTGGCCGCGCAGCGGGATCTGACGCTTCACTCTGAAGATGCCGAGGTCTGGGCCGGCTTGGCGCCTCTCCAAGATGCCGGGTTTCTGGCCCGGTCAGAGGACTATGCGGCCTTTCTTGCGCAGGAGCGAGCGTGAGCATTGCGGCGGTCGTGATCGGCCGCAACGAGGGCCCGCGTTTGCTCGCCTGTCTGGATGCGCTTGGAGCATTCAGTCCTGTGATTTATGTCGATAGCGGCTCGACCGATGGATCCGTGGCGGCAGCGCAGGCGCGAGGGGCGCAGGTGGTATCGCTTGATATGGCGCTGCCTTTCACGGCCGCACGTGCGCGTAATGCGGGACTGGCCGCTGTGCCGCAGGATGCCGGTCTGGTACAGTTTTTGGACGGTGACTGCGTGGTGCAGGCAGGCTGGCTGCCTCAGGCGCAGGGTTTTCTGGAGGCCGAACCCGAGGTCGCAGTAGTCTGCGGTAGGCGGCGGGAGATGTATCCTGAGGCGTCGATTTATAACGGGCTGATCGACGCGGAGTGGAACAGCCCGGTGGGCGAGGCGCTTGCTTGTGGTGGGGATGCGCTGATGCGGGTTGCGCCGCTGCGGGCAGTGGGCGGCTATCGCGAGGATCTGATTGCGGGGGAGGAGCCGGAACTTTGCGTGCGGTTGAGACAGGCGGGCTGGCGGATCTGGCGGCTGGACGCTGAGATGACGGCACATGATGCGCAGATCCTGCGCTTTGGCCAGTGGTGGCAGCGTACCCGGCGGGCGGGCCATGCTTTTGCGGAAGGAGCGGCGCTTCACGGCGCGCCACCCGAGTACCATTGGATCAAAGAGGTCTGCCGTGCGCTGTTGTGGGGGGGCGTGGGTCCGGTTCTCGTGATTGTGCTGGTAGCTGCTCTTGGTCCATTAGGGCTGCTCGCGGCATTGGCATATCCGCTGCAAATCGCCCGCCTGTCGCGGGCTGCCGGATGGATGACGGCGCTTTTTACCGTTTTGGGTAAGTTTGCCGAGGCGCAAGGGGCGTTGGGATACTATTGGCGCCAGCTCAGCGGCGGGCGAAAGCGCCTGATCGAGTATAAGTAACCTAGCGTTGCCGCCATGCGTCGCGCGTCAGGCTGGGCAGGATCGCGAAACATTTTGCATATCGCGGCACCATGCGGGCGGGGCTTTGCAAGGCGCGCCATAGCCATTCGAGCGCTAGAGTTCGCATTATTTTCGGTGCGCGCACCTGATGGCCAGAGAGGAAATCGAGGCCTGCGCCGATCGACGCGAAGCCCACAGTGCGGCAGCGCTGCCGCGCGAAGGCGGCGAAAATCTCCTGCTTGGGCGCACCCAGAGCGATGAAACACAGGCGCGCGCCAGACGCCTGAAGCATACCGCATATGTCGGTGGCAGCGGTGCCCGTGGGATCGAACCCATAGGCGGGCGCATTGGTGAGCACGATATCTACCCCCGGCGCGCACGCTTCCAGCGCTGCTTTTGCGCCTGCCAGGGCGGCATCGGAGCTGCCGACGAGGGCTACGGGCATCTGCATCTCGCGGGCAAGTTCTGTGAGCGGGATCACCAGATCGGAGCCCGGCATTAGTTTCAGCCGATGGCCGGCGAGACGCGCCAGCCAAACGATCGGCCAGCCGTCTGCGACCACCAGATCCTGCGCGCGGTAGGCCTCGGCAAAGTCTGGATCCGAGGGCAGCTTGGTGAGATGATCGAGGTTGAGCGTAGCCAGCGCGAATCCGTCGCCCTGCGCAAATCGGCTGCGTACGGCCTGAAACAATGCATGGCGGGAGGGCACATTGACCTCGACTACAGCCGATCCACTGCCGTATTTCACTGCGGACCTGCACAGTGGTGCAACAACGGTGCACGGATTTGGAACTTAGAAACCATAGTGAATCTTTTTTATTTCAATTGTTTGCAAGTCTATTTTGATGTGAAGGGCTGGTCGTCCGCGCAAACTACCCTGATGACAGAGGCCTGCCTAGAGTGTAATTGAGAGGCACCCCTGCACCGTGGATGCTCCGAAGCGCAATGCCCAATGCTATCGCCTATTTGATGCTACTGGCCTGGCCGTTTGTGTGCCTGGTCCTTTTTCGCACGCAATCGGTGGAACGCGCGATAGTCTGGTCAATCCTTGGCGGGTACCTGCTGTTGCCGCCGCTGGCGGAGTTCAATCTGCCGCTGGTGCCTTCGATGGACAAGGTCTCGATCCCCAATGTGACAGTGCTGGCAATCCTCGTCTTCGCGACTGCGCACCGGGTCCGGCTGCTGCCCGAGGGGCGGGCCGCCCGGGTGCTGATAGCGCTGTTCATCTTCAGCGCGATCCCCACGGTGCTCACCAATCGGGAGCCCATCTTGTTCGAAGTGCTACGCGACGCCGATCCAATCCTGTTTTTGATCGACGCGCTGCCGGGGCAGTCGGTGCGTGATATCGGCTCGGTGTTGATCGGGCAGGCGCTGACCATCGTGCCGTTTCTGGTGGCACGGCAATTTCTCAGCAGTGAGAGCGGCTTGCGCGAGATTCTGACCGCGCTGATGGTGGGGGCGATTTTCTACTCGATCCCCTCGCTGATCGAAATCCGGTTGTCCCCGCAAATGAACGTCTGGGTTTACGGATTTTTCCAGCACAGCTTCGAGCAGACGATGCGGGCGGGCGGATTTCGCCCCATCGTGTTTTTGCCGCATGGGCTCTGGCTTGCGTTGTTTGTGTGTATGGCGGCAATGGCTGCCGCGGCGCTTGCGCGGACTGCGCAGCCGCTGGTGCGGTGGAAAGCCGTCCTTTGGACGGGCTATCTGATGCTGTTCCTGCTTGCGTGTAAAAGTGCGGCGGCGATTGCCTACGGCTTGTTGTTGGTGCCTATGGTCTACTTTGCACCGCGCCGCTGGCTCATCCTGTTGGCCACGCTTTTCGCCCTCGTCGCGATCACCTATCCGATGCTGCGCAATTTGGGCGTGATCCCGACGGATGCGATTATCGCCAAAATCGAGCCGGTCAATCCCGACCGGGCACAATCGCTCGAATACCGCTTCAACAATGAGGCGCAATTGCTTGTAAGAGCTGCGGAAAAACCAGTTTTTGGGTGGAGCGGCTGGGGCCGGAGCCTGGTGCGCAACGCGGAGAATGGCCAGATTCTGACCATTCCCGATGGGCGCTGGATCATCGTTTTCGGCAGTTTTGGCTGGGTTGGTTACATCGCCGAATTCGGGCTTCTTGCTCTGCCGCTTGTGCTGCTGGGCGGCCATGTGCTGCGCCACCGCAGTGCGGAGGTCTCGCCCTATATCGGTGCGGTATCGCTGATATTGGGCATTACGATGATGGACATGCTGCTCAACGCCACACTGACGCCGTTCACTTGGCTCACCGCAGGTGCGGTGCTTGGCTACGCCGAGCGGCTGAACCCGCGCCGGGCCCGCGTGCCTCGTCATGCCTTCCGCCGCCCGCCCGTGATGGGGCGAAGCCCCGCACGTCAGCATCGCAACATCCTCTAGGACAGGTGCTTGCCTGTAACATGGCTGTCGGCGGCGTTGCGCCTCATGACGCATTGTTTACAATACCAAAACAATGATCTCTTTTTTCGGGCTGCTACTGTGCTAATCTATCACCACTGCGGGGTGAAAATGGCTCGGATGCCATTAAATGGACATTATCAATATCTAATGGTGCGCTCGGGCGTTTCTGGACGTCCTTTTGCAAGGTTCGCTTTTAAATCAATTTTTTGGGGCCACCCAGATGATCAGTGAACCAAGAGGTGAGACTGTATGAGTGAGTATAGCCCCGTAAGGCAAGCCGCGGGCGAGGATATCGCAATTGTGGGTATGGCCGTGAACGTCCCCGGCGCCGAGACCGTGGCGACGTTCTGGGACAATCTGCGCGACGGTGTCACCTCGATCCGCAAACTCACCGAGGAAGAGTTGCGTGCGGCGGGCGAGACGCCCGAGAACATTGCACGCAAAAATTACGTGCGCGCCGCTGCTGACCTCAAGGGCTTCGAGACGTTCGATGCCGATTTCTTCGGCTTTTCGCCAAAAGATGCCGCGATCCTCGATCCGCAGCACCGCAAGTTCCTCGAGGTGGCTTGGGAGGCGATGGAGCAGGCGGGTCATGTGCCGGAAAATGTGGCAGGACCTATCGGCGTCTATGCGGGCTGCGGGATGGGCAGCTATTTCTATTTCAACATCTGCTCAAATCCTGATCTGGTCGAGGATGTGGGCATGTTTCTGTTACGCCATACCGGCAACGACAAGGATTTCCTGTCGACCCGCGTGAGCCATGTGTTCGATCTTAAAGGCCCGTCGATCAACCTGCAAACCGCCTGCTCGACCTCGCTGGTAGCGGTGCATTATGCCGCCGCTGCGCTGCGGGCGGGCGAGGTCGATATGGCGCTGGCGGGCGGGGTTACGATAGAGTTGCCGCAGGGGCGCGGCTACGTGTTCAAGGAAAACGAGATCCTGTCGCCGGATGGTGAATGCCACGCGTTCGATCACCGCGCTCAGGGAACCGTTTTTGGCTCCGGCGCGGGCTGTGTGGCGCTCAAGCGGCTGAGCGATGCGGTGGCGGACGGGGATCACATCTGGGCCGTGATCAAGGGCTCGGCCGTCAACAACGACGGCGCGGCCAAGGCTGGCTATCTGGCGCCTTCAGTGGACGGGCAGGCGGATGCGATCGGCCTGGCCCTCAAGGCCTCAGGTGTGCCCGCTGAGCAGATCGAGCTGGTGGAGTGCCACGGTACCGGCACTTATCTCGGCGACCCGATCGAGGTCGCCGCCCTCAACGAGGCCTGGCGCGTGCAGACCGACAAGGTGAATTTCGCGCGCATCGGTTCTGTGAAAACCAACATTGGCCATCTGGATACGGCGGCGGGCGTGGCGGGGCTGGTAAAAGCATCGCTCGCGCTGCACCACGGGGCGATGCCGCCCTCCTTGGGCTTCGAGGCGCCCAACCCTGCGATTGGCTTCGACGGCAGTCCTTTTTCGGTAAACGCCACGCTTACGCCCTGGCCGCGCCGGGCCACGCCGCGCCATGCGGCGATCAATGCGCTGGGCGTGGGCGGCACCAACGCCCATGCGATCCTTGCGGAGGCCCCGCTGCGCGCGCCGTCCGAGCAAAGCGATTTTCCATTCCACGTGCTGTGCATTTCGGGGCGGTCGAAGTCGGCGCTTGAGGCCAATACGGCGGCACTGGCTGCGCATCTGCGTGCACATCCGGAGCAGGATCTGGCAGATGTTTCCTATACGCTGAAAAACGGGCGGCGCGGGTTCGAGCGGCGGCGCGTCGTTGTGGCTGAGACCCACGCGCAGGCGGCGGAGCTGCTAGAGGCTGGAGATACCCGCCGCGTGTTTACCCACACCCGCTTGGGGGCGGCGCCGGAGGTGGTGTTCATGTTCCCCGGAGGGGGTGCGCAATATCCCGACATGGCGCGTGATCTCTATGAGACCGAGCCAGCCTTCGCCGAGGCGATGGACCGGGGTCTGGACCATCTCGAACCGCAGCTCGACTATGACATTCGCGCGCTCTGGTTGCCGGAGGGGGATCCCGCAGAGGCGGCTCAGATACTGAAAAAACCTTCGGTCCAGCTGCCGCTGATCGCCATCGTGGAGTATGCGCTGGCGAAGCTTTGGATGAGTTGGGGCGTGAAGCCCGCGGCCATGGTGGGCCATTCGATGGGGGAGAATGTCGCGGCCTGTCTTGCCGGCGTGATGACGTTTGAAGAGCTAATCGATCTCGTGCTTTTGCGCGGGCGGTTGTTCGATACGGTGGCTCCCGGGGGGATGCTCAGTGTGCCGCTGTCGCAGGCAGAGATTGCAGCCTATCTGGACGATGATCTCGACATTGCCTCCTTGAACGGCCCGGAGCTTACCGCCGTATCCGGGCCCGATGAAGCGCTGCGCGCGCTGGCCGCGCGGCTCAAAGCGGACGATGTCGAAAGCCAGCGGATTGCCATCGATATCGCCGCGCACAGCAGGATGCTGGAGCCGATCCTTGATGACTACCGCGCGTTTCTCGCGGGGCTTGATCTAAAAGCCCCGCAAATGCCCTTCGTGTCCAACCGGACGGGTGTAGAGATTAGCGCGGCGCAGGCGACCGATCCGGACTATTGGGTCGACCAACTGCGCCATACAGTTCGCTTCGCTGACTGCATCGAGACGCTGGCCGCCCGCGAGGACCGCGTGTTCCTTGAGGTTGGGCCCGGCAAGGCACTGTCGTCGCTGGCGCAGATGTGCGCGGCGGTGAAGCCCGCGCAGGTGCTCAGCTCGCTGCGTCATCCCGATCAGCAGATTGCGGATGACATGAACTTCATGGGTCTGATCGGGCGACTCTGGGCTTGCGGTGTCGAGGCGGACTGGGAGCAGATCTGGGGCGAGGCACGTCGCAACCGCGTGCTGTTGCCGACCTATCAGTTCCAGCGCAGCCCCTATTTCATCGCGCCCGGAACGCAGGCCACGGCGAAAGCGGCTCCTGCCATCGGCCGTCTGGACGATATCGCAGACTGGGGCGCTGTGCCCGGATGGCGCGCGCAATACGCCGATGTGGATGCGGACCTCGAGGCGGCCCTGTCTCAGGCCAAGCAGGAAAGCTGGCTGGTGTTTGCGGACGCGGATGGCATTGCCGCCCCTGTGATAGAGCGGTTGCATACGGCAGGTGCCCCGCTTGCCGTGGTGCGGGCAGGTGACAGTTTTGCTGATCTTGGCAATGGCCGCTATACGCTTGCGCCTGAGCAGGGGCGCGAGGGCTATGATGCGCTGATGGCGGCGTTGGTCGAGGCCGGGCAGCACCCGACACGCATCGCCCATTTCTGGGGCCTGACCAGGGCTGAAGACCACCGTCCCGGCAGCAGTTTTTCCGACCGTATGATGGAGCAGGGCTTTTACAGTCTACTCTGGCTGGGCCAGGCGCTGGCTGAGCGGGGGGACGCCGCCCCGACCCATCTGAGCGTGTTCACAAACGGTGCTGCCCGCGTTTCACAAGAGGCGTTGCCCTATCCGCACAAGGCGATGGTCAGCGGCCCCGCTGGCGTGATGCCGCACGAGATTGCCGGTCTGACAGTTACGACCGTCGATGTGGTTTTGCCGCACGAAGTCGGCGCGGCGCGCCCGTTCGGTAAGAGGCCCGTGCCTGAAGAGACGATCACCGATGCGGTGCTCGAGGAACTGCTGGCGGCCCCGACCAATGCCGTGATCGCACGGCGCTCGGAGCGGCGGTTTGTGCGCGGTGTGCGAGCCCAGCGGCTGGCCCCGGCGGCACAGTCCGCTATCAAGAGCGGCGGGACCTATCTCATCACCGGTGGTTTTGGTGGCATCGGGTTGACCATCGCCGCCGATCTTCTGGCATCGCACGGCTGTCGCGTGGTGCTGTTGAGCCGCAAGGCGATACCTGCGCGCGAGGCTTGGCCGCGTGTGCTGCAAATCAGCCACGCGAGCGATCCTTTCGCACGGCGGATCCACGCGCTCCAGCGGCTGGAGGCGCTTGGCGGTAGCGTCGAGGTGGCCGTAGCCGATGTGATCAATGTGGCGCAGATGCGCAAAGTCATCGAGCCGCTGCGCGCGCGCGGGCTCGATGGCGTGTTCCATGCGGCAGGCGTGCTAGACGATGCACCGCTGCTGGGCAAAAGTCAGGCGCAGGTCGATGCGGTGCTTGCGCCCAAGGTGCAGGGCCTGCGCGTGCTCGACCAGCTGCTGCCAGACGGTGCGGTGGATCTGATGGTGCTTTTCTCGTCCACCTCGACCGCGACACGTGCGGCGGGGCAGGTCGACTACGTGGCTGCAAATGAGTATCTCAACGCTTTCGCGATGGCGCGGGCGGGCGCGAAGACGCGGGTTGTCGCGGTCAATTGGGGCGTCTGGTCCGATGTGGGTATGGCGGCGGATGCGGTGGGCCGAGAGGCGCCGGAGGCCACGCCTGCGCGCAGGCTGGATCTGCCGATGCTCGACCGCGTCGAGGTGCTGGCGCGGGAGAGCCGTTTTTCAACGACGCTAGAGGCCTCCCGCGATTGGGTGCTGGATCAGCACCGCATAGCCGACGGCACCGCCGTGATGCCCGGCACCGGCATGATCGAAGCGCTTGCCCAATCCGTGCGCGAAGCCGGGATGCAAGCGCCCTTCCTGCTGCGTGACCTGTATTTCCTACGTGCGTTCAGCGCTCCCGATGGCCAGCAACGCGACCTGCGGGTGACGGTGGCACGGGGTAATGACGCTTGGGCCGTGACGCTCGGCAGTGACTATGTGCTGGACGGGCGCAAGGGCTGGCAGGTCCATGCGGAGGCGCTGGTCCTCTCCATGAAAGCGGCTGAGCAGACTGTAGATCTGGAGGCAGTATCGGCGCGGCTTGGGCCGGTGGGTGAGGATGGCGGCGCGCATATGCCCACACCGCAGGAAGCGCATCTGCGTTTTGGGCCGCAGTGGCAGGTCTTGCGCGCCCGGCAGATGGGTGAGGGCGAGGGGCTTGCGCGGCTGGTGCTTGGCGCCCCTCTCGATCCCGCGCAACTGCTGCACCCCGGCTTGATGGATCTGGCGACCGGCTGGGGCCTGGCGCTTGCGCCCGGCTACGATGGCGCAGATCTCTGGGTGCCGGTCTCCTACGGTGAGATAGCGGTTCACGCTGCGCTGCCGTCCGAGATCTACAGTTGGATGAGACTACGGGCGTCTGGTCCTGACGACGCACGATTCGACGTGACGATCTGCGATGCGGAGGGCCGCGTTCTGGTCGAGGTACGCGATTTTGCAATGATGCGGCTCGCGGGTGGGTTTGCCGCCCCGACCGCGCCTTTGCGCGCGTCTGATGTGAGCTTTGACGAGGATGAGCAGCCTGCAGTGCGCACGTCGGGCCCTGCGGAAGAGCGGCTGGCCTATCTGGTCTCGCAGGGGATTACAGCCGCCGAGGGGCCTGAAGCACTTGCCCGGGCGCTTGCGCTGAAAGTGCCGCAGATCTACGTCTCGCCGCTTCCGTTGCAGGCATTGATCGCGCAAGCCGACACACCACCGCGAGAGATGCCCAAGGGGCAAAGCTTCGAGCGGTCCGATATGGAGGGGTTCGTCGCGCCGCAGGGATCGGTGCAGGAAGCACTGGCCGCGATGTGGTCCACTCTGCTGGGCGTCTCGCCCGTGGGCGCGGATGACAGCTTCTTCGATCTGGGGGGCCATTCACTGATCGCTGTGCGCCTGTTTGCCGCTGTCAAACGAGAGTTTGGTGTCGATTTCCCGATTTCGGTCCTGTTCGAGGCGCCTACCATCGCCGATATCGCCGCACGCATCACCGCGCAGACGGGCGAAAGCGGTGAGGTGGCCGGCGCAGATCCGCAGGCCGCCGGAGCTTCGCCGAGCTTTGTCCATCTGGTGCCGCTAAACGGGGTGACGCCCGCGCGCGCCGCCCCGCTGTTCATCGTGGCGGGCATGTTCGGAAATGTCCTCAATCTGCGGCATCTGGCGCTGCAATTCGCGGACGCGCGTGCGGTCTATGGGCTGCAGGCGCGCGGATTGATTGGCGAGAGTGCACCGCATGAGACGGTGGAAGAGGCTGCGGCAGATTACATCGCGGAACTCCGGCAGGTGCAGCCCAGCGGCCCCTATCTTTTGTCTGGATTTTCCGGCGGCGGCATCATGGCCTACGAAATGGCGCAGCAATTGAGGACGTTGGGCGAGGAGGTCGCGGTTCTCGCACTCCTCGACACACCGCTGCCCGTCCGGCCCAGCCTGAGCGCGCCCGACAAGGCGCTGATCAAGCTTTCGGAAATGCGGGCGAAGGGGCCGCGCTACCTGATCGAATGGGCCCGGAACCGCATTGCTTGGGAGAAGAGCAAGCACCGGCACCGGGATGCGCACGGCAAACATGTACTGGCCGACAACACGCAGTTCAACAACACCAAGATCGAGGCTGCTTTCCTGCGCGCGGTCGCCCGCTACGACACGCTGAATTGGGACGGGCCGCTGACCCTTTTCCGCCCCGTACTTGATCGCCGCTACCCGGTCACGGGCGGCAATTGGGTAAGTGCCGCGCGTGAATATGTGTTCGAGGACAACGACTGGACTCGCTACGCTCCGCACCTGACAATAGTTGAAGTGCCAGGCGATCACGATAGCATGGTACTTTCGCCCAACGTGGTTGCGATGGCGGCGGAACTGCGCGAGATTATTGACGAGGCGCTGGCGGATACGACCCCGCGCGCTGCACAGGCGGCGGAATAAACCGATGCCTGCGCCCGCTGTCTTGTGTATCTTGCTCAATTTCCGCACGGCCGAGATGACCCTGCGGGCGGCGCAAGCGGCATTGGCCGATCTGCGCGCCGTGGGCGGCGAATTGGTGATCGTTGATAATGCATCTGGCGATGGCTCCTACGAGACGATTGCCCGCAGCGTGGCCTCGCGCGGTTGGGGGGAAGAGGGGCTGGTTCGCGTGATCGCCTCACCGGTCAACGGCGGCTTTGGAGCAGGCAACAACATTGCGCTGCGTATGAGCATGAGCGACGGGCGCGCGCCCGACTATTTCTATATTCTCAATTCGGACGCCTTCCCCGATGGGGGCTGTATCGCGGGCCTCGTCGCCCATCTGGAGGCGCATCCGCGCGCGGGTTTTGCGTGCAGCCATGTGCGGGGCGAGGACGATGAGGTGCACACCACCGCATTCCGCTTTCCCAGCATCGCGGGCGAGTTCGTGGGGGCGGCGCGTTTGCGTGCGGTCGAACGCGTATTGCCGGATGTGACTGTGCCCATGCCCATTCCCCCCAACACGGCCCAGGTCGATTGGTGCGCGGGGGCCAGCATGCTGGTACGTCGCGCCATGCTTGACGAGATTGGCCTGTTCGACGAGACGTTCTTTTTGTATTTCGAGGAGACAGACCTGTGTCTGCGTGCCGCGCGGACGGGGTGGGGCTGCTGGTACGTGCGCGAGAGCCACGTCGTGCACATCGGCTCAGGCTCCACAGGGCTCAAAACGACGCGGCGGATGCCTGCCTACTGGTACGATTCGCGCCGTCATTATTTTATCAAGAACCACGGGCGCTTTTATGCTGTTATGGCGCTTGTGGCGCATGTGGCGGGGGGCGTCCTGCACCGGGCGCGCACTGGCCTCGCCGGGCGGCGGCCACAGGATCCAAATTGGTTCTTGTCTGACCTGATCGCACACGCCGCCACGCCTTACCGTCTGTCCCCGGAGGACCGCCCATGACCGCCCCTTTCAATACTGCCGCATTTTCCTGCGTGATCCTAGGGGACCAGTCGCTGACCATCGCCTGCGCGGACGCCGTCGTGGCGGGGGGGCACCGTGTTGCTGCGGTAGTTACGATGGATGGGGATGTGCGCGGCTGGGCACTGGCGCAGGGCATCGCGGTCCTTGACGCGCCTGCGGATCTCGCGGGCGCGGGTCTCGGGCCATTTGACTGGCTGCTCAGCATCGCAAATCTGCGGATTATCCCCGATGCGGCGCTGGCATGCGCGGTCAAAGGGGCGGTGAATTTCCATGACGGACCATTGCCGCGCTATGCCGGGCTCAACACGCCTGCCTGGGCCATCATAAACGGAGAGGCGCAGCATGGCGTCAGCTGGCATCTGATTGAGGGGGGGGTGGACGAGGGCGATCTGCTGGCGCAAGAGCTTGTCGAGATTGCGGGCGACGAGACGGCGTTCAGCCTCAATTCGAAATGCTACGCCGCCGGACTGGAAAGCTTCGGCCGTGTTCTGGCCCAGCTGGAGAGCGGCGTGCTGGAGCGGACACCGCAGGACCTGAGCCAGCGCAGCTATTTTGCCCGCGATGAGCGGCCCACAGTTCTGGGGATGATAGAGTTCGGGCAAAGCACGTCGCAGATTACGGCCCTGTTGCGCGGGCTTGATTTCGGTGGATACTGGAACCCGCTAGGGGTGGCAAAAATTGCCTCGCAGGGAGCGGTCTGGACGGTTGCAGGTGCGGTTGCGGCAGAGGAAACTGGGCCTGCAGGCACTGTGCTGGAAGCAGAGGCGGGGCGCGTGGTCGTGGCTACTGCGGATGGCGCCGTGGCGCTCACGGGGGTTGTGGGCGGACCGTTGCCTGAGGTCGGCCGGGTTCTTGATGCGCCCGGCTCAGTATTGCGCGCCGCACAGGATACATTGCTGCGCGACGAGCCTTTTTGGCGGGCGCGACTGGCCAAGATGAATGCGCTGCCGGTGCCGCTGGCGCAGGGGGTCGGCACTGGCAACTGGACGGTACGGCGGGTGGATCTGCCCGAGGGTACGGCAGTAAAAACTGCAATCACGGCCGCCCTTCGCGCGATGGCACTGGGCGCGGGGCAGGCGGGAGACGTAGGCTTTGCCGTCACTCCCGCTGCGGCAGGATTTGCGTCATCTTGGGTGCCTCTCAATACGGATGCCGCCGCGCTGGAACGCTGTGCAAAAACTGGTGGGTTCGCCAGTGATTTGCCGCTGCGTGATCCGGCGATTGCTAGCGAAGTGCCTGTCATCATGGTTGCGGATACGCCCGTTTCTGGCAGCACGCTGACCCTTGCGATGAGTGATACAGCAGTGACCTTGCACGGCGACAGCGGCCTGCTGTCGGATGCGGGAATGGATCTGCTTGCGGCGCGCGTGGCGCATTGCCTGAGCGGTGCTGGGGATCTGCCGCCAAGCGAGCGCAAGACCTTGCTGGACGACTGGAACGATACGCAGACTGAATATGACGCCACCGAAATTCACACCGCCTTCGAGGCGCAGGTGGCGCGCACGCCGGATGCAACTGCGCTGGTATTCGAGGACCAATCCCTAAGCTACGGCGCGCTCAATGCAGCTGCGAACCGTCTGGCACACCGGCTGATCGAGGAAGGGGTTGGCGTCGGGACGCCTGTGGGTCTTGCCACGGCGCGGGGCCCTGAGCTGCTCATCGGGGCGCTGGGCATCCTCAAGGCCGGGGGCGCTTATGTGCCGCTCGACCCTGGGTATCCCGCGGACCGGATCAGGCATTTCATCGCCGACAGCGGCGCGCCCGTGATCGTCACGCAATCGGCTCTGGCGCGGGGATTGCCGCGCGGGGATGCAACGCTGCTGATCCTTGATACTGATGCCGCGCTCGCCGTCGCGCCCGATACGAACCCGCAAGCGGGCGCCGGGCCGGACACGCTGGCCTATCTGATCTATACCTCGGGCTCTACGGGCGTGCCCAAGGGAGTTATGGTGGGCCATGGAAACGTGGCGAATTTCTTTGCGGGCATGGATCAGCGGATCGAATATGCCGAGGGCGACGCCTGGCTCGCGGTCACGTCGCTGTCGTTTGATATTTCGGTATTGGAGCTGTTCTGGACCCTGTCGCGCGGGTTCAAGCTGGTGCTGGCGGGTGATGACAGCCGGACCGAGCTGTCGCGCGGGCCCATCGCTTCGACGCGCAGCATTGATTTCAATTTGTTCTATTGGGGCAACGACGATGGTATCGGCCCCGAAAAATACCGCCTGCTGCTGGAAGGTGCGAAATTCGCCGATGCGCATGGCTTCAATGCGGTATGGACACCGGAGCGGCATTTCCATGCCTTTGGCGGTCCCTATCCGAACCCCTCGGTCACGGGTGCTGCGGTTGCGGCGGTGACGCAAAATCTGGCGGTGCGCGCGGGTTCCTGCGTGGCGCCGCTGCACCATCCTGCACGCATCGCCGAGGAATGGGCGGTGATCGACAATCTCACTAACGGGCGCGTAGGACTGGCGATCGCCAGCGGTTGGCAGCCCGATGATTTCGTGCTGCGCCCCGAAAACACACCGCCCGACAACAAGCCTGCGATGTATGCGGCGATCGACCAACTGCGCCGCCTGTGGCGCGGCGAAGCGGTGGAGTTTCCGACCAAGGACGGTACGCCCTTTGCTGTCCTGACCCAGCCCCGCCCTGTGTCGAAGGAACTGCCCGTCTGGGTCACCACGGCGGGGAATCCCGAGACCTGGAAAGAAGCGGGGCAGATCGGGGCAAACGTGCTGACGCACCTGCTGGGCCAGTCGGTTTTGGAAGTCGCTGACAAGATCAAGATCTACCATACAGCCCTGCGTGCGGCAGGCCACGACCCGTCGGATTTCAAAGTGACGGTGATGCTGCACACCTATCTGGCCGACACGCGCGCGCAGGCCGAGGATATCGCGCGCGGTCCGATGAAGGAATATCTGCGCTCTGCTGCGGGTCTGATCAAGCAATATGCGTGGGCCTTTCCCGCATTCAAAAAGCCGCAGGGCGCCACCAGCCCGTTTCAGGTCGATCTCGAAGGGCTGGACACCGAAGAGATGGAAGCGATCCTCGAGTTCGCCTTCCAGCGCTATTTCAACGACAGTGGCTTGTTCGGGACCATCACCGATGCGGTGGCGCGCACGGAGGAGCTCAAACGTATCGGGGTGGACGAAATCGCCTGCCTAATCGACTACGGCATCGACGTCGATCAGGTGCTCGACGGGCTTGTTCCGCTGGCGCAGGTGCTCCGGCGCGCAAATGCTGGATCGGCGCTGGCTGATGATGATTTCTCGCTCGCCGCTCAGCTCATGCGCCACAAGGTGAGCCATCTGCAATGCACGCCGTCGATGGCGCAGATGCTGGTGATGAACGACGAGACCCGAAGCGCCCTGTCGGGCCTTCGCGCGCTGATGGTGGGCGGCGAGGCGTTGCCGGGTGCGCTGGCCTCTGATTTGCGTGCGGCTTGTGGGGGCAGCGTGCAAAACATGTATGGGCCAACGGAGACCACGATCTGGTCGAGCACGCATAAGGTGGATGCGTTCGAGGCCACCGCTGCCATCGGGACACCCATCGCGAATACTCAACTCTATGTACTCGACGAGGAGCGCAAGCCGTGCCCCGTCGGCGTTACAGGTGAGCTTTATATCGCAGGCGCGGGCGTGACGCATGGCTATCACAATCGCCCGGAGATGACGGCGGAACGCTTCGTTGCCAACCCGTTTGGCGCGGGCAGGATGTACCGCACCGGCGATCTGGCGGCGTGGCGCGCAGATGGCACGATGGGCTTTATGGGCCGTGCGGATGATCAGGTAAAAATCCGTGGCCACCGGATCGAGCTGGGCGAGATCGAGAGCGCCCTGGCCGCCCAACCGGGTATCGCGCAGGCGGTGGTCGTGGCCCGCGATGCACCGGGCGGTGCGCAGTTGGTCGGCTATGTCGTCGGTGAGGAGGTGGATGAGGATGCCCTGCGCGCGGCCTTGGCTCTGCGTCTGCCTGATATCATGGTGCCCGCTCGCATCGTCGCGATGGCGCGGATGCCGCTGACGCCGAACAAGAAGATCGACCGCAAAGCGCTGCCCGCACCGATGGCGAAGGCGGCTGCGGCGCAGGTTGAGGATGCCGCGCCCGCGGGGGGCACACAGGCGGCCATCGCACAGGTCTGGAGTGCGATCCTCGGGGTGGCGCGGATTGGACCGGGCGACAACTTCTTCGCCCTCGGTGGCCACTCGCTGCTGGCCGTGCAGGCGCACCGCGACATCAAGGCGGCGCTGGGCACGCAGACGCTGGGGATCACTGATATCTTTCGGTTCCCCACGCTCGAAGGGCTGGCGGCGCATCTTGACAAGGGGGCTGGCAAGGCGTCCGAGGCACCACAACAGGAGGTGCCTGCGAAATCCGAGACCATGTCGAAACGCCGTGCCATGCGGGCAGGTCGGGCCAAGGCGGGCCAGTGAGCGCTGATCCCGCCCTCGTCACGGCACTGACGACATCTGTCTTGCCACCGGGGTTAGGGATCGCGGCGCGTGATCCATCGGTGCTGCTGGATTCAGGAGCGCCGCAGGAAGACGGGGCTGTTCGCGGAGCGGTGCCGCGCAGGGTGGCCGAATTTCATGCAGGGCGCGCCGCGGCGCGGGCGGCGATGGTCGCGCTCTCGCTGCCGCCGCTGCCGGTACCGATGGGCCCCGATCGCGCGCCCGTCTGGCCCGAGGGGATCACAGGCAGCATCAGCCATTGCGCCACGGCCTGTGTCGCGGTGGTGGGCTTGCGGCAGAATTGGGCAGGCATCGGCGTCGATCTGGAGGAAGCGACACCGCTCGAGCCCACACTGGTCGAGCAGATCTGCACGCGCGCGGAGCGGCGCTGGCTCGGCGAACAGCCCGGCACGGAGCGAGGTCTGCTGGCCAAGCTCATCTTTTCGGCCAAGGAGGCCGCGTATAAAGCGCAATATCCTACAACAGGGCTGCTGTTCGGTTTCGAAGCCATGGAAATCACCGTCGACCGCGCAGAGAGCCGCTTCGAGGCCTGCTTTCAGTCAGATCAGGGAGTATTTGGCGCGGGAACGATTCTTGTTGGTTCGTACGTCTATGCGGCCGGGCTGCTTGTCACGGGCGTCGCACTTGGGCAATCTGCGGTTGCGGGGTCGGATGCGCAATAGGAGGCGGGACGGATGATGAAACGGCGTAGTATGATACGGTTGGGCGCCGCTGCGCTGGCGAGCGCGGGGGTCGCTGTTGCAGCCGGTGCAGGCCTGCGGATGTGGGATCTGTCGCAGGCGCGCGACCTCTACGCCGATCCGTTGGTCGCCCCGGACGGCGCGCTCAAGGTTTTTCATCTGGGCCATTCGCTGGTTGGGCGCGATATGCCCGCCATGCTGGCGCAGCTTGCCCCCGAAGGCCATGATCATGCGAGCCAGCTGGGATGGGGCGCGCCGCTGCGGGCGCATTGGTATCCCGATGTGGAGGTCAACGGCTTTTACACCGAGAATGATCACCCGAAATTCAAGCCCGCCCGGGCGGCCATCGGAAGCGGTGCCTACGATGCTGTCGTGCTTACCGAGATGGTCGAACTCGCGGATGCGATCCGCTACCACGACAGCGCCGAATATCTGGCGCACTGGGCGCGACTGGCGCGCGACGCCCGTCCCGATGTGCGGCTCTATCTCTACGAGACGTGGCACAACACGGACGATCCGGCAGGCTGGCTGGCGCGGATCGACGCCGATTATGACGCGCTGTGGCTCGACCGTGTGACGCTGCCTGCGGCCTTGCAGGCGGGGACGCCGATCCGGGTGATCCCCGGCGGACAAGCCCTTGCGGCAGTGGTGCGCGTGGTCGAGGCGCGTGGCGGTGTCGGCAATATCGCCAGCCGTGATGCCCTGCTGGCCCGGACGCCCGAGGGTGGTGTCGATACGATCCATCTGGGTGATATGGGGGCCTACCTGATTGCGCTTACCCATTATGCCACGCTCTACCAGCGCAGCCCCGTGGGCCTGCCGCTTGCCCTGAGGCGCGCGGACGGAACGGCGGCGGATGCGCCCGATGCGCAGGCGGGCGCGCTGTTGCAGGAGATCGTCTGGGATGTGGTGCGGGCCTCCCCCTATAGCGGTGTTGCGGTATGAGCGATCTGGCCAGTGCCGTCTTTTCCGTGGTCATGGTCGGCCATAGCCTTTTTGGTGCGACTGGCCCCGATATGCTTGAGGCCGCGCTTGGCGCGACCAGCCCTCAGGTTGAGGTGCGCGCGCAGATAACCAACGGCGCGCCGCTCAGATACAACTGGGAGCACTCCGAGACCGCTGAGGGAATCGACGCGCGCCGGGTGTTGCCGCAGGGCGGCACCACGGATCTGATCCTGACCGAAGCGATCCCGCTGGCCAACCATCTGCAATGGAGCGAGACGGAGATTTACGCGCAGGCCTTCACCGGGCTGGCGCTGGTCGCTGATCCGGACGCGCGGGTGTTTGTACAGGAGACATGGCACAGCTTGAAAAGTGGCACAGGTGCTGCGATCGAGTATGACGACAAGGCCGCAACGCCTTGGCGGGTGCGACTGGAGGACGATTTGGCTGATTGGGAAGGCATTGTCGCGCTGCTGCGCGAGGGCCAGCCCGAGGCTGCCGCGCAGATTCAGCTCATTCCCGCCGGTCAGGGGCTGGCACGGCTCGACGATGCTATTACGGCAGGGCAGGTGCCCGGGCTGAGCGCCGTCAGCGAGGTGTTCGACGACGATATCCACCTCAATGCACGCGGACATTATTTCGTCTCGATGGTGCAATACGCCGTGCTGACAGGGGCGAGCCCCGAGGGATTGCCGCACGCTGTCAAAGACCGCTACGGCAAGGCGTTTGAGGGGATCGACGCAGGCATGGCGGCAGCGATGCAGCGCGTGGCGCTGGAGACGGTGCAGGATTATCAGGGACGGGAACTGGCGCAAGTCTCCGCACCGATCGCCGCATCCCCAGCGGTCCCTCGGGCGCCGCCTTCGGAACCGGCAGCGCAAGTGCACACATCTCGGGCTGCGACAGAACCCTCAGCAGCTCCCGCAGGCGCGATCGCCGTGGGCCTTGCGCCGGTGACGGATTGGGCGGCGCAGCAGCCTTTCCTCGATGTGATGAAAACTGCGCGGCCCTGGATCGGGCATCTGCCGGGGCAATTCGGCGGGGTGGAATACGATGCCCTGGTCGAGGGTGGCTACATCGACGCTCAGGGATGGGTCTCCAGCCTGCCGCGCAATGTGGGCTCGATCGGCACGCTGATCCTGACCGATCTTCCTAAAGCGGCGGCGCCCTCACTGGAGGGGCGCTACGTCCTGCGGTTTGACGGGACGGGCGTGGTGGAGCCTACGGGCCGCGCCACCAACATCCGCTACGGGCGCGGGGAGGTGCGGTTTGATTATACCCCCGGACTGGGGAGCGTGGAGATCCGGATCCAGCGCAGCACCGAGGCTGATCCGCTGCGCAACATCACTGTGGTGCGCGAGGACAGGCTCGAGCTTTACGACAGTGGCGCGCTCTTCAATCCAGATTTCACCGCGCGGATGGCGTCCTTCAATACACTGCGTTTCATGGATTGGATGGAGACGAACGACTCCGAGCAGGCCACATGGGAAGACCGCCCGCAAATTACCGATGCAAGCTGGGCGCAAAAAGGTGTGCCGTTGGAAGTGATGCTGGCGCTGGCCAATACGCTTGGCAAGAAACCGTGGCTCAACATGCCGCATTTGGCCGATGATGACTACGTCCGCAATTTTGCGACCACGGTGCGCGAGGGGCTCGATCCGGCGCTTTCGGTCTATGTGGAATATTCCAACGAAGTATGGAATTTCCAGTTTGCCCAGACCCGCTGGGCCGATGAGCAGGCGCGGGCGCGCTGGGGACAGGCCGATGTGGGCACGCAATTTTATGCCCTGCGCGCGGCCCAGGTGGCGCGGATCTGGTCAGCGGTATTCGCGGGGGCCGAGGGCCGTCTCATCAATGTGATCTCGACCCAGACGGGCTGGCTCGGGCTTGAGGAAAATATCCTGAACGCGCCGTTGGTGGTGGCCGAGGGATTGCCGAAGCCGTCTGACGCGTTCAATGCCTACGCGGTGACAGGATATTTCGGCGGTATTCTCGGTCTGGAGGCGCGGGGTGCGCAGATGATGGACTGGCTCGATGAAAGCATGGCGCGGGCGAGCGATGGGGCGCAGGGGCTCACGGGAGCGGCACGGGAGCAGGCGATCGAGGCCACGAAATACGATCATGTCACCGGGCTCGTGGCGCGCGAGCTGATGGACGGCTCCGTGAGCGGGCAAGATATGGATACGGTGAGTGATCTGACCAACCGCGTCTGGCCATATCACACCGAGGTTGCGCGGCAGGCAGGGCTGGATCTGATCATGTACGAAGGTGGTACCCATATCGTCGGCATCGGGCCGCAGGTGGATAATGAGCGGCTCACCGCCTTCTTCCAGCATTTCAATTATACGCCGCAGATGGGTGCGCTTTATACGGCGCTGCTGGCGGGCTGGGCGCAAAACGGGGGGCAATTGTTCAATGCCTATGCCGACATCTATGTGCCGACGAAATGGGGCAGTTGGGGTGCGCTGCGCCATCTCGACGACAGCAATCCGCGCTGGGATGCGCTGGTGGTGGGCCGGTGAGCGCTGCGTGCTCTATCCTGATCCCTGCACACGACGAGGTCGGCTATATCGAGGCTTGCCTTGAGGCGCTGCTGGCCAGCGATCCCACGGGAGAGGCGGTTGAGGTGATCGTCGTGGCCAATGGCTGCGCTGACGCGACTGCCGATGTGGCGCGCGGCTATGCACCGCGATTTGCGGCGAAGGGCTGGCCGCTTACGGCGCTCGATCTTGCGCAGGGTGGCAAGATGGGCGCGCTCAACGCGGGGGATGCCGCTGCCGTGCATGCCGCGCGCATCTATTTGGACGCCGATGTTCTGGTGACGCCGCCGCTTATTGCGCAACTTGCAGCCGCTTTGCAGACTGATGTGCCGCGCTACGCGAGCGGCGAGCCCGTGGTCACGGCAGCGGGCAGTGCCTTTACACGGACCTACGCGCGCTTTTGGGCGGGTGGACCGTTTTGCACCCACGGCGTGCCAGGGTTCGGTATTTTTGCTGTCAATGCGGCGGGACGGGCGCGCTGGGGCGCGTTTCCCGATATCATCTCCGACGATACGTTCGTCCGGCTGAACTTTGCGCCGGCCGAGCGGATACGAGTTGTCGCGCGGTATTTCTGGCCGATGATAGAGGGGGCTGGGCCGCTCGTTCGCGTGCGCCGCCGTCAGGATATTGGTGTGGCGGAGGTTGAAGAGAAGTATCCCGGGCTGTGGGTGAACCATGATCCCGTGCCGTCTGATGCGCCGACGCTCTGGGCGCGCGCGCTGCGCGATCCTTTAGGCTTCGCCGCGTTTGCGCTGGTGGGCCTCGGAGTGCGTTTGCCGCATAGCGCGCAGCAGCGCTGGGCGCGCGGGCGCTAATCCGCCATGAAAGTGGCGAGCTTGGCGGCCTCGGTCGCCACGTCGTGGCGCGCGAGAACGCGTGCATGGGCCGCGTCGGCCATCTGCGCAAGATGCGTGCTGTCCGTTTGCGCGAGATCGCGCATCGCCTGCGCCAGTGCCCCCGCATCGCCTGCGGGCACCAGCCATCCGGTCCGCGCGGGCTGCACCAGTTCCGGGATCCCCGCGATATAGGTGGCGATCACCAGACGGCCCGCCGCCATTGCCTCCATGATCACCATAGGCAGTCCCTCGGCAAAGCTGGGCATCAACAGGGCATGGGCCTTTTGAAGTTCTGCCGCGATACGCGCTTCATCAACCCAACCAGTGAGCGTGATGTTTTTGTGAAGGTCCAGCGCGTTGATCCGAGCGTTAATCTGCGGGCGCATCTCTCCATCGCCGATCAGGGTCAGATGCGCGTCGGGATGCGTCTGGACCAACTCCGCCAGCGCGTCCAGCGCCAGCAACTGGCCCTTTTGCTCCACAAAACGCCCGATGGCGACAAAGCGGGGCGGGGCATCCGGCAGTGGCAGCGGTACCGAAAATTTGGTGGGGTCTATGCCGCAGTGCACGACTTTGATCCGCTCCCAATGATCGGGAGCGGCCCAGCGGGCTAGCTGGCTACGGCCGAAGCTGGAGATCGCCACGGTGAACTTCGAGCGCGCGATCTTGAGGCCGAGCGAGAGCGCCCGGGGGGCGTCGAACTCTTCCGGGCCGTGTACTGTAAAGCTGTAGGCAGGGCCACCCAGGGCGGCGCTCAGCATGGCGACGGTGGTCGCATTGGTACCGAAATGGGCGTGCGCGTGGCTCGCCTGGGCAGCCGTGCAGGCCTGCGCCACGTATGCCGCCTCGGCCAGATAGATGAGGTGCCGCAACACGCCTGCCTCCGAACGGCGGCCGCAGCCGATGGCGAGCTGGAGGGCAGATACAAATCGCACCGGCGCCGCCATGAAGTTGCGCAGGCTCGCCCCAAGCAAGGCCAGAGCACCCGCGCGCAAAACATAGCGAGTCGCGGCGGCTTCTTCGCGGTCCTGCGCATCGACCAGCGGCATATCTCCAGGCCGCATCGCAAGGCGCAGCACGCTATGCCCCTGCGCCTCCAACGCGCGGATCTCGCGACGAATGAAGCTGTGGCTCGGCTGGGGATAGCTGTTGAGAATGTAGGCGATGTTCAACGGGACGTCCTTCGTCTGGCAGTTTGCTTTAACCTTGGTGCTGGCACATCGGGCAGGCGGGCGTTAGCAAGGGTGTAGCAGATACCGCAGAGGTGAATACGGCAAATGGGTGGTCTTTTCGAGCAATTGCGCGGCGGCCGCCTGATGGCGCGTGTGATGCGCAGCACCTCTTGGATCTTGCTCGGCTATGGCGGATCACAAGGTCTGCGGCTTGCGTCCAACCTGATCCTGACGCGGATCCTTTTTCCCGAAGCCTTCGGGCTAATGGCGTTGATCGGCCTGGTGACAGTGGGGTTGATGCTGTTCTCCGATGTGGGCATCGCGCCGTCGATCGCTCAAAGCAGACGTGGCGATGATCCCGATTTTCTCAACACGGCATGGAGTATTCAGGTGCTGCGCGGAGTGCTCCTGTTTGGGGTTGCAGCAGCGCTGGCCGTGCCGTTTGCGCGGTTCTATGACGCGCCGGAGCTGGCGACATATCTGCCCATCGCGGCCCTTGCCCTGCTTATAACCGGCTTCAACCCAACGCGGATCGAGACGGCGCACCGCCATCTGCTGATGGGACGGCTCACGCTGCTGGATCTGATCGCGCAAGTGATCGGTGTGGTGATTATGATCATGCTGGCCTTGGCGCTGCAATCGGTGCTGGCGCTGGTGCTGGGGGGCGTAGTGACGGCTTTGGCCAAACTGGTGCTGACATGGGCGTTTTTACCCGGCGCGCCGAACCGCTTTCGTTGGGAGCCTGCGGCGGTGCGCGAGCTGGTGAGTTTCGGGAAATGGATCTTCCTCAGCACTGCCTTCTGGTTTTTCGCCTCGCAGGGGGACCGCGCAGTGTTGGGCAAATTCCTGAGCCTCGAGAGCCTTGGGATCTACAATATCGCTTTTTTCCTCGCAGCTTTCGCAATGCAACTCGGGACCGCCATTACCGGTCGCGTGATGATCCCGGTCTACCGCGACGCGGGGCACGAGGTCGCCAAGATCGCGAAGCTGCGCGGCACGATCAGCGGGGCGATCCTGTCATTGCTACTGGTCATGGCATTTGCGGGGCCGTGGCTGATGGACGTGCTCTACGATGCGCGTTACGGCGCGGGCGGCGCGATTGTTACGCTGCTTGCTGTGGCGCTGATCCCGCAGGTGATCGGGATGAGCTACGACCAATCTGCACTGGCAGCGGGAGATTCGCGGCGGTTTTTTGTGGTTTCCGCCAGCCGCGCGGTGTTCCAGATCACGTTTCTAATCATCGGGGTCAGTAGTTTTGGGCTGATCGGGGCCATCGTAGGCATCGGCCTCGCGCATGTGGCGACCCATCCCGTGATCATCTGGCTGGCGCGGAAGCACGGCGCCTGGGACGTGCGCCACGATATCGCCTGTGCCATGGTCGCGGGTCTGTTGGGCGCTGCGGCGCTCTGGCTGCACCTCGACGCGATCTGGGCGCTCTCGGGGCTGACCTAGACGATCATTGCCGCGCCAGGCGGGACGCGCGACCGGCCTTGCCCGCTTCGCGGCGCTTCTCGCGGGCCTTTCGCCACTTCGAGCTTTGGTACTTCGGCGCAAGTTCGGGAATCGACACGACCGGCAGCACGCCCGTTTCCCGCTGCATCTGTCGGGCGGAGCGGATGACGGGGCGGCGCAACTCCAGCAGCCATGCGGTAATGAAAGCAAGAATAGTAGCTGCGCCCGCTCCCATGATCGCGCGCTTTTTCTTGCTCATGGTGATCGGATAATCGGGCACCTGCGCCTCCTCGATGGTGGTCAGCCGCTCGCCCTGCAAACCAGCCTCGAGATTGAAGCCTACCTGAGCGTCATTACGGCGTGTGGCGATCACTTCAAGCTGGGTGCGCAACTGCTCCATCCGGCGGTCGAAATCGGCGAGGCTGCGTTGGATCTCCGGGGAGCCCTGGATGGTCTCGCGCAGAGCGATGCGGCGCTGGTCAAGCAGCACGCGCTGCTCCGTCAGCGTGCGCAGCCTGGCGTCCAGCGCCTGCTCTTCGCGTGTGACAGTGGAGGCGCGGGCGGAGCGGTCGATCTGGGTGCGCGCAGTCTGGGCGGTGATGATTTCGCGATCGAGATCGAGAATCGCCTCGTTGAGTTGGGCGACCTCGGCAAGGCGGAATTCCACACCGCCCTCGACGGTCAGATCATTCTCTCGGCGGTAGGTCTCGAGCTCTCCCTCAAGCTGGGCGATATTGTCGAGGACGACCTGCTCCTGGTTCTGAAAAAATGCCAGCGTTTGCGCTGTCTGATCGCGGCGCTGCGCGGCCATGAGGCTGCGGGTCTGCTCGGCGAATTCATGCGCGACGTCGCGGGCCAGGGTTGCCTCCTCCATCTGGGCGGTGATGGTGAGGACGGAAATAGTACCGTCATCGGCAAAGCCTTCCCGTGCGGCGGCAACGCCATTGATGCTGACCGATTCGCGCAGCAACTGGATTTTTTCGCTGGGCTTGAGGGCAGTCAGATTGTCGTAAATGTTATAGGTATCGATGATCTGCTGCAGGCTGGCGCGGGCCATCAGCTGCTGTTGGATCAATTGCAGGCGCCGCGCGGAGGAGCCTTCGACGGTGGAGCGGGCGAGCTCGTCGTTGATCGTCGGTTGTTCGACCTGGATGACCTCGGAGGACTGATAGATGTGCACATGGCTCATCGCCCAGTAAAGTGATGCGATAGAGCCCGCTATGATCACGAAGGAGATCACGCCGAGCCGCCGCCGGGTCATGTCGAGGAAATCCTGCCATGTGTAAATCGGACCCATATTTGCCTCGCTCACCCTCTCGATATCGCCCTTTCAGGCGGACCTGCCGCCTCGCAACGGCGCGGTATTCCTGTCATAATGATGATAAATTCAGGCGATTATATGACCTGTGTCGCTCGGTGCAAAGCTGCATGCACCTTCGCGCTCAAAACCGCTCGATGCTTGAAGCCCGCGCGCGGTTTAGGATTACCCCCAATAAGGGCACCTGACCGGCGAGGATCTGCTCGCAGGCGGCGAGATGTTTGGCCATGGTGCGTGTTCCGTCCGACACCAGCAAGACACCGTCCAACTGCGCCAGGAAAGCGGAGGTATCGTCGTACTTGAGCAAGGGCGGCATATCGTAGAGCACGATATCGGGGTTCAGCGCGTCGCGCATCTCCGCGAGGCTGAGGAATGTCGCGGGGTCTTGCATGATTTCAGCGGCGTCGGCCTCTGGCTCGGCACACAGGCCGACGGCCAGCGTTTCGCTGACGCGGGTGATGTAGTCGCTGATCGCCACGTCACCCGCCAGAAACCCGCGCAGATCGCTGTTTTGGCTCGCGTCCAGGTCAAGCGTTCGCGCAAGGCCGGGGGTGCGCAGGTTGAAATCTATCAGTACAGTACGCGATGAGGGCACCCGCGAGAGGCTGGCGGCAAGATTTGCGGCAGTGAAGGTATTGCCGCATCCCTTCGTGGGGGAGACCACTGCGATATTGGTCCAGCCGTGCTGTTTGACGGTCTGGCGCAGCCGGGTCCGCAGCAGATCGAATGCGCGCGATACATCGGTAGCGCGGAAATCCTCGGCGGCCTGCGATCCGGGGAGGATGTGCTGATCCATGCCCGGCGTCTGCTCATGCAACAGGTCCCAAAGATCGCGCGGCTTGGCGCGGGGGAGGTTCATCTGATCGACAAAGGGCGCGGGTATCGCCATGTCCGGGTGATCTACGACCATATCCACTTCCGCGAGTTCCGCTTCCTCGGTGCTCTGCTCGGCCAAGGGACCGTATTCCACCTTGTTGGAAAAACGGCGTGGTCGGGTAAAGCTGCCTTGAACCGGTACCATAAGGTCGCCGTTGGCTGCCGAACTGTCGGCGTCCTCGAGTGCGAATGTATCCTTCATGGAGTTAGACTTCCGGAATTTGAACATAGCTACAACATAGCCTATGTCGGGTTGAATTCAAAGGTCAGGCCGTGTCTCAGCAGCCCGTACGACGCAGCATGACACCCACGGTTTTGAAAATGATCGCGATATCGCCGCTCAAGGACAGTGATGTATTGTAGGCCGCGTCGACCTCGTTACGGAACGAAAAGTGGCTCTCGTTGCGCGCAGAGACCTGCCAGAGGCCGGTAATACCGGGTCGCAGTATATTGTAATGGTAGGGATCGCCGTAGAGGGGCAGCTGTTCGGGCATCATCGGGCGCGGGCCGATCAGGCTCATCTCGCCGGTCATAACATTCCACAGCTGCGGCAGTTCATCGAGCGAGGAAGCGCGCAGCAACTGGCCCACGCGCGTCATGCGCGGATCCTCGATCAGCTTTTGCTTTTCGTCCCATTCGCGGCGCAGTGCCGGATCGGCGGCGAGATACTGCTCGAGCACGGCATCCGCATCACGCACCATGGTTCGTAGTTTAAGGATCGAGAAGCGCTTGCCATCCCTACCGAGCCGAGCCTGACGGTAAAACAGGTTGCCGCCCTCAACCCAGAGGGCGAGCATGCACAGGGCCATCACAGGCAGGAAAAAGGGCAGGCTGAGCAACACCAGCAGTATCTCCAGCACGCGCTTGCCGCCATTGCGGTAGAGCGAGCGAGGTGTGCTGGCGGTGGTCTCTTCAAAATTCAGGTCGGCGGTCTGGACTACCATAATGTACGCGTTCATATTACCGCTTGCAGCCGCAATGCGGGCCAGCCCGGAACCGGGCTGATCTGTGTCAAATCTCTTCATAGTCCAATAATCCCCCAGGGCACCTTGGTCGTTCTTATCGGTCGGCCAACTCATCTGGCGCCACCGGGTCTTAAGTCAGTTTGCCCGTCTGCGAGTGTGTCTGCTGTGCAAAAGCAGAAACGACACACGAGGGGATCGTTGCGTCCCGAGCCTGCGCAGGCCTTGGACCATTTTCTTAAGGCCGTCATCAGCTACGATGTGAACGCATAGAAAGTTTCGTCCTGACCATGACAAACTGATAACAGATTTTCGACACATTTCAGGGGGAATTTTCGAAACAAACTGTTTCATTAGCCGTACTTAAGTTTTCGAGTTCCCCGTAGGTCACAAGGTCGCCATTGATTATGTTTTAGGGGTAAGGTGGCAGCCCGTAGGGGTCTGCCACGAGCGCCTAAAACTCAATCAAGTCAGCGTAATAGTGTCCCACGACCCGGTCAATGCGGTGGAATGCAAATCAATGGGTTACGGACAGGGTGTCCCACGGTTTTTGAACCTTTCAGTTTCAGAATGTGACCGATTGACCTGGCCGCGGGGAAGCGTGCTACCACTCATCGTTAGCGGCAGTAGGATCCCAAGCCCTCAATCATTGAAATAGTGTTCCCCTCGAAGGGAACTTAGCGCCCGCCACGGAAGGCCCTTCAATCCCTGCCGACGCTTGCTGCAATGACTGTCGCGGCGACATCCTTTTCGCCGACGAAACAGACTCCGACCTTTCGATTGTATGTTTCGTCGCCACCAAGCCAGCAGGTGTTGCGCTTGCCCATGAGTATATCGATGAAATGGCTGCGCGCCTCAGGGCCAGGTTCGATGTCCATTTCGGACGCACCTTTCAAGTGTCAATCGTTCCAACCTTATTCGCCTGATCCGTATCATGAGCACTGTGCCACATTATTGCATAATGTCAGCACTTACGCGTTCCTTGGCAAAGTTATATCTGGAAAGCAGATCGGCATCCGGGGAGCGGGTATGCTTCGCCATAAGGCCAGAAACGGTAAAATTCTCCTGCACGTCGGTTTCCGGCACGAGGAGATAGCTCCAGGGTTTCTCGCCATCAGCGGCTGACGCTTTTGTCGCGACGTGGCACCATAGACAGGCGGCATCAGCCTTCCGCAATACCTCCGGCGCATTCATCTCCGAGAAACGCTTCACCTCGATGATCAACTTTTCCGTTTCGGTTTCGACGACGAAATCAGGCTGATACGGAGCACCATTCGCATCGAAGATCTTGAACTGATTGGGTCCGGGCTTCATCCAAAGGCGCACCGCTGGTTCCTTTTCGAGGACGACTGCCAACCTCCGCTCAGGGTCGGAATCGAATTTCGCATACTGGTAGCAGCCACGCGCGAAACCGGTGAAGACATATTTTCGGATGTCCTGCTTTTGATCCGGCGGGGTCCGGAAGTCGCGGATGAACCCGGTGCCGGCGGTATCGAAGGTCTGTGGACGCAATTCGCCATAGGCGGAAGCCAGCGAGACTCGGTAGTTCGTCTGTTCCCGCCACATGTGCTGTTTCATTTGCGAGAAGATGCTCTCGGCCATGGCCTTGGCATGGCCTCGCACGACGCTGAGAGCCTGATCTTCGTCTCCGGGGAACCTTTGCCTTGTATGGGCGACAGCCTGTCCTCCGAGATCATACAGGATCTCTGCGTGGGCATCGTAATCGATCTCAGGATAGTCAATCAGGCGCGCGACTATATAGTCCTCGAGCCGATTGGCTGTCTCGCCTTCCTCTTCGCCAGAGATCACCGAAGTCTTTTCGGTTCGAAGCACCTGGACGAAGAGTTCGCGTGACAGGGGCTGAAAGTTCCACGATTTCATGTCGAGGTCGAAGCGGCGGAAGCCAAACGAAACCTGTTGCTCAGGCGTGATCGTAAGGGCAGGGATCGCAAGGGTCCGCTCGACAAAACTCTTGCAGAGCTCCGTTGCCACGGCCACCGCCTGTTCCTTCGTGAAAGTGCTAAACAGCCCCTCATCCCGCGCCGTAACGGTCATCGCAGTATCGGCGATCTTCTCGACGATCTTGGGATCGTTCAGATCTTTGATCGAGCGGATCTGTTTGCCGATCTGAGGCAGCACCTGATCCAGCACTATCCTGGCAACCTTCACCTCTTCGGGGGTGCTGAAGGTAAACGGCGTGGCAGTGTCGGCCATCCTGGCAGCCTCAGTGGCAGGCTGAACCCATGTATCTCCTTCCCCTTCATCAGCGGCGGCCACGGTCGGCTTCGTCTTGGCCTCCGCTTGGGCAAGCATCTGGTCAATGATCGAGGGCGCAGGAACCGATATCGGCTTAGTTGGGGCCACATCCCCACCTTCACCGATGGTGACGGCTTTGAGCTTGCGGGTGACGCCGTTTTCTTCTTTCGCCTTTTCGATCAACTCGTTGAAGCGTTCATGGGCGATGACGGTCAGGGTATCGACTACCTCCACACCCGTCCGTTTGCCGTAGGGCAGACGTAAGCCACGGCCCAGCGTCTGCTCGGTCAGGATGTCCGAGGCGGACGCCCGCAGCGGCACGATGGTGAACAGGTTCGAGACGTCCCAGCCTTCCTTCAGCTTGTTGACGTGGATGACGATATCCGTGTCGCCGGCCTTCTCGATGTTCAGCAGGCGTTGCGCGTTCTCGTCGCTCTCTTCGCCTCTCAACTTCGAATGGATCTCGGCCACACGCCCCTTGTAGCGCCCGCCGAAGAAACCTTCGGACTCCACAATTTCCTTCACCTGCCGGGCGTGGGTAGTGTCCTGAGTGACCACCAACATGAAGGGCCGCACCACCTTCACGTCGTTCTGGCGGGCGTAGGTCTCGAGCGAGACCCTCACGTGCTCATGGTAATGCACGCCGTCTTCCAGTTTGATCTTCTCCAGCGTTGCCTCGTCGACCGACTTCGGGTCGAAGTTGGCACGAGTGCCGACCGCCGGCTCCTTGACGTAGCCGTCCTCCATCGCGTCGGGCAGGTCGTAGCGATAGACCACGTTTTTGAAGTCCTGCGAGTTTGCGCCCACGGTCTTCGGCGTCGCGGTGACCTCGAGCCCCAGGATGGGCTTCAGCTCCCCAATGGCCCGCGCCCCGGCCGAGCCGCGATAGCGGTGCGCCTCGTCCATCAGCAGGACCAGGTCATCCAGGTCCGAAAGGTAGGAGAAGTAGCTCTCTCCGATGTATTCCTGTAGCCGCTTGATCCTTGGGGCATTGCCGCCGCGCGCCTCGGAGTTGATCTTCGACACGTTGAAGATATTGATGATCGCGCCTTCCTTGCCGAACAGGTCAGTGCCACGCACGCCGCGACCTTCCTCGTAGTTCTCGGCGTTGACGATCAGCGGGGCGTTGTGGGCAAAGGCTTCGATGCCGCGGAAGACGTATTTCGGGCTCGCGGGCTGGAAATCGGCCAGGAGCTTCTCGTAGATCGTCAAGTTCGGGGCGAGGACGAAGAAGTTTCGGCTCTTCCCGATCATGTAGAGGTAGCTGATGAAGGCGCCCATCAGGCGCGTCTTGCCGACGCCGGTGGCAAGGGCAAAGCAAACGCTGGGGAAACCGCGCTCGAACTCCTCAAAATCCGCATCAGCGAGGTTGCCGAATGAGGCGCGCACTGCGTCACGGGCCATGTCGACATCGGTGTCCTTCTTCGGATCAATGTCGGTCACGATTGTGTCGAGACGTCGCAGCGCCTCGGCTTGCGGCTTGCGCAGGGACAGGCGTTGGTTGATCTGGTGAACGGCGCGTTTGGGATCGACGGTGTCCATGGCTTATTCTCCTTCCCCGAAGAGGTCCGGCTCGGTAACCTTCTTATCCTTCGTCTCCGGCTCAGGCGCGGCCTCCAGCGCCTCGACTTCTTCGGCCATGGGCAGCGTGTCGATGCGGAGCGAGTAGTCATCCTTGTCCCATTCGCAGCGGTCGAGCACCACGCGGGGGATCTTCTTCAGGGTCAAATTGTCCAATGCGTCTCCCTGGGTCTCGTAAGCCATGCAGCAGATCAGCAGACTGCGGTCATCGCCCACCTCGTCCGAGATGGCGCGCAGCTGGTCGAAGGTCAGGCTGGCCGTGGTGACGTAGATGAAGGCGCTTTCCGAGGCATGACCGTGCATCCAGTAGGCCTCGTCCGAGGGGGCGTAGGTATAGTTGAAATGCTTGCACATGGCCTCTGCCAGCATCTCGGCGTTGTAGTCCTTGCTGATGACCCAGTTGCCCCAGACATCCTTTTGCAGGAGTGAGGAGGCGAGGCGGAAGAAGCGATAGCCGCCGCCACCTTTCCATTGAACCGACTCAGAGACACCGGTTTGATCGGTTCCCGACACAACGTTGTTCATACGCACAGCGCAGTGGGTTTTGGCATGCTCCCCGAGTTCAACCATAATCCAACGCCTACCAAGTTTATGCGCCACCGCTCCCGTTGAACCAGACCCGGCGAATGAGTCGAAAACGAGGTCTCCCGGTGATGAAAAGCGTTCAAGAATGATCTTCAAAAGAGCTTCAGGTTTCTTGCCGCTCCGGAACTCTACGCCACCCTCATGGCGGCAATTTCCAAACGATCCAGCCATGTCATAGTAATTTTCGATTGGAGTTGACGCACTTTCAGATCTAATTTTTGAAAGAGGAATGCCCTGAAAGTATTTTCCTTTTGTTGCACCTTCGCGTTTGGGGCCACTAAAGTATCGATGCGGAAACTGAACCGCCCCGGGTTTACCGGAGAGTAAAACTCTCCAAGGACTTATCATCCCCGATCCCCTCGACCCGATAAAGCGCTCCGAGACCATCTTCCTCTACGCGTCCGGCAATATAGTCCCGAAAAAAGCGGCCTGAAGAATTTCCATCGAGGATACTTCCAGTCGCCCATATCTCTTTAAGACCGTCTTCTGAAGGAGAACCTTTTACGATTTTGTATTCATCTTTAGAGAATACGACTACTTTTTTTCCCCCAAGCTCAATTTCATTGCCTAAGCCGGTTTCCTTGATGTAGTAACAAAATTTTTCATCGGTGATGGCAATGGTTGGAAGGTTTGGTTTTGCGGAAAAAGACTTTCTGTAAATGTGGACCATTTCCACCTGCTTGTGGAAGCTCATGTCTTGTTTAAGGGTCTTATTTGCATACCTAACTTGTATATACAAAGTCGTAAGGTAGTTACTTCTTCCAAATACCTCGTCCAGCATGATCTTTAGATAATGGCCTTCGCTATCATCGATGTGCGCACAGAAGAATCCATCGTCGGAAAGCAGCGAATGAAGTGCTTCGACTCTTTCGCGCATCAGCGATAACCATATAGAGTGCTCCAATCCGTCGTCATAGTGCTCAAACGCATTTCCTGTATTGTAGGGAGGGTCGATATAGACACATTTGACCTTCCCACAGACCGTCGGATCAGTCGTCAAAGACTTCAGCGCCAGCAAGTTGTCCCCATGGATCAACATGTTGTCGAAGATGTCGCCCTCGCGTCGCGCCTGCGCATGATGCGAGAACTCAGGTTCCTCGATTAGAATGCGCGGCTCCAGGCGCGGGCGGTTGTCCTTGCCGATCCATGTGAGTTCCAGCTTGTTTTTCTTGGGCGCCATTATGCGAGGCTCCATCTTATCGTGAACAGGGGTGTCATTTCGGGGGTCAGGTTCAATTGCTCGGCAATTTCATCGAGCATTTGTTCCCTTTCCTGATCGATCTCTCGTAATCGGGTGTATAGCTGATGTTGGAGGTCATCAACCTGCCGTTGCATTGCTTTCGCTTCGCGCTGCAATGACAACTTTTCCTCCAGACCCAATGTGGCGCGGGCCAGTTTCTTTTTCTCGTTGGCCTCTTTGTTCAGTGCCTTGATCTGCTGATCGAAGGATACCTTGGCATCGTCGCGCCAGGCATCCAGCCGGTCTTCCTCCTCGTTCAGGAAAGTCGCCAGCATCTGCTGCGCCTGACCGACGATCTCGGTCTGGCGCGCATCCTGCGACTGTTGCAACGCCGTCTCCGGCAGGCCGTTCAGCCCCGTCTCGGTCACCTGCGCGGGGACGTGCAGCATCCGCTCCGCAGTCTCCGGATGCAGAGGCGTCCCATCCTCAGTGAAGGCGGCATAGACCAACTCGTCATAGACGCGGGCAGGGGTGCTCAGGAGAAGCCGTGACACGCGCATCCAGCCCGATTGCCCGCGCAGCCGCTCAACATCTGCCATGTTGCCGTCATACGCACTGTATTCGAAGCTGAGCGCCGCAGGAGGCAGATCCCGGTCCCGAGCCAGCGTGACCAGCCGATCGGCCAGCCCCTCATCCCCCAGCCGAAAGAAGCGCCACCCGCGCTCGTCCGCTTCGGGCCACTCGGTCGACCAGGTGGCCCCGTCATGGTCAAACCGCTGGGCGTGATCCTCATGGAACCGCGCATCAGGCAATTCCGCCCGGGCGAGGCCAAGGAGCGCCCGCTTGAAATCGCCAATGGCCGAATTCACCGCCTCTTTGCGCCCCAGGAGGCGTTCGATAACTTTATCGTCCATCTCGGCCAGCAACTGATCACGTGCGTTCTTCTTGGCCTCGTCGATCTCGACGCTGAATTCGTCCTGAAGCCGGTCAAAGGCCTCGTCGATCTCGACGGTCGACCGGCAGGATTGGACGATGTCGAGGATGCGACGCTCGATATCGACGCCGGATTCGATGGCTCCCAGCACTTCGTCCGATGACCCGAAGACGCCGTCAAACAGCTTGAACTTCTCTTCGAGGAGCTGGTGGATGCGCGCCTCGGCGTGGTTCTTGCGGTTGAGGAAGTTGATGACGGTGACGTCGATCTTCTGGCCGTAGCGGTGGCAACGGCCGATGCGCTGCTCGACCCGCTGCGGGTTCCAGGGGAGGTCGTAGTTGATCAGGAGCGAGCAGAATTGGAGGTTGATGCCCTCGGCGCCGGATTCCGTCGCGATCAGGATCTTACGGTCGTTGCGGAAGGCCTCGACGACGGCCGCTTTCATGTCTGCGGTTTTTGAGCCCGATACAACATCCGTGTCCCGATGCTTCTCGAGCCAGGCTTTGTAGAGCGCGTTGCTGTCCTTGTCCGAGTTCGAGCCGTTCATGACGACGGTTTCGCCCTCGAACCCGTTCTGCTCAAGCAGCTCCCGCAAATAAGTCTGGGTGCGCACGGACTCGGTGAAGATCACCGCTTTTCGCTGCCCGCCCTTATTTGTGATCTCATCCAACACGTTGGGAAGGCAGTCGAGCAGCGCCTTGCCTTTCGCGTTGTCAGAGATCGACATTGCGAGATCGCGGTATTCGGTCAGCCTCTTGATTTCACGTTCAAGTTTGGCGGGGTCGACGCGCTCGGCATCCTCGTCGCTGTCATCCTCGACAGCATCCGCCTCAGAACCCGCCCCGGCCTCGCGCCACTCTTCAGCATGTTCGCTGAATCCGTCCAAGTCATCGAGAGTTTCATCGTCTACGACGCGCTTTGCTTCCAGGCGCCGGATCATCTTCTCGAGGGTCTGTGTAACCGCGAACGAAGACGACCCCAGGATCTTGCGCAGCATCAGCGTGACGAGATGTCGACCGTTCTGCCCAAGTGCAATGGTGTCCGGGTCCTGAAGATAGGCTGACACGTTGTCGTAGAGTTCGGTCTCGAGGCGATCAGGCGTGAAATCAAAGGTTTTCGGCAAGCGGTTGGTGTAGTTGATAAGGCCAGCGCGCTGCACCTGGCGTCGCAGGGTGCGCTTGCAAATTGGCTCGAGGCGTTTCGCCAAGAGTGCCTGTGAGGCACCGCTTTCGCGCCCACCGAACTCACTGCGGAACGCTTGCTCGGATCCGAAGTAGGTCTCGTCGATCAGGCTGATCAGGCCAAAGAGCTCCATGAGATTGTTCTGCAAGGGTGTCGCGGTCAGGAGAAGCTTCTGACGGCCCGCCAGAGCTTTCCTGAGCACCGAGGCCCGAGAGTTCTCGGCCGCCTTGTAGACGTTCCTGAGCTTGTGCGCCTCGTCGAACACGACCAGGTTCCATGGGATGTGCCGGAGCGTGTCCGACAACCGGGCCGCATATTCGTAGGACATGATGATCACGGCGTCATCACGCCCCACAGGGTTTGGCCTACCCTCCTTCTCGATGTCCTTGATCCGTTTTGCGTCAAGTATCACTGAAGGCAGCGAGAATTTTTCGTGCAGCTCGGCGGCCCACTGTTTTCGAAGCGACGCGGGCACGATGAGGAGAATCTTTCGCTCCCTCTCCCACCAGCGCTGACTGATCACGAGCGCAGCCTCGATCGTCTTTCCGAGACCCACCTCGTCGGCCAGCAGGACGCCTTTCGACAGAGGCGAACGCAGAGCGAAGCTGGCTGCATCGACCTGGTGAGGGTTCAGATCGACCTTGGCGGAAGACAATGACTGTGTCAGCGCGTCAGAGTCTGAAATGCCTTCCGAAGTAAGATAGTTGGAAAAGAATTTTGCCTGATATTCAGAATACTCTCGACCCAAGTCCTGCTGCTCCATTTTTTTTAGAGCAAACAGGCATCTGCGTGATTGGTCAACTGGTCAAATTGATTGGTTAGGCACTGGTGGGGCTAAGGAACCTTTCTGAAGGATACGCAACTGGCAGTCTCGACATCAGTCGGCCGTTTTGGCCTGTTGTCCAAGCGTTTCTTTCATCATGGCAAGCATCTTCGTCTGGAAATCTTCTTCTCGTTCAATACATGTGACACGCTCTTTCAGAGCGTCAATTTCGGCGGTAGCCAGATCCAAGCGGCCCTTGAGATCATGCTTTTCTCCTTCAAGTTCCGCAATCTCTGAGTCTTTCGTGTCGATCCGGGAAAGAAGTCCGCGGATTTGTTCACGCTGGTTGCACAAGTCTACGTTCAGCTCGGTCAATTTCCGACCATTGAGCGAGCGAAGTTTGTCGTGCTGTTCGCCCATGTGATTGAGGACTGCCGCTTGGACAAGTGAGCCGATTTCCTTTGCGGCGTCGTGAGTTATAGGCGGCAGTGCCGCGATCAACCGCCTGCGGCGTTGCTGTTTGTGCTCCTCGAGGAGACGTTGGACTTCCTTGTCCAGGCTTTGCGCATTGATGCCGCCGGCTACGCCCAACTGGTCGCACATTGCCTTCTTAACAGTATCTCCGGTGGGAGATCCGCCGGTGCGTTCGACGATCTCGATGCCCTTGATCACCTGTGCTTCGGTGTATTTCGTTGGGCGGCCTGTCTTCTTCTCGGTCATGGTAATTCCTTCGGAGGTTTCGCAAAGTCTTTGCGAAAGGGGGTTTGTGAAAGGGGCGGCCAGCGCCGCTAAATAGAAGATTGGTTCGATCAATGTGGGCGAAAATAAATTCTCGCCATGTCATGCAAATTCGGGCGTAAAATCTGGCCAAAGTGTTCTGGCCATCGCGAGCGGCGCACCGTCATCGTCGAGAATGATCGCTGGCACGGCCTTGCCTCCATTTGATTTCCTGAGCAGGAAAGGCGTAAACTTCCAGCAGTTTGCTGCCGCGATACGCTTGCATAGCGAAATCATTTGCGATGTTGTCCGCCCACGGCGGAAGCGCTTGGCGACGGATTCCGTTTCGAAGTCGAGCGGAAGATCTGCTGCAAGTCCTGCGGCCGATAGCCGGATCCCACGCACAGGGCGATTCATGGTAGCGCGCAGAGCATCCTCCATTCGGATGAAACCCTGCCAATCGGGTTCATGTTCCAGATCCCTCTCGAGAGCGGAAAAGGTAGCAAGACGTGTGATCGGAAATTCAGGCAGCGGCAGATTGCTCAGGATCACTACCCTTTTCCCACGGTTCGGAGAGACGAGACGCAATCGCGCGATTGCCTGGAGCATGCTGCATTCCCGGGATTGGGCCAGGATTGCTTGAGCGCGTGGGTCGGGATGAGCGCGCAGAAGGGCCAGATTGATAGAGCCATCGGCCATCAGAATCTGTGCCTCGGTCGCAGGCAGCGGTCCAGAAACATGTGCTGCGATTGGCAGTTGGTCTTTCGTGAATACCGCGCGGGCGAATGCCTCTATGTCGGCCACACGTGGCTGCAGGCGTCCCACAACGATGATGGCGGCGAATTTCTCAAAGTCATTCACTCCTTGAGTTCGTGGTCCGAACCAGCGCGGCACCGCGCCAAGAAGCGGCTGTCTGAGGGTGTCCTCATTGCTGCCACCCGACGGGTTGCCGACATCCGCATGAAGCTTCTCGAGGACGGCTTTAGTCGCCACAACAAGAACTCCACCATCCGCAGCCCTGTCGACCTCTCGCCTAAGGATCTTGAGAATCGCGGCTCGCCTTTGAGCACCCTTTTGGGGATGAAGCAGCCAGCTGTTTGACAGGGTCACATCAGAGATCTGGACCACGTCCGCAACGGGCGGCGACTGGATTGAGACGAACTCCGCGCCAGGAGCAATGCGTTCGGTGATTTCGCGATCGGCATCGGCGTCAAGAAGGAGCAATGGTGCATCCCGATCTACCTCATTGATGCCGGTGGACTGGATCACAGACTGCGCGCCTTGCTCTGTCGCCATTTCGAATATCTGCAGACCGACGCAGTGCCCCGCGTCCTTTTCAAAGAGCCGTTCGAGAATTCGTTCTCGCCTCCGCGAGGCAATGAAGGCTTTCGTGTCGAAGGTATCAACGCAGAATGTTACGACTTGGGCAGGTTGCCATGGACCGATCCTGAGGTAGCTCCGCGACCGTTCCTCGGCTTGCGCAAGAAGCTGTAGTTGCTTGGTGTCAATCCCGGACCTCTGGAGGTGATCATGGAGGGGCAAGTTACGTTGCAGTCCATCGACGATCGTGGCCTTGGTCCGCGAAAGGACGCCATGAAGATTCTCCGGGAATGATCCCGGCGGGGCACGCATGAGATCGTCGATCGAGAGATGCGATGTCTGGGTCAGCGTCGGCCAGACCTTTTCGTCGATGACGCGGAGTGCCGTCGGGTAGTCGCGGTCGATCGGGGGATCGACGTTCAGATACGCGTGGGACAAGAAAACAACATGTGGACCTCTAATATCCTTCTGCTGAAGGTAGGGGCAGCCGTTGGCGCAAGCTGACTGAACAAAGTTCCCATCAGGGTCCTGTCCGCGACAAAGCGCCTCCGTAACCGATGGCACAAACCCGGAAATTTTCTTCACGAGATCAGCACGCTCACACATCTTCTTTTCGCGGTCATCGGGACGCAGCGCATCGCGCCCGCGGATCACGCGAGACCGCAGACCGGGCGCGAGGGTTTGAAAGTCCGCATGTGCCCGTTCGGCCAAGTCAAGAGTTGGCACATAGATCAGCACATGTCCGCGAGCGAGCAGTGCCTCGCCGTAGCGTGCTATGACACGGAGAGCAGTCGCAGTTTTTCCGAGGCCGGCCGTAACCTTCAGAGCAAGCGCAGCGTCGAGCTTTGCCGTCCCCTCGGCTGCCGTCTTCACGAAAAGGTCAATCTCCTGGCCGAGTTGATCCCTGGCCTCCGAGGGTGAGGACCAGTGTGGAACATGCGCCGCTGCTTCAAATTTTTCTTCATGCTTCATTTGCATCCTCCTTTCGAAGGAACTGGGCGCAGGCGTTGTCGCGAAAAAATGTCTCTGATCACAACTGCGTGATCGGTGTCACACCAGCAAAGGTGCCGCCGCTCGATTATTCTTCTTAATTGAGACGTGGCACCTTTGGTCATGGTTTCCGGCGTTTTAGAAACACGAGCGCGGGAACTAATTCCTTTTCAGGAACAACCTGATGAGGAAAAAATGCTTTCAGTTGAAGATGTTGCCAATCACTTTGGTCTGAAACCCGACACGGTCCGGCGCAAAATACGGACGAGTGAGATCGATGCGATCCGCATCGGCAGGAACTACCGTCTGGCGTGGCCAGATGTCTGGGCCTGCGAAGACGGACCGATGCCGAAACGTGCGCGTATCATGCGCTACCAGGATGATCTGTTGTGCAAGAAGGCCATCGCTGGAGCGCTTCGCGTCAGCGTGCGCACAGTCGAGAGGTGGATCGATGACGGGCTTCCCACGCGAAACGTCTTTGGAGTTGTTCGCTGCAATCCGCATGATGTGACCGATTGGCTGAAACTGCGGAGCGTCGACCTTCCCCAAGAGTGGTGGACATGACGCTGCCCGGCCGTCGCACAGATGCGACAGGTGTCATCGCGACACGAGCCGGGGGATTCTGTCCGTCGCACAGGCGTCCCCAAACATTTATCGGCGTTATGTTCGGGGGCGATCCTGCGAAACGCGGGAAAATCGCGACAGCCTGTGCGAAACGCCTCGCCGGGCGCGATCTCCTGAAAGGACCAGTTGAGGTCCATGGCCCGGGCCTTCCGAGCCGCCTTTTTTCGTGAAGGCGGCCCGAGGCCCCGATACCTGGAGATCGAAAAGATGAAACATGACAGAACACTGACCACTTCCGCAGACGCGATGTTCGCGGACTTTCTGGCCTGGGCGAAAGAGACCGGCGAGAGCCGGGATACGATCTATGAGATCGAGAAGGTCGCTACGCGGCTCGATCTGACCGATGAGGAGTTAGATCTGATCCCGGCGGATCTCGGTTATTTCGAGCGGGCGATCGCGGCATCGCCTTACGGCGCGGTCTCGCGGTCGAAGAACCTCGAGACAGCCCGCAACCGTGGCAACTCGCGCGTGCGCAACGCCCTGAAGCGGTTTCTCTCGGCACGCGGTCATGTGAGCCCGGACAGGGCCACCCGCGCGGGCTACGACCAGGCGATCGCGTTCATCGCCGACAACGAAGGCTTTGTTGACAGCGGCGTGCTTTTCAGCACCGGCACACACAAGCCATTCCTGCTGGTGCGGGCGCGGGCTCAGCTTGCTCTGCCGGATCTCGATCAGGAAGAATTCGACCGCCTCTGGCATGACGCGACGCCGGATGGCCGCAAGTCGTTGAGGAAATTCTCGCAGCGCGTTGGCGAGCTCCGGCGCGGCCACAATCGGTGGCCGCAGCTTGCAAATCTGCTGCCGCGTCAGGATTTCGTCGTTCCGATCGCGACTGACCGGGCTCGACGCATCGAGTGGCAGTCGCTGCCCGCACCCTTCCGCGCCGACGCCGAGGAGATTTTTCGCCAGACCTTGCGCCAGACCAGCGACATCAAAAAGTGGGCCAAGGAACAGTTGGCTCTCGGCCGACCCGCCGTCGAAGTCGATGCAGAGATCGCCGCGCGCGTCGGCAAGAAGAAGCGCACACCCAAGAACATCGACTCCGCGCTTGCCGGCTACCGGCAGGCCACAACCTGGCTGCTCCGCGAAAGCTACTCGCCTGAGTCCGCATTCGTCGGTCTCGGGACCTTGCGAGACCTCTTCACGACCGATGCGCTGGAGGCGGCCTGTGATGCGCAGATCGCCCGAAGCGCGTCGGCCGTAACTCTCAAGAATGCGGATGAAAGTTCGACACTCTGGTCACGTTTCACCAATCTCACCACGGTTGCCCGACACGGCCTGCGCGATCCCGAGATCCTTGCTCGGATCAATCTCGTGCGGATGTTCAACGCGGACTACGTGTTGTCGCCGATCGAGATGACCGCCGATGCCGAGACGATCTGCAACCGGTTGCGCAAATCCCCGCATCTCGCGGCGGCTTTCGTCAACGCCCCGGCGCGACTCAGCGCGATCTCGTCCGAGGAACTGGAGACCGCATCAACCGATTTCGCACGCGGGCGCGCATTGCGGCTCTCCGCCTGTGCCGCGGCCTACGCGGTGCAAGTCAGCCGGGCGCTGCGCCCGGCCAACCTGTTCATGACCCGCCGCAAGGCGACGCCGGATTGCCCGCGCAATCTGACCTGGATCGTCGACCAGGAGCATGCCGAGATCCGCTTTTCGGGGGGCGAGGTGAAAAATGGCCAAACCTTGATAGTCAACGTGCACGGCGAGGATGCGCGGGTGCTCTGGCGATGGGACCGGGTTGATCGACCGAAGCTGATGAAGCTCCGCGGTATCGATACGTCACCCTATCTGTTTCCGGGAACTGCTGCTCCGCGGCTGCGGAAATCCGCGCTAAACCTTCCTGAGGGCTGCATGTCCGTCGCGGCGATCATGGAGCTCTGGGATCTGGGCGACCGGCAGCTCGGGCTCGGTCTGACACCGCATCAGTGCCGTCATGCGCTCGCGACTCTCATGCTGGCCGTCAGACCCGGCGATTTTGCAAACGTGGCCTCGGTTCTCGCGAATACCGAAAAGGTCGCGCGCCGCCATTATGGGAAAGACAGCGGCGAAGCCGCAGCGGTAGCCGTGCGCGAGTCCCTGCTCGCGCAGCATCCCGACATTTTTGCACGCATGAAAAGGAGGACATGACATGAGGGCCGATCTCGAAGAGATCCTGAAAAATGCGCCGGCAGCTGTCCGGTGCGCGATGATTGAGGACGCACCGAACCTCGCGCCGGGCGCGGCGCATGTGATGGGGCGATTCTGGACCGCCGTTCGCGCCGGCAAGGGAAATTTATCAATGCCGACCGCGGAGGCTTACCGAGCGGCCGCCGCCTCCGAATCGACATTCAGGTGTCTGCTTCGGGCTCTCGCGGCCTATGCGCCGCAGGTGTCCACTTCGCCTGCAAGGCTTGTCAGCGACGAGTGGTATGCAAGGCGACGCAAACCCGCGTCAAGCGTTCTCCGAAAAGAATACAGGCGCGATGGAGCGAACTGGCCCGAGTCTTGGCGGCAAATGAAATCGGGGCTCGATACAGCGGCGATTAAGAGCAGCACCAGGAAGCGCTATGTCGCAAATATCGACCGATGCGCCACGGCCGTTGCAGAGGGCCTTGCTTCGGAGAAGCTCGGGTTCATCGCAGCCTGCGAGCTGTCCGAGGCATTTCTGTTTCATCCTGATGAGGCCCGGCGCGTGAAGCCCGTGACGGCCGCAAACTACATCGAAGGGCTGATTGCCCTCGGGGCCAGGGGCGAAGTCGCGGAGGAAAGCCTGACCGCCATGCGGGTCATCTCGAGCGACCTTCGGGATCAGTCCTCACTGGAGGAAAAGAACAAGTATGAAAGGCTGTCCGCATTGATGGAGCGAGGAGGATATGGTTATATCGCGGATAGGATCGGCGCCCTCAGGGCGCGCGCTCATGCTCTGCCAGCGCACAGTGCGGCCCGCCGCCGCTGCATGCAGCAAGCCGTCGTCTGCGCCGTCATTCTCAACAAGCCGCCGCGCAAGGGCGATCTCGTCTCTTGGCAGCTCGGCGAGCACATGATCCGTGATATCGACGGAACTTGGCGTGCCGAATGGGAGCAGGCGAAGACAGGGCGCGCGACGGAATCAGGCACTATGTGGCCCGAGATCTGTGAAGTCCTTGATGAGTGGATTCTCGATGGGCGCCCCGACCGGCTGATCCATATCCGTTACCAAAAACTCGTCGGGCGAAACTGGCTGACACTCGATGACTTTGAGCCGTATCGCAACCTCCCGACCGAGCTGACGAGGGCAGCGATCGGTGTGCCATCGCATGATCTGCGGACGCTCGCTGCGGACTATATGCGACGTCACGATCCGGCACACGCGGCTGATGTCATTGCGACGCATCTTGGACATGGCACTCGAGAGGCCGGCGAGCCCTATCGCGCCGATTGCGAGGGGGGAGTGGCTCAGGCGATTTGGCAAGAAGCGCGGTCGACCATTGCGGCGCAATCGGAAAGTTCAACCAACAAGCGCAAGCCGCGCAGCCGAGTGGAAATCAAATAGCTCTTCCGCGTGTGGGCAAGCGCGTCATGCTTCGCCCCACCTCTTGTGATTTCAGTATGGTAGATCATCATTTTTGCACAAAGGATTTCGCCAACTGCGCGCAAAGGTTTTCGCTGCCAGATCTCCGCGCGACCCAGCACCTCGGTGTCTCAACCTTCATGCTCTTTTGTCGCAGCCTCGCGAACAGAATTTACACAGGGGAGTCGTCTCTGTTGGCGATTTTTCCGGCGCAGCGGGCACATCGTTCGACCCTGGGACTTCCTGCATTCGACAGATTCCAACAAAACCGTAAAGAGCTAAAATCTTGGAAGAACGTTCCCTATCGTTCTCTTTCGGCTACATTAGATTCATGAAGCGCTCCGCCGCAGCCAAATATCACGCCTCGTCGAAGTCCGACAAAAACCTGGATACCACCTACGATCCAGAATGCATCCTGCTGCTTCGAAAGCTTTTCGGAGAAACCTTGGCTGCAAAAGAAGAGCTTGCGCTCGATCAATACCTGTTTTTGCAGAGATATCCCCTACAATGAAGCAAGCTGAAATTACGAGATTCGCTATCCTCGACTTCGAAGCATCCAGCCTCTCAGCGCAAAGCTGGCCAATCGAAATCGGTCTTTCCTGGATCGAGCGCGACACGTTGCAGACATGGCACTCGCTGATCCGCCCAGCCCCAGAATGGAATTTGGCCGACTGGTCGCCCCAGAGCGCTGCAGTTCACGGGATACCGATTGCAAGTCTGGAGGGCGCCACCTCAGCTTTGAATGTAGCGCAAGAATTCCTGAAAGTTCTGCGAGATCGCCGCCTTGTTTCGGACGCTCCCGAATTCGAGGCGAGATGGCTCTCCCGACTTCTCATGGTCAATGGCGAAGACCAGGTTCCTCTCATCGAAGACTTCGACGGCGTGTCGTTTGCCATGTATTCAGGCTATGCTCTGGACATCGTTTACGAGACAGTGGGGAGACGGCCAGCACCACACCGCGCCGGGCCAGACAGTGCGCGGCTTGCGCGTGGATGGCTTCTGGCCGCTCGGCTTCAAGCGCCGGGCGCCTCGAAAGCCCCGCAGTCGCGACTGTCCTAAAAGGCGCTCGAAGTAATTCTGGTTGATTGCTGCGATAACAAATGACGCGGGACCATATTCGGAATGTTGCATTCGCTCTCGTTTTGGTAGGAGCAACACTTCATGGAGCCTTGGACGACGCACCGTCCCATATCGAGCTTCGAGTCGTGCTTGGTCGCTATCCGACCCCAGCACATGAGGTCACGACCAATAACTCGCATCCTTTGGGCGACCGCGCTTTGATTGCAGATTTTCATGTCAGTTCTGCGTTGACTGTCTCGAAAGCTATCACAAGCCTGGAACCCGTCGTCTGCCCGCTATGAAGGTTCAGTTTGGGCCGTCAGCGGTTGGCATTGGCGACCTGGTGTGGTTCTAAGTCGAAAATCATCGGGAACCTGCGAGGGTGCCTCGGCGAACCGTCTCTGTTGAGAGCTACCCGGCTGAAAACATCTCCGCCACAAGCATTGACCGCTTGGATCGCATTGACCTTCCATGCCGGATTTTTTTGCAGTGCACCATATGCAAGAACTATTGTGTTGGATCTGCGAGCACATCTCGCAATAAAGCCAAGGTTTAACTCGGAAACTTCTTGGCCGGCTGGGAGAGCACGCGGATCGGTTGCTCGGTAGTCCATCACATTCAGCAGGAATAGCCTTCCGAACCCAAGGCGGCGAGAATGGCGAGTTAGTTTGCGCGAGGTTGCATCGTCGGATGTGTCGGTTGCAGATGATGGATTCATGCAAAGCCACATGATAGTCGGCCCAGCACCCCAGCCACGACTCAAGTAGGGGCGATAGTTCCCACAGTTAGAGAACACCGCGGAACCCCGGACTTGACCGTCCAAAGGAAAGGCCCTGCCCAAGTTACGTTCTATCTCAATCGTGCCCTTCAGCATTCAGAATCTCGATCACTCTAAAACGACTGCACCGTAACCTTATCTCAGGCTGGAACGGAAGGTCTGCTTTGAGAAGTGCACACTGCGGCAAAAGATTTGTGGGCCATCCTTCACTATGGGCTGGCCGCGCCGCGGCGCGTGTCGCTGCAAGTGCGAACGCTGCGCTGACTGTCATGGTCAATTTGGGCTCGAAAGTGCTTGATGCTAAAGGCAGATCGGGTGACCTTGGCAGTCGCGCGAGATCGTGGATCGAGGGCCGGAGAAGCAGGAGTAAGACGTGTTCAATTTGATTGTGTCGGGAAGCTTGGGTAACGGCGGACGCGAAGGGTCGATATCGACCAGCCGGGTCTTTGAGCACACCCAAGACGAGATCGCGGCGCGTTTTGCGCCGGGTGGGGCCCTTGACATCCCGGGTGTCCAGCGCCTGCCGACGATCTTTATGACCGAGGGCCACCATGATGAGGTCGTAACCATTGGGTGGATCGCTCGGCTGCGCCTCGGCGGCATTGGACGTCAGCAGGAATACTGCTTCGACTACCGCCGTGATTCAGACGTCCCACTCATGACGAATGCAGAGATCTTCGACATCGCAGAGGATCTGGGCATGACAGAATGGGAGTTCAGCCGCAATCACTGGGCCATTAAGGACGTAAACCTGTTCGAGATCCTCTTCCGCCACAAAGCCTCGAAACTACCCCGCCCAAAGGTCTTCGCACTGAGCGAGAAGCCTATAGTGCCGAACCGCGTGTCGATAATGATGCCCTTTGGCCCTCAGTTTACGGCCGTTTATGCGGCAATTAAGACGGCGGTCGAAGCGTGTGGGTTCACCTGCCACCGAGCAGATGACTTCTGGGAAAATCCGCATATCATGGAAGATGTCGTTGAGCTGCTCTGCACCTCTCGAGTCGTGATCTGCGATTTTTCAGGCCGGAACCCGAACGTGTTCTACGAAACGGGTATCGCGCACACGCTTGGCAAGGACACAATCTTAATAACCCAGTCGGGAGGTGACGTGCCCTTCGATCTTAGCTCGCAACGCTACGTAGCGTATCTGCCGAACGGCGAAGGCATGGCCAAGCTTGCAAATCAGGTTGCTGAACGGGTCAGAAAAATTACAGATGGGGGCCCGTAGCTGAGGAATGTCCAGTTGAAACTGGCCATCTAAGCGACGCGCAGCGAAACCCGCTTCGTCGCTCACGACGAGCCTTCCCGCGCCGGACCGTGCGGTAAGCAAACCCGGATGTCTGTTCTCGAGAAGCGGCGCGGCATGCGCGCGTCCATGAAAGTCAGCGTTAGGCAGGGCGGGACGCTGCCCGTGGGATGACCACACGGCGGCCCCTGCTGCATGGCCGCAAGTCTTCTTTGAGCCCAGTTCGACGGATATTCCTTAGTGATTCGAGGTTCGTTAGGAGCAGAGAGCTTCTTCCGAAATTTGACATCATCCGAAAAGATGCGGAATTAAGTGCTCTAATCCAGGTTCAGGAAGTAGATAATCCATGCTCAAGTCTGATGACAACGATCCCCTGGCAACACTGCGCAGACGGATGGTAAAATAGCAGATGATGACACCGCGCTGTTGCCTGAGGTGCGGGAACTTGGCCGGATGTATCTGGAGCACATTGCGGATCTGAATGCGCGTGTTGCAGAGCTTGACGTGAAGATGTGATGCGCCGCCACGACAGCCGTTTTGGTGCGCCGAGCACAAACCATGCCAGGCGTGGGCCCTGTCACGGCGCTTGCGATCGAGACGTTCGCCCCTGCCACCGCCGAAGCCGTGCCGAAACCAAGATGCACTGTATGAAACTGCTGGGACAGCGCCTCATGGCGCGGGACTTTGACCGACAGGTCGCGGAGGTCCAAGTCCGCATCGCCGTCATGAACGGCTACACCGCGCTTGGCATCCCAGTCACAGAGGCCGTGGGATGAATCCGTCCGGGGAAAGGGAAACCTCGGACATCAGAAGCTTTGTGCAACAGAGTCGCTATCAGGCCCCTTCTTGCTGATCCAGCTGACGTTCAAGGGCCTGCCGCGCCAAGCCAACCACGTAAGAAAGGTCCTCAATACTGGTAAGGCGCACCTCCGAATTGCCGTTTCCCCAGCGTCCGATGCCGGTGACGTCTTCGACCAAGCCTCGAGGGTCGCTGATCTCATGGGGCTCGATATTCAGCGAGATACGGAGACCCTTAGCCTGCGGGACGACGTCGGCGAAGTTCGTTTCAGCCTTAAAGGCGACGTAGAGCTTCAGGAACTCGCGGGTCACGCAGGGATCCAGAGCAAGAATCCTCTGCTCAAATCCATCGAACAGCTGCCGGCTATGACCTCCGGCAAGATGTTGATGGTCATGGATCGTGTAGCCGGTTGTCGGGACATCCTTCGTGACGTCCAAGGAGGCGACCTCTGCGTCGGTCAGGGCTGGGGCCGCCCACACTTTGGTGGCTTCCTTTGCCAACCGAGCGGCGCGGGCTTGAATGGCGTCTTCATTCCAGGTGCCTGTAGCCGCCAGTCCCTCGTTTACCCGCAACGGGCTATGTTTGAAGCCGCCTTTTATGTCGCGTTTCTCACGGAAAGGGCGATTGCTGTATTCGGAATTATAGCCGGTTAGAGTCAGGTTGCCGAGCGTATGGAGCCAACGTTCCTGAACCTGTTGAGCCTCAGGTCCGAGCTCAGCGCGCCATTCAGCCGAAAGATCGGGATCTTGCGGCAGAATGTGTTCGATCGTGTAGTTATCCACGTGAACCCGTTCTTTGCGTCCGTGGTTCTCGAAGCGCCGAAGCCAATAGCTCCGCCGCGGGAAATTATACAGATCACGGGTTTTTAGCTCTTGGATGAACTCTTCATCACGCGGGAAACGACGGTAGGACTTCATGCCGAAGAAAGAGGTTCGGACGCTGCTCAAGTAGTTATCCTTTGCAATGGCGCGCGCGAAATTGGCAAAGGTCTTGTTGAGGGAGTTCGTTGGAATAGCGCAGATCGCCCGCCGAAAGACGTAAGCCTCGACCATCCGCAAAAGGTCATGAAACTCTGTATCTGACAAACGCCTGTTCTCGAAGTCATCGAACACCTCGAGGAGGAAGGGGTAAGCCACATCGACCTTCAACTCCCGGATATCTTGGAACGCGTCGGCCAATTTGGGGGTGGTTTCGTGACCAAGTGCGATCACACAGTAGTAACGCGCGTAGGACCTTACTTCTTTGACCAAGTCCTCAATGGTGCCGCCTTTGGATTGAACCTGACGAGCGTAGGCTTTGTAGGCCTCGTAAACATCACCCAGCCGTGGAATGTTTCCCGTTCTGACGGTCAGGTAGTGCCGCATAAAGCTGTCAAAATGGGCCGAATATGCTGCCTGCCCGAAGTCGTGCTCCATTGGGTGCCAATAATGTTCGTAGAGCTTGGTTTGGTAATCAGGCTCGAGCCCCATGAGCACGAAGTTCCGGATCAAGTCCGCCTGGCTCAACTCTCGCCCGGTCGAGTTCATGCTTTCAAAGATGAGCTGCGGGTTATCGTGCTCGCGACTCAAAGCAATGTCGACCATGATTAGCTTGCCAAGACCTTTGCAGATCGTCTCGAGGACAGCGTTGCCTGCGGCAAGGCGGTTCTTGAAGGCGCAGTAATTCTCGATGATGCGATCAGACTTGGGAGATGGATAGTCGTGCTGGCCAACGATTGCCTTCAATGTCTCGCGGTCGGTCCGTGTGAGGAGCAGCTTGTAGAATTCATCTCCGCTGCGTCGATGGTTGGTCAGGTAAGTCTCGCGGATTTCGTCCGCCGAAAAACCCTCAACGGGTTCCTCCTCACCCACAGTATCGGCCAGTGCGGCCAAAAGCAGCGTGATCGTCGTTAGCCGTTGTTGCCCATCAATGACCAGGTTGGGGGATCGTCGGCTGTTGTTAGATAAGCCGTCCTCAATATAGACGATGGAGCCGATAAAGTGGACGTCTATCCCATCGTTTGAACCGGCCCGATAGACATCATCCCAGAGCTGTGAACACTCCTTTTCCGTCCATGAATAGGTTCTTTGGTAGATCGGGATGACAAATTGCGGCGCTGCGTCGAGGAACTGGAGTAGGCTGGCTTCTGTCGCTTTCACTGGGACACCTTAAAGTGAAAAAGTATTCTGGGTTCTGGGAAGCCTAAAGCGTCCACTTGTGTAATGGCAATCTGCATTTGTGCCCTCCGACTTGGCTTGGGAAGCGCGACGGCGGGCAGTTATCTGTGCTGACGATCACTTGTCTGGTCAAAGCCTGCGGAACTTATGCAAGGGCGCTCTCACGAATCTGCACCGCAGCTCTCATTAAGGCGCCACAGGCAGCTAACGCCTTCGTCGAAGGCTGCGGCGCAACGCACGATTGCCCTCGTCTGGATCATCCTCTCCAGGATGTTTTCCTCCACCTTTCCAATCGCCTGACAGAAGCCATTCTTCGAAGAAGATGAGCCATAAGTGCGTCCATGGGATAATGGTGAGGTCCAAACGCTTGCTGTCATCCCATTGCCCGGTCCCAGGCAAATATAGGCAGAGCCGATCTGGGTCGTGGTAGATGTGCGGGAGATCACGTCGGCCAGCGAGCAACCGCAGATCCGGGCCTACAACCCGCACATCTGGCGTTCCGTCCCTCTCCAATACCATCGTCATTCGATATGTGCGGGAGAGCGGCGTGGGTTGTGCGAGAAAACGCCACTCGAGACGGTTCGGGTCAAGCGACCCATCTCCGAGAGTCGTCTTGGAGCGCTGGAGGAATAGATACTGCTGTGGCAACGAAAGCCTGTTTTTCGCGGTCACGTTTCACAACCCTTTCAGTCCCCGAAGAACTCGTTCGTAGCAACGGGTGTCGAGGCCGCCAATTTCTGGGTGGTCAGACCAACGCTGGCACCAAGCATGAGCGCGCCAGTCTTCCGCCCGTCGTTCAATGCATCCATCCGCCGGTTTATGGTCCTGGTAACAAGTTGGTCGCCCAAGCTGTCTTTCATGGAGCCGACAATTGCATCGAGGCCGACCAGATCCCGCAGCGCTTCGAAGTCAGCAAGCGCCTTGCCGTGCCACTTGTAGAAGGCCTCGACCCGCGCTGGTTCGTCATTCCAACGCTCGGCAAAATTCTCGCCCTGCGTCGTTTCGTTCCAGACCGCATAGATCTGACGGCCATCGACCAGCGGTCGCTCGATGAAGACCGGCATCAGGCGGATCGTATCGATCAGCACCTGGAGTTCGTCGGCGAAAACGTGGCGCCTGACGCACATCTCATAGGATCGCATGGCCAAGGTCGTGATGATGATCGAGATCGGTGCGATCTCTTCCTGAACATGCAGGAATTCCTGATCCCGGTGGCGCTTCAGAAGCTGCACGGTCCGCCGCAGAATGCCTTTGACGGACTGACGCACCGGGAAGGGCTCGGTCGTCGCCGCATCGCGCTGTGCCGCAATGATCGATTGCGTCAGCGTCGGCACCAAGGCCGCCCGCTCGTCGAAAAGGGCCCGATATGCCCGAGGATTCGTCGCATGCCAGTCCCGCAGCTTGCGATCGGGCACGAGCTCACCGCCGTTCAGGCAGTTCGGATTGGCCATGGTCGGGGAGATGTCGAGGTGAAAGTCACCGGCATAGTTAAGGCGCCAGCAGCGCTTCTTTTCTTCAAGGATCGACGCGTAGTAAGCGTGTTCACGCAGACGCTGACCGATCGCAGCCTTCAGGCGCGCCGGTGCAACGTCCGGGCAAAGCCCAAGGATAAAGCTAATAAGGTCAACGTCGAACTCATCGCGCCCGATCGGTTTGATCGAGGTGCCGAGCGCGCCGGACCCGTGCAGGTAGACATGGAGGGAGGCGAGCAAAGGATCGCTCGATCTGGCCAACCAGTCCGCAACGGCCTCGTAGCTGGTTCGGGCCTTCTCGAACTGGGTCTGTGTCCACTCCAGCTCCTGGCAGAACTCTTCGAGGATCGTGAAGACCTGCGCCCGCCGCTGAATGGCGGTGTCCGGGAGTGGGTGTGAGAAGATCTGGTTCATGCCGCGTTCCGTTCAAGTTGATGCACGGGCACGAACGGCTCGGCAGGTTGTTGGAAGAAGATGGGGGTCAGGGTGGGGCTCGCGTGCCGGGCGCTCGAAGCGCCAAGGCCCTTGAGCCTCTGGATCTTGGTGGTGTCGTCGAGGGAAAAGAAACCGTGCGGGACGGTCGGCGAATATCGGTGAACGGCCGTTCGGTCGTGAGGATCGCCCGTGAGGTGACGAGCAATACCGAGCGCACCGCGGGACTGCCCGTCCATGAGAAGGCTGAGGGCCTTCAATCCGAGACCGACCTTGCCGGGGGATTCAGGCAGCATGTAGACCTCGTCAACACAGCCCACGCTTAGAATGTGCAGGTCCTGCGGGGACCAGCCGAGCATCGAGATCGCTTCTACGGTCGCGACGCCCACTGGATTGTTGCACCAAGTGCCGCCATCGAGGAGCCCGACATCATCCACCGTCTTGTGGCGAGCGAAGTAGGTCGGGGCGGCCGATGTCGCCATCGCCGCGTCGAGCGCGGGCTTCCGGTAATCCTTGGTGAGCCGTTGATGATGAGAAGTCTTGTAGATGTAGACGCTGCGCTGATCGGCATCCCAGGCCGGGATTAGCAACCTCGTTTCCGCTTCGCCGATGAGCTTGTCGCCAAGAACGGCGTGGAGCTCGTCCCGAAGTGCTGATGCCTCGTGTTTGGGCTTGACCAAGTGACGCAAGGCGGCACGCGCATCCCGGGTCTTTCGACCGAGCCAGCCCGGTCGTCCCGTCTGCCCAAAAATCGTTGGCCCCTTGGTCTCGTAGAGTTCCAGAAGGGTCTTTGCCCGAATGCCGAGGGCAAGACCGATCGCGAGAATGCCCCCGGTTGATGTTCCCGCAATCAGGTCGAAGTAGCGACCGATCGGTTCATTCAGGTCTTCTTCCAAACTCGCCAGGAAGGCTGCCGGTTGGGTTCCCTTGATGCCACCGCCATCAATGCTCAGGATACGTCTCATGGTTCTCGAATCCCTTATTCCCGGGTCGGGGGCGTTGGCGTTGCATTCGGAAATGCGCTCACCCTGTCAGCCTTTGACGTTGCGAGGATCGTTCCCGTGCGAATCCGACTGCGCGATGCGGCCATCACGATTGTGGATCTTTAACTCGGTCTCGGCGTTGCGACTAATCTCGCGAGCGCGCTGAACCGCATCCTGCTTGATGTCAAAGTGCCCACTCGAGCGCCCCGCTCCTCCACGGCGGATGTCCCATCCGCCATCCGCATTCGGCACCACGTGATGCGTGCCCGGTTTTTTTCCTTCAGCCATTCTGGCCTCCACAGTAATGTTTCTACACGAATCGAAGTTCGTAGTAACGAACCTGCGCACAAAATAGGGATTGCGAGTATGGCGTGTCAAGGACTACATGTATGGCAATAACGAACTATGGGCGAGAAGGAGTTCACCGTGCCAACACCGCTTGGGGGGCGAGTTCACGAGCTAAGACGAAAGCGCGGACTTACTCTGGAGGGACTCGCCGAGCGGGTCGGCTCCAGCAAGAGCTACATGTGGGAGATCGAGAACAAGGAAGTCGCACGGCCCTCGGCTGAAAAACTGGCCCTAATTGCTACTGCGCTCGACACCACTGTTGAGTATCTTTTAGTTGGCGAGGGAGAAAAGGAAGAGGAAGACGCCGAGGACATCGCTTTCTTCCGTAAATACAAAAAGATGGGGTCACCGGAGAAAGATCGCCTCCGCCGCATTCTGGATGCCTTGGACGACGACGGATGATCGACGAAAGGCGGAAATCCCCGCAGCAGGAGGCAAACCGGCTCTCCATCATGCTTCGACATGTATTGGGAGAGGGTCGCTTCCCGGTAGACATAGAAGCCCTTGCCCGAGAGGTTTCACGAAACAACGAAGACCCCATCGGTAAGATCGTTGGTGGCGACCTTCCAGGCTTTGAGGGAATGCTCCGACCGCACAGAAAGCGTCCTGAATGGCACATCGTCTACAACGATGATCCACGTTATCGAGGCCGAACTCGCTTCACCATCGCTCATGAGTTGGGGCATTATCAGCTCCATCGCCCGCTACTCTCAAGCCAAGACTACTCGACCGGCAACCTCAAACGAAAATGCGATTTTCAGTGCAAACCTTTGCGGCCGAGTGCTTGGGACGACGCAGAAAGACAGCGCGAGGAAGAGGCCGACACATTCGCATCCTTCCTGCTGATGCCGCTTGATGATTTCCGCACACAGGTGAATGGTGAGGAGGTAACCGTCGACCTTTTGAACCACGTCACAGATCGCTACGGCGTTTCACTTACTGCCGCCTGTCGCAAATGGATCGATTTCACGAACCGGCGTGCACTCATGGTTATAGCGCGAGACGGCTTCGCAATGTGGGGACGTGCGAGCAAGTCTGCCTACAAGAGCGGGATATTTGCTCGGTCTGGTATGCCCATGCCTGTTGACGCGCTGGCCTCAGGCTCTCGTGACGAACGAGGTTTTTTGTCGAAACGCCCAGTTTCGCGACCGGCGGGGATCTGGAATTTCAGTCGTGGGTCGGAGCCCGTGCGCGAACTGGCGATGGTATCCGAGCTCCTCGACATGTCGCTGACAATCTTACAATTCGATGACGCCATAGATGTCCGAGATTTCGAAGAGGAAGAGCCATGGGACGCCTGCGATCAATTCCAGTCTAATCGTGGAGCATGATTTTTGGCTTTCGGGTCAGACTATACGTTCTATAACTCTCGCTCGATACTGCTTCAGACCGACTTTCTCTGTGCGAAAGCTCTTTAAGGAATTGGTTGGATTCTGAGGTTTCGCGGCGCCTTTTTTGCTTGCGCAGCCGGTTTCCACTCTCCGCCGTCGTGGTATTTGCCCAGCAGTAGCGACCAGATAAACCGGCAAGGTCGCCATCGTTCGCCGAAGACCCCAGAGAGAAAGAGCCGATGACAGTGCCGGAGGGCACCGTTGGCGCGCCGCTGTTGATGGGCAATGGCCATCATCGTCGCCATGCGCCTCACCTGCCAAAGTAGGGCGCTTTTCCATTGGGTGGGCGCGCGCGCAAATCGTTTCGAAGCCACACAGACACGAAAGCGATACTATCTTATTGAAGTTATTGGGATACTGCCCAGACCAGCACCTTGACGGCGCGAAAAACTATGCGCGCCGAAAAAAACTATGCGCCTCCCTACAGCACGGGGGATGCCAACGTTCGGTTGGTCAGATTTGCAAGCCAGAACAACTGCGTAACGACGTTCGGGCCTCGGAAACTTTGAGACATGGCTTGAGAATCAACCGAACCGGGGTAGGGAGAGATGGGCTCTGATTTCCCATTCCCCAGCGCTCTTCTTGGCGAGAGCGTGGGGAACGACAAACCTGAGCCTCGGAAAAAGAAAAAGACCGGCAGATCAAAACCTTTTGCTGCACAGAAAAGCCGGTCGCACTGCTCACCCGCCAATAAGAAAGGAGAACTCGGGTGCTTGATGCCGTCACGAACGACGGCGCAAACAAGGAGACCATTCGTGCTCAATTCTGACAAAAAGACCATTGGCTTTGCTCATGCCATGCAATTGCGCGAGATAAAAAAGTTTTTCCTCTTTCACGGCGAGGCAATGCTGAATGCTACTATGCTACTCGGTGGTGAGCCCGCGCAACGCCGTTGTCTTGCTCTACAAGGTCATATTTCGGAAGCTCATGGGCTGACCCGACATATTACGCGCGAGCTGGCAGGCTTGCATGCACTTCTTATGCTGGAACGCGTCGGGGACCCCGATACGATAGAAACCGAGTTATTCCAGTTCATCGATCCCGATGATCCGGTTGTGCAAGATCTATGTCTGTTGGCAGACCGTCTGCAGGACTTGCTGCTGCGCATCGCCGCACTTGCCGGGTCCACCCCTTTCCAGGGCGAGAGTGTTGCGGATCGTGACGCCGCATGAACTCTGCGCCGGCCCTCTGGGTCGGCGTCTTGAAGACGCTGCGTGAGGCGGCGTCGAGACCCGGAGTTGGGATATGACCAAGAAATTTTACACTATGGCGCTCGAAGAATTGTGCGCAGAGATCATCGTTGAATTGCAAGACCTGGCCGCAGAGTTACGCGGGGCCGACATTGCGTCAACGGCAGCGAAGCGCAATGATTTGATGCGGTATCTTGCGCTGGTGGACGTAGAGGGACTCTTCAGGAACAGCGTGGGCGCCTCTTTGCCAGATATTATCGGCCTTCTGGAAGTCGAGCGCGATCTGGAAACCCTCGGCACGCGTTCCGTCTTCGATGGTTGGGAAGATCCGGAGGTTGGTGCTGTCGGATCAATCCGCGAGGAACGGATTCTCACAGACCGCGGAATGATGCTCAGTGGCTACCTTGAGCGCCTCGGGGTCCTGACCGGAAAAAATCGTATCCTGATGGCAAGGGTTGAGGCCGAGCGAGTCATCAACCGCAAGCTCGGTTACTGATAAAGCCGCACCCAAAAAAGCGTCAAAAATTCGAGCAGGCTGCGTTATCGGCCTGCTCACCTACGCTGGTCAACCATCCCAAATAGACGGCGGCCCAAAGAGCTATCGCGAAGATTGAGAAATCTTCAGGGCAGACCTGGCGCGCGCCCCCCTTTCGCGCGCGGTCGATAGATATCGAACCCTGATCACAGTCATCACTGTGCACAGGAAGACCGACGCATTTCCTCGAAAATGAGGAGATTAACATGCCTGCTGCCCGACCATCCACATCTTCCGTGTCGAACGTGATCGGCGCGATAATTGCCGCCGGTCTTCAGCCAGGTGCTGTTCGCGTCAATGCGGATGGCTCGTTCTGTGTCGATGTGGCGGTCAACGCAAATCAGGTGCCCTCAGCAGGGCCGACAACGGACAACAGGCCTTGTGCACCAGTAAGTGCAGATGAAGCCCCTTCATGGGAAGACGGAAAATGAAAATCGAGAAGAACTACGACGGCTTATGTGAAGAGGAAACGCCCGCAGGCACACCCCGCTGGCGTGTTCGCGTTGAAGGGCAGAAGACAAAGAGAATCACCATTCCGGTGGGTCCGGAGCATGTCGACTTCGAGGACCATTACTTCGCCGCGAGGGCAGGGCTGAAGCTGATCGTGAAGGATAAGCCCAAGGCGGCGAAGAACACGCTCGACGAGCTCTGCGAGAAGTTCATTGAGTGGATGGAAATCCAGGTGAAAGCCGGAAACCTGAGGCCGCTGACTCTCGCCAGCCGCAAGACCGGCCTGAGGCAGGCAAGAGAGTGCCTTTCTCCGAACAAGAAAATGAAGATTGGCGCGATGAAGGCATCCCTTCCGCGCGAAGCCTTCGCCCATATTCGTGACTCGTTTGGTGTGCGCACGGGGGCTGCGCATACGTGCCTGAAGGCACTGCGCGCCGCGTATATGTGGGGCGAGGATCATGGATATCCAACAGACAGTCCGGTCTTCAAGGTTAAGAGCGGCCATGTCGAGAAAGGTGGTGCGGAGCCGTGGAGCGACGCGGACGCAGAGCAGTTCCTTGCCTATCATGGTCCGGGAACGATGGCTCGCCGTTGGTTTTTTCTCGCTGAAGCGACCGCCGGCCGCATCGGCGACATGCATCTACTCGGGCCGCGGCATGAATTGACCAGGAACGAACGCCTCTACATCCGGTTTCAGCCGTCGAAGCGGGGATCGTCCGAAGTCCAGCTTCCGCTGCCGTGGAACTTCATGCTCGAGGTCGCCGACCTCCCTGTGGACGCTCCGGCGTATCTTATGACAGCGAAGGGTGAACCCTTCGCGTCCTCGGGCTCGCTCGACAACGCGGTCCGCAAGTGGATCATCGCCGCTGGTCTCTCCAAGCCGATGCTCGATAACGAGGGCAACCCGGCGATTGAGAAGAATGGCAAACCTAAACTGCGTGCGACCCGGTCCCAGCACGGCATCCGAAAGCGTCGCGCCGAGCAAATTGCTGAGGCGTCTGGATCAGTCTACGAGGTGATGGCGCACCTGTCACACAGCGATCCCAAAACCGCTGCGATCTACACCAAGCGGGTCAATCGCGCGCGCCTCGCTGAGCGTGCTGCGCTGCGTGCCGAAGCCGCCTCTGATGTCCATAGTGTCCCACGCCCCGAAAATCGTGGGACACTGCACGGCAAAAATGCCAGTGAAACAAGGGAAAAATAGGTTTGGTGGCAGCCCGTAGGGGAGTCGAACCCCTCTTTTCAGGTTGAAAACCTGACGTCCTAACCGATAGACGAACGGGCCACGCTTTGTGAGGCTGTCTTTAGGCAATCGTCGGGAATGGCGCAAGGCAAAATATGCGATGCAGCGTGGTTTTTTGCTGCCTCAAGCTCGGGCTGCGTCCTCCAGTCGCAGCTGCACGCTCTGGCGCCCTTGCCATGTATTGACGTCGAGCCGCCCAGCGAGGTGGAAATGTGCTCCGCCATGTCCCTCAAGCGCGGGACCGAGTGCCGAATCGTAGGCGCCAAAGCAAATTGCATCGATACGTGCGCCGTGGCCGTCCCCGAAACTGATCTTGAGATGGGTCTCGCCGACACGGCGGGCCGAGAAGATCCGCATATCGGAAAAGACGTAGCGCGGGGCGGATGCACCGGCGCCGAAGGGTCCCGCTGATTCGACTGCTTCCGTCAACTCGACGCTGGCGGCACCGGGCATTAGCATCCCGTCAAGCCGCAGATCGGAGGGGCCGAGCAAATGCGCACCCTGTTTCTCCAGCAGGGTGGTGAGGGCGGACATCGCCTCGTCGAGCTTGCCTTCCTCGACCGTGAGTCCCGCTGCCATCTTGTGTCCGCCGCCTTTGAGCAGCACGCCCTGTGTCGCCAGCTTTTGGATGCAGGCGCCTAAATCGACGCCGCTGACCGAGCGGCCGGAGCCCTTGCCGATGCCGCCGTCGAGCCCGATCACGACCGCGGGACGTCCCGTCGCTTCCTTTAGGCGTGCGGCGACGATGCCTACGACGCCGGGATGCCATCCATGACCTGCGGCCCAGACCAACGCGCGGTCGGTGCCGCGCTCTTCGGCCTGCGCCAGCGCGCTCGCGCGGACCGCATTCTCAACCTCGCGACGCTCGGTGTTGAGCACATCGAGCTTTTCGGACAGGGCCGCCGCCTCGTGTGGATCGTCCGTGGCGAGCAGGCGCGCGCCCAGATCGGCCTTGCCCACGCGCCCGCCGGCATTGATGCGCGGGCCGAGCAGGAAGCCCAGATGATAGGCGGCGGGTGCGGTGTCCATCCGTGCCACGTCCGACAGCGCGGCGATGCCGGCGCGCGCGCGCCGTCCCATGACCTTGAGGCCCTGCCGCACGAATGCGCGGTTGACCCCGATAAGCGGTGCGACATCTGCGACCGTGGCCAGCGCAACCAGATCAAGCAAGGCCATGAGATCAGGGCCTTTGACTTCCACCTCGCGCAATTGGCGCCCCGCTTCGACCAGCATCAGGAACACTACGGCAGCGGCACACAAATGCGCCAAGGCGCCGTCCTCATCCTGCCGGTTGGGGTTCACGACCGCGTGGCAATCGGGGAGTGTTTCACCGCCCAGGTGGTGATCTAGCACTATGACATCGGCACCCTTGGCGGCGGCGATGGGGCCGTGCGAAAGCGTGCCGCAATCAACGCAAATGATCAGATCGTGTTTGGTCGCAAGATCCGCCATCGCCTCGTCATTTGGACCGTAGCCTTCGTCGATCCTGTCGGGGACATAGAGGGTCGCGGTGCGCCCCATCTCGCGCAGCCAGACCAGCAGCAGGGCGGCGGAGCTGCCGCCATCGACATCGTAATCAGCGAATACCGCGATGCGCTGGCGGCTCTTGACGGCCAGCAGGAATCGCGTGGCGGCTTTCTCCATATCCCGCAGGGAGCGGGGATCGGGGAGCAGATCGCGCAGGGCTGGAGCGAGAAACGCGGGAGCCTCCGCTGAGCCGACCCCGCGCCGCGCCAGCACCTGACAGACCGCCATGGGCAGACCCGTCTGCTGGTGCAGCGCTTCGGAGGCGCGGATGGCTTCGACTCCGGGGCCGATCCAGCGGCGGCCTGTGAGCGAGGCCTCGACCCCGAGAAAGGCGGGGGCGGTGGAGGCGTCCGCCGGGTTCAAACTTCCTCGATCCGCAGGGCCACGGGATCGCCCGACACGACCGACGTCGCGCCAAAGGCGGCAAGGGCGTGATCGATATCAGCGCGGGTGGTTTTGTGGGTCACGATTAACACTGGCGCGCTATCGTCCACGTGGCCGTACTGGCGCATCCGGTCGATGCTCACACCAGCCTCGCCCAGCACGGCGGCGACTTTGGCCAATGCGCCGGGTTTGTCCTTGAGGGCCATGCGCAGATAGTAGGCGGCGGGCCGTTTGCTCAGCGCGGGTGTCGCGGCGGTGAGCGTGGCTGCGGGCTGACCGAAGGTCGGACCCCGGTAACCGCGTGCAATGTCGCAGACGTCCGAGAGAACGGCGCTGGCCGTCGGGCCCGCACCGGCGCCCGCGCCGCGCAGCACGATCTGGCCCACGGCATCGCCTTCAAGCACGATCATGTTGGTGCCGCCCGAAAGCTGGCCCAGCGGTGATGTATCGGGGACAAGACAGGGTTGCATCCGCTGCTCGAGCCCACGCCCGGTCATCTGCGCCACCCCGAGTAGCTTAATCTTGTAGCCCATATCGGCAGCGGCGCGGATGTCCTCGATCGAGACGCGCTCGATCCCTTCCAGCTCGATGCCTGCGAAATTGACTTGCGTGCCAAAGGCCAGTGAAGACAGAATTGCAAGTTTATGGGCCGCGTCAATGCCGCCCACGTCGAGCTGTGGATCCGCTTCGAGATACCCGAGTCCGTCCGCCTCGGCGAACACATCGGCGTAGGGCAGGCCCGCATCTTCCATCCGCGTCAGGATGTAATTGCACGAGCCGTTCATAACGCCCATCACGCGGGTGATCTCGTTGCCGGCAAGGCCTTCGCCCAGTGTCTTGATTACGGGGATGCCGCCTGCCACGGCGGCCTCGTATTTCAGCGCGCAGCCCTTATCTTCGGCGGCGAGTGCCAGCGTCTGCCCGTGCATGGCGAGCATCGCCTTGTTGGCGGTGATCACGTCTTTGCCCAGTGAAAGCGCTGCGTTCGTTGCATCGAGCGCGGGGCCGTCCTCGCCCCCCATCAACTCGACGAACACATCCACATCGTCGCGCTTGGCCAGCGCGACGGGATCGTCTTCCCAGGCATAGGACGATAAATTCACGCCACGGTCCTTGTCCTTGGTGCGGGCGGACACAGCAGTGATCTCGATGCGGCGGCCAGTGCGCGCCTCCAGCAGGGCCGCCTGCTTGCGGATAATCCGGATCACGCCAACGCCGACCGTACCTAAACCCGCGATTCCGAGGCGAAGTGGCTGTGACATTGTGGCGGTTCCTTTGCGTTGCTGACCTGTGGGCGGATGTAGACCGTTAGACTGCTACGCGCAACGCGACTTGGCCGATATTTGGCGCTGCAATCAGCTTAGCCCCTGCTCAAGCCGCTGCCGCTCCGGCCCGTTGAGCACCGACCCGCGCAGCCGGGCGGCGCGGGATCTGAGAGCGGCTACGCGTGCGTCGATGGTGGCTGCGGCCTGTGCAGGCTCAACGCCGGGCGTTTGTGCGGCGGCCAGCATGGGTGCAAGGGGGACCAATGTGGGATATTCCGCAGCTTCCAGTGCCGGCGTCAGGGTGGGATCGAGATCGGGGAATTGCGTACATGCTCCGGTCAGGAGCAGCAGGGCCGAGAGGAGGTGCGCGCGTTTCATGCACTAGGGTGTGCACCGACTGGGGCGCGCGATGCAAGTGTCTTGGTGAGGGTTTACTTTTTGAACATGCGTTCAGATAATCCGGGGATGGCACGCACCGCTGGATCACATTCCGACATTACCGGCCCGAGGGTCCGCGCGGCGGCGCTGCGGCTGTTTGCGCGCGGGGGCTATGCTGCGGTGTCGATGCGGGCGATCGCTGCGGAGGTTGGTGTGCAGGCGGGTGCGCTCTACACCTACACGCCCGACAAGCAGAGCCTGCTGTTCGATCTGATGGAAAGCCATATGACCGAGTTGCTGGAGGCGGTGAATGATGATGCGGAACTTCCTGCGCAGGCGCGGTTACGCGCCTTCGTGGTGTTCCATATCGCATTCCACCACGCGCGGCCCGATGCGGTGTTTATTGCCTACATGGAGCTGCGAAATCTGACCGACAAGAATTTCGCCCGGATCGAGGCGCTGCGGCGAGACTACGAAAACGGGCTGGAGCGGATCCTGCGCGATGGCGTGGCTGCGGGCGCGTTTCGGGTGGCTGATACCAAGATCGCGACACTGGCAATCATCGCGATGCTGACGGGGGTTAACACATGGTTTCGGGCGGCGGGCCGACTCTCGCTGGAAGAGGTCACCGCGCAGTACTGGGAGATGGTACGCCGCGCGGTAAGTTGATCAGGGCGGCTCGCCTTTCAGACTGCGGGTCAACGATCGCCGATGTCCCGAGCGCACGTAATGTTGCCGAAACACCGGCGATCCGATTGTAATGCAGCGTGCTTTAGTGTGCCGGCTTGATGAAGGTGCCGTTGTTTAGCTCCTGCATGGCCTGCATCAGTTCCGCGCGGGTGTTCATAACGATAGGGCCATGCCACGCCACCGGCTCGTCGATCGGCGCGCCGGAGATCAGCAGGAAGCGCAGGCCCTCGGGCCCCGCCTGCACGGTGACTTCATCGCCGGTGCCGAAGCGCACCAGTGTGCGGTCTCCGGACATGTCGCGGATATTGAGCTCCTCGCCGAGCACCTCTTTCTCCAGCAGAATACCGGATGGGCGGGAGCCATCGACGAAGGCGCCAGCGCCTTGGAAAATATAGGCGAACGCCCGGCGGTAGGTGTCGATCTTGAAGGTTTTACGGACACCTGCGGGCACGGTAACATCAAGGTATTGCGGATCGGCGGCGATGCCGTCGACGGGGCCGCGCTTGCCCCAGAACTCGCCGGTGATAACGCGCACCATGGTGCCATCATCGTCCGTCACTTCGGGGATCGCGTCGGATGTCACGTCCTGATAGCGGGGTGCCGTCATTTTCTGGGCGGCGGGCAGATTGCCCCAGAGCTGAAAGCCGTGCATCTGGCCGCGGGCGTTTCCATGTGGCATTTCCTGATGCAGGATGCCGCTGCCGGCCGTCATCCACTGCACGTCGCCAGCGCCGAGTGTGCCGTTGTTCCCAAGGCTGTCGGAGTGGGCGACGGTCCCCTCAAGGACGTAAGTGATCGTCTCGATACCGCGGTGGGGATGCCAGGGGAAACCTTTCTCGAAATCAACGGGCCGCTCGTTCCGGAAATCATCAAAGAGCAGGAAGGGGTCGAGTTCGCTGGGGTCCTGGAACCCGAAGGCGCGATGGAGCTTAACTCCGGCGCCTTCCAGAGTGGGCTGGGCGGCGCGGGTCTCGAGGGTGGGGCGGATGGACATGTGGAAGCTCCTGATCTGCTGTTGAACCAGATTTAAGAGGGCATGAGCGCTGCGGCAAGGGAGTGGTGCGCACGGTGGGTGTGCAGGAATGATCAGTGGCCGCGGGGTGGTCGTTTTTGGGCGGGACAGGGCGGGCGCGGATGCTGAAGTTTGGCGAAAGATAAACCTTAATGAAAATTACAAAGGGCGTTTGGAATGAAAATCGGATTTATCGGACTGGGCAATGTGGGCGGCAAACTTGCGGGGAGCTTGCTGCGCAATGGCGTGGATCTGTCTGTGTACGATCTGGATGCAGAATTGGTGAAGGCAAAGGTCGCGGGCGGCGCGCGGGACGGCGGAAGTCCGGCGCAGATGATGGCGGAAAGTGATGCGGTGATTACATGCTTGCCAAGCCCCGCAGCTTCTGCGGCGGTGGTCGAGCTGATGCTGCCGCAGGTGCGCCCGGGCAAGATCTGGCTGGAGATGTCGACGACGGATGCGGATGAGATCAGGCGACTGGGCGCACTCGTGCAAGTGGCGGGCGGTGAGGCTGTCGACTGTCCCGTTTCGGGCGGTTGCCACCGGGCGGACACGGGCAATATCAGCATCTATGCGGGCTGCGACCGGGCGACGTTCGACCGCGTACTGCCGGTGCTGACCCATATGGGGCGGCGGATCCTGCACGTGGGCGACATCGGAAACGCCAGCGTTCTCAAGGTGATGACGAACTATCTTGCCACGGCGAACCTGCTCACGCTGTGCGAGGCGCTGACGGTGATGAAGGCGCAGGGCATGGATCTGGGGATGACATACGAGGCGATCGCCATGTCGTCAGGCACGAGCTTTGTGCATGAAACGGAAAGCCAGCTGATCCTGTCTGGATCACGTGATGTGAATTTTACCATGGACCTAATCCAGAAGGATATCGGGCTTTTCCAGAAGCTTGCGGACGACGCGGGCGTGCCGCTGGAAATCTCGCCACTGATGATTGAAATGATGACCGACGGGCAGGCGCGATATGGCATGCGCGCGCAGAGCGACCGGATGATCGAGCGCCTGGAAGAGGCGACGGGACTGCAGATTTTGGCAGAGGGCTTCCCGATGGAACTGGTGGATGATGAGCCGGAGGAGCGCGGCTATGAAGTGGTGCCGAAGCGTTTGGTATGACGTTTCCTTAAAGCGATGAATTTGAAACCTGAAGGGGTGTGGACCGAAACTGCGAGGGATAAGCCCGTGCCGCCTGCGGACGCGTGGTAACGAGCCTTGTCCGTGCGCGCTCCAGCGGCTAGTGGAACCGGAAAGGAGTGCTGCCATGACCCCCACAGGTAACGAGCCGACATTTGATCCCAATGCCGTTCTGGCCACTGCGGGCGCCTCGCCGGGGCGGCGGTTTCTCGGGCTTGTTTCGCTGAGCGGTCTGGGGCTGATGCTGATCTATATCGCTGTGTCGGAATCGCCCGCGCTGGAGTGGCGGGTCTTTTTGCTGGCGCTGGGCGCGGGCACGCTTTGGCTCACCGACCAGATGCGCCGCGCGACAGCGACGCGGATCGAGCTGACCGAGACGGAACTGCGTGATACCGATGGCACGCGCATCGCGCTGATCGAGGAGATCGACGGGATGGACCGGGGATTTTTCGCGTTCAAGCCGTCGAACGGTTTTCTGCTGCGCACCAAAACCAAGGGTGACAATGCTTGGCGTCCCGGCATGTGGTGGCGGGTGGGCCGCCGGATCGGGGTAGGCGGCATGACGCCCGCGCATCAGTGCAAGCAGATCTCCGAGATCATTGCGGTGATCATGGCCAAGCGCGATCTGGGTTAGACCGGATAAGCCGAAAAGAGCCGCCCTACGGAAAAACCCCCGACCGGCAGGACCGATCGGGGGTTTTTATGTTTGCGCGGCGAAGCCGCGTTAGCCCGAAAATTGTGGAGGCGGGGCGCCTGTCCAAAGCACTTGGGGTGCATAGCGGGGACGGGTGAACACGAAGTTATCAATCTCCGGGATGCCCAGTCCGATCTCGAAAGGCGGGTTGTAGCGTGCGTATGTCTCGACGATGATCATACGCTCGTTGTGGACCATGATGGGCAGGCGGTCGCCCCAGTCCGCAACGTTTGCATCCGTCAGGGGCAGCGACGGACCGCTGGTCTGGGACCAGTCCAGCTTCATCGTATCGCTGCCTGAGTCGTAGCGGACGATGGAGAGGCGCACGGTGCTGTCCTGCGGAGTGCGGGTCATGGTGTTGAGCAGGTTGTGCGTGCCCACCAGATAGTCCGCATCGATGGGCAGCGTCTCGCGGGAGACCATATCGCCGATGGTGAAGGCGGCCTTGGCGTGCATGTTGTGCTGGCGCGTCAGGTCGAGCAGGGTCATTGACGTGATGATGACGACGAACATCAGCGGGATCATGATCACGGCCTCGATGTGGCCTGCCCCGTTTTCCGAGCGGGCAAAGCGGCCGCTCAGAAGGGATTTGAACTTGGGAAGATACATTATCTTGGCTCCTGTACGAATGCGCTGATCGCGACCATCTTGCCGTAGCCTTCACCATCTGTGCCGAGCAGTGCGCCCAGACCGAAGGCCCCGAAGACTGGTTTGTATTTGTAGCACGCCCGCAGCATCATCAGTTCGTGCTGTTGACCGAGCGACCAGCCACGGACCGGGTTGACCGGCTCGGGTGTGTCGGTGCAATCGGGCATCGCGGGGAGGCTTACGAAGCTGCGGGGATTGATCGAGATCATCTCCAAGCGCATCTTCGTATCGCACTCATCCAGACCGCCGGAGTTCGCGCAGATCACATCCTTAATGTTTTCGTGTGTGAACTGCGTGGACGTGTTGAGCCGGATGGCACGGGTAGTGACGTCGAGGGCGCGGTCCACCTGGAACTGGCGGTTGGCGTGGGTCGTAAGCTCGACGCCGAAGGCCAGTGCCATAAGCAGCAGGGGAAACATGACCACGAATTCGAGCGTGTAGATGGCCCCGGCTTCTTCTTTGCGGAACCGCGCAAGGCGGTGTGTCAGACGAGTAATCATTGTGTGAGCCTCAGCTGGTTGATTTGGCGTGCAATCGCGCTGAACGCCTCTTTGATTTCGACACCCTCAACCCGGAAGAAGTGGGATGGAGATGATGCGCAGTTGCGCATGACGTTTGCGCTGTGATCGGTGACTTCGAAGCCGATGGACCAGATCACGATGTTCTTTGCTTTGGCAGCATCACAAACCTTGTCGAGCAGCTGATCACCGTAGTCGGGCCAGTACTTTGAGGAGCTCCACATCCAGCGCTCGTTCGAGCGGACGTTGCGATTTACCCACCAGTCGAAGCTGTTGGAGTTCCAGTGCGCGTAGTGACTGCTGTTCTGGTAGACCTGCGAGTTGATCCGCTTGGACGAGGTGTTTTGTCCGTCGGTCATCAGAATAACGGTTTTCAGCGTTGCGGGATCATCAAAGGCCACGGGGCGGTTTGCGAACACCTGATCGGTGTGACCATCATTCGCCAGACGGGCATTGACCGGCTGGAAGGTTGGGTCGAGCAGGCCGGCGGCCCATTTCATGCCCAGAAAGATCGAGGTGTTGCCGTTCGGCGAAAGCCGGTTGATTTTGTCCTTGAGCTTGTAGGTGTCCTGGCTGAAGGCCTCGATGTCATCGTGAGAGCCGAAACGGCACACTGGGTTTGAGCGATCGTTGTACGAGGTGTTGCCCCAGAAGAAGTGCTGCGACTGCTCATAGCGTTTGGACGAGCCGTTGGGGTTAACACCGAGGGTGGTGATGTCGAAATCGCTTTCGTCGAACTCGACGCAGTGGCTGTAGTTATGGACCTGGTTGACGTTGAGCTCGCTCATGATGTCCTGGCCCGCACTCACATGCTCGGCGTAGGGAACGATGGAGATCGACACCAGATCCTCGGTTGACTCGTTGATCACAGCGTCCACGAAGGTCCGCCCTGCATCTTGCAGGTTGGCCATCTTGTTGTTCCAGCCCATGGAGCCGGAGACGTCGAGAACCAAGGAGATTTCCACGTTGTTCACGCGCTCTTCGGCCTCCGAGAAGGCGGCCATGCGCAGATGCGGGCCTTTCGTGCGGTGGATGACGTTTTGTTCCTCTTCGAGGATCTTGCCATCGTCCTTGTATTTGTCGGCGAATTCGCGGTCGATGGGGGGCAGGCCCTCCTCGCCGCGCTGCTCGTTCAGCTCCGCAAGATCCGCAATTTCCTGATTGCGCCGGGCGATGCGCTCTGCGGCCGCTGCCGCCGCATCCTCGAGGGTACCGGTGCCGCGGCGGGCCTTGTCCAGCTCTTCCGCATAAAGATCATCATAGGTTTTACCAGCGTCGGCAGGATTTCCTTCGGCGAGGCGATCCCGGGCGGCGCGGTCAGCATCATAGAGGGCGTTTCCGCCCGTGATTGTCTCGCCGTAGTAGTCGTGGCCAATGAAATTCGTCTTGATCAGGCCCTCGACGTTCACCGAGACGGTGCGGAAGTTCAGGCCCTCGCTCACGGTCACGTTGCTGACGATATCGCCATATCCGGACTTGTCGAAGTAGTCCCGGACCACGGCATCGGCTTCGAGCGTCTGGTCGAGATCGGCGGCGGCGAGCACCGCACGGTCGGCGAGTTGCTGGATCTTCACGCGGTGATATTCATGGGAGTTGAGATCCCACGAGACCGTAGCGAGAAGTCCGATAATCCCGATAAACAGGATCGACACGATCGTCACGTTCCCCGCTTCGTCTTTCACGAACCGCGACAGGAACGGGTTCTTTTTAAGTCCCGCGCAGATCGGGATGCAAGTTGTCGAAAATAGTTTTTTCATTGTCGTCACCTTTCAGGCCCGGACCACATTAAAGGAGGCAGTCATTGGCTAAATTCACCGACCTTTATGCGTGATAAACGTGGCCAAAATGGGGCGAGAATTGACGAAAAGATCATATTTTAAAGGCATTTAAGATATAATGACGGTGGATTGACGACAGTGTTTCCCGAGCGCGGACAATAAGCGGATTTCCGCCTTTTGCGATTTGGCGCAATCCGGGCAAAGCGAAAAGGTGAGTCGTCCCTGCCAAATGGTTAGCGCATGTTTTGCGGCCTCAGAGGGGTCGATTTGCGAAAAGCGTGGCGTTCGTGGCCTGTCGCAGGGCGGCTGGGGATGTGGCGAACACTGCCTCGGGTGCGCCTGCGGCAGCCCAGACGGTTGCGTATTGCAGCAGAGCATCGTCCATATAGGTGTCAAGCAGGCACAGATGGCCGAGGGGCGCCACGCCGCCGATGGCAAAGCCGGTCTCGGCGCGGACCCGTTTGGGATCGGCGCGGCACAGCGGCTCCCCGAAGATCTCGGCGGCGCGTGACAGATCAAGAGGATGGGCACCACTGACCAGCACGAGCTTGAGCGTGCCGGATTGTGCGCCCTCGAACAGAAGCGATTTCACGATCTGCCCTACCTCGCAGTCCAGACTGCTGGCGGCGTCCTGCGCGGTGCGCGCGCTTGTGGGCAGGGTGATGATCTCGATCTGCAATCCCGCGTCGCGGGCTGCCCGGCTGACGCGGTTGATGCTTTTGGCCATGATTAAGGGATCCTTTCGCCAGTACCGGCGCCGGGACGTTCAGGAGTAGAGTGCGCCTTACTGGGGCAGATTGCGGTGGCCGGGTCAAGGACGGCGGTGTCTGGCGACCGCCAGACAGGGGGGCGAGGGTAGCGGAGAAAACAGTGTTTAGAATTCTTGGCAAAGCGATGAATAAAGTGGCCCTTTCAAAAAGGCCCGCATAGGGTGCCGGGGACTGGTGCGGATTCTCCGTGCCCCGCCTCCTTGCTACGTGGAGGACGGCCAAACCCGTTGACGACAAAAAGGCAGCTTTCTTCCATGAGCCAGAATACAAACGAGCCGAGCTTTCGCGAGAGCGTAGACATGATGTTCAACCGGGCGGTGAAGCTGATGGATCTCAAGCCTGGACTGGTCGAGAAAATCCGCGTTTGCAACGCGACCTATACCGTGCGCTTCGGCGTGCGGCTGCGCGGCGACATCCACACGTTCACCGGCTACCGCTCGGTCCATTCGGAGCATATGGAGCCCGTGAAGGGTGGCATCCGCTTTTCGCTGGGGGTCAATCAGGACGAAGTGGAAGCGCTGGCGGCGCTGATGACCTATAAATGCGCGCTGGTGGAAGCGCCTTTCGGCGGCTCCAAGGGCGGGCTGTGCATTGATCCTAAGGAATACGACGAGCATGAGCTGGAGCTGATCACGCGGCGTTTTGCCTACGAGCTGATCAAGCGCGACATGATCAACCCCGCGCAAAACGTGCCCGCGCCCGATATGGGCACCGGCGAGCGCGAGATGGCCTGGATCGCGGACCAGTACAAGCGGATGAACACGACCGACATCAACTCCTCGGCCTGCGTGACCGGCAAGCCGATCAACATCGGTGGCATTCAGGGCCGCACGGAAGCGACGGGCCGGGGCGTGCAATACGCGCTGCGGGCGTTTTTCCGTGATCCGGAGGGCGTCAAGAAGGCAGGGATGAGCGGAACGCTCGACGGCAAGCGGGTGATTGTGCAGGGTCTCGGCAACGTGGGCTATCATGCGGCTAAGTTCCTGAGCGAGGAGGATGGCGCACCGGTGATCGGGGTTATCGAATATAACGGCGCGATCTGGAACGACGACGGCATCGATATCGAAGCGCTCAAGGCGTATATTACCGAGCATGGCTCGCCCGAGGGATTTGCGGGGGGCGAATTCATCAAGCTTGGCGAGAGCCTGCTCGAGCGCGACTGCGATATCCTGATTCCTGCCGCACTTGAGGGTGTGATCAATCTCGGGAACGCAGAGCGGATCAAGGCACCGTTGATCATCGAGGCGGCCAACGGCCCCACCACGGCCGGGGCGGACGCGATCCTGCGCAAGAAGGGTACGGTGATCATTCCCGATATGTATGCCAACGCGGGCGGCGTCACGGTGAGCTATTTCGAATGGGTCAAGAACCTCGGACATATCCGCTTTGGCAGGCTGGGGCGGCGGCAGGAGGAAAGCCGCCACCAGCTCATCGTGGACGAACTGGAGCGGATCAGCCGCGACACCTCGATCAACTGGACGCTGAGCCCTGATTTCAAGGACAAGTATCTGCGCGGTGCGGGCGAGCTGGAGCTGGTACGCTCCGGTCTAGATGACACGATGCGGATCGCCTATCAGTCGATGGCGGATGTGTGGCACGGGCGCGAGGATGTGACCGATCTGCGCACTGCCGCCTATCTGGTCGCGATCGGCAAAGTCGCGGCGAGCTATCACGCCAAAGGGCTGTAGCGCGCTGCACTCATTAGCGGACTTTACGTGCGGTGATTTGACGATTGCGGGGGAAGGGCATGTTTGCCAGAGTGCGTCCCAGAGATGCAGCGGGGGCGATACATGCGGTTTTCGGGATGGCGGATCCTGCGCGAGGGACTGAGCGGCAACCGGGGCTGGCGGCCGCACTGGCGCGACGCCGAGCCCAAGGCCGAATATGACGCCATCATTATCGGTGGCGGTGGGCACGGCCTGTCTACCGCCTATTACCTCGCGAAAGAGCACGGGATGACCAATATCGCCGTGCTCGAAAAGGGCTATCTGGGCGGCGGTAACGTGGGGCGAAATACCACGATCGTGCGGGCAAATTACTTCCTCGACGGCAATTCTCAGTTTTATTCGCACAGTTTGAAGCTTTGGGAAAATCTGGAGCAGGAGCTGAACTACAACGTGATGCTATCGCAGCGTGGGCAGCTGATGCTGTGTCATTCGGACGGCCAGCGCGATGCCTACGCGCGGCGCGGCAATTCGATCGTGGGACAGGGCGACGATGCGGAGCTTCTCGATGTGGCGGGCGTGCGCAAGATCGCGCCTTATCTCGATTTCGAAAACACGCGCTTTCCGATCTATGGCGGATTATTGCAAAAGCGGGCGGGCACGGCGCGGCACGATGCGGTGGCCTGGGGCTACGCCCGCGGGGCCTCCGACCGCGGTGTGGATCTGATTCAGCAATGTGAAGTGACCGGGATCGACATCGAGAACGGCGTGGTGCGCGGCGTGCAGACCACGCGGGGGGCGATCCGGGCGAAAAAGGTGGGGATCGTGGTCGCGGGTCGGTCCTCTCAGGTGGCGGCGATGGCGGGGATGCGTTTGCCCATCGAGAGCCACGTCTTGCAGGCCTTCGTGACCGAAGGGCTCAAACCCGTGATCGACAATGTGATCAGCTTCGGGATGGGGCATTTCTACATCAGCCAGTCGGATAAGGGAGGCTTGGTTTTTGGCGGGGATCTGGATTTCTACGCCTCGTACGCAAGCCGCGGAAACCTGCCCATGGTGGAGCATGTGATGGAGGCGGGGATGACCTTGATGCCAATGATCGGGAAGGCCAAGGTTTTGCGCTCATGGGGCGGGATCATGGATATGACCCCCGATGGCTCTCCGATCATCGACAAGACGCCGACCGAGGGTTTGTTCCTGAACTGCGGCTGGTGTTACGGCGGGTTCAAGGCGGTGCCGGGATCGGGCAATTCGTTTGCGCATCTGATGGCCACGGGGGAGCATCACGCGCCTGCGGCGAAATTCCGGCTGGACCGGTTCCGGACGGGTCGGGGACTAATGGACGAGGAGGGCACCGGTGCGCAGCATAATTTGCATTGAGACGCTCGTGGTGGGCGCAGGATTTGAGTTAACGGGAAAAATGAAGACTTCCGCGCGTGACCTGCGGGGGGAGCCATGAGGATCGCCTGTCCGCTTTGCGGGGCGCGGGACCGGCGCGAGTTTTATTACAAAGGCGCGGCGTTGGCGCGGCCTGCTGCGGATGCGGGGGATCAGGCCTGGGATGATTATTTGCACCTGCGCGATAATCCGGCAGGACGGACGCAAGATCTTTGGCAGCACGAGGCCGGGTGCGGGGCGTGGATCGTGGTGACGCGGGATACGGTCAGCCATGAGGTTTTTGATACGGTACTGGCGGCGGAGTTTGCGCGAGGTGCGGGCGAATGAGGATTGCGGAGCGCGATTTGGGGGATGTGGTGCGGTTTCGGTTCGACGGGGTCGGCTATTCGGGACGTGTCGGGGATACGGTGGCGTCGGCGCTGTTGGCTGCCGGGGTGCGGGTGCTGGCGCGCTCGTTCAAGTATCACCGTCCACGCGGGGTTTTGACAGCGGGATCCGAGGAGCCCAATGCGCTCATCACCGTGGGGCGCGGCGCGGCGGCGGAGCCCAATGTGCGCGCGACCGTGCAGGAAATTTTTGACGGGCTGGAGGTGTTTTCGCAGTCGGCATGGCCCTCGCTGAAGTTCGATGTGATGGCGGTGAATGATCTGGCCGCACCGTTTCTGGGGGCGGGATTCTATTACAAGACGTTCATGTGGCCCAAGGCGTTTTGGGAAAAGCTCTATGAGCCTGTCATCCGCCGTGCGGCTGGGCTGGGCGCGCTGAGCGGGGCGCATAACGGCGACACCTACGACCGGGCGTTTGCGTTCTGCGATCTGCTGGTGATCGGCGGCGGCCCCGCTGGCCTGATGGCGGCGAAGGTGGCGGCAGATGCGGGTCTCGACGTGATCGTCTGCGACGAGGACCGGAGCATGGGCGGGCGTTTGCTGGCCGAGATCGAGGAGGTTGGGGGCATGCCCGGGGCACAGTGGGCGGCGGCGCAAGCGGACCGGCTGGCCGCGATGCCCAACGTGCGGTTGATGACGCGCACGACGGTGACGGGGGCCTATGACGGCGGCGTGTTCGGCGCGCTGGAGCGGGTGGCGCATCATGTGCCGCGCGGGCGCGCGCCGCTGGAGTGTTTCTGGCGGATCACGGCGCGGCGTGCGGTGCTGTGTGCAGGGGCGCTGGAGCGGCCGATTGCGTTCGAGAATAACGACCGGCCCGGGATCATGATGGCCGGCGCGGTGCGGGCCTATGTGAACCGTTGGGGCGTGGCACCGGGCAAATCGGTGGCTGTGTTCGGCAATAACGATGATGCGCACCGCACGGCGCGGGATTTGCATAGCGCCGGCGTGAAGGTTGTGGCGCTCATCGACAGCCGTGGCGATGCGCAGGTGGGTGACCTGCCGTATCCGGTGCATCTGGGCGCGCAGGTGTGCGGCAGCTCGGGGCGGATGGGGCTGAGAAGCGTGAAGATCCGCAAGGGCAGCCGCGAGATCAATGTGGCGGCGGACTGTCTGGCGGTGTCGGGCGGATGGAACCCGACGGTGCATCTGACGTGTCACATGAACGGGCGACCTGCCTGGCGCGAGGATATCGCGGCCTTCGTGCCAGTCGAGGGGATGGTGCCGGGGCTGGAAGCGGCGGGAGCTTGCAACGGCGTGTTTTCGACAGCGGCCTGTCTAGCTGAGGGGGCTCAGGCTGCGGAGCATGTGATCGCAGCTTTGGGCGGTGGTGCGGAGGTTGATCTGCCCGAGGCCGAAGATGCCCCTTACCGGATCGCGCCCTTGTGGGCTGTGGCGGGCAAGGGGCGCGCGTGGCTCGATTTTCAGAACGATGTGAGCGTAAAGGACGTGAAGCAGGCGGCGGTGGAGAATTTCCGCTCCGTCGAGCATATGAAGCGCTACACGACCCAAGGCATGGCGACGGATCAGGGCAAGAACTCCAACGTGGGCGCGCTGGCGGTATTAGCCGATGCCACGGGGCGGGGGATCCCGGAGACGGGGGTGACCACATTCAGGCCGCCCTATTCGCCGGTGGCGATTGCGGCGATGGGCGCGGGCGCGCAGGGCAAGGGCTTTGCGCCGGAGCGATTCACGACCTCGCACGCGCGATCGGTGGAGATGGGCGCGCCGATGATCGAGGCGGGGCTGTGGTACAGGCCGAGCTATTTTCCGCGTGATGGTGAGAAGACTTGGCGGGAGAGCTGTGACCGTGAGGTGGGGTACGTGCGCCGCACGGTCGGTGTGTGCGATGTGAGCACGCTCGGCAAGATCGACATTCAGGGGCCGGATGCGGCCAAGCTGCTCGATTTTGTTTATACGGGGATGTTTTCGACCCTGAAGCAGGGGCGCGTGCGCTATGGCCTGATGTTGCGCGAGGACGGAACGGTGATGGACGACGGTACCTGCGCGCGGATGGGGGCGGAGCATTACGTGATGACTACCACCACAGCGGCGGCAGGCGAGGTGATGCGGCAACTGGAGTTCGTGACTCAAGCGCTGCACCCCGACTGGGTGGTGGCGTTTACCTCTGTGACCGAGCAGTGGGCGCAGTTTGCGGTCGCGGGGCCGAAGGCGCGGGAGTTGCTGAACGGTGTGTTGGAGACGCCGATCGATAACGAGAATTGGCCGTTCATGGCTTGCGGTGTGGCCAAGGTCTTGGGCGTAGCGGCGCGGCTTTTCCGGATCTCGTTCTCGGGTGAGCATGCCTACGAGGTCGCGGTGCCAGCACGCTATGGGGCGGCACTGTTCGAGGCGCTCGTATCGTGCGCGGAGGCGCTGGGCGGCGGTGCCTACGGGATGGAGGCGCTCAACGTGCTGCGTATCGAAAAGGGACATATCACGCATGCCGAGATCCACGGGCGGGTGACGGCCTATGATATCGGGATGGCGGGTATGATTTCGGACAAGAAGGACTGCGTGGGCCGCGTGATGGCGGCCCGCGAGGGGCTGGTGGACCTGATGCGCGAGCGTATGGTGGGGCTGCGGCCTGTGGATGCGGGGGCCACGCTCAGTGCGGGGGCGCATGTCTTTGGGGCCGGGGCGGCGCATGTGCATGCGCAGGATCAGGGCTATGTCACCTCGGTGTGTTTCTCGCCCGATGCGGTGGGAATGATCGGGATGGGATTTGTGAAGAACGGGCCTGCGCGGATGGGCGAGCGAATGGTGGTGCGCGACCATTTGCGCGATCTGACAGTCGAGGTGGAGATTTGCAGCCCTGTGTTCGTAGATCCTGAGGGAGGGCGGCTGCGTGGATGAATTGCGCGCTATGAGCCCTTGCGCCGGGCTGTTGCCGATCACCGTGGGGACACTAACCGTTACTGAGGCGGACGTGGGGCCGATCACGTCGGTGACGCCCTTCACGGGCGCCTCCACGGCTGCGCTGGGCCGCGCGCTAGGGGTGCCGTTTCCCGCGCCTCTGCACAGCACCGGTGATGCGCGGCGGCGCTGCATTTGGGTGGGGCAGGGCGAGGCGCTGCTGATGGGCGCGCCGCCCGCGCCGAGCCTCGGAGCCTATGCCGCCGTGGTCGACCAGTCGGACGCCTGGGCGGTTGTGACACTGACGGGGCCGGGCGGGGCCGATGCGCTGGCCCGGCTGGTGCCGGTGGACATGCGGCTGGCGGCCTTTGGTCTGGGTGCGACGGCGCGCACGCAACTGGGGCACATGCATGCCAGCATCACGCGGGCGGGCGAAGACGAGTTCATGATCGCGGTTTTCCGCTCAATGGCGGCGACGCTCGTTCACGATTTGGCGACTGCACTGGCAGCCGTAGCGGCGCGCCGATAAAAGCCGCGCAACACCTGTCGAATTGGAGTGAGTTATGATCCGTGTGTTGAGTATCGTATTGTGCGTCGGTGTCGCGGTACCCGCTTTTGCCCAAACGTCCAAAGTTGATGACTGTGGCTATCAGAGCGATGTGGTGGCGGCAGTTCAGGCGGCGCGTGTGGCGCGTGTGGGCGAGCGTCAGGTCGTCTCTCACATTGCCGATAGCGCACCCTCATGGCCTGAGAAGTACAGCGCAGTGGTGCCACTTGTGACCCCTTGGGTTTACGGGATGGCGATGGGGGACCTGCGCTCCGCCGATCTGAAAGCGGCATGGAACGAGATGTGTCTGGCGCAATAGCGGCAGCGCAAGGACCCCGGCGCAGGGACAGAGTCGGGGCAATAAGCGGCTGACCAAGCGGCGGCGTGTCTGGACTCTGGGCGCGCGCTGCCCATATTGGATGGTATGAGCCTCCCGCCCGGATTTCTTGATGAGTTGCGTACCCGCTCCAGCCTGTCACAGGTTGTGGGCCGTAAGGTCATGTGGGATGCGCGCAAGTCCAATCAGGGCAAGGGCGACATGTGGGCGCCGTGCCCGTTCCATCAGGAAAAGTCCGCCAGTTTTCACGTGGATGACCGGAAGGGGTTTTATTACTGCTTCGGCTGCCATGCGAAGGGCGATGCGATCTCCTTTGTCCGCGAGACGGAGAACGTGAGCTTCATGGAGGCGGTGGAGATTCTGGCGGGCGAAGCCGGGATGCCGATGCCCGAGCGTGACCCCAGAGCCGCTGAGAAGGCGGATGCGCGCAAGGATCTGGCCGATGTGATGGAGTTGGCGGTCAAATGGTTCCGCTTGCAGCTACGCACAGGGGCGGCGTCTGACGCGCGGGCATATCTGGACCGGAGGGGATTGTCGCAGGAGGTCTGCGACCGCTGGGAGATCGGCTTCGCGCCCGACAGCTGGCAGGGGCTTTGGGATGCGCTCAAGGGCAAGGACATTGCCGACGATCTGATATTGGGGGCTGGGCTGGCCAAGCCGCCTACCAAGGGCGGCAAGCCCTATGATACCTTCCGGGGACGGATCATGTACCCGATCCGAGATGCGCGCGGGCGTGCGATTGCCTTTGGGGGCCGCGCGATGGACCCCGAGGACAAGGCGAAATACCTCAATTCGCCGGAGACCGAGCTTTTTGACAAAGGGCGCTCGCTCTACAATGTCAAAGATGCGCGCGTGGCGGCGGGCAAGGGGCAGCCCTTGTTGGTAGCGGAGGGCTATATGGATGTGATCGCGCTCAGCGAGGCGGGATTTGGCGCGAGCGTGGCGCCCTTGGGCACGGCGATCACCGAAAACCAGCTGGCGATGCTGTGGCGGATCTCCGACGAGCCGATCATCACGCTGGATGGCGACACGGCGGGGCAGCGGGCGGCGCTGAGGCTCATTGATCTGGCACTGCCGCTGCTGGAAGCGGGGCGCAGCCTGCGCTTTGCGATGATGCCGGAGGGCCAGGACCCCGATGATCTGCTCAAATCGGCGGGCGCTGGAGCGGTGCAAAGTCTGATTGATGCGGCGGTGCCGATGGTGCAGCTGCTGTGGAACCGCGAGATCGAGGGCCGGAACTTCGATAGCCCGGAGCGCAAGGCTGCACTCGACAAGTCGCTGCGCGAGAAGATCATGCTGATCAAGGATCCAAGCATCCGCAGCCATTACGGGCAGGCGATCAAGGACATGCGCTGGCAGCTGTTCCGCGCGAAACCCGGCGGTGGCGGTATGAGTGGGGGCGGCATGAAGGTCGCCCGGCATGGTGGTGGCCGGAGTGGCGGTGGCCAGTGGGGAAAGCCCTGGGGCACCCGCGCGCCGCAAGGGCCCTCTGCGGGGGCAAAATCCTCAATGCTGGCCATGGCGTCTGATCAGCGCGCGACGGATCATCTGCGCGAAGCGGTCATACTGGCGGCTTGCATCAGCTGTCCGCAAGTTGTCGAGCCTTTCGAGAGCGGGCTGGAGCGGATGGCCTGCCTCGACGGGGACCACGCGCAGCTGCGCGATCTGGTATTGCGCCATGCGCCCGAGGGGGCCGAGGTGCTGCGCGGAAAGATTGCGCAATCGCTCGGGAGCGATGCCCTTGAAAAGCTGTTGGGCCAGCGCCATGTCGCTATCACGCCGTGTGTCCGCAAGCCCGGCGATGTCGAAATCACAACGATGACCATCGCCGAGGAGCTGGCCAAGCTGGCGGCTGTGCGGGGACTGAAGGACGAAGTACAGGATGCGGCGGACGATTTGAGCGGAGAAGCTGACGAGGGTGTGACGTGGCGGCTGGCCGAGGCCGCGAAAGCGGCGGACCGGGCCCAGCGGGCGGGCCAAGAGGACAAGGCAGAATACGTGATCGCCGACAATGGCGCGCGGCTGGACCGAGAACAGGTCGCCAAGAGCCGCAGCCTCTTCGACCAGATCGACTTTTCGAAGGGCGGCCGGAAGGGTCCCTGAGGGTCAAAACACACTTATCTAAGGGCAGCATTGTTGCCTTCGGGTATCCAAATCGCCGCAATGAGCGGAAAAATAAGAGTGTCGGGTTTAAGAATCACCTCAAACCCCGCATGATTCGAATAACCGAATCGCTACCGTGTGATTCGTTCAGGGACAGATAGGAGCGCTTGATGGCTGCCAAAGACACCAACGAAGACGCCAAGAACGACGATACAGACAGCGGCCACTCGCTGGACATGTCCCAAGCGGCTGTGAAAAAGATGATCGGTGATGCGCGCGAGAAGGGCTACATCACCTACGATCAGCTCAACACCGTGCTACCGCCCGATCAGGTCTCGTCCGAGCAGATCGAGGACGTGATGTCGATGCTGTCCGAGATGGGCATCAACATCATCGAGGACGAAGAAGCCGAGGAAGAAGAGAACAAGGGCGGCACGGATGTGGCCACCACAGATGGCCCGCGCGAGATCACGCTGGGCTCCGGTACGTCCGAGAAGCTAGACCGCACAGACGATCCGGTGCGGATGTATCTGCGCGAGATGGGATCCGTCGAGCTGCTGAGCCGCGAGGGCGAGATCGCGATCGCCAAGCGCATCGAGGCGGGCCGGAACACTATGATCGCAGGGCTTTGCGAAAGCCCGCTGACGTTTCAGGCGATCACGATCTGGCGCGACGAATTGCTTTCCGAGGATATTTTGCTGCGCGACGTGATCGACCTCGAGGCGACCTTCGGCACCCAGATGGGCGAGGAAGAAGCGACCACACCGGTGGTGCCGGTGCCGGGCGGGAGCGAGAGCAAGGCCGACGGCCAGCAAGAACTCGACGCTGACGGCAATCCGATTTCCGGTGAGGATGACGACGACGAGGATGAGGACGAGCAGGCGAACATGTCGCTTGCCGCGATGGAGGCCGCGCTCAAACCGCAGGTGCTCGAAGCACTTGACATCATCGCTGATGACTACGTCAAGCTGAGCCAGATGCAGGATAGCCGCATTTCCGCACAGCTGAACGAGGACGGCACATTTTCTGCCAAGAACGAGGCAGCTTACCAGAAGCTGCGCTCGGAGATCGTGCTGCTGGTCAATGACCTGCACCTGCACAACAACCGCATCGAAGCGCTGATCGACCAGCTTTACGGCATCAACCGCCGGATCATGCAGATTGATAGTGCTATGGTGAAGTTGGCGGATCAGGCACGGATCAACCGCTCGGAGTTTATCGAGGCATACCGTGGTTACGAGCTCGATCCCAACTGGATGGAGCGGATGGGCGATAAGGCCGGTCGCGGCTGGCAGATGTTCATCGAGCGTTCGGCGGAGAAGGTCGACGAGCTGCGCACGGATATGGCGCAGGTCGGCCAGTACGTGGGCCTCGATATCTCCGAATTCCGCCGCATCGTACAGCAGGTTCAGAAGGGCGAGAAAGAAGCCCGTCAGGCCAAGAAAGAAATGGTCGAGGCGAACCTGCGTCTGGTGATCTCGATTGCCAAGAAGTACACGAACCGTGGCCTGCAATTCCTTGATCTCATTCAGGAAGGCAATATCGGCCTTATGAAGGCCGTCGATAAATTCGAGTACCGCCGCGGCTACAAGTTCTCGACCTATGCGACATGGTGGATCCGGCAGGCGATCACGCGGAGCATAGCGGATCAGGCGCGGACAATCCGTATTCCTGTGCACATGATCGAGACGATCAACAAACTGGTGCGCACGGGACGTCAGATGCTGCACGAGATCGGCCGCGAGCCGACACCGGAAGAGCTGGCCGAGAAGCTCCAGATGCCGCTTGAAAAAGTGCGCAAGGTCATGAAGATCGCCAAGGAGCCGATCTCCCTCGAGACGCCCATTGGCGACGAGGAAGACAGCCAGCTTGGCGATTTCATCGAGGACAAGAATGCGGTGCTGCCTCTGGACAGCGCCATTCAGGAAAACCTCAAGGAGACCACCACACGGGTGCTGGCGAGCCTTACGCCGCGCGAGGAGCGGGTCCTTCGAATGCGTTTCGGGATCGGGATGAACACCGATCATACGCTGGAGGAAGTGGGCCAGCAGTTCAGCGTGACGCGCGAGCGGATCCGCCAAATCGAGGCAAAGGCTCTGCGGAAGTTGAAGCACCCGAGCCGTTCGCGCAAGCTGCGCAGTTTCCTCGATCAGTAGTAGGACTGTCGCGGGGCGAGCAAGTGCTCCGGCATGATCCTTCCGCGCTTTTGAGTTTATCCCGTCCGTGCGATTGTACGGGCGGGGTTTTTCGTTCAGGCCGACGGCGCTTCTATACGGGTGAGATCCTGCGCATCACGGTCCTTTGACTTTGACGCAAGCGGATCGGCTTCTATCTTACGAACAATGCAATAGGAGAGTTACGCTATGCGAGCGATGATATTTGCCACTGTTGTTGCGGGATTGATGCCTGCATTTGCCAGCGCCCAGACCTACCGGGCGGTCAATGATCTAACCGTCGTAGGACTCGACGCCGCAACCTTCGAGGTGATTGAGGGGCGCGGGGAAGGGCCGCGCGGGATCTGGTGTGCGGCGGCGGAATACGCGGAGCGACAGTTGGGGGCGACGGGTCGTATCTACATCCGCGAGGGAAGAGGGCCATCGCGCGTGGCCTCAGGGCGAAAGGGCGTGCTTTTCACGACCAATGAAGCCAATCTGACGCAAGGCCCTTCACAGTCTCTCTCCGTGAGCACATCGCAGATCGGTGTAGGGCTGCCCATTGCGCACGCGATCCAGTTTTGCCGTGACGCGTTTGAAGGCGAGCGTGATACCTTCGACCAAGGCTGAACAGGCGCGTGGAGTGAAAAAAATGCGCCGAACATCTGTAAGGTGTCGGCGCATTTGTGTTTAGGTCAGGGCCCGGCGTTAATTGGTGGGCGCGATGTAGATTTCACGGACATTTGCACGCTGCTCGGCGTTGAGCGCAAATACCATGGCGTCGGCGATATCCTCCGGCTTGAGCTTGTCGGGCTTCGGGCTGTCGAAAAAGCCGGTGTCGACCATGCCGGGCGAGACGACCATGCAGCGGCCGCCCCATTCCGCCATTTCCTCAGAGAGATTGCCTGCGAAGCCGTGGATAAACCATTTGGTGGCGCCGTAGACTGACCCCTTGAGATGGTTGCGTCCTGCCATCGATCCGGTCACGAGGAACTGGCCTTTGACCGGCTTGAGGTGTGGCAGCGCAGCGTGCGCGGTGTAGAGCGCCCCCTTGATGTTGAGATCGACCATGCCGTCCCAATCCTCGGGATCGCCTTCTTGGATGCCCGCACCAGCGGAGCCGCGCCCGGCGTTGGCAAAAGCCGCATCGACGCTGCCGAAGTGGTCCTTGAGCTTGGCTAGCGCTTCTTTTTGCGCATCAAGATCGGTGGCGTCGCCGGGTAGGGCGAGCGCCTGATTACCGATGTCGGCGGCGATCTTTTCCAGATCATCCTTGCTGCGCGCGAAAAGGCCGACGTTCCAACCTGCTTTGGCTGCGGCTTTCGCCGTGGCTTCGCCGATCCCGCTGGAGGCGCCTGTTATGAAGAGTGTCTTGGTCATGGAATTGTCCTTTCAATGTGCTGACGGATCAACGCGCCGAACGGTGAAAAGGTCCATCCAGCGTAACGCATCATCTTGGGGTGCAAATCTTGACTACCCAAGACCTATGGGTTCGCCTATACCTGTGGATAAGTGGGGCGATGATCCCACAACAGAGGCGGATCAGGAATAAGGGGACAGATCAATGCGCTGCCCGTTTTGCGGAAATGTAGATACCCAAGTCAAAGACAGCCGACCGGCGGAGGATCATGTCTCCATCCGACGCAGGCGTTTTTGTCCTGCCTGTGGAGGCCGTTTTACCACCTATGAGCGCGTGCAATTGCGCGATCTCGTGGTGATCAAGTCTTCTGGCAAGCGCGAGGATTTTGACCGCGACAAGCTGGAGCGCTCAATCCGTATTTCGATGCAGAAGCGTCCCATCGAGCCTGAGCGGATCGACCAGATGATCAGCGGCATCGTGCGGCGGCTCGAGAGCATGGGCGAGACGGATATAGGCTCCAAACAGATCGGCGAGATCGTGATGGAAGCGCTCGCGCGAATCGATACCGTTGCCTATGTGCGCTTTGCCAGCGTGTATAAGAACTTTCAGGCGGCGGATGATTTCGACAAATTTGTGCAGGAATTGCGCCCCGAAACGCCGGGTGAGCCCGGGACTTGAGCGATACCCGCTACATGGCGCTCGCGTTGTCGCTGGGGCGACGTGGGTGGGGCCGAACGTGGCCCAACCCTGCGGTAGGCTGTGTGATCGTATCGGGATCGCGGATCGTGGGGCGTGGCTCCACCGCGCTGTCGGGCCGTCCGCATGCGGAAACACAGGCGCTGGCGCAGGCGGGCGATGCTGCGCGCGGCGCCACCGCCTATGTCACGCTTGAGCCCTGTGCCCACTGGGGCAAGACACCGCCCTGCGCGCAGGCTTTGGTTGATGCGGGCGTCGCGCGGGTCGTTGTTGCGGTTAGGGACAGTGATCCTCGGGTCGCCGGGCGCGGGATCGCCCGACTGCGGGACGCTGGCGTGCAGGTCGAAATGGGTGTGATGGAAGCGCAGGCGCGCAGTGATCACATGGGTTTTTTCAGCCGGATCGAGCGAGGGCGGCCAATGGTCACGCTCAAGCTCGCGCAGTCGTTCGATGGGCGGATCGCTACGGCCACGGGGGAGAGCAAATGGATCACCCAAGGCCCCGCGCGCCGCGTGGTGCACGGGCTGCGCAGCATCCATGACGCGGTAATGGTGGGCGGCGGCACAGTGCGCGCGGACGACCCTGCGCTCGACGTGCGCGATATGGGCGTCCCGGTGCAGCCCGCGCGGGTCGTGATTTCGCGGCGACTGGATATACCACTTGACTGCCAGCTGGCGCGCAGCGCGCGCGACCGGCCGCTGGTGCTGTGCCACGGGGCGGATGCGCCAGACGTACTGGTGCGGCCGTGGCGCGATCTGGGCGCGCATCTGCTGGCGTGCCGGGTGCAGGACGGCCAGCTCGATATGGCGGATGTGATGCAGCGTTTGGGCGCTTTTGGTCTGACGCGGGTTTTTTCCGAAGGCGGATCTGCGATTGCGGCGAGCCTGCTGGCGGCGGATCTAGTGGACCAACTCGTGGGCTTTACCGCAGGCGTCGTCGTCGGAGCCGAAGGGCTGCCGGGGATTGGTGCGATGAGCCTCGCGCGGCTGAGGGATGCCCAGCGCTTCGATCTGGTCGAGGCGCGGGCGGTGGGGCCGGATGTGATGCACCGCTGGCTGCGCAACAGCGTCTGATTACCTGCGCCAGATGTGGCCGTAACCGCTGAGCATGCCTTGCAATTTTGATGTCAGACGGTTGAGGCGGCCCGGCGCGGGAATATCCCCTCCGCTCAGACGCAGCACCGCGATTTCGACCGGGCAGGGCAGGCCCGTCTTGGGATCGAAATAGCGCGGATAATCAATCAGGGTGGCGTGTGCCAGTGCTTCGATGCTGGGCCGCGCGCGTCGGCGGGGCGGCACGTCGGACCGGTCGGTGGTCAGGCCCCAGCCTGCGTAGAACGGTGCGCCGTAGGTCGTTACCGGAAGGCCGCGCAGGAGTGCTTCAAACCCCATGAGTGACGTCATTGTATGAACTTCGTGAACCTGCGCGAGCAAGGCGGCGGGATCGGTCCCGGCAATGATCTGGGTGGCGGCGGTCGGATCGGTGAGCGCGCCGCTACGTAGACCTGCCTCCACGTCCGGGTGCGGCTTATAGAGGATTAGCGCATCCGGATGGGCCTCGCGGACGGCGTCGAGAAGCGCTTGATTGGTGGTAATGTCGGTGGTGCCGAGGCGCAAGGAGGCATCATCGGCCACCTGCCCGCAGACGAGGATGCGGTGCCCGTCGGGCAGCGGGGGAGGTGGTGCGCCGGTGTTGTATTTGCTCAAGCCCGCCTGCGTGAGGGACCGGATAAGCCGTGCGGCGCGCAATTCCTGATCCAGACGTGGCATGGCGCGTGCGGCGATAAGGTGTTCCAGCCGTGACGGGCGGGCGGGATCGTAATAGATGCCCAGATCATCGGTCACGAGCGAGAGTGGCGGGACGAGGGCGGCGCCCAGCCCGCGCGAGCGGATGAAGCCGTCCTCGGTGCGGCTGATGTCGCGGGCGGTGGTGTGCTTGCTGGCCCAGATCATTTGCGGGCGGTCGGAGATGTGGGCAGGGGCATCGGCGAAGGTTAGCGGTGTATATGAGCCATAGAATTTTTGTAGATGCGGGCGTTTCCACTGGCTCATCCCGATTGCGGACCAGCCATGCCGGTCCTCGCGCCAGCAGCGGGTCTGCGCCTCCAGTGTGTCAATCACACACTCTAGCGGGCACAGCGCATCGCGGTAGGGGTCGTACCAGCGCGGATAGAGGATCATCGCGGCGGCGAACAGTTGCGCGCGTGTGAGGCTGCGCTGGCGGCGCTGGATCTCGAATGCATCGTCGGTCAGGCCCCAGCCTGCATAGAAGGGCTGGCCGAACACGCGCGGTTTGTGGCTGGCGAAGATCGCCTCGAAACCCAGGCTCGAGGAGACGGTATAGACCGCGCGCGCCCCCTCAAAGAGAATGTAGGGGCTGATCGGATCGGTGAAGAACGAAATCCGCTCGTTCAGGTCGCTGTCGCGGAAGTATCCCTTGCGATGGCCTGCGGCGGTTTCGGGATGGGTTTTGATGAGGATCCGGGCTCCGGGATGCTCCTCTTGCGCATAATAGAGCATTTCGAGAAAGCGCGCACGGTCGGCACCTGAGGCCGTCACGGAGGCGTCGCCGTCGGTCTGGTCTATGACCACGACATAACCAGGTTCGGGCGCGGGGGTATCGAGCGGTATCGCTGCGTATTTGCTCAGATGCGCTTCCTTGATGCGTGCGATGCAGGTGCGAGCGCGGTTCAGCAGGGCGGTATCGTCGAGCGGGTGAGTGGCCAGCATCACTTCGAGATCGGAGGGCCGCGAGGGATCGAAATGCACTGCGCGGTGATCGATCACGAGGCCCAGAGGCGGCTCGCCTTCGCGGCCGGGAAACAGGGACCGCAGCAGGGCATCCTCGACGCGTACCACGGGCGCGTTGCGGGCATGCGCCACGCCCTCTCCCCGGTGGGCGGTGTGTGAATTGCCCCAGACCGCCACGGCATCTCCGTCCTGAGCAGGCAGGCCTACGTGGATGGAATAGCCCGACAGCTGGAGGATGCGGCGGATGCGCCCTTGGGTCAAAAAGCCACCGTTGTAGACAAAAAGCCGCCGGTCCTGTGCGTGACCGACGGCTTTTTGGAAATTGAGTTCGGGACCAAGGCCCATGGCCTCAGTCGCCGGACAGGGTGGAAAAGCTTGCGGCAGAGCTGGCAGTGCCTGTGATGGCGGTGATGACCTTGCTCCACTGGGTGAAGGGCGCTTCGGTGACGTAGAGGGTATCGCCGTCGCGAATCACGAAATCGCGCGCCATGAACATGCCGTTGGGCTCGGTCAGATTGAGGACGTAGACCATGCGCTGGGTGCCCTCCAGATCGTTTCGGCCCAACACTTGCTCGGCCACTTCCTCGGGCTCGTTGCGCAGCACGAATACGCCGGTTGGATCTGCCGAGCTTGCCAGAAGGCCGCCCACCTGTGCGATCGCCTCGATGGCGGACAAGTTTTGCGTCTCGAAAGCTACGCGCGCCTGCGAGCCGGTGGCGCCCAAAGCCGTGAAAGAGCGTGTATCCTGCTCGACGAGAATTTTATCGCCGCCGCGCAGGGCGATATCCAACTCGGGATATCTATACAGATCTTCGAACCAGATCTTGCCGCGCTCGCTGCCTCGTATCACGGTGATCTGGGCAATATCGGGTGTTATGCTGATCCCGCCGGACCGCGCCAGCATGGTCGCCAGTGTGCGGGTGGGCCGCTCGATCGGGTAGACGCCCTGACCGCCTACCGCTCCTATGAGCGAGACGCTGGAGCCATCGCCTGCGGCGCGGCGTACCTCGACCTGGGGATCGGGGGTCTGATCGGCAAGCTTGCCGGTAATGATGCGGCGAATCGCTTCAGGGGAATTGCCCGCGGCCTTGATCCGGCCCGCGTAGGGGATGAAGATGAAGCCGTCGCCGTCGACCTGCACTTCGGCGAGCGTGGCGGGGGCACCCTCGACGCCGAGGAGACTGTCGTCGACGTTCTCATAGACGGTGATGCCCAGCACATCGCCTGCGCGGATCGTATCGGAGCCAAGCTGGCCTGCATTGATGAATTGCTGTGAGAAACCAAGAGCGGGAACCACGGCGGTGGCGCGGGTCACGCGGTCATTTACGGCGACGATGAAGGCATCCCCCTCGCGCTGGACGGAGCCTGCATAGATCTGGCGTTTATTCGGGCCAACCTGCGGCAATCCGCAAGAGGCCAGCACGGCGCAAGCCGCAACTGCTGCGATGGGATGCGCCCACCGGGTTCTAAGGGTTTTCACTGCCCGGTCTCCTCGACCTATGTACTGCCTCAAGTTTGCCGGTTAATTCGGCCTATTACCTTTCAGCCTAGCGAAGTTGTTTTGTAAAATCTACCAAAGCTGCATTTTTTGAGGGGCGTTGTACGGAAATGTGTGGCATTGCTGCCGCGATTGAGGGGCAGGTTTGGTCGCAAGCACAATAGGTTGTGGCGCTTAGTTCACCACGCGCAACTGCTGGCGTGGGGGAGCTGTACCGGATTCGAGCGCCTGGTAGGGATCATCTGGGCCGAGCATCATATCCACGACCTGCCGCATCAGCTGGCGGCGGCCCCGCGCGGAGTAGAACCCGCCCGGCAGCTGGCTCGTCTCCAGCAGGTAGCGGCGGAAATCCTTATAGGCGCGGTTGTCAGGGCGCGTTGCGGTCTGGAAAAACTCAGGTAAGGGTTGCTCGGAGACGAACTCCGGCTTGGCATAGACTGCGCGGCCGAACACCTTGAGCGGGATGCCGCGCCATAAAACCTGCTGGCCTGCGGTTGAGTTTACAGTGACGGCGGTGCGTGCATCGTTGAGTAGCTGCGCAAGCTTGCCGCCGCGGACGAAATGGACGCGCTTGGAGACGCCGTGCGCTTTGGCCAGCCGTCGGATATCGCGGCGCACGGGCACGCGGCCATCTTCCAGTGGATGGGCCTTGACCACAAGATGGTGGTGCTGTGGCGCGCCCTTGGCAAAGCCGCCGATCACTTCTTCAAGGAAGTCGGTCATGGTGGCGAAGGGTGAATGCATCTGGAAGGAGCTGTCGTGCTCGAGTTGCAAGAGCGCCAGATGATAGGGAAAGCCGCCCAGCCGGATGCGCAAGGTGGCCGCGCGCCGCTCAATCGCCTGAAATGGCATCAGCAGGAGGCGCTTGAGGTAGAGCCGGAATTCCTTAGTCACAGGCAGATCGCGGTGGGGGCGGAAATTGCGGTAGTCGCCGTTCCGGAACATCACGAACCAATGATAAAGCGCGCCGTAGAACACATGCTGGCGCATATCTCCCCAATGGCCGGGGGGCAGCGGCGCTTCCATGTCGGATTTCTCCAGCGCTTTTTGCATGTCCGCGATGCTCATCTCCATCAGCCGCGAATTGCCGTTGGTGCCGCCACGCTCGTAGGTGATCCAATAGGGGCGCATGTAGCCTTCCTCGAACACATGCACGGTGAGGCCGCGCGCGCGGGCCTCAGCGATGGCCTGCGCGTGGATGGGGCGGGTGTCGCCGTATAGGACGATATCTGTGACGGATTTTTCGTCGAGGAGCGATTGCAACGTATCGGCCCATGACTCCGCTGTGCCACGAAAGGGGATATAGGTGCGCGGATGAAACCAGAAGGCGCGGTCACCCGCATTAAAGCCCACGCGCCACGCGTCCGCTCCCGCCGCGCGGAGCATCTTGCCCAGACGGTTGAAGAAGGGCCCGTGCGGCCCCTGCAGGAACAAAAATACCCGTGTGTCGGGGGCATGCGGTGCCATGTCAGGCTTTCTTTGGTTGCGTGTTGCGTTATTTAGCTGCAGAACCGTGTCGATAATATGGCTTTGGCGACGTTTGCGCCAGCTGCTTGTCTGCATACCCTAAACCGGAGGAACCGTAATGTTCACGGGGATAATCACCGATATCGGCACCATATCCGAGCTTAAGCAAGAGGGCGATCTGCGTGCGCGGATCACTTGTGGCTACGACACGGGGCGGATCGACATGGGCGCTTCAATCGCGAGTGATGGCGTGTGTCTTACGGTCGTGGATCTGGGGCCCGACTGGTACGAGGTTCAGGTCAGTCGCGAGACGGTGGATATGACCAATCTGGGCGATTGGGCCATGGGCAAGCGCGTCAACCTCGAGCGCGCATTGCGCGTGGGGGACGAATTGGGCGGGCATATTGTCTCGGGGCATGTGGACGGCGTGGCCGAAGTGGTCGGGATGCGCGACGAAGGCGACAGTACGCGCGTGACGCTACGGGCCCCGCAGGCGCTGGCGAAATTCATCGCGCCCAAAGGCTCGGTCGCGCTAAATGGCACGTCACTGACGGTGAACGAGGTCGATGGCTGTGATTTCGGGATTAATTTTATCCCTCACACTAAGGTCTCTACCACCTGGGGAGATACTGCAGTGGGCGACCGTGTGAACCTCGAGATCGACACGCTGGCGCGCTATGTGGCGCGGCTGGCCGAGATGTCCTGACGCAGCGGTTGCTCTGGTCACGGGCAGGGGTTTGGGATAGGTCCGAGCCTGTGTAATAAGGGAGTGCCCCATGAGTTTCGAGACCCCCGGCCCGGTCGAGGCGGAGCTGAAGAATGCCATTTCGCCCATCGAGGACATCATCGCCGCCTGTAAAGCGGGCGAGATGTATATTCTGGTCGACCACGAAGACCGCGAGAACGAGGGCGATTTCGTGATCGCCGCAGAATTTGCCGATGCGAAGGCGATCAATTTCATGGCGACACACGGGCGCGGCCTGATCTGCCTTCCGATGACGCAGGAGCGCGTGGACACGCTGGAACTGCCGATGATGGCGACGAACAATTCTTCGCGCCATGAGACCGCCTTTACCGTGAGCATCGAAGCCCGTGAGGGCGTGACGACGGGTATTTCCGCCGCCGATCGCGCGCTGACCGTGGCGGTGGCAATCAACCCTCAAAATGGCGCGGCAGACATTGCGACGCCGGGCCATGTTTTTCCGCTGCGCGCGCGCGACGGCGGTGTGCTGGTGCGGGCGGGGCATACTGAAGCGTCGGTCGACATCAGCCGCTTGGCGGGTCTGACGCCTGCGGGGGTGATCTGCGAGATCATGCTGCCAGACGGCACCATGGCCCGGCTGCCCGATCTGGTTAAGATCGCAGCCGAGCACAAGCTGAAGATCGGCACGATCAGCGATCTGATCGCCTACCGTAACAAGCACGACAATATGCTGATGCAGCGCGACGACCGGCTGGTGCAGTCGGCCTATGGCGGCGACTGGCGGATGCGGGTGTTTGAAGACCAGATATCGGGGACCGATCATGTAGTGCTGAGCAAGGGCGAGATCGGTGATGGCGCACCCGTGCTGGTGCGGACCCATGCGCTCAATGCGCTTGAGGATGTGCTGGGGCTGGGGCCAAGCGCGCCGGATGAATTGCCGCGCGCGATGCGGATCATCGAGGCAGAGGGACGCGGCGCGGTGCTGCTGTTTCGCGAACCCAACCCGCGTCTGCGGCTCGACAAGGACGACGAGGCACCGCGCACGATTAAACGCACGGGACTAGGCGCCCAGATATTGGCGAGCCTTGGCGTGCACGAGTTGATCCTGCTGACGGATAATCCGCGCACGAAGTATACCGGGCTCGATGCCTATAACCTCAAGATCGTGGGCCACCGCCCGATAACCAAGGAGTAGCGCCATGGCCGCATCTGTTGAGCATACCGTGCTGCCAGCGCCGGATTTCGACGCACCTGTGAAAGTACTGATCGTGGTGTCGCCCTATTACAGCGATATCGCGGCGGGGCTGCTTGGCGGCGCGAAGGCAGCGCTCGAAGGGGTGGGGGCGACTTACGAGGTTGTGGAAATGCCGGGCGCATTGGAAATCCCCACGGCCATCGGGATCAGCGACCGGGCGAGCAATTTCGACGGCTACGTTGCGCTGGGCTGCGTGATCCGGGGCGAAACGACGCATTACGAAACGGTGTGCAACGACAGCTCCCGCGCGCTGCAACTGCTCGGTCTACAGGGGCTGTGCATCGGCAATGGTATCCTGACTGTTGAGAACAAGGCTCAGGCGGACGTGCGCGCGGACCCCGAGGGCCAGAACAAAGGCGGTGGTGCTGCATTGGCGGCCTTGCATCTGATCGCACTGGCCCGTAAGTGGTCCTCCAACCCCACGGGTATCGGGTTCAAGCCACGCGGCGAGGACACTTTGATGGCCGGAGATCTCGACGGAAACCCCACCGCATGACCACCCCCGACCGCACCAGCAACATGACCGGCAATATGAAGCGTAAAATGCGCTCTGCGTCGCGGCTTTATGCGGTGCAGGCGCTGTTCCAGATGGAGCATTCGAACCTGAGCATCGACAAGGTGCGGCTCGAATTCCTCAATCACCGCTTTGGCGAGATCATGGACGGCGAGGAGATGCTGGAGGGCGACGAGGCGCATTTCACGCGCGTGCTGGAAGAGGCGGTTGCGCATCAGGGGGCGATCGACCAGATGACCGACCGCGCGCTGGTGGCGAAATGGCCGATCGGGCGGATTGATCCTACGCTGCGCGGCCTGTTTCGGGCGGCAGGGGCTGAATTCCGGGATCCCGCGACGCCACCCAAAGTGGTGATTGCCGAATACCTCGATCTGGCGGCGGCGTTTTTCCCGGACGGAAAAGAGGCCCGGTTTGTGAATGCGGTGCTTGATCACATGGCACGCGAGGCACGTCCCGAGGCGTTCTGAGCGGGGAATTCGCGCTTTTCGGGGTACGGCGGAGGCGCATTCTTGTCCTTCATCGGCTCAAAAGTGTTTTGACCAGTGTGAGTACTGAGGCATTTGCCGTGGTGGGTTGCCTGATGCGGCCAATCAGTGTGGTTGGATCTTATTTGCTCCCCGGTTGGCCAGTTATGCGCCAAGGGCATCCGAGAATTGATGTTTTTATGCAACTTTAGGGTAGTGCTTGCATCAGCGGCAGCCTCGCCTCTTCAGATGCTTATTGCGTTCGATTTTACAGAAATACTGCTTGTTAACCTATTGAAAATAAAGCGTGGTGGCGGGTCCCCATCTTATGGTGGTGGCGGGTGCAATATTTTTTGACTTGCTGCTAGGCCTCATCCGCTCGAAATCAAAATTCCCGCAATGGCTGAATATGTTTTGGATAGACGTCCCTTGCGGCTAACCTTCGGTGTGTTTGTAGCAGCTTATGGCTTTGCAGCAGAAAGGAACGGTGGCGATGATTTTAACACGATTGATTTTATTCATGATGTCGCGCGGTGGTGAAAGGGCGGTTGCGCCGGTTTTCAAATCTGCAACTGACAAGTTGGATCAGCGCGACCATGCCCGCCTGCAAGCGGATCATGAGGCAGAGCCTTGGCCTGACGCCGAGGGTCAGCAGGGCGGCCGCATTACCCGTGAGGAAATGACCCGAATTTTTGGCAACGCCTTGCGCGTGCGCTGAGCCCGCAGGCGCAGGTTCAGTTTGATGCTTTTTAACTGGATGAGGTGTGACGGGACCGCCATTGCCGGGTCGGTTGTATTCCCGGGGACCTGTATGTACAGGTGGGCGCCAGATAAATTAACCAGGGTTAAAACAGAGCCAGCTCCCTAGGATTTGCTTAAGGCCACTGGAATGTAACGTCAGTCGAACAGGGCAGAACCCGCCACTCCTTACAGATAGGCGCGGCGGACCCTTTCGGCAAGGGGGAGGATGCGGTCAATCTGTGGCGCCCTCGATAAAATCATAGCGGACAAGTTCTTCAGGGAGCAGGACGTAGATTTCGTCTGGCGGAGTGACCAGCGCGTGCTGCATGACCAAAGGGTCAACGCCCATCTGATCAAGATACCGCATGACCTCGCCCTGACCGCGCTGGATATCCTCAACGGCAACGAAGGCGGGTAGTAGGGTACTTTCACCGAAATAATGCTGGTGGACCCCGACGAAGGCTGTCTCGGGCACGGTGCGCGAAACGCCAGAAGCCAGCAGATAGGGGCAAGCGGAATAGCAGATATCGCCCGCGCGCATTTCTGTCTCCATGCCCGCAAGGCGCAGGGCACGGCCCAGCTCAAGCGCGTCGCGTACAGAGCCGCCGGGGGAGTTTAGGATTGCCCGGGCGGGCGGTTCCCTTAGCTCTTCGATCTGCTTGAGGATGCGCGGTGCGTCGCCGTCCTCGATAGCGCCCTCGAGCAAAATTGCCGCACCGCCAGACATGACAGTCAGCGTCAACCGTTCCGGCAAGGGTTCGGCGCTGCCGGGTACGGCGCGGTCGGGGCGGAAGCGGCGGGTCTGGTCGCCTGGGCGCACAGGCTCCGTCAGCGACGGGGCGGACGGGCCCAGACGCGGCAGGCTGAAGCCGTCCTGCAGATCACCGATGAACAGCAATCCACCCAACAAGAGCTGGAAGCCGAGGACCCCCGTCAATACGCGGCCTACGGGATTGCGTTTGGGCTCTGTGCTCATTCTGCGGCTGTTTTCGCGGCGGTATCACCGCTGTGTGCGGGCGCCGGCTTGGCGGGGAGCGGGACCCGCGGGGGAAGCGGCTCATCGGCTTTCATCGCGGTATCCATCTCCTTCATCACGGCGATGGCGGCGCGCAGTTCTGCCAGTGTCAGGCTGTCCTCGACCGCCGTGCCCTCGCGGCCCGTGCGGATCGCGGTCTGGGTGATGGCGAGGATGAACACGAGCACGGCAGGCAGCAGATCAATGGCGATGGCCCCGGCCCAGGAGGGGATGAAGTTGCGTGCATACAGGATCACCGCATCGGCGGAGGAGATGGGCGTGTAGGTGACGTCGGGGGCGGAGGGCAGCTCCTGAACGGCCTGCGCGGCGCGCGCGAGGGTCTGGGCGCGCTGTGCGAGCACTTCGAGGACGGAAGTAATGGTCGCGGCCTGATCGCCACGGGTCTGCTCTGAGCGGCCGTCAAGCTCGGGCAGGACCACGGAGGCCGACAAATCCTGCGCCGCCCGCTCTACCAGCGAGGCCACGGAGAGCTGTCGCAGTTGGGTGATGAGCCCGGCGAGGCGCACCGCCTGTTCGGAGAACTCGACGGATCGCGCCTCGACCGGGCCTTGCTCGACCGTAAGTGCGCGCATCCGGCTGAGGATGGCGTTACCTTCGGTGAAGGCGCTCTCGACCAGCGGGGTCTGCGAGGCGATCTGTGCCTCCAACCCCGCCAGTTCGGATGATTTCTGGCGCAGCACGCGGAAGACAGCGCCACGCCCAGCGAGGCCCGAGAGGTTGCCGGTGGCCTCCTGTTCGCTCAGATCCTCGAAGGATTGGCGCACGCGGGCGACGTCCCGCTCCAGCCCCTGCGCCGACAGCGCCACTTCATGCGCACGCTCCAGCGAGAGTTGGTAATCCTGCACCGTCTTTGCCAGATGCTGCTCCACCGCTGCAGAGCCTGCGAGGGCGGCGGCGTTGAGCCAGCTCGACATGGCGATGATCGCGATGGAGCCCAAGCCCATCGCGCCCAGGAGCCCCATGCGTGCCCGGGTGCCGCGCACGGCGGGAAACAGGCGCAGCATGTAGGACCAGAACACGAAGATGCCCACCGAGACGGCAACGGAATAGGCGATGGCCGCAAATGCCGACATCGCGCCATTGTCATCAAGCAGTGAGGAGACGCCGAGATAGGTGTAAATGCCGGAGGCGACGGCGAGTACGCCGAGGGCCGTGCCCGAGAAGGTGTCGAGCCAGGTCAGATGACCCTCGAGTTCGCGCGAATATCGTACGCCGCGGGCGCGGGCGGAGGGGTCGGTCAGATCGCTCATCGGGGTATCCTTGCCTGAGGTGCTCCACAAGATAGGCACGCGCGGGCAAAAGGCCAAGGCGCGGTGGTGGAGGGGTTGCACCTGTTCACCATATGTTCATAATTGCGGAGATGGATGATATCCGCCTTCTTCTCCAGCCCGGTCAATTGCTCCAGCGCGGTGTGTCGCGGCATCTGGCAAGCTATGGCTTTGCCTGCGTGGAAGAACTGGTGCCCGCGCGCGGCCTGCGGGTCGATGTGATGGCGCTGGGGCCCAAGGGGGAGATCTGGGTGGTGGAATGTAAGTCAAGCCGCGTGGACTTTACCTCCGATATGAAATGGCAGGGCTATCTGGAGTGGGCGGACAGGTTTTTCTTTGCCGTGGACGAGCATTTTCCGACTGAGCTTTTACCCGACGATCAGGGGTTGATCATCGCCGATGGGTATACGGCGGAGATTTTGCGAATGGGCCCGGAGCGCAAACTGGCTCCTGCGCGACGCAAGGTAATGGTGCAGAAATTCGCCACCACGGCGGCGCGCAGGCTTCAGATACTGCGCGATCCCGATATGCACCCGCAGTGGGACTGAACCCGCTGCCGCCATAGGCTGCAAATGCATGGTTATTTGCGCTTTTTGCCGCCCATTTTTGCTGCAGCCTGTGCGGCAGCCTTGATCTCATCGGCGATTTCACGGGCTTCTTCTGGGGTAAAATCCATCGGTATTTCTACACCGGCGCCCGCGATGAACAGACGCACCATGCCCCTGTCGGTAGGAGCGATTTGCAGATCGGCTTCGATGTCGCGTTCGTCGTTGATGCCCATGGCGATGATCCCTTATTTTTGTACGGTATGGCTACTGCCACGGCCCTTGAATAGCAAGCGGGCGTGGCGCTAGGATCATGGCATGAACAAAATTGACATACGAACCTTCGGGGGCGCGGACCGAGATTGGCTGGTGGCGGCACACGCTGAGGTTTACGCGCGCGAGGCCGGATTTGACGCGCGCTTTGGTGTGCTGGTAGGAGAAATCGCGGATGCGTTTCTTGCCGATCACGATCCGGTCTCGGAGCGGGGCTGGATCGCCTGGGACGGGGACCGGCGGGTCGGCTCGATTTTTTGCGTGCGCGAGGATGCGGGGCTGGCGCGGCTGCGGCTGTTTCAGCTGGATGCGCGCGCACGCGGGCAGGGTGTGGGCCGCGCCTTGCTGGAGACCTGCACGGCATTTGCAAGCGCACGGGGATATCGTGGGATGGTCCTCGGGACGCATAAAAGCCACGAGGCCGCCTGCGCGCTCTATTTGCGCAATGGCTGGAGTATCGTAGAGGAGCGGCCTGTCGAGGCGTATGGCCAATCGCTCATCGAGCAACACATGGTGCTCACCCTCTGAGAGAGGGGAAACAGGGCTAATTTTTTCTGACAACGGGCGTTGACCTCGCTTCGGACGCGGATTAAGACCACCGCAGTGCCGGAGTAGCTCAATCGGTTAGAGCGCGTGGTTGTGGTCCACGAGGTAGTTGGTTCGAAACCATCCTCCGGTACCACTTTCAACAAAATACAAGATTGTTTGAAAGCACTGGAGACAGCGACTTTCTGAGAGAAAGCTGCGTTCCGGCTCTTCCTGAACAAAGAACTCTTTTCTACTCTAGGGTAATAGTTTGCCGCAGTGCCCCTGTCATCCGGTCAAATATCAATATTTCGTCGCTGTCCGTCACGACCGCGTACCAATTTGCCGCCTGCGTGAACGCCACCGCCGTGGCACCTTCCGGTAATGTGATTTCCGACGGTAGTATCGGGGTTTCGCGCGTGAGCCGCGTGACAAGCAGGCCGATAACGATTACGACGCCCAAAATCATCACTGTCGTCAGTACCGTCACCATGCGCCGTAGAAAGCGCAGATTGGCCGGCTCAGAAAGATCATCCATGTCGCACCGCCGTATCACGTTCATCCTCGGCGAAGCCCCGCCGCCCCGCCTTGATAAGGCGCTTGCGCGTGATGTGCCAGAGGAGGCGGCGCTGTCGCGCACGCGGTTGGCAAAGCTGATCGAACAGGGGGCTGTCTACGTCAACCAAGAGATTCAGCGCGATCCGCGCAGTGTGGTGGGCGAGGGTACGAGAATCGATATCGACGTGGAGGAGGCGCAGGAGAGCCATATCCTGCCCGAAGCGATCCCGCTCGAGATCATCTTTGAGGATGCCGATCTGGTGGTGATCAACAAACCGGCGGGCATGGTTGTGCATCCCGCGCCTGGCTCGCCCTCCGGCACTCTGGTGAATGCGCTGCTGGCCCATTGCGGTGATGATCTGTCGGGGGTGGGCGGGATGAAACGGCCAGGCATCGTGCACCGCATCGACAAGGAGACATCGGGCCTTCTGGTGGTGGCGAAATCCGACGCGGCGCACCACGGGCTGGCCAAGCAGTTCGAGGCGCATACGGTCGAGCGGTATTACCGCTGTCTGGTCTACGGGGTGCCGGACGCAAACGATCCGCGCCTGCGCGGCATCAAGGGCACGAATTTCGAGGCGGGCAATATTCTAAAGCTCACAACGCAACTCGCGCGGCACAAGACGGACCGGCAGCGGCAGGCAGTGCTGTTTCATGGTGGCCGCCATGCGGTGACACGCGCGCGCACGGTGGCGCGCTACGGCACTCCGCCGGTGTTGGCGCTGATGGAATGCTGGCTGGAGACCGGCCGCACGCACCAGATCCGCGTGCATATGGCTCATGCGGGCCACGGCTTGGTGGGTGATCCGACCTATGGCGGAAAGCGCAAGCTGGCGCGCACGGCACTGGCGGAGCCGCTTGCTGAGGCGGTGAAGAACTTTCCGCGTCAAGCGCTTCATGCGGCGGTTTTGGGCTTTACCCATCCGATCACGGAAGAGGCGATCCGCTTCGAGGCGGCCCTGCCGCAGGATATGGCCGATCTCCTGGCGCTGCTGGATCCGGCGCGCGCCTGACCGCTGACATAACGCGCACAAAATGGTGAGTGGCTCACGGGATCATTTATCGTTCACCTTTGTTGTGTAAGTATGAAGATAACGGCGCGCGCTCGTCTTGCAGATGGGCTTCAGCGCTACCATATGGATGTTAAGCCCTGTTACATACCTTGTAGAGCAGGCGCGTCAGGGAAAGGACGAAGACCATGGCCAATTATGCAAATCTGCCAGCGCCGACGCCGGAAGGCGGGCTGAACCGCTACATGCAGGAAATTCGTAAGTTTCCGCTGCTCGAGCCGGAAGAGGAATACATGCTGGCCAAGGCATGGGTCGAGAAGGAAGACACGCAGGCGGCCCACCGCATGGTGACATCGCATCTGCGGCTTGCGGCAAAGATCGCCATGGGCTACCGCGGCTACGGTTTGCCGCAGGCGGAAGTGATTTCGGAGGCCAACGTGGGCCTGATGCAGGCGGTCAAGCGGTTTGACCCCGAAAAGGGCTTCCGTCTGGCGACTTATGCGATGTGGTGGATCCGGGCGTCTATTCAGGAATATATCTTGCGCTCGTGGAGCCTTGTGAAGCTCGGCACCACATCAGGACAGAAAAAGCTGTTCTTCAACCTGCGCAAAGCCAAGAATAAGATCGGGGCGCTGGAAGAGGGTGATTTGCGGCCCGAAAACGTCACGACAATCGCAACGCAGCTGGGTGTGACGGAGGCGGAAGTGATCTCGATGAACCGCCGCATGTCTGGCGGGGATGCCTCGCTCAACGCCACCGTGGGTTCCGAAGGCGAGGGGACCATGCAATGGCAGGACTGGTTGGAGGATGACAATGCCGATCAGGCGGGCGACTATGAGGCGCGCGACGAACTTGAGACCCGCCGCGAGATGCTGGCGGCCGCCATGGATGTCCTGAATGACCGTGAGAAGGACATTCTGGTGCAGCGGCGCCTGTCGGACGAGACGATCACGCTGGAGGATCTGAGTGGGCAATACGACGTGAGCCGCGAGCGGATCCGCCAAATCGAGGTGCGTGCGTTCGAGAAACTGCAAAAACGGATGCAAGAGCTGGCGCATGATAAAGGCATGGTTGCAGCGGATTAGGATCCGGCGGCGCTGTGCAAAATTCAGCCGCTCCGGTGCTTCGGGGCGGCTTTTTCGTGCAAAGGATTACAGGGCATTTAGTCTGAATTTGAGATCACAGGAGGAAAGTGGAATGGCAGGCGGATGGGCGCGCGATGGCGCGGTATCAGAACAGATCGAAGCCTCAATCAATGATGAGCTGGCACGGCTGAAAGCCCGACGCGGCCCAGTCGGTGAAAGCGCGCTTGTGTGTGCCGAATGCGAGGAACCGATTCCGCAGGCGCGGCGAGAGGCGGTGCCGGGCGTCAAGCTGTGCATCGACTGCGTGCGTGCGCGAGATCGCAGCTTCACGGGGCGTGGCGGGATCAACCGGCGTGGCAGCAAAGACAGCCAGCTGAAGTGAAATCTGCCGGGCCAAGTTTCGTAGCTTTCCGTCGTTGTAATTTGATACTGAACGAGTTACAATAAATCCATGAACGCACATTTCACCATCGCTTTGCATATATTGGGTTTTCTGGCGGCAAAAAAAGGTGCGCCACTCACCTCGGACATTTTGGCGAAAACCTACGGCACCAGCCCCGTGGTGTTGCGCAGAGTCTTGTCGAAGCTGCACAGTGCCGGGTTGGTCCAGACCCAGCGCGGAGCGGGGGGAGGCAGCATCTTGGCGCGAGACCCTTCGCAGATTACCCTCAGGCAAGCCTATGATGCCGTGAAGCAGGGCGCGGACATTCTGAACAGGCATCCTGCAAATTGCGAAGGATTAATGGCCCCCGTTCTCGCGTGCTACGTGAACGATCTGTTGGCTGAAGCCGAACAGGCCATGGTCGCAACCCTTGACCAGATCACCGTGGCGCAAATGGATATCGATGTCAGGACGGTTTTACGCCAGCGCGGCACCTGTTCCTGAGTTTTTTACCTAAAAATGCAACCGGACTAGTTTCATTTATCACAAAAGGAGAAGGAAGAATGACATCTTCGAAACCTACTCGATCACGGCTGCTCATCGGCGCCGCACTTCTTTGGTTGGTCTGGGGGGCCGTACATGCCTTTGCCGGCATTATGACCATTCTCGGTGATACCGGCCCCGCGATGCAGGCCATCGCGGACGCGGTCGATCCGGCTGTTTTTCAAATGGAGCTTCCGGAAGCCGCAGGGGCGATCCTCAACCAGCACGGTTTCAACTTGCTCTGGTTCGGCGCTGTGACGATGGTTTGTGCGTGGTTTATCTGGCGGCGGAATACAGCTGCGATCTTTATCGCGGCACTTGTCGGCGGGTTGGCGGACCTTGGGTATTTCCTGTTTCTTGATCTGGGCGGATATGTGAATTTCGTACCCGGTACGGTCATGACGCTGATATCCTCAGCGGCGGTCATTCTCAGCTTCGTTTACTATTTCCATACGAAATCTGCGGCCGCTTAATGCGGCCTCACATGATGCGGGGTCTGGATGCCAGACCCCGCATCCGCTACCCGGAAACTTAGTCCTCCATAGCCTCTAGCTCGTCGATCATGTCCGAGATCATCGACAGCCCTTTGTCCCAGAAGGCCGGATCGGAGGCGTCGAGGCCGAATGGCGCCAGCAGCTCCTTATGGTGCTTGGAGCCGCCGGCTTTGAGCATATCGAAATACTTCTCCTCGAAGCCTTCGTGGCCGCTCTCGTAGACCGCATAAAGCGCGTTCACGAGGCCGTCGCCGAAGGCATAGGCATAGACGTAGAAGGGAGAATGGATGAAGTGGGGGATGTACGCCCAGAACGTCTCATAGCCGTCCATGAAGTCAAACTCTGGCCCAAGGCTTTCGGCCTGAACGCTCATCCAAAGGGCGTTGATGTCATCGGGTGTCAGTTCTCCGCCGCGGCGTGCCGCGTGGAGTTTGCACTCGAAATCGTAGAACGCGATCTGGCGGACGACCGTGTTTATCATATCCTCGACCTTTCCGGCCAACAGAACGCGCCGCTCGGACTTGGATTTGGCGTTTTCCAGCATTTTGCGGAACGTGAGCATCTCACCGAAAACACTTGCGGTCTCGGCCAGCGTGAGGGGGGTGGAGGACAGCATTTCGCCCTGACCTGCGGCCAGAACCTGATGCACGCCGTGGCCCAACTCGTGCGCCAGCGTCATCACATCGCGGGGTTTGCCGAGATAGTTCAGCATCACGTAAGGGTGCACATCGGTCACGGTCGGATGGGCGAAAGCGCCGGGTGCCTTGCCAGGCTTTACACCCGCGTCGATCCAGCCATCGGTGAAGAACGGCTTTGCCAGCTCTCCCATGCGCGGATCGAAGGCGGAATAGGCATCCATCACCATCTTTTCCGCAGACGCCCAATTCACGATCTTGGGATCTTCCATCGGCAGTGGTGCATTGCGGTCCCAGACCTGCATTCGGTCCAGACCCAGCCATTTTTTCTTGAGTGCGTAATAGCGGTGTGAGAGTTTGGGATAGGCGTTCACGACGGCGTCGCGAAGCGCCTCGACCACCTCGGGCTCCACGTGGTTGCTCAGGTGGCGACCAGTCTGAGGTGTTTCCATGCCGCGCCAGCGGTCCATGATTTCCTTTTCCTTGGCCTGCGTATTGTGCACGCGCGCAAAGGTTTTGACGTTTTCGCCGAACACCTCGGCGAGCTCGCGTGCCCCTGCCTCGCGGGTGGCGCGGTCGGGGTCAGTGAGCAGGTTTAGCGTACCCTCGATGCCCATCGTCTCGCCGTCCACATCGAATTTCAGACCTGCGATTGTCTCGTCGAACAGACGCTCCCATGCGTCGCCGACGACACCCATATCGTGCAGGAATTTCTCCATCTCGTCGCTGAGCTGATAGGGCTTCATGGCGCGGATGCGGTCGAAGATCGGCTTGTAGCGCGCGAGATCTGCGTTCTGGGCCAGCAGGCTGTCTAGATGGGTATCTTCAAGTGTGTTCAGCTCCAGCGTGAAAAACACCAGTGGCGTGGTGAAATTGGTGATCTTTTCCTGCACGTCGGACATGAATTTGGCGCGGCCTGAGTCGGTGGTCTGCTGGTAATACCGCAGGCCCGCATATGACATGATGCGGCCCGCGATCTGGTTGATCCGCTCGTTGCGCAGCACGCAATCGAGCAGCCCTGCGGCATCCAATTTACCCAGTTTTCCCTCGTAATCGGTGGCGAAACTGGCGCAGGCCTGTTCGAGCCAATCCAGGTCGCGCTTGAGCTCCGCTGCATCCTCGCCAGTGTAGAGGTCATCAAGGTTCCATTCGGGCAGATCGCCGAAGGAGGGCTTGCCACCGGAGGGGGTTGCGTCACGGAGAGGGAAGGGCAGAGTGAACATGTGAATTCCTTTGACAATTTAGGCAATAGGTAGGGGTGCAGCCGACGCGGGGCAAGGCGTGATCAGCCGTAAAGCCGCAGCATCTCGTTCAGATCGTCCAGAGTATTGGCCTCTGCCAGCGGTTTGTCCTGCCGCCAGCGCAGCATGCGCGGAAAACGCAGTGCCACGCCTGATTTATGGCGCGGTGAGGCCTGTATTCCCTCGAACGCGATCTCGAACACATGGTGTGGGGTGACCTGCCGGACGGGTCCGAAGCGCTGCAGCGTATTTTTACGGACCCATGCCGTGATCTCGCGGAATTCCTTGTCGGTAAGGCCCGAATAGGCCTTCGTGAAAGGTACGAGCGCTTCGCCGTCACGCACGGCGAAGGTAAAATCGGTGAACAGATTGGCGCGGCGGCCGGAGCCTGACTGGGCATAGATCATCACCGCATCAATCGTGAGCGGTGCGAGCTTCCATTTCCACCAGTCCCCCTTCTTGCGGCCCGCAAGATAAGGGCTGTCGGCGCGCTTGAGCATGAGGCCTTCTGCTTGCGCGTCCCGGGCGCCGTCGCGGTAGGCGTGCAGATCGGCGGGGGTCGAGAATTTCAGCTGCGGCGACAGCTTGACCGGCGCTTCCTCCGGCATGGCGGCGCAGGCGGTTTCCAGTTGCGCGCGGCGCTCTCGGAATGGCAGATGTCGAACATCCTCGCCCTGCCATTCCAGCAGATCGTAGGCGTGAAGGACCACGGGGGCCTCCTTGAGCAGCTTTTTGGGCACCGTCTTTCGCCCGATGCGGGGCTGGAGGGTGTTAAAGCTGGCGGGATGGGCCGTGCCCGGATGCCAGACCAACAACTCGCCATCGAGAACGGTGCCATCGGGAAGGTAGTCAACGGCGCGGGCAAGCTCGGGGAAGCGGTCCGTCATCAGCTCCTCCCCGCGCGACCAGACGAAATACTCTCCGCCGCGCAGGATCAGCTGGCCGCGGATACCGTCCCACTTCCACTCGGCCCGCCAGTCGGCGGGAACTTCCAGCGCCTCCGGCCCACCCTCCAACGCGTAGGCGAGATAGAAGGGATAGGGCCGCGAGGCATCTGCGGAGGCATCCTGCGCCTCGATCAGCGCGTGCCAGGTGGTATCGTCTGGATGCCAATTTCCCATGAGGCGGTGGGCGAGCTCGGCCTCGTCGCGGTCGGTTGCGCGAGCCAGCGCGCGAGTCATCAGCTTTTGACTGACACCGACGCGCATGCCGCCGGTGATGAGCTTGTTGAAGATGAACCGCTCCGTGCCGCCAAGACGCGCCCAAGCATCTAACACAAAGACCTTCTTGGCTGTCTCGTCCGCTTTATAGACAGCGCGCAAGTCATTGATCCATTGGGAAAGGGGGCGGTTGTCTGTGGTCTGGTTCGGGGGCAGGACAAGGGCGATGGTTTCGGCCAGATCGCCCACGATCGGGTAGCAGTCCTCAAAGAGCCAAAGCGGGATGCCCGCCACCTCGGCGCCCCATTCGCGCAGTCGCGTCGTGGTCACCGCACGCTTGGGACGACGACCCGAAAAAAGTGCTGTAGTCCAGAGCTTGTCGATATCGTCTGCCGCTTTAAAGTATTCGGCCAAAGCGTTGACTTTGATTGTCGTTTTGGTGCTTTGGTCGATGGCAGTGAAGAGGGCAGCAAAAGCTTTCATGCTGCCTCTCCACTGTCGTCCGAGGCGTCCAGGCTTTCGCCTTCGAATTGTGTGGGGACGACCTGGGCATTCCAACCCTGTTCATTCAGGTAACGCGTGAAGATATCTGTGTAACCATGTGTTACATATATATTTTCAGCCTCGGTTTGTTTGATCGCCCAGAGCAGTCCGTCCCAATCGGCATGGTCCGAAATGATGAAGCCGCGATCGCCCGCGCGCCGCCTTCGGACCCCGCGCATCGCCATCCAGCCGGAGGCGAAGCCGCTTTCGAGCGGACCGAATCTCTTGGACCATGCAGAGCCGAGGGCGGAGGGTGGTGCGATGACCATGGCGCGGGGATGGGTTTTGGCAGTCACGTCTTTGTTTGCCAAGATCGTTTCCGGGAGCGTGATCCCTTGCGCGCGCATCACCGCGTTGGTGTTTTCGACGGCCGCATGGCAGAGAACCGGTCCGATTTCGGGGTCGAGCATAGAGATCAGTCGCTGCGCCTTGCCGAGGGAATAGGCGCCGAGCATGGCGGTTTTGCCTGCATCGGCGCACCCCCGCCACCAGTCGTTGAGGTATGCAGCCACAGTCTGTTGCGGTTCCCAATGAAAGACGGGCAGCCCGAAGGTACTTTCGGTGATGAAATGGTGGCAGCGGACCGGCTCGAACGGCGTACTGAGGCCATCGTCGATGATCTTGTAATCTCCCGACGCAACCCAGACTTCCCCGCCAACCTCGACCCGGATCTGAGCGGAGCCTGGCACGTGACCTGCGGGATGGAACGACACAATTGCCCCGCCGATCACCCGCCGCTCGTCGTAGGCAATGCCTTCGGCTTCAATGTCGCCCAAGCGGTGGCGCATGACGGGCAGCGCCTCATGGGTGGCGAGGTAGCGGCCCATGCCCCAGCGCGCGTGATCGGAATGGCCGTGGGTGATCATCGCGCGGTCCACGCGCCGCCACGGATCGATGTAGAAATCTCCGGCGGGGCAGTAGATGCCTTCGGGTGTGAATGTGAGGACGGGATTGCTGCTCATGTAAATGAACCTAGCGGTCATCACGCGTGGGGCCAGCCCTAGCCGGTCGTTGTGTTGAGAAAGAGAGTGGCGATCTCGTCGAAAATCGGGGTGCGTATTTCGGCGGTCTCCATCAGGACTTCATGCTCGCCACCCTCGACTATCCGCAGTTGACCGCCTTTCCATTTCTCCATGCGCGCCTCAATGCGCGGGACATCGACAATCCGTTCATTGCTGCCGACGTATGTAATGCACGTGAGGCTTGGAGCGGAGCGGCTGGCCAGATGACGTGTCTCGGCCAGGGCCTCGCGGAGCCAGACGTAGCTGGGGCCGCCGAGCTGAAGATCGGGGTGCGCCAGAAACTGGTCGCGCATCATGTCGTACATTTCCGCGTCTGTGGTCAGCAGATTGTCCTCGAAGGGCGCAAAGATAGGGTAGGGCGTTCTGGTGGTGCCTATTGGCAGGCGATGGCCCTGATTGAGCTTGGGCATCAGCGTGCTGAGAAGCCGCGCGGGGATACGCATATGCGGGCTCAGATGGATGCCCCACATCGGGCCGGTGAATGCGGCGGCCTGCACGGGCAGACCCTCCATGACGGCGCGCAGGCCGATGCAGCCACCCATCGAGTGGCCGACGAGAAAATAGGGGCGTGGCATATTGAGGCTGCGTGCGGCGCGCAAAAGGGACGCTACGTCTTTTTGGTAATCCGGGAAATGGTCGATGTGACCAGTCAGCGGATCGTCGAGCATCCGGTCCGCAAGGCCCTGACCGCGCCAGTCCACTGTTATGGTGGCGAGTCCGCGGGCGGCGAATTCCACCGCCGCGGGCCCGTATTTCTCTATATATTCGGTGCGGCCGGGAAACAGCAGCACGGTGCCGCGCGCGCCCTCACCTGCCCAGACCCCGAGTCGAATCCGCTTGCCGTCGAAGGTGTCGCTCCAGTAGGCCGCCGCCGGATTGGGGCCGGGATGGATATCGGTGTAGAGGGGGGCAGGCGTGAGCGGCATCTAGGGCGGTCAGATCATGCCAGTGCAGCGGCGAGTTTCATCGCCATGCCCATATCGCCATCCACCTTAAGCTTGCCGCTCATGAAGGCGGAGGTTGGATTGGTCTCGCCGTCCATCATGCCCTGAAATGTCTCGGGGTCTGCGCTCAGCGTCACATCGGCTTCTTCGTCACCCTCACGCACGCCGGCGTCGTCCACCATGACACAGCCTTCGCCTTCGATATCGAACTTTACGGTGCCGCCAATGTCCACGCCATCCATTTTCACTGTCAGCACTTTAACTGCTTCGTTGATCACATCACTCATTTTTGGCCCTTTTTTGGCAAATGGTGTCGGAGGTCACTGGAATTCGCCCCGCCACCTGTTACATTCACTTTTTTTATGGGTATTAAAATCGTCAACCTCAAACATACCGTTGCGGCACTTGGATGTGCTGTGTTGCTGTGCGGTCCCGTTGGGGCCGAGCAAACGACCAAAGTGACCGATCTTCTGGAGGCATTGCGTACGGCCACGCCGGAGCAGGCGGATGCAGCGGAGCGGGATGTGGAGCGCGAGTGGTCGCGGTCTGGATCGGCGGCGATGGATTTGCTGCTAAAGCGCGGACGAGAGGCGCTGGCAGTGGGCGATTTCAACGTGGCGATCGACCATCTGACCGCGCTCACCGATCATGCGCCTGATTTCGCAGAAGGCTTTCATGCCCGGGCGACTGCCTACTACCGGGCCGATCTGTATGGTCCTGCGCTCGATGATCTGGAAACCGCGTTGGCGCTCAATCCGGACAATTTCAACGCGATCTTCGGCCTCGGCGTTCTATTCCAGGAGCTTGACCAGAGCAGACGCGCCGCCGAATTGTTCCGCCGCGTTCTGGCGATTAACCCGCACCATGAGAATGCCGAAAAGGCTCTTGAGCAACTCAAAAAGAGCGGCATCGGCCGCACGTTGTGAACCCCTAACCCTCTCCTAAATACGCAAGGATACTGCGGTGAATACGCAAGGCAGGGTCGTGGCCGTTTTAGGCCCGACCAACACCGGCAAAACGACCTATGCGATCGAGCGGATGCTGGGGCATCGGACAGGCATCATCGGCCTGCCGCTGCGCCTGCTGGCGCGCGAGGTCTATGACCGGATCGTGGCCGCGCGCGGGCCTTCCGTCGTCGCGCTGGTGACAGGCGAGGAGCGGATCGTGCCGCCGCGCACGCAATACTGGGTCTGCACTGTGGAAGCGATGCCGGAGGGCATGGGGGCCGATTTCGTGGCCATCGACGAGATCCAGCTGTGTGCGGATCCCGAGCGCGGGCATGTGTTCACCGATCGGCTCATGCGGGCGCGGGGCCTGCACGAGACGCTTTTCATGGGCTCAGACACGATGCGGGGCACGATTGCAGCACTGGTGCCGCAGGTCCAGTTTGTGCACCGCGAGCGGATGTCACAGCTCACGTATTCAGGGCAGAAAAAGATCAGTCGGATGCGTCCCCGCAGCGCCATCGTGGGGTTTTCGGTCGAGAACGTCTATGCCATCGCCGAGCTCATCCGCCGCCAGAAAGGTGGCGCCGCCGTGGTCATGGGCGCTCTCAGCCCGCGCACGCGCAACGCGCAGGTCGATATGTACCAGAACGGCGAGGTTGATTATCTGGTGGCGACCGACGCCATCGGGATGGGCCTCAACCTCGATGTGGATCACGTGGCGTTCAGCTCTCTGAGCAAGTTTGACGGACGGCGGATGCGCCCGCTGGCACCCAATGAGCTTGCCCAGATCGCCGGGCGGGCGGGACGCGGCATGAAAAATGGCACGTTCGGGGTTACGGGCGACGTCTCCCCGCTCGATGAGGGGGTTGCGCGGGCGATCATGGACCACCAGTTCACGCCGCAGACCAAGATCAACTGGCGCAATCCTACCCTGCAATACGGCAGCATCGCGGCTCTCGTGAATTCACTGGAAGTGGGCCCTGATCACGAGCGGCTGGTCAAAGCGCGCGAGGCGGACGATTTGCGTGTGCTCAAAACGCTGGGCGGTGATGCCGAGATCGCGGCGCGCTGCACCGACGGGCCGTCGGTCAAGCTGCTTTGGGATGTGTGCCGGATCCCCGATTTCCGCTCGATCAGCAATGCCGAGCATGCGGCTCTTCTGGAGATGATTTACAACCACCTTCACCAGCGCGGTACGCTGCCTGATGATTGGCTGGCGCGACAAATCAAACGCATAGATCGAACCGATGGGGACATTGATGCGTTGTCCAAACGACTGGCGTTTATTCGCACGTGGACTTACGTGACCCAGCGCAAAGGATGGACAAATGATGAAAGCCATTGGCGCGGGGAAGCGCGTGTCGTAGAAGACAGACTGTCGGACGCCTTGCACGAACGTCTGACCCAAAGATTTGTAGACCGGCGCACATCCGTGCTTTTGCGCCGGCTAGGACAAAAGGAAGCCATGGTGGCCGAAGTAAATAACGAGACCGGTGAAGTGACCGTTGAAGGCGAATTTGTAGGCAAGCTGGACGGTTTCCGTTTCCGCGCCGACAAGGGCGCAGGCACGGCCGAAAATAAAACGATCAAGACAGCAGCCCTGCAGGCGCTGGCGCCGCAGTTCCATCTGCGCGCGGATCGTTTTTACAATGCGCCGGATACGGAGATTGATTTCACCGAACAGGGCGGCCTGATGTGGGGAAGCTCCGCAGTGGGGAAATTGGTGGTGGGCTCTGACGGGCTCAAGCCTCAGGTCGAGGTGTTTGTTGACGATGTGGCAGGGCCGGAGGTTGCGCAGAAGGTGCAACGCCGCTTGCAGCATTTCATTGACCGCAAGGTTGCGAGCCTGTTTGAGCCGCTGATCGCGCTGAAAAACGATGAGGCTTTGACGGGACTTGCGCGTGGTTTTGCGTTCCGGATGGTCGAAGGGTTTGGCGTATTGCCCCGCGCTGATCTCACGGAAGAGGTAAAGTCGCTTGATCAGGATGCGCGGGGCGCATTGCGCAAGCATGGCATCCGTTTTGGACAGTTCACCATCTTCATGCCCTTACTGCTCAAGCCCGCGCCCACGCGCCTGCGGTTGGTGCTGTGGTCTTTGACAAAGGGTCTGTTGGAGTTCCCCGAATCCCCGCCTCCGGGTCTGGTGACCATTCCTGTCGACACCTCTGCACCTGTCGGCGCCGATACGATGGCGGGTTACCGCAACGCGGGCGCCCGTGCGATCCGCATCGATATGCTGGAGAGGCTGGCGGATATGCTGCGCGGCGAGGATTCGCGCGGCGGCTTCGAGGCCAAGGCGGATATGCTTTCGATATCCGGTACGACGCTTGAGCAATTCGCGGATTTGATGCGGGGCTTGGGTTATAAAGCCGAAGCGGCGGAACGGCCAAAGGTTAAGGCCGTAAATGAGGTGATGCCGAAAGCGTCCAAGGATGTGGCGCCTGAAACACCGGTAATGGACGTTGCAGCTGCCCCGGCCGACGGTGCGATCACGCGGGATGCGGCGGTTATGCCGCCCGCAGACGTGCCCGAGGGGATTGACGAAATCGTGGACGAAGGCACGGCGCCCATCGCGGCCGAGCCTGTGACCGATGGTGAAGTGGCGGCGGATATTCCAGACGTGTCGGAGACGGAAATCTCGCAGGGCACTGCTCCCGATTCAGACGTGGCGCAGATTGAAATGGAAAGCTTTTATACCTTTACTTGGGCACGGACCCCCCGACGGGAGGCAGCACCAAGCGGCGACCGGCCGCGAGGCAAGGGAAAACCAAATCCACGCGGCAAGAAGGGCCAGCGGGACGGTGCGAAACCGGACAAAGGCCAGAACTTCTCTGCCCGGCCCGCAAAGCCCGAGAAGAAGATTGATCCCGACAACCCATTTGCGGCCGCTCTGATGGGCCTTAAGAAGGACAAGTGAGTGAGGGGTCTGCGGAAAAGCTCCGTCTCGACAAATGGCTTTGGTACGCGCGATTTTTCAAAACACGATCTCTGGCGGCGGCAATCGTCGCCGGAGGCGGCGTGCGGATCAACGGCACGCCTGCGTCCAAACGCAGCACCATGATCACGCCAGGCAATGTGCTGACCTTCGCCAAGGACGATCATATCCGTGTGATCCAGATCGACGCGTGCGGCACACGGCGCGGGCCAGCCCCCGAAGCCCAAGCGTTATATACCGATCTATCGCCGCCCGAGCGTGCGTCGGCTGACAAAACCCCGCATAATCCGGCATTTGACGGCAAGGGGCGTCCGACGAAGAAGGACCGCCGCCAGCTGGATCTTTCTAAGGCCCGGCACCTTGAATGATGTGCGCGCCTGTTCTAGCTAGAGTTCAAGCATATCTGACAGAGACATCCTCCTTATGACATATATCGTTAACGACTCCTGTATCGCCTGCAAATACACCGACTGTGTCGAAGTCTGCCCTGTGGATTGTTTCTACGAGGGTGAAAACATGCTTGTCATCCATCCCGATGAGTGCATTGATTGTGGCGTATGCGAGCCAGAATGCCCGGCGGATGCGATCCGCCCCGATACTGAGCCGGACATGGAGAAGTGGGTCGAGTTCAATCGCAAGTATTCAATCCTCTGGCCGGTGATCATCACCAAGAAAGATCCGCTTCCCACGGCAGAGGAGATGGACGGGAAAGAAGGCAAGATGGATATCTTCTCCGAAGTGGCAGGCGAGGGCGGCTGAGCAGAGTTCAGCCGATTCGTTGCGGTCGGGGCATTAATTCGGCATCGCCTTAATCCATTGATGTTTGCCCGCCCTTTCAGGGGCGGCCAATTTGTGCTATTGTAGTGAAGATGACATCCTTAGCAACATATCAAGCCGCCGCTCTGCCACGGCGCATCTGACCATAAAAATTTACGCGCAAACGCCGCAGGCATCGTCCTGTGGATTTTGCGTGTGTTTCGCAATGCCCTCGGGCGACGCCGTATCAGGAGACTGAAGACCATGACCAAAACGAAAAAGCTTGATTTCCGCCCTAATGAATTCGTGGTCTACCCCGCGCACGGCGTAGGGCAGATCGTGAGTGTCGAGGAGCAGGAGGTCGCGGGGATCACGCTTGAGTTGTTTGTCATTTCTTTCGAAAAAGACAAAATGACACTGCGCGTTCCCACGCACAAAGCGACCGAAATCGGCATGCGCGCGCTGAGCTCGCCTGACGTGATTACACACGCAATGAAAACACTCAAAGGCAAAGCCAAGGTGAAGCGCGCGATGTGGTCGCGCCGCGCGCAGGAATATGAGCAGAAGATCAACTCCGGTGATCTGATCGCGATTGCTGAAGTGGTGCGCGATTTGCACCGCACGGACGACCAGCGCGAGCAGTCCTACTCCGAGCGTCAGCTTTATGAAGCCGCGCTTGAGCGTCTGACACGTGAGGTTTCGGCTGTCGCAGGCGGTGATGAGCTGGGCGCGGCCAAGCAAATTGGCGATGTGCTGGAAAGCCGTGTCGCTGCCGCTTAAGCGCCAAAGCCCCTGACCAAGAAACCGCGTCTGACCCTGTCGTCTGGCGTGGTTTTTTTATGCGAGGGCGCTGCAGGTGAGCAGGATCACCGCTTCGCTCAGCTGCTGCGTGGCCCCCAGAACATCACCGGTTTGCCCGCCGATCTTTCGCTTTGCGATCAGTGCCGTACCCAGGCCGACCAGCGCCGAGATCCCGATTACAAGCACTCCCGCGAGCCCCAGACCTGCCAGCGCAATCGTTGCACCGATTGCAAAAGCAGCGCTGGCGGCACGCATTGTCGGTCGGCCCACACTATGGGACAGGCCATCGACGCGTGCTGGGGGCAAGGCCCACATCAGCGCGGGCATCATGCCGCGCGACAGCGCCGCCGCAACGATCAGTGCCGCCCACCAGCTTCCAGATAATGCCGCCAAGGCGCTGATTTTCAGAAGGCTGACAATGACCAGAGCCAGCACGCCAAAGGTGCCGATCTGGCTGTCGCACATGATCTCAAGGCGGCGTGGGGTGGATGTGCCGCCCCAAAAACCATCGCAGGTATCCGCGAGGCCGTCCTCGTGCATGGCCCCTGTGAGGAGCATCATCGCGCCGAGCGCCAAAGCGCATGCGGCCAACGGCGGGATGCCTGCCCAGAGCGCCAGTTGCCCCGCCAGAGCACCCACAGCGCCGACGCCGAGCCCCACAAGCGGATAGGCCCATACCGCGCGCGGCCCCGCCTTGAAGGCCGTTGCAGGCAAGTGGGGCAAAGGCAGGCGCGTGAGCAGTACGGCGGCCAGCCAAAGCTGGCGCAGGGGGTCTGTTTTATCCATGATGTGGCCCTTTCGCCGCTTGTGAGCTGCGCCCTATTGGGTAAACAGACTAGGTAGTGCTGGCAATGAGGGTTGTTCAAATGGCTGATTTTTCTGATCTGGACGGGTTTCGCGCAGCCCTTGGCGCTCTGCCGAAGCTGGATGCAACTGCCCGCGATGCAGCTGCGGAACGCAATGGCCAGCTGACCAAGCCCCCCGGCGCGCTGGGGCGGCTCGAGGATATTGCGCAGTGGTATGCAGGCTGGCGCGGAGATGCGCGACCCAGGATCGAGGCGCCGCAGATCATTATCTTTGCTGGCAATCACGGGGTGGCGGCCCGGGGTGTTTCGGCCTTTCCCGCTGAAGTGACCGCGCAGATGGTTCTGAATTTCGAGCACGGCGGAGCTGCGATCAACCAGCTGGCCCGGGCGGCGGGAGCACGGCTCGATGTGCGCGCACTGGCTCTTGACCGCCCGACGGAAGACTTCACGCAAGGGCCTGCACTGTTAGCCGATGATCTGGTCGAAGCGCTTGCAACAGGTTGGGATGCTGTCGATCCGGCGGCTGACCTGTTGGTTGTAGGCGAGATGGGGATCGCAAACACGACCTCCGCCGCGGCCCTCGCGGCGGCCCTGCTGGGCGGGGATGCGGAGCACTGGACCGGGCAGGGCACTGGCGTGGATGGCGCGGAATTTGCAAATAAAATCAGCATTGTGGCCGAAGGTGTGGCACTGCACAGCGGTCAGGGCGATGGGCTGGAGACGCTGCGCCGCCTTGGCGGTCGCGAAATTGCGGCGATGGCGGGAGCGATCGCGCGCGCACGGGCCTTGCGGATTCCGGTGATCCTCGACGGATTCATCTGCGGGGCTGCGGCGGCCTGTCTGGCGCATACCTCCCCGGGCGCGATTGATCATTGCATCGCGGGGCATCTGAGCGCGGAGGGTGGCCACGGCCGTCTTCTGAACGCGCTAGACAAGGCGCCACTACTAGCGCTTGGACTGCGTCTGGGAGAGGGCTCAGGCGCCGCGCTGGCGATCCATATCGTGCGCGCCGCGTTGGAATGCCACAGCGGCATGGCCACATTCGCCGAAGCCGGGGTCAGCGCGGGCTAGGGTTTTACGCGCGCTTTTCTTCATCATCGTCGTTGCGGTTGAGAAAGGCGGTCTCAAGATCTTTTTCAAGCTCCTTGGCGCGTTTGACGTAGGCGGCATTGTCGGCGGGTGCCACATCGGGGCGCCACAGGTCCGCAAGCTCGCGCACCGACATCCGGTCGTGGTGATAGAAGATGCGCTGCGCCTCCGCGGCCTCGTATTCGGACAGGCCGAGGTTTTCCAGAACGTAGCGGCCCGCGCGTAGGGAGCTGTCAAACATCTCGCGCACGATGTCGTTCGCACCCGCCTGATAGAGATGATAGACATCCGCGCGGTCATAGGCACGGGCGACGATATGCAGATCAGGGTGCTGGTCACGGGCATATTTCACCAGCGCGCGTGCCGACTTGCGATTGTCGAGCGCCACGACCAGCACCCGCGCGTCGGCGAGCCCCGCCTTGCGTAGCACGTCAGGACGGGTCGGATCTCCCAGAAACGCCTTGAAGCCGAAGCGGCGCATCACCGCTATCGTATCGGGGTTGTGATCGAGCACGACCGTCTCGAAGCCTGAGGCTTGTATCAGACGGTTGACCACTTGCCCGAAGCGACCGATGCCCGCGATGATGACTGGACCTTCCTCGTCTATTTCGTCGTCGGGCGGGCGTACGGTGGTATCCGCACTGCGTTTGGAAATGACATCATGCAGGATGAACAACAGCGGTGTGATCAGCATCGTCAGCGCGATCACCAGCAATAGCGTCTCGGCGACACCGTCCGGCATGACATTGGTCGCGACCGAAAAGCTCACGAGGACGAAGCCAAATTCACCGGCCTGTGCCAGACCCAGTGCAAACAGCCATTTGTCGCGCCCGCGCAATTTGAACATATGGCCCAGAACGAACAGGATCGCTCCTTTTACCGCGATAACGAGCAGCGCCATCCCGATGATGATGACGAAATCATCCGCAAGCAGCACAAAATTGATCCCGGCACCCACGGTGATGAAAAACAGTCCCAGCAAGAGACCTTTGAAGGGCTCGAGGTCGGTCTCCAGCTCATGGCGGAATTCGGAGCTGGCGAGGACCACGCCCGCGAGGAAGGCCCCGAGCGCGGGCGACAGGCCAACCAGCATCATGATGAACGAAATGCTAACCACGATCAGGAGGGCGAGGGCGGTATACATCTCGCGGAGATTGGCCGAGTGGATATAGCGAAACACGGGACGGGTGAAAAATACGCCGGTGATGATGATACCGGCAATGGCGCCGATGGTCACAAGCGTCACACCCCACGCGGGCAGGCTGTCGATGAAGGAAAAGGCAGCATCGGCGGCGGAGCCATGTCCCGCCCCGTGTTCTGAACCCGCAGCCGTATCCACCGAAATGGACCCATCGGGAGTTACGATAGCGGAGGGCAGGGTCACTGCGATGAGCGGCAGGAAAGCCAGCATGGGGATGACTGCGATATCCTGCGCCAGAAGCACGGAAAAGACCGAGCGCCCGCCTGCAGTCTGCATCAGGCCCTTTTCGGTGAGCGTTTGCAGCACGATCGCAGTCGAACTGAGTGACAGCGTCAGGCCGATGGCGAGCGATACACCCCAAGGCTGGCCATAAGCCATGGCGATACCCATTAGCGCCAGCGTGCTGAGGGTCACCTGCAGTCCGCCGAGGCCCAGCAGCTTGTGGCGCATGTCCCACAGCGCTTTGGGTTCAAGCTCGAGCCCGATGAGAAATAGCATCATCACCACGCCGAATTCGGCAAAATGCTGAAGGTCTTTCGTTTCTGCGCCCACAAGGCCCAGAACGGGGCCGATCAGGATACCTGCTGCCAGATAGCCCAGCACCGAGCCCAACCCCAGCCGCGCTGCGATAGGCACCGCGATGACGGCGGCGGCGAGATAGATCGAGGCCTGAAACAGAAAACCTTCCATGATGATCCTTTAGGTGGGCAGCGGGCCATCACTTTTCAGCTGGTCCATGACAATCTGGCTGTGCACACGTGCAACTGCCGTATGGGGCAGCAGCACTTCGTGAATCAGCCGGTTGAGGGCGGGTAGATCTTCACAGTAGACGCGCAGCAGATAATCCGCATCCCCCGTCATGGTCCAAGCACTCACAATCTCGGCACGGGCAGCGACAAGGCGCGCAAAGCTGGTCGAATGCTCTGGCCCATGCGTACCCAGATGGACTTGCACAAATCCCTGTACTGCGAGGCCGAGCCTGCGCGGATCAAGCTGCGCGGTGTATTTCCGGATCACGCCGTCTGCTTCGAGCCGCTGGCGGCGGCGCCCCACTTGAGAAGGCGACAGATTGAGCGTTTCGGCCAATTGGTGGGCCGTGAGATGGGCGTCTTTCTGGAGCGCTTCCAGCAGACGTTTGTCAATTTCGTCGAGCATAATGCGCAACTTTCGCATATCTTTAGGTATTGATAGAATACTTGCGCGCAAATGACCAGTCTTGTGCTGCATTATGCGCAAAATGCGTGCCGTCGGGGAGGTAGGCTAGAGGGAAATCTCATATTGGAGGAATTTCGCCATGGGTCCGTTCCCGCACGATGCACCAAAATCAAAGATCACGCCCGAGAATCCTGCAGGAACCGACGGGTTCGAGTTTGTCGAATATGCCTCGCCGGATCCGGACGCGCTGCGCGAGGTGTTCACCAAGATGGGCTATGCTCATGTGGCCAATCACAAAACCAAGCGCATCGAGCTGTGGCAGCAGGGCGATATCACCTATGTGCTGAATTACGATGCCAACAGCTTTGCCGCAAAGTTCGTCGATGTTCACGGCCCCTGCGCACCCTCGATGGGCTGGCGGGTGGTGGACGCGCAAAAAGCGCTGGCCCATGCGGTCGCGCAGGGCGCGGAGGAATACAAGGGCGACGGTAAGGTGCTTGACGTGCCCGCGATCATGGGGATCGGCGGCTCGCTGCTGTACCTGGTGGATCAGTATTACGATACCTCGCCCTATAACTGGGAGTACGACTGGATCGCGCAGTCGAAGCCAGAGGGCGTGGGGTTTTACTACCTCGATCACCTGACGCACAATGTGTTCAAGGGGAACATGGACAAGTGGTTCAAGTTCTACGGCGATCTGTTCAATTTCCGCGAGATCAGGTTTTTCGATATCGAGGGTAAATTCACGGGGCTCTTCTCACGGGCGCTCACGTCACCCTGCGGGCGCATCCGCATCCCGCTCAACGAGGACCGGGGCGAGACGGGCCAGATCGTCGCGTACCTCAAGAAGTACAACGGGGAGGGCATTCAGCATATCGCAGTGGGCGCGCGCAACATCTACGATGCGACTGACGCGATTGCGGGCAACGGGCTGAAATTCATGCCCGCACCGCCAGAGACTTATTACGAGCTGAGCAAGACGCGCGTGACGGGCCATGAAGAACCCGTGGAGCGGATGAAAAAGCATGGCATCCTGATCGACGGTGAAGGCGTGGTGGAGGTGGATGGCAAGGACGGTGGCGAGACGCGTATCCTCTTGCAAATTTTCTCCAAGACCGTGATCGGTCCCATTTTCTTCGAGTTCATCGAGCGCAAGGGCGACGATGGTTTTGGCGAGGGGAATTTCAAAGCGCTGTTCGAAAGCATCGAGCAGGAGCAGATCGACAGCGGGGAGCTTGTCGGCGAATAGCCGGACATCCCATCGAAGTCGGATCAGAGAAAGATGCGCGGGAGGGTTTTCCGCGCATTTTGTCTTGCCGGGTTAGGGATCTCTGTCCCTCCCGACGCGCTACGCTATGGCATCTGGAGAACGACGTTACGGCCGCCCTTCGTGTACCGCAGTTCGGAGTTGCTGATCGCGGCGACGCGGCCTCCGTCGACCCGGTCGCCGACCTGTACCTTCTGGTAGCGGCCATTCGAGAGGCGAATCAGGGCGCGGCGGCTGTCGGGTTTGCCGTAGACACCGATCAGATTAATCTTACGCAGATTGATCGCGTTGGGCACGGTCGCACTTTGTGCCACAGAGGTTTTGGATGGAATACTCGGCGTGACCGTGCGCGGAGTAACTGACGCCGCCGCTGCCGCGACGCGGGTTTCCTGAACTGGCTCGTCGCGCTGGGCACGGTTTACGATACGGTCAAAGTTGCGTGGACGGGTATCGGGACGTCTTGATTGTGCGATGGCAAGGCGCGTCGCATTGTCGAGCACCGGGGTTGCCAAGGCGGCGACGACGGGTTGTGGCACGACGAGAGCGGAGGCGGCGGCTGCTGCTGCGGCAGCGGTGCTCGCTGCTGCTGCGTTTGCATCTTCCTGCGCTTCTTCTGCTTGCCGCGCTTCCTCTTCAGCCTGTCGGGCGCGCTCCTGAACCGAGCTGGGGCGCAAGGCCGGACGGAATACCGCAAGCTCGTTAAATGTCACGCCACCCAGCTGCGCGCGCTCGGTCCTCTCCGCGAGCCCGACGGGGCGATTTTGGGGTCTGAACGCCACCAAGGTCGCCTCTGCTGCCGCTTGGGGCGTCACTACCTCTGGAGCTGCAGCGGATCTGTCGAGGGCTGCGGGCGGCTTCAGCGGCGGGCTGGCAGCAATGAGCGTATATCCTTCCGGCGTGACGACGCCTTCAGGTGTCGGCACGACCATACCGCTTTCGTCGCGCTGCGTTGTTTGTCCGAAGGGGGGTGGAGAGACGACTGCAGCAAGCTCCACATCTGTTTCGAACTGGTTTGGCGCGGGCAGGGCGAGCGCATCGCTGGCCGTGCTCACCGGGTCGATGCCGCTGCGGTAGACGGGCACGATGGGCGTGCTGGGGTCGGCAAGTGGCGTTTCGGGCGCGAGCGGCCAAATGCCTGTCACGGCATAGCGCGCGGCGGCCTCGGCTTCCGAGATCACGGGCACCTCGGGCTGGGCGCGCGGCTCCTGCATTGCGTCCAGCACTGCGGTGTCTTCGGCGGATAAAACCGGATCAAGGGCGGCAATCTGCACGCTGTCGCCCTCCGGCGCTGTGTTCGCGTCTATGCCATCGGGGGTACGGATAATTTCAGGGTCGATCTGATTTTCGGGCGCAGATGCTGTGGCCCGCCCGCGATCGTCTTTCATCAGGCCTGCGATCCCTTCATCAAGAAACACCGCCGCCCAGGCGGCGACACCGACCAGAAACACCAGCAAAAAAACCGTCATGATCAGCCCCAGGAACCGGGGCTTGCCACCGACCTGCTGGGCACGGGCGCCGAATACGGTCATCCGCTCTTCTTCGCTGCCTGTCGCGGGCAAGGCGACGGAAGGGGCTGCGATTGGTGCGGCAGCGCCGGTGCGCGGTTTGCGGCGGCTGAAAAAACCACTTTTCGCGCGGGGCTTTTCGGACGCCCCCGCCGTTCCTGCGAGCGGCTGGTCCGCCAGCGGGGCGGGCGCCGGTTTGTCCAGCGAACTGCTGTCGGGGCGGGGGGTGTTTACCGCGATCCGCTGCACACCGCCCACGGCTTTTGCCCGTGGGGGCGCAACAGCTGCGTTGCGGCGGCTGGCAAACGACGTTGCAGCGCTGTCCGCACCGGGCTGCGATATGGTGGCCGATCCTATGGAAGGCGAGTGGTTGATCGTAGTGGGCTGGACGACCTTAGGTGCAGTTGCAGGTGCGTTGGAGGCGGCAGTGGCGACCAGGGCAGCCCTTGTATTCTCTGGAGTGGCGGATGTTTCGTCGGTTGTTGGCTGCGTGACCTGTGCAGATCCGCTCTTGTCCACGGTGGGTAGAGGTGCGGTGTCTGAGCTCGCCTTCGTCGTTTCGGCATCCGCAGGCGTGGCTGTATCTGCAGCAGAGGATGCCTCCTCTGTCTTTGGCTCTTGCTTGGGAGCCTTAGCCCGCTCGGATAGCTTTGCGGTATCGCCTGCTGGGGTCGCCAGATCCAACGCGGGCTGTGGCTCCAATTTGACCGCCTGCGAAGCTGCGGCGTCGGGCTTTGCCTCGGCTTCCGGATTGCCCTCAGTGTTCCGCTCCACCTGCGCTGCGATGGGTGCCGTCGCTGCTGTCATGGCTGGCACGGGGCTTTCTGGCGTTTCAGGGGCGGGCTGCTCGGATACGGTTTCCTTGGGCGCTTGCGGTGGTACGGCACCGACGACCACCACGGCGATCCCGTCAGGCTCAACACTTTCACTGGGGTCGAGAAGGCTCTCGGCCTCCTTGGTCGGACCGAAAAATGGCTCCCCGAGATAGGGTTCGTCGCCGGGCACGGCTACGAAGCTTACAGGATGAAAGCGGTGCTCCGTAGCAAAGGCCTCGGCTTCGGCCAATGTCTCACGTGCAACGGCGGCAACATGGGTTTTAGCACCGTCCATGCAGATGTCATATGCAAGCTCCGACACTGCGTAGGGCGTCGCACCTTCAAGCGCAGTCTCGGCTTCCTTGCGGCGCGCGGCATCGGACAGGCCCATCGTCTCGATCGTGAGGTATTTGATCTGGCTGGCGGGAATGACGAGCTTGGTGCGTACGCCGCCGGGCTCTAGGCTGCTGGCGGTTTTACGCAGCATCGCGAGTTCTTCGGCCAAATCATCGGTGCTGACCGAAACCTCCCCGACCTCACGCCAGCCGCCTGCCGCACGGTGCAGAAGTTTAATGCCCTCGAAGGACAATGAGAGTGCAAAATTAGGCTTCATGGGCTGACTTTATCACGGGGCAGGTTAACCAACATCGTCTTACACTTGCACACTAACGCAGGTCATCGCGCAAGAAAAGGGAGCTTGCCGCCACACTGGAGAGCAGGCGGATTTCGGCAGAGGCGCCGCACCTTCGAAGAGATGCGGCGCAAAGTTTCAGGCCGTCGCGGTGGCAAGGGCCTGATCGAGATCGGCGATCAGATCATCCGCATCCTCCGTGCCGATGGACACGCGCACTACGCTGGCGCCTGCCCCCGCCGCATCCTGCTGCGCGGGCGTCAACTGGCGGTGGGTGGTGGAGGCGGAGTGGATGATCAGCGAGCGGGTGTCGCCGAGGTTGGCGACATGGCTGAACACTTCGAGGGCGTTCACCAGCTTGACGCAGGCATCGTATCCGCCCTTGACGGCGAAGGTGAAAAGGCCGCCCGCGCCCTTGGGGCAGACCTTTTTACTGCGCTCGTAATAGGGGGAGGATTCGAGACCCGCGTATGTGACGTAGTCAATGCGCTCATCCGCTTCGAGCCAGCGGGCGATCTTCTCGGCGTTGGCGACATGGCGGTCCATCCGCAGGCTCAGCGTTTCGGTACCCATCAGCGTGTAGTGCGCCGCCTGCGGGTTCATCGTCATGCCCAGATCGCGCAGACCCACGGCGATGCCGAAGAAGGTGAAGGCCAGATTGCCAAAGGTCTCGTGGAATTTGAGACCGTGATAGGCGGGTTCGGGCGCGCTCAGCGACGGGAACTTGTCGGTCGCGGACCAGTCGAACTTGCCCGAATCCACGATGCAGCCGCCGGTGACGGTGCCGTTGCCGGTGAGGTATTTGGTGGTCGAATGTACCACCAGTGTCGCGCCGTGCTCGATCGGGCGGCACAGATAGGGCGTCGCTGTCGTGTTGTCGATGATCAGGGGTAATTGTGCTGCATCCGCGATGTCTGCGATGGCGCGCACGTCCATGATGTAGCCGCCGGGATTGGCGATGGCCTCGCCAAACACGGCGCGTGTATTGTCGTCGATCGCGGCTTTCACGGCGTCCAGATCGTCGAAGTCGACGAATTTGACTTCCCAACCGAAGCGCTTGATCGTGTGGGAGAATTGCGTGACCGTACCACCATAAAGACGGGTGGAGGCGACGACATTTTTGCCCGGTGACATCAGCGGGAACAGCGCCATGATCTGCGCCGCGTGGCCTGAGGAGCAGCACACTGCCCCGACACCGCCCTCAAGAGTGGCGATCCGTTCTTGCAGGACGGCTACGGTGGGGTTGGTCAGGCGAGAGTAGATAAAGCCGACTTCTTGCAGATTGAACAGCGCCGCAGCGTGATCCGCATCGCGAAATACATAGCCTGTAGTCTGGTAGATCGGGGTTTGGCGCGCACCGGTTGCGGGGTCGGGGCGGGCGCCTGCATGGATCTGGAGTGTGTCGAAGCCGTGTGTCATATGTCTCTCCCTTTGGTGTTTAGACGCAGGATTACGGGATCGCGGCCTGCCCCACAAGGGCGGCGCGCACGACAGGAACGGGCGTTCCATGGCGCGGGCCGATGATGGAACAGGGGTTTCGGACGAGGGCGCATGCGGCACCCGGTCTCGGCTGCCTAGCGCATCCAGTAGCCATTCGATTTGAGCCGGTTGCGGATGGCCTGCTCCTTGCGGGGCAGGTTTTCGCGGTCAAAAAGCGCGCGGGCCTTGGCGCCGCGGCCCTGATAGATCATCCGCTTGATCGGATCGTATGTCTTGAGCACTTTCTTGATCTTGTTGGGGGCGCTCACATGCTCGAGCACGGCCACCGCATGATCGTTTTCGCGGGCGTAGAGAAGCGGCAGCAGGCGGTAGTGGCAGCTCACTGTGCCGTCCAGAAGCCCCTCGGGCAGCGTGTCGCGCCCACCGCCGAGGGCGTGGATGACCAGCGGCAAGGCAATCTGATCGAGCCAGGGATCAAAGCTCTGGGCGCAGAGCGCCACCGGGGGCGCGTCGCGGATCGCCAGCGCATATTCGAGAAACCTGGCCCCGAACACGCGGGGGCAGCTGTAAAAGAAATATCCCGCGTTGAAATAGAGATAGCGGCGCCAGTACCCATCGGGCTGTGACAGATCGAGCGAGCTTTCAAAGTCCAGTCCGAATTTATCGTAGAGCGATTTCCACAGGCCGCTGTAATCAGGTCCGTAGAGCTGCGGCTCTGGCCAAGTCCCTTCGCGGCGCAGCGACGCGCTGGGACGGTAGAAATCGAACGGGACCGCCCCCAGATCCCCGGTGATGAGCGTGTCAGTGTCGAAAAAGACGAAAGGTTCGCCCTCGGGCAGTGCGCCGAGCATCTCGATCTTATTGCCGAAGGGATAGGCGTCACCGAAATGGCTGCTTACGAAGGGAATGATCTCCGCACCCATCTCCGTCAGCGCTTCGCGCACTGGCTCGTTCTGGATGGTCGGATCCTTTTTCCAGAGCGGTCCGGCCTGCGGCTCCGCCACCAGCAACCGGCCTTTGAAATCAGGGCTCATGGCCCGGAGGGAGGCCACGAACAGCACTGCTTCGTAGGCAAGGCGACCCTGCTGGGCAACGATGACCACGTTGAACGGTTTGTCGGAGGGGCTCTTCGGTGCCATGCTCGATCCTCGGTTGCTCTTGTCCGCGACAAGACGCGTGTTTTTTTAAGGGCAGTATAGGCCGAATGGCTGCTTTTCAAAAGCAGCGTTTTAGACCCTTTCTACGGCTCCGGCGGGATGATGGACCTGCGCTGCGATTGGCAAAGATTCGACTGTTTAAATCGTCCATGAACTAAACATTAATGCGGTAGCGATGCCTGCGCTTACCGAAAGTATGGCCGCATTGTTGTGTTATCAATCCTGCCAAACACGGGCGATTGTGTAGGGTGTAAGCTGCCAACGTAGCAATCTTTCGGGACCGAGGGTCGCCTGTGATTACCCCGTTTTGCCAGACCAGGTTTTTCTGCAAGCGTTGCTACAGTTGGGGAATTCACTATGAGATCAAAAAACCGTCACCGTCAATCGCAGCTGTAATCCTACCGCGCGCCATCATATTGCCTGTGGCAAGCTCTCTTCGACACAGACAATCCAACGGGCTGTTACTGTGATCATGGCGGTGGTGACGCATTGATCCTCTTGGAGTGCAGCGCCAGCGCAGCCGCCGAATATACTGTGCATCGTAACACGATGATATTCACCTTCGACACGCTCCCCGGAGTGGTGAGCAGCAACATGCTCGACCTCAAGCAAACAGGTGGCGCCATCCAACTCTTTGATCTGGGGGAGGGCTAATCGACACTGGTGAGATTCCTGTGATCGACAACAATAGCAGCAAGAGCTGTTGACTAATAAGGATAGTTCCGTCGCGGCGAACGTACAGTTGACACGATCCGGCGCCGTGGCTGATTTGATCTAAATCCCACATTCGGGCGCTGGCGCGCACGATTGCAAGGGCGAGCGATATGACGTCGGCGATATCGTGGGTATTCCGGTGCGCCCGCTTGTGTCGAGCGATAAGTCTGACAAAGCGATCAGGGAAGCGGGCGCCGAGGACGACGAAATTCCTCTGACACATTCCGGCTATAAAAATCGCCTCTGGTGTCGTCGCGGGAGCGGCAGTTTTTTACATCTCAGCCTGTTGCTGAGACACGCACCGCATCCCGAGCCCGGGCAGCCCGTTCGCGTCTGTCTCAAAGCTGTCAACTTGTGATGAAAATGGTGGGCGACCCTGGAATCGAACCAGGCGTGCGTCTCCGCGAGGGAGTTACAGTCCCCTGCCACACCTTGCGGCCTGTCGCCCACTGGCGCGGTGATTACCTGCGGGTCTAGGGGGCGTCAACCTTTAAATCGGTCGTTTTGCGCGATCTCGGAAGGGGGCTTTTGCGTCCGGCAGGCGGTGATCTGCAGGGCAAGGCTTGGCGCGCTGGGTGCAAAGGGGTAGAGGGAGATCAGACGCGCCGCGAGAGGTGCAAAATCTGGGGGCCGCGATGAAAAAGCCGAAGTGGGTTGTGGAAAAGGAGCAGGGTAAAAAGGCCGAGGCGCGCGAGACGCTTTGGCTCTTTGGCCTGCATGCGGTGCGCGATGCGCTTATGAACCCCGCGCGCGAAAAGATCGCCATGATGGTCACGCCCAACGCATTGGCCAAGCTGGAGGATGCTGTGGCCGCAAGCGGGATCGTGCCCGAGGTCGTGGATCCGCGAAAGTTTCGCCCGCCGATCGATCAGGGCTCTGTGCATCAGGGCGTCGTGCTCGAAGTTAAACCGCTGGATTGGGGGCGGCTCGCAGACGTGTGCATCGGCAAGGCCGCGCCGCGCGTGATCATGCTCGACCGGGTCACCGATCCGCACAACGTCGGGGCGATCCTGCGCTCGGCGGAGGTGCTTGGCGCATCGGCCGTGATCGGAACCAAGCATCATTCGGCGCCGGAAACAGGTGCGCTGGCCAAGACGGCCTCCGGTGCGCTGGAACGGCAACCCTATCTCCGCATCCGAAATCTGGCGGACGGTATCCGCGAATTGCAGGATATGGGATATTATGTTCTGGGGCTGGATGGCGATGCAGAGCTGACAATCGAGGCGGCGGTCGCTGGCAAACGGGACCGCGCGATTGCCCTGGTGCTTGGGGCCGAGGGGCCCGGTTTACGCGAGAAAACCCGCGAGACGGTGGATGCATTGGTGCGCATTGACGCAGGCGGTGTGTTTGGCTCGCTCAACGTCTCAAATGCCGCTGCGATCGGCCTATATGCCACACGAGATCATTCGTAGGACCTGTCAGACCCGTAAGGAGGAAGGTCATCGCCCATCCGGCTAAAATTGCGACCTGCTGCCACTGCGGCACGCGCGCCATGCTGCGCCTCGATGCGGGGCACCATACCCTTACGTGCGGGGCCTGCGGTGCGCCGCTGAGCCAACTCAAGATGCTGCCCACCGCCGTACCCGCGCCGCGGCCTGCCGTTTCGCACCAGAAGCCTGCCGCGCCCAATCTGCGCTCGTTGCCAAAGGCTCGCGCTGCCAAGCCGGTCAAGCCACGCAAAAAGCGCAAGAGCCTGTTTCGGAGATTTGCCGAAGAAGCGTTCGATCTGGTCGAAGATATTCTGGATTGAGGGGTGCTGCTCGCGGCAGGCGAGGGCGCAAGGGCAGAGATATTTGCTCTACCGGCACAATGCCCGTTTACTTGGAAGACATGCTTCCCACTACCTGATGGTCTGTTCCGGGTCTGAATTGCCCGCACAGGTAAATTGTCCAGGTTCTCAATTTTTAATCTGCCTTTCACTCTTCGGGAGCTTTTTTTCTGGCGCCACGCAGCTTAGGAATGACATATGGAGTACAGTGACGCCTTCCTCAAAAATATTCTGACGCGCACCAAGCGGGTGGCCATCGTGGGTGTGTCCGATAACCCCGTGCGCGCGAGCTATTTCGTGGCGCGCTATCTAGGACTGCGAAATTTTGACGTGGTGCCGGTCAATCCGATGCTGGTGGGCAAGGTGCTTTTTGGCGTGCCTGTAGTCGCGTCGCTGCCTGATATCGACGGACCGGTCGATATGGTGGATATTTTTCGCCGCTCCGAGGCGGTGCCGGAGATTGTCGAGGAGGCGCTGGCCCGGTTTCCGGCACTTGGCACGATCTGGATGCAGATCGGCGTGGAGCATATGCAAGCTGCGGAGTTGGCAGAGGCGCGCGGCGTGGATGTGGTTCAGAACCGTTGCCCCAAAATCGAATACCAGCGTCTGTTCGGCGAGTTGCGCAAGGGCGGATTCGCGACTGGGATCATCTCGAGCAAGCTTTAAGGACTGTTTAAGAGTCGCTTCCGCAGGTGCCTGCAAAGCCTGTGCGACAAGCCTATTGGAAAAGTGAAATGTTCAGCGGGAGGCTTTTTCCGCAATGCCGGATTTTGCCTGCCGCTTTGCTAGCGTCTCCATCACGTCGGACAGCGGCACGTCGCGGGCCGCGAGCATCACCAGAAGATGGTAGAGCACATCGGCGGCTTCGGACGTCAGGGCGGTCTTGTCGTCCTTCACGGCCTCAATGATCGCCTCTATCGCCTCTTCCCCAAATTTTTCGGCGCATTTTTCCGGGCCTTTAGCCAGCAACTGGGCGGTCCAGCTGGAGGCGGGGTCGGCGCCTTTGCGGGCGAGAATGGTTGCGTAGAGTGCGTCGAGTGATCCGCTCGCGTTGGTCGGATGGGTCATGTGAGCCTCATGGGGATGCCTGCGGCGGCCATGTGCTGCTTGGCCTCGTGGATGGTGAATTCGCCGAAGTGGAAGATGGACGCGGCGAGCACGGCCGATGCGCCTCCTTCGATCACGCCGTCGACCAAGTGATCGAGCGTGCCGACACCGCCGGACGCGATCACCGGCACGCTCACCGCATCGGAGATGGCGCGGGTGAGTGGCAGGTTGAAACCTGCGCGCGTGCCGTCGCGGTCCATCGACGTCAGCAGGATTTCGCCCGCGCCCTTTTCCATCATGGTGATTGCAAATGCGACCGCGTCGATGCCGGTGGGTTTGCGTCCGCCGTGGGTGAAGATCTCCCATTTCCCGGGGCTTACGGTTTTTGCGTCGATGGCGGCAACGATGCATTGGCTGCCGAATTGATCGGCGGCACGGGCCACAACATCGGGATCGGCTACTGCGGCAGAATTAAAGCTGACCTTGTCGGCGCCGGCCAGCAGAAGGGCGCGGACATCGGCCGCCGTGCGGACACCGCCGCCGACTGTCAGGGGGATGTAGCAGTGCTCGGCAGTGCGCCGCACCAGATCGAACATGGTGCCACGGTTTTCATGGGTCGCGTGAATGTCCAGAAAGCATAGCTCGTCCGCGCCCGCGGCATCGTAGGCAATCGCGGCATCGACAGGATCCCCCGCATCGCGTAGGCCGACGAAATTCACGCCCTTGACCACACGGCCATCGGCGACGTCAAGACAGGGGATGATGCGGGTTTTGAGCATGGATTTATGTACCGTGGGTGCAGGCGGGGGGCAAGCGGCAGGATCTTGGGTTTAGTTGGCTAAATGAAGGGTCAATCGCGCAATTCTGAGAGAGCGTCGGCGAGATTGATAGCTCCGTCATAGAGCGCGCGGCCGGAGATGGCGCCGCTGATGACTCCGGTTGCCTTGAGCGCGCGCAAATCGGCCAGCGAGGAAACACCGCCAGATGCGATCACAGGGATGTTTACCGCGCGGGCGAGTGCTGCGGTGGCGTCGATGTTGGGGCCGCCCATGGCACCATCGCGCAAGATGTCGGTGTAGATGATTGCGGCCACGCCAGCGTCCTGAAACGATTTTGCGAGATCAGTGACCATGACGTCGGTTTCCTCCGCCCAGCCCTTGGTGGCCACACGGCCGTTGCGGGCGTCGATGCCGACGGCGACCTGGTTCGGGAAGGCGCGCGCGGCCTCGTGCACCAGATCGGGGTTTTCCACTGCAACGGTGCCGAGGATTACGCGGGCGAGGCCCTTGTCGAGCCAGCGCTCGATGGTGGCCATATCGCGAATGCCGCCGCCGAGTTGTGCTGGCACTTTGCACCGTTTCAAAATCGCTTCGACAGGGGCCGCGTTGACCGGGCTGCCTGCGAAAGCGCCGTTGAGATCGACCAGATGCAGCCAGGTGCAGCCCGCGTCTACAAAGGCCTGCGCCTGTGCGGCGGGATCGTCGTTGAACACGGTCGAGCGGTCCATGTCTCCATGCACGAGGCGCACGGCTTGGCCGTCTTTGAGGTCGATGGCGGGATAGAGGAGCATGTGCGGCGGCCTTTGTAATGGACTTATGGCGGTTTTGCACGGAATCGGACGGGGTGCAACGCGACCTGACGTCAAGCTTGCCTGAGCGGGATATCACGGGCCATGCTCGCAGGCAGGTTTTGGGAGGAACATATATGAAAACGGTTTTATTGTCGGTGACTGCGTTGATCAGCTTGGCCGCTGCGGCTTGGGCGGATCCGGTGGAGGGCACTTGGAAAACGCAGGTTGATGATGGCGCCTACGCCCATGTGAAAATGGGCATGTGCGGCGCGGCGCTGTGTGGGACCATCGCGCGTACGTTCAATGCGGGAGGGGAATATAAATCCGAGAATATCGGTAAGCAGCTGGTATGGGACATGGCCCCTGCGGGCGGCGGCGATTACGCTCGGGGTAAAATCTGGCAGCCCTCGACTGGCAAGACCTACCGCTCCAAGATGACGCTATCGGGCAACACCCTCAATGTGTCCGGCTGCGTTGGCCCGATCTGCAAAAAGCAGACGTGGAACCGGGTGAACTGAGCCAGCTTCGTGTTTTGCAAGGGCCTGCCGGAGCTCTGCAAAAATAACATATCTCAAATCAGATGAAATGATGTATTCTGAGGCCGTGTTTGTGTACGTGCTGCTGCGGCACGGGCCTGGATGCGCCTGGGGTTGGAGATATGAAGAGAGTATTGATCCTCGCCGTCTTGGCGATGGTTTGCAGTTTGGGGACTGCGAAAGCGGATGTGCCGATCGGGCTTTGGCAAAGCCCGCCGGACTCCCGGGGCGTGGTGATGCATGTGCGCACGCGCTCATGTGGCGGTGGCATTTGCGGTCAGATCGAACGGGTCAAGAACCGTCAGGGCTATGATGCGCCTTCGCGGGCGGTGGGTCGGCGGGTGCTGGTTAATCTGGTGCCTGAAGGCGATGGCAGCTTTGCAGGGCAGGTCTGGGAGCCGTCGGGGAACCGAATGCTGCGCGCCAGGATGCAGGTGCAAGGCAATATCATGCGCCTTGAGAACTGCAGCGATGAGGATTGCCGCAGCGAGATCTGGCGCCGGCTCCGTTAGGGCTTCCAGCGCAGGAAGTTCGTGATCATGCGCAGACCGGTGGTCTGACTTTTCTCGGGGTGGAACTGCATCCCGATCATGTTGTCGCGTCCGATGACCGCCGTTACATCGCTGGCATAATCCACATGGGCGAGGCGCTGGGCCGGGTCGGTGACAGCCATGTGGTAGCTGTGGACAAAATACGTGTGATCGCCGGTGTGGATTCCGTCGAACACGGGGTGGGGCGCGTCGAGCACCAGATCGTTCCAGCCCATGTGCGGCACTTTTAGCGCCGGATCGGCCGGGGTGATTTTGGTAACTTCGCCTCTGATCCAATCGAGGCCTTCGGTATCCTCGTATTCGCGGCCCCGCGTGGCCATAAGCTGCATGCCTACACATATGCCGAGGAAGGGCCGTGCCTTGACCTCAACCGCGTCGATCATCGCAGCGTAGATTCCGCTTTTGCCTTTTAAGGCGGCCATGCAGGCCGGAAAGGCGCCATCCCCGGGCAGCACGATCCGGTCGGCGCGCGCGATAACGTCCGGGTCAGCGGTCACGATGACCTCACCGGCGTCCGCCTCCCGTGCCATGCGCTCAAAGGCTTTATGTGCGGAATGCAGATTTCCGCTCTCGTAGTCGATGATCGCGGTGAGCATCTACAGCATGCCCTTGGTTGAGGGGATCGCGTCAGATTTGCGTGGATCGCTCTCGAGGGCATCGCGCAGCGCGCGGGCCACCGCTTTGAATGCAGCCTCGGCGATATGGTGGCTGTTGAGGCCGTGCAGCTGGTCGACGTGCAGAGTGATGCCGCCGTGGGTGGAGAGTGCTTGAAAAAATTCGCGGACGAGCTCAGTGTCGAATGTACCGATTTTGGCTGTGGGCAGATCGACGTTCCAGACCAAAAAGGGGCGGCCTGACAGATCGAGCGCCGCGCGCACCAGTGCGTCGTCCATCGGCAGTAGGCAGGCGCCGTAGCGGTTGATCCCGCGCTTGTCACCGACAGCCGCCGAGAGGGCCTGGCCCAGAGCAATGCCCACATCCTCGACCGTGTGGTGATCGTCGATGTGCACATCGCCTGTGCACCGCACCGTGATGTCGATGAGGGCATGGCGCGAGAGCTGGTCGAGCATGTGGTCGAAGAAGCCGACGCCGGTTTTGTTATCGTAAACCCCCGTGCCATCGAGGTTTAACTCGACGCTGATATCGGTTTCAGCGGTGGTTCGGGTGATGGTTGCCGTGCGCATGGGGTGCTCCGTCTTTGGGTTGCGTCCTTATACCACCGCCGCGTCGCGCGCCAAGGGCCGATCAGGGATTGCGATGTACAGGCCTTCGTGACAGCCTAAAGGTGACGCCACGACAGGAGCCGTCCGTGAGTACATGTGTTTTCATACAGATCCGCTGCCGCCCCGGCACGACCTATAAGGTCGCCGAGGCTATTTCATTGCGCGAGATCCACTCTGAGCTTTATTCGACCTCCGGCGAGTATGATTTGTTGATGAAGGTCTACATCCCGAGCGCGGCGGATGTGGGGGTCTATATCAATGACAACCTGCTTGATATCGAGGGGATCGAGCGATCTCTGACCACCATGACTTTCAAGGTGTTTTGATGCGCGTGCTTGCTGTGATGCTGATGCTTGTGGCGGGGCCCGCTCCAGCGGCGCAACGTATTTACGAGGGCAGTGAGGCCTCTGCGATCCGCTGTGCCAATATGATGGCCATGACGGGCGTGACCCTCAACCAAGCGGGGCTGATGGGTGATCCTGAAAAAGATGTTCTGATCGGGATCTCCATTCTGATCCTCGAGCGCCACGTGAGCGGCACTTGGGCCGAAAAAAAGCGCGCCATGGAGGCGATGCGCGACAGGCGCGACGTTGATGCGACGCTCAACGATTACCAGCGCCACGCGCCGCTCTGCCTCAAGCGATTCCCGATCAACTGAACGCGACAGCACCTGCAGCAACTCCGCCGCCTCAATTTAGACCAAGGCTGCGCCCGGTCTTCCATTGCATCAGAAGGGCCGATACGCAGCCCGCGCGGGGACTGTACGATTGTCTTTATGGGGACCTCGCTTAAAGCAGCAGGCCTCCTATCGTAAAGCCATGCGCTACCGCGAGATCGATTTCAGATTGTGTGGTGGGGCGGTAGGAGATGAATTCGCCGTGGGTGCACGGCTGCAGGTCAAGTGCCGCGATGAGCGCCGCATCGTAATGGCCTGACAGCAGTAAGAGCCCCTCATGTGCCAGATGATCGCGCGTGCCCTTGCCGCCATCGCTTCGGATGCGGCGCATGAAATCGTGCTGCTGGGCGACCGCCTCGACAACGTCGCGGGCGATGGGCCTGTTCTGGATCTCGCGAAAAAGCGCCGCCATCCGGTGATTTCCCGCCCGTCCGCGAAAGATGCGCGCGACGGTATCGGCAGGTACGGTGCGCCAGAAATTGGGCGGGTAGGGATGATCGCGCAGCAGCCAGAGGATATGCGTGAAACCTTCTGCGCTCACGGTCCGCTTGGCATCCTTGTTCTGGCCTTGGGTCAGATACGCGCGCTTTGCTACGATCAGGCCCAGATAGCACAGCGCGCGCGCCTCGTCGGCAGCCACGAGGATGCAGGGTGCGTCCACCGCTTCGGTGGGGATCATCCAGTTGCCACCCATTGTATTCTTGATGTCCACGTCATAGCCCCGGATCACGCAATCGAGCCGACCCTTCGGCAGATCCAGTAGCGCGCGCAATTCGATCTCGACCCGCGTGCCAATGTAGGTTTTCTCGGTTTTTTCCAGTTCCTCGTATGAGCGACGCCCGGTCTTTGGTGTCATGATCACATCATCGACGCAGGCGCGCAGCATCGCGGCAAAGTTCTTGCCCAGAGCTTCGGCACCGCCCGCCCGCGCGGTGATCTCGGCGGCGATCGTGCTCAGAAGTGCATGATCGGGGTGATCTGTCGTGACACAGCTTTGGGGGACGTGCTGTTTCATGCAAGCGCTCTCAGCCGCTGATGCTGTGCAGCATTCGTTTGCGCAGCGCGCGGGCGATCTGGGCTGAGACGGCTTGCGCCACCGGGGGCGGAAAGGCGTTGCCAACCTGCCGGTAGGCGTTGGTTTTGGCGCCGGTGAAGTGCCAGTCGTCGGGAAAGCCCTGAATGCGCGCGACCATGGGCACGGTCAGGCGCGGCATGCCGTTGTGAAACGGATCCGGTGCTTCGGGCGCAATGGTGCGCCCCTCGACGCCCAGTGTGGCCCATGCAGCGCGGGCGCGCGTGGGGCCAAGATCGGGGCCGCCGTGTTTTTTGGATCCGCCCACTATGGTCGGCGCGATCTCATCGGCCTTAAGCGCCCAATCCTCGGCGCCGCGCCAGCCGCGCGCGGCCATCAGATCGCGCAGCGTCTCGCCCACGGTCGGTGGGTTGTGGGGGTTGGGCTCAGGCCAGTCGAAAAGATCGGCGCGGTCGTGTCGCATCGCGACGATCACAACGCGTGGGCGCAGCTGCGGCACGCCAAAATCGGAGGCATTGAGCAGGCGCCAGTCGGTCCGGTAGCCCAACTTGTCGAGCTGGCTTTTCAGGCGCTCGCGGTAGTCGTGGAACACCGCCCCTAGAAAGCCGCGCACGTTCTCGATCATCACGGCGCGGGGCTGCGCATCGGCGATGATGTCGATGGCATCGTTGAACAAATTACGCTCGTCACGCTCTCCGAGTTGCTTGCCTGCGACGGAAAAGGGCGGACAGGGCAGGCCGCCCGCGAAAAGGTCAATACCTTTGAATTCGGAAGCGCGTTCCTTGAACAGCACCATATCCTCTTCGAGCACGCGCCAGGCTGGCCGGTTGTGGCGCAGGGTGGCGCAACAGTGTTTGTCGATCTCCACGAGGGCCGTGTGATCAAAGCCCGCCGCTTCCAGCCCCAACGCTTGGCCGCCTGCACCGGCGCATACTTCGAGTGATGTCAGTGCCATGCCCGCTCCCCGTTCGGCGCCCGCGTGGAAATTCCCGCACCCGCCTCGCTTTCTTAAGCGCAACAGGGCGGCATGGCAACGCGGTCTAGATGCCGGGCGCCGGTCCTAGCGAGGCGCGGATTTGCACGCTGGTTGTCAGTTCCGTTGGGGGCTCCTGCGGCGCGCCTTCCACCATCGCGATGAGAGCTTGAGCGGCCTTCCGGCCCATTTCGCGGTGGGGTACATGAACGGTCGTGAGGGCGGGTGTGACGATGCGGGCAAGCTCAATATCGTCAAATCCGGTGACGGAAACATCGCCGGGAACGTTGAGGCCCAAGTCGGCAGCGGCGCACAACGCACCTGCTGCGAGCACGTCATTGCCACACATCACGGCAGTCGGGGGTACGCGTGCCCGCATCAGCGTCGTCATCGCGACCTCGCCGGTCTCTATGCCGTAAGCGGTCTCGATCACTTGGAGGCTGTCCTCCGCCAAGCCCTGTGCGCGTAGCGCATCGCGCACGCCCGCAACGCGGTCTGCGGCGCGGTCGTTGCCCCGCTGATGGGCGGAGATCATGGCAATCCGGCGGTGCCCCTGTGCGATCACTGCGCCTGCGAGCTGTGCCATGGCGCCCCGATTGTCGAAGCCGATGGCCGCTCTTGCATCGTGTCGCGCGTAGGCCCACGTGACGATCGCGGGCACGCCTTGCTGCGCGAGATAGCTGTAGAGTGCCGGGTCGCGGTCGTAACCGATCAGCAGCAGACCATCGGCACCACGTGCGACGAGCGCTTTGATCTGCTCCTTTTCGACCCGGGCATCATACGCGGTGCTGGAAACCAGCAGCGTGTACCCGCGCGCATGCAGCTCCTCCTGAAAGGCCTGTAGGCCACGGGCGAAAATGGCGTTTTCCATCGTGGGAACGATGGCGCCGATGGTGAACGTGCGCTTGGCCGCCATGACCCTCGCGCCGAAATTGGGAGTATAGCCCAGCTGCTCTACCGCCTCCATCACCCGCGTGCGTGTTTCGGCCACGACCCGTTCGGGGCTGTTAAGGCATCGCGATACTGTCGCGGTCGAGACACCTGCCTTGCGTGCCACGTCTTGTAGGGTCGGCGTGGAATGGGAAGATGGCATATCTGGTTCGGGCCTTTCCAAACACGGGCTGGATAGAGGCATCCTGCACTGAAAAGCAGCATCCTTTAAGGGGGGTTGTTTCCATTGATGTAAGCGCTTGCATTTGCCGATTGCAAGCGGATAGGATTTTTACAAACTCCTGCACCGATCCGCCGTGCGCGTTGGTCGTATCGTGCTTCGGGACGGATTGACCTGCAATTTCATGCACTGCGCCAAGCAGCCATGATCGCTAGGATTGAGACTAGGACACAGAGATATGACCCGTGAATACCTGAAAAAAGCCACGCTGAACGCTGCGTCCGACGCCACCGAGACCCACGAGATCGTCAAGGCGATCCTCGCCGACATCGAGGCAGGCGGAGATGCAACGGCTCTGGAGTATGCAAAAAAGTTCGACCGGTACGAGGGCAATGTCATTCTGACAGCACAGCAGATAAAAGAAGCCTGCGCGCTGGTGCCCGAAAAGCTCAAGGCGGACATCCGCTTTGCGCATGATAATGTGAAACGCTTCGCACAGATGCAAAAAGCAACCGTTTGCGATGTGGAACTGGAGATCGTGCCGGGCCTGATCGCGGGGCAGAAAGTGATCCCGGTCAATGCTGCGGGCTGTTACGTGCCCGGCGGGCGCTACAGCCATATCGCGAGCGCCATCATGACCGTTACGACAGCATCGGTGGCTGGCTGCAAGCACATCACTGCCTGCTCGCCGCCGCGTCCCGATACCGGCATCAACCCCGCGATTGTCTACGCTGCGCATATCTCCGGTGCCCACAAGATCATGGCGATGGGCGGTGTACAGGGCGTGGCCGCAATGACCTTCGGTCTGTTCGGCCTGCCACCGGCCAATATTCTTGTAGGACCCGGCAACCAGTTCGTGGCGGAGGCCAAACGGATCCTGTTCGGCCGTGTGGGCATCGACATGATCGCAGGTCCGACCGACAGTCTCATCCTCGCCGACGAGAATGCCGACGCTCACATCATCGCGACCGATCTGGTCTCACAGGCCGAGCACGGCTATAATTCGCCCGTCTGGCTCGTCACGGACGATGCCGCGCTGGCGCGAAGGGTAATCGAGATGGTTCCCGATTTGATCGCCGATCTGCCGGAACTTAACCGCCAGAACGCGTTTGCTGCATGGCGCGATTTTGCAGAAGTGATCGTGTGTGCGGACCGCGAAGGCATGGCCGCCTGCTCGGATGACTACGCCCCCGAGCACCTCACGGTCCAGGCAGCGGATCTGGACTGGTGGCTCGAGCGGCTCACCTGCTACGGCTCGTTGTTTCTGGGGGAGGAGACTACGGTTTCGTATGGCGACAAGGCCTCGGGCACCAATCATGTGCTGCCCACCTCGGGGGCAGCTGGCTACACTGGGGGCTTGTCCGTGCACAAATACATGAAGGTCGTCACCTGGCAGCGCGCCACCCGGGAGGGATCCAAGGGTGTGGCGCAGGCCACCGCGCGCATCAGCCGACTGGAGGGAATGGAGGGCCACGCCCGCGCCGCAGACGTGAGGCTGGCGAAATACTTTCCTGGCGAGAATTTTGATCTGTCCGCCGATGGATAATCTGCGACACATGTTCGATCCTGCAGGCTGTATTGCCTGCGTCACGGGTGTGCGGTCGCGCAGGACATGCCCTTTCCGCTCGTCGCCGGTGCGGTTCGCTTTTACCCTCCGGCCGCAGGGACGGCCTGCGGGCCGCAAATCATCCTGATCCCCGTGGTGCAGAGCCGACGAGACACATTGATACCATCAAAATTTAACGAAAAGGCCCTCATAAGATGAACATCGACAAGAAGATCACCGATGATCTTGTCGCAAACGGCATTTCTTTTGTCACGACCGTGCCCTGCAAGCAGCTCGCCGGTGTGATCGAGGAGATCGACGCGCGCGACGAGATCTTCCATATCCCCTCCAACAAGGAGGACGAGGGCATGGGCCTGTGCGCGGGTGCCTTCATGGGCGGCAAACGCCCTGCGATCATCATGCAAAACACGGCGATCGGGGTCACGATCAACACTCTGGCGACGTTGATCCAGTACTACCGGATGCCACTACCGATGCTCATCTCTTATCGGGGAGAGCTGCGTGAACCCGTCGCCTGTCAGGTGGAAATGGCGATCCATACCAAAGCCTTGCTGGCCGAGATGAATGTGCCGACCTATCATTTTCACCACCAGCGCGACGTAGAAGAACTCGACGCAATCCTGAAATATACCTTCATGTGCAACAAACCGGTCGCAATCCTGACCGATGCCAACTTCTGGGGAGGCTACGGAGACCAATGATCCGCTCTGAAATCCTGCGCGATATCGCGCCCATCCTTCGCGATCAATTGGTCATCTGCAACATTGGCCTGCCCAGCCAAGAGCTGCATATGATCGACGATCAACCCACCAACTTTTACATGCTGGGTACGATGGGTCTTTCGTCTTCCATTGGTCTGGGTCTGGCTTTGTCACAACCCAAAACGGTTATTTCCATTGACGGGGACGGGTCCGTTCTAACCAACCTCGGCACCCTGCCCACCATCGCCAACAACGTGGCCGACAACTACATCCTGCTGATCATCGACAACGGATCTTATGGCTCAACCGGCGATCAACCAACCTATGCAGGCAAGAAGACCAAGCTCGAGAAGGTCGCCGAGGCATGCGGCTGCGAGAACGTCGTCGTGTGCGGTGGCAAGGACACTGGCAAAGCGCTTCAAGCGGCGATTGATAGCAAAAAGATGACCGTAATTGTGGTGAAATGCGACAGCGGAAACATCAAGCTGCCGGTGATCACGATGGATCCCGTTGTGATCAGGGACCGGTTTATGAAGGCTGTCAGCGCGTAAATAGCGTCCTTAGGGACCTCGGAACAGGGTGGCGCTGAAAAGTGCCGCCTTTTTTGTTGTGACGCGCTTGAGAGTCAGGAACTGCTGAAGTTGGTCGCGCTCTCATCCTCGGGTGTCTCTCGCTTTCCAATCATCGTTTGGTCCTCCCGAAAACGGGATAATTATATTACGAAAGGTGAACTACTTCAGTGGCGGCATTCCACCGAACTGTTCTTCGCGACATCAAATTTTTCTTCTGTTGGATTAACCAAAAAACTTACCAACGTACGAATCTCTTCTTTTTCTATACGCACTGGAATCTCAAATAGTTCTATTCCAGCTTCGCACAAAGCCTGCCGCTTTATCGCGTCACTTCGTTCAGCACGTTGTCGGCCTTTGTCGTTAAAACCATAATGACCTTTACCCTGATATTCAACGACACCCACCACCTCATTTGACCCGTTCACCACCACAAAGTCGGCACGTTTCGAGTTAACCGACATATAGCGATTGAAGCTCTTGTTCGCTAAAAATGCACCATATGACACTTGGGACATGACTGCCCAACCATGCGGCACTTCGGCCAACAGGTAACGGTATAAGACTGCTTCCGGCTTGTTCATCAATTTGCGCCGGGTGAAGTCTGGAGCAAAAACTTGCTTCCTGCGATACCGGAGACAAAATCCAGAAATTACAAAACAGGCAAATAGCAAAAAGAGAATATCAGCAGTCATTCTTTCGTTCCTCTAACGGGCGAACACGACCTAATCGCAGGCACCACATAGTGCGGCCTCGTAGCCATCAGGAATTTCCTCCATAAGTGGCGTGCCGCAATGGATGCAGGTATTGCCACTCACGGAAGAAACTCCGGTGTCTGTGTGGCCTTGCCACTTGGTGCGGCGATCCTCGTGCCATGCAGCACGTTCCTTATCGGTGAAGCTATTGTTTGTTGTCACATGTATCTCCTACAGCGGTAGCCGAAACCTTTTGGCGCGTGCCTACAGCCAGCAATATCAAGGCTTTCCAGCTCAAACTATAATTTGTCTATGTGGCAGAATTGGGGTTCATGGCTTATGTTTACACGTCTTGATGGTACGAGAGCGGTCCCCAATAACTTTTCCTTCTGACCGTTCACAAACGACGTATTGTTGAACGGTACGCCGAAGCGGACATCGGTGCAGACCGCAGCGAAGGTCCGCAATCCGCCCTTCGTTACATAGCGGAACCGATACTTGAAGTCAGTGGAAGCTTGCTCAAGTCTGAAGGTGCGGGCGTAGCTCAGAGGTAGAGTAAAACTGCAAAAGCTCTGCTTTGAGCACCATGCCAACAATACGTTCACACTCACGACTGTGAACGCTAGACAAACTCAGTGTCCATAAACGAAACAAGAGCTACAGTTTTCACTGTAACTCTTTGTTTTTTCTTATGTCTAACTGGAGCGGGCGAAGAGATTCGAACTCTCGACCCTAACCTTGGCAAGGTTATGCTCTACCCCTGAGCTACGCCCGCATCAGTTAGTGGGGGTGATTTAGCCCTCTGTGCCTGAGGCCGCAAGGGGTAATTTCAACTGTCGAGCAAAAACTTGTATCTATTCCCGCACAGGCCTGCGCGGGGTCTGTGCAGGTTGAAACCGACATCGCCTATTCCAACTCTACCAGCAAATCCTTGGCATCAATCTGGCCGCCGGGAGCGACATGGACGGCTTTCACAATCGCATCCCGCTCTGCGTGCAGGCCGGTTTCCATCTTCATGGCCTCAATGGTCAGCAACAGATCGCCCGCCTTGACCGGCGCGCCCACAACCGCGCCGACAGAGGCCACGACCCCCGGCATCGGCGCACCGATGTGATTGGGGTTGCCCGCTTCCGCTTTGGGCCGCGCCTGGGTGGTGGCTTTGACCAGACGGTTTGGCACGCGGATCACGCGCGGCTGGCCGTTGAGCTCGAAGAACACCTTTACCTCGCCGTCTTCATTTGTCTCCCCGATCGTTTGCAAGCGGATTTCAAGCGTCTTGCCGGGGTCGATTTCGGCGGCGATCTCCTCGCTCGGCTCCATCCCGTAAAAGAACGTCGGCGTGGGCAGGGTGCGCACCGGACCATACATCTCGTGCCGCGCGCGGTAATCGGTGTAGACTTTGGGATACATCAGGTAGCCCGCCAGATCCTCGTCGTCGATCTCCATACCGTCCAGCTGTTCGGAAAGCTCCTTGCGCGTCGCCTCCAGATCGACGGGGGCCAGATGGGCGCCGGGTCGGTCGGTGTTGGGCTTCTCGCCCTTGAGCACTTTCTTGACGATCCCTTCGGGAAAGCCGCCGGGAGGCTGGCCCAGATTGCCGCGCATCATGTCGATCACCGAATCCGGGAAGGACACGTCTGTTGCCGGATCCTCGACCTGCGCGCGGGTGAGGCCCTGGCTCACCATCATCAGGGCCATGTCGCCGACAACTTTGGAACTGGGCGTGACTTTCACAATATCGCCGAACATCTGGTTCACGTCGCGGTAGGTGCGTGCGACCTCGGGCCAGCGGTCGTCGAGGCCAAGGGAGGCCGCCTGTGACTTGAGATTGGTGAATTGCCCGCCGGGCATCTCGTGCAGATACACCTCTGAGGAGGGGGCCTGCATGCCTGTCTCGAACGCGCGGTACTGGTGGCGGACGTCCTCCCAGTAATCGGATATTTCGCGCACGGCGTTGATGTCGAGCCCGGTATCACGGTCGGTATGGCGCAGGGCCTCGACAACTGAGCCTAACGTCGCCTGAGAGGTATTGCCGGAGAAGGCATCCATTGCGCAGTCCACTGCATCGACGCCTGCCTCACTTGCGGCGAGGATCGTTGCGGTGGCGATGCCCGCAGTATCGTGGGTATGGAAGTGGATCGGCAGGCCGATCTCGGATTTCAGCGCCCGCACCAGTTGGCGCGCCTGCGCGGGCTTGAGCAGCCCCGCCATGTCCTTCAGCCCGAGCACATGCGCGCCCGCAGCTTTTAGATCCTTGCCCATCGCGACATAGTATTTCAGATCGTATTTTGCGCGGTCAGGATCGAAGATATCGCCGGTATAGCAAATCGTGCCTTCGCAGACCTTGCCCGCCTCCTGAACAGCATCCATCGCCACGCGCATGTTTTCGACCCAGTTGAGGCTGTCGAAGACGCGGAATACGTCCACGCCGCTGCTGGCGGCGGTTTTCACGAAATGCTGCACCACATTGTCGGGGTAATTGGTATAGCCTACGCCATTGGAGGCGCGCAGCAGCATCTGGGTCATGATGTTGGGCATCCGCTCGCGGATATCGCGCAGACGCTGCCACGGGCATTCCTGCAAGAAGCGGTAGGCCACATCGAAGGTCGCGCCGCCCCAACATTCCACCGAGAAGAGCGTGGGCAGATTGGCGGCATAGGCAGGCGCCACCTTGATCATGTCATGGCTGCGCATGCGGGTGGCAAGGAGACTCTGGTGGCCGTCGCGCATAGTTGTGTCGGTGATGAGCAACTGGCGCTGTTGCCCCATCCAGTCGGCCACGGCCTGCGGGCCTTTTTGCTCCAGCAGATTGCGTGTGCCCATCATGGGCTCCGCGCGGTTTTCGGGAGGCTGGGGCGCGCGGGTGGTGGCGGGGGGCAGGGGCTTGTTCTTGGTCTCGGGGTGCCCGTTGACGGAGATATCGGCAATATAGGTCAGCACTTTGGTGCCACGGTCCTGCCGGGCCTTGAAGCTGAACAGATCCGGCGTCTCGTCGATGAATTTGGTGTGGTATGTGTTGTCGAGGAAGGTGGGATGCTTGAGCAGGTTTTCCACGAAGGCGATGTTGGTCGAGACACCGCGAATACGGAATTCGCGCAGGGCGCGATCCATGCGCGCGATGGCCTGTTCGGGTGTCTGCGCCTTCGCCGTGACCTTGACCAGCAGGCTGTCGTAGTAGCGGGTGATCACCCCGCCGGAATAGGCTGTGCCGCCGTCGAGGCGGATGCCCATGCCAGTCGCCTCGCGGAACGCCGTGATCCGGCCATAGTCCGGGATAAAATTGTTGAGCGGATCTTCAGTGGTAATACGCGTCTGGAGCGCGTGGCCTTGCAGCTGGATATCCGCCTGAGAGGCCTTGCCTGTGGCCTGCGCCAGCGTCTTGCCCTCTGCGATGAGGATCTGCGCCTGAACGATGTCGATTCCGGTCACTTCCTCGGTGACCGTATGTTCGACCTGAACGCGTGGGTTCACTTCGATGAAGTAGAATTCCTCGGTTTCCATGTCCATCAGGAACTCGACAGTGCCCGCACATTCATAATTCACATGTGCACAGATCTTGCGGCCCAGTTCGCAGACATGGGCGCGCTGCTCTTCCGTAAGGTAAGGGGCGGGTGCGCGCTCGACCACCTTCTGGTTGCGCCGCTGGACCGAGCAATCGCGCTCGTACAGATGATAGATCTCGCCATGGCTGTCGCCGAGGATCTGCACCTCGACATGGCGCGCCTTGAGGATCATCTTTTCCAGATAGCCCTCACCATTCCCGAAAGCGGCTTCCGCCTCGCGCCGCCCCTCGCGGACTTTATCTTCCAGTTCACTCTCGTTCTGGATCGGGCGCATACCGCGCCCACCGCCGCCCCACGATGCCTTTAGCATGAGTGGATATCCGACCTCGGCAGCTTCCTTCTTGATCGCTTTCATATCATCGCCCAGCACTTCCGTGGCGGGGATTACGGGCACGCCCGCGGCCATGGCCACGCGCCGCGCGCTCGCCTTGTCCCCGAGCGCGCGCATTGTTTCCGCCTTGGGGCCGATGAAGGTGATGCCGTTTTGTGCGCAGGCGTCCACGAAGTCGGGGTTCTCGCTCAGCAGGCCGTAACCGGGATGGATCGCGTCCGCGCCGCTGGCCTTGGCGACGCGGATAATCTCATCGATGCTGAGATAGGCCGCGACCGGCCCCAGATCCTTGCCGATACGGTACGCCTCGTCCGCCTTGAAACGATGCAGCCCCAGCTTGTCCTCTTCAGCAAAGACCGCGACGGTGGTTTTCCCCATCTCGTTGGCGGCGCGCATGATGCGAATGGCGATCTCGCCCCGGTTGGCGATGAGGATTTTGCGGAAGTCGGTCATGAAGGCAGGCCCTGTCTTATGTAAGTATCCCCAATTTGTAGGCGCAAGCGGGGCCCCGCCGCAATGCGTGTGACTGGGTAGAGTTCAGGTTTTGTCCTTTATTTCGATGCGGAGGGGCTCCAATGGCGGCGAGTGTTGAATCTATTGGCGAATGTCCCGCCCTATCGGGGGCGCTACTCCGCGATATTGAGACAAGTCTAAAAACACAGGGCAGGAGAGCAACATCTGGAAGTGTTTGGATCTCCCATGGCGTGGGCACTCCGCTGGCGGCGATGCGTGCGTGTACCGCCCCTGGTCCTTTACAGGCCAGAGAAGTCCAGCGGGGAGGTCAACTCAGTTTTAGAAACATTTTGTGAGCGCCGCCGAACAAACAGGCCTGTGTGAATAAGGCGGTTGCGACCAACAGATACACTTCGCTTGATGCTTTAACTATGAATTTCAATATTCTGATTTAAAATGCAATAATGTAGATTTATGCGGTTGGGAAGACGTCTGTAAATGTGTCGAAACTGAAACCCGTTGCACCAGTCATGGCAAGTGATGCTTTACGCGCAAGCGCTACTCGAGCCGAATTGGTTCGGGCAACTCCGACAGGGTGCGGGCGCCGAGCTGGCCCATGTTCGCGGCCATATCCTTGGCCATAATATCGATCAGATGTGCGGGTCCCTGCGCCCCGAGCGCACCCAAGGCAAAGTGGAACGCCCGGCCCAGCATCACGAAATCCGCTCCAAGCGCCAGCGCACGCAGAATATCCAGACCGCCCTCAATTCCGCTGTCGAAGACGATCGGCAGTTTGGTCGCCGCGCGGATCTGTGGCAGCGTCTCGATCGCGGCGGGCGCCCCGTCAAATTGGCGGCCTGCGTGGTTGGAAACCCAGATGCCATCGACGCCCATCCCCTCGAGCCGCACGGCGTCCTGCGGCTGCAACACGCCCTTGATCAGGAAATCGCCCTCCCACTCTTGGCGCAGCCAGCCGACATAATCCCAGTCGGGAGCAGTGCGCAGCAGATAGCCCATATGCGCGGTGGGCGAGAGGCTTTTCGTCTCTGCAGTCGCGTATTTATCGAGGCCGCGCATGTGGGGCATGCCGCGTTGAGCCATGCCCATCGCCCATGCGGGGCGTGTCGCCACCTGCGCCAGCAGGCGTGGTGTGAGGCGCGGCGGATTTGTCAGGCCGGAGCGAACCTGGCGCTCGCGACGGCTCGCCACGGGGACGTCCACCGTGAGGATCAAAGTGTTGAATCCCGCCGCCTTGGCGCGCGCCAGCATATCGCGCCGGATGTCAGCATCGCGCGGCGGATACATTTGGAACCAGGCATGCTCGCCCAGATGGGGGCCGATGTCCTCCGGGCTTTGCGTGGCGACCGTAGAGATGCTGTAGGGAATGCCGGCGGTGGCCCCGGCACGCGCCAGATGCCCTTCCGCATCGGGCCACATGAGGCCGGACATGCCGATCGGAGCAATGCCGAACGGCAGGGGCATCTTTCGTCCCATGAACGTGGTGCTCAGGTCGGCGGTGAATTCGCCGTGCAGGATCGACGGCATCATGCCGATACGGTCGAGGCCTTTGCGGTTGCGGGCTTTCGTCGCCTCATCTCCGGTGCCGCTGTCGAGGTACTCCCAGACGAAGGGGGGAATCCGCTTTTTCGCGCGCGTGCGCAGATCGGACAGGGCGGGGTATTTTGAATGAAGATCCATGCGCGCATTTGGCGGATTGCACGGGCGCTTGTCCAGCGTCAGTTTCCGCGTTGGCCCGGCTATTTTCTTGCGCCGCGTTCGCTCCTTTGCGATCCAGATATAGATCACTCCCGCGTGCGAAAAGCGATAGGGCTGCGACAGGTGCTTCACCGCAACATGATGCCTTTATGGGCTTATCCTGCCAGCTTTTCTTGCACCCAGCGACACTCATCGACTGTCCACAAGCGTCCACCAGATTGCATCGACGGCATTTCTGGGGTCGATGCGAAAGCATCTGCTGCCTGAAGGGCGTCAGGATCACGATCGAAGACCTCCTCGCGCGCGACGACCAGCGCGGTCCCCAAGATGCGCGCGCGCCCGTCCGGCATGTCCACCTTACACAGCAGCGTTTCCCAGATCATCGCCCCCTTGGGCATCTGAAGCTTTTCAAGGTATCGGAGCGGGGTGTCCTGCTTGAGACAGGCAATATAGCGGGCGTTGACTTCGGCTGCCTGCTGCGGCGGCAAAAGTTCTGTGAGGGGGCGGCCGATGATGTGTGGCATAGACATGCCGGATGCGCGCTCATTTGCTGTGTTTAGAGCGCAAATTTCAAATTGTGCGTCCTGCGGGCGCAGTTGTGCCAGAAACATCGGCGTAGGGAACCTGTCGAGTTCTCCTCTCAATTGCGCGGGATCATCAGTTGTGAACATCAGGTCTCTCCTGTTCGGCTTCATGCAGAAGTGGTGGGCAAAGAGATTACCAACAAATTAATAGAGGGAGATAAATCTCGGATTTTAGAGAGTTCATTAATATTCGGGTTAACAATACCCCGTTGCTACCGGCATAAACATCATCCGGAACATTGTGCGAACGTCTCTTTAAATCCCACGCGCTTCAGGCTAGTTTGGCACTCATGAGCTCTTTTGATGAAAACGCCGCCTTTGAGGGCGCTTCGCTTTCCGCACGTGCTATGGCCGCGCGCCCGCAGCCCTATCTTGACGGGCTCAACCCCGCGCAGCGGGAAGCGGTCGAGAAAATGGACGGCCCTGTGCTGATGCTGGCGGGGGCCGGTACCGGCAAAACCCGCGCGCTTACCGCGCGTATCGTGCATCTGATGAACACCGGACGCGCGCGCCCGAACGAGATCCTCGCCGTCACCTTCACGAACAAGGCTGCGCGGGAGATGAAAAACCGCGTGGGCGCGATGCTGGGGCAGCCGGTAGAGGGGATGCCATGGCTCGGCACCTTCCACGCGATCTGCGTCAAGCTGCTGCGGCGGCATGCGGAGCTTGTGGGGCTCAAGTCGAATTTCACCATTCTGGACACGGACGACCAACTCCGTCTGCTCAAGCAGTTGGTCGCCGCCGAAGGGATCGACGACAAGCGCTGGCCTGCACGGATGCTGGCGGGGATCATCGACGGCTGGAAGAACCGCGCACTTACGCCCGACAAACTGCCCGCCGCCGATGCAGGTGCCTACAACAATTTCGGCCCGCAGATCTATGCCGCCTACCAGACCCGGCTCAAGGAGCTAAACTGCTGTGATTTCGGTGACTTGCTGCTGCATATGGTCACGATCTTCCAGACCCATGACGACCTGCTTGAGCAATATCAGCGCTGGTTCAAATACATCCTCGTGGACGAGTATCAGGATACTAACGTGGCGCAGTACCTGTGGCTGCGGCTGCTGGCGGGCGGGCACAAGAACATCTGCTGTGTCGGCGACGATGATCAGTCGATCTATGGCTGGCGCGGGGCCGAGGTGGGGAATATCTTACGGTTCGAGAAGGATTTTCCGGGCTCGCATGTGGTCAGGCTCGAGCAGAATTACCGCTCGACGCCCCATATCCTTGCCGCTGCCTCCGGCGTGATCGCGGGCAACGAGGGGCGCTTGGGCAAGACCTTGTGGACCGATGCGAAAGACGGTGAAAAGCTGCGTTTGATCGGCCACTGGGACGGCGAAGAGGAGGCCCGCTGGATCGGCGACGAGCTCGAATCGTACCAGCGTGGCACGCGGGGCCTACGCAAATTCAGTCTCGATCATATGGCAATCCTCGTGCGCGCGTCGCACCAGATGCGCGCGTTCGAGGACCGTTTCCTGACCATCGGCCTGCCGTACCGCGTGATCGGCGGCCCGCGCTTTTACGAGCGGCTGGAGATTCGCGATGCCATGGCCTATTTCCGCGTCGTGACGTCGCCCGACGATGATCTGGCATTCGAGCGGATCGTGAACACGCCCAAACGTGGGCTCGGCAATGTGGCGCAACAGAAGATCCAGCGCACGGCACGCGCCAATGGCACAAATCTGGTGGAGGGCGCGCGGATCCTGCTGGATGAAAAGGGCATTGGCGGTAAGGGAGCGACCGAGCTGCGCATTCTTATCGAAGGGATCGACCGCTGGTCATCCAAGCTGCGCGGCCCTCGGATCGAGGCCAATGACGATTCGGTGCTGGATGACGGCGGCCCGGTGCGGATGGAATTCGGCCCGCCGGAGATCAGCCATGTGGAGTTGGCCGAGATCATTCTCGATGAAAGCGGTTACACCGCGCATTGGCAAAACGACAAAACGCCCGAAGCGCCCGGGCGGCTCGAGAACGTCAAGGAACTGGTCAAGGCGCTGGAGCAATTCGAAAACCTGCAAGGATTCCTCGAGCACGTCAGCCTGATCATGGACAACGAGAAGGAAGGCGAGGGCGAGAAGGTCAGCATCATGACGCTGCACGCGGCCAAGGGACTCGAGTTTCCCGCTGTTTTCTTGCCCGGATGGGAGGACGGCCTCTTCCCGTCGCAGCGATCCATGGACGAATCGGGCCTCAAGGGGCTGGAGGAAGAGCGGCGGCTGGCCTACGTGGGCATCACGCGGGCCGAGGAGATCTGTACGGTCTCTTTTGCGGCCAACCGCTTCGTGTTCGGGCAATGGCAAAATGCCATGCCGTCCCGCTTCATTGACGAGCTGCCTGAGGCGCATGTGGAAGTGTTGACGCCACCGGGCCTGTATGGCGGCAGTTTTGGCGCGGCCATGCCAAAAAGCACTCTGCACGAGGCTGCGGCGGAAGCGAACGTCTACAACTCGCCGGGATGGCGGCGCTTGCAATCGCGCAGCGGCGCACGCGGCATGAGCCAGCCCGCCGAAACGAAGAACATGACCATCGATATGACTGCCACGAGCAGCTTCACCATGGGGGAGCGGGTTTTTCACCAGAAATTCGGCTATGGCTCGATCGTCGGGATCGAGGGAGACAAGCTCGAGGTCGCTTTCGAAAAGGCTGGTGATAAGAAAGTTGTCGCGCGCTATGTCACTGCTGCGGATGATGTTCCGTTCTAAGGCGTGAGACGTTCGGACAAAAAGCTTTATAAATCTGATGCCTAGGGATCTTCGCCAAGCGGTTGGTGCTGTGGTCGATCAGCTTTTGGCAGCGCAAAGAGATGTCGAGACTTATCAATTTTCCGGGTGGTATGTCCCGCAAATCAAAAACGGCGCTCCCCAGGGAGGTGGGGAACGCCGCCTTATCAGGTGCACCTTCCAATCGGGAGGAACGAAAGCTGCACTGTTGCAACGCAGGGTCATCAGGGGAGGAGAGACTCTGCCGCGCTGCATGTATCCCTACGGCTCAGTGGGAGGACCGATCCGCAGGGAATTCGTGAATTACTTAGTCATCTGAGCGGCTTCGCGCGAGAGGCGCCGGAAATCAGCGCGAGACATCCCGAGGTCCGCCAAATCGCGGGCGGTCATGGTGCACAACTCGTTATAGGTCGTCCGGTACGCCTTGCGCTGACGCAGTTTCAACGCGACCGCGTCAAAAAATGCTGCAATGCGGCTAGGTTGCGTGGACGTTCCTGCGGTGGTGTCTGTAAAATATGTCATGCTCACTCTTTCATCTCGTCTGCGTCTTGTTGTGATTAGTATCTAAGGTTCGGCTCGTTCCGTACAAGGGTAAATGCTGCAATGCAGCTATGCGGTCCGTGCATATGAGACGTAGCGTCAACCTATTGTTTCTGTTTTGTAAAAATCAGATCCCCCTCACAGGAGCGTGATAAGTAATGGCGCTGGAAGGCAAAAAAATGGCGACGACATCAAGGGAGGAGAGATGCCGCCGCCTAAAGATGAAGGCCACTCCGGGAGGAGGATGGAGCAACCTTCGCTAAAAAAGAAAACCATCGGGAGGATTGTTTTCATGACTCTTAACTAGCAAAAGTTTCTGCACATGCACAATGTATTATTTTGCATTACTGCCATGCAGCATCGGCATGAGCCTGGTCTGCATAATATTTGTGCAAAATGGCGCGGGTGCGGGCGCTCCTGGAACCAAGCCCGGCAGTCTTGCGGTTTTTGCGCAATATGCGATGTACGAGAATTGCCCGAGGAGACGCAGAATGCCCGTGACGAAAGATGATGTAATCGCAGCGCTGGAGCGGATCACCCTACCCGATGGCCGGAGCCTTGTCGCGCACGACATGGTCAGGGCGTTGAGCGTCGAGGCTGGCATTGTCCGTTTTGTGATTGAGGCACCAAATGCGGAGGTCGCCCGCGCGATGGCTCCGCTGCGTGATGCAGCCGAGCAGCTCGTGGCGGCGCTGCCCGGTGTCACGCAGGCGACCGTCGCACTCACGGCGCATGGACCGACTGCGAAAACCGCGGCACCCCCAGATCTCAAAATCGGCGGCCACCCCAAGCCGCAGGATAGGCCAACCAAGCCGGACGGAGTCGACCGGATTATCGCGATCGGCTCGGGAAAAGGCGGTGTGGGTAAATCGACGGTCAGTACCAATCTGGCGGTCGCGCTGGCCCGGCAAGGGCGCAAGGTGGGATTGCTTGACGCCGATATCTATGGCCCCAGCATTCCGCGCATGATGGGGGTCAATCAGCGCCCTGCGAGCCCCGATGGAAAGAAGATTATACCGCTACACGCTCATGGTGTCACATTGATGTCGATCGGCTTCATGTTGGAGGAGGGGAAGGCGACTATCTGGCGGGGTCCCATGTTGATGGGCGCGCTGCAACAGATGCTGGGGCAGGTGGAATGGGGCCCGCTTGATGTGCTTCTGGTCGATCTTCCACCCGGCACCGGCGATGTACAGCTGACCCTGTGCACAAAGACGCAAATGACGGGCGCCATCGTGGTGAGCACGCCGCAGGATGTGGCGCTTATCGATGCGCGCAAGGCGCTTGATATGTTTTCCACCTTGAAAACGCCGCTGTTGGGTCTGATCGAGAATATGTCCGTTTTCGTCTGTCCCGACTGCGGAGGGCAGCATCAGATTTTCGGGCAGGGCGGTGTTGCCGAGCAGGCGCGGCAGATGGATGTGCCGCTGCTCGGCACGCTCCCTATCGATCTTTCGACGCGGCTGGCAGGGGATGGCGGCACGCCGGTCGCGACAGGTGACAGCCCGATGGCCGAGGCCTACGCCCAGATTGCAGAGGGATTGATCGCGCGGGGGCTGGCCTGAGTCTCAGGCGGGGTCTTAAGTTCGTTTCTGAATCTGGGAGGTGTAGAGCGTTGTGAGAATGCTCAGAACCAAAAGGCCCTTCAGGATGTAGATCGGCAATTCGAGGGCGACGATATAGACCGGGCTTTGCAGGCCCAGGAAGGCGACGAGTGCCCGGATGATGGTATTGAGCAGTGCGAGCGCTGCCGCTACGCCCCAAAGCGGGTGGGCGATGGGGGTGGTACAGTCCCAACTATCCTTCATCTTGATCGGGCGCCCGATGGCTGCGGCGGGAAGAATAAGGCTGAGCCGCAGGGACAGCCAGATCAGTAACAGCTGGCTCACGAAGGTGGCGATCAGAATGGAGGGGATTGCGGGGCGCACACCGCCCCCGGCGTTGTGGCTGGCCAGCACGAGCGGCACGATCACGGCAAGGCTGACCGTGATCTGGATCAACGCCAGTATCCCGACGCGCCATAAATACCCCAAAAAGAGCGTGGGGCTGAGATGTTTGGGGTGATTGTCATGCCCTAGCGAATACCTGTGCCACATGATCGCCATCAGCGAATAGCTGAGGACAAAAGCAAAAAGCATCACCAAGGCCTCAAGGCCGAAAGGCAAGCGGCCCATATCGACGCCCGGGCTTCCGATTAGGAGCAATTCGGGTGTGACCATCGCGATAAGGATGCTGACCGCCACAATCAAAACGAGCGCTGGACCGACCACGGCCAGCGTTTTGATCGGTTTATGGGTCAAAAGACCTATCGCGCGCCGCAGCAGCTTGATCGCCGTCATATGGGTTGGCCTCATTGTGGGACGTCAGGTTTCCTTTTTGAAGGGTGGCGGCTGGTTTCACAAGGTCAACAGTGGTGGGGAGCAGCGATGCGCGTTGCACAGGAAGCTGTCACCGGATGGGAAAGCATGGGCGAGGATGTGGGAAACCACGGGCGCTTCATGCCAACGAGTTCCGAGATCTTGGAATCAAAGACTGGAATCACTCTCATTCGGCTGGATTCGGTCTGAATTGAACGAGCGCTGTTGAGAACAAAAGTAAAACATGTTTTACGCTTGATCTCGATTGACCAAATTTTCTAATTTAATTGGGAATTCATGGGAAAAAATAGGCAGCAAAATCGTCCACTAGATATGGTATTAAAATGAGTTTTTAATACCAATTGTTCCAGAATCCCGTGAAATATACAACTATATCGTGTTTTAGGGAGCGGTCTTGAACAAGATTATGTGGTCTAGGTCCAAATTAAATGTAGACGCCCATCATTTCCCATGGCATCCCTTATGCATCGGATGAGAACGAGACTACGGGGCACCAAACGACCCCACACAATAATAAACTCTAGCAGGTTTCATACAGGCCTTCGCTTTCATCAGACCAAAAAGATCCGGCGCGCGGGCGAGCAGACATCCCCCCAGGTGGCGCGCGCAGTCGGACTTCCCCACCTCGGTGGGAATAAAGCGGCGGGTTGATCAGTGGCAGCAGATCAATCCGCCCTTTTTACATTCAGGGGTCACGCAAAAAATCGCGGACCGGTTTGCACGAAACGGTGCGCAGGCAGGACGACGGAGCGCGAGCGGCGCGAAAAGGGACAAATCAGTGAGCCGAAGGTTCAGAGGCGAAAGCCAGCACAAGGTCGACACGAAGGGGCGGGTTTCCATACCTGCCTCTTTTCGGCGTGTGCTGGAAGCAGCCGACCCGAACTGGAAGGCGGGCGAGAACCCCGAGTTGGTCATCGTTTACGGAGATCACCGCCGCAGCTATCTGGAATGCTATACAATGGCGGCCATCGAGGAAGTGAACACCAAGATCGACGCGCTGCCGCGTGGATCGAAGGAGCGCAAGATGCTTCAGGCGCTGTTCGATGGTCAGTCTTTCTCCACCACCGTCGACGAAACGGGCCGCCTGGTACTGCCTGCCAAGCTGCGCGGCAAGATCAATCTCGCGGGTGAGGCGTTCTTCATCGGGATGGGTGACACATTCCAGATCTGGCAGCCCGAGACCTACGATACGCAAGAGCGCGCCAAGCAGGAGGCGTGGCTCGACGAACTGCCGGAGGACTTCGACCCGATGCAGTTCCTCGACGGTCCTGCCGGAGCGTAACGGGTCATGGCTGCCACCGAGACCTCCCCCCATGTCCCCGTCCTCTTGAGGCCGCTGCTGGCCGCAGTAGCGCCCGTGTCGGGCATATGGCTTGACGGAACTTTCGGCGCCGGCGGCTATACCCGCGGGCTGCTGGATGCAGGTGCGGGAAAGGTAATTGCCGTGGACCGTGATCCGATGGCGCATGAAATGGCGCTACCTTGGGCGGGGGAATACGGCGACCGTATCGTGATGCAGCACGGCGTTTTCTCCAAGATGGATGAATACGGTCAGGACCTTGACGGTATCGTGCTCGATCTCGGCGTCTCCTCAATGCAGCTCGATCTGGCGGAGCGCGGATTTTCCTTCATGCGTGATGGCCCACTCGATATGCGCATGTCCCAAGCCGGCCCTTCTGCCGCCGATCTGGTCAACGAGGCGTCCGAGGAGGAGCTGGCCAACATCATCTTTCTCTACGGCGAGGAGCGCGCGAGCCGCCGCATTGCCAATTTGCTGGTGCGCGCCCGCGAGGAAGCGCCGATCACGCGCACCTCCAAGCTGTCGAAGCTTGTCGAGAGCTGCCTTCCGCGCGCGAAGCCAGGCCAGAGCCATCCCGCCACACGCACGTTTCAGGCGCTGCGCATCGCGGTAAACAACGAATACGGTGAGCTGTGGGAGGGTCTCATGGCCGCCGAGCGCGCGCTGAAGCCCGGTGGCAAGCTGGCCGTGGTCACGTTCCATTCGGTTGAGGACCGAATGGTAAAGCGCTTTCTCACCGCGCGGGCGGGGGCTGGGGGGAATGCCAACCGCTTTGCGCCCGAGATAGAGCAGGAACCACCGCAATTTGAGATCAAGTCGCGCAAGGCCATCGGGCCAGACGCGGAGGAGCTGGACGAGAACCCGCGGTCGCGCAGTGCCAAACTGCGCGTCGCCACGCGCACGGACGCGCCTGCGGGCAGCATTGAGGCAAAGGCCATCGGCATGCCCATGATGAGGGAAAAGAAACAATGAAGTCGGTTATTTATGTGTTGACGACGCTGGGTGTGATCGGGCTGGCCTTCTGGGCCTACCGCGAAAACTATGCCACGCAGGCCGTGCTGAATCAGACCGACCGTCTCCATTCCTCCATCCGCGCGAGCCATGCCCGCCTGGCTGTGCTGCGCGCCGAATGGGCGTATCTCAACCGCCCAGACCGCTTGCGTGATCTGGCCGAAATCAATTTCGAGCGGCTCCAGCTGCTGCCGCTGCACCCCGAGCAGTTCGGGCAGGTGGACGAAGTGCAGTATCCGGTGCCTGATCTGCTGCCGATTACCGATCCTGTAGATGTCTCTACGATGAATTCTGATGAGGAGCCGCTATGATCCGCACCCCACTGCGTCCGCTCGCCCGCATCCTCAAAGCGCGCGCCAACGGCGAGAACCCGGATGCCATCGAGCTGCAAAACCGTCGCCTGCGCCACGAGCAGATGCGCGACCACGATCGGGGTCGTGCCGAAGGGCGCCTGCTGGTACTGGGCGTGTTCTTTTTCTGCGCCTTCGCAGTTGTCGGCGCGCGTATGGGTCTGCTGGCGGTCTCCGAGCCGATGGAGCCGCGCGCCCATGCGCCGGGCGCTGTCATCGCCAACACCCGCGCTGACATCGTGGACCGCAACGGCAGCATCCTCGCGACTAACTTGGACACCCATGCACTTTATGCGCAGCCGCCGCACATGGTCGATCCCAACGGGGCGGCCCGAAAGCTCGCGAAGATTTTTCCGGATCTGAAGGAAGAGCGACTGGTCAAGGACTTCACTGGAAAACGCAAGTTCCTGTGGGTGAAGAAGAAAATCAGCCCCGAGCAGATGCAGGCCGTGCACGATATCGGCGATCCGGGCCTTTTGTTCGCACCGCGCGACATGCGCCTCTATCCCAACGGCAAGCTCGCCGCGCATATCATGGGCGGTGCCAGTTTCGGCCGCGAAGGCGTGAGTGCGGCCGAGGTCATCGGCGTGGCTGGTGCGGAGAAATATTTCGACGACTATCTGCGCGATCCGGCTAACGCAGGCAAGCCTCTGGAGTTGAGCCTTGATCTGAGCGTTCAGGCTGCGTCCGAGCGTGTGCTGGATGGCGGCATGAAGTTGATGAACGCCAAGGGTGCTACGTCAATCCTCATGGACGTGCACACCGGTGAAGTGATCAGCGTCGTCTCCCTGCCAAGCTTTGATCCCAACAACCGCCCGCGCGCCGCAGTTGTCGGTGATCCTTCCGACAGCCCGCTGTTCAATCGCTCGGTGCAGGGGGTCTATGAGCTTGGCTCGACCTTCAAAATCTTCGCTGTTGCACAGGCGATGGAGCTGGGCTTGGTCAAAGCGGATACGATGATCGATACAAAAGGCCCCATGCGGGTCGGTGGTCATGCCATCGGTGAGTTCCACAACAAGAATTACGGCACTATTACAGTGTCTCAGATCATCGAGAAGTCGTCTAACCGCGGTACGGGCCGCCTGGCGCTGATGATCGGCAAGGAACGCCAGCAGGAGTTCCTGCGCAGTCTTGGCCTGTTCGAGAAATCCACCTTCGAGATCATCGAGGCTTCGGGCAGCACGCCGCTGTTGCCCGCGCGCTATACCGATCTGTCGGCCGTCACGATATCCTACGGCCACGGAATGTCGACCACGACGATGCATTTGGCCGCCGCATATGCCGCGATCGCGAATGGCGGCCGCATGGTTAAACCGACGCTTCTCAAGCAGAACGGCCCTGTCATGGGCACCCGGGTGATGCGCGAAGAGGTAGCGGCCGCCTCGCGTGTGATGCTGCGTGACGTTGTTGTCGGCGACAATGGTACTGCGTCATTCGGCGAAGTGCCGGGCTATTTCATAGCGGGTAAAACTGGCACGGCGGACAAGCCTAAGCCACGCGGCGGATACTATACCGATAAGACAATCACCACCTTTGCCTCGATGTTTCCTGCCCATGATCCGCGCTATGTCCTGATCGTCACGCTGGACGAGCCATCGGAGAATTCGGGCGACAAACCGCGCCGGACTGCGGGGTGGACCGCCGTGCCTATCGCCGCCGAGATGATCCGCCGCGTTGCCCCTTTGCTGGGGATGCGTCCGGCCATTGAACCCGCTCAACTCGCTGGTATAACGCTCACCAGCAGCAACTAAGCCCGCAGGCCCGCAGATGACTATCCCCCCACGCAGCTCTTTGAATTCCTTGGGGCTGATGGCCGCGGGTGGTGAGAATCCCGCGCTTTCGGGTCTTGAAGTGGACAGCCGCCGTGTGACGCCGGGGGCTTTGTTTGCCGCGATGCCGGGCAGCGCAGTCCACGGTGCAAGCTTTGTTCCCGCGGCGCTGGAGCAGGGCGCCGCCGCCATCCTCACGGATGCGAAAGGTGCACAACTGGCAGGGGCTGCGATCCGCGCCGCCGGGGCCGCCATCGTAATCTCCGAGCAACCCCGTGAGGCACTGGCCCGCACCGCCGCTCTTTGGTTTGGCGCGCAGCCCAAAACGATGACCGCGGTCACCGGCACCAATGGCAAAACTTCTGTGAGCACCTTCGTGCGGCAGATCTGGATCGAGATGGGGCTTGCTGCTGTCAATCTTGGCACCACGGGGGTCGAGGGTGCGTGGTCCGCGCCTCTGGCCCATACCACGCCGGAACCGATCACGCTGCACCGCACGCTGGCACAGGCCGCAGCGAACGGCATCACCCATGCGGCGATGGAGGCATCCTCGCACGGGCTCGATCAGCGCCGCCTCGATGGGGTGACGCTGCGGGCGGCGGGTTTTACCAATTTCACGCAGGATCATCTGGATTACCACGAGACGTTCGAGGCCTATTTCGATGCCAAGGCGGGCCTGTTTGCCCGCGTATTGCCCGAGGACGGCACAGCGGTGATCAATATCGACGATCCGAAGGGCATTGAGATGCTCGCCATCGCCCGCGCGCGCGGCTGCGAGGTGATCACCGTAGGGCGTGACGGGGGTGATCTTCATCTGACAGGGCAGCGTTTCGACGCTACCGGGCAGGACCTGCGGTTCAACTGGCGGGGAAAGGCCTATCAGAAGCGGCTCGAGCTGATCGGCGGCTTTCAGGCCGACAACGTGGCGCTGGCGGCGGGGTTGGTGATCGCCTGCGGTGGCAATCCGGCTGATGTGTTTGACACCCTGCCACATCTTGCGACCGTACGCGGGCGCATGCAGCTTGCCGTGACCCGTGATAACGGGGCGGCGGTTTTTGTGGATTATGCGCACACACCCGATGCCATCGCCACAGCGCTGGCCGCCATGCGTCCGCATGTGATGGGGCGTCTTGTGACGATCGTAGGCGCTGGCGGCGACCGTGACCGTGCAAAGCGCCCGCTGATGGGGCAGGCGGCCGCCGCTCATGCCGATCTGGTGTTCGTCAGCGATGACAATCCCCGTTCGGAGGATCCCGCCAGCATCCGCGCTGCCGTCATGGGTGGGTGCCCGGACGCGACTGAAGTCGGTGACCGTGCGGAGGCGATTTTGCGTGCGGTGGATGTGTTGGAGCCGGGCGACGCTCTGCTGATCGCGGGCAAGGGGCACGAGACCGGCCAGACCATCGGCGACGATGTGCTGCCCTTTGATGATGTGGAACAAGCCAGTGTCGCGGTTGCGGCACTGGACGGGAGACTGGCATGAGTTTGTGGACAGCGGCAGAGGCGGCGGCAGCGACGGGGGGGCGCCTTCAGGGCGACTGGACCGTTGAGGGGGTTTCCATCGACACGCGCACGCTTGAGGCAGGCGATCTGTTCGTGGCGTTGCAGGCGGCGCGGGACGGGCATGATTTCGTTGCACAGGCGCTAAATAACGGGGCGGGCGCGGCGCTCGTGTCGCGGGTGCCGGACGATGTGGCTGATGATGCGCCCTTGCTCATCGTGGATGATGTTTTGAAGGGGTTGGAGGCGCTGGGTGCGGCGGCGCGCGCGCGGACGGATGCCAAGGTCATCGGCATCACCGGCTCTGTCGGCAAGACCTCGACCAAGGAAATGCTGCTGGCGATGCTCGCGGAGCAGGGGCGCACGCATGCCTCCGTGGCGAGCTACAACAACCACTGGGGCGTGCCACTGACGCTGGCACGGATGCCGCGGGACACCGAATATGCCATCATCGAGATGGGCATGAACCACCCCGGTGAGATCCGTCCGCTCACGATGCTCGCGCGGCCCCATGCGGCGCTGATCACAACCGTGGCAGCTGCCCATCTGGAGGCCTTCGACGATATTACCGGCATTGCGGTAGAAAAAGCGAGCATCTTCGACAGTCTCGAGCGGGGCTCGCCGGCAGTCTATAACGCCGATGTGGAGACCTCCGCCATTCTTGCCGCCAAGGCGCTGGATCTGCGGCTGCACGGCATCGCCTTCGGGGAGCACGGATTCGACTGGAAGCTCAAGGAGCTTTCGATTCAGGGCGATACTACGGTCGTGCAGGCCGAATACGAAGATCAACCCCTCCTGTTCAAGCTCGCTACACCAGGCCGTCACTTTGCAATGAACGGGCTGGGCGCGCTCGCGATCGTGCAGGCGATCGGCGCGGATCTGGGACGGGCGGTTACTGCGCTCGGGCGCTGGGTCCCCTTCAAGGGACGCGGGCAGCGCGAGATGATCTATCTCGATCCGACTGAGACGGACGGGTATCTGTCGCTGATCGACGATAGCTACAACGCGAACCCGACCTCGATGGCCGCAGCACTCGAAGTGCTTGCGGGTGCCCAGACCGTGGACGGTGTGGGCCGTAAGGGCAAGGGACGGCGCATCGCGTTTCTGGGCGATATGAAGGAACTCGGGCCTGATGCCGTTGCCCTGCACGCAGGGATCGCGCATCTGAGCGCCACACAATCGCTCGATGTAATCCACTGTGTGGGGCCGCTGATGCGGTCGCTCTACGACCTGCTGCCTGCCCACCAGCGCGGCGACTGGTACGAGACTTCTCAGGAGATGTGCGAGGGGTTGCGGCACAGGATCGATGCGGGCGACGTGGTTCTGGCCAAGGGGTCACTCAGCATGAAATTGGGAGCGGTCGTTGACGCCATCCGCAAAATGGGCCATCCGGTCCCAGACATGTGACACCCCGACGGGGGTGCAGGCTGTGCCCGGACCACGCCTTCCGTGACGCGCGCAGATAAAAAGTAAGGACGATGTATGCTCTATTGGTTGACCCTGCTGTCGGATGGCGGCGATTTCTTTAACCTGTTTCGCTACATCACCTTCCGGGCGGGCGGGGCCTTTCTGACGGCGCTGGTGTTCGGATTCATCTTTGGCAAGCCGCTCATCAACATGCTGCGCCGGACGCAAGGAAAGGGCCAGCCGATCCGCGATGACGGCCCCGAGGGGCATTTCGCGAAGGCGGGCACCCCGACCATGGGCGGTTTGCTGATCGTGGGCGCGCTGCTGACCTCTACGCTGCTCTGGGCGCGGCTCGACAACCCCTTCATCTGGATGGTTCTTTTCGTCACGATGAGCTTTGCAGCCATCGGGTTTGCGGATGATTATGCGAAGGTCAGCAAGCAGACGGTGGCGGGGGTTTCGTCACGGGTCCGGCTGCTTCTGGGCTTTGCCATCGCCGCCATTGCCGCGTTCTGGGCCGCGCAGTATCATCCTGAAAATCTGCAATACCAACTGGCCCTACCGGTGTTCAAGGATACGCTGCTGAACCTCGGCTATCTGTTTGTGCCCTTCGCGGTGATTGTGATTGTTGGATCGGCCAATGCGGTCAATCTCACAGATGGCCTCGACGGTCTGGCTATTATGCCTGTGATGATCGCGGCGGGTACCCTGGGCGTGATCGCCTATGCAGTGGGGCGGGTGGATTTCACCGAATATCTCGATGTGCACTATGTGCCAGGGACGGGCGAGCTGTTGATCTTCACTGCGGGCATTTTCGGCGGGGGCTTGGGTTTTCTGTGGTATAATGCACCGCCTGCGGCGGTATTCATGGGCGATACGGGTTCGCTGGCGCTCGGTGGCGCGCTGGGCGCGATTGCTGTGGCGACCAAGCATGAGTTGGTGCTCGGCATTGTCGGCGGTCTTTTCGTCGTTGAGGCGCTGAGCGTGATCATTCAGGTGTTGTACTTCAAGCGCACAGGCAAGCGGGTTTTCCTGATGGCGCCAATCCATCACCACTACGAGAAAAAGGGCTGGGCTGAGCCGCAGATCGTGATCCGCTTTTGGATCATCTCGCTTATTCTGGCGATCATCGGATTGGCGACGCTCAAGGTTCGTTAAGGGAGACGGGGGCCAGCCCCCGCTGGCCTTTCGGCCTGCTCCCCCGGAGTTTTAAGGAAAAGCGAAATCAAGGTGCGGGCGTCGATGGGTGTTCTTTGTCTGTGCCAGTTGCCAATGGGAGATGACTGAGATGATACCAGTTCAGGGTTTGCAGGGCTTGCGGGTCGCGGTGTTGGGGCTCGGGCGCTCGGGTCTCGCGGCCGCGCGGGCGCTGAAGGCAGGCGGCGCGCATGCGATCTGCTGGGATGACAATCCGCCCGCGCGTGCGGCTGCTGAGGCTGAGGGGTTCGCCTGCGTCGATCTGGGGCGGCAGGGCGCGTTCGAGGGGGTTGCACGGCTGATCGTCAGTCCCGGCATTCCGCATCTCTATCCAGAGCCTAACCGGGTTGTCGCAGCCGCATGGGAGGCGGGGATTCCGGTCGACAATGATATCGGTCTTTTCTTCCAAAGCTTCGCGACTGCGGAATGGGAGAGCTTTGATATGGCGCCGCGCGTGATCGCGGTGACAGGATCGAACGGCAAATCCACGACGTCGGCGTTGATCCATCACATTCTGGAGCACGCTGGGCGGAACTCGCAGCTGGCGGGGAACATCGGGCGCGGCGTGCTGGATATTGAGCCTGCGCCCAATGGCGGGGTCGTAGTGCTGGAGCTCTCGAGCTACCAGACGGATCTGGCGCGCAGTTTGACGCCGGATGTGGCCGTGTTTACCAACCTGAGCCCCGATCATCTGGACCGGCACGCGGGAATGGGCGGATATTTTGCGGCTAAGCGTCGGCTGTTTGCCGAAGGAGGCCCTGACCGCGCGGTGATCGGCGTAGACGAGCATGAGGGCGCGTTTCTGGCGGGTCAGTTGAGCGAGGGAGCTGTCGATGACCGCGTGATCCGCGTGAGCGTAGCGCGCAAGCTCGGTGGCCCCGGCTGGAACATTTTTGCGCGCAAAGGCTTTCTGAGCGAGTACCGCAGTGGCAAACAGGCCGCCTCGATTGATCTGCGGGAAGTGGCTGGCCTGCCCGGTGCGCATAACCACCAGAATGCGTGCTGTGCCTATGCTGCCTGCCGTGCGATCGGGATCGCACCCAAGGTGATCGAGGCTGCGTTTCACAGCTTTGCCGGGTTGCCGCACCGCAGCCAGACCATCGGCGAGAAAGGCGGTGTGCGCTTTGTGAACGACAGCAAAGCCACCAATGTGGACTCGGCGGTCAAGGCGTTGGCTGCATTCAAAAATATTCGGTGGATTTGCGGCGGTTTGGAGAAAGAGGGCGGTCTTGGCGGGCTGGCTGACGCGACCGAGACCGTGCGCAAGGCCTATGTGATCGGGCGCGAGGCGGCGGGGTTTGCCATGCAGCTCAAGGTCGAGACGGAGATTTGCACGACGATGCAGGCGGCTGTTGCCAGCGCAATTGCGGATGCGGAGCCGGGCGATGTTGTTTTGCTCGCGCCAGCGGCGGCGAGTTTCGATCAATATGACAGCTTTGAGAAGCGTGGCGATGACTTCGCATCACTGGTCCGGGCACATCTGGGTTAGCCCGCGTTGATCGCCTCTGCCGCGGCCATCCCCGAAGACCAGGCCCACTGGAAATTGTAGCCGCCGAGCCAGCCGGTGACATCCACCGCCTCGCCGATGAAATAGAGGTTTGGCTGTGACTTGGCGGCCATGCTGCGGGCGTCGAGTGCATCCGTATCGACACCGCCTAGCGTCACTTCGGCGGTACGGTAGCCTTCGGTACCGTTGGGAATCAGCTCCCAATGGCGTAGGCCCTCGATCAAAGCCGTCAGGCGCGCATCCGACCAATCGGCGAGATTGCCGCTCAGATCGAAGATCCCCGACAGATGATCGACGAGACGCGCGGGCAAGTGGCGGGCGAGTTCGGTCGTCATGTTGCGGCGGCCCACTTCCTGCCGCTGGCTACGCAGCGCCTCGAACATATCGGCAGGCACGATATCGACCGTCACCGGTGTGCCTTCGGTCCAGTAGGAGGACGCCTGGAGTACCGCGGGCCCCGACAGGCCGCGATGGGTGAACAAAAGCGCTTCGTCGAACACCGGACCGGCTGCGTGCACGCGGCTGGGTACGGCGACGCCGGAGATTTCGGCAAACCTGCCGTCCGCGAATGTGAAAGGAACCAGTGCGGGGCGGATCTCGGTGACCGGGAGGCCAAACTGGCGCGCGATGTCATAGGCCCAGCCGGACGCGCCCATTTTGGGAATGGATTTGCCGCCCGTGGCAATGACGAGGTTCTTTGCCGTGACAGTCTGGGTCTTATCGGGCGTGTGAAGGGTAAAAGAGAAATAATCGCCGTGCTTTTGCACCTCGGCGACCGAGCTTTGCAGGCGCAACTCGGCACCGCGCGCGCTCATCAGGGCGCGCAGCATTGCGATGATGTCCTTAGCTGACGTGTCACAAAAAAGCTGGCCTAGCGTCTTCTCGTGCCACGCGATGCCGTGCGCCTCCACAAGGGCGATAAAATCCCACTGAGTGTAGCGGGCCAGCGCCGATTTGGCGAAATGCGGATTGGCGCAAATGAAGGCATCCGCGTCGGCGTAAAGATTGGTGAAATTGCAACGGCCACCGCCCGAAATGCGGATTTTCTCACCTGGCGCTTTTGCGTGGTCCACGACGAGCGTCCGTCCGTCCAGATGGCCTGCGCACATCATCCCTGCGGCGCCTGCGCCTATGATTGCCGTGTCATATTCCATGCGCTGTGCCTGCCCGATCAGGCGGGGCCGGTCAATGGGGCGTGATGGCAGGAGCGCGGCTGTTTTGCGCTGCTCGAATAGGCTTCTCTGTTGAAGCTGTAAAAGTTGCAAAGACTCTAGCCGCGCGCTGATTTTCCCGCTATACTGAACGCTAGACCTCCGCAAAGGAGGCAAGGCAGGCAGTGTAAGGCACGTACCCATGACAGAAATGGTTTATGGCGCAGTTCCCGTTCGGGAAGGCGAACCAATCCTCCCGAAGTGGTGGCGAACGCTCGATCGTTGGGCGTTGTCATGCATACTTATGTTGTTTGCCGTGGGCATGCTCCTTGGGCTTGCGGCTTCGCCTCCGCTGGCGGCTAAAAATGGCTTCGAGCCCTTCCACTACGTCCAGCGACAGGCTTTTTTCGGCGGGCTCGCGATGCTCGCGATGATGCTGACCTCGATGATGTCGCCGACAATGGTCCGCAGGCTCGCCGTTGTGGGCTTTATCGGGGCTTTTATCGCGCTGATGTTCCTCCCGTTTTTTGGCACCGATTTCGGAAAGGGAGCGGTGCGCTGGTACAGCCTTGGCTTCGCATCCCTCCAGCCGTCCGAATTCCTGAAGCCCGGCTTTGTTGTGGTCTGTGCCTGGCTCATGGCGGCGAGCCTCGAGATTAATGGTCCGCCGGGCAAGGCGTGGTCTTTCGGCCTATGTATCACCATCGTGTTGATGCTGGCGCTACAGCCTGATTTTGGGCAGGCAGCGCTGGTTCTGTTTGGCTGGGGCGTCATGTATTTCGTGGCTGGTGCGCCGATTGTGCTGCTGGTCGGGATGGCCGGGCTCGTTGTACTGTTCGGCACCGTGGCCTATTCCAACTCCGAGCATTTTGCCCGCCGCATCGACGGCTTTCTAAGCGCCGAAGTGGATCCCACGACGCAGCTTGGTTATGCCACAAACGCAATCCGTGAGGGCGGGTTGTTTGGCGTGGGCGTGGGTGAGGGAGAGGTGAAATGGTCACTCCCCGATGCGCATACGGATTTCATCATCGCGGTTGCGGCAGAGGAATACGGACTGGTGCTCGTGCTGTGCATCATCGCGCTCTACACCACGATCGTGGTGCGCTCGCTAATGCGGCTCGTGCGCGAGCGTGATCCGTTCATCCGGCTTGCGGGTACTGGCCTTGCCTGCATGTTCGGCGTTCAGGCGATGATCAATATGGGCGTGGCTGTGCGGCTGCTTCCCGCCAAGGGTATGACGCTGCCTTTCGTGAGCTACGGCGGCTCCTCGGTGATTGCTTCGGGTGTGGCGCTCGGGATGTTGCTGGCCTTCACCCGCTCGCGCCCTCAGGGCGAAATCAGCGCGCTGCTGTCTCGGGGCCGGTCATGAGCAAGCTGCCCCTCCTCGTGATCGCCGCCGGCGGTACGGGGGGGCATATGTTTCCGGCGCAGGCGCTGGCGGAGGTGATGCTGGCGCGCGGCTGGCGGGTCAAGCTCAGCACCGATGCGCGCGGCGCGCGCTATACTGGCGGATTTCCTGCCGCAGTCGAGATCGAGCAGATCGCAAGCGCCACTTTCGCGCGGGGCGGGTTGCTGGCCAAAGCGCTGGTGCCGTTACGCATTGCGGCCGGCACGATCAGCGCGGCATTCGCGATGCTGCGCGACAGGCCCGATGCGGTAATCGGTTTTGGCGGTTATCCCTCCATTCCGGCGCTTGGCGCGGCCGTGCTGCTGCGCCTGCCGCGCATGATCCATGAGCAAAACGGCGTTTTGGGTCGAGTCAACGAGATTTTTGCAACCCGCGTGAACCGCGTGGCCTGTGGGACATGGCCCACCACCCTGCCTGAGAGTGTGGAGGGCGTGCATGTGGGCAATCCGGTGCGTGCTGCGGTCTTGGAGCGGGCGGGCGCGGGCTATATCGCGCCGGGCGACTACCCGATGGAGCTTTTGGTGATGGGCGGCTCCCAAGGCGCGCGCATCCTGAGTGATGTGGTGCCGCCTGCGATCGCAGGCCTGCCGATGGATATCCTGCGCAACATCCGTGTGAGCCATCAGGCCCGCGACGAGGATGCCACGCGGGTATCCGAATATTATGCCGAGAACGGGATCAACGCCGACGTCCAGGCCTTTTTCCACGATGTGCCCCGCCGCATGTCCGAGGCCCAACTTGTGATCAGCCGCTCGGGCGCGTCCTCCATTGCCGATCTCACGGTAATCGGGCGCCCTTCGATCCTGATCCCCTTCGCGGCTGCGGCTGGTGATCATCAAGTCGCCAATGCGCACGGGCTGGTGGAGGCGGAAGCAGCGATTCTGGTGCGCGAGAATGGAGCGACCCCCGAGGCGCTCACCGGGTTGATCGAGATGATCTTGCTCGACGGCAGCGCCGCTCTGAAAATGGCCAACAGCGCGCTGGCGCTCGGCAAACCCGAAGCGGCCGAAACACTGGCCGACATGATTATAGACCTCACGACACAGGAGCCTTCGCGATGAACGCTGCAACCAAACTGCCCCAGGATGTGGGCGCCATTCATTTCGTCGGCATCGGTGGTATCGGCATGTCGGGCATTGCCGAGGTGCTCCTTAACCATGGCTATACCGTTCAGGGCTCCGATCTGAAAACCACCCCAATCACCGACCGTCTGGCCGAGCTTGGTGCTACGATCTTCGAGGGGCAGCGGGCTGAAAATGTGGAAAATGCGCGCGTCATCGTCATCTCCTCCGCAATCAAGCCGGGCAACCCCGAGCTGGATGGCGCGCGTGCCATGGGTCTGCCCATCGTGCGCCGCGCCGAGATGCTGGCCGAATTGATGCGCCTCAAATCCAACATCGCCGTGGCGGGGACGCACGGCAAGACCACTACGACGACGATGGTCGCGGCGCTCCTCGATGGCGGCGGGTTCGATCCTACCGTCGTCAACGGCGGCGTGATCCACGCTTACGGCAGTAATGCGCGCAAGGGCGAGGGCGAATGGATGGTCGTGGAGGCTGACGAGAGTGACGGTACCTTCAATCGCCTGCCGGCCACCATCGCCATCGTCACCAACATCGACCCGGAGCATATGGACCATTGGGGCACCATCGAGAACCTGCGTCAGGGATTCCTCGATTTTACCTCGAATATTCCGTTCTACGGTGTCGCGATCTGCTGCATCGACAATCCCGAAGTGCAAAGCCTCGTGGGCAAGCTCACGGACCGGCGGGTCATCACCTACGGGTTCAACGCGCAGGCCGATGTTCGGGTTGTGGGCCTTCACTACAAAGGTGGGATAGCCTATTTCGACGTGCATCTGCAAAACGAAGACATCATCATCAAGGATTGCGAGCTGCCCATGCCCGGCGATCACAATGTGTCCAACGCGCTTTCGGCAGTTGCCGTGGCGCGCCATCTGGGCATGAAGGCCGAGGAAATCCGCGCGGCGCTCAAAAGTTTCGGTGGCGTTAACCGCCGGTTCACGAAAGTGGGCGAGGTTGATGGCGTGACGATCATAGATGATTACGGCCACCACCCCGTGGAGATTGCCGCTGTGCTTAAAGCCGCACGTCAGGCCACGGAGGGTCGTGTGATCGCCGTGCACCAGCCGCACCGCTATTCACGCCTAAGCCATCATTTCGATGAGTTCTGCGCATGTTTCAACGATTGCGACGTAGTGGGGATCACTGATGTCTATGCTGCGGGTGAAGACCCGATCGAGGGCGCGACCCGTGATGCGCTCGTAGCCGGGCTTATCCAGCACGGGCACCGCCATGCGCGCCGCGTGGATGGCCCCGACGATTTAGCGCGGCTCGTCGCGGAACAAGCCCGTCCCGGCGATATGGTGGTATGTCTCGGGGCAGGTACGATCAGCGGCTGGGCCAACGGACTGCCGGATGCGTTGCGCGCACTCAAAGGGGCTGCGGCGTGATTGCAATAGCGATCCTGCTTGTGATGGGGCTGGCACTTTCCATGTGGCCTTGGAAAAAAGTCGCCCTTGGGCTGATCGTTCTCGCGGTTGCATGGGCATTTTCACGGTATTTTTTGCCTCCAAACGTCTGGGAGCCTCTGGTTCTGATTTCGATGCCGCCGCTGTTGACCGGCTGGCTGCTGGGGCTTTTGGCCCGCGCGACCTTTCGTAAGGTCCGGGCCGCATGATGCTGGTCTGGCTCTCCATCGGATGGGTGTTCGCATCGGCTGCCGTGGCGTGTCTGCCGATGCGCCACCAATATGTTCCGGGTGTGGCGTTGCTGCTGGCGGCGCCCGTTCTGATCGTCATGGCCGGGATCCAGTTTGGCTGGATCTACGCGGCTCTGGGCCTTGCTGCCTTCATATCCATGTTCCGCAATCCGCTGCGCTATATCGCGGCGCGGCTGCGGGGCGAGCATCCGGAGATCCCCGAATGACCCTATCACTTACGCTCGCCTGCCTTTGGGCACTGATCGCCAACGTCCTCGCGATGACGCCCAGCCGTGATTATCACTGGCGCAATGCCTATATTCTGATTGCGGTCGGTATTCCGATCGTGGGCTATGTCGTGATGCAACACGGGCCGTGGATCGGTATGCTGGTGCTAGCGGGGGGATGTTCCGTACTGCGCTGGCCGGTGATCTATCTTGGCCGCTGGCTGCGTCGCGGCGGCCGCAATTCTCCAGCGGAGTGATTTTGCCATGGTGAGCGTTCTGATTGCGGGTCTGGTGGTGTGGATGTCAGGCTGCGCCTATGCGGGGTATAAAAAGCGCTTCGGTCTCTTCGTGATCGTGGCGGCGGTCGGGATGGGCCTCAACACGCTCTGGATGGTCTATGGACTGGACGCGCGGCCGCTGTCGTCGCCCGCGCTGACCGCTCATGCAGGTGCGTTCCTTTACGCAGTCGCCGCACTCGGATTTGGCTGGCTCGCGGGACGCATGGTGCGCGGATTTCGCGAGAGCCGGGTAAGCCCGGAGTGAGCATGATGCCGAACCCGCGCGGCACCCTTACGCCGCACCGTAACCTCTCCGAGCTGACATGGTTGCGCGTCGGGGGGCCTGCGGATTATCTGTTTCAGCCCGCCGACCCGGAGGATCTGCAAGACTTCATGCGGCAGTTGCCGCCTGAGGTGGAAGTATTCGCAATGGGCGTCGGGTCCAATCTTATCGTGCGGGACGGTGGTCTTCGCGCGGTGGTGATCCGGCTGGGGCGCGGTTTCAACACGATCGAGATTTCGGGTGGCGAGGTCACCGCCGGTGCAGCGGCCCTGGACGCCCATGTCGCGCGGCGTGCAGCCGATGCCGGGCTAGACCTTGCGTTTCTTCGCACCATTCCGGGCAGCATCGGCGGCGCCGTGCGCATGAACGCGGGCTGCTACGGCATCTATACGGCGGATCATTTCGTCCGCGCGCAGGCTGTTACGCGCGATGGCGCGCTCATCACCCTGACGTTGCAGGACCTTAATTTCAAGTACCGCGACAGCGATCTGCCCGATGGCGCCGTAATCATCAATGCCACCTTCGCACCCCCGGCAGGCGATCCGGCCGTTTTGCACGCTGCGATGGAGGAGCAGTTGGCAAAGCGCGACGCCACACAACCCACAAAAGACCGCAGCGCTGGCTCGACCTTCCGCAATCCTGCGGGCTTTAGTTCTACGGGCCGCGCCGACGATGTGCACGATCTGAAGGCCTGGAAGGTCATCGAGGATGCGGGGATGAAGGGGGCCATGCGCGGGGCGGCGCAAATGTCTTCCAAGCACGCCAACTTTTTGATCAACACCGGGGGCGCCACGGCGGCGGATCTTGAGGGATTGGGCGAAGAAGTGAGAAAAAAGGTTTACGATTCCAGCGGTATCACGCTAGTGTGGGAAATAATGCGAATAGGCGAAAAATAAGCGTCGAAATCGCCAAACAGGCTGCCGCGAAAAGTGGCAATAACTAGGGTCAAAAGACCCTCAGTAATAATAAAGAGCCGAAGGCTCTGGGACATTGAAGGCACAGGGTATGTCGAGCAGGACAAACCCCACAGTTGCGGTACTTATGGGCGGCCCCTCGGCAGAGCGCGAGGTCTCCCTAGATTCAGGACGCGCTTGCGCGGCGGCACTGCGGGAACATGGCGGATATAACGTTGTCGAGGTCGATGCTGGCCACGATCTCTACGCGGTATTGACCGATGTTGCGCCTGATGCCGTCCTCAATTGTCTGCACGGGCGCTGGGGTGAGGATGGCTGCGTACAGGGCATCCTTGAATGGCTGCATCTCCCCTATACTCATTCGGGCGTGCTGGCCTCTGCGGTGGCGATGGACAAGCAGCGCAGCAAGGATGTTTTTCGCGCCGCAGGTCTGCCCGTGGTCGATAGCATCATCGTGCCAGCAGATCAGGTGCGCGGCGGCCATGTCATGGTGCCGCCCTATGTGGTCAAGCCAAACAATGAAGGCTCGTCGGTCGGAGTGTATCTCGTCGCCGACAAAAGTAACGGGCCGCCACAGCTTGCCGATGACATGCCTGATATGGTCATGGTCGAAGCCTATGCACCGGGGCGAGAGCTCACCACGACCGTGGTGGATGACCGCGCGTTGACCGTCACCGATATCATCACCACTGGCTGGTATGACTACGATGCCAAATACAAAGTGGGCGGATCGCGTCACGTCGTCCCGGCGGATGTTCCGCAAGATATCTTCGACATGTGTCTCGACTATGCCTTGCGTGCGCACCGCGCACTGGGCTGTCGGGGGCTTAGCCGCACAGATTTTCGATGGGATGAGACACGCGGCGCGGAAGGCCTCATTCTGCTCGAGACCAACACCCAGCCCGGCATGACCGGTACGTCGCTCACGCCGGAGCAGGCACAGGCCACCGGCATGAGCTTTCCCGATTTGTGTGCCTGGATGGTGGAGGATGCGTCATGCGCGCGCTGATCCGCAAAAAGCCTGCTGCGAGCCGCGCCGATCCGGCACCGTCACGTTGGGCGTGGCGGTTGCAGAGGATGATGTTGACCCCCGGCATCCGTCTGACGCTGCGCGCAGGCCTGCCGTTTTGCATCACCCTGCTGGCAGGCACATGGTACCTTTCGGATGAAGGCCGCCGCGGTGCCATCGAGCAAGCCGTAGCGGAGACTCGCGCCAGCATCGAGACAAGGCCCGAATTCATGGTAAACCTGATGGCCATCGATGGCGCCAAGGACGAGCTTGCGACTTATATCCGCGATATCCTGCCGATCGATTTCCCGATTTCCAGCTTCGACCTCGATCTCGATGTGATGCGTGCAACCGTCTCGGCGGTGCCAGCGGTCAAGACGGCGGCGATCAGGATCCGCCCCGGCGGCGTGCTGCAGATCGACGTGGAGCAACGCGAAGCCGTGGCGCTGTGGCGCACCGACGAAGGCTTGGCCCTGCTGGACGAAAACGGGTTTTACGTGGCCGCCGCCACGAGCCGCTATGCGCGCCCCGATCTGCCGCTCATTGCTGGCGAGGGGGCGGACCGCCATGTGGGCGAAGCGCTCGAATTGATGCAGGCTGCCGCCCCGATGGGCGACCGGTTGCGTGGTCTTGTCCGGATGGGTGATCGCCGTTGGGACGTTGTGCTTGACCGCGAGCAGCGGATCCTGCTGCCCGAGTTCGAGCCTCAGCGGGCGCTGGAGAGAGTGATCGCGCTCGAGGCCGCGCAGGATATTCTGACCCGAGATGTGGCGCGGATCGATATGCGGCTGACGCGCAGGCCGACCGTACAAATGACACCGGAGGCCGCCGAGGAACGGACGGCGCAACAGGCAGCTTTTAGGGCGAATAACCAATGAATGATCTCTATCACAGCCAGCGGACGATGCGGCAGATGCGCAAAGTCGCGATGCAGCGCGGCGTGGTTGCCATCCTTGATGTGGGCAGTTCCAAGATCGCGGCGCTCGTGCTGCGCTTCGATGGCTCTGCGAGGATGGACGCGGAGGGGGAATTCGGCTCGCTTGCGGGTCAGTCCGGCTTCCGGGTGATTGGCGCTGCCACGACCCGTTCGCGCGGTGTGCGCTTTGGCGAGATCACGGCCATGGGCGAGACGGAGCGCGCCATTCGCACCGCGTTGCAGGCCGCGCAAAAAATGGCTGGCATCCGCGTGGATCACGTGATCGCGTGCTTCGCGGGTGGCGATCCGCGCAGCTACGGCCTCGATGCGCAGGTGACGTTGGAGGATCAGGTGGTGAGCGAGGACGACGTGGCCCGTGTACTCAGTTCCTGCGATGTTCCCGAATACGGCGAGGGCCGCGAAGTGCTGCACGCCCAGCCTGTGAATTTCGCTCTCGATCATCGCAGCGGCTTGAGCGATCCGCGCGGCCAACTCGGGAACGAGTTGAGCGTCGATCTGCACATGCTGACCGTCGATGCCGCCGCCGTGCAGCATCTGGCCTATTGCATCAAGCGCTGCGATCTCGAGCTCGCGGGGATCGCTTCGTCGGCCTATGCCTCCGGCATAGCTGCGCTGGTCGAGGACGAGCAGGAGCTGGGTGCGGCATGCATCGACCTTGGCGGCGGCGCCACCAGCGTGTCGATTTTCATGAAAAAGCACATGATTTACGCCGATAGTATCCGCATGGGGGGGGATCACATCACCTCCGACATATCGCTGGGTCTTCAGGTCCCGATGGCCAATGCAGAGCGGATCAAAACATTCTACGGCGGCGTGCATGCCACGGGTATGGATGACCGCGAGATGATCGAGATCGGCGGCGAAACCGGTGACTACGAGCATGACCGCCGGACCGCCAGCGTCTCGGAGTTGATCGGGATCATGCGTCCAAGGGTTGAAGAGATACTCGAGGAAGTCCGCGCGCGTCTGGATGCTGCTGGATTCGATCATTTGCCCAGCCAGCAGATCGTACTGACTGGCGGAGGAAGCCAGATTCCTGGCCTCGACGGTCTGGCAAGTAAAATTCTGGGCCAACAGGTCCGCCTTGGCCGGCCGCTGCGTGTGCATGGATTGCCGCAGGCGGCGACGGGGCCGATGTTTTCTTCTGCTGTGGGTCTCGCGCTCTTCGCGGCCCATCCGCAGGATGAATGGTGGGATTTCGACATTCCCGCGGACCGCTATCCAAATCGCTCGCTCAAGCGCGCAGTGAAATGGTTCAAAGACAACTGGTAACATCTAGATCGGGTGTTCCAGACGAAATACGGTGAAGAATGGCGAAATATTGCCTAGATTTAGCGCAAAAATGGCCTTTTTTACGTGACGACCCGCGACTTGGTGTTTAGTGTCGGGGAAAATTGGGACAAAATGACCCGCGCGGTGCGGGCAAACAGAACAGGCGGAACCAAGATGACTTTGAACCTTTCGATGCCGGGACAGGACGATCTCAAGCCACGTATCACCGTTTTTGGTGTCGGCGGGGCCGGGGGCAACGCGGTCAACAACATGATCGAGAAAAATCTCGATGGCGTTGATTTCGTCGTGGCCAACACTGATGCGCAGGCCCTCCAGCAGGCCAAGGCAGAGAACCGCATTCAGTTGGGCATGAAGGTCACCGAAGGTTTGGGTGCTGGTGCGCGGGCAGCCGTTGGCGCCGCCGCCGCAGAAGAAAGCATCGAGCAGATCGTCGATCACCTTGCCGGAGCGCATATGTGCTTCATAACTGCCGGTATGGGCGGCGGCACGGGCACCGGTGCGGCACCGATCATCGCGCAGGCCGCGCGCGAGCTTGGCGTTCTGACCGTTGGGGTCGTGACCAAGCCGTTCCAGTTCGAGGGCGCAAAGCGGATGCGCCAGGCCGAGGAGGGCGTAGAGGCTCTGCAAAAGGTCGTCGATACACTGATCATCATTCCCAACCAGAACCTCTTCCGTCTGGCCAATGAAAAGACGACATTCACCGAAGCGTTTTCGCTGGCCGACGATGTACTCTATCAGGGCGTAAAGGGCGTGACGGATCTGATGGTGCGTCCCGGCATCATCAACCTCGATTTCGCCGATGTCCGCTCCGTGATGGATGAGATGGGCAAGGCGATGATGGGTACCGGCGAGGCCGAAGGCGAGAATCGCGCCATCGAGGCCGCCGAGAAAGCGATCGCGAATCCGCTGCTGGACGAAATTTCTCTGCGCGGCGCCAAGGGTGTTCTGATCAACATCACCGGCGGCCATGATCTGACCCTGTTCGAACTTGACGAGGCCGCAAACCGCATCCGCGAGGAAGTGGATCCGGAAGCGAACATCATCGTCGGCTCCACGCTTGACGAAAACCTTGGCGGTGTCATGCGGGTGAGCGTTGTGGCGACCGGCATCGATGCAGTTGACGTGAACACCGACATGCCGGTGCCACGCCGCTCCATGTCCCGTCCGCTCAGCACCGAGCAGCACGAAGCCGCGGTCGCTCCGGCACCTGCCGCACCTGCGCCCGTCCGTGCGCCGATTGCCGCATCTGCTGCTGCGCCCGCCGCAGCAGCGCCGCAAGAACCTGAAACGCCAAGCTTCTTCGACGAGGCGCCGCAGCCTGCTGTCCGCGAGGATAAGACCCGCGATATGTTTGCGGGCCGTCGCTACGAAGACGAGGGGCAGGCTTATGATGATCTGCCCGCACCGGCTTACACCCCGGAGCCTGCCGCATATGAAGCGCAGCCCGAACCGCTCGAAGCCGAGCCCGAAGCATTCGTCGCGCCCCGCGCCCCGACCCCCGGCACGCCATCGCCAGAAGCCATGGCGCGTCTGCGTGCCGCTGCCCAGCGTGCCGCACCGACGGAGCGTCCCGCTGCGGCGGCTCCTGCACCACGCCAGCAGGCCCCAGCCGCGCCTGCTCCGCAGGGCGAGCGTCCACGTTTCGGCATCAACTCCTTGATCAACCGCATGACCGGTTCCGAAGGGGAGGCGCAGCCCCGCGCAGCCGCACCGGCGCAGCCCGCCCGGCAGCAGCCACCCGTTCAGCGCCAGCAGGCCGCAGCTGCGCCCCAGCCGCGTCAGGAGGCCGATCCGGATCAGGAACGTATCGAGATCCCGGCCTTTTTGCGTCGCCAGGCGAACTGAAAGCTATAATTTCGCGGTCTATCCGTGATGAGAAAGGCTGCCTTAGGGCAGCCTTTTTTACTTCAAGATGAATGGGTTGTTGGATCGGGGGCGATATTGCGCCCGTTTGTGACACCCATGTTTCAGTCGGTTGCAATGATTGATTTGTCTGCGGGCAACCCAAGCCGTATCTACGGGTTAATCAGGTACAAACTTGAGACTAATCGAGGACAGCACGATGCAGAACACTGTTAAAACAGCGATAAGCTTTGTGGGCAGAGGCCTTCATTCGGGCAAGCCTGCAACCGCAACAGTACTGCCTGCTGCGCCGGATTTCGGGATTTGGTTCAGGCGTACCGACATTCACCTCGGCGATCGTTTGATCCCCGCGCGTTGGGATGCGGTCAACCGTTCTCCCCTTTGCACAAAGCTTGAAAATGCGAGCGGTGTGCAGGTATCGACTGTAGAGCATTTAATGGCTGCCCTTTCAGGCTGTGGTGTTCACAATGCCCTGATTGAGATCGACGGTCCAGAAGTGCCTATCCTCGATGGATCTTCCGCGCCTTTCGTGCGGGGCATCATGGCACGCGGTGTGCAGATGCAAGCCGCCCCTGTCATGGCTTTTGAAGTTCTTAAGCAAGTAACTGTGCAGGACGGTGATGCGATCGCGACGATTGCTCCTTCCGACACGCTGCGCATTGATTTCGAAATTGATTTTGCGGATGCGGCCATCGGCCACCAGCAGAAGTCATTGGTGATGAACAATGGCTCCTTTGCCCGTGAACTGTGCGATAGCCGCACTTTCTGCCGTCAAGCGGATGTGGATGCGATGCAAGCCAACGGCCTTGCTCTGGGTGGTTCTGCGGGTGAAAACGCGGTTGTTTTCGATGGGGATGTCGTACTCAGCCCCGGCGGCCTTCGCCATGCCGACGAACCCGTACGCCACAAGATGCTGGACGCTTTGGGCGATCTGGCTTTGGCAGGCGCGCCCCTGCTGGGGCATTACAAAGGTGTGCGCGCTGGTCACTCGCTGACCAACACGCTGCTGCGTGCGCTTTTTGCAACGCCGGGTGCTGTGCGTTTGGTGGAGTGCGATGGCGCCATGGCGGCGCGTCTGCCCGGCCATGGCCTCGCATGGAACGAGATTCCAGCTGTCGCCTAAGCTGGCTTCCGCCGGAATTCATGGTCAGCCCGGAGCTTACGCTTCGGGCTTTTTTATAAAGTCCGAAATGGGCGTTTTGCACCGCTGATTATTGTGCTAACACCGTGATCAAACGGGAGGTAACTCCTTGAAACATACGCTGCGGTAAAAGAATAAGGATAGCCAACGATGGGTTTTGGAAGGTCTGCAAGACGTCTTTCCGTCACACTTGTGGCTGTCGCGGCGCTTGGCGCATGCGGCGGGACCCAAGATACGGGTCGCGTCACGAAAAGCTTTTTCAACCCGCAGGAGATTCCGCTCGAGACGTACACCCCCGAGCAGATCTTCGAGCGAGGCGAATTTGAGCTCAATCGCAAGCGACCTGCCGAAGGGGCGTTTTACTTTGCGGAGATCGAACGGCTCTATCCCTATTCTGAATGGGCGAAGCGGGCTTTGATCATGCAGGCATTCGCCTATCATCAGGATGCCGATTATCCAAATAGCCGCTCCGCTGCGCAGCGCTTCATTGATTTCTTCCCCGATGACGATGATGCATCCTATGCTGCGTATCTGCTGGCTCTCAGCTATTATGACCAAATTGACGACGTAGGGCGGGATCAGGGTCTCACCTTTCAGGCGTTGCAATCGCTGCGCCAAGTGATTGAGCGGTATCCCGATAGCGAATACGCGCGCGCTTCGATCCTGAAATTCGATCTGGCTTTCGACCATCTGGCCGGTAAAGAGATGGAGATAGGACGCTACTATCTCAGGCGCGATCATTACACGGCAGCAATCAACCGTTTCCGTGTGGTCGTCGAGGATTTCCAGACTACCACGCACACGGCGGAGGCGCTGCACCGTTTGGTGGAATCGTATCTGAGCCTTGGTCTGACGGATGAGGCACAGACGGCCGGCGCCATTCTGGGCTACAATTACCGCTCAACGGAGTGGTACGAGGACAGCTACAAGCTGCTGACCGGTCGCGGGCTCGAGCTTAAATCCCTGGGCAACAACTGGTTGTCGGCGATCTACCGTCAAACGCTGAAGGGCGACTGGATTTAACCTGCGCGGCGGCGCGTTTGTGACGGAACACCGATAATGCTGCGCGGTCTCGATATCTCGGACATGCTGATCATCGAGCGGCTGGAACTGAGCTTTCAGGCCGGCCTCAACGTGCTGACCGGTGAGACTGGTGCGGGTAAATCAATTCTTCTAGACAGTCTGGGGTTCGTTCTGGGCTGGCGCGGCCGGGCCGATCTGGTGCGACAAGGGGCCGAGCAGGGCGAGGTGACCGCATGGTTCGATCTGGCAGAGGGGCATCCTGCGCGCGCCGTGCTGGAAGAGGCCGGTTTGCCGGTAGGCGACGAGCTGATATTGCGCCGCATCAATACCGCAGAGGGGCGCAAGACGGCTTGGGTCAACGACCGTCGCTGCTCTGGTGAGGTCCTGCGCGCGCTGAGCGAAACACTGGTGGAGCTGCACGGGCAGCACGACGATCGTGGATTGCTCAACCCGCGCGGTCACCGCACCATTCTCGATACATTCGGAGGCTTGGACGCCGCCCGTGCCGCCGTGCGGGCTGCGTGGTCGGAGATGGCGCGCAGCCGCAAGGCAGAGGCCGCCGCCGCCAAGGCCCAAGCCGAGATTCGCGCCGAGGAAGAGTTTCTGCGCTATGCCGTGGCCGAGCTCGACAAGCTGGCGCCGGAAGAAGGGGAGGAAGCCGCCCTCGACATCAAACGGCGCATGATGCAATCGGCTGAGAAGATTCGCGCCGATGTGGTCAACGCCTACGAGGCGATGGGGCACAGCGGGGCGGAGGCGCAGCTTGCCGATGCGTTTCGCTGGCTCGACGGTGCTGCGGCCCGTGCCGATGGCACGCTTGAGGAGCCGATGGCCGCGCTTAACCGGGCGATGATCGAGCTTGATACGGCCATGGACGGCGTGGTGCGCGCGATCGAGTCGATGTCGTTTGATGCGCATGAGTTGGAAGATACCGAGGAGCGCCTGTTCGCGATCCGCGGCCTCGCCCGAAAGCATGAGGTGCAGCCAGATGAGTTGGCGGGCTTTGCCGATACCCTGCGCGCCAAGCTCGGGGCGCTGGACGCAGGTGAAGCGGAGCAGGGAAAGCTGCGCGCGCAGGTGAAGGCCGCCGAGGCTGCATACGATGTCGCCGCGACTGCGCTGACAGCAGCGCGCAGCAAAGTCGCCACAAAACTTGACAAGGCCGTGAGTGGCGAGTTGGCGCCCCTCAAAATGGAGCGCGCAGTCTTCGCGACGCAGATCACTGCGGAGATGGAAGGTCCCGAGGGGCGTGATGCGGTCTCCTTTACTGTTGCCACGAACCCCGGCGCGCCCGCCGGACCGCTCAATAAGATTGCATCGGGCGGGGAGCTGAGCCGCTTTCTGTTGGCCCTCAAGGTGTGCCTAACGCAGGGCCAATCCGGCCTCACGCTGATATTCGACGAGATTGACCGGGGTGTGGGAGGCGCTACCGCCGATGCCGTGGGCCGGCGCCTCGCTGCGATTGCGGCGCAGGGGCAGGTCCTTGTCGTGACCCATTCGCCGCAGGTCGCGGCTCTTGGAGCGCATCACTGGCGGGTCGAGAAATCGGTTACAAAGGGCATGACAACGACCAACGTCGTGCCGCTCGACAGCGGTGCGCGGGTGGATGAAGTGGCCCGAATGCTGGCCGGGGACACGATCACCGATGCCGCCCGCGATGCGGCCCGCGCGCTTCTGGGCAGCTGACGCTTGCACCTGCCAACACGATATGGTTTCCGCTGGGGCAACCTACGCCCCTGCCTTCCAGACCCGAGGCCAAGATGACCGAGCCTGCCCGCTCTTTCCTTTCCCAGCAGATGACGCTGGCCGTCACCAGCTGCCGCGATGGCTGGCGGGTGCTGCGGCATAAGGGGCCGGGAAAGATAACGTTCTGGTTCATCGCGTTACTGATCGGAATTGCCGCTGGTTTTGCGGCGCTGTTTTTCCGCAAGGGCATCTATTTCCTTCAAACCAACCTGTACGGTACCGATGACGTACAGCATTTGCACAGCTTCATCATCGGGCTGGAGTGGTACTGGATCATTCTGATCCCTACCTTCGGCGGCCTAGTTTCCGGTCTGATCCTGCACCGCTTTACGCCGGATGCGCGGGCCCGCTCAGTTGCCGATGTGATCGAGGGTGCCGCACTGCACGATGGCCGCGTCGAAACCCGGGCGGGGCTGGCGTCTGCGCTCGCCTCTATGGTCACGCTTGGCACGGGGGGCTCTTCGGGGCGCGAGGGGCCGGTCGTGCATCTGGCCGCTGTCATCTCCACTTGGGTGAACCGCCGGATCAATGCGGATGGCATCACCGGGCGCGATCTGCTGGGCTGCGCCGTGGCAGCCGCCGTCTCGGCGAGCTTCAATGCGCCCATCGCGGGGGCACTTTTTGCGCTCGAAGTTGTACTGCGCCATTTCGCTGTCCATGCCTTTGCGCCCATCGTGATCGCGAGCGTGGCGGGCACTGTGATCAATCGGATCGAATTCGGTGGGGTTACGGAGTTCAAGCTGCCCACTGTGACTGAGCTCCAATTCTATGTCGAACTTCCTGCCTTTCTGCTGCTCGGGCTGACCTGTGGCCTCGTGGCCGTCGTGCTGATGCGTGCGATTTTCTGGGCGGATGATATCGGCAATCACATTCAGGCGCGCACCAAATTGCCGCGGTATTTCCGGCCCATGCTGGCAGGGGCGATGCTGGGGGTGATTGCTCTGTGGTTCCCGCATATCATCGGCGTCGGCTACGAGACGACCTCGCTTGCCCTCACCGGAGAGCTGGCGCTGCATGAGGCGACGGTCTTTGCAGTGCTCAAAGTGCTGGCCGTGGCGATCACGCTTGGCGGGCGCATGGGTGGGGGGATGTTCTCACCCTCGCTCATGGTCGGCGCACTTGTGGGGCTGGCCTTCGGGCTTGTGGCCACAGGTGTCATGCCTGACGTTTCCGGTTCGACCTCGCTTTATGCGCTCGCGGGTATGGGGGCTGTGGCGGCCGCGGTGCTGGGAGCGCCGATTTCGACGACACTGATCGTGTTCGAGCTGACGGGGGACTGGCAGACAGGTTTGGCCGTGATGGTCGCGGTCAGCATGTCGACTGCTCTCTCGTCAAACCTCGTCGACCGCAGCTTTTTCCTGACCCAGATCGAGCGGCGCGGCATCCACCTTGCCGCCGGTCCGCAGGCCTATCTCTTGGCGATGTTCACGGCAGCGAAGACAATGCGGACTTTCGATCATCCCCGCGCGGCGGACCCTGATCGCTGCTGGGAAATGATCGGTGAGGGGCAATATCTGGATGGCGCCGCCACGCTGGAGACGGCCATACCGGTTTTCGAGAAAACCGGTATGCCGTTCCTGCCCGTTGTCACCCTATCCGCCGATGCCGCCCCGCCGGAGTTACTAGGTGCGCTCTTCCATGTAGATGCGCTCAATGCCTATAACCGCGCCTTGGCGGCCACGGCAGCGGAGGAGCATTCCTGAGCCTGTGGGTTCAGATTTGCTCGACAGTGACCTCTTCCACGTTGTGGAAGGCCAGATAGTTGCGCACTTGCGCCGCGGGCTCGTTCGGCGTCTCGTAGGACCAGACAACGTTTTTCAGTGTCCTGCTTTTCGTCACGACGCTAAAATACCGCGCATCGCCTTTATGGGGGCAGTGCGAAGTCTTGTCGCTTGGGTCGAGAAAAGCCATCGCGATATCCTCGCGCGGGAAATATATCACAGGTGGATAATCTCCCTCGACCAGTTCAAGCGCATCCGAGCTTTCGCCCAATACTGCACCGCCCGCGCGTACGGTCCACGTCCCCGCAGCCTTGCGAATTGTAATATGACCAGTCATGTAACCCCCCGAAAATTCCGCGCCTCAAATGGGCGCTGTTGCAATATCTAACCACTGTTTGGCAGCGGGCGTAACCCGCGGGCCGATCTTTGTCGCAACGTCGCGGTGGTAGGCGTTGAGCCAGTCCCGCGCTCCGGACTCCAGAAGATCCGGCAGAATCAACCGCCGGTCAATCGGCGCATAGGCCAGCGTGCGCCAGTCGAGCATCGCGCGGTGGGCATCGCCGCCGGGCAGGGCGGGCGCGTCCTGTACCACCAGCAAATTCTCGATCCGAATGCCGAATGCCCCCTCGCGGTAATAACCGGGCTCGTTGCTCAGGATCATCCCCGGCTCGAGCGGAACAGTGCTAACGCGGCTCAATCGTTGCGGACCTTCATGTACGCTCAGATACGCGCCAACGCCGTGGCCCAGCCCGTGATCGAAGTCTTGTCCGGCGAGCCAGAGCGGCATCCGCCCGACAGCCTCGATGTGGCTGCCCGCAAGGCCGCGCGGCCAGCGCAGGCGGCTCATGGCGATCATCCCCGCCAGAACGCGGGTAAAAGCCGCACAGGCCTCTGGTGGAGGCGTGCCGATCGCGATGGTGCGCGTGATGTCGGTCGTGCCATCGAGATATTGGCCGCCGCTGTCGAGCACGATCAGGTGACCCTCCTCAAGCTGCGCGTCCGTCTCCTGCGTAACACGGTAATGCATGATCGCACCGTTCGGGCCGGTGCCCGCGATGGTTTCGAAGCTGATGTCCTGCAAGCCGTTGTCGCGCCGGCGCAGCGTTTCCAGTTGCGTCACGACTTGTGTCTCGGTGATGCTGCCTGGGGCTTGCGCATCGAGCCAGCAGAGCATTTCGACCATAGCGGCGCCGTCGCGCAGATGGGCTTTTGCAGCGCCCTCGATCTCGGCTGCGTTTTTGCGCGCCTTGGGTAGGGCACAGGGCTCGTCACCGCTCACTGCGGTCTCGCCCAGAGTTTCCGCGATAATTTGCGGCGCGCTGGAAGCATCAATCCGCACAGGCCCTTGCAACACCTTGAGAGCTGTCAAAAATTCCGAGGGCGCATGCAGTGTGATTTCGGGCCCGAGATGATCTGCCAATCCGTCGAACTTCGAAGGCTCCGCGAACAGATCCACGCGGCCGTCCGCATAGAGTATCGCAAAAGCGTGTACGACCGGGTTACGCTCGATATCGCCACCCCGGATATTCAAAAGCCAGCAGGTGCTATCAGGCAGCGTGATCACAGCGGCCCGCTCGCCTGCCTCGACCAGTGTCCTCGCGAGCCTTGCGCGTTTGTCCGCGTGGCTTTCACCGGCAAACTCTAGGGGATGGATCTTCGCGGGGGCCATCGGCGGCGCGGGCTGGTCATGCCAGATTTCATCCACCAGATTGGCGCATTGCACCAGCTCGATGCCGCTGCCGCGCAGCGCCTTCTCCGCTTGGGCGATCTGATCTACGGTATGCAGCCAAGGATCAAACCCCACGCGCCCGCCTTGGGGCAACTGCTCGCGCAGCCACTGCGCCATCGACACTTCCGGCCAGGGCACGGGGGAATACACGTCTGCAACCTGCGCCTTCACTTGCGTGCGGTAGCGCCCGTCGATGAATACGCCCGCCACATCGCGCAATGCCACACAAAACCCCGCCGATCCGGTGAAGCCCGTCAGCCAAGCCAGCCGCGCATCGCGCGCCGCTACGTATTCGCCTTGATGCGCATCGGCACGCGGCACTACAAAACCATCGAGCGCCGCCGCTTCAAGCCGCGCGCGTAAAGCTGACAGGCGGGGCGGGCCCTGCTCAGGCCGCGCCGTTACGTCGAACGACTGAAACATCTCATTCTCTTCTTCATTTGGCCTTTAAACTCATGTCGGACAGGGGAGCACGCAGGGACCTCAGCTGGCCCGGCGCATTCCCAATACCCGCGCCCGCTTGCGCGGGTCGCTGTCGAAAAGCGAGGCGAGTTGCTCGGTCATGGCACCCGCCAGTTGCTCGACATCCGTGATCGTCACCGCCCGGTCGTAATAGCGGGTCACATCATGCCCGATCCCGATCGCCAGCAGCTCCACTGCTTTGCGCCGCTCGACCATTGCGATCACATCGCGCAAGTGCTTTTCTAGAAAATTGGCCGGGTTCACCGACAGGGTGCTGTCGTCGACGGGTGCACCATCGGAGATCACCATCAGGATTTTGCGTGATTCCGAGCGGGCCATCATCCTCCGGTGCGCCCATTCGAGCGCCTCACCGTCGATGTTTTCCTTGAGCAAGCCTTCCTTCATCATCAGGCCCAGATTGGGCCGGGTGCGCCGCCAGGGTGCATCGGCGGATTTATAGATGATGTGGCGCAGATCGTTGAGGCGGCCGGGGCCGGAGGGGCGACCATCGTTCAACCAAGCCTCGCGGGCCTGTCCGCCTTTCCACGCGCGGGTGGTAAAGCCAAGGATTTCGACCTTCACATTGCACCGCTCCAGCGTGCGGGCCAGAACATCCGCGCAGATCGCCGCGATGGAAATTGGGCGACCCCGCATGGAGCCAGAGTTGTCGAGCAGCAGCGTCACGACCGTATCACGGAACTCTGTATCTTTTTCGACCTTGAAGCTCAGCGGCGTGGTGGGGTTAGCCACGATCCGCGCAAGGCGCCCTGCGTCGAGCGTGCCTTCCTCAAGATCGAACTCCCAAGAGCGGTTCTGCTGGGCTTGCAGGCGGCGCTGCAGCTTGTTTGCCAATCGGCTCACGGCGCCCTTCAGCGGCTCGAGTTGCTGATCGAGATAGGCGCGCAGTCGCTCCAACTCGACTGGTTCGGCAAGCTCCTCGGCGCCCACGGTCTCGTCGTAGTCACCGAGATAGACAGTGTAGTTTGGATCGGCATCCGAAACGGGCTGCGGGGCAGGCGGCTCCATCGGCGCATCGCCGTTGGGCATCTCGGCTTCCTCGCCCATCTCCTGATCGGCCATGTCGTCCATCGAGACCTGCGCCTGCGCCGCGTCCTGCTGCTCTTCCTGGCTCTGCTCAGGGGAGGCGTCTGCGTCTTCCTCCTCCTGCTCGTCACTTCCGGTGCTATCGGGATCGTCCTGCTCGTCTGTACCTTCCTCGGCCTGATCTTCCTGATCATCATCCGATCCGTCCGGATCATCTCCCAGCTGATCGGCATATCCGAGATCGGTAATCATCTGCCGCGAGAATTTTGCGAAGGTTGTCTGATCGTCCAGTGCGTTTTCCAGATCTTCGAGCGTGCCGCCGCACTGCTCCTCAATGTAGCCGCGCCACAGGTTCATCACGTTTTCGGCGCCCGCAGGCATTTCGCGCCCGGTCGCCAGATGGCGGACAAGATAGCCGGCAGCCACAGCCAGCGGCACGTCGGACGCGGATTTGGCCTGATCATATCCCTTGCGCAATGCTTCATGCTTTATCTTTGCGTCGATGTTACCCGCGGTGCCAGGCATATCGCGCGCGCCAACGGCTTCGCAGCGCGCCGTTTCCATAGCTTCATAAAGATCACGTGCCATCTCCCCTTTGGGCTCGTAGCGGGCGTGGGTCTGTCCGTTGTGATAACGACGGTTGAGGGCCAGCGCATCGGCCGTACCGCGCGCCAGCATCACCTCGTCGCGTGTCATCCGCCGTGTAACCTGTGGCAAGCGCATGGCGTCGCCTGTAAGCCCTGAAGGATCGACGGAATAGCTGATGTTCAGATCAGGATCATTCGCCATCACCTTGGAGGCTTCGGCGAGAGCCTTTTTGAACGCATCTGCCGGATTATCTGTTGGTTTGCTCATTGTGGCCCCCGCCGCGAAACAGTTGGTGTATGGTGTTGCAGGTTTTGCGGGCAGGGTCAAAGGAGACACGCGCATTTCCTAGATGCAAAGATAGGGTTCGGGTTGAAATTAGCAAATACCTCTGCTGCCTGTAGAGCTTTTGGGTTGCTGCTGCAGTCGAGCCTCAGGCAAGCGCTTGCAACACCGCCGTTCCGGGTTCGCGCCGACGCTAAAAGCTCTGGCGCATTGCACAGTGGCTTTGAATGGCCGCCCAGATCTTTCGCTGCGATATTGCCGGATCACTCGCTGCTGGGACTGAAAACGTCAGCTGAAACCCTACACATTGGCTCACGACCCGCAATGAAATCTCTAGCCTCGAAATTGATGGTAAGAATACGGGAATAGGAGTGAGACTACGCACGACTGTTGTTCATGATATCAGTTTGGCCTGTCATTTCAGGATGGGCGGCGCTCAATATTTTGAGGATAGCAATAATATGATTGGATTGCCCTGTGATTTAGCGATTTGGAATGTACTGGCGCACTCTCAGAGCGCTTAAGGCACAAGGTGCGATTGACGCATCAAAACAAAAGGCTCGTCGCAAAAAAACGCAGGAGACCCTGATGACACACTTGAAAACAAATACTGTCCGCGCCGAATTGATCGCTGCCACACGATTGGCAGTATTTGCTGCCTAGGATCGCACATCTCAGAGCGCGGCTGTCTATGAAATCCGCGTGAATATACAGAGCCCGACACGCCGGTATTAAAGGATCCCGGCGAGCCGATGATCAATGCTCGCACTGCAACGGCGCAAACTGAAAATGCTGAAATTGTGGAGGGTTTAGGTGGACCTATGGTCGAGATCAGTCTGCGCGGTAACGACCAACTCTGGTATTCATCGGTATCCCAAAAGCAAGCCCCGGTGCATTGCACCGGGGCTTTTCTCGTTGCGGGTCTAGCCGAGGCTGACGCTCGCTGCGCTTTCCGGCAGTTCTTCGTTGAAGAGTCGCTGATAAAACTCAGCGACAGTCTGTCGTTCCAATTCGTCACATTTGTTCAAAAAGCTCAGACGGAACGCGTAGCCCACATTTTTGAAGATCTCGGCGTTTTGCGCCCAGGCAATCACTGTGCGTGGAGACATAACGGTCGAAAGATCGCCGCTCATGAACGCAGTTCGTGTCAGATCGGCGACCGTCACCATCTGCTTAACCGTCTTACGGCCCTCGGCACTGTTGAAATGCGGGTTTTTGGCAAGCACGATCTGTGTCTCGGCGTCGATGCTGAGGTAATTCAGCGTCGAGACCAGTGACCAACGGTCCATCTGGCCTTGGTTGATCTGTTGAGTGCCGTGGTAGAGACCGGTCGTATCCCCCAGACCCACGGTATTGGCTGTCGCGAAAATCCGGAAATAGGGGTGGGGGGTGATCACTTTGTTCTGGTCGAGCAGCGTAAGCTTGCCGTCCACCTCCAGAACGCGCTGGATCACGAACATCACGTCGGCACGGCCTGCATCGTATTCATCGAATACGATCGCGGTCGGGGTCCGCAGTGCCCAAGGCAGAATGCCTTCCTGAAAATCAGTAACCTGCTTGCCGTCGATGAGCTTGATCGCATCCTTGCCGATCAGATCAATCCGGCTGATGTGGCTATCGAGGTTGACCCGGACGGTTGGCCAGTTCAGGCGACTTGCGACCTGTTCGATGTGGGTCGATTTGCCCGTACCGTGATACCCCTGCACCATGACGCGGCGGTTGTGCGAAAACCCTGCCAGGATCGCGAGCGTGGTATCTGCGTCGAATTTGTAAGTGCTGTCATGCTCGGGCACACGGTCCGTACGCTCGGGAAAGCCCTTTACGACCATGTCTGTGTCGATGCCAAAAACCTCACGCACCGAGATATCCTTGGTGGGGGTTGTGTTGAGGTCCAGTCCGCCGTCAGCCATGCTTGTTCATCCTAAAATTTCAGTGCCCGTGCGAGGGCGTCCTGTGTTGGGTGCAACATATCGCGCAGAGGTTCAAGGGAAAGGCCTAAAATATGCCCTTCTTCAGACCGCAAATCAGGCGGGGCTGCGCAGGCGTCGGGCAGAACGTGCCCCTCAGGGGTAAATGTGAGCCTCAATCCCTGAAATTCCGACTGCCTTTGAGCTGGTCCCACGCCCAGACGACCTGCTGCAACTGCTCCTCCTGGCTGCGATCGCCGCCATTCATGTCGGGGTGCAGAACTTTTATCAACGACTTGTATATCTTGCGAATTTCCGGTTTCGACATGTTGTCCTTGGCATCCAGCACCTCGAGTGCCTTTCGCTCCGTGGGGGGCAGGCGGCGACCTGCTTGCGGACCTTTGCCGGGATTCTGCGTCGCATTTGCGCCCAAAACCTGATGCGGATCCTCGATGCCAAGCCGCGCCCAGGCGCGTGCCTCGGGATCGCTCATCGGCTTTGTCGGACGGTCCCAGACGCGGCCCTCAGAGAGTTTGGCATTCATTTCGGCTTCGGTCGTGCCATGGAAGAAGTTCCATTTCGTGTTGTACTCGCGCACATGCTGCTGGCAAAACCAGAAGTAATCGTCGAGCACATCGGGCGCCTTTGGTGCACGATATTTCCCGGCTTCCTCGCAGCCTTCATGATCACAGACACGCGTCGATGTCTCTGACGCGCCGGACATGCCGCGGCGGCCGCGCGGGTTCTTCTTTTTCGCAGAAGACACAGACATATCAAAACCAAATGGATCGTTTTTTTGCATGGGTGCACCTTTCCGAGTCAGGCCGCTCACTGTAAACGTGTAACAGGCAGAGGGAAGGGGGCGGCGAAAATAAATCGCTCCCTCGGGAGGATTTATGCTGGTGAAAGACGAGATCGAGAGCGCATTACGTGCGGCATTTACAGTTGAAAGACTGGAGGTCGAGGATGTGAGCGAAGCCCACAGGGGCCATGCAGGGCACCGCGAGGGGGGACAGACACATTTCGATGTTGCGATCATGGCGGCCGATTTTGCGGGCTTGAGTCGTGTGGCAAAACATCGCGCCGTTCATGCGGCACTGGGGGCAGAGCTGATTGGCCGCATCCACGCGCTCTCCCTGGATATAGCGCCCTAAGCCTTTGGCTCGGATGATTTTTCCGAATCGTCCTCGCCAGGCTTTTTGAGGGAGTTTCTGGCGCGGGCGAGCAGGCTTAGAGATGCGCCGATGGTGCTGCCTGAGGCCGTATCCTCGACCCCGTTATCAGCCTGAAAATCTCCATTTTTGGGGCTGGGATCCATTTTTTTTTCAATGGGTTGGGTGGCAGGGGCTGGGTCGCTTATGGGCGCCGGGAGCAATTCTGGCTGGAACTCGGTGACATCATCGCTGCGCTGGCGGCGGAACACCAGCACGTTGCGCCATTCGGTTGCGGATCCGGTGAGGCCGGATCGCTCCACCGATGGCAGCGTCTCGGCGCGCAGGTATTCCCATCCGTACCCCGCCAAGCCGTTCATAAGCTCTTGAAGCGCGTAAGAAAATCGTGCCTCCGGACCTCGAACACCTTTGCCCTTCATCCCCTTCGAGGGGGCGGGTACGACCTTGTATTCATAGCGCGGCATAGGCGGACTTTCGGCTTGTTCGTGCTGTTTTAGCGCGCGCGGACCCGAAAGGGAACAGGGCGCAAAGGAGGGGAGCATGCGTACACCGGTAGTCCAATTTGCGGTGGCTCGTGCGGACATATTTTCCGCGCTGTCGCGGCTGCTGCTGTGGCACTGCGCGCCCGAGAAAGTGTTTGATCTGGATAGAGACTTGTGATGCAGGGACGCAGAACATAACACCAACTAAGCACTTTGACCGTCAGAACTGAAAATGACGGTTTGAGAAAACGACGCCCCGACGAGGAGGTTGCAATGGCCCATCCCTACCGCGCCCAGCCGGACAAGGCGTTCTGGAAGAAGACCGTCTCTCCTCATCAGCCACACGAGGTGGGTAACTGGTACGAAAAGCGGTTTGAGATCGGGGACCGCAAGATCGCAACAGCGGGCAGTTGCTTTGCCCAGCACATCGGCCGCAATCTGCGTGAAAAAAGCTTCAACTACTATGACGCAGAGCCCGCGCCCGGAATACTGTCGGATGCAATGCGCCATGATTTTGGCTATGACATGTATTCGGCGCGCTACGGCAACGTCTACACCTCTCGCCAGCTACTACAGCTCTTCAAGCGCGCTTTCGGGATGTTCGTGCCGCAAGAGCGTGCATGGGCGAAGGGGGAGGGCGTGGTGGATCCGTTCCGCCCGACGATCGAGCCGGTTCCTTTTTCTACCGTGTGCGAACTCGAGGCGCAGCGTGACTATCATCTGGAGTGCGTGGCGCAGATGTTTCGGACGGCAGAGGTCTTCGTATTTACGCTGGGGCTGACGGAGGCTTGGATGGCGCGGAGCGATGGGGCTAATTTCCCGCTATGTCCGGGCACGGCTGGGGGCACCTACGATGCCCAGAACTATATCTTCGAGAACCTAACCGTTTCGGCTGTGCTTGCTGATATGCACGAATTCATCGGACTGGCGCGCGGCGTCAATCCCGAGCTGAAGTTTCTGCTTACTGTGAGTCCGGTTCCCCTTGCGGCAACTGCGACGGGCCAGCAAGTTGCGGTCGCGACAGCCCATTCCAAGGCTGTTCTGCGCGCGGCGGCGGGCGAGCTCTATGATACCTACGATTTCGTCGATTATTTCCCCTCCTTCGAGATCATTACGTCGCCCTTTATGCAGGGATCGTTTTTCGAAGCAGACTGGCGCGGGGTCTCGGGGCAAGGTGTCGCACATGTAATGCGCCAGTTTTTTGCGCAGCACGTGCCGCCTTCAGGCGCTTTGCTTGCAGGCAGGCCCGATGAGGCGGCAGAGCAGACGCGCCATGCCTCCTCGGTGAGCGCGGCCGAGAAAGCCGAGGATTTGCGATGCGACGAGGAATTGCTGGGATCATTTGCGGATGAAGAGCCTTGAACGCCCTTTTGATCGGCGATTCGCATATTACAGCGCTTCTCAAGGCCCATATCGCGATGCGAAAGCGCGGCGAACTCGACCCAGACGTAACTATCGCCCTCAAGCGAATCGGCGGCGGGCATATTCTGCCAACGCCCTTTTTCGTAAACGAAGGGGACGTCGCGCGGATCACCGACCCTGAATACGTGCTGACCTTCAGGCAGTTGCCGCCAAAGGCGCGACGCTTCGGGACGATTGGACTTTCCATGCCATTGTGGCCGCTTCGGGTAATGTACAAGCTTGTAGGCGAAAAGATCTGCATTGGCACAGGCACGCCAGGTCTGCGTCCGATGTCCCATGGGCTGTTCAAGCGGATGGTGCTGGAGGACCAGCGCTACGTGATCGAGCTGATAGAGATCCTCAACCGCAGCGGCACGCGGGTCCTTGCCGTGGCGCCCCCTGCGCTGTTTCGCGATCATCCAATCCTATCGTTCCATCCCGCACATGATGCACTGCGCATGTTTTCCACGTATCAGGAAATCATGTTCGGCGTGCTGGAGCGCCATGGCGTGCATGTGATAAAGGTGCCCGGAGAGTGTCTGGATGCGGAGGGGTTCATGCTTCAGAAGTTTCGCCACCCTGACCCGGAGGATACGCATCACGCGAATGCTGCGTTCGGGAAAATCATGATCCGTGAGATCGAGAGCTGGTTGCAAACACGGCCTGCGGAGAGCGAAGAATGGATCCGGCAGCATGATGAGAAGCGCGCTGCATATTTGCGACAGCAGCAGCCACTTAGCTATCCCGGCAGGCTGATGCGCAGGATTAAGCGGGTTCTCGGTTAGGTCCTACTTCCGCACGATCCCGATTTTGCGGCCCGCGCGCTCGGGCAGAGGCAAATGGGCCTGTGCTGCTTTCATCGCGGCGAGTTTTGCCATGATGTCCTCGGGCATCGGGGCGACTTTCGGGGTCTCTCCGGACTGGTCTACATGCAGGGTGAGTGCCTCGCCCGTGGCGGCGAGCCAACCGTCCTCGTGCCACAGCTCCTGAAACACATGGAAGCGCTTTGCATCGTAATCGAGCAGGTGGAACGTGCAGGTGACGTTGTCGCCTTCGTGCAGTTCACGCACGTAGCAGATGTGGAATTCGGCCACATAGGTGGTGCAGTGCGATGTGGAGCGGTAATCGGGGCCGAAGCCCAGAGCCGGGTAGGCCTGATCGGCGCATTGGTCCATCAAGACTGAATAATAGGCCATGTTGAGGTGGCCGTTGAAATCGATCCATTCGGGTAGGACCGTCATGGATGCGGAGCGGAATATGTTTGTCATGGCGGCTGATTATCACAGCGGCGCGGACTGTGCGAGATTGTATTTGGGCGGCTTGGGGATCTGTGGCCCGAGCGATGTCCGGGTAGACTCCCCCGGCCCGATCTGTCGCGCGCAAAGTGCAAGGAAGACTAAATGATTTCTTGCATATAGAATTTCAGGCAAGGTTCAGTTTCCTTTGAAACAGCTCGCAAATAAGGTTTCGATTCATGCTCAGAGACAGTTACGGCAATGGGGTTTCGGTGATCTCGCAAGCTGCGTTGGATCACTACGATGCTGGAGTGCGGTTGTTTTTGGGGGCGGAATTTGGCGCAACTGAAGCTTTTCGATCCGCGATAGATTTGGACGACGGGTTCGCGCTGGGGCATGTAGCTTTGGCGCGGTCTTTGATGATGTCAGGTCAGATGCCACAGGCGAAAGAGGCGATCGGCCGTGCACAAGCCCTCTCATCCGAACTCGACGCCCGTCAACGCCAGCATATCGAATGTTTCGCGCTGCTGTTTTCGGGGCAACCAAGTGAGGCGCGTGCACTGGTCAAACGCCATGTGCAGGACCACCCGCGCGATGCGCTCGTTGCGCAGCTTTGCTCCAATGTCTTCGGACTGATCGGATTTTCAGGCGAAGTGGGTCGTGAGTCAGAGCTACTTGCCTACACGTCGGCGTTGCTGCCTCATTACGGCGATGACTGGTGGATGATGTCGATGCATGCCCTGTCGTTGTGCGAAACGGGGCAGATAACGGCCTCGACCAGTCTGATGGACAAATCCCTTGCCTTGAACAAGCGCAACGCAAATGCGGCGCATTTCAAGTCCCATGCCCAATATGAAGCAGGCGAAACGGCTGCCGGGCGCCGTTATCTCTCTGATTGGCTCTCGGATTATGATGATCGGGCAGTTTTGCACGGGCATCTGACCTGGCACGCTGCCCTTTGGGCGTTGCACGACGGTGACGCGGCGGCGATGTGGGCCGCCGTAGACGCAGGCGTAGGGCCGGGCGCAGCAAAGGGCCTGCCGATCAATGTCCTGACGGACACGGCCGCGATTTTGTACCGCGCCGAAATTGCCGGTATTCCGGTCGCCCCGGAACGGTGGTCGGATTTAAGCGCATATGCCACACGGTTTTTCCCTGAAACGGGGCAAAGCTTTGCCGACCTTCATGCAGCATTGGCGCATGCGATGGCAGGGAACGGAGCGCATCTGGCGCATATCTCGAACACCGCGAAGGGATTTGCCGGTGACCTCGTGCGACCCGCTGCGCGCGCTTGGGATGCGATAGCACGACAGGATTGGGGGACGGCCCTTTCGGAACTCGTTCAGGTAATGGGCTCTACGGAACGTCTCGGAGGGAGCCGTGCCCAGCGGGATCTTCTGGAATTGACCTATGCCAACGTCCTGTTGAAACTTGGGCAGGTTACGGAAGCGCGCCGAAGTCTGGCGACACGCAGACCTGTTTTAGCGACTGCACCGCCATTGGCGGCATACCACGCCTGAACTGGGGGCCACGCCGTAATGGAGCCAATCGGAGCCGATCGGCCTCTCCCGCGTTCAGGCCATGCGACCCGCGAACCGGAACTTGCAAGGTATCTCCGGCAATGTAGAGCCGACCTTGCGCGCTCGGCGCTAGGCTTTCAATTTGGCCGCTACCAGATCGTTGACCGCTTTGGGGTTGGCCTTGCCGCCGGTCGCTTTCATCACCTGGCCCACGAACCAGCCGGCGAGCTTTGGATTTTCGCGCGCTTTTGCCACCTGATCGGGATTGGCGGCGATGATCGCGTCCACGGCCGTCTCGATGGCACCGGTGTCAGTGACCTGCTTGAGGCATTCAGTCTCCACGATTTCCGCCGGATCGCGGCCCGTGGTGTACGTGATCTCGAAGACATCCTTGGCGATTTTGCCTGAGATCGCATCGGAGGCGATGAGGTCGATGATGCCGCCGAGCAGGGCTGGCGTGACCGGCGACGAGCCGATGTCCTTTTCATCTTTTTTCAGGCGGCCGAAAAGCTCGTTGATGACCCAGTTGGCGGTCATCTTTCCGTCGCGGCCCTGTGCGGTCTGCTCGAAATAGGCAGAAGAATCCAGATCGGCGGTCAGGACGGAGGCATCGTAATCAGACAGACCAAAATCATTGATAAAACGCGCCTTCTTGGCGTCGGGCAGCTCTGGCAGGGTAGCCTCAATCTGGTCAACCCATGCCTGCTCGATCACCAGCGGCAGCAGATCGGGATCGGGGAAATAGCGGTAGTCATGCGCCTCTTCCTTGGAGCGCATGGAACGGGTTTCCTGCTTGTCGGGATCGAAGAGGCGCGTCTCCTGCACGACTTCGCCGCCGCCCTCTACGATGGCGATCTGCCGTTTCGCCTCGACCTCGATGGCCTGCTGGATAAAGCGCATCGAATTCATGTTCTTGATCTCGCACCGCGTGCCGAGGTGGGAGAAATCGCCTGAGGCCTTGTATTTCTCGTATTGTCCGGGGGCACAGATACTGACGTTCACGTCCGCGCGCATGGCACCGGACTGCATGTCACCGTTGCATGTGCCAAGATAGCGCAGGATCTGGCGCAGTTTGGAAAGATAGGCCGCAGCCTCTTCTGGGCCGCGGATGTCTGGGCGGCTCACGATTTCCATGAGCGCGACGCCGGTCCGGTTGAGATCGACGAAGGACATGTTTGGGTCCATGTCGTGGATGCTTTTGCCTGCGTCCTGTTCCAGATGGATGCGCTCAACGCCGACCATACGGGCTGTGCCATCGCCCATCTCGACCAGTACTTCTCCCTCACCCACGATGGGGTGGTAGAGCTGGCTGATCTGGTAGCCTTGCGGAAGATCGGGGTAGAAATAGTTCTTGCGGTCAAAAGCTGACCAGAGATTGATCTTTGCCTTGAGACCCAGCCCCGTCCGTACGGCCTGCTCGACGCAGAATTCATTGATGGTGGGGAGCATCCCTGGCATAGCGGCATCGACGAAGGCCACATTGCTGTTGGGCTCTGCACCGAATTTGGTGGAGGCAGCGGAGAAAAGCTTGGAATTGGAAGAGACCTGAGCATGGACCTCCATGCCGATCACCAGTTCCCAATCCTGTTTGGCCCCAGCGATTGTGCGGACTTTTGGTGTGTCGTAGGTGAGATCGAGCATTGGATGCGCCTTTTCGCTAACGGATTGTTGTCGGTTTAGCGGGGGGCGTAATCAGGAGCAAGGGCAACGCACGCCTAAGGTCACACATTGCCTTATATGACTTAGCCTTCGGGAGTAGTCGGCGTTGCTAGGCAATCTTGTAACCGGGCCGCGGTCTCGCACAGCCCGGTCAACGTTCATCGCTCGTCTAGACAGATGGCGCAGCGCGCATTGTTGGGTTGCGCTTTGCGAGGTCCTTCATGTCCGACAGTTGCGCTGTTGGCCCGCCGAGGATGGACACCAACCGCCACGTGACGCGGCCGACACCGTCGACTGATCTGTTGACAAAAGATTCCGAAATGTTTTTGGACGGCATAAATGCGTCGTTTTGATCGAACAGATAGTATTGCCAGACGGTATATTGCCCCTTGGGCTGATCCGGGTCAAAGGATTCCGCGAGCGAATAGATGCCCTCAGGATAGTAGTTCCCCAGCACACGGGACTGGAACTGCGCGTCATAGTGCACGCTCATCGTTGACATGGTCGCTGTCGAAGTTGGTGTATCGAAATGCGTGCCAAAATTGAAGGCCGCGCCGCCATTCGTACTGCCCGTGTCACCTCGGGGATTGGCAATGGCCGCCTTCATTACGTCCTCTACGGTTTGCCCGGTATCGGGAAGTGTGAGTTTTACATTGTAAAACAGGCCGACGACTTGAAGTTTAAGTTGCATTAAATTCCCTCCTAAAAAAGCTCAGACAAAAATATACCACCTGAGATAAAATTATTAACAATCTTTAGTTGCAATTAGGCAAGATCAAAGAAAAGGCATTCCAGCCTATAATCTGTGCGAATGCATGTGTGCCCTGTTGAGCCATTCCCAGTGCTCTCGTCAGAAAGTAGAGACTGTTTCTGGGCGATTTCCATATCGTCGAGCGGGTCAATCTTCTCTTCGGGAGGTGGCTTCGCCTTTTGATCGCGCATGCCAGAGGCCGACAGCGCCAGCCCCGGCAATGGCGGCGCCAAGGGTTTCTTTTCCAGCGTCCCAAAGAAAAACCTAAGTGCAAAATCTCGGGGCCGTCGATGGGGCATCAGCGGGCACGCGCAACAAGAGGAATGCGGCGGGTATGCTGTCATGTTGGTCGCTGCGCGCGCTCGGGCGTGGACCGTTTGAGGGGTTCGTTGGGGGATAATCTGCGGTTGGCATGGATTGGCGGACCGGACATAGGTCCGCTGAAAGAAATAAAATAATATTGTTTATAATCATTAACTTAATTGTGCGGCGGGTTTTCGCCTGCCAAGCTCGAATGACGGTGTTATTCGCGCTTTGAGGGGCAACGGGGCAGGAACCTATTTCGATCTGCTGGTGTTGGGCAGCACACGAAATGATGAAATCGAAAGGAAGAACGATGACCTTTAAAACACTTATGATGAGCACCGCGATCGCATCCTTTTTGGCTGCTCCCGTGATGGCCCAAGATACTGCCCCTGCAACCGATATGGGCACCGGAACAAGCGACATGGTCCAGCCAATGGAGATGCCGATGACCGTTGAGGAAATGACCGTCGATGAATTTATTGGTCTGAATGTCGTGAGCTCAGTCGGCGAGGATGTGGGCGAGATTGACTACGTGATCGCCGGTGCAGGTGCCGACGCCGAGGGTCAAGCCGTGATCGGCATCGGCGGCTTCCTGGGGCTCGGGGAATACACCGTTGCCCTGCCGTTGAGCGCATTCGATTTCGATGCCGAAAGTCGGAATCTGATCGTCAGCTCGACCGAGGACGAGCTGAGAGCGACACCCGAATTCGACGAGTCCACAGCTGAAAGCGTCGATGGTGAAATGATGATGGCCGAACTGCTCGGTACTGCTGACGCAGCTGGTGCGAGTGGGAGCGGTGACATGGCGCCCGGCGCTACTGGCACAACCGACAGCGGTGTGTCCCCCGACACCGAGGCTGACACTAGTACTGGCATGACCACGCCGGTGGCGCCAGCAACAGATGGCGCGACGATGGACGGTGACGCCAACGTCACGACTGGCACAGGTTCGGAGATGGGCGCAGGTACCGAAACGGATGCTGAAGCCGATGTGGATACCGAAGCAGAGGCTGATACTGAAGCCGATGTTGGTACGGACACGGAAACTGGGACTGGTACGAACAACAACTAATGCAGCAACCCTCAGCTGATACAGAGAAGCAAGCCCCCGCTGATACGGATCAGCGGGGGTTTTTTGTTGCAGATCATCTGCGAGAGCGGGACAGACTGTCAGGTCTCGCTCTCAGGTCCGATGTGCAGTGTGTGGTGGCTTAGGGATGAGCCGAAGCGCAGATCACCGCCATCGGCCTGCTGAGCACGACTGTCGGATCAGGCCATCGCCTGCGCCTTGAGCACGCGGCGCAGGATCTTGCCACTGGCGGATTTGGGGATCTCGTCAACGAAATTTACCTTGTGCACCTGCTTGTAGGTCGAAAGTGTTTTGGCCAGATGCGCCTTTATGTCCGCCTCGGTCGGGGCGGGATCGGAGGCCACCACGAAGGCCACGGGCAATTCGCCCGCCTCATCGTCGGGCAGGCCGATCACGGCGGCGTCGATGATGCCGTCCATGCTCACCAGCGTCGCTTCAAGCTCGGCGGGTGCGACCTGAAATCCCTTGAACTTGATCAGCTCCTTCAGGCGATCGACGATGAACATATACCCGTCATCGTCAATGTAGGCGATATCGCCGGTCTTGAGCCAGCCATCGGGTGTGAGGGTCTCCTTGGTGGCTTTCTCGTTGTTGAGGTAGCCCTTCATCACCTGCGGACCTTTGATCCACAGCTCGCCCTCTTTACCAGTGGGCAGATCCTCGCCGCTCTCGGGATCGACGATGCGGCAGGTGGTATTTGGCATGGCCGTGCCGGAGGAGCCCGACTTGGGCTTGCCCGGCGGGGTCGTGTGAGAGACCGGGGAAAGCTCTGTCATGCCGAAGCCCTGCACGGAGATGCAATTGATCCGCCTGGCCACCGCATCTGAGACCTCTGCACCCAGCGGGGCGGCACCGGAAAAGACCTGTTCGATGCTGCTGAGATCGAATTTGTCCACAAGGGGATGCTTGGCCAGCGCCAGCGCCACGGGTGGCACGATCCACATGCGCCGGGCTTTGTGATCTTGAGAGATTTTGAGAAACAGCTCCAGATCGAAACGCGGCATGGTGACCAGCGCACCGCCGCCAGCGAGGTGGACATTCATAAGCACGGTCATGCCGTAGATGTGGAAGAACGGCAGGAAGGCGGCTGCCACTTCACCGGCGCGGAATTCGCCGGCCTTAATAATCTGGTCGACGTTGACCACCAGATTGCGGTGCGACAGGCACACACCCTTGGGCAGGCCCGTGGTGCCTGACGAATAGGGCAGGACGACCGAATGCTGATCGAGATCGACCGGCACTTGCGCTTCCAGCGGCGCGCCATAATAGGCCGATAGCGGCTCGGCGCCCTCCGCCTCGGCCATGACGACGACGGTCTGGCCTGCGGCATCCTTGGCGGCGGTCTGGGCGGTTTCGAGGAACATCGGCACGGTGATCAGGATATCGGCGGCGCTGTCGCGCAGCTGGTGGGCGACCTCGGATGCGGTATACGTGGGGTTAATCGTAGTGATGGTACCACCTGCCCATGCGACTGCATGGAACACTACACAGTAATGCGGAATATTCGGTGACATCAGGGCCACCGTCTTGCCTGCTCCCATGCCGCGTGCGGTCAGGCCACCGGCGAGCTGTTTCACCTGGGTCATAAAATCACCAGCGGTCATGGTTGCGCCAGTCAACCCGTCGGTGAGGACAATCTCGTCGGGGCGGTTCACGAGATTTTCGAAAACGCGCTCGGTGATGGATTGGTCGCGCAAAGCGATGTCTGCGGCGGCGGTGTGATATGTCATAATGATTTCTCCCTCGGCAATATTCTTAGGCAGAGGGAGAAGAGGTGTCCAGAGAGTGCGAAACCGACGGTACGTCAGGCCGCCTCAGGTGGCGGTGGCGACCGGTCCGCGCTCGGTGAAGATGATGCGCTTGCCCTCGCCGATCTCGCGTTTGAACATGCCCGCGATGATGCGCAGGGCGTCGTCCTGCCCGGCGGCGGCAAAGCGGGAAGGCGAGGCCACGCGCAGATTATTGGCGAAGCCTTGTGCCGCGTGGGCCCAGATCATCGGGTGAAGTTCAGTCAGATGCTCGCGCACGATCCAGTCCGCGCAGGCGGCGATCTGGGCGCGTGTTTGATCGGCAGCATCATTGCCGGAGAATGCCTGCCCGATGGTATTGGCGCAATAGGCGGCCAGCAGATTGACCGTGTGGGGATCGGGCCTGCGCGTGACGATATCGCGGAGTCCTTCCACGAAGAAAGGCAGATCGAGGCGCGCACACGCCTTGTCGTCCACGCTGATCGCGTCGAACATCACCCAGGTATAGCCGCCCGCTCCCCAGACCGGTTGCGTGCGCGCGGCGGTGCGGCGGGCTTCCAGCTCGAGGGCGGTGTAGGAGCCGTACCAGCGCGGCAGCATATGAGTGCCGAGGGCGCGGAAGGGCCCAGTGTTATGGGGGTTGAGATCGATCAGCGCTTCGTAACGGTCAGCCACGGATTCGGTGCTGATGTTACCGCCGCGCAGTAGCGCGCAGGCCGTGCTGGCCAGCAGCGCGGAATTCTTCGGCTCCCCACAGAAGGATTTGATGATGTCGCGGGCACGCGCGATATGGGCGGCAAAGGCCTCGCGGTTGCGCGGGGCGATCTCCACATCCCAGCCGATACCGCGCCAGGCCCAGGCCAGATCGATGTGGGCCTGCGCCACGATGCAGCCGACGACGTAATCCGCCGGATATTCGGCAAGCACGAATTCGAGCGCCTCGATGCCGCGCAACAGGGGCGCGTCTTCTTCGGGGGTGTGGTCGAGCAGGGCGTGCTCTACGGCCAGCACCACATCAGCGCGCGCGCCAAAGGCCATGAGCTCGGCCACGCTCATCCCGCCCGGCGTCATGGCATGAGTACGGTCGGCTTCGGCGATCAGGACCGAAAGCTTCGCCCAGTCTTCCTGCCGCACAAGGCGAAGGGCAAAGTTTTGGTGATCATCGCGGATGCGGTCCTCAAGGGTGGGATCGGGGCAGGGAATCGAGAGATGATCGAGGATCCGTAATGTGCTGCGGGCTGTTCTGGTGTGGCATGGTGCCGAAGTTTGTGTGGATTGGGGATGCGGGGGTTCGCCGGGCTGGCCGGCTTTTCTGGTGGGTCTTGTGGCAGTCTCTTTGGTGGCCTTTCGGGCAGTCTTTGCGGCGGCGACAGGCGCCAGCGTGGGCGCGCCCAGATCCGCGGGCTGGGCGCGTTTTTTCAGGGGCGAGGGAGAGCGAGGCTTTGATGACACGGGCGCGGCAGTGGTCTGCTCTTTGGCAGCTGGCAGGTCGGGCGCGGCAACGGGAACGTTGCGGCCAAGGCCGTGCAGCTTGCGGAGGAGCGTAACCAGATGCGTCATTTGAATATCCATCGTCTGAAGGTGGTGAAGTGTTGCGGTAATTTGGTCAATCATTGGGGCGCGATCGTGGCCTTCGGGCGGTGATCTCGCGATATCTGAAAACGTGGCAGGCCGTTTTGAGGGCAATTGCGGCGGATTGTTGCAGGGATCCGGCTGCTGTAGCCGGGGATGCGCGCAGTGTTGCCGGGACGTGCACAATGGCGCCTGTGGCGGCGCTGCGGGCGCTTGCCAGTGCGCCGATGTACTGCTCATAGTGTGCCGATGTCTGGATTTACTCACTCAGAACCCTTGCGGCTGATACTGCGGATCGTTTCGCGCGCTTGTGTGATCGCCGTAACGGCTTGGGCCCCGGCAGGGGCTGCTCTGGCCGAGGTGGTGCGTCCGCCGGTACGCATGGCCTCGCAGGCTGCACCAGTGGCGGAGGTCTCTGCGGTGCCTGCGCTCGCCGCGCCCGTAGCGATTCCGACACTGCCGCCCGCAGCGCGCACTGCCAGTGCCGGTGTGCCCTTGCTCGATGGCCGCGATATCACCGTGCGTCCGCCTGCGCGCAACGCGCAAATCCCGCGCACGCGCTGGCAGCACATGGAGGGACACGCGCTCTGGACCCGCGCGGCACTGTCCGCGCTCAAGGATCACGGCAGTCCGCTGGTCAAGATGGTGCCGCGCGACATCGAGCGCTGGTGTCCCGCCTATGCCACCAATACCGATGCCCAGCGGCGCTCCTTCTGGGTGGGTTATCTCTCGGCGCTGGCAAAATACGAGAGTACCTACAAACCCTGGGCGGTGGGCGGAGGCGGCCGGTGGTATGGACTGTTGCAGATCCTCCCCGCCACGGCGCGGGGCTATCAATGCAACGTGGGCACCGGAGAAGCGCTCAAAAGCGGGGCTGCGAACCTCAGTTGCGGTGTGCGGATTATGGCGCATACGGTGAAACGCGACGGTGTGATCCACGGCTACGACGGTCGCTGGCGCGGTGTGTCGGCGGATTGGGGGCCCATGCGCAACGAGCGCAAGCGCGCGGAAATGGCCAGCTGGCTGAAAAGACAGACCTATTGTCTGCCGATCGATACGCTGCGCCCGCGCGCGCGTCCCTAACCCATCAGTGTGAAATGATGCCTGCGGGTTTTGAGGCCCGCCTGCTGCGCCAGCGGCTCGAACATTCGGTGGGGCGGCGTGGCGGGATAGGGTACACGTATTTTCACGCCCGAGGGGCGAACGACGCTGAGGCGCACGGATAGATCGAGGCGGGTATCGAAGCGCAGATGGTCGATCTCGCGCAGGGCGATCTCGGCCTGCTGACGCCCGCTTGCCCAGCGCAGATGGGTCTGATCGAGCGTGAGGGTGCTGCGCGGGTTCGCGATAAGATCATAGAGGGCGGGCAGGGTGAACGCGCCGACGAGTGCGACGAACACCGGGGCGGCATCGAAGAAAACATACGCGGCAGCGATCACCGCCCAGAGTGCGGCGACTGTGATCGCGGTGGCGGGCCTGCGGCCGCAGGATGAGTAACTGTAGGGCAGATCGCTCATGCGGTACGGAAGACGCGGGCCAGTGCGCCCAAAGCATCGGCCTGCGCCGGGCTGGGCATTCCTTTGGTGCCTGCCGCGGTCACGTCGCCGAGCAGGCGCATGAGCTTGTCGAACTCCGCGCCGTGAGCGAGCTGTTTGAGCCGTTTGGTGAGCTGCTGGAAAGCGGGCGTGGGGCCGCCGCTCTGCGCCACAAGCCAGCCGCCGAGCGCTGCCAAATCAGCGCCTTCGGCAGGTTCGACGCCGAGCCGCTTTTGCAGGCCGGCGGCGACCAGCTCAACGGGGATCTCCGATGCTGCGTCCATCCGGGCGAAAGCGACTGCCATGGCCGCGATGCAAATCTCGGGCGTGTGGATCGAAGATATGGCTGGTGCGTCCGGGCGCGTGGCAAAATCCAGCCGTCGGGCAGCCGCGCGCAGGGACGCGGGCACTCCGTCTGCCCCGTCCGCGCGCATCCGGCGCCAGATAAAGACAACTGCAACAAGGCCACCGATGACAAGCAGGGCACTCAGCACAGGCGGCTCTGCGGCTTTCGGGCGTTGGGCTTCATGCGGCGGCGATCCGGGTGAGCATCTCGGTGGTGTCGCGGCTGAGACCCGGCGTGGCAAGGATGCGGGCGACCTGCGCCTGGATCATCGCCTGGCGATCGGTATCGTAGCGCTTCCACGTCTGAAAAACCGAGCACATGCGGGCCGTGGTTTGCGGGTTCAAGGGGTCGAGTTTGATCAGCCAATCTGCCAGAAGCCTGTAGCCCGCGCCCGAGGCATGATGGAAGCCCGCGTGGTGCATGGCCAACGCGCCAAACACGGCGCGGAAGCGGTTGGGGTTTTTCCAATTGAAATCAGGGTGCTTGGTAAGGATCGCCGCGATCTCGTGGGCCTCTTCCGGGTCCGCCTCAATGACTTGTAGGCCGAACCATTTGTCCATCACCAGCCTGTCGTGGCGCCACTGTGCCTCGAAGGCTTTGAGTGCCGCATCGCCGCGCCCGGCGCGGATCAGATTGGCGAGGGCTGCGAGTTGCTGGGTCATATTGTCGGCGCTATCGTATTGGGCCTGCGCAAGTGTGCCGCCATCGCTGCGCGACAGCAGCGCCAGCACGGCATTGCCGAGGGCGCGCTGGCTCGATTGGGCGGCGTCGGGCGCGTAAGGTGCGGTGACCTGATGTTCCGCGTAGAGGGCCGGTAGAAGATTGGCGAGCGATTTGGCCTGCGCATCGCGCAGCGCCTCGACGGCGGCGTGGATGATGTCGGGCTCGGGCACGTGGCCTGCGTCGTGCAGGGCGGTGGCCAGCTCGGACTGCGAAGGCAGGGCCAAAAGGAGGCGGCGATAGGCTGGATCGAGGCCATTGTCGGAGAGGGCGGCGCGGATGCCGCGCAGATAAGCGGGGTCGGGGCGGGCGCCTGCGGTGATCATTGCAATGAGGCAGCTGCGCGCGAGGGTGCGCCCGGCCTCCCAGCGGTTGAACTCATCCGTATCATGGGCCAGCAGATGGGCATGATCGGCGGCGTGATCGAGCACGACCGGAGCGGAAAAGCCGCGCAGGACGGACGCTACGGGGCGCGCGGCCAGACCGTCGAAGGTAAAGCTCTGGGTGGCTTCGGTCAGCTCTAGGATGCGCGTCGCGGCGACCTCCGTGCCGTCCGCGCCAATAAGACCCACGGCCACCGGGATCACCTGCGGCAGGGGCGCGGGCGTTGCGGTCGTGGGAGCAAGGCGCTGGGTAAAGATCAGCGTAAGTGTGTCGCCGCTCCACTCTTCGGTGACCGACAGGCGCGGTGTGCCCGCCTGCGAGTACCAGCGCTTGAATTGCGTCAGGTCTCGGCCCGTCGTGTCCTCGAATACTTTGAGCCAGTCCTCGATGGTGCAGGCCTGCCCGTCGTGACGCTCGAAATAGAGGGTGACAGCCTCAGAGTAGGCCGCGTCGCCCACGAGGGTCTTGAGCATGCGGATCACCTCCGCGCCCTTTTCGTAGATCGTGGCAGTATAGAAGTTATTGATCTCCTGAAAGCTCTCGGGGCGGACGGGATGGGCGAGCGGGCCCTGGTCCTCGGCGAACTGGCGGGCGCGCAAATCCAGCACATCATCGATCCGCTTGACGGGCGCGGAGCGCATGTCGGCGGTGAACTGGCTGTCGCGGAAGACAGTCAGCCCTTCCTTCAGGCACAGCTGGAACCAGTCGCGACAGGTGATGCGGTTGCCGGTCCAGTTATGGAAATACTCATGCGCGATGATCGCCTCGATCCGCTCGAAATTGGTGTCGGTCGAGGTTTCCTGCGAGGCGAGCACGGCGGAGGAGTTGAAGATGTTCAGCCCCTTGTTCTCCATTGCGCCCATGTTGAAATCATCGACCGCGACGATGTTGAACAGGTCCAGATCGTATTCGCGGCCATAGACGTCTTCATCCCATTTCATCGAAGCCTTGAGCGCCTGCATCCCGAAGGCGCATTTACCCTCGTCGCCGGGGCGGACATAGAGATTGAGATCGACCTTGCGGCCCCCGACAGTCTTAAAGGTATCGTGATGCGCGACCAGATCACCGGCGACAAGCGCGAAGAGGTAGGCGGGCTTGGGCCAGGGATCGTGCCATTCGGCGCGGTGCGTCGCAGTTGTCACGGGGTTGCCGTTGGACAGCAGCACGGGGTGGGCGCCCTCGATGGTCACGGTAAAGACGCTCATCACATCGGGGCGGTCGGGATAGTAGGTGATCTTGCGAAAGCCCTCGGCCTCGCATTGGGTGCAATACATGCCGTTCGACATGTAGAGACCTTCGAGGGCGGTATTGCCTGCCGGGTCGATCTCGACCTCTGTCTCCCAGATGAAAGCGCCCTCGGGCACCTCGCAGGTCAGCCCCTCGGGGGTGATCCGGGGTGCGACATCTTCGCCGTCGATGCAAGCCCAGATGAGCTTGAGCATCTCGCCGTGGAGGAAGAATTCCTGTGCCGGTGCATCGGCATCGGGGGAGAAGGCGATGCGGCTGCGAACCCTTGTTTTATGGGGATCAAGCGCAAATTGGAGATCCACGCTGTCGATGCGCCAGCCGAATGGCGTGTAATCCTTGAGATAGATGGTCTGGGGGGCTGCATCGCGCATGGGGTTGCTCCTGAAGGATTGGTGCCGGGCGGGCAAGGTTTCTCGGAACCGAACTGTTTTGTGGCACGTTAATCAGGCAATCCCCCCGCTGCAAGGCGGGGATAGTCCATTAAGGAGAACAGATCATGTCTGCACCCGATACAAACACCGACAAGCAAGAGAAAGAACACCGCCCCTCCTTGCTGGGAATCCGCGGTGCGATGATTTTCGGAGCGCTGATGATGATCGGTTTGATCGGCTTCAATATGATCAATGCGGGCGATGGTGATGCCGTCTCCAATGCCGATGCGGAGGGATCATCTTCGACTGTCGTCGATACGGATGTGTATGCGCCGGGCACCAATAGCTCGTCGACGCCGACCCAGACAGATTAGTCGCAAACCAACCGGTCCCGGAAAATTCATCCCGCCGAAGTTTAAGAAAAGTCAGGGCGCCCAGCGGGGCGCCCTTTTTTCTGCGCGCGCCCGCTCTAACTGCATTGCATGGCGAAACATGTCAAAAAATCTGATCTGCCGCAAAAAATCTGTGCAACCTGCAATAAGCCCTTTGCGTGGCGCAAGAAATGGGCGGCAGTCTGGGACGAGGTGCGGTACTGCTCGGAGCGGTGCAAGCGCGAGCGCCCCAAGGCTGGCACGGGCCGGGGATAGCGGAGTGCTGTTGCGTCTGCGGGCCGGAACGCTAGACCTGTGGTGCGCAGGCGCGCGTGCGCGCCGCGAATGAACATTCAGCACCGAGACAACACAGGAAAAAGACATGAGCATATCGTTGAGAAAAGCCCGTACGGTTATCCGCAAGGCGTTTGAAAAGGGCGCGGAGGCGGGGCTGAAGCCGCTGTCTGTCGTAGTGCTGGATGCGGGCGGACATGTGATCGCGTTCGAGCGGCAGGATGGTGCGTCGCCCGGCCGCTTTGCGATTGCGCAGGGCAAAGCCTACGGCGCGGTGATGCTGGGTATGGCGGGCACGGCGCAACAGGCACGCGCCGAGGCGCAGGCCTATTTCATGAGCTGTGTGAACGGTGTGTTCGGCGGGCAGGTAGTTCCAGTTCCTGGGGGCGTTCTGGTGCGCTCTGCCAAAGGCGTTGTGATCGGCGCTGTGGGCGTGACAGGCGATACTTCCGACAATGACGCGCTCGCGGCCATGGCCGGGCTTGAGGCTGCCAATCTGATTGGCGAAATCTGAAGAATATGCGTGCAGTAGGTCTTAAACAGGCACTCTGCACGCATGTCCACTTGAGAGCTGACCCTGCACAGGCTACAGTATGCCTTGATTTTATGCGCTTGGGAGTCTTTGGATATGGGTCGGCCTGTCATCGGGATCATTGGCAACAGCTATCTTTTGAATGACCAGTACGCGGTTCACGCCGGTGGCAAGATGAACTCACATGCGATTGCCGCTGTGGCGGGCTGCATGCCGTTGCTGGTGCCGGGAGACCCCGCGCTAGTATCGATTCCCGAGCTGATGGCCTGCTGTGACGGGTTCTTGCTCACCGGCGGGCGGCCCAACGTGCACCCGCAGGAATACGGGGAGGACGAGACACCCGCGCACGGCGAATTTGACCGCGACCGCGACGCCATCGCACTGGAGCTGACGCGGGCCTGTGTGGCCGCGGGCCAGCCGGTTTTCGGGATCTGCCGAGGCTTTCAGGAGGTGAACGTGGCAATGGGCGGCACGCTCTATCCCGAAATTCGCGAACTGCCTGGACGGATGAACCACCGGATGCCGCCCGACGGTACGATAGAAGAAAAGTTCGAGCTGCGCCACGATGTGCGCTTTACCCCCGGCGGAGTGTTTCACCGGGTGATGGGCACCGAAGTCGTGCGCACCAACACGCTGCACGGGCAGGGTATCAAGATGGCCGGGCCGCGCATCGTAGTGGATGGTTTGGCCGAAGATGGCACCCCGGAGGCGATCTATGTGGAGGGCGCGCCGGGCTTCACGCTCGCGGTGCAGTGGCATCCAGAATACGAGGCGGCGAAGGATCCTGTCTCGCGGCCGCTGTTCGAGGCCTTCGGGGCTGCGGCGCGGGAATGGGCGGCGGGTCAGCGGCCAGCAGCGATGGCCCGCGCGGTCTGAGGGATACGCGCAGCGAGGCCCGCCCGCCGCGCGCAAACTCTACATCATGCCGCCGGCGATCTCGATACTCTGGCCGTTGATGCTGCCACTGTCGGGTCCGACGAGCCAGGCTGCCGCACTAGCAACTTCCTCCACCGTAATCAGGCGCTTGTGACGGTTTGCGTTGACCATCATATCGCGGGCCGCATCCGTGGAAATGCCAGCGCGCTCCGAAATCGATTGGGTGTTCCGGGTCACGATAGGGGTGTCGACGTAGCCAGGGCAGAGCGAATTGAAGGTGTAGGGTTTGCCCATATACTCTTCCGAAAGTGAACGGATCAGGCCGATCATGCCGTGCTTTGACGCCGAATAGCAGGCGGCACCGGGCAGACCCCTCAGACCCGCCATGGAGGACACCGCGATCACGCGGCCCCAATCGGTTTCGCGCATCCCTTTAAGGCTTTCACGGATCGTGAGGAAGGCACCGTCGAGATTGGTCGCCATCATGTCGCGCCAGAAATCCATATCGGTTTTATGGGCGGCCTTGCCGGTGGCGAGCCCCGCATTGGGAACGCAGATCTGGATGGGACCGCGCGCCGCGACGGCCTCTGCAATTTTGGAGACCACCTCCGCCTCGTTGCGCACATCCATTGCCATCGCGGTCATGCCTTCGGTCGCGACCTGCCCGAGCACCTCCTGCCTGCGCCCCGTTATGGTGACATGCGCGCCGCGTGTGACAAGCATCTGAGCGATGGCAAGTCCGATGCCTGTGCCGCCGCCGGTGATGAGTGCGTGTTTTCCGTTCAGTGTCATAGCTCTCTCCCTGTTCCGTCCCAGACTAGGCCTCCAAGAGTGGCGCGAATAGGGGGCGGAGGTTTTACGTGACGGCAAAGGGTGATTCTGTCGGGCTGTTCGGATGCATTGTTGCGTGAGCGGTGGACCCTAGGAAATATTGTTGCACTTCTATATTCTGTCCGTATTTTGCACAATCTTCTGCGCAGTGATTAAAAAAGCCGCACCATTCGACGCATAATGCGGGTGCAGCGCTTGTTTGTCGTAAGTCTGCGCGATAGGTCAAAACACCATGACGACACGCCAGTTTCGGCACCAAACAAGAATTTGGGAGATTTTGAGTGAAGATCGGGACACCTAAAGAGGTATTCGAGGGCGAGCGCCGTGTGGCGATGACGCCCGACAGTGCGCTCCAACTGCAAAAACTGGGGCATGAGTGCCTGATCGAGAGCGGCGCGGGAGAGGCGTCGGGTTTCAACGACGAGGCCTACGCCGAAGCGGGCGTCGATGTCGTGAAAACCGCCGCAGCCCTTTGGAAGGCCGCCGATGTGGTCGCCAAGGTACGCGCGCCCGATGCAAGCGAGATGAAAAGACTGCGCGAGGGCCAGACGTTGATTTCCTTCTTCAGCCCCGTGGCGGACGAGGAGAAGATGAAGGCGGCGGCGACAAAAGGCGCCACTGTTGTCGCGATGGAGATGATCCCGCGGATTTCACGTGCCCAGAAGATGGACGCGCTGAGCTCGATGGCCAATATCGCGGGCTACCGCGCGGTAATCGAGGCGGGCAACAACTTTGGCCGCTTCTTTACTGGCCAGATTACAGCTGCAGGCAAGGTGCCGCCAGCCAAGGTGCTGGTTGTGGGGGCGGGCGTTGCCGGTCTGGCCGCGATCGGTACGTCCACGGCGTTGGGCGCGATCACGCTGGCGTTCGACGTGCGTCCCGAAGTGGCCGAGCAGGTCGAGAGCATGGGCGCGCAGTTCGTTTACCTAGATTTTGAAGAAGAGCAGCAAGACGGTGCCGTGACCGGGGGCTATGCTTCGGTCTCCAGCCCCGAATTCCGCGAGGCGCAGCTGGCGAAGTTCCGCGAGTTGGCGCCCGAGGTCGATATCGTGATTACCACCGCGCTGATCCCCAACCGCGAGGCACCGGAGATCTGGACCGCCGACATGGTTGCGGCGATGAAGCCGGGATCAGTCATCGTGGATCTTGCGGCGGAGAAAGGCGGCAACTGCAAGCAGACCGTTATGGACGAGAAAATCGTGACCGAGAATGGCGTGACCATCATCGGCTACACCGATTTCCCGAGCCGGATGGGCGCGCAGGCATCGACCCTCTACGCAACCAACATCCGCCACTTGATGACCGATCTGACACCGGCGAAAGACGGTGTGATCGTGCACAACATGGAGGATGACGTGATCCGTGGGGCGACCATCGCCCACGCCTCCGAGGTCACCTTCCCGCCGCCACCTCCCAAGGTGAACGCGATCGCGCAGCAGAAAAACAAGCCTGCGCCAGTCAAGGAACTGACGGCGGAGGAAAAACGCGCCAAGGAATTGGCGGCGTTCAAGGCGCAGACAAAAAATCAGGTGATCCTGCTGGGGGTCGGTGGCATATTGCTGCTGGGTGTCGGTCTGGTCGCTCCAGCGAGCTTCATGCAGCACTTCATCGTGTTCGTGCTCTCGGTGTTCATCGGGTTCCAGGTCATCTGGGGGGTGGCACACAGCCTGCACACGCCGCTCATGGCGATTACCAATGCGATTTCCTCGATCATCATCCTGGGGGCGCTGATGCAGATCGGCTCTGGCTCGGTGCTGGTGGTTGTACTTGCTGCTTTGTCGGTCTTCATGTGCGGGATCAACATCTTCGGCGGCTTCCTCGTAACACGGCGCATGCTCGCCATGTTCCAGAAATCTTGAAGGGGAGCTGAATAGATGGATTTTGGTTTCACAACAGCGGCCTATGTGGTCGCGGCTATCCTCTTTATCCTCTCGCTTGGGGGGCTTTCGGGGCAGGAAAGCGCCAAACGCGCGGTGTGGTACGGTATTGTCGGCATGGCGCTGGCAGTGGCGGCGACGCTGATCGGACCCGGTGCAGGCTATTGGCCGCTGTCGATCCTGCTTATCGCGGGCGGCGGTGCCATCGGCTACCAGCTGGCGACAAAAGTGCAGATGACCCAGATGCCCGAGCTGGTCGCGGCGATGCACTCGCTTGTGGGTCTGGCGGCGGTTTTCGTCGGGCTGATCGCGCATTTCGAAATTGGGCGCGTTATGGCGATGGTTGCGGCGGGCGAGAGCACCGCGGACCTCGGCACTTTTGCGGCCCTCATTGCCAAGAAGGACATCGTCGAGATCAACATCCTGCGGGTCGAGTTGTTTCTGGGCGTGTTCATCGGCGCGGTGACCTTCACCGGCTCCGTGATCGCCTACGGCAAACTGGCGGGTAAAGTCTCCTCGGCAGCGGAAAAACTGCCTGGCGGGCATGTGCTTAACATCGGTGCAGCCGCAATCTCGCTGATTACGCTTGTTTGGTACTTCAACACTGGCGGCTTCGTCCCGCTGTTCCTGATGATGCTGGCCGCACTCTTCATCGGCTACCACCTGATTATGGGCATCGGCGGTGCGGATATGCCCGTCGTGGTCTCCATGCTCAACAGCTATTCCGGCTGGGCGGCTGCAGCGATCGGCTTTAGCCTCGGCAACGATCTTTTGATCGTCGTAGGTGCGCTCGTGGGCTCATCTGGTGCGATCCTCAGCTACATCATGTGCAAGGCGATGAACCGTTCCTTCGTGAGCGTTATTCTCGGCGGCTTTGGTGGGCCTGCGGGCGAGCAGATGGCCGTCGAGGGCGAGCAGATTGCCATTGAGGCGGACGGTGTTGCTGCGGCCTTGAATGAAGCTGATTCAGTGATCATCATCCCGGGCTACGGCATGGCTGTGGCGCAGGCGCAGACGGGCGTGGCAGAGCTGGTGCGCAAGCTGCGCGCCAAGGGCAAGAACGTGCGCTTCGCCATTCACCCCGTTGCGGGGCGGTTGCCCGGCCACATGAACGTGCTGCTGGCGGAGGCCAAGGTGCCCTATGACATCGTGATGGAGATGGACGAGATCAACGACGATTTCCCCAACACCGACGTGGCGATCGTGATCGGCTCCAACGATATCGTGAACCCTGCGGCGCAGGATGATCCGAACAGCCCCATCGCTGGCATGCCGGTGCTGGAATGCTGGAAGGCCAAGCAGGTGTTCGTGTCCAAGCGCGGCCAGGGCACCGGCTATTCCGGGATCGAGAACCCGCTGTTCTTCAAGGAGAACACGCGGATGTTCTACGGCGACGCGAAGGCGTCGCTGGATAAGCTGCTTCCGATGATCGACTGACGCAGTTGCCGCATGATGTGATCACCGAATGATCGCAGCGCGTGCGCCCCGTCCGAGATGGCGGGGCGCCTTGCGTTTGGAGGTTTCCTGTGGTGCGGTACATTGGACGTACCGGACTACTTTCCGATAGGTGGAAAAGTATGCTGTGGTACGCCCAAGTTGCTTTTAATCCTCTATCTTCTAAGTTGAAGACAGTGCTGGTTTGCGGTCACACAGAAGCGACCGCGTCTCGAAGGAATTGCCCATGGCCCCCATCCCCGATCATCCGTTGCGCTATGCCTTGACGGGGGAGCTGCATGCGCGGCCCTTTCCCAATATCAAGGCGCCGCAAGTGGTGGCCTTTCTCGCCATCAAACAGGCGGGTGATGCCGCCGCGCGCGACCGCGACCGGGGCGCCGATATGGAGCATCTCGTGGCGCTGCTGAAGCACTACGGCGCGCCACTGCCAGACAAGGATGCCACGCATTATTACGGCGCCATGGGCCGGTTTCACATCAAATGGGAGCAGCACACCGAATTCGTGACCTACACTGCCTTTGGCGACGAACTCAGCGACAGGCCCTTTGATCCTGCAGAATTTGATGTGTTTCCCGCGGGCTGGCTCTCGAATGCGCCGGGCCAGCGCCTCACGTCCAGCCTGCTGCGACTGATGTCGATGCCTGACGATCCGGAGCCTGTGCTGGATCAGTTGCGCGACTGGTTCGTACCCGAAAGCCTTGCGGCGGGGGAGGTGCTGGAAGGGGCAGCCGTAGTGGCCAGTGATTTCCGGATCGATCCTGCCGGGCACACGCGGTTTGCCGTATTCGTGCCCGGTGCGACGGGAACGCGGCGCGTGGGGCGGATCATCCAGCGGCTGCTCGAGATCGAGACCTATAAGACAATGTCGATGCTGGGTTTTGCGCTCACGCGCGAGATCGGTGGCAAGGTGGGCAAAATGGACCGCCAGATCAGCGAGCTGATGGCCAAGATGAGCGCGCAGGAGCAAAAGCCGGAAGCCACGCTCGATGCGCTGCTCGATGTATCCGTTGAGCTTGAGAACGTGGTTGCGCAGACCTCTTTCCGCTTTGCGGGTACGGCGGCCTACAAGGCGATCGTGGACGAGCGGATTGCGGCGCTGCGCGAAGTACGCTTCGAGGGCAGACAGGGCTTTGGCGAGTTCATGATGCGCCGCTACGAGCCTGCGATGCGGACTGTGATCTCGATGGAGCGGCGGCTGGAGCGGATGTCGGCGCGGGCGTTGCGGGCGTCGGACCTGCTGCGGACACGGGTGGATGTTGAGCGCTCGGCGCAGAACCAGTCGATCCTTGAAAGCATGGACAAGCGCGCGGATTTACAACTGCGGCTCCAACACACTGTCGAGGGGCTGTCGGTGGTGGCGATCAGCTACTATGCTGTCTCGCTGGCCCGTTACATCCTCTATCCGATCGGCGATATGATAGGGGTCAGCGACGGGATGCTGACGGCGGTTGTCACTGTGCCGGTTGTGCTGCTGGTTTGGCTTGCCGTGCGCCGGGTGCGCCAGAAGATCGGCTGAGGCGCGACAAAAGAAGCGTGTGGGTGGCCCAGGCACCCAGGGCCATCGTCGCGAGGGCGAGCAGGGCCGCCAACGATAGGGTCGGGATGCCTGAGAGCCCGGCGCCGACTGTGCATCCGCCCGCGAGAACGCCGCCAAAGCCCATGAGGACAGCGCCGCCCATGTAGCGGCCTGTCTGCCGCGGTGTGTCGAAGCTTTGCCACTGGAACGTGCCGGTGAGCAGGCTTGCGACGAAGGCCCCCAGCAGTGTGCCACCGATAAGGCCGGTACCGAATCCCGGCGAGATGGAGGTGCCAGCGATGGCCCAGAACAGCGTATCTGAGGCCGGGCGAGTGAACGACAGGCTCTCGAAGGGGATCACATCGAAATCATCGTAGAGTACGAAGCCTGTGGCGATCCATGCCAGCGGCACGAGCGCGCCGAGGAGTGCCGCCGCGATCAGGAGCGGGGGGCGGACGCCAGAGCGGGAAGCGATCACGAGGCATAACGCGACGATTGCCGCCGTCACCAGCCAGCCGCCACCCGGCAGCGCGTCCAGCGATGCGGCGTCGCCTACGGGCAGCGTCAGTTGGCCGAGCGAAACCCGCAGGGGGGCGAGCAGTCCCTTCATTGTGGCGTGGGCCGTGATCGCGAATATAACGATAACGCTCAGTGCGCGCAGATTGCCGGAGGCGCCCAGCACCATAAGCCGCGACGCACAGCCACGGGTCAGCACCATGCCCGCGCCAAACGCGAGCCCCCCCAGAGCGATGGCGAGCCAGGGCAGATCCCGATCCATGAACCTGTGCCCCTCAAAGGAAATCAGACCGTAGGTCACGGCAGCCTGCGTGCCCGCCATAGCCGCGGCGAGGGCCGTGAGCCAAACCCCTGCTGCGCCCCGCCGGTCATCACCGACAATCATCCGGCGGAAGCAGAATTTGGTGATCTGCGCCAGAGCGCCGAACGCGAGACCGATCGCCAGCGCGAAATAAACGACCGCCTGCGCGGCGGTGAGGGTCTGAAACCCGAGATCTTCAAACATGGGGCGGTCCTGTGGGGCGTTGGAATGTGAGATTGAGGAGGTGGAGATCATATTCTCTCTGCCGCCTGATCCAGAGCATTTCAAGGTAATTTCCGGCAAGGTGCATGCGTGGAGCGGAACAATGTTCCGCAATGACCTCAAGTGCGGATTATTTTCCTTTCAGGGAGAGGCGCGCCGCACAGACGTATCGTGCGGCGTGGGTTTGTGGTCAGCCTGGTCTTATCGGAAGCTTGCCTCCCTTGGGGGATCAGCGCCCGCGGATGCGCGGATCGAGGGCATCGCGCAGACCGTCACCGAGGTAGTTGACGCTCAGCACCGTGAGCGAGATCAGGATGCCGGGTAGCATCACCCGCTCGGGATATTCCTGCATCCGTACCACGGCATCTGACAGAAGCTTGCCCCATGTTGGGAAATCTGAGGGAAAACCTACGCCGAGGAATGAAAGTGCGCTTTCGGTGATGATTGCGGTCGCAAGACCCAGCGTGGCGGAGACCATGATGGGCGAGATCACGTTGGGCAGCAGATGCCGGAATATGATCTTGGACGATTTGGAGCCGATGGAGCGGGCGGCGAGGATGAACTCGCGTTCCTTGAGGGCGAGGATATCGCCGCGCACGATCCGCGCCGTCTGCATCCATGACGTGAGGGCGATCACGGAGACGATGAGCACGAACATGCCTCTTTCGGGGGAGCCGAAAAAGCTGGTGAGTGGTTGGCGGAAGAGTGTGACCGCCAGCAGTACCAGAGGCAAGATCGGCAGCGAGAGCACCAGATCGGTGAAGCGCATCAGGATGAAATCGGCACGTTTGAAATAGCCCGAGGCGACGCCGACGGCCGTTCCGATCAGCAGGGCCAGAACCATCGCGGACCAGCCGACGGCCATTGAGACACGCCCGCCCGAGATCATCTGCGCGAGGATATCGCGGCCCAACTGGTCTGTGCCGAAAGGATGCGCCCAGCCTGCTTTGGCTTCGCCGTCCCACAGTAGGGTATAGACCGGGCGCCAATCCTTGTTGCGAATGTCGAGCTGGGTCGGAGACAGGTTCCAGATGTAAGGGCCGAGAATGACGGCAAGGGTGATGAACAGCAGGAAGCCGCCGCCCCATACCGCACCCTTGTGCTTGCGGAACTGGTCCCAGACATCACGCCACTGGCTGCGCGGCGGCTTGGAGGGCTCCTTGTCGACGAGAGCGCCGTAGACTTCGAGATCTGCCTCGACGGGGCTTGCGGGAATGGCTTGCTCAGTCATAGCGGATCCTTGGGTCGAGTACGCCGTACAGGATATCGGCGATCAGGTTGAACAGCACGATCAGGATGGCGAAGATGAAAGTGAGGGTCATCACCATCGGCAGATCGTTGGCGAAGAGCGCGGTGAGCAATAGCTGCCCGATCCCGTTCACCTTGAACACGTTTTCGGTGATGATGGCGCCGCCGAAGATGGCGGGCATGCCGAGCGCAATCACGGTGACCACGGGTATCATCGAGTTGCGCAGCACATGCACCATCACGACCGTTGCCTCCTTGAGGCCCTTGGCGCGGGCGGTGCGCACGTAATCCTGATTGAGGTTGTCGAGCATGGCGGAGCGCATGTAGCGGCTGATCTGCGCTGTGGTTTGCAGGGCCAGGACCATGACCGGCATGATCATCTGCATGAGCTGAATTTTGAAAGTATCCCAGCTGTTGACGACCAGCGTCGTGTCGTAGATCGAGGGTAGCCAGCCGAGCGAGACCGAGAAGATCACGATCAGCAGCGGGCCGGTGAAGAACGGCGGAATGGAGAAACCGACCATGGTGACGAATGTCCCCGCCTGATCGAAAAGCGAATAATGGCGGTAGGCGGAGTAGATCCCGATGGGGATCGCGATGAGAATGCCCACGACGTAACTCAGGCCCACGACCCAAAGTGTTTGTGGCATGCGCTGGATCACGATGTCCATTACTGGCGAGCGGGTCTGCCAGCTGATGACGCGCTGCTGCTGGACAAGTAAGCCAGTATCCGGGTCGATCGCCATGCTCAGCTGCGTGTCGGGAAGCCAGCCCAGCAGGAAGCTGTTGGCGGTAAGATGGTCGATCCAGACTGACGGCTCTACAACGAAGAACTGATAAAGCCATTTGAAATATTGCACATGGATCGGTGCGCCGAGGCCGAGCGCTTCGCGCATTTTCTGCTTCACTTCCGGCGGCACCGTCAGTGGCACCTGCGCCATCGGATCACCGGGGGCGAGTTGCAGGAGCAGAAAGATCACGAGGCTGATGAATAAAAGCGTCGGAAGGGAGAGGAGCAGCCGTCTGATGGTGAAATTCAGCATCTAGCGGCGCCTTTACGGATCAGCGTGGTGGATAGAACTCGGGCGGGGTTATCCCCCGCCCGATACAGCTAAAAGGTAGGGCGGGGAAACCCCCGCCACAACCATTATTCCTTGATGCGGTACCAGTCCGCGACGTTCCAAAGCTCGCTGTCCCAAACATTCAGCACAACGCCGCCAAGTGTTGTGGATGCAGCTGATACGCGGCCACGATCCACCAGTGGCAGAATGCCCATGCTTTCTTTGGTGATCATATCATTGAGCTTCTTTGCAAGCTCTCCGCGCTTATCGAGCTCGCCCGTTGTTGCCAACTCGTCGAGCAGGGCATCGTAGGCAGGATCGCAGAAGCGGTTGATGTTTTCACCCTGCCATTGCGACGATGGCTTTGGCTCGCTGCCGCAGCGACGCTCGTTGAGGTACGACTGCGGGTCGGTGCCGTCGAAGTTGTTGGCGTACATTTCTACGTCCGCGTAGAACTTCTGGAACGTGTCTGGCGAACCGGGGTCCCCACCGAAGAATACCGACGCATCAACGTTACGCAGTTCGGTTTCGATGCCGATCTGGCTCCACCAATCCTTGATCAGCGCCTGGAAGTCCTGACGGACGGCGTTGGTCGAGGTTTGGAACAGCAAAGAGAGTTTCTTGCCGTCCTTGTCGCGGATGCCGTCACCGTCGCTATCGGTCCAGCCTGCTTCCTCGAGCAGCGCCTTAGCGCCTTCGATGTCCTGGGTCAGGCACTCGGTGTTTGTCTCGGACGCGAACATGGCAGGTGCGGGCACGATGTTACAGGTTGGACGACCCGCCTGACCGTAGCCGACCTCGACCAGCAGCGGACGGTCGATGGCCATCGACAGCGCCTTGCGAACATTGAAATCGGACAGGATAGGATGCGGGTGCATCAGGGTCGCGCGCTCGCCCTCTGGCAGGTCCGGTGAAGGATCGCTGAAGTTCACCTCGATCCGCTCGACCAATGTGCCGAATGCGGAAATTGGGGTGCCTTGGCCACCTTCGGCCATCTTGGCGAGAACGTCGGGCGCCAGTTGCAGGTTCCATGCATAATCGAACTCGCCGGTTTCCAGAACCGCACGGCCCGCAGCAGCGGCATCGCCGCCGCCCTTGAAGTTGATGGTCGCAAAGGCGGGCTTGCTCGGATCGCGGTAGTTTTCGTTTGCCGCCAGCGAGATCACGTCATTGGGACGGAAATCTGTGACCGTGAACGCGCCGGTGCCGATAGGCGCAAAGTTCGCTTCTGTACACTCGGGCGCGCGGGCGCCGAGGCAATCGGCAAACTGGGCAGCCTGAATGATGGGCGATTGCGCGCCCATGAAGGGACCATAGGGGTTTGGCTGTGGAGCGCTGAAGGTGACCTTTACGGTCAGATCATCGATCGCATCTATCGACTGAACGCCGGTGAACTTGGACGCCTGCGCACAGCCGCCTTCGGGGTGCATACAATACTCTGCCGAAAAGAGTACATCAGCCGATGTTACAGGTGTGCCGTCAGACCACAGCAGGCCTTCCTTCAATTTCCAGGTGATTGAGGTCAGATCCTCGCTCACGCCGCCATTCTCGACGGTGGGGATCTCTTCGGCCAGCCATGCGACGGGCGCGCCTGTTTCGTCGTAGCGGCCCAGCGGCTCGATCACGAGGGAGGCCGCTTCGAGTTCCTTGGTGCCGCCCGACAGGAACGGGTTCATAATGGACGGAGCCTGCCAGTAAATGATGTTTACCTGGCCATCGCGTCCGCGCTCGCCTTCATGGCCCGCGGCGAATGCCATCGGTGCCAGAGCTGCCATGCAGACTGCTCCGAGGAGGGTTGATTTCAAAGTCATTAAGATACTCCATGTTGGACACACGATATGTGCCGTTCTCGCCCGGCTTGCGCGGGCGTTCTTTGCCGCACTCTGCGAGATGAAAAGAGCCGTGCAAGATGCTGTTCTAGAACAGCAAATTTTATCGGATCACATGCAGCCCCCCGGAGCGGATCTCGCGATAGAAGCATACCGGACAGAAATTGCAAGCCCGCTGTGATGCCCGTTGCGATGAAAATAGCGGCGAGGGCGCAGGTGTGATCGCTTTTCGGGCATCGTAGTGCCCAAGCAGGCTCCAGATGCGTTTGACGCGCCTTCGGCTTGCGCATAGCGTGAAGCAGATGCGGCGGACTGAGGCGCCGATTTCCCGGAAGGACTACAATGCTCGACCACTCTGACAAAGCCCCGATTGCTCGGATCGAGGGCCTGCGTGTTGAATTCCAGACCAAGGATGGTCCTGTCGTCGGGGTCGAAAATGTCTCGTTCGATATCAAACCAGGCGAGACCGTTTGCGTGGTGGGGGAATCGGGGTCGGGCAAATCGGTCTCGTCGCTCTCGCTGATGCGGCTGGTTGAATTCGGCGGCGGCGCGATTGCGGGCGGGAAGCTCATTTTCAATCGCGGCACGGGTGGCGAAATCGATCTGGTCACCACCGATCAGGAGGACATGCGCGGCATCCGCGGCAACGAGATCGGAATGATTTTTCAGGAACCGATGACCGCGCTCAACCCGGTGTTTACCGTGGGCAAGCAACTGACCGAGGGGCTGCGGCTGCACAAGAACATGACAAAGGTGCAGGCGGAGGCGCGGGCGCTGGAACTGATGACGCAGGTGCGGATCCCAGAGCCCAAAAAGCGGCTGACGCAATACCCGCACGAGCTGTCGGGTGGCATGCGCCAGCGGGTCGTGATCGCGATGGCGCTGGCCTGCGAGCCGCGCCTGCTGATCGCGGATGAGCCGACGACCGCGCTCGACGTGACGATTCAGGCGGAAATTCTGGCGCTGATGGATCGGCTCAAGCGCGAGACGGGCACTGCCGTGATGTTCATCACGCATGACATGGCCGTGGTGGCGCAGATGGCGGACCGTGTGGTTGTCATGTTCCGCGGTAACAAGGTCGAGGAAGGCACCGTGGAGGAGATCTTCGAGAACCCACAGCACCCCTATACCAAGGCGCTGCTCGCCGCCGTGCCCAAGCTGGGAGAGATGACGGGCAAGGATTATCCCGAGCCCATGAAGCTGCTGGGCAGCGAGGACAAACCCATCGTGCCCATCAAAGGCACGAACGAGGTGCTCCTGACCGTCAACAACCTGACGACGCGTTTTCCTGTCACGGGCGGGCTGCTGCGCCGGGTGGTGGCCAATGTGCACGCGGTTGAGGATCTGAGCTTTACCATCAATAAGGGGCAAACGCTGAGCCTAGTGGGCGAGAGCGGCTGCGGGAAATCCACGGCGGGCCGTTCGATTCTGCGGCTGGTGAACCCCCAATCGGGCGAGGTCAATCTGGGCGGCAAGGATATCATGGCGCTCAACCCGCACGATCTGCGCCTCGCACGTCTCGACATGCAGATGATTTTTCAGGATCCCTTCGCTTCGCTCAACCCGCAGATGGGGCTGGCGGATCAGGTGGCCGAGCCCATTCACAACTACGATACGCTCAAGGGTGCTGCGGTGATGGAGCGTGTTGCGATGCTGTTCGACCGGGTCGAGTTGCCGCGCAGTTTCATGCGCCGCTTTCCGCATGAGCTGTCGGGAGGGCAGCGCCAGCGGGTCGCGATCGCGCGCGCGCTCGCTCTCAACCCCAAACTCATCATCGCGGACGAGGCTGTGAGCGCGCTCGATGTGTCGGTGCAGGCGCAGGTGCTTAATCTGATGATGGAATTGCAAGCCGAGATGGAGCTGTCGTTCCTGTTTATCTCCCACGACATGGCCGTGGTGGAGCGGGTGAGCCATCATGTCGGTGTCATGTATCTGGGCCGCATCGTAGAGCTGGGGCCGCGCCGAGAAGTCTTCGAGAACCCGCAGCATCCCTATACCCAAGCCCTGATGAAAGCCGTGCCCATCGCCGATCCGCGCAAGCGGATGGCTGAAAAGGATCTGAATTTCAAACCGATCCCATCGCCGATCCACCCTGCCAGCTACAGCCCCGAGCCGAGCGTCTACCGTGATCTGGGCAAGGGTCATAAAGTACTTATAACCGACAGCGGCTACTGAAAGATTTTATACCATGACCGACCGACTTTCCCCGCTTGAGTTGATGACCAAGCTCGTCAGCTTTCCCACCGTCTCCCGCGATTCCAATATCCCGTTGATCGACTGGGTCGAAGAATACCTGAACAGCCACGGTATCGAGGCACATCGCTACGTCGATCCAGACCAGCCCAAGCACGCGCTTTTCGCCCACGTTGGGCCGGAAGTGGAGGGTGCAATCGTGCTGTCGGGGCACACCGATGTAGTCCCCGTTGACGGGCAGCCCTGGGACACCGACCCCTTCACCGTGACAGAGCGGGACGGCAAATATTACGGGCGCGGCACCTGCGATATGAAGGGCTTTGATGCGCTAGCCATCTGGGCGCTGGTCGAGGCGCACCATACGGGAATCAAGCGGCCCTTGCAGATCGCGCTTAGCTTCGACGAGGAGGTCGGATGCACCGGGGCGCCGCCGATGATCGCCGCGATGCAGGGCGTGGTGCCCAAAGGTGCTGCCGTAATCGTGGGCGAGCCGTCGAGCATGCAGGCGGTGACCGGACACAAGGGCGGCACAGGTTTCAATACCCATCTGGTGGGGTTCGAGGTTCATTCCTCACTGCTGCACAAGGGGGTGAACGCGATCATGGCGGGCGCCAAGCTCATCGAGTGGGCCAACGAGCAGAACACCGCCAATATGGCTGCCAAACCGAGCGAGCTGGCCTCGATGTTCGAGCCGCCGTTTACCACAGTGCATGTGGGGACGATTTCGGGGGGGACTGCCCATAACATCACGGCCAAAGACTGTCGTTTCGTCATGACCTTCCGTGTGGTGCCGGGCGAGGATAAAGAGCAATGGAAAGTCGATTACCTCGAAAAAGTACGCGAGGTCGAGGCGGCGATGCAATCGGTGGTGGCTGAGACCCGGATCGACATCTCGCCGATGTTCGACGTACCTGCGCTCCAGCCGGAGGAAGACGGGGAGGCCGAGACGCTGGTGCGCCAGATCACGGGCGACAACGCCAGCCATAAGGTGAGCTACGGCACGGAAGCCGGTCAGTTTCAGGAAGCCGGATATTCGGCGGTGATCTGCGGCCCCGGTGATATCGCGCAGGCACACCAGCCCAACGAATTTATCGAAGTGGCGCAATTCAACGCGGGCCATGATTTCATGCGCAAGCTGGTGGAGCGGCTGTGTTTGTAGGGGGGACGCGCTGATGGGCGCATTTCCGATCGGGCTACACCACCCGCCGCGCTATACGGGCGCTTTGCCCGATGCCGTGGATCTGGTGGTCATCGGCGGCGGGGTTATCGGGATCTGCACGGCACTTTTTGCGGCGCGGGGGGGCTCGAAGGTGCTGGTGCTGGAGAAGGGCCGTGTGGCCGCGGAGCAATCGAGCCGCAACTGGGGCTGGATCCGACAGCAGGGCCGCGATGCCGCCGAGATGCCGATCATGTCAGAGGCGCAGCGCCTCTGGGAGAGCCTGTCGCGCGAGACCAACGAGCAGATCGGTCTGACGCAGGCCGGGGTGACCTATTTTGCGCGCAGCGAGAGCGCCCGGCAGGGCTATGAGGACTGGCTGCCCAATGCGGTGGCCAACGGGGTCAACAGCCGGATCCTGACGCCCGCCGAGATTGCGGCGATGTATCCCGGCCTGACGGACACGCCGCCCTGCGCGCTGCATACGGCCAGCGATTACCGGGCGGAGCCTTGGGTCGCCGTGCCGGCACTGGCGGAAATCGCGGTGCGCGAGGGTGTTCAGATCATCGAGCACTGTGCTGTGCGCTGTCTGGATCTAATGGCCGGCAAGGTTGCTGGAGTGGTGACGGAAAAGGGCCGGGTTGCAGCACCGCGTGTAGTGTTGGCAGGGGGCGCATGGTCGGCGTTGTTTTTGCGCAATCACGGCGTATCGCTGCCGCAACTTTCCGTGCGCAGTCAGGTGGCCGCGACGGAGCCTCTGGCGGATGTGGGCCAATCGGCGGGATCGGCCAAGCGGCTTTCGTTCCGGCGGCGCGCGGATGGCGGCTACACGTTGGCGCCGCGCGGCAAGCCGGAGCTTTTCGTGGGGCCGGACGCCTTTCGCGCGCTGCCGAAGTTTCTGGCGCAACTGCGGCTCGATCCTTTCGGCTGCATGCTGCGGCCAGCGGCCCCGAAGGGATTTCCCGATGCCTGGAGCACGCGGCGCCGCTGGAGCGGCGACAGCCTCAGCCCCTTCGAGCGGATGCGGATCCTCGATCCAAAACCTGTGCCCGCCAGAATGGCCAAGCTCGCGCAGGATTTTGCCGCGATGTTCCCGAGCCTCGGAAGCGTGAAGCTCAAGGCGACATGGGCGGGGATGATCGACACGATGCCCGATATCGTGCCCGTGGTGGACCATACGCCCATCGATGGGCTGATCGTGGGCACAGGGATGAGCGGGCACGGCTTCGGGATCGGCCCCGCGATGGGGCGCATCCTCGCGGATCTGGCTGCAGGGCGGCATGCTGGCCACGATATGACCCGCTTTCGCTTTGGCCGCTTTACCGACGGTACGCCGATGGTGCCGGGACCGGATGTTTAGGGAGCACAGACCATGCCGATCAAGAACCGACTTGCCGATATGCACGCCGAGATCACGGGGTGGCGCCGCCATCTGCACGCGCATCCGGAGCTCGATTTCGACGTGCATGAGACGGCGAAATTCGTGGAGGAAAAGCTGCGCAGCTTTGGCGTGACCGACATCACGACGGGGGTCGGGCGTTCGGGAGTGGTGGCCGTGATTGAGGGGCGCGAAACCGGATCGGGCCGCGCGATCGGGCTGCGGGCGGATATGGACGCGTTGCCGATCGTAGAGGCGACGGGGCTTGACTACGCCTCTAAGGTCCACGGCAGGATGCACGCCTGCGGGCATGACGGGCACACCGCGATGCTGCTCGGGGCGGCGCAATATCTGGCGGAGACGCGCAATTTCAATGGTCGCGCCGTGCTGATATTCCAGCCCGCCGAAGAAGGTGGCGGCGGAGGGCTTGAGATGTGCCGCGACGGGATGATGGAGCGTTGGGGCATCGACGAGGTCTACGGGATGCACACCCATCCGGGCGAGGCCGTGGGCGGATTTCACATCCGGGTGGGTGCGCAAATGGCCGCGGCGGACCAGTTCGACATCGTCATCACTGGTAAAGGCGGCCACGCCGCCGAGCCGCACAAGGCGGTAGACCCTAATGTGGCGGCGGCGCATGTGATCGTGGCACTGCAATCCATCGCATCGCGTAGTGTCGATCCACTGGCGCAGGTGGTCGTCTCGGTCTGCATGCTGCGCTCGGACAGCGAGGCGCATAACGTCATCCCGCAGCAGGTTACGATGAAGGGTACCGTGCGCAGCCTCGATGCGGATGTGCGTGATCTGGCGCAGCGGCGGCTGGAGGAGATCGTGGATCTGACGGCCCGCGCGCAGGGCTGCACGGCCGAGACGATCTATGACCGCGGCTATCCGGTGACGATCAACAGCCCGGGACCCACCGCGCACGCCATCGCGGCCGCGCAGGCGGTGACCGCCGATGTGAACCCCAATACGGCGCCGATCATGGCAGCCGAGGACTTCTCGTACATGGCCGAAGAGCGCCCCGGCGCTTTCATCATGCTGGGCAACGGATTTGGCCCCAACGTACACCATGCGCAGTTCAATTTCGACGACGAGGCGATTCCGGCGGGGTGCTCGTATCTTGCCGAAGTGATCGAGCGGGGGATGCCGATCTAGCGTCACGCAGATTTTTCGATTGTCGTAATCGGGGCAGTGATGGTGTCTGGTGCCTTGGGGATATCGCGCGGTTTTGAGCTGTTTGGGTCCTTGCGCAACGCTTGACTGACATTCGTACCGCAGGGACGGGGATCCGCTCGGGCGGGTACGTGCAGCGCTGGTATCCCTGCGCGCTGTCGGCTACGTATCTGCCAACGTTACCTTCTGTCAGAGAAAGACTCTCCCATGCCCGTCAAAAACCGGTTTGCCGAACTCCATGATACCATCACCGCCTGGCGACGCGATCTGCACGAGCACCCCGAGATCTTGTTCGAGACGCACCGCACGTCCGCCACCGTGGCTGAAAAGCTGCGTGCCTTTGGATGTGACGAGGTTGTGGAGGGCATCGGGCGAACTGGCGTCGTGGGGGTGATCAAGGGTCGTTCCTCCGCATCGGGCAAGGTCGTGGGGCTGCGCGCGGATATGGACGCTCTGCCGATCCATGAGGAGACAGGGCTGGCCTATGCCTCCAAAACCGATGGGGCGATGCATGCCTGCGGCCATGACGGCCACACCGCCATGCTATTGGGCGCTGCGCAGTATCTGGCCGAGACGCGTAATTTCGATGGCACCACGGTCGTGATCTTCCAGCCCGCTGAAGAGGGCGGCGGCGGTGCCAAGGTGATGTGTGATGACGGGCTGATGCAGCGCTTCGGAATCCAGGAAGTTTACGGGATGCACAACTGGCCCGGGCTGCCGCAGGGCAGCTTTGCAATCCGTCCCGGTCCGTTTTTTGCAGCGACAGACTTACTCGATATCGAGATCGAAGGCCTTGGTGGCCATGCGGCGAAACCCAACGAGACGGTGGATCCGACCGTGATCGCCTCCCAGATCGTGGGCGCGTTGCAAAGCATCGTGAGCCGGAACGCCGATCCGGTGAAAACCATCGTCGTTTCGATCACTTCGTTCCAGACCTCGTCCAACGCCTATAACGTGATCCCGCAAAAGGTGCGCCTCAAGGGTACGGTCCGGACGATGGCGCCTGAGTTGCGCGATCTGGCGGACAAGCGCGTGAACGAGATCTGCACCGGGGTCGCAGCGGCGATGGGCGGTGTTGCGCGGGTCAAATACGAGCGCAACTATCCGGTCATGGTCAACCACGATGCGCAGACAGAATTTGCCGCCGATGTGGCGCGCAGCGTGGCGGGCGATTGTGCCGAGGCGCCGCTGGTGATGGGGGGTGAAGATTTTGCCTTCATGCTCGAAGAGCGCCCCGGTGCCTATATACTGGTTGGCAACGGTGACACGGCGATGGTGCATCACCCGCTTTACAACTTTAACGATGACGTGATCCCGGCGGGATGTAGCTGGTGGGCGGGTATCGCCGAGCAGCGCATGCCTATCGGCTGAACGCCTGCGGTGTTTCGTGCGGACGCTGTAGGATTGAGTTTACGGGAAAAATGAAGGGTGAGCCGCACGCCCTTCAATCGCGGTCGGCGAGCAGTCCGCGGTAGAGCGCAATGAGGCTTTGGGCTTCGCGCTCGATCGAAAAAGCGCTCTCGACGTGTTTGCGGGCATTCATGCGCCATGTCTCAAGGCGGGCAGTATCGGACAGAGCGGCCTCGGTTGCCTTGGCAAGGGCGGCAATGTCGTCGGGCGGCACGAGGCTTCCGGTGCTGCCTTCAACGATCAGTTGCTCGAAGGCGCCGACGCGGGTGGCGATAACAGGGCAGCCTGTAGCCATGGCTTCCAGTGGTGTCAGGCCGAAGCCTTCCCAACGCTGTGGGGCGACGTAGAGATCGAGGGCGGCGTACCACTCGGCCATGGCATCTGTCGGGACTTCGGGTTTGAACAGGATGCGCGTTGCCAGACCGGCATTTTGCACGTCCTTTTTGAGCGATGTGAGATAGCTCTCATCCTCGCCCACGGCGCGGCCCATCACTATGGCGCTGGCGGTGGGGTAATTTTCCAGCACCTTTATCATCGCTTGGACGAAAGCATCGGTGCCTTTTTGCGCGCGGATCCGGCCATAGCAACCGATCAGTATTCCCTGTGTCGGCAGGCCCATGCGGGCGCGCAGGGCGGCGCGGTCTGGTGCAGGCGCGAATGTGTCCGTATCGATGCCGTGCATGATCACGGTGGCGGGATGCTCCATATAGGCGGCGGTTTTGTCGGAGGTGGCCACGACCGCATCCATCCGCCGGATGAGCCAGCGTGTGAGGCCTGATTGTTTGCGCTGGGAGGCGGAGGTGAACATGAGCTTGAGGCGCTTGCCTAGCAAGTACTTTAACGCCAGACCGCCGATCATCTCAACGTTGCGGCGCGCGTGCCAGACGCGCAGCGGACCGCGCGGCAGGGTCATGAGCGAGGACAGCGGGATCTGCGGGACGTGCGCAGGCAGGACTGGACCGGTGGCCACGATCCCGATCTCGCGGGCCTGCACGGGTACCAGACGTACCACGGTAGCGGTGACGCCGGAGAGGCGGCGCTTGAAATTGGGGGCGATCACCTCGATCTGTGCGGAGTTCTTCATGCGAGCTTCAATGCTGTGATCAATTGGGTGGCGATGGCGTCGAGTTTGCCGGCCTCAGCGTTGGCAAAGCCTTCAGCGGCGGACACGGCAGTTTTGCGGGCTGTTGCGTCACGCAGTAGCGTGTCGACCTGTCCGGCTAGGGACTGCGCGTCCTCAACCATGCACGCAGCGCCGGCCTGTGCCATTGCTTCGTAGGTTTCGGCAAAGTTGAACACATGAGTGCCCGACAAGACGGTGGCGCCGGATTGCGCAACCTCGAAGGGATTATGACCGCCGATGGGCAGCAGCGAGCCGCCGAGGAAGACGATCTGGCTCAGGGCGAACCAGCTGCCCAGCTCGCCCAGCGTATCGGCGAGATAGACGGCATCGGCTGGAAGTGCGCCGGTACTGCGCCGGGTGTATCCCAGTCCGGCAGCGGCGATCAGGCGCGCCACCTCGTCGCCGCGCTCGGGGTGGCGCGGGACAAGGATCAGCAGCAGATCGGGATGGCGCTCGCGCAACAGCGCGTGTGCGGCAAGGACAATCTCCTCCTCGCCCGCGTGGGTTGACGCGGCGATCCATGTGCTGCGATCGCCGAGCGCCGAGCGCGCATCGTCGATCAGCACCTCGTTGCGGGGCGGGGGAGCGGCGAATGATTTCAGGTTCTCGCCGCGCACCACCCGGGAGGCCGGCGCCTGTATCCGCAGCATGGCGTCTGACATGGCATCGTTTTGTGTCAGGATCAGATCGAACACGTCGAGCAGATAGGCGGCAAGAGCGGGGCGTTTGGCCCAGGCTTGCAGTGAGCTTTCCGACAATCGCGCGTTGACCAGCGCCATGGCGGCGCCCGTCGCCCGGGTGCGGCGCAGCATCTGCGGCCAGAGCTCGCTTTCTACGAAAACTGCGGCATCGGGGCGCCAGCTCGTCAGGAAACGCTTGAGCGGGCCGGGTGCGTCCAATGGGGCGAACTGATGCACGCAGCGCGGTGGCATGCGGCGTGCGATGAGGGTGGCGGAGGTTGGGGTGCCGGAGGTAATCAGAAAATGTGCCTGCGGGAGCAATGCTCCGATCCGCGTTATCAGTGCCAGAACCGAGAGGCTTTCTCCAACCGATGCCGCGTGAAACCAGATGAGTGTCCCTTCGCTGCGTGGTGCGCTGGCGTGGCCGAGCCTTTCCCTCGCGCGCTCGGGCGAGACACCTGCCTTGCGCAGTTTTGAGATGCTCAGAGCGGATGCAACCGGCAAAAGCACCATGCTGAAAGCAACATAGAGCCTGTAGAGCAGGGGCATGCGCACCGGGTTCAGCCGCCCGTGTGGCTCATGTGGCGGGGCATCTGGCCATCGAGCTTTTGGCGTGAATAGTCGAAATCATGGCCTTTCGGCTTGAGATTGATCGCGGCACGGATGGCGTCCTCGAGCGGGCCATCGTCGTCGGGGTGTGCGCGCAGCGGGGCACGCAGATCAGCGCTGTCTTCCTGTCCAAGACACAGGTAAATCTCACCGGTGCAGGTCAGGCGCACGCGGTTGCAGGACTCACAAAAATTATGGCTCAGCGGCGTGATAAAGCCGATCTTCTGGCCTGTTTCTTCCAGCCGCACGTAGCGCGCGGGGCCGCCGGTTTTCTCCGCCAGATCGGTCACGGTATATTGCTCGGCATAAGCCGCGCGCACGTCGCGCAGGGACCAGTATTGCCCAATCCGGTCCTCGTTGCCGATGTCGCCCATGGGCATGACCTCGATCCATGTCAGATCCATGTCGCGCTCGGCGCACCACTGGGTGATCTGCCCCAGTTCCGGCTCATTAAAGCCTTTGAGCGCCACGGCATTGATCTTGACCCGCAGGCCCGCCGCCTGTGCCGCATCAATCCCGCGCAACACCTGTGGCAACCGGCCCCAACGGGTCACTTCGGCAAATTTCGCCTCGTCGAGCGTATCGAGCGAGATGTTGACCCGCCGCACGCCTGCCGCATAGAGATCAGCTGCGTATTTCTCAAGCTGGCTGCCGTTGGTGGTCAGCGTCAGTTCCTTGAGCGCACCGCTGTCCAGATGCCGCTTCATCCCCTCGAAAAAGGTCATGATTCCGCGCCGGACCAGCGGCTCTCCACCGGTGATCCGCAGCTTTTGAACACCCAGTCCGATAAAGGTCGAACACATGCGGTCCAACTCCTCCAGCGTGAGCAATTCGCGCTTGGGCAGGAAGGTCATGTTCTCGGACATGCAGTATACACAGCGAAAATCACAGCGGTCCGTAACGGAGACACGCAGATAAGTGATCGCGCGGGCGAAGGGGTCAATCAGAGGTGCTGTCATATGAACAGTCGTACAGGTGGCCCCAAGGGGGAGCAAGCCTGATTTGAATAGGGGTTGGAGCGGGATGCGGGGTGGCGTACTGTAGAGGCATGAGAATTATTGACAAATATCCCTTTCTGCCGATGGGCCTTACCGTTGCTGCGATGGGTCTTAGTGCCTGTGCACAATTGGGCATCGTGCGGCCCGATTCAGCCCCCGCAGCGCCCCTTGGTGCCGCGACTACAGCACCTCCGACGTCGGTCCTCACGTCTGCGTTGCCGCCGCCTGCTGCCGCCAAGACGCAAGAGGCGCTCGATACCACAACTGCTGCCCAACGCGCCGAAGCCGCGGCACCCGCTTCGTCGCCAGCCGGCACAAAAAGCCTCGGCACTACGATCGCCAGCCTTGGAAGCCCAACCGAGCCGGGCTTCTGGCTGAAAACGCCTTTGGTGACCGCTGAGGCAGCAGGCCGCGTGACAAACACTGCGAACGGAAAATCTTCCGCAGTGACTTTGATCCCGTTGGCGGGCCCTCCCACGGGCGGCAGCCAGTTGTCGCTGCCCGCGATGCGCCTGATCGAGGCTTCGCTGACGGATCTTACCGAACTCGAAGTGACCTCGGGCATCTGATGCGCACTGCGGCGCATCAGATGCTGTCCCTACCACCGGGCACTTCATTTTTCCTGTAAACTCAAATCCGCCGGTTCCTGCAACAGGTGCCCCGAGAGTTCATCGCATCAGGCGCTTCGCTTCTTTGCGCGCGAAGGGTTTCATGGCATCCCCGTGCGCGTCCAAAAACGCCGTGACGCGCGCCGGGTCGTGTTTGCTCAGATCCCGCAGCCATGATCCGATGGCTTTTTGAATGAACCATTGTGAATCGATGGCATAGTCTGCGGCCCAGCCCAGCACACGCTCGCGCGTGTCCAGATCGGCGGGTTTGGGATTGGCGAGTTTGGCCCAAGGCAGGGTGATGACCAGCGCCGCGCGGCGGGTCCACATATGCTCGGAGCGGGTCCAGCCCTCGACGCGGTCGAGGCGCGTGGGATTGGCCACAAGCCGCTTTGCGCCTGCGGCACAGGCATGATCGGCAATCGCCCAGCTGTCGAAATCACGGTACCACGTCGCGATGAGCTGCCAGGCGGGCTCGTCATCGGGTCGCAGGCGTGCTTGGGTCAGCAATTTGGCGGCTGCAATGCGCGCCTCGAATATATCGCTGCGCCACAGGCCATCCGCGACTGCCACGCGCGCGGGCACGTCGAGCGCCTCGCGCCAATCCGTAACCAGATCGTTGATCTGCGGATTGGTAAGGCCCAGATATACCCGATCCGCCTTGTGGTAGGCGCGCAATTCTTCAGCACGGAAGGGATCGGCCGCCGCGTGCAGGGCGTCGAGATAGGGTTCATGCATTGTCGGTGTCAGGCAGGATATGCGTGGGCATCCCGTCAATGGTAGCGCGGTTGCGCTCGTTCCAATAGGTCTCGATCCCGTCGCGGCCCTTGTCTGCGGACCATTTGGCAAGCACGTCGCGCTCGCTTACGTGGTCGAAGAAGGGCACGGCATAGCCGCAGGAAGTCTGTATCATGTCAACTTTCATATCATAGATCTGGCGTGCGCCGTCGTCGTGGGCGAACTGCGCGTTGAAAGGAGCGAACTCCGCGTCGCGGGGATGCAGGGTTCGAGCGGTGCCGTATGCGCGTAGGATCATGGGCCTAGCCTCAAATCCGCACCACATCAGCGTCATGCGGTTGATGCGGGCGAGATGTGCGGCGGTCTCGTTTCCCGATCCGGTCAGGTTGCGCCAGATGATCCGGTCGGGTGCCAATACGCGCAGGATGTCCATGCCCTTGGGGGAGATGTTTACCCGACCGTCGGGAGCAGCGGTGCCGCAAAAGAAGATATGTTGCGCCGCGATGAAATTGCGGTGGTCGTCGTCGATTGTGTCGAACTGTTTGGCTATTACTCCACCGTCACGGATTTGGCAAGGTTGCGGGGCTGGTCCACATCGGTGCCCTTGGCGACAGCCGTGTGGTAGGCAAGCAGCTGGGCCGGGATCGCGTAGAGGATGGGCGCGATGGCATCCGCGACGTCGGGCATCTCGATCGTGTCCCAGACGCCCTGACTGGCCTCTGCGAGCCCCTCGCGGTCCGAGATCAAGATAACTTTACCCTTGCGCGCCATGACCTCCTGCATGTTGCTGACGGTCTTGTCGAAGAGTGCATCGCGCGGGGCCAGCACAACCACTGGCACCTCTTCGTCTACCAAAGCGATAGGGCCATGCTTGAGCTCGCCGGACGCATAGGCTTCGGCGTGGATGTAGCTGATTTCCTTCAGCTTTAACGCGCCTTCATGGGCCAGAGGATAAAGCGGGCCACGGCCAAGGAAAAGCACATCGCGCGCGTTCGCCAGTTTGCGCGCGGTCAAAGCGATCGCGTTGCTCTGATCGAGGGCTTCGGCCATGAGCGCAGGCAGGCGGCGCAGGTGCGCCAAGTGATCCTGCCGCGCCTCCTCGGTGATCTCGCCGCGGTCGGCTGCGGCCTTGAGGGCGAGCAGGAAGAGCACGGTCAACTGGCAGGTAAACGCCTTGGTCGAGGCTACGCCGATCTCGACGCCCGCGTGGATCGGCAAAGCCAGATCGCTTTCGCGGGCGATGGAGGATTCAGGCACGTTGATGACCGACATGATCGTATCGGCTTTGCCCTCGCAATAGCGCAGGGCGGCGAGGGTGTCCGCCGTCTCGCCCGACTGGCTCACGAACAGCGCAACGGAGCGCGCTGGGATCGGCGGCTCGCGGTAGCGGAACTCGGAGGCCACATCGACCTCGACAGGCAAGCGCGCGATCTGCTCGAACCAGTATTTCGCCGTGAGGCAGGCCAGAAAGGCGGTGCCGCAGGCGACCATCGTGATGCGGTCGACGTTCTTGAAGTCGATTTGCGGATCGGGCAGGCGGATCTCGCCCGATGCGCTGAGGTAATGGCCGATGGCATCGGCGATCACGGTGGGCTGCTCGGCTATTTCCTTTGCCATGAAATGCTTGTGGCCGCCCTTGTCGATGCGCGTGGCACTGATCTGGATGGTGCGGATCTCACGGTCGACGGGTTTACCGTCGGCATCGAACACGGACGCACCTGCGCGGGTGATGAAGGCGTGATCGCCCTCTTCGAGATAGCTGATACGGTCGGTCATGGGCGACAAGGCGATGGCATCGGAGCCCAGATACATCTCGCCCTCTCCGTAGCCGATGGCCAGCGGGGAGCCCTTGCGCGCGGCGATCATAAGATCATCCTCGCCGTCGAAAAGAAACGCCAGCGCGAAGGCGCCATGCAACTTGCTGAGCGTCTCGACCGCCGCCTCCTGCGGCGTCAGGCCCTGTGCCATGAGGTGCTGGGCCATCATCGCGACGGTTTCGGTGTCGGTATCGGTAACGGGGGTGATGCCATGAGTGGCAAGCTCGGCGCGTAACTCGCGGAAATTCTCGATGATGCCGTTATGGACTACGGCGACCGGGCCCGCGCGATGGGGGTGGGCGTTGTTGGCGTTGGGCTCTCCGTGGGTGGCCCAGCGGGTGTGCCCGATGCCTGATTTGCCCGCCAGCGGCTCGTGCACCAACAGATCACTCAGGTTCACCAGCTTGCCCACGGCGCGGCGGCGGTCGAGCGCGCCGCCGTTCACTGTGGCGATCCCCGCGCTGTCATAGCCGCGATACTCAAGCCGTTTAAGCGCTTCGACCAGAATGGGCGCTGCCTCGTGGTCGCCCAAAACCCCTACAATTCCGCACATGTCAGCTGCCCCGCTGTGTTCTGGCCTTTTTGGCCTTTAGCATCTCGATGAGCTTGCGCGCCATGCCCGGCTTCTCCACCTGCGGCGCACGGGCCAACGCAAGCGCGTCTGGCTCGACATCCGATGTGATCACGGATCCGGAGCCGGTCATCGCCCCGTCGCCGATATGGACGGGCGCCACGAGCATGGTATTGGAGCCGATGAACGCCCGCGCACCGATGTGGGTGTGGTGTTTCATCACGCCGTCGTAGTTGCAGGTGATGGTCCCCGCGCCGATGTTGGCCCGCGCGCCGACGAAGGCATCGCCGACGTAGCTGAGATGATTGATCTTGGCGCCCTCGGCCACGATGGCGTTCTTGATCTCGACGAAATTGCCGACGCGGGTGTTTTCCTCCAGCTCTGTACCCGGTCGAAGGCGCGCGTAGGGCCCTACAACAGCACCGCGCGAGACATGGCAGCCCTCAAGATGGCTGAAAGCGCGAATGCGCGCGCCGGATTCCACCGTCACGCCGGGGCCGAAAAAGACGTTCGGCTCAATCAGGGTGTCGCGTCCAATGACCGTATCGCGGGCTAGAAAAACGGTGTCTGGCGCTTGCAGCGTCACGCCGTCCTCCATCAGAGTTGCGCGCGCGCGCAATTGGAACGCGGCTTCTGCCTGTGCGAGCTGTGCGCGGGAGTTGATGCCCAGCGTCTCCGCCTCGTCACAGGTGACGGCGGTGGCGGATAGGCCACGCGCGCGTGCGAGCGCTATAATATCGGTCAGGTAGTATTCGCTTGTTGCGTTGTCGTTGCCGACCGTGTCAATCAGATCGAACAGAAGGTCGGACTTACAGGCGATCACGCCACTGTTGCACAGGGTGATCATGCGCTCGGCCTCACTCGCATCCTTATACTCCACGATCCGCTCGAGCGACGCACCCGCCATGATCAGGCGGCCGTAGCGGCCCGCATCGGCGGCCTCGAACCCCAGCACGACGACATCGGCACTCTCCGCAGCGCTCATCATCCGCTCCAGCGTGTCGGAGGATACGAAAGGCGTGTCGCCGTATAACACGATCGCGATCCCGGTGAAGCCTGCCAGCGCGTCTTTGGCCTGCGCGACCGCATGGGCGGTGCCGAGCTGTTCGTCCTGCACCACCACTATCACGGTCTCGTCATAGTCTATGGCCGCTGCGGTGACCGCATCCGCCCCGTGACCCGCCACGATGACAGTTCTTTCAGGCTCCAGCAGCGTACCGGCGGCCATCGCGTGCACCAGCATCGGCTCGCCAGCAATGGGATGCAACACTTTGGGCAGTTCGGAATTCATCCGCGTGCCTTTGCCTGCGGCAAGGATGATCAGGCTGGTATTCATGGTCTGTCCGTTCTGCTCTTGTGTTTTTTACTGTTTAACCGATGGGGAGGTTGGCGCAAGGTGGGTCCGGATCACTTCGGGTTGCGGGTTGCAACAGTATCGAGGTCGCAGTACGCCGGAGGTGGCGGAGTGTGTTGGGGGATGCGAATGAAAACGGTGGTGTTTGATCTGGACGGCACATTGGCCGATACGAGCAGTGATCTGATCGCGGCGGCCAATGCTTGTTTCCGTGATATGGACGCAGGCGATCTGCTGGATCCGGCAAAAGACGCTGCCACGGCCCTGCGTGGCGGGCGCGCGATGCTGCGGCTGGGGATGGAGCGGATGGGACGGACGGCAGATGATCCGCTGATCGACAAATATTACGATGCCTTGCTCGAGCATTACGCGCGCGACATCGCCACGCATACGCGGCTCTACGATGGTGCGATGGACAGCGTGGCCGAGCTCAAGCTGCGCGGCTATCTCGTGGCGATTTGTACCAACAAGCCCGAGCGGCTGGCCCATGAGCTGCTGACACGGCTTGGTATCCGTGATCATTTTGCTGCAATGCTGGGCGCCGATACGCTGCCCGTGCGCAAGCCTCATCCCGAGCATCTGTTCGAGACGGTGCGCCGTGCGGGGGGCGATCCCAAGCAATGCCTCCTGGTTGGCGATACGGCCACGGACCGCAATACCAGCAAAGCGGCGGGCAGACCCTCCATTCTTGTGACCTTCGGCCCGGCGGGGGCGGATATGGCGTCCTTGGTGCCCGACGCGCTGCTGGAGCGCTATAGCGATCTTCCCGATCTGGTGGAACGGATCTTGGGAAAGGTGTGAGACATGAGTGACGTGTTTCGGGGAAGTTTCACCCAGCAGGAGCCGATCCCGGAAGCCGGGATCGAAGCGGCGGTGGCAGTGATGCGCAGCGGGCGGCTGCACCGCTATAACACTGCGCCCGGCGAGATTGCGCAGACTGTGCTGCTTGAGCAGGAATTCGCCGCGAGCGTGGGGGCGACATACTGTCTTGCTGTCGCGTCAGGCGGCTACGCGATGGCCACGGCCCTGCGTGCGGTGGGGGTGAAGGCAGGCGACCGCGTGCTGACTAATGCCTTTACGCTGGCGCCCGTGCCCGGCGCTATCGCCGCCGTGGGCGCGGTGCCGGTGTTCGTCGGCGTGACGCCTTTGCTGGTGTTGGATCTTGAGGATCTGGCGGCCAAGGCGGACCAGAGCAGCGTCTTGCTGTTGAGCCACATGCGCGGGCATCTGTGCGATATGGACCGCCTCATGGAGATCTGCGACGCGGCAGGTATCAAGGTGATCGAGGATTGCGCCCATACCATGGGGGCTGCCTGGAACGGCAAGCCCTCCGGAACATGGGGCACGGTGGGGTGTTATTCGTGCCAGACCTACAAGCATATGAACGCGGGCGAGGGCGGGTTGCTTGTGACCGATGATGCGCAGGTGGCGGCGCGGGCGATCATGTATTCGGGGAGCTACATGCTCTATGAGAGCCATCTTGCAGGCCCGCCGAAGGAGGCGTTCGAGACGATCCGCTACGAGACACCCAATATCTCCGGGCGGATGGACAATCTACGCGCGGCGATCCTGCGGCCGCAACTCGCCGATCTCGCGACTCAGTGCGCCCGCTGGAACGAGCGGTATTTTGCGCTGGAGGCGGGGATCCGCGACGTACCCGGCCTCACGGTGATCGAGCGGCCGGCGCAGGAAACCATCGTGGGCTCCTCAATCCAGTTTCTGCTGAATGGCTGGCAGGCGGCGGCGGTGCTCGATCTGCTTGGGCGCTGCAAGGCGCGCGGGGTTGAGTTGAAATGGTTCGGCAATGCGGAGCCGGTGGGTTTTACCAGCCGATATGACAGCTGGCGCTACGTGGACGCCCCCGCGATGCCTGACAGCGACAATGTGCTGGCGGGGATCGTGGACATGCGGGTGCCGCTCACGCTAAGTCTTGAGGATTGCACCCTGATCGCGCGGATCCTCCGCGAGGAGGTCGGCCGCGTCTGGCAGTTCTCGGCCTAGACTCGGATCACAACCCGGTGGCGTAATGGCGGACGATGCGAATCCGGACTTCCATTTTTCGAAGGGGATGATGGAAGATCGGCTGACTTTGCACGGTACCCGTCAAGAGGGATTGTGTTGCCACCGGCCGGATACTTCGTTCAAGGTGGATGTACTGGTATGGCCTTGCGTGAAGCTGCGGCAAAACGGCTCTGCGTTGCGTTGCTCCGGATCACCGCTGTTGACGCGGTACGGTGCGCGGGGTACATATTGAACAAGCGTTCAATAAATTTGGATCAGGGGAGAGTTTCCATGTTCAACGCCACCATGCAGTTTGATCTGGGTGAAGACGTCAATGCCTTGCGCGAGACCGTGCACCGCTGGGCGCAGGAGCGCGTGCGCCCGATGGCCAAGGACATCGACGCAGGCAATATGTTTCCCGCCGAGTTGTGGCAGGAGATGGGCGGGCTGGGCCTGCTGGGGATGACGGTGGATGAGAAATGGGGCGGTACGGGGATGGGATACCTCGCCCATACCGTCGCAGTGGAGGAAGTGGCGCGGGCGAGTGCGTCTGTCTCGCTGTCCTACGGTGCGCACTCAAATCTTTGCGTGAACCAAATCAGTCTGAACGGCACGGACGCGCAGCGCGCGAAGTACTTGCCCAAGCTGTGTTCGGGGGAGCATGTGGGCGCGCTTGCCATGTCGGAGACCTCCGCAGGCTCCGATGTCGTGTCGATGAAGCTCAGCGCGGAGAAGCGCAATGATCACTACCGCCTGAGCGGCAATAAATACTGGATTACTAACGGCTGCGACGCGGAAACGCTGGTGGTCTATGCCAAGACCGATAAGGATGCGGGCTCCAAGGGCATAACCGCGTTCCTGATCGAGAAATCAATGACCGGCTTCACAACGTCGCAGCATTTCGACAAGCTGGGGATGCGCGGTTCCAACACGGCCGAGCTCATATTCGACGATTGCGAAGTGCCGTTCGAAAACGTGCTGGGCGAAGAGGGCAAGGGCGTGCGCGTGCTGATGTCAGGCCTCGATTACGAGCGTGTCGTATTGGCAGGCATCGGGCTGGGGATCATGGCCGCCTGTCTGGACGAGATCATGCCCTATATGGCCGAGCGCAAGCAGTTCGGCCAACCTGTGGGTAGCTTCCAGCTGATGCAGGGCAAGATGGCGGATATGTACACGGCGATGAACTCCGCGCGCGCCTACGTCTATGAGGTGGCCAAGGCCTGTGATCGGGGTGAAGTCACCCGTGCGGATGCGGCGGCGTGCTGTCTTTATGCGTCGGAGCAGGCGATGGTACAGGCGCATCAGGCGGTGCAGGCGATGGGCGGGGCAGGCTATCTTAGTGACAGCCCGGTGGCGCGCATTTTCCGCGATGCCAAGCTCATGGAGATCGGCGCGGGCACCTCGGAGATCCGGCGGATGCTTGTCGGCCGCGAGATGATGTCGGCGATGTCGTGACTCGGTCACGCCTCGCGGAAGTCTCGTGATGCTTCGGCTTCCGGGCCTTGATGAAGCGGAACGCTGGGAGATCCCGGCGCGGCTCAACATCGCGCGGCAGTGTCTGGGCGGCGCGGATGATGCGGTTGCGGTGATTGATCTGACTGGCGAAGGCCGGGTCGATGTGAGTACTGCGCGGTTGCGCGGTATGGTAGATGGGCTGGCGCGTGCCCTCTTGGAGCGGGTCGCACCTGGGGACTGCGTGGGCGTTCTGCTGAGCCAGTCGCCATGGTGCTTGGCAGCGCATCTTGCGATCTGGAAAATAGGCGCAATCTCAGTGCCTTTGTTCAAGCTCTTCAAGCACGACGCGCTGGCGAGCCGCATAGGCGACAGCGGGTTGATGCTGGTGCTGACGGACAGCGAAGGTGCTGTCTTGCTGGGGGATTTGGGCGAGCCCATGCTTGCGGAGGTAGCAGGCGTGGATGGTCCGCCGGTTTCGTTCGCCGAGACGGGCCCGGACGATCCGGCAATCCTGATCTATACTTCCGGCACGACCGGCACGCCCAAGGGGGCGTTACACGGTCACCGGATCCTGACGGGACATCTGCCCGGTGTCGCGATGAGCCATGACGGGCTGGGTCAAAGCGGTGATTGCCTTTGGACCCCAGCGGATTGGGCGTGGATCGGAGGGCTCTTTGATGTCGCGCTGCCGGGGCTGGCGCTGGGCGTGCCCGTGGTAGCTGCGCGGATGGTAAAATTCGACGCGGATAGTTGCCTCAAAATCATCTCGCAAGGCGCTGTGCGCAATGTATTTTTCCCGCCAACGGCTCTGCGCATGCTCAAAGCGGCGGATTCGCGGATCGTGGGGCTGCGCACGGTCGCGAGCGGCGGGGAGCCTTTGGGCGCGCAAATGCTCGATTGGGGCCGCGCGGCGCTGGGCGTGCAGATCAACGAGTTCTACGGCCAGACGGAATGTAACATGGTTGCAAGCAGTTGTGGCGCGATGTTTGACGCGCGCGCGGGCTGCATCGGCAAGGCAGTGCCGGGGTTTGAGATCGCGGTGCTGGACGAGGATCAGCCCACGGACGGCGAGGGTGATATCGCCGTGCGGCGGGGCGCGGCGTCCATGATGCTGGGCTATTGGCAGCGTCCGGATGAGACGGCGCAGAAATTTCGCGGCGATTGGTTGCTCACGGGGGACCGGGGCATATGGGAAGGTGATTTTCTGCGCTTCGTAGGCCGGGAGGATGATGTGATCACGTCGAGTGGCTACCGCATCGGCCCGGCGGAGATTGAGGACTGCCTGATGACCCATCCCGCCGTTGCGACCGTGGGTGTGGTCGGTAAACCAGACGCCTTGCGCACGGAGCTTGTCAAGGCCTACGTGGTGCTCAAGCAGGGCCATCGCGTTGCCGCGGCCGAGCTTCAGGGCTGGGTTAAGGATCGCCTTGCAGGTTATTCATATCCAAGAGAAATTAGTTTTCTGGACGCCTTGCCGATGACGGTCACTGGAAAGGTGATCCGTCGGGAACTCAAGGCGCTGGCAATATCTGAGTGGGAGACCGAGACATGAAACTGAACTCGCAGGCATTGCCCTCGTCTGAGGCATTCAAGGCCAATCGGGCCGCACATCTCGAGGCGCTCGAGCAGGTCCGCGCTGCGGCAGAAGCAGCAGCGCTGGGCGGCGGGGACAAATCGCGCGACCGTCACCTGAGCCGAGGCAAGATGCTGCCCCGTGAGCGGGTGGCGAACCTGCTGGATCCCGGCTCGCCGTTTCTGGAGGTGGGCGGGCTCGCGGCGCACGGGCTTTATGGCGGGGCGGCCCCCTGTGCCGGCGTGATCGCGGGCGTGGGCACGGTGCATGGCCACGATGTGATGGTGATCTGTAACGATGCGACCGTAAAGGGTGGCACGTATTATCCGATGACGGTCAAGAAGCATCTGCGCGCGCAAGAGATCGCGGAGGAGAATAATCTGCCCTGCATCTATCTGGTGGACAGCGGCGGTGCGAACCTGCCCAATCAGGATGAGGTCTTCCCCGACCGCGATCACTTCGGGCGCATCTTTTATAATCAGGCGCGAATGAGTGCCAAGGGCATCCCGCAGATCGCCGTGGTGATGGGATCATGCACGGCTGGCGGCGCCTACGTGCCTGCGATGTCGGACGTGACGATCATCGTGAAGGAACAGGGGACGATCTTTCTGGCCGGGCCGCCACTGGTCAAGGCGGCCACCGGTGAGGTCGTCACGGCGGAGGATCTGGGTGGCGGCGATGTCCACACGCGCCTGTCGGGTGTAGCGGATTATCTGGCTGAGGATGATGCCCACGCGCTGAGCCTTGCGCGGCGCGCCGTGGGGTACCTCAACCGCGCGAAGCCTGACACCGTGCAGTGGGAAAGCCCCGAGGAGCCTGCCTATGATCCGACGGAGATCCTGGGCGTGGTGCCGGGGGATCTGCGTACGCCCTACGACATTCGGGAAGTCATTGCGCGCACCGTCGACGGCTCTCGCTTTGACGAGTTCAAACCGCGCTTCGGCGAGACGCTGGTCACCGGTTTCGCCCACGTGAAGGGCTGTCCCGTGGGGATCATCGCAAACAATGGCGTGTTGTTTTCAGAAGCCGCCCAGAAGGGCGCGCATTTCGTCGAGCTGTGCTCGGCGCGCAACATTCCGCTGGTTTTCCTGCAAAATATCACCGGATTCATGGTGGGCCGGAAATATGAAAACGAGGGCATCGCGCGACACGGGGCCAAGATGGTGACGGCGGTCGCCTGCACGAACGTCCCCAAGATCACGATGCTGGTCGGCGGCTCGTTCGGCGCGGGCAATTACGGCATGGCAGGGCGGGCGTATTCCCCGCGCTTCCTGTGGACATGGCCCAATTCGCGCATCTCCGTGATGGGCGGGGCGCAGGCGGCAGGAGTTCTGGCCACGGTCAAACGCGACGCGATCGAGCGGGGCGGCGGGGAATGGTCAGCCGAAGAAGAAGCTGCTTTCAAAAAGCCAACCGTCGATATGTTCGAGGAGCAGTCGCATCCGCTCTATGCCTCCGCACGGCTTTGGGATGACGGCATCATCGACCCGCGCAAAAGCCGGGATGTGCTGGCGCTGAGCCTGTCCGCGAGCCTGAATGCACCCATCGAGCCGACGAAGTTCGGCGTGTTCCGGATGTGAGGGAAGAGCATGGCACAGACACTCCAACAGATAATCGACGCCAATCCAGAGGCAGAAACCTTCCGCTTCGGGGACAATGCAAAGCTGTGTGCTGAAATCCTCACGCTGGTGCGCAGCGGGAAAAAGACCGCGACCTGCGAGGCGGCATGGGCTTATGGTAAGGACGGCGATGCCTGGCCCGAGGCGGGCCGCCGCGATGTGGCGCTCAATTGGGACGGCACGCCCGCACTGATGATCGAGACGGTCGAGGTCACGACTCGCAGGTTTTCCGATATGGACGCTGAATTTGTAGAGGCACAGGGCGAGTTTCGCGATTTGGAGCACTGGCGCGCCGGATACGAGGCTTATTTCCGGCGCACAGGCGAGTTTTCAACGGATATGAAGCTGATGTGCGAGCGGTTTAAAATGGTAGAGGATTTCGCCTAATGTTTGATACGATCCTGATTGCGAACCGGGGCGAGATTGCGTGCCGCGTGATGGAAACGGCGCAGGCTATGGGTGTGCGATGTGTCGCGGTCTATTCGGATGCGGACCGCGCTGCAAAGCATGTGGCGCTGGCGGATATGGCGGTGCATATCGGTGGTGCGGCGCCCGCCGAGAGCTATTTGCGCGGTGATGTGATCATTCAGGCAGCGCTTGATACGGGCGCGCAGGCGATCCATCCGGGCTACGGTTTTCTGAGCGAAAACCCCGAGTTTGTGGACGCGGTCGAGGCCGCAGGGCTGGTGTTTATCGGACCCTCGGGGGCAGCGATCCGGGCGATGGGGCTCAAAGATGCGGCTAAGGCGCTGATGATCGAGGCTGGCGTGCCGGTGGTGCCCGGTTATCACGGCAAGGATCAGGCAGATGAGACGTTGGCGAGGGAAGCGGGCGAGATCGGCTATCCGGTGATGATCAAGGCCGTGGCGGGCGGCGGCGGCAAGGGAATGCGGCTGGTCGAGGGCGCGGGCGATTTTGCTGCGGCGCTGGCCAGCGCGCGTTCGGAGGCCAAGGCTGCGTTCGGCAATGCTGACGTGCTGGTTGAGAAGTTCGTGAGCCAGCCGCGCCATATCGAGGTGCAGATTTTTGGCGACGGGCAAACGGCGGTGCATCTGTTCGAGCGCGATTGCTCGCTCCAGCGGCGCCACCAGAAGGTGATCGAGGAAGCCCCGGCGCCTGGCATGAGTGACGACGTCCGCCACGCCATGGGGCAGGCGGCCGTGCGCGCGGCGCAGGCCATCGGCTACAAGGGGGCAGGCACGGTCGAGTTCATCGTAGATGGCTCTGACGGGCTAAGCGCGGATGGCTTTTTCTTCATGGAGATGAACACGCGGCTTCAGGTGGAGCATCCGGTGACGGAGGCCATTACCGGTGTCGATCTGGTGGAATGGCAACTGCGCGTCGCGGCGGGGGAGGCTTTACCGATGGCGCAAAAGGATCTCAGCATCACCGGTCATGCCTTCGAGGCGCGGCTTTATGCGGAGGACGTGCCTGCGGGGTTTTTGCCCGCCACGGGGACCCTGACACACTTGGAATTTGATCCCGCCTGTCGTGCCGACAGTGGCGTGCGCGGTGGCGATACGATCAGTCCATTCTACGATCCGATGATCGCCAAAGTGATCGTGCATGGCCCTACACGCGCCGTGGCATTGGCGCGGCTTCGGCAAGCGCTTGGGCGAACTCAGGTCGCAGGCACGGTGACCAATCTTGCCTTTTTGGGCGCACTGGCCGGGCACGCGGGCTTCGGGCGCGGCGAGGTCGATACAGGGCTTATCGCACGCGACATCGAGGCGCTGACGGCGGTCCCCGTTGTGGATGCGCGGCATGTGGCGCTGGCGGGGATGGCTGCGATGGCACCGCTTTCACCGGGGCCGCACGCAGGCTTCACGCTCTGGGAGCCGCTGATGCAGCAGGTGACGCTGGAGTGGGGCGGCGAGAGCGCTGTGCTCAAGGTCGAGGTTTTGGGGCCGGATCATCAGCGCTGGCATATCAGCGGTGAAACGGTCGAGGCGCTTCGGATCGGCGGGCACTGGCAGATCGGTGGGCAGGCTGCGTCGGATGTCGCGATCAGTGGTGACCGGGTGACGGTGTTTGACGGCTACGGGCTGGTGTTTGAGCGGATCGACCCCTTGCAGCAGGCAGCAGGCATGCAGGGCGACGGCAATCTGATCGAAGCGCCGATGCCGGGACTTGTGCGCGAGGTTTTCGCCAGCGTCGGCCAACGGGTGAGCCAGGGGGACCGTCTTGCCGTGCTGGAGGCGATGAAGATGGAGCACAGCCTGTTGGCCGCGCGGGACGGGAGGGTGGCCGAAGTGCTGGCGCAGGCGGGCGATCAGGTCGAGGCGGGGGCGGCGCTGGTGCGGCTGGAGGCGGAAGAGGCATGATCACACTTCACCATTGCCCGCAGACCCGCTCGATGCGCAGCCTGTGGTTACTGCATGAGCTGGGCGTCGAGTTCGAAGTCGTGAAGCATGGTTTTGACAAATCCCTGCGTGATCCGTCCTATCTGAAGATGAGCCCGGCGGGGCGTGTGCCGTCACTTGAACTCGACGGGGAGGCGATCTTCGAGACTGGCGCGATTTGCGAGGTGCTGTGCGAGCGATTCTCGCCCGATACGTTGGGCCGCCCTGCGGGGCACGCCGAGCGTGCGCAATGGCTCATCTGGGTTCATTTTGCAGAGACGATCAGCCAGCATGCGGCAGCGCTCACCCAGCAGCACGTGGCGTTGCGGGAGGATGCGATGCGAAGCCCCATCGTGATGAAACTGGAAGCAGCGCGGATCTTAAAGTGCTATGCTGCCCTAGAGAGGCGACTGACAGGGCGCGATCATCTGCTCGACGGCGGCTTTTCTGCTGCGGATATTTCTGTGGGGCAGGCGGTCTATCTGGCGCGGTCCTTTGCGCATCTGGACGGGTTTGAAGCGGTACAAGCGTGGTACGACCGGATCACGGCGCGGGAGGGTTTCATCGCGTCCTTGCCGGGAGACGAGACACTGTTCGACGGAGATTTCTTCGCAGCTTGGGAGGTTTAGGCATGGGGGAGTTGAGGGCATGAGAGAGAGCGGGAAACATCTGGGGCGGTGCGAGATTTTCGAAGTGGGGCCGCGCGACGGGCTTCAGAACGAGGCGCGCGATATTCCGGTGGCGGAAAAGATTGCGCTTGTGGATCTGCTCAGCGCGGCGGGATTTAACCGCATCGAATGTGCGAGCTTCGTCTCGCCCAAATGGGTGCCGCAGATGGCGGGTAGTGCGGATGTGCTGGCCGGGATCACCCGCAAGGACAGCGTGCGCTATGCGGCACTCACGCCCAATATGCGGGGCTACACGGATGCCGTCGCAGCGGGTGCGAGTGAGATCGCGGTTTTTGCCAGCGCCTCCGAAGGGTTCAGCCAAAAGAACATCAATGCCTCGATCGAGGAAAGCATCGCGCGCTTTGCGCCGATCCTTGAGGAGGCGCGACACATCGATCTGCCCGTGCGCGGCTATGTCTCTTGCGTCGTCGCGTGCCCCTATGACGGGGCCGTGGCGCCGGAGGCTGTGGCGCGCGTGGCCGATGCGTTGTTCTCCATGGGCTGCTACGAGGTCTCGCTGGGCGATACCATCGGTGCTGGCACGCCGGACACAATTGCGCGGATGCTTCTGGCGGTGCGCGATGTGGTGCCGGTAGGGCGGCTTGCGGGGCACTACCACGACACGGGCGGGCGTGCGCTGGCCAACATCGATGCCAGTCTGTCGATGGGCGTGCGGGTGTTCGACGCAGCGGTAGGGGGTTTGGGCGGCTGTCCCTATGCGCCCGGCGCTTCCGGAAATGTAGCGACCGAAGCCGTGGCGGCGCATCTGTTGCGTCTTGGCTACGAGACCGGGCTCGATCCGGACGTGATCGCGCAGGCGGCGGAGATGGCGCGCGCGATGCGGGGCTGAGCAAGGGAGGGACGCAGATGTTTGAGACGATAACGACCGAGACGGACGAAAGAGGGGTCGCGACCCTGACCCTTGCACGGGCCGAGAAGCACAATGCCATGTCGGCCCTGATGCTGGCGGAATTGACGCAGGCGGCGGCGGATCTGGGTGCGGACGAGACGGTGCGTGTCGTTGTGCTGGCTGCTGCGGGCAAGACCTTTTGCGCGGGTGGCGATCTGGGCTGGATGCAGGAGCAGATGCGCATGGACGCGGCCACGCGGGCGCATGAGGCGGGCAAGCTCGCCACGATGCTGGGCGCGCTCAACCGACTGCCCAAACCCCTGATCGGGCGGTTGCAAGGCAATGCTTTTGGCGGCGGCGTGGGCATGGCGGCGGTGTGCGATGTGGCGATTGGTGTCGACAGCCTGAAAATGGCGCTGACGGAGACGAAGCTGGGGATTATCCCCGCTACCATAGGGCCCTACGTGATTGCGCGCATGGGCGAGGGGCGCGCGCGGAGGGTGTTCATGTCGGGGCGGGTGTTTGGCGCGGAGGAGGCCGTAGAATTGGGGCTTCTGGCGCGCGCTGTGCCCGAAGCGGAGCTGGACGCGGCGGTGGAGCGGGAGGTCGTGCCGTATCTGGCCTGCGCTCCGGGGGCTGTGGCTGCGGCCAAGAAGCTGGCGCAGGATCTGGGCGGGGCTGCGACAGAAGAAGCAGTCGCGATGTCGATCGCCGCCCTGGCAGAGCGGTGGGAGACGGCTGAGGCAGCAGAGGGCATCGGCGCGTTTTTTGAGAAGCGGAAGGCTGCATGGATGGTTTGATCCATCATGTCAGGCGAAGCCGCCTGATATGAGCCGGTGCAGCACCCGCCGCGCTCACACATAATGCAGCGCTTTCGGATAGGGTGCAGACCTTCGCGGAGCGTACGGCTGCACCACCTTTCCGGCCCGCCTCCCGTTGACCCCACCTTCATGGACAGCTAAACCCGACCCAAAGCAAAAGCAGCGCGGCCTTCCGCGCCATCCTCGAGAGGAGCCACCCTTGGACGATATGCTTCGCGAATACCTGCCGATCCTGATTTTTCTGTTTGTTGCCATTGGTCTAGGGTTAGCTTTGTTGCTGGCTGCAGCCGTGATCGCCGTGCGCAACCCGGACCCCGAAAAGGTTTCTGCCTATGAGTGCGGGTTCAACGCCTTCGATGACGCGCGGATGAAGTTCGATGTCCGATTCTACCTTGTCTCGATCCTGTTCATCATCTTCGATCTCGAGATCGCGTTTCTGTTCCCGTGGGCTGTGGCGTTTGGTGACATTTCAATGACGGCGTTCTGGTCTATGATGTTGTTCCTCGGCATGCTGACAGCAGGCTTCGCATATGAATGGAAGAAAGGGGCACTCGAATGGCAGTAACCTCAACCAACTCCCCCGCCGTCGCAGGCATGGACCGTGATGTGGCGACGCAGAACCTCAACGCAAGTCTTGCGGACAAGGGGTTTTTGCTCACTTCGACCGAGGATCTGATCAACTGGGCGCGTACCGGCTCGCTGCACTGGATGACCTTCGGCCTTGCCTGCTGTGCCGTGGAGATGATGCACACCTCCATGCCGCGCTATGATCTGGAGCGGTTCGGCACCGCCCCGCGCGCCAGCCCTCGACAGTCAGATCTGATGATCGTGGCGGGCACGTTGACCAACAAAATGGCGCCCGCGCTGCGCAAGGTCTATGACCAGATGCCGGAGCCGCGCTACGTGATCTCCATGGGCTCATGCGCGAATGGCGGCGGTTATTATCACTATAGCTATTCTGTTGTGCGAGGCTGTGACCGGATTGTGCCCGTGGATATCTACGTGCCCGGTTGTCCGCCGACGGCAGAGGCGCTGCTCTATGGCATCATGCAGCTGCAACGCAAGATGCGCCGGACCGGGACGATTGTAAGGTGAGCTACAAGGTTGGCGATCTTGTTCGGATGAAAAGCGGCGGCCCCGTGATGTGCGTTGAATCAATCATGAGCCCCGATACGGTCTCGGCGACTTGGTTCAAGCCGTACGAGCTGAACAAAACGAACCAATGGTTCCCAATTGCCATGCTCAGGAAGGCCGAGGAACATGAAGTTCCCTGGTCGGATTTTGCTCCGCGTTCGCGGAAAGACGATAACGAAAGTTAGGACACATCATGAGCGATGCACTGACAGAACTGGGCGGCTACATTGAGGCTAAACGCCCGGATTGCGTTCTGGGTTGGGAGATCGCCCACGGCGAACTGAATCTTGACGTGACGCTGGCCAATATCGCTGGGCTGACGGAGTTTTTGAAGGGCGACGCGACGTGTCGCTTTACCTCGCTCGTGGACATTACGGCGGTTGACTACACGGGTCGGGCCAAGCGGTTCGACGTGGTGTATCATTTCCTGTCCATGTACCAGAACCACCGCATCCGTCTGCGCGTGGCGGTACGGGAGGAGGATATGGTGCCGTCGCTAGTCGACGTGCATCCCAGCGCAAACTGGTTCGAGCGTGAAGTGTTCGACATGTTTGGCATCCTGTTCTCGGGTCACCCCGATTTGCGGCGGTTGCTGACAGATTACGGCTTTCGTGGTCATCCGCTGCGCAAGGATTTCCCAACCACGGGCTACACTGAAGTGCGCTACGACGAGGCGGAAAAGCGGGTTGTGTATGAGCCTGTGAGCCTTGTGCAGGAATATCGCCAGTTCGATTTCATGTCACCGTGGGAAGGGGCCGAGTATATCCTTCCGGGTGATGAGAAGACGAAGGAGGCGGCGAAGTGATGGAGCTGCTAATAGGCATGTATGTTGAGTTGATTGCCACGCTGATGCTGGCATTGGCTGCGATGACTTCGTTTAAAAAAACGATTGATGTCGCACATTGCGACAATTCCCAAAGATCGGAGCAGATCTAATGGACGGTACAAAAGGTTTCGACGACGCCCTGACGGGCGAGCAGAAAATCCGCAACTTCAACATCAACTTCGGCCCGCAGCACCCCGCGGCCCACGGCGTGCTGCGCCTTGTTCTGGAATTGGACGGAGAGATTGTGGAGCGGTGTGATCCGCACATCGGTCTGCTGCATCGTGGCACCGAAAAGCTGATGGAAAGCCGGACCTATCTGCAAAATCTGCCCTATTTCGACCGGCTGGATTATGTGGCGCCGATGAATCAGGAGCATGCGTGGTGCTTGGCGATCGAACGCCTCACTGGCGTTGAAGTGCCGCGCCGTGCGTCACTGATCCGGGTGCTCTATTCCGAGATTGGCCGCATTCTGAGCCACTTGCTCAACGTGACGACCCAGGCCATGGATGTGGGCGCGCTCACCCCGCCGCTTTGGGGATTCGAGGAACGCGAAGACTTGATGATCTTCTACGAGCGGGCTTGCGGTGCGCGCCTGCACGCAGCGTATTTCCGCCCCGGCGGCGTGCATCAGGACCTGCCTGATGCCTTACTCGATGATATCGAAAAATGGACGCATAAATTCCTGAGCGGTTTCATGGTCGACATCGACATGCTGTTGACGGAAAATCGGATTTTCAAGCAGCGCAACGTCGATATCGGCGTGGTGACGGAGCAGGATATTCAGGACTGGGGCTTCTCTGGTGTGATGGTACGCGGCTCCGGCCTCGCGTGGGATCTGCGTCGCGCTCAGCCCTACGAGTGCTATGACGAGTTCGACTTCCAGATCCCCACCGGGGTAAACGGCGATTGCTATGACCGTTACCTGGTGCGGATGGAGGAGATGCGCCAATCGGCCAGCATCATGCTGCAGGCCATCGAGAAGCTGCGCGCGCCTGAAGGGAAGGGTGATGTACTGGCCCGTGGCAAGATCACGCCGCCCAACCGCACGGACATGAAAACCTCGATGGAGAGCCTGATCCACCACTTCAAGCTCTACACCGAAGGCTTCCACGTGCCCGCGGGCGAGGTGTATGCCTGCGTCGAAGCGCCGAAGGGCGAATTCGGCGTATATCTGGTAGCCGACGGAACCAATAAACCCTACCGCGCGAAGCTGCGCGCGCCGGGTTATTTGCACCTGCAGGCGATGGACTATATGGCCAAGGGACACCAGCTCGCCGATGTCGCCGCGATCATCGGCACGATGGATATCGTTTTTGGTGAGGTCGACAGATGAAGCTGCTCACCGCTGCGGTGGCCTTCGCGTTGTTGGCAAGTGCTGCCAGCGCGGGCTATCTGGACCGGCAAGCGCGGAAATCGCCCGTGCACGGTGCGGTCAAGGATGTAGCAGCGCAGGGCTGCGAAGTCGAAATCCGCACTTGGTGGGATCTGCACGTCAAGCATGGCGGCAATCCCGAAGATGCAAATTGGGATCTGTCGCAGCTGTTGGTTGCGAAGGAAATGGAACGGACGAGCAAGGGCCCGCAGACGTTTCGTCTGAAGGGCGTTGCCGGTTGCTGAGACCACGAGGAATAAAAGATGCTGCGTAGACTGCACAATGATCAACCCGACACTTTCGCCTTCACTCCCGCCAATCAGGCGTGGGCTGAAGCGCAGATGACGAAATACCCCGAAGGCCGTCAGGCAAGTGCGATCATCCCGCTGTTGTGGCGCGCGCAGGAGCAGGAGGGCTGGTTGACCCGACCCGCGATTGAGCATGTGAGCGAGATGCTCGGGCTGGCGTATATTCGGGGGCTTGAGGTCGCCACATTCTACTTTATGTTTCAGCTGCAACCTGTTGGCTCCATTGCACATATTCAAGTTTGCGGAACGACGTCGTGCATGATTTGCGGGGCGGAGGACCTGATCGGGATCTGCAAAGACAAAATCGCAAAGAATCCGCATCAGCTCTCTGAAGATGGAAAGTTCTCTTGGGAAGAAGTCGAATGTCTGGGGGCGTGCTCGAATGCGCCCATGGCGCAGATTGGGAAGGATTACTACGAAGATCTGACCGCCGACCGCTTTACCGAATTGCTCGAAGAACTCGCCGCCGGCAAGGTGCCAACGCCTGGTCCGCAAAACGGGCGCTACGCCTCCGAGCCGCTGGGCGGCCTTACGTCGCTCACCGAACACGAGAGCGGCCGGACCCGATATAACGCCAGCGCCCAGCTCGCCACGGATATCGGTGACACGGTCAAGCGGATCGACGGAACCGAGGTACCCTTGCTTACGCCTTGGCAGGGCAAAGCGGCGAACACGGGCAAGAAGCCTGCCAAGGCTAAACGCGACGATATGATGCCGCCCAGCGGACCTGATGGCGCACAGGCCGGACGGACAAAGGCGGAGACGGCGGCAAACCGGGCACGCGGCGATGCGTCAGATCAGGTGTCTGAGGTCGAAGGGGAAGTGCCCGAGGCGCAGGCGAAGGCAAAGCCTGCACGCGGCAGTGTGGCACCAGAGCCCAAAACACGCGCCAAGGCGCAATCGGGTGAGGCACCTCCGGCGGCGGGCAAAAAGCCCCGGACGATGAGCGCACCGCGCAAAGCGGGGGCGGATGATCTCAAGCTGATCAAGGGTGTCGGACCCAAGCTCGAAGATCTGCTGAATTCGATGGGTTTTTTCCATTTTGACCAAATCGCAAAATGGGGGCAAGATGAGCTGGCTTGGGTTGACCAAAACCTTGAGGGGTTCAAGGGCCGCGCATCGCGCGACAGCTGGGTTGATCAGGCAGAAAAGCTTGCGCGGGGTGAAGAAACTGAATTTCCCGCAAAGGCTGCCAAGGATCGCCGCTAACAATAGCGGCCCACACCATCCATCTGGGGGATAGATTTAGACTATGGCGTCACAGGAAAATAATACGGAATGCATGATCACCTGCTGGGGCATCGCAGCCTTTGCCGGTCTCGTTGCAATGGTCATGCTGTTTTGGTTTGCGCAGTTCAGCGCATTGCAGGCGATCTTCACGGGTGGGCTGATCGGCACGGTGCTTGGTCTGTTGCTGAGCCTCACGGTCTGCGGCGGGCAGAAGGCCGCGGCAGATCTGGCCTCGGATGAAAAGCCTGCGGTTCGCTATGCCGCTAAAGCCGCCGAGCAGAGGGCGCAGAACGCAGCAGCCCGTGCCGCCGTCGTTACTCCGAGTGCGATGGCTGGATCGGCTGATGGCGCTGCAGGCGCGGGCTTGTCGGCCGGCACAGCTGGAATCGGTGCGGGCACAGCGGGAACGACCTCCGGCAGCGCCGGTGTCGTGGACGGGGTCGCACCTTCGGCCACGAACCGGACCGTTACTGTAGGCGGCCCAGAAGCCGGGACCGTGCCTGACGGAGCGTCCGATACCAGCGCGCCGACTGGCACAACCGCCGCCGTCAGCGGCAGTTCTTCTGCCGTGATGAGCAAAGCCGTGCCAAAAGCGGCGGCCAAGGCAAAGCCGAAAGCCGCGACCGCAGATGCAAAACCTGCGGTCCTTCTGGAGGCGGCACGTCCCGAGGGCAAGGACGACCTTAAACTGATCAGCGGTGTCGGGCCCAAGCTCGAAGAGACTTTGAACGACCTCGGCGTGTACCACTTCGATCAGGTAGCGGCGTTCAAGAAGAAAGACATCGCGTGGGTCGACGAGCGGCTCCGGTTCAAGGGTCGGATAGAGCGAGATGACTGGATGAGCCAAGCGAAGGTTCTGGCCAAGGGTGGCGAGACGGAATTTTCCAAAGCCATGAAAAAAAGCTAAGGAGAGGCGCCGCGCGTGACGCAACAGGACGACAAACTGTCACGGGACGGGCGGCGCCTTGCTTTGATAAGCGTGGCTGGAGCCTTTAGTTTTTTTGGCATCGAAGCGGGAGGGGCCTACTTCGGGTGGCCCAACCAGATTATGGGCTTGCTGGAGCTTGGCATCGCTGCTGTGTTCCTTTGGGTTTTTATACAAGCATTCAGAATGTGGCGGTTACGCCAATCTGAGAAAGACGGATGAGTACCATGTTGCAGGACAAAGACCGGATTTTCACCAACATCTACGGCATGCATGACCGCACCCTGAAAGGGGCGCAGACGCGTGGCCATTGGGATGGCACGGCGGCGATCATCAAGAAAGGCCGCGATTGGATCATCGACGAAATGAAAGCCTCCGGCCTGCGCGGGCGCGGAGGGGCTGGGTTTCCCACGGGCCTAAAATGGTCGTTCATGCCAAAGGAAAGCGATGGACGACCCAGCTATTTGGTCGTGAACGCGGACGAGAGCGAGCCTGGCACCTGCAAGGACCGCGAGATCATGCGCCACGATCCGCACACGCTGGTCGAGGGGTGCCTGATCGCGAGCTTCGCGATGCAGGCGCATGCCTGTTATATCTACATCCGCGGCGAGTATATCCGCGAGAAGGAAGCGCTTCAGGCGGCGATCGACGAGGCCTATGATGCGGGGCTTGTCGGAAAGAACGCCTCCAAGTCAGGCTGGGATTTCGATATTTACCTCGTCCACGGTGCGGGTGCGTATATCTGCGGTGAAGAGACGGCGCTCCTGGAGAGCCTTGAGGGCAAAAAGGGCATGCCCCGCATGAAGCCGCCGTTTCCTGCGGGCGCGGGGCTATATGGCTGCCCGACAACCGTGAACAACGTCGAGAGCATTGCCGTGGTGCCCACCATTCTGCGCCGCGGTGGCGACTGGTTTGCGGGCTTCGGCCGGCCGAATAATGCGGGCACCAAGCTGTTTGCGATCTCTGGCCACGTGAACAATCCTTGCGTCGTCGAAGAAGCGATGAGCATCTCCTTCGAAGAATTGATCGAGAAGCATTGCGGCGGCATCCGGGGGGGGTGGGACAACCTCAAGGCGGTGATTCCCGGCGGCTCGTCGGTACCGATGGTCCCGGGCAAGGCGATGCGGTCGGCCACTATGGATTTCGATTATCTGCGCAATGAACTGCAATCGGGTCTCGGCACGGCAGCGGTCATCGTGATGGACCAGCAGACGGATGTGATCAAGGCGATCTGGCGTCTGTCCAAGTTCTACAAGCACGAGAGCTGCGGCCAGTGTACGCCCTGCCGCGAAGGGACCGGTTGGATGATGCGGGTCATGGACCGTCTGGTAAAGGGCGATGCGGAGCCCGAGGAAATCGATATGCTGCTGGACGTGACCAAGCAGGTCGAGGGCCATACGATATGCGCACTCGGTGATGCGGCGGCCTGGCCTATTCAGGGCCTGATCCGGCATTTCCGGGATGAGATCGAGGACCGGATCGCGCATAAACGGGGCGGTCGTGTCACGCCTGTAGCGGCTGAATAGAGCATGGAAATTTTTGAAGCCTACAGCCATGCGATAGCCTCGCTGGGCCTTTGGGCGATTTTAGTCTGTGTCCTTGCGGCCTATTCAACAGTGGGCCGCACGGCGGAAAACCGCTCCGATTGCGGGAAGCCCAAGCGGGACTACAGCGATCCTGTGTACCGTCGTGAGAGGGCCTTCATGAATGCTGTCGAAGGGGGAGGGCCTTTTATCGCGGCAACGGTGGGCGCCGTGCTTATCGGGGCTTCGCCTTTCATGGTAAATCTCTTCGCCTCAATTTATCTGCTGGCGCGGATCGCCATGGCGGTCGTGCACATCGGGACCGAAAACCAGATGCTGCGCTCGCTGTGCTTTATCGTCGGTCTGTTATGTATCCTCGGCCTCGCTGTGATGGCAGTCGCGGCGGCGATCTGAAGCGGGCAGAGCACACCCGCGGTAAGAGTGCAGCTGGCGCAAGGCTCAGCGCGCGTGGCGCAAGAAGCGCTGGTCCTGCCTTTGAATTTGCGCAATACAGGGGCAAAGACGCAAGAGTAACTGCACGCGATCGTGTGGAGGAGACTGTAATGAAGAATTGGGTTGGGATTGTGCTGTGCCTCGGTGTGCTAAGTGCGTGCACGTCGCAGGAGGATCAGATCTTGTTTGACGGTCAGTTCTACAATGCCAAATTGCGCAAAGTAGACCGCCAGCTCGATGTATTTACCGTGAGCGTGAAGCCCGTCTCGAGATCACTGGTCGGCGCATTGGACGCAGGCGAGTACGAGGCGATCAAATATTGCGTTGACCTGTTCGGCAGCTCCGACATTTTGTGGAACGTCGGGCCTGACACGGCTCAGGGCCAGCAGAGCGTCGTGAACGATACCCTGACGTTGCAAGGGCGCTGCCCCAACGCGAGATAACGATACTGTGCGGAGGCGACCTCCGCGCGGGCACCGTGATATTGCATAACACGGGGTCAAGACCACAGATGCACAAAAGGGCGAAGCCCCGTAAGCAGATGAGGAACAGCAGAATGCGCCAATTTATTCTATCCATGACCCTGATCGCCTGTGCCGCAGGTGCCGCAGCCGCCAACCCGCCGCTGCGCGACGTTAAGTCCATCGATAATGCGGTGTTTGATGTTGCTGTCGCAGATCAGATACGCAAGAACTGCCCAGAGATTGCACCGCGTCTAATACAGGCCCTTTCGATTTTCCGCGCGACCCGTGCGGAAGCGAGGGCGCTGGGCTATACTGACGAAGAGATCAAAGCCTACGCCGACTCGGATGTGGAAAAAGCGCGGATGCGTGCCAGAGGCGACGCATATTTCAAGGCCAACGGGGTTGTTGCCTCGGACCCGCAAAGCTATTGCGCCCTAGGGCACAAAGAGATCGAAAAATCGAGCCGCATCGGTTCGTTGTTGAGGATAAAGTGATACCATGAGCGATATTCGCAAGATCATTATCGACGGTAAGGAAGTTGAAGCAGAGGGCGCCATGACGCTCATTCAGGCCTGTGAGCAGGCGGGTGTGGAAGTGCCGCGTTTCTGCTATCACGAGCGGCTGACGATTGCTGGTAACTGCCGGATGTGTCTTGTCGAAGTAGTGGGCGGGCCACCTAAACCTGCGGCATCTTGCGCGATGCAGGTCCGTGATTTGCGCCCCGGACCTGAAGGCCAGCCGCCGGTGGTCAAAACGAATTCTCCCATGGTGAAAAAAGCCCGTGAGGGCGTGATGGAATTCCTGCTGATCAATCATCCGCTTGATTGCCCGATCTGCGATCAGGGTGGCGAGTGTGACTTGCAGGACCAGGCAATGGCTTATGGCGTGGACTTCTCGCGCTACCGCGAGCCGAAGCGCGCGACCGAGGATCTTGATCTCGGCCCGCTGGTCGAGACCCATATGACCCGCTGCATCTCATGCACCCGCTGCGTGCGCTTCACCACCGAGGTGGCCGGCATCACGCAGATGGGCCAGACGGGACGGGGCGAGGATGCGGAGATCACCGCTTATCTGGGCGAGACGCTCGACAGCAATTTGCAGGGAAACATCATCGACCTTTGCCCTGTCGGCGCGCTGGTGTCGAAACCCTATGCATTTACAGCTCGGCCTTGGGAGTTGACCAAGACGGAATCGGTTGACGTGATGGACGCGCTCGGCTCGAACATCCGTGTGGATACGAAAGGCCGTGAAGTCATGCGCTTCCTGCCGCGCAACCACGACGGGGTGAACGAGGAATGGATTTCAGACAAGACCCGCTTTGTATGGGACGGGTTGCGCAAGCAGCGTCTGGATACGCCCTATATTCGCGAGAATGGCAAGCTGCGCCGCGCCGAATGGCCCGAGGCGCTGGCCGCTGCTGCGGCAGCGATGAGGGGAAAGAAGCTCGGCGGACTGGTCGGGGATCTCTCGAGTGTTGAGGCCGCATTTGCACTCAAGCAGCTGATCGAGGGGCAGGGCGGCGTTGTTGAGTGCCGCACAGATGGCGCAAAGCTGCCCGCGGGCAATCGCTCGGGATATGTCGGCACGGCGGCAATCGAGGATATCGATACGGCAGACAAGATTTTGCTGGTTGGTACGAATCCGGCAGTGGAAGCGCCCGTTCTGAATGCGCGGATCCGCAAGGCATGGACAAAAGGCGCTGACGTTTCGCTCGTCGGTGAAGCTACCGATCTGACCTATGACTATGAGCATATTGGCACGGACCGGGCGGCACTGGCGCATGTTCTCGACCTCGATCTGTTGTCGGTGGATGAGAAGGAGGCCATCGTTATTGTTGGACAGGGCGCGCTTGCGGCCGAGGACGGAGCAGCGGTGCTGGCGACAGTTCAGGAGATTTGCGAAAAATCTGGCGGTAGGCTTCTGGTCCTGCACACGGCAGCGGGCCGGGTTGGCGCACTGGACGTTGGTGCGACGGCTGAGGGCGGCATCGCGGATGTTCTTGCGGCGGAGGTGATATACAACCTCGGTGCTGATGAGGGAGATATCCCGGCTGGTCCTTTCGTGATTTACCAAGGCAGCCATGGCGACCGGGGCGCACACCGCGCCGATATAATTCTGCCCGCAGCGGCCTACACCGAAGAGGGTGGGCTGTTTGTAAACACTGAAGGGCGGCCGCAGCTTGCACAGCGCGCGAGCTTTGCGCCCGGTCAGGCCAAAGAAAACTGGGCGATCCTGCGGGCGCTGAGCGCCGAGGTCGGAGCGATCCTGCCATACGATTCGCTGGCAGCACTGCGCACGGCACTGGTGAAGTCGCACAAGCATTTGGGCCAGATTGACAGAGTGGCGGAGAATACCTGGGTAGCGGAGGCCAAGGCCGAGATGGCGAGCGGGCCGATCAAGAACGCGATTTCCGATTTTTACCTCACGAACCCCATCGCGCGGGCGTCGAGCCTCATGGCGGAGCTTTCAGCTAACGCCAAGGCGCGCCGCACGGAGGCGTTGGCGGCAGAGTGAAGAAAATCGGGCTGATAGGGGTTTTGGCGCTTACCGCCTGCGCCTCCGCGACCCCTACCGCAGAGGATTTCATCCCCGAATACAAGGGGGTGCAGACCATGCTGCTGGACGGTGATCTGGTGCAGTTCAACGTGGCTATGACCAAGGCGCAGGCCTCTGAAAATGTGGCAGCCTATGCCGAGTGTGCTGCAGCGCAGTATACGCTGATCCGAGGCTACGGTTTTGCGCGTCATGTCCGTACAAATGTGGCAATTGAGGGTGGCGTTTGGCGTGCCGATGCTGTTTACACGATCTCGCCGAGCCTGCCCAAAGGCTTGAAGACTATTGATGCCGAGGTGGTCACGCAGAACTGTCTCGAAAAAGGCATCCCGACGGTGTGAGGACGGACCTATGGCTGATTTCTTTTTTAACACCACGCTGGGAATGATCCTGCTAATCGTCGGGCAGATTTTCCTTGTGGTGATTCCACTTCTGGTGGCATTGGCGTTCCTCATGTATTTGGACCGCAAGATCTGGGCCTCTGTGCAGCTACGGCGGGGCCCGAATGTGGTGGGCATCTACGGGTTGCTGCAGTCTTTCGCGGACTTCGGCAAATACATCGTGAAAGAAATCGTCGTGCCCGCGGGGGCCGACCGTCCGGTATTTTTCCTAGCGCCGATGGTAAGCCTCGTGATGGCCTTGGTGGCCTGGGCGGTTATCCCGTTCAACGACGGGTGGGTGCTGTCCGACATCAATGTGGCGATCCTGTTTGTCTTCGCCGTCTCTTCGCTTGAAGTCTACGGCGTGATCATGGGCGGCTGGGCATCGAACTCAAAATACCCGTTTCTGGGCTCGCTGCGCTCTGCCGCGCAGATGATTTCCTATGAAGTCTCGATCGGTCTGATCATCATCGGCGTGATCATCTCCACCGGTTCGATGAACTTCAGCGGCATCGTGGCAGCGCAAGATGGCAGCCTTGGACTGTTGAATTGGTATTGGTTGCCGCATTTTCCGATGCTGATCCTGTTTTTCATCTCGGCGCTGGCAGAAACGAACCGCCCGCCCTTCGATTTGCCGGAGGCTGAGTCGGAGCTCGTCGCAGGCTATCAAGTTGAGTACTCTTCAACGCCCTTCCTGCTGTTTATGATCGGCGAACTGGTGGCCGTGGTGCTGATGTGCGCGCTCATCTCGCTGATGTTCTTTGGTGGGTGGCTCTCGCCCATTCCGGGCCTGCCCGATGGCATTTTTTGGATGATCGCCAAAATGGGGATCGTGTTCTTCTTCTTCTCGCTGATCAAGGCAATCACGCCGCGCTATCGCTACGACCAGCTGATGCGTCTGGGCTGGAAAGTGTTCCTGCCGTTCTCGCTCTTCTGGGTTGTGTTCGTTGCGTTTGCGGCAAAATTCGAATGGTTCTGGGGCATCTATGCCCGATATACCGTAGGAGGCTGATATGACTGACTACACCCGTCACGCAAAATACTTCCTGTTGCAGGATTTCTATCAGGGCATGAAGCTTGGCATCAAATACATGTTCAAGCCGAAGGCCACGATCAATTATCCGCATGAAAAAGGCCCGCTGTCGCCGCGTTTCCGCGGCGAGCACGCGCTGCGCCGCTACGCAAATGGTGAAGAGCGCTGCATCGCTTGCAAGCTGTGCGAGGCCGTGTGCCCTGCGCAGGCGATCACCATCGACGCCGAGCCGCGCGAAGATGGTTCACGCCGCACCACGCGGTATGACATCGATATGACCAAATGCATCTACTGCGGTTTTTGCCAGGAAGCCTGCCCGGTAGATGCGATCGTGGAGGGGCCGAACTTCGAATTCTCGACCGAGACACGCGAAGAGCTCTACTACGACAAGACAAAATTGCTGGAAAATGGCGACCGTTGGGAAGCCGAGATTGCGCGCAATCTGGAAATGGATGCACCCTACCGATGATTGATAAGAACCCCTGGGAAGAAATGATGCGGCAAGCGCAGGAAATGGCAAAGACTTTTCCGGCGATGGACGCGTTTTCGCCCAAGGGCTTTGAGGCGATGATGGGGATGATGCCAAAGGACATGATGGAGACGTTCTTCGGCAATAAGCTCAACCCCGACGGGCTGGATGCCAAAACGCGACTTCTGCTGACGCTTGCAGGGCTGACCATGCAGGGGGCGCAGAACGAAATTGCGCTGCGCCAGACCGTGCGCCACGCGGTAGAGGCGGGGGCGCACAAGCAACAGATCATCGAGACGATTGGCCAGATGGCGTTTTTTGCCGGAATCCCGGCGATGCACCGCGCCACCGAAATCGTCCAGCCCGTGTTGGACGAGATCGCAGCGGCCAAAGACCAAAACAAGGCCCAAAGTACGGAAGGTGACGCATGAGCGTTTTTGCATTTTATCTTTTCGCAGTGAGCGTGATTGCGGGGGGGCTGTTCACGGTCATCAGCCGTAATCCAGTCCATTCGGTTCTCTGGCTGATCTTGTCGTTTCTGTCGGCGGCGGGTCTCTTCGTGCTGCTGGGTGCAGAATTCGTCGCGATGCTGCTGATCATCGTCTACGTTGGCGCGGTCGCGGTGTTGTTCTTGTTTGTGGTTATGATGCTCGATATCGATTTTGCCGAGTTGAAGGCGGAAATGGCAAAATATATGCCGCTCGCGTTGCTCATCGGGCTGGTTATCTTGATGCAGTTTGTTATGGCCTTTGGGGCGTGGGATGCGAATGCCGCCGCCGAGGGGCTGCGCGCGCAGGTCACGGATCCGGCGGTGATGAACACGAATGCCTTGGGCATGATCCTCTATGATGAATACTTCTTGTTGTTCCAACTGTCCGGTCTGATCCTGCTGGTCGCGATGATCGGTGCGATCGTGCTGACATTGCGTCATCGCAAAGACGTAAAACGTCAGGACGTGGTGGCTCAAATGATGCGTGATCCGGCGAAGGCAATTAAGCTGACGGATGTGAAGCCCGGGCAGGGTTTGTAAGACGGGGCTGTGCGCCATGATGGTGCGGGCCTCTAGATAGCGTCCGTTCGATCCGTGATGTGCGGATCGGTCAGTGCGAGACAAAAAAGGAAGAACGTACGTGTCACGCAATACAATCGTCGTCGTCATCGTGGTCCTGATCATTGTGCTTGGCGGCTATAGCTTCTTGTGAAATACGCGGCGCCAACAGACCACGGGCGCTGACTGACTACCCCCCTGATCGGGGGAGAAACTGAGGGACGACATGATCGGACTGGAACATTACCTGACAGTGGCTGCGACGCTTTTTGTCATTGGCATCTTTGGCCTCTTTCTCAACCGCAAGAACGTCATCGTCCTGTTGATGAGCATCGAGTTGATGCTATTGGCGGTAAACATCAACCTGGTCTCCTTCTCGAGCTTTCTTGGCGACATGGTGGGGCAGGTGTTTACGCTGTTCGTCCTCACCGTCGCGGCGGCCGAGGCTGCTATTGGTCTGGCCATTCTCGTTTGTTTCTTCCGGACCCGCGGCACGATCGCCGTGGAAGACGTCAACGTGATGAAGGGCTGAGGACATGGAACTTACACTCCTTTTCGCCCCGCTGATCGGCTCGCTTTTGTGTGGTTTCACCTGGAAGATCATCGGCGAGGACGCCGCGTGCTGGATCGCCACCGGCGGTTTGTTTCTCTCGGCGCTGCTGAGCTGGATCGCGTTCCTGACCTTTGACGGCGTGACCGAAACAGTGCCGATCCTGCGCTTCATCGAGAGTGGCTCGCTCAGCACCGATTGGGCGATCCGAATGGACCGTCTGACCGCGATCATGCTGATCGTCATCACGACCGTCTCCAGCCTCGTGCATCTCTACTCCTTCGGATACATGGCGCATGACGAGAACTTTGGTGAGGGCGTGAGCTACAAACCGCGCTTTTTCGCCTACCTGTCGTTCTTCACCTTTGCCATGCTGATGCTGGTGACCTCCGACAACCTGATCCAGATGTTCTTTGGCTGGGAAGGGGTGGGCATTGCCTCCTATCTTCTTATCGGATTTTATTACAAGAAACCTTCGGCCAATGCCGCCGCGATCAAGGCTTTCGTGGTCAATCGGGTGGGGGACTTCGGCTTCGCGCTGGGGATTTTCGCGATCTATCTGATGTTCGACAGTGTCGAGTTCAGCGTAATTTTTGCCGATGCGCCTGCGCGCGCCGAAGAGACGATGACCTTTATGTGGCGCGACTGGCCAGCGCTCGAAATCATCGCTGTTCTGCTGTTCATCGGTGCGATGGGGAAATCTGCGCAGCTGTTTCTGCACACCTGGTTGCCTGACGCCATGGAAGGCCCCACACCCGTGTCGGCGCTGATCCATGCCGCTACGATGGTCACGGCCGGGGTATTCCTCGTTTGCCGGATGTCGCCGATTATGGAATTTGCGCCAAATGCGATGCTGTTCGTGACGATACTGGGCGCCACGACCGCGTTTGTGGCTGCGACTATCGGTCTGGTCCAGACCGACATCAAGCGCGTCATTGCCTATTCGACCATGTCGCAACTGGGTTATATGTTCGTGGCCGCCGGCGTCGGCATGTATTCTGCGGCGATGTTCCATCTGCTGACACATGCGTTCTTCAAGGCGATGCTGTTTCTAGGCGCAGGCTCGGTCATCCATGCGATGCACCACGAGCAGGACATGACGAATTACGGCGGCCTGCGCAAAAAGATCCCTTATACCTTCTGGGCGATGATGATCGGTACCTTGGCAATTACCGGGGTGGGGATCCCGCTCACCCATATCGGTTTTGCCGGGTTCCTGTCCAAGGATGCCATCATCGAGAGTGCCTTTGGCGCGGGATCGATGTACGGGTTCTGGCTTCTGGTTCTGGCGGCTGCGATGACGTCCTTCTATTCGTGGCGCCTGATGTACCTTACCTTCTTTGGCAAGGCGCGCGGTGACAAGCATACTCATGATCATGCCCACGAGAGCCCGATGGTGATGCTGCTGCCCTTGGGAATTCTGGCGATCGGCGCTGTTTTCTCTGGCATGGTATTCTACAAGAGCTTCTTTGGCTCCGCCGAATACGTGGGCAAGTTTTACGGGATCCCGACCGCGGAGATGGCGGCGGGAGGAGAGACCACCGTAGACGGTGCGGAGGAAAACCACAGCGCAGACGGTGCCGCAGCGGAAGATCACGGCGGCGAACACCATGGGCCGAGCTTTGCCGGGCTACCCGGCGAGGGTGCGCTCTACTTTGCGCCGGACAACACGGTGCTGGAGGATGCGCACAGTGTGCCGGTTTGGGTCAAAGTCAGCCCGTTCATCGCGATGCTTCTCGGATTTCTCATGGCGACGTGGTTTTACATCTGGAATCCGACGCTGCCCGCGCGGCTGGCCAAGAACCAGCGCCCCCTCTACCTCTTTTTCAAGAACAAGTGGTATTTCGACGAGCTATACAACGCGACCTTGGTACAGCCCGCAAAGGCTCTGGGGCGTCTGCTATGGAAGCGTGGCGACGGCAGCGTGATCGACGGCGGCCTTAACGGGCTTGCGATGGGGATTATCCCGTTTTTCACTCGGCTCGCCGGTAAGGCACAGTCCGGATATATCTTCACCTATGCGTTTGCCATGGTGATCGGCATCGCAGTGCTCGTCACGTGGATGACGATGACCGGAGGAGTGAACTGATGGAAAATAATCTGTTGTCCATCGTGACCTTCATGCCCGCTTTCGCGGCACTTATTCTGGCAGTTTTCCTGCGCGGCGAAGACGAGGCGGCGCAGCGAAATGCGAAATGGCTCGCGCTTATCACGACGACGGCTACCTTCCTGATCTCTATCTTCATCTACTTGGAGTTCGACAGTGCGAATTCCGGCTTCCAGATGATGGATGAGGCCGATTGGATCATGGGGCTGAAATACCGTGTCGGCGTTGATGGCATCTCGATCCTGTTCGTAATGCTGACCACATTCATGATGCCGCTGGTGATCGCCGCGTCGTGGGATGTAACCGCGCGGGTCAAGGAATACATGATCGCGTTTTTGATCCTGGAGACACTGATGATCGGCGTGTTCGTCTCGCTCGATCTGATTCTGTTCTATCTGTTCTTCGAGGCGAGCCTTATTCCGATGTTTCTAATCATCGGGATCTGGGGAGGGGCGAACCGGATCTACGCGAGCTTCAAGTTCTTCCTCTATACCTTCTTCGGGTCTGTGCTGATGCTTGTGGCGATGGTGGCGATGTATGCCGATGCAGGCACTACGTGCATTGGCGGCTGCCCCAACAGCCTGCTTACGCATAACTTTGCGTCCGAGACATTCCAACTGCTGGGATTCCAGATCGTGGGCGGGATGCAGACGATCATGTTCCTTGCCTTTTTCGCCAGCTTTGCGGTGAAAATGCCGATGTGGCCCGTGCATACGTGGTTGCCTGACGCGCATGTTCAGGCGCCTACGGCGGGTTCGGTGGTGCTGGCCGCGATCCTCTTGAAAATGGGTGGCTACGGCTTCCTGCGCTTCTCGCTCCCGATGTTCCCGATGGGCGCCGAGGTCGTTGGGCCACTGATCCTTTGGATGTCCGCGATTGCGATCGTTTACACGTCTTTGGTGGCGCTGGTGCAGGACGATATGAAAAAGCTTATCGCCTATTCTTCCGTGGCCCACATGGGTTTCGTGACGATGGGGATCTTCTCTACCAATCAGCAGGGTCTCGATGGCGCGATTTTCCAGATGATCAGCCACGGGTTCATCTCTGGCGCGTTGTTCCTTGCGGTAGGCGTCATCTACGACCGGATGCACACCCGCGAGATCGATGCCTACGGCGGCCTAGTCAACCGGATGCCGGTCTACGCGATGCTGTTCATGCTTTTCACGATGGCGAATGTGGGACTGCCGGGTACGTCCGGTTTCGTTGGCGAGTTCCTGACTTTGGTGGCGGTGTTCCAAGTCAATACTTGGGTTGCGGCGGTTGCCACGACAGGTGTGATCCTGTCGGCGGCATATGCCCTGTGGCTCTACCGCCGTGTAGTGATGGGCGATCTGATCAAGGAAAGCCTGAAGGCGATTACGGATATGAACGCCCGCGAGAAATGGATTTTTGCGCCACTCGTGGTAATGACATTGTTGCTGGGGCTCTATCCCGCGCTGATCCTTGATGTGATCGGGCCATCCGTCGCGGCACTGGTTGAAAATTATGATACGGCCGTTGCCGCAGCTGACGCTGCTGTGCAAACCGCCGAAACCTCGAACTGAGGGGACACGACATGCAGAACGATATCATCCAGATTTTGCCGGAGGCCTTGCTCGCAGGCTTTGCCATTTTGGGGCTGATGGCAGGCGCCTACGGTGGCAAGGATGCGATCGCGCGCCCGCTCCTTTGGGCGACCGCCGGGGTCATGGTGGTGCTGGCGCTTCTCGTAGCATCTGGCTCTTCCACGACAGTTTCTGCGTTCAACGGCATGTTTATTAATGACGGCTTTGCGCGGTTCTCCAAAGTCGTGATCCTCTTGTCTGCGGCTGCCGTTCTGGTGATGTCCGAGGGCTACATGAAAACGCGCGGGCTATTGCGGTTCGAATATCCGGTTCTGGTCTCGCTCAGCGTCGTCGGCATGATGATAATGGTCTCCGCCGGCGATCTGATGGCCCTTTACATGGGGCTGGAACTGCAATCGCTGGCGCTCTATGTCGTGGCCTCACTGCGGCGCGACAGTGCCAAGTCGACCGAAGCGGGCCTTAAGTATTTCGTGCTGGGCGCCCTGTCGTCGGGGCTGCTGCTCTATGGTGCGTCGCTTGTCTATGGCTATGCAGGCACCACGCTGTTTTCCGGCATCATCACGACCGCACAGGCGGGCCAGACTTCGCTGGGTCTGCTGTTCGGGATCGTGTTCCTGATCTCCGGCATGGCGTTCAAAGTCTCTGCCGTGCCGTTCCACATGTGGACGCCGGATGTCTATGAAGGTTCGCCCACGCCGGTAACCGCGTTCTTCGCCACGGCACCCAAGGTGGCGGCGATGGCGCTGTTCGCCCGCGTGCTGCACGATGCGTTTGGCAATGCTGTGAGCGACTGGCAACAGATCATCGCTCTCCTGTCGGTGCTGTCGATGTTCCTCGGTGCGGTTGCAGCCATCGGCCAGACCAACATCAAGCGCCTGATGGCTTTTTCGTCCATTGCGCACATGGGCTACGCTCTGATGGGCCTCGCGGCAGGCACCGCCTATGGCGTGCAAGCAATGCTGGTGTATATGTCGATCTACGTGACAATGAACGTTGGCGTGTTTGCCTTCATCTTGATGATGGAGAAAGATGGGCAGCCCGTGGTCGAGATTGCCTCTCTCAACATGTATTCCAAAAACCATCCGGGCCGCGCGCTTTCGCTTATGGTGCTTATGATCAGCCTCGCGGGCGTGCCGCCCTTCCTCGGCTTCTTCGGCAAGCTCTATGTCTTGCGCGCTGCTTATGACGCGGGACTGGCTTGGCTGGCTGTCGCCGGTGTCGTGGCCTCCGTGATAGGCGTCTATTATTATCTGCGGATCGTTTATTTTATGTACTTTGGAGAGGACAAATCCGACGCGCTTGACCAAAATCGCAGCACCTTGCTTGGCGGGTTTCTCGTTGCCTCTGCGGTGATCATGGTTGTCGGAATCTTCTCGATGTTCGGGGTCGAAGGCGCTGCCGCTTCCGCCGCAGCGACACTTGTGCAGTAGACGCCGCGATGACTGACTGGTCTGCGGGCTACACGCGGCATGTGTTCGACACACTCGATTCCACATTGGCCGAGGCTTCGCGCATGGTCCCCGACCTCAGAGGGCCAACATGGATCTTGGCGCTCGAGCAGACGGCGGCGCGCGGCAGGCGGGGACGTGCATGGTCCACGCCCCGCGGTAATTTCGCCGCTACCCTGATCATGAAGCGCACCGGCAGCCCTGCGGACGCTGCGCTGCGCAGTTTCGTGGCGAGCCTTGCATTGCGCGAGGCCTTCGTCGCTCTGACCGGGCGCGAAGATGCATTTGCACTGAAATGGCCCAATGACGTGCTGTTGAACGGCGGCAAGGTCGCAGGCATCTTGCTGGAGACGGTGGGGGAATTTCTGGTTATCGGGATCGGCGTCAATCTTGCACAAGCACCGAGTGCTGCTCAGGTGGAGCAGGGGGCAGTAAAACCGGTGAGTGTGTTTGGCGAATTGGGTCTGACCATTGACCCGGAGGCCTTCCTCGACACGCTCGCTGCTGCGTATCACAGGCTTGAGCTGGACTACGTGACATACGGATTTTCTGCAATCCGGGCTGCATGGCTGTCGCATGCTGCGCGCCTCGGGGAGACCGTGACGGCGCGCACGATGCGTAACGAGACAGTGGGCATTTTTGAGGACGTGGATCAGAATGGCAATCTTATCCTCAACACGGCAAACGGCCGCGTGGCGATCACGGCGGCGGATGTTTATTTCTGAGCAGATAGGGAGGGCAGTTCATGCTCCTGGCAATTGATTGCGGCAACACCAACACGGTGTTTTCGATCTGGGACGGGGCTGAATTCATCGCCACGTGGCGTACGGCGACCGAATGGCAGCGGACGGCGGACCAGTATTATGTCTGGCTCAGCACGCTGATGAAACTGCGTGGCATCGAGGCGGAGATCACGGATGTGATTATAGCGTCCACGGTGCCGCGTGTTGTCTGGAACCTGCGGGTGCTGTCTGACCGGTATTTCAACACGCGCCCCATGGTCGTTGGTAAGCCCGAATGCGCGCTTCCAGTAGATGTTCGGGTAGATGCCGGTACGGGAGTGGGCCCCGACCGCCTTGCCAATACGGTTGCGGGGTATGACCTGTATGGGGGGGATGTGATTGTGGTCGATTTCGGCACGGCGACCAACTTCGATGTTTCCGACAGCGATGGCGCGTATATCGGTGGGGTGATCGCGCCTGGCGTGAACCTGTCGCTCGAAGCGTTGCACAATGCTGCCGCGGCCCTGCCACACATCGACATAACGCAGCCCCAGCATGTGGTGGGCACGAATACTGTGGCCTGTATGCAATCGGGCGTATTCTGGGGTTACATCGGGCTCGTCCGTGAGATATGTGCGCGGATAAAGGCGGAGCGTGGACGCGAGATGCGTGTAATCTCCACCGGTGGGCTCGCGCCGCTGTTCCAGCAGGCCGAAGCCCTTTTTGATGAATACCGAGATGATCTGACGATGCACGGCCTGACCGTGATACATAAATATAACAAGGAATTAGTGAGCGAATGAGCACTGAAAGATTAATCTACCTTCCCCTCGGTGGGGCGGGCGAAATTGGCATGAACGCCTACGTTTACGGCTACGGAAAGCCCGGCAAGGAGCGGCTGATCGTCGTAGACCTCGGCGTGGCTTTCCCGGATATGGACACGTCACCGGGCGTTGATCTGATCATCGCCGACATTGACTGGCTGGTGCAGCGCAAAAAGCAGATCGAGGCGATTTTCGTCACGCATGCGCATGAAGACCACGTGGGCGGCATTGCCCATACCTACGACCGTCTGGGTGCGCCGATCTACGCGCGCAAGTTCACGGCCAATATCGCCAAGCGCAAAATGGCCGAGTACAACCATCCCGACGACGCCGTGACCATCGTCGGCACTTTCCCGCATCAGGTCGAGGTGGGGCCGTTCAAGGTGGGCTTCCAGCCGATCTCGCACTCCATCCCCGAAAGCTCCGCGTTGATCATCGACACGCCTGCGGGCCGTGTCGTCCATTCGGGTGATTTCAAGGTCGACCTGACGCCTGGCGTGGGCGAGCCGTTTGATCCGGCCGCGTTCGAGGAGATCGCCAAGGGCGGGATCAAGGCGCTGGTCTGTGACAGCACGAATGTATTCAGCCCTGATCCGGGCCGCTCCGAGGCATCCTTGCCCGATGCGATCACCGAGCTTGTGGCTGGGGCTAAGGGGATGGTCGTAGCGACGACGTTCGCGTCCAACGTCGCACGGGTCAAGACTCTGGCGGTTGCCGGCGAACGGGCGGGGAGGTCTATCGTTCTGCTGGGTCGCGCGATGAAGCGGATGGTGGAGGCGTCTGTCGAAGCGGGCGTGCTCACGGATTTTCCAGCCACGATCAGCCCGGAGCAGGCGCGGGATGTCCCGCGCGAGAACCTGTTGCTGCTGGTGACCGGGTCACAGGGCGAGCGGCGGGCGGCCTCCGCACAGCTGGCACGCGGCAAATACATGGGTCTGACGATGCAGGAGGGCGATATGTTCCTCTTCTCGTCCAAAACCATTCCGGGCAACGAAAAAGGCGTGATCCACATCATGAACCAGTTTTCGGAGCTGGGCGTGGATGTGGTCGATGACACCTCTGGCAAGTATCACGTATCGGGACACGCAAACCGCCCCGATATCGAGACGTTACACGACCTTCTGAAACCGCAGGTCGTGATCCCGATGCACGGCGAGCACCGCCATTTGCGCGAGCACGTCAAGATCGCGAATGGCAAGGGCTTTACGGGAGTGCTGGCGGTCAACGGTATGATGATCGATCTGTCGGGCAATGCCCCGAAGGTCGCGGAATATGTCGAGACGGGACGCACCTATCTCGACGGCTCCGTGCAGGTTGGTGCGCTGGATGGTGTCGTGCGCGACAGGATCCGCATGGCGCTCAACGGGCACATGACGATCACTGTGCTGATGGATGAACAGGACGAGCCGCTGGGCGATCCTTGGGTAGACACCATGGGTCTGCCTGAAATTGGCGTGAGCAAAGCCGCGCTGATCGACGTTGTCGAGCAGGATCTGAGCCAGTGGATCGGGCGGGCAGGGGCGAAAACCCTGCGCGACGATAAGGCGCTGGACGAGGGGCTGCGCAAAGTCGCCCGCCAATCCGCCCAGAACGAGATCGGCAAGAAGCCCGAAGTGACTGTTGTGGTCAGCCGCTTGAGTTGATCCGTTCGGACCTTTTGTGAAACGAAAAAAGCCCCGCAGGAAATGCGGGGCTTTTTTCTTTATGTCGGCGGCTTAGTCTTTGGGGCGATCCGCAAAGCTTAGCTCGATAAAGCTTGGCGTGTGATCGCCAAGGCCCACGACCCGGTGGCCGCCGCGGTCGTTATTGCCCCCACGGTCATTATTGCCGTTGGAATTGTTGTTTCGCCCGCCGCGCGAGCGCGATGTGGATCGGTCGGACGTGTCGGAGTTCTCCTGCGTTTCGGCCTTCGGAGCGGTCTGTTTCGGCTCCGGCGCTGCCTCGCGTTTGGGCTCAGGCTGTTGCAAGTCCTTAGGGGCTTCCATAGCGCGGGAATTCGACTTTGGCGGATCGGATCTGCGCGGAGCATCTGCGGCGCGTTCTGCCAGCACTGCGGTTTCCGCATTTGGCGTATCCTGCTGAGGAGTGTCGTCAGACTTACGGCTGCGCGAACGAGAGCGCTTTGGCCGATCTATTTTTTCGTCCTTTTTGGTCTCCTGCGCAGGCTTGGCATCGCCTGCCGGAGCATCACCGCCCAGCGGATTGTCCAAGCGCGGAATGGTCTTTTGCACCAGTCGCTCGACATCCTCGAAGTTCTTCTCGTCACGCGGGACGCAGATCATGATCGCCTTGCCATCGCGCCCCGCACGGCCCGTACGGCCGATCCGGTGCACGTAATCTTCCGCGTGGCTCGGCACGTCGAAGTTGAACACATGGCTCACGGCGGGCACGTCGAGACCGCGCGCGGCCACATCGGAGGCCACCAGAAACCGCAAATCGCCCGCGCGAAACCCATCGAGCGTGCGCGTCCGCTGGCTTTGCTCCAGATCGCCGTGTATGGGTGCGGCATCATAGCCATGCTTTTTCAATGATTTGGCGACTTCATCCACATCCATCTTCCGATTGCAGAAGATGATTGCGTTCGTGCATTTCTCGCCTTCGGCGTCGATGAGCGCACGCAGCACGTTGCGCTTCTCGGAGGCTTCGCGGTCTTTGCGGGAGGCTTTGAACATAAGCACCCCTTGGGTGATGTTCTCTGACGTGGTTGCTTGACGTGCAACCTCGACCCGCGCGGGGTTGCTCAGGAATGTATTGGTGATCCGCTCGATCTCTGGCGCCATAGTGGCGGAGAAGAACAGTGTCTGGCGGGTAAAGGGCGTGAGGCCAAAAATCCGCTCGATGTCGGGGATAAAGCCCATGTCGAGCATCCGGTCCGCCTCGTCGACGACCATGACCTTAACGTCCGTGAGGATCAGCTTGCCGCGTTCATGGTGATCTAGCAGGCGGCCAGGCGTCGCGATGAGCACGTCCACGCCCTTGTCGATGAGCTTATCCTGTTCCTTGAACGATACGCCACCGATCAGCAGCGCCTTGGTCAGCTTGAGGTGCTTTGCATAAGTGTCAAAATTCTCAGCGACCTGTGCGGCGAGTTCGCGTGTCGGGCACAGCACCAACGAGCGCGGCATGCGCGCGCGCGCGCGGCCTCGGGCCAGTTGGGTGATCATCGGCAACACGAAGCTTGCGGTTTTACCGGTACCGGTCTGGGCGATACCAAGCACGTCGCGTCCTTCGAGGGCAGGTGGGATCGCGCCCGCCTGAATCGGTGTGGGCGTGTCGTATCCGGCCTCTTCAATTGCTTTGAGGACCTTGGGGTTCAGGTTCAGTTCAGAAAATTTTATCATGTGTATCCGTTAGTTGCGGACACTCATATGGCCCGCGGCAGCATCTATATCGGCCCGCATGGCCCAAGGGGCGGCCCCTGCCGCGACATATCTGAGACAGCACTTAGCAAGTTGCGCCCGCAGCGTCAAATACTTGCGAAGGCGGGGAAATGTTTGGCCAGAGCTATGTCGAACGGGAGGCTCGCGTGGCGCAGCATTCCAAGATGCGCCAGTCGTGCGCGCAGGCCGGGCGTGTCGGCGCAGACCTCGTCGAAAAAAGCACGCAGGCCTGCTTCCCCTTCCTCTTCGAAGAGCAGCGCAAAAAGCTCGTGCATGTTTATCCCGCCGCGGTCGCGGCTGCGCGCAGGGCCAAGATCGGCGCGGTAGGAGCCCTCGCGGTGGCGATAGGCGAAATGCGCGTACCAGCTCTCCCAATCGTTGGCGTGGAAATGGGCCAGATCTATCTGCGGCATCTCGATGTGGTTGGGGTTTGTCTCCCCGTCCAGAAACGCATTGTGGATGCGAAATTTGAGGCCTTTGATCCCGGCGCGCACGAAGATCTTACCCGCGATATGGCTCAGAAACCCGCCCTTGAGGTGTTGCCCGAACGTAGGATAGAGCGCGGCGACGGTTTTTTCGCGTTGTTTGCCTGCGGGGATGAAGGCTTTGAACGCCGCACCACTCTGGGGATCGCTGCCCGCCAAAAGCTCCATCGGTCGCACGCGCGCGCATTGGATCTCCGGCGGTAGCGCCGCAAGATGGGACGCAATCCGGCCATCGGAGACAAGAAACTCGTCCACATCCATATGCATAAGCCAGTCGAGATCCTTGGCGCGCTTGTACGCGCGGGTCGCGTTGAAGGTCTGGCGCGGCTGGTGCATGGCGGGGCGGTTGCCGTTGTTGTGCCGGTCCCAATAGCCGTCATCGGTGCGGACAACTCGGGTCTGGGGGTGGTTTTGCAGCGCTTTTTTGGCCTCCGGGCAGGGCGCATCCAAGTAAATGTAGATGCGGTGCGCGCCAAGCTCGAGATGATAGGCTGCAAAGCGCAGGATCGTGAGGGCATCGGCCTTGACCGTAGCAACGATGCCCCAGGTGGTCATCAGACCATCATTTCCTTGGTCGCGGTGAGTGTGACATCTGGATAGTCGCGGTCGACGCGGTCGATGTCCCACTGGAGGCGTGTCAGATAGACGATATCGCCGTCGTGATCATGGGCAATGTGCTGTTTGTTGGCCTCGGTGAATTTATCCACCGCAGCGCGGCTGCCGGCGACCCAGCGCGCGGACGTGAACTGCGATGGCTCGAAGCGCACGGGCAGGCCGTATTCCAGCTCGATGCGGCTGGCCAGCACTTCGAATTGCAGCTGGCCTACGACGCCGACCACGAAACCGGAGCCGATGGAGGGTTTGAACACTTTCGCAGCGCCTTCCTCGGCAAATTGCATCAGGGCCTTTTCGAGGTGTTTGGATTTGAGCGGATCACCCGCGCGCACGACTTGCAGCAGCTCCGGTGCGAAAGACGGGATGCCAGTCACACGGATCGCCTCGCCCTCGGTCAGCGTATCGCCGATGCGCAGCTGGCCGTGGTTGGGAATACCGATGATGTCGCCTGCCCATGCCTCCTCTGCCAGTTCGCGGTCGGCAGCCAGAAACATCACGGGGCTCGCGATGCTCATCACCTTTTTGGTCCGCACATGGGTGAGCTTCATGCCGCGCTCGAAATGCCCCGAAGCAAGGCGCACGAAAGCTACGCGGTCACGGTGCTTGGGGTCCATGTTGGCCTGCACCTTGAACACGAAGCCCGTGACGTTCTTCTCTTCCGGCAGGATCTGGCGCGGCTCTGCTTTCTGGATCTGCGGCTCAGGGCCGAAAATGGCGATCCCGTCCATCAATTCCTTGACGCCGAAGCTGTTGATCGCGGAGCCGAACCAGATCGGCGTGAGCGAACCTTCGGCCATGAGCGCAGGGTCGAGCGGTGGCATCAGCTCGCGCACCATCTCCAGATCCTCCTTGAGCTTCTCGAGCAGGTTGGCGGGCACGTGCTCGGCGAGTTTGGGATCGTCCAGCCCCTCGATCTTGATACTCTCGGCCACTTTGTTGCGGTCTGCGCGGTCCATCAGCTCCAGCCGGTCGCGCAGGATGTCGTAGCAGCCCACGAAATCGCGACCCACGCCGATGGGCCAGCTCGCGGGGGTCACGTCGATGGCGAGGTTTTGCTGGATTTCGTCGATGATTTCGAACACATCGCGGCTCTCACGATCCATCTTGTTGCAAAACGTCAGGATCGGCAGATCGCGCATCCGGCAGACTTCAAACAGTTTTTGGGTCTGGCTCTCGACCCCCTTGGCGCCGTCGATCACCATGACGGCTGCATCCACCGCCGTCAGCGTGCGGTAGGTATCTTCCGAGAAATCCGAGTGACCCGGTGTGTCCACCAGATTGAAGCGGTAGTTCTTGTCGCGGCCCTGATAGTCGAACGACATGGCGGAGGCGGACACGGAAATCCCGCGATCCTTTTCCATTGCCATGAAGTCCGACCGCGTGCGCCGGGCCTCGCCCTTGGCGCGTACTTGGCCCGCCATCTGGATCGCACCGCCGAAGAGCAGGAACTTTTCCGTCAGCGTGGTTTTTCCTGCGTCGGGGTGGCTGATGATCGCAAAGGTGCGGCGACGCGCGATTTCCAGCGGCAGATCAGGGCGATTATTAGGGGCATCCAACATGTTAGGGCTCATTCCTGATCTTGTTTAGGCGTGTGGCACACTTAAACGATTGCGCCACAGATTTCGCCCGTACTCATACCCTACACAGGCCCAGAGGCAAGGCTCAGCGGCTAGATGCTTTCTTCAGCAGACCGGCGGCATCCGGGCGCTTGAGCAGACCCTCGTTCACGTCGAGCCCGGCATGGGGCAAATCGGAATGGCCGGGGATATGCGCCCCGAGGCTCCGGGCCATATCCTGCGGCAGCACGGGACGGGTGCGGCTTGTGATGAGCATGCTTTCGGCAGCAATGCCTTCAGCATAGATGATCTGGTGGCTGTCGAATAGGAGCTGGAAGTAATCGACAAATCCCCCCTCATCCACTGTCACCGATGTGCCATTGACCAAATGCCGCGCCTTGACCAACAGCTCGGCGCGGCCTGCACCCAGCTCGTCCGTCCGCTGATAGATAAACAGGCGGTGATCGCGGCTCACAAGCAGATCTGCGGTGTTGTTGAGCGTGCCTGCGGCGATGCGGATGGGCGCGAATTCTCCCACCGCACGGGTGGTCGAGGTGCCGATCCAGCGCAGGGTTTGCACGCCGTCGTCGCGGGTCAGGATCCGGTCGCCTACGCTGAGGTCTTCCACCGGCCGCTGCGCGCCCGATGCCATGGTGATCTGGGTGCCGCGCGTGAAGCTGACGCAGGCAACCTGCGCAAATTTGCTGTGTGCCGCGTTGCGGTCGATGCCCACAAGCCGGTATTCCGATTTGGCGCGTAGCGCGCTGAAGGGCAGCAGGTAAATTTCCGCGATGTCGCCCTGCACATCTACCTCTACCATCAGCAAAGCATCCGATATTGCCCCATCGGTTGACATGAACGTGAGCGCGCAATCCAGATGTACCTCTGCGCCCGGTGTTCCGATCATCGTATCCGGGTCGATGCAGAAACTGGCATCGTCGCGCGCCACCAGTGACAGGCGCGCGGGCACGGCGTCGAAATCGAGCGCGTAGACATCATCGAGGATCAATTCGCTCGCGAAGGAGATCACATCGCCCATATTTGCCCCATCCGTGACGCGGATCTGGCCTGCGACAAAGACCGGTACACTGGTGGATGAAAGGGAGCCTGAGGACATCTGCGGAGGCCTTTAAGTGTCTGCTTTTACGCTGTGCTATCCTAGAATTATGGCGGGTTGCGGTCAATGGAGAGGTGTTTTGCTGGCGCCCCCCTCCGCCGTGCGATAGCACTATGCCGAACAATCAAGGAGTTTTGAAATGGATCTGGGTATCAAAGGAAAACGCGCGCTGGTCTGTGCCTCGTCCAAGGGCTTGGGTCTCGGCTGTGCCGAGCATCTGGCAGCGGCGGGTGTTGATCTGGTGATGAATGCGCGCGGGGTTGATGCACTGGAGGCGTCGGCGGAGCGGTTGCGCAGCACCTACGGGGTCGAGATCGTCACTGTGGCAGCGGACGTGGCGACGCAAGAGGGTCAGGCAAAAGTGATCGCGGCCGCGCAAGGCGTCGACATTCTGGTCAACAATGCAGGTGGTCCCCCTCCTGGCATGTGGACCGATTGGGACCGCGAGGATTTCATCAAGGCGCTGGATGCCAATATGCTGGCCCCCATCGCATTGATCAAAGCGCTGGTGCCGGGGATGATGGACCGCGGCTGGGGCCGGGTGGTCAATATCACCTCGAGTTCGGTGCGCGCGCCCATCGGCGTGCTGGGGCTGAGTAACTCGGCGCGCACAGGGCTTACAGGTTATGTGGCCGGAACCTCGCGTCAGGTTGCGGGTAAGGGGGTCACGATCAACAATCTGCTGCCCGGTATCCACGCGACCGATCGCGCCGATGCGCTTGACGGCAGTGTGGTCAAGGCAAAGGGGATCACGTTGGAAGAGGCACGCGCCGCCCGGTCCGCCACGATCCCGGCAGGCCGCTATGGCACTAGCGATGAGTTCGGCGCGGCCTGTGCTTTCCTATGCTCCAAGCACGCAGGCTTCATCGTGGGCCAATCCATCTTGCTCGATGGCGGAGCCACCAACATCACCATGTAAAGGTGAGGTGATCACATTTGCGCGGGCTGCGGGGTTTGTCCTTGGCGGCCCGTGCAGGCTTGGGCTAGCTCTGCGGCACGTTATTCGTTGAAAAGGTCCGCCCATGTCTCCCGTACTTCTGATTGCCGTTTTCGGGGCGATACTGCTCGTCTCTTTGCTCGCCGCGCCGCGCCGTGCCAGCATCGAAGGATTTTTCGGCGGGCAGACCGCCGGGGACCGCGCGCCTGGCCTCTGGGTGCTGGTGCTGAGTCAGGTCACCACATGGATCTTCGCGCGCAGCCTCATGAACGCCGCGATCCTTGGCTACTATTACGGGATCATGGGCACGCTGGCCTATGCGGCCTATTACGGCTCGTTCCTCACGGGCGGATTTATCGTGGGGCGCTTGCGCGAGACCGGAGCGGGTTCAGTGCAGGATTGGATCGGTGCGCGGTTCGGGCGGCGCGGCAATGGCTGCTACAACTTCGTGATTGCTCTGCGCCTGCTGTCGGAAGTCTTTGCCAACCTCGTGGTCGTCGGGCTGATCTTCAATGCGGTTCTGGAGGGCAGCGGCACCACGGCGATCTGGATCGTGGCCGTGCTCGGGCTTGCCTATTCCGCTTGGGGCGGGCTTTCGGCGGCGCTGCGCACGGATGTGGTGCAGATGCTGGTGTTTTTGGTCGTGTTCGGTGTGGCCTTCGTGGCGCTGGTGACGGGCCCTGCCTTCGATCTTGGCGCTGTACTCACTGCGCCGGGCACAGCAGGCAGCTATAATGGCTGGATTCTGCTGGGCGTGGCGGCCTTGCAGGTGTTCAGCTATCCCGCCCATGATCCGGTGATGATGGACCGGGGGTTCATCGCGGATCCCGCCACCACGCAGGCATCTTTCCTCCACGCCTTCTGGATCAGCACGCTGTGCATCATCGGCTTTGGCTTTTTCGGAATACAGGCAGGTCTTGTCGGGGCCGCCTACGAGGGCGAGTTGATCGGGACATGGGCCACGATGTTTCCGGCATGGATTTTTGGACTGCTGATGATCTCGCTTCTGGTGTCGGCTCTGAGCACGCTCGATTCCGCCCTGTCTTCCGCCTCCCGGCTGGTCGTGGAGGAGGGGGGCATGCCGCGCACCCTCGCATCGGGGCGGATCGTCATGGTGGTGTTCATGCTGGCGGGCACGCTGCTGACGCTGTGGGGCAACGCGACGCTGTTCGACGCCGTGGCGGTGAGCGGGACCGCATCTATGTTTCTTACCCCGGTGCTTGTCGTGGGGCTGGTGATGGGGCGGCAGATCGAACTTTGGGCCTATCTGGCTGCCTTTAGTGCTGCGATGCTGGGCTCGTTCGTTTATCTGGCGCGGGATTGGGATGCGGTCGCCGTTTGGCTAATGGCGGGCCACAAATACGAGCAATTGCTGCTCATCTGTATCTGCGTTCTGGTCACCGGGTTTGCTGCGGTACTTGCAGGCGCGCGGGCGCGCTGATAGCTCCTACCCGACAGAAATGATCGGATAAGCCAGTCATGCAAGACCAGACACCGCGTCTCGAAATTCGCAACCTGCGCCGCAGCTTCGAGGGCCGCGCCGTGGTCGATGATGTGAGCCTCAAGATCATGCCGGGGCAGGTGACCTGCCTGCTGGGACCGTCGGGCTGTGGCAAATCCACGACCCTGCGGATGATCGCAGGCGTCGAAATGCAGGACAGTGGCACGATCCATGTGGATGGCAACCTGATTTGCGATACCGTGTTCCGGGTACCGCCGGAGCGGCGCGAGATCGGCCTCATGTTTCAGGATTTCGCCCTTTTCCCGCACCTGAGTGTGGCCGATAACGTGGGCTACGGTCTCAAAGGCAACAAGGCGTCCAAGCGCACGCGGGTGGTCGAACTGCTGGAGCGGGTGGATCTTGGCCGGTTTATCGACGGCTACCCGCACCAACTCTCGGGTGGCGAGCAGCAGCGGGTGGCGCTTGCCCGCGCGCTCGCCCCACGCCCGCGTATCATGCTGATGGACGAGCCGTTCTCAGGCCTCGACAACCGCCTGCGTGACGGCATCCGTGACGAGACGCTAAGCATCCTCAAGGAAGAGGACACTGCCGTGCTGCTGGTCACGCATGAGCCGGACGAGGCGATGCGCATGGCCGACGAGATCGCCCTGATGCGCGATGGCAGGATCGTACAACAGGGCGCGCCCTACAACGTTTATACACGTCCCATCGACCGCGCCGCCGTCTCATTCTTTTCGGACGCCAATGTCGTGCACGCGGACGTGTCGGGCGCACTGGCGCATACCCCTTTCGGTCGGTTCCTGGCGCCCGGTGTGCCCGACGGCACGGCGGTGGATATCGTCTTTCGCCCCCAGCACGTGCGAATTGATTTTGACCGTGCGGGCAAGGGGCCGTTGCCCACCGCCGCCGACGGCACCCCCGCGCGTGCCGTGGTGGAGCGCGCGCGATTCATGGGCAACGAGAGCCTCGTGGAATTCCGCATGGACCACGACAATACGACGATCAAAGCAACCGTACCCAATGTTTTCATGCCCTCTGCAGGAACGGTCATGTGGCTGACGATCCGGCGGGACAAATGTTTTGTGTTCAGTGCGGGCAAAGGGGAGATTTCGTAGTGCAAAAGCTTTTGGTGGAATTCGGGATGGGGACATCCCTGCGGCGCGGGGACTATACGCAGGCTGCAAAACGCGCCGTGCAGGATGCGCTGTGGCACAACTCGATCAATCTTGCGGAGCTGTTCGGCTTCGACAAGTCCGACATGCGGATCACGCTTGATGTCGGCGTGCAGGACCCCGGTGCCGTCGATGCCGATGTTTTGCGCGCGGTATTTCCCTACGGCGACGTGACCGTGAACATCTTGAAGGGTGGCCTCGACATTGCGCGGCCCGAGGGCACGGGCAACCCTACGATCATGGCCAATGTGGCTTTGTCCGTGGGCTTTGACATGGAGAAGCGGAATGGATGAGCGCCGCGTGATCATCGAGATGGGCATGGGAAATGACCTGCACGGGATGGACTACACCAAGGCCGCCACGCGCGCGATCGAGGACGCCTTGCGCCACTCCTCACTGCCGCTGTTCGGGGTGCTCGATCTGCCGCATGATGCAATGCGGGTCTCCGTGACGGTGGGCGTGCAAAAACCCGAAGCGCTCGATCTTGATGCACTGCGCGCCGTCCTTCCGCGCGGACGTGCAGAGGTTGTGGCCGTGTTTGGCGGGCTGAATGTGGATGCGAATGGTGAGACGATTGTGATCGCGCAAGCGAGCGTTGAAGCGTTCTTGCCCGCGCAATCAGGTTGGGCCCTAAAGGGCTAGCGTTTGAAATCGGCCAATGCGGTGCCAGCCTCGTCGGTGAACAACTGCGGGAGGGCTTCGGCGGTGGTGATCAGGTCGAGGCGGAAGATATGGTGCGCAGTGCGCGCTTCGCACCACGCCGTCAGCGTCCAGACACGGCTCCAGTACTCCAAAAGCAAGGGCCTCACGGTGCTGGAAGTCACGGCACCGTCGGTGGAGGTGTAGGTGATCCTGACCTTCTGCCGCGCCTTGATTGCGGCGCGCAGGGTCGGCATCAGGGCAAAGCCGCGCGCCGCATCGGCAAAGGGTGCTGCGGCGAATTTCCACGCGTCGGCTTCATCAAGGGCTGTTTGGGGCAGGACCGCGTCGATCTTGTCCGCCAGACTTTCTGCGGCAGCTTTCAGCGCGGGGTCGGCCACTTCAGCGGCGATCGCGAGCCCGAGATTGAGCGCTTCGAGTTCTGTAGCGGTAAGGGTCAGCGGCGGCAGGGTAATGTGCGGCGGCAGGCGGTATCCTATACCGCGCGCGCCTTCCACGGGGATCCCGGCCGCGGCGATCCGGTCCATATCGCGGTACACGGTGCGGACGCTCACGCCCGTGCGCTTGGCCAGCGCCTGCGCGGTGTTCAACTCACCATCGCGCAGGATGTGCAGTATATCGAAGAGGCGGTCGGGATTGGCCATGCAACTGACATAAACCTGTCAGTTGTGCACTGCAAGCGGGCGTGGAGCGCGGATAATGCCGCCTGATGGGGCCACAAACCCGTGTTTGGCATTTTTGCGTTGCGGCAAAATTGCTATGCGTCGTTCGACTGCGCGTCGTTCATGATGTGCGATTGGGTTTGATAGGAGAAAAGACATGCTCAACAATATTGGTTTGCCGGGTCTGCTGCTGATTGCAGTTGTAGTTTTGGTGCTGTTTGGCCGGGGTAAGATCTCCTCGCTCATGGGCGAAGTGGGCAAGGGCATCACAAGCTTTAAAAAAGGCATCAACGAGGGCGAAAAAGAGCTTTTGGACGATAAGGCCGACGACGTGGCCGATGTGCCCCAGCCGGATATCGAGACCAAGACCAAGGACAAGGTGTAACCTCCGATGTTCGATATTGGCATGACCGAAATGCTGGTGGTGGGGGTTGTGGCGTTGATCGTCGTGGGCCCCAAGGATCTGCCGGTGATGTTTCGCCGCGTGGGCCAGTTTGTCGGCAAGGCCAAGGGTATGGCACGTGAATTCTCGTCCGCGATGAATGATGCTGCGGACGAATCGGGTGTGCGAGAAATGTCGTCGGGCATCAATAAATCGCTCAAAGCCGCGACCAATCCAATCGGCACGGCCATGGACGGGGTGAAATCAGCGGCAAGCTCGATTACTAATCTGGATCCCGACAGCGAGACGGGCAAACTTTCGGCCAAGCGCGCGGAGGATGCCAAACGCATTCAGGCAGGCACCGCTCGCGCCGCTGCGGAGCGCAAGGCGCGCGAAGCTAAAGAGGCTGCGGCCAAAGCCGATGAGCTTGAAGCCTCGCTCAATGAAAGCCTCGCCGAAAAGGCCGATGCTAAGAAAGCAGAAACATGAGCGCCACCGACAACGATATTGACGACAGCGCCGCCCCGCTGATCGAGCATCTTGCGGAGCTACGCACGCGGCTCATCCGGTCCGTGCTTGCGTTTGTCGTGGGGATGATCATCTGCTTTTCGTTCGGCAGCGCGATCCTCGATTTTCTGCTGGTGCCGATCGAAAACACCATGCGCGACTTGGGCAATCCGAATCCGGTCATGCAGTATACCGCCCCGCAGGAATATTTCTTCACTCTGATCCGGATTTCTATGGTCGGCGGTCTTGCGATCAGCTTCCCGGTCATTGCAACGCAGTTGTGGCGGTTTGTGGCGCCGGGGCTGTACAAAAACGAAAAGAACGCGTTTCTGCCGTTCCTCATCGCGTCGCCGGTCCTGTTCCTGATGGGGGCGGCCTTCGCGCATTATGTGGTCGTGCCGCTGGCGATGCAGTTCTTCCTGGGGTTCTCGGATGCAGCGTCCTATTTGTCGGCCATGATCGCCACGGGTGAGGTCAAGACCTCCGGCATCGACATCGTCTTCAACGGCAAAGTAAACGAAAGCCTTGATATCACGCTCAAAATGATCGTGGCTTTCGGGCTGTGCTTCCAGCTGCCGGTTCTGTTGACGCTGATGGGCAAGGCGGGGCTCGTGGATGCGCAGGGTTTGCGGAACGTGCGGAAATACGCGCTCGTTGGCATCCTGCTGCTGGCCGCATTGGTCACGCCACCTGATGTGGTGACGCAGCTGATCCTCTTCGTGGTGGTCTACGGGCTCTATGAGATTTCGATTTTCTTGGTGGCGCGAGTCGATGCCAAGCGTGAGAGACAGCTTCGTGCCGATGGCTATTATGGCGCAGAAGACGAGGCCGATTTTGATGCCATGGCCGAAGAAATGGACAGCGACGTGCCGACCGGCGGGCAGCCAAAGGATCGCGATACATGATCGATGATCCGATGGACCGTATCGCACAGGCGCTGGAGCGTATGGCACCTGCGCCTGTGCCCGCCCCGGACCTGACCGCGGCCTCAGCTTTTGTCTGGCATACAGGGCCGGACCGGCTGGAGCCTGTCGCGAAGGTGTCGCGGGTGGACATTGGGCTGCTGCTGGGCGTGGCGCGAGCCCGCGATACGCTCTTGCAAAACAGCCGCCAGTTCGCAGCCGGGCTGCCGGCGAACAACGCATTGTTGTGGGGCGCGCGGGGGATGGGTAAATCCAGCCTTGTCAAAGCAGTACATGGCGCACTTCATGTTGAATTTCCACAGCTCAAAGTGGTGGAATTACAGCGCGAAGACTTGCCTTCGGTCGGGCGTCTTCTCAACCTGCTGAGGGGCGCGCCAGAGCGGTTTATCCTCTTTTGTGATGATCTGAGCTTTGGTCACGACGATGCGCATTACAAGTCCTTGAAGGCAGTGCTGGACGGGGGGATCGAGGGGCGCCCGGAAAATGTGGTGCTCTATGCCACCTCGAACCGCCGCCATCTGATGCCGCGTGATATGATCGAAAACGAGCGTGGATCTGCGATCAACCCGGCGGAGGCCGTGGAGGAGAAGGTATCTCTCTCCGACCGCTTCGGGCTGTGGCTCGGATTTCATGCCTGCGACCAGGATCAGTATCTGGCGATGATACGCGGGTATTGCGATGCCTATGATGTTCAGATCGACGATGCTGATCTGCGGGCGCAGGCGATCGAATGGCAGGCAACGCGGGGCAGCCAGTCAGGCAGGGTCGCGTGGCAGTTCTTTACGGATCTGGCAGGCCGTCGCGGTGTGGCGCTGGTATAAGCAGGTGTAAAAAAATCCACCCCTTTGAGAGTGGATTTTACTTAAATTCAGATGCTTGGTGGCTGACCTTAATTCAGGAAGGGGTTAGGATCCACGCTGTCAAACCCGTTGCGCACCTCAAAGTGCAGAAATGCGTCCTCTCCGCTGCGTAGCTTCGCGATATTTTGGCCACGCGATACTGAATCGCCCTTCTGGACAGACACATCCGTTACGTTCGCGTAGACGGTCAACAGGTTGCCGGGATGCCGGACCACGACGATTGGGACGCCATCGGCACTTTTGGTGATCGCTGCCACAGTTCCCGCATCGGCGGCCTTTACAGGCGTTCCGGCGGCGGCTTTGATGTTGATCCCCTCGTTTTTACCCTTTGAATACTCTCGGATAATGGTGCCGTTCACCGGCCGCACGAGCTTGCCTGTAGTAGCGGCCTGTGTGGTTTTGCCCACATCCGCGACGGGCTTTGGCGGCGCTTCGGGTGTGGGGGCGGCCGCCGCAGTCCGCGCGGGCGCCACGACTTCGGCAGGGAGCGGTTTTGTCGCGGAGGGTGGTGTCGGCGTTGCCGAGCCCTGGCCCGGCAGCGTGGTGGTTGCAGATGCCTGTGCAGGAGCCGTTCTAGGCGCGCTTTGCGAGGGGACGGGAATTAGCAGGAACTGGCCCTCCCGGATCGCAAAATCAGAGCCGAGGCCGTTCCATTCCGCCAAATCCTTTACCGGAACCGAATAGAGGCGCGCGACTGTAAATGCAGTCTCACCGCGCTCGACCTTATGGCGCACGGGTTCGCGCCCGGTCTGTGTCGTCGTGGGGAATGTGGCAGGCGCGGGTGCCAGTGCTGTGGTCTGCACGCCAGGTGTGGCGGGGGAGCGGTCGATAGCACCTCCTGCGACCGAGGAGATATCGACCGACTGGATCGGTCCGGTGCCTAAGGCGCCGGTTGCGGGCGAGGGCTCGGCCACGCGGCTGGGCAGCGCGATGACTTCGTCCTTGCGCAGGGGTACGCCCGCTTCGATCCCGTTGAACCGAGCCAACGCGCTTGTCTCGATCCCGACGCGAGCGGCCACATCAGCCAGTGTATCCCCGCGCCGGGCTACCGCGACCTGATAGTTTGGATAGGAAATTACGCCTCGATCATCGGGAGCAGGGCGCGTGGACAAGGGGGTCTGCGCTGCGTTGGCCGTAGAGAAGCCGCCGCCGAGGCCGCGTATGTCAAAATCCATCGGCTGATTACCGCAGGCTGCAAGCGTCACGCAAGCAACACTTGCCAAGAGCGTAATTCGCGGGCCGCCACGAGTGGTCGAATCTGTCATTTTGAATTTCCTTGTCACTGCCTATCCCGTGTGCCCGGAATTTTAACGATGTATACCAGATTATGTGTCTTTGCCCAACCCTTCGAGCAGCGGAACGAAGCGAACGGCGCGCAATTCGTCGTATTCGAGGCCCTGAGCGCTTTTCCGCACGCGGATGAGGTGCTGTACGGCGTCGGATTGGCCTACGGGAACCACCATGATGCCGCCCTCTTTGAGCTGGGCCAGCAACGGGCCGGGGGGATCCTCGGCGGCGGCCGTCACGATGATGCGATCGAAAGGGGCCTGTTCGGGCAGCCCAAAGCTGCCGTCGGCGGTGATGGCGGTGATATTGGCCAGATCCAGCGCCTCGAAGATCGCGCGCGCCTCGCGGACAAGGCGGCTGTGTCGGTCAATGGTATAGACCCTGCGCGCGAGTTTGCTCAGGATCGCAGCCTGATAACCGGAGCCGGTGCCGATCTCGAGCACCTTGTCGCGCGGACTGATCTCGAGCGCCTGGGTCATCAACCCCACAACCGACGGCTGGCTGATTGTCTGCCCGCAGGAAATCGGCAGGGGCATGTCTTCGTAGGCGCGCCCGGCGAAGAGGCCGCGGATGAAAGGCCCGCGGTCAATGGCTTCCATTGCATTCAGGACAAGGCTGTCCGTGACACCCTTTGAGCGCAGGGCATATAGAAATTGCATCTTGCGCTCAGCGTCGCTCGGATGATCCTCGGGCAGGTCGCTCATGTGCCGAAATCTGTCAGCTGGGCGAAGGTGTCATGGGCGGTGAGATCCGCGCGCATGGGCGTCACGGAGATGTAGCCCTCAAGGTTGACAGCGGCATCGGTACCCGCCGCGGGGGGTACCTGTTGGTTGCCGCCCGCAATCCACAAAAATCGCCGTCCGTTGGGGGCATCGTGGGGGATGGTCGAGAAGTTCACGCCCGGCCTGCGGCCCTGTGGCACTGCGCGAATGCCCTTGACATCCGCGGCTGCCACGGGCGGGAAATTGACGTTCCAGAACACGCTGTAGCCGTTCGCATCCGCTGTCGCCTGAGCAAGAATGCGGCGGCAGACGTCGGCGCCGTGCTGGACGGCGGCCTCGAACGGGTCGTCCAGATCGCGGTTTGCGGGCCCGTAGAATTGCGAAAGCGCGATTGACAGGACCCCCTGAAGTGCGCCCTCGATCGCCGCACCGATCGTCCCGGAATAGAGCGTGTTCTCGGCGGCGTTGTTGCCTCGGTTCACGCCGGACAGGATCAGATCGGGAGCGGCGTCCTTCATCGGATCGTAGAGCGCGCAGAGAACGCAATCAGCGGGACTGCCCTCGATCATGAAGCGGCGTGGCTCAAGCTCGGTGATGAGGGTGGGCTTTGTGTAGTTGATGCAATGACCAACGCCCGATTGCTCGAAGGCGGGCGCTATGGTCCAGACTTCACCGTGCTCGCCTGCCAGTGTGGCCGCGATCCCCTCGAGAACACGCAGGCCGGGGGCGTTGATGCCGTCGTCGTTCGTTACCAAAATACGCATGAAAATGTCCCTTTTGCCCTTGATAGGCGAGGGCTGGCGCGCGGGCAAGCGAGGGGGCGTTTATTTCTGGAGTGTTGCCAGGAGGCGCGCGGCTTCGTCGTGGATATCGTGCAGCGCCTCACGGTTTTCGCCGGGATAAAAGCGCGCGCGTGTGGCGGTTGGCATTGGTTGGGGCGTGAGGATCTCCACGTGCGGCCCGATGCGCGCTGTTTCCGTTTGCCAGCTTCGGACGAGTGCGACCTGTGCCGCCTTGGTGGCGCCGTAGCTGCCGAAGAATTTTGTGCCCGCCACGGGATCATCGAAGAATACGGCGCGCCCCTCGAGGCCCAGCAGCGGAGCAATATAGGAAATTAGCAGTGAGGTGGCGGTTACGTTGCAGGCGATTGATTTCTCGAGGTCATTCACGTCGACATGGGGCGTGGGCGTGAGGGGTGCCGCATGGATCGCCGTATGAAGCCATAAATCGAGGTGGCCCCAGCGGTCGTGAATGCCGCGACATAGGGTCTGCATCGCGCCTGCATCGATGACGTTCATCGGGGCCAACGTGGCTGAGCCGCCGCGTGCCTTGATGCGGTCGTCGAGCTCTTCGAGCGCGCCGACGGTCCGGCCCACTGCGATGATGTGGTGGGTGGGGGCGAGTGCCTCGGCCAGTGCTGCGCCAAGGCCGCGCGATGCGCCTGTGATCAATGCGGTTTTCTGTGTCATGGCAGGGATATGCGCGGGCGGTCGGCGCGCGTCAAGGGCTTAGCCTTGCGGCATCCGCAGGACCTGCTGTGTGCCGTGCCGGGACAGAATGATCAGATCCATACCGATCGCCTCGACCGTGCCACCCGCGACGCTGTCGCCGACGCCGACGGTCTGCGTTTGTCCGCGTGGCAGCCGGATCAGGGCGCGGGGTTCCGACACATTGCCGAACACGCCGATCAGCGACGTAGGGTCGAGCTGTGCGGCCTGCGTCGCAAGTTGCGCGACCTTTGCGGGTGTCGGAGTTCCTGTATCTTCGGTGGACATGATTGATCCTCGTTCGTGTTGTTCACGGGGCATATGCAATCAGATTGTAGGGGAAAAGGAGGCGCATCCCGCTGTGGCAAAGCTTTGCCGGCGCAGTGGCGGAAGAGCGCCGTCAGCGCTTTCCGTGATAGGTGAATGTCAGCCGGGCGAGGTGGTCAATCGCGTGCTCGGGCAAGGGGCGGTCCAACAGGATGCGCAAGCCACGGTTTGATTCGTACATGAATTCAGAGGGGTAAATTTCCTGCATGGTCCGACTCAGCGTTGTTTTGCAATCGACGTACATGACAAGGGGACCCGCTGGATTTGGCTGCCACATAAGCCGAAATGTGCTGCCCTGATTTCGGCGAGTGGGCCGCCATGCGGGCTGGCCCCATTTCAGGCTCTCCGTGAGTGGACCCGCTTCGGCTTGCGCTGCGGCGTTGAGAATCAGTGACCTAATCGTCCCGAAGGTGTGGCGTGCGTCTTGGGGCCAAAGAGCGATCGTGGCTTCAAACGGATCTGACATCTTGCCAGCATAGCACAGATGTCGGGGATTTGTGTGGCTCGCCTCAGGGGTCGATCAGGATCCGGCCTAAAATCTCCGTACCGTCAGGCGTAAGCCGGAAAACGATGATTTCACCCGAGCGCGCGCCGCTGCCCGTCAGGGCTGTGATGTTGACCTGATGGGTCACCAGCATTGTGCGGCCCTGTGTGGTTTGCAGGAGTTCACGCAAATCGCGGGTCTGCGTATCGCGCAGGTCGGGGCCGCGCCTGAAGAAGGAATTTAGCGCTGGCGCGGCTACGGGTGTTGCAAAATCTAGGAGCGTCGCAGTTTCGCGCGTACGGCACCATTCACTGGTCAGAACTGTATCGAATTCAATGCTTTGGGCACGCAGGGCCTCGCCCGTCTGTGTGGCTTGCGCGCGACCTAAGGCATCGAGATTGCGCTGGGTGCTGCAATCGCCAAGCGTGTGGTTGGGCGGATCACCAACGCCCGGCGCCAGCGCGTGGCGCATGATCGCAATCGCGCCTGGCGCGCGTAAAGCGGACCAGTCATTGGCCCAGAGCACGCCCGGAAGGCAGATAAACAGAAGTATAATCAAACGCATGCAGGTTAGATAGCGCATGAACTGAACCCGACCAGAGTGTTTATTCTGCCGCGGGCTTCATCACGAACCCATCCTGCACCTTATCTGCTGGAATGACAGGATACTCACCGGAGAAGCAGGCATCGCAATACTGCGGACAAGACTTCTTGCGCCCATCCGCCTCACCTACGGCACGGTAGAGGCCGTCGAGCGAGATGAATTTGAGGCTGTCCACGCCCAGATGCTCGCGCATCTCGTCTTCGGACATGTTTGCGGCCAGAAGCTTGTCGCGGTCAGGGGTGTCGACGCCGTAAAAACACGGCCAAGCGGTTGGTGGTGATGCGATGCGGAAGTGAACCTCGGCGGCGCCAGCATCGAGGATCATCTCCTTGATCTTGCGGCTGGTGGTGCCGCGCACGACCGAATCGTCCACTAGAATGATCCGCTTGCCGCGCACCAGTGCGCGGTTCACGTTGAGCTTGAGGCGCACGCCCATGTTGCGGATGCTCTCGGTCGGCTCGATGAATGTGCGCCCCATGTACTGATTACGGATGATGCCCATGGCGTAGGGAATCCCGCTTTCAAGGCTGAACCCAATTGCTGCGGGGGTGCCTGAATCAGGCACAGGGCAGACCATATCGGCATCGACGGGCGACTCCTTGGCCAGTTCGCGGCCGATCGCCTCGCGGGTCTCATAGACTGATCGCCCACCGAGGATACTGTCGGGGCGGGAGAAATACACATGCTCGAAAATGCAGAACTTAGAGGGCTGTGGGCGGAATGGGAAATGGCTCTGGATGCCTTTCTCCGTGATCACAACCATTTCGCCCGGCTCGATCTCGCGGACGAAATCGGCACCGATGATGTCGAGCGCGCAGGTCTCGGAACTCAACGCGAAACCATCGCCTAGTTTGCCAAGCACCAATGGTCGCACGCCCAGTGGATCGCGCACGCCGATCAGCTTGGTCCGCGTCATCGCAACGATGGAAAACGCCCCCTCGACCCGGCGCAGGGCATCCTCCATCCGCTCCGGGATGTTACGCTGCAAGGAGCGCGCCATCAGATGGATGATACATTCGCTGTCGGAGGAGGACTGGAAGATCGAGCCGCGCTCGATCAACTCGCGGCGCAGGGCGTTGGCGTTTGTGATGTTGCCGTTGTGCGCGATCGCGGCGCCCCCCATGGCAAATTCGCCGAAGAAGGGCTGTACATCCCGGATCGCGGTCTGCCCTTTGGAACCCGAGGTTGAATATCGTACATGGCCGATCCCGAGCGAGCCGGGCAGTGTCTCCATCACCTTCTGCGAGGTGAAGTTATCACGCACGTAACCGAAACGCCGGGCGGACTGGAACCCTACATCGGGGCAATATGTGACGATTCCACCCGCTTCCTGACCGCGGTGTTGCAGGGCGTGCAGGCCGAGTGCCACGAAATTTGCGGCATCGGCAACGCCGACAACGCCAAAAACGCCACATTCTTCTTTCAGTTTGTCATCATCTCCAGCATCCGTGAGATAAGACGTATCGAAAGGATGGGCGGGTGGCATGGTCTTTGGCGGGGTATGGGACAAGTGAGCTCTCCTACGACCAACAAACCTTAAGGGGGGTGTACGAAACTCCGCAAGGAGAGTCACGTAGCGATATGGCAATTACTGTTTGCACGCGAAACGGATCGCCGCACGATGAAAGATCCGGCAGTGTCGGACTGAAGGGCGTGTTTCTCGGTTCCATCGGGGCGTAAAAAGTGCCCGGCGGCGATCAATTCGCGGTGCAGCTTGCGACCAGTTGTTCGTAGCGGCCCGTGATCCAGCCGAGCGCCTGATCGGGATCTGAATTCTGGATGTCGTCAGTGAAGCGCCCGAACACCTGCGAAGAGCGGCTTTCATCCACAATGGTGAATTGCTGGCCGGTAATCACGGTCGAATAGACGAAAAACGCAATGGCGACCAGCAGGATGCCGCGCGCCACGCCGAAGATGAAACCCAGAGCCTGATCAAAGCCGCCCAGGAAGGAGCGCTGGACCAGAGAGGAAAAAAGTGGTGTGAAGAGCGAGACCAGCACCAGCGTCACCGCAAGCACCAGTGTGAAGGCGCCGATAATCGACAACTCGCAACTGTCGGCAAGAAACTCGCCTACGACAGGGATTTCGCGAACCAGCGGCTCCACTTGTGGGGCAAAGAGATAGGCCAGCACGGCGGCGGCGATCCATCCTACGATCGCCATCAGTTCACGCACGAAACCGCGTCCATAGGCGAGCAGCGCAGACATCACGATGACGAGCGCCACAACGCCGTCAATGATGGTAAAACCTTCCATGCTCGTCCAGCCTTTTGTTCAGGGGCGCGTTATCCCGCGCCGAATATTTCGCCCACGAAGGCTGTCAGATCGGTCATCGGGCGCATCGTTATGCCATCCACAGTGACTGCCTTACCGCCTTTGGGTGCAATTGCGGAGGTAAAACCAAGTTTTTGCGCTTCTTTCAACCTGTTTTCGGTCTGGGTTGCGGGGCGCAGCGCGCCAGAGAGGCTAAGTTCCCCGAAAACCACGGTTTCCGCGGGCAATGCCGTATCCTCGCGTGCGCTCAAAAGCGCGCAAGCGACGGCGAGATCGGCGGCAGGCTCGGATATTTTCATGCCACCTGCAACATTGAGATAGACATCAAGGCCCGCGAAAGGAATCCCGCAGCGGGCCTCGAGCACGGCGAGGATCATCGCCAATCGCCCGCCGTCCCATCCTACGACGCTACGCCGGGCCTGTGCGTGCGGCGAGGGAGCGACGAGCGCCTGTATCTCCACCAGCACCGGCCGCGTGCCCTCGATCCCTGCAAAAACCACCGATCCGGCGGAAGGCTGACCGCGCTCGGAGAGAAAAAGTGCGGAAGGGTTGGTGACCTCGGCAAGGCCGCGCCCCGTCATCTCGAACACGCCGATCTCATCCGCCGGGCCAAAGCGATTCTTGACCGAGCGCAGGATGCGGAAGGGATGCCCGCGCTCGCCCTCGAAATACAAAACGGTATCGACCATATGCTCGACCACACGGGGGCCAGCGATTTGGCCCTCCTTCGTGACATGGCCCACCAGCACGACAGAGGTGCCGGTCCGCTTGGCAAAGCTTGTGAGCTCGTGAGAGGCGGCGCGGACCTGGCTCACGGAACCGGGCGCACTCTCCACGTTGTCGGCCCACATGGTCTGGATCGAATCGATAATGGCCAGATGCGGGCGCTCCTTGTCGAGCGTGGTGAGGATATCGCGCAGATTGGTTTCCGCGCCGAGCTTCACGTTCGCCTCGGCCAGCCCGAGCCGCTGGGCGCGCATGCGGACCTGCGCCGATGCTTCCTCGCCGGAGATGTAGACGACCTTGAGCCCTTTATTCGCGAAAGCGGCGGCGGCTTGCAGCAAAAGTGTGGATTTCCCGATACCCGGATCGCCACCCACCAGAATTGCCGATGCTTCGACCAATCCGCCACCCAGAACGCGGTCAAGCTCTCCAAGGCCCGAGAGGGTACGGGGCGGGGGCGCTTCTTCGGTGGCGAGATCGAGCAGGGCCATAGCAGAGCCGCGCCGCGCGCCCAGTGATTTGGACGGCGGGCCCGCACTGATGCCCTTGTCCTCCTGAATGGAGTTCCACTCGCCGCAATTATCGCAGCGGCCCGACCATTTCGGAAAGGTCGCGGCACATTTGGTGCAGGAGAAATTCTTGATCGGTTTTGCCATTGCGCCTTGATGCAGCTTGCGGCGCGCGGGATCAATGGCAAAGGATGCAGACCTGAGCCTGACGCCGCGCTATTCGGCCGCTTTTGGCAACTCGTAAAGGCCGTTGTCGAGGGCGGTACTGTCGATGGGGTGCTCGTCTTGATCGCCGACCGCAGGGGCAGCCCGAACCGTCGTTTCTCGGCCGAGATGTGGGAGGATTTCGTTCATCTCTTCGGAAAGGCGCGCCAGCTGTGCTGCGGCAACGCTTTCCTCCAGATCGACTTCATGCAGCCAGTGTTTCATCTCGGTCGAGATGGCCTTGGCCTGATCGAGGCGGCTGTTGAAGATGCTGATCTCTTCCTGACGTTGCTTGAGGAAATCGCGCGCGCGCGAAATCTTTTCGTCGGAATAAACCTCGGCCAATTCGCGGCTGATGTGGCTCATCTGCGCGGCAGTTTCCAGCAGCGCAGGCTCCAGCGTGCTTAGATCCGGATGATCACGCAGATAAGCGAGGCGTTCGCGCACTGCATCGAATTCCGAGCTGAGCCGGAATGTGCGGCCCCTGTCGGCGGCGTGCACCGCACCATATGCGCGCGCCACATCGTCCATCGAGACGGTGAAGCGGCGGTGCGAATTCTCGAGTTGAATGATCCGAGCGTTGGCGGGCAGAAAAAAGCAGATGCCAGCTGCCAGTACGGTTGCGAAAATTTGCAGATACATGCCCGCATTTTCGACGAGCGCACCGGCGTAACTCAGGGGGACTTCAATCCACGCCCAGAACCCAAGGGCGGCCATAATGCTCGCCGTCGTCAGCGCGGCAGCGCATGCCGCAAAGAACAGCAGCGCCAATCGCTGCATGACGTACTGAAAGAAAAACCCGATGGTTTTCATCTGTTGCATCAAAAATCCCCAGGTGATTGCATGAGCAAAAAGACGCTCAACATCACAAGGATAAACTTAAAGGGCTTGCACTGGCCTGCAAAGGATAAACTGTCCTACTCCGCCCCGCATTCTCGGGGACTGTTTCACTAAGGACACTCAATTCTTGGCAAGGGACGGGGATTGTTGTGTTTTCCAACTGATAAACAGCGAGGCAAGGATGCAGAAGGTGAAAAGATAGAGACCCCAGGCGATTTCGATCCGCCCGATGCCGATTCCCTTAACGACCGTGATGTAAAGGGCGACGAGGAAAATGTCGGCCATCGCCAGCTTTCCCATGAGCTCGAACACTTTCGCATGGCGCGCGGGCAATTTGCCGAAATGCACGAGCACCAATCCGGCGGTTTTGACGTAGGGTGCCACGATCGCAAAAGCGATGACCACCAGCGCCAGAAAGATATCGGTGGACCACAGCGATCGCAGGCCGGTCAGAACGGAGATTTCCCCAAGCCCGAAAAGAGGCAGCAGACCCGCGCGCATCAGCGGCGCAGCCCATGCCACCGGATAGAGCACAAGCAGCGACAGGTTCAGCAGATGCAGCAGTTTCACACGGTCCACACGCGTTTGTAGCGCGCGCCGAGGCTCGTGAGTATTTCGTAGCCGATGGTGCCGGCACAGTCGGCAACATCATCGACGCTCTGATGCGCCCCGATCAACTGCAGGCTCTCGCGCGGTTCCTGCAAGGCCGTGATGTCGACGGTGATCAGATCCATAGAGACACGGCCCACGATTGGGACTGGAATATCGTCCGCAAACAGCTTCGCTTGTGCCCCCATCGCGCGGATCAGCCCGTCGGCGTAGCCTGCGGATATGGTCGCGATGGTGGTCGGCGCTTTCGCAGTCCAGGCGTTGGCATAGCCTATGGTTTCGCCTGCCGCGACGCGGCGGATCTGGATCACTGGAATGTCGAGTGTCACGACTGGGCGTGCTTGTTCAAAGGGCAACCCACCGTAGAGCCCGATGCCGGGGCGCACCATATCGTAATGATAAGCCTCACCCAGCAGCGTGCCGCCCGTAGCCGAGAGCGAGCGGGGCACGTCGAGGCCTTCGGTCATATCCTCGAAAACAGCGCGCTGCTGTTCGTTCATCGGGTGCCCTGCCTCGTCCGCGCAGGCAAGATGCGACATGATGAGCGTGGGGTTCTGGGCGAGCGCGATCTCGCGCAGCGCCGCCCATTCCGCAGGCTCCATCCCCAGCCTGTTCATCCCGGTATCGAGCTGGATGCCGAAAGGGTGGCCGGGCAGAGCTTCTACGTGGCGCAGCATCTGATCGAGCGAGTTTATCAGAGGTACCAGGTTGGCACTGCGGATGGCCTGGGCATCACCCGCCATATGACCTGAAAACACGGAAATGACCGGCCCTGAGCCCAAGGCACGGCGCAGGGCGACACCTTCCTCCGCCACTGCTACAAAAAACTGCCGCGCGCCCGCTTGCGCCAGCTGTTTGGCAACGCGCGCGGCATCTAGACCGTAGGCATCCGCCTTGACGACGGCGGCTGTCTCGACCTGCGCTATCTGTGCCAGTGCGCGCCAGTTTGAAGCGATCGCTGCAAGATCGATGGTAAGGGTTGCTGTGCTCATGGGGGCGTTTTCCACGGGTGGGCGCGCCACGTCAAGATCATCCGTGCAGCGGGGTCACGGAACCATCCAATAGCCGCGGTTCCGCTCCCATAATCTCTCACCGACCTGACAGTCGTAGGGTGCTTTGGCCTGAACCTTTACGATCTGCGCCGCGGGCGGGACGGTGATGCCCGCAATCTCGAGTACCATCTTGCGTTTGACGGCATCGGCGAAATCATCCCAGCGGCGCACCGGCACCACGAAGGCACCTGGCCCACCGATTACGCACCGGGCATAGTAGACGTCGAGATCCGCGATCCCCCACATCTCCGACATGATGTCCGGGGTCACGAGGGGCAAACCATTGATCGTGATGCCGCGCCCGACAACCTCGTCGCGGGCGGCTTGCACGGGGATGCCCATATTATTGGGGCCATCGCCCGAAATATCGATTACGCGGCGCAGGCCCTCGAATGCGTTTCCCTCGATGCTGTCGGCGGCAAAGCGCAGGGCGGAGGAGATTGAGGTGCGCCGAAGACTTTGATCATAAAATGTCGAGATCCGGTCGGCGATTTCTTGCGCCTGCGCGGCGGTAGAGACTTCTGTCCAGGGAACGATCACCCGCTGGCTCCCGTTGCCCGCCCACTCGACATAGGTCAGCGCAATCGTGCCGAGAAGGCCGCTTTCAATTGCGTTGATCACCTCTTCGGATCCTAGCGCCTCGGCGTAGCCGCGCCGTTGCAACTCCAGCTCCGCGGGAGACATGGAGCGTGAGACGTCGACCGCGAGCACCAGCTCCACATCGACCTCGCGCGCCCAGAGCGGGAGCGGCGAGAGCAGAAGGGAGACTAGAAAAATCAAAGTGCGCATAAAATGATGATGGCGCGGGTTTTCAAATCTGTCCAATCCTCAAATGTCGCAGGCCGGTTTTTGGCCGCCGCCACGTAAATTCAACATTTGCTTGTGAGGAGGGCGATCTGTCCTAGACTGCACTTGACTGAGGAGGAGACCGACATGAAGACATTTGCGAAAACCCTTATGCCCGCAGCCTTGGTGGCAGCCGGATCGGCGATTGCCAATCCGATTGATGGGCAACTGCCCAATGCGCCAGCACTGGCCGCTTATGGCGCGATGCCAGTGGGCGTGCGGCAGCTTGAGATGGTGAACCCTGACCAGATCAATATTCTAGCGATTGATCCGACGGCGGAAAAACCGGCTGAAATGCCGCGCTACGATCGGCCTTTGACGGTCGAGATGTGGTATCCGGCGGCAGCGGATGCAACCGGATCGAACGAGATTCGCGCCTATTTGCGCGACGGCGCGACCGAAGTGACGATCACGGGACGCGCGATGCGTGATGCCGCGCCTTCCGTCAGTGATGCTCCTTATCCGCTGGTGCTGATCAGCCACGGTTATCCCGGCAATCGGTTTCTGATGTCCCATCTGGCGGAAAACCTCGCGTCCAAAGGCTATGTCGTGGCCTCGATCGACCACACGGACAGCACCTACCGCACGCAGGCCGCATTCGGCTCCACGCTGGTGAATCGCTCTCTGGATCAGCTCTTCGTGCTCGAAGAGCTCGCGGGGCGAGCGGCGGAGGGAGGCGAATTCGCGGGCCTTTATGACGCGGAGAATACGGGGATCATCGGCTATTCGATGGGAGGCTACGGGGCTATCATCACGGCAGGCGGCGGCGTCACGCAGGCGTCGGTCGAGTATAGCTGGGGCGGGCCGCACGGGACGCTGGGCATTCACCTCGCAGGCTCGGACACTCATAACGCACTGCCCGATCCGCGGATTAAAACCGCCGTGGCCATCGGACCTTGGGGCATGAATACAGGCTTCTGGGATGCGGAAGGCCTTGCCGGTGTGCAAATACCGATGCTGTTCATCGCTGGATCGCAGGATGATACCTCGCTCTATGAAACCGGCGTGCGCGCAATTTGGGAGAACGTGAGCGGGGTCGAGACCGCGTTGCTGACTTACATGAACGCGGGCCACAACGCTGCTGCACCGATGCCTGCGCCGGCCGAGAGCTTTTACTTCAACGAAGAAAAAGGCTTCAATATTTCAGAGCATTACACAGATTCGGTCTGGAATACGGTGCGCATGAACAACATTGCGCAACATTTCGTCACGGCTTGGATGGATGACCGGCTCAAGGCTGACGCGGAAGCTGCGACTTACCTTGATCTGGTGTCGGATTCGAACGCTGGTGTGTGGTCGGTGAACGATGACGGCACGGAGAAAGAGGACCATTCCTACTGGAAGGGCTTTGCTAAGGGCACAGCGAAAGGGCTGATGTACGAGGCCAAATCACCTAAATGATCGCTTTGATGCAAGGCGGCATAGAGCTCTTTGCACTTGAGCCGGGCCCTGACCCTGCGCAGCCGTTTGAAAGTTACAGCGATATTTTGGGGCTGATTTGATCGTGGCGCGGCTGTTTTTATGACAAATGGGCGCGCCATTTGTCTAAACGGCCCGCAGCACTTCCGGGCCGATACTATCCTAGTTCATCAGATTATCTGCGGCTACCGCATAGGCCATGCGCCATGAACCGGGTTTCGAAGAGTTCTCCTTGAAAAGAAGCCATGGCAGTATCGGACGTGTTGGCGGCATTGTCGGCTTAGGCAGCGCGGATATAGGCAAAGCGCGCCCCAGATTCCCGTGGTGGATTAGAACAGAAGCGTGATTGATAACCTTGACGTGTATTGGGGCGGTCTGCGCGTATGACGGTCTCACCATTATCTCTTATCCACAGCGGATGCGCGAGTGCGGGGTCGCCCTCTACACACGTTAACAACGACCTCCAACAACCTGAAAGTGAGTAATATTAGGATTCGCGCGGGAATTTGCGCACATGTTTATCCACCGGAGCTAGAATTCCTGATCGCCACCGTTCTGCTGCCATGGCTTCACCAGATTGCCGAAGCGGGTAAACCGGCCCTCGAAGCTCAGCTCGACCGTGCCGATGGGGCCGTGTCGTTGCTTGCCGATGACCACTTCGGCGCGGCCGTGCAAACGCTCCATTTCTTCCTGCCAGATCGCCATCTTGTCCAGCTCGTGATCGCCGGGCTTCTCGCGCTCTTTGTAGTACTCCTCGCGGAACACGAACATCACCACATCGGCGTCTTGCTCGATAGAGCCGGATTCTCGCAAATCGGAAAGCTGCGGGCGCTTGTCCTCACGGTTTTCCACCTGCCGCGAGAGCTGAGACAAAGCGATAACGGGGATATCCAGTTCCTTGGCGATGGCTTTGAGACCCATGGTGATCTCGGAGATTTCGTTTACGCGGTTCTCGTTCTTGCCGGTGCCGCGCACCAGCTGGAGATAGTCGATGATCAGCACGTCGAGGCCGTGGGTCCGCTTGAGGCGGCGGGCGCGTGCGGCGAGCTGGCTGATGGGCAGGGCGGGGGTGTCGTCGATATAAAGCGGGCAGGCCTCCAGTGCCTTGGCGGCGTCGACAAAACGACGGAATTCCGGCTCGGTCATGTCACCGGAGCGGATTTGCTGGGAGGGTATCTCGGCGGCTTCGGACAGGATCCGCGCGGCGAGCTGTTCTGCACTCATCTCGAGGCTGTAGAACCCGACCACACCGCCATCCACCGCGCCCTCGGAGCCGTCTGGCAGCTGGCCTCGCTTATACGCTTTGGCCACGTTGAAGGCGATGTTGGTGGCGAGTGAAGTTTTCCCCATCGAGGGCCGTCCGGCAAGGATCAGAAGGTCGGAGCGGTGCAGCCCGCCCAGTTTTTTATCCATGTCGATCAGACCAGTCGAGACGCCCGACAGGCCACCATCGCGCTGGTAGGCGGCGTTGGCCACGTTGACCGCATCGCGGATTGCGGACAGGAAGGGCTGGAACCCGCTTTCGGTTTGGCCCTGTTCGGCAAGCTTATAAAGCGCCTGTTCGGCCTCCACGATCTGCTCGCGCGGCTCGCTTGCCACATCGACGGTGGCAGCCTTGGCAGAAATATCACGCCCCAGGGCGATCAGATCGCGGCGCACGGCCAGATCGTAGATCATCCGCGCATAATCACGAACCGCGAAAGCGGAGATCGCGGCGCCGGCGAGGCGCGCGAGGTAGGCGGGGCCGCCGAGTTCTTGAAGGCCCTCGTCGTCCTCCATAAAGGCCTTGAGGGTAACAGGGCTCGCGAGGTTGTTCTTGGCGATGCGAGCGGCGGCGATCTCGAAGATGCGCGCGTGCACCGGATCGTAGAAATGCTTTGGCCCGATGATGGAGGCGATGCGGTCGTAGATATCGTTATTTGTGAGAATCGCACCGAGCAGTTGCTGCTCCGCCTCGATGGAGTGAGGCATGGTTTCAGGCGCAGATACGGCGATTCCTGTGGTGTTTAGTGTCGATATCTCGTTCATGCTCTGCCCCTTTTGTGCCCGTGGTCGTGATAGCGAAGCGGGCATGGGTGCGCAAATTGTATGTTTCTGTGGATAACCTTCGGCGGACGGCTGCGCACCCATATGATGCGATGCGCAATGCCTCGCCGTCAACCTGTGGTATCAGTCATTACGGGCTTCCTGCCATGCGCGGGGAGATTTCAGGAATTTTTTCACCTCGTCCAGGGTGCCCTTAGGGAAGGTGTCCTGCGCTTTCGCTTCGGCCAGCACGTCCCACCACGTGCACAGATGGTGGAGTTCGATGTTGTGGTCGCCCAGCGTCTTTTTGGTCTCGGGGAAGATGTCGTAATAGAAGATGACCGCTGTGTGCCCGCAAGTCGCTCCGGTCTCGCGGATCGCATCGACGAAGCTGAGCTTGGAGCCGCCATCAGTGGTTAGATCCTCGACTAGCAGCACGCGCTGGCCCTCGCTCATATCGCCCTCGATGCGGGCGTTGCGGCCATAGCCTTTTGGCTTTTTGCGCACATAGGTCATGGGCAGGGCCATTCTCTCGGCCACAAGGGCGGCGAAGGGAATGCCTGCCGTCTCGCCGCCTGCGATATTGTCGAACGCCTCGAAACCCGCATTGCGCATCACGGTGATCGTGAGAAAATCCATCAGCGTTGAGCGAATGCGCGGATAGGAGATCAGTTTGCGGCAATCGATGTAGCTGGGCGACGGCAATCCCGAGGCCAGCGTGTAGGGCGTATCGGTGTTGAAATTTACAGCACCAATTTCCAGCAACATGCGGGCAGTAAGGCGGGAGATCTCGCCCGCGTCAGGGTAGGTGGTGGGAATCATCGGGCGCAGTCCTCGGTGGTGTTGGTGGATTTGATTTTATTTGGAAAAATGAAGTCAGGTTGTCCAGTTCAGGGGCATGGCTGGATCGAAAACCGTGACAGGGCCTTCGGATGTGTGGATATTGTCGGGATAGGTTGGTGTTTCGCGCACCAGTGTTATCGTTTGCTTGTTTGCGGGCAGGCGGTAATAGGCGGGGCCGTTCAGCGATGTGAACTGCTCCAGCTTGTCGAGCGCACCATCCTGCTCGAAGACTTCAGCGAGGATCGACATCGTGTTGAGCGCGGTGAAGCATCCTGCACAGCCGCAGGGCAGAAGCTTGTTGGCATCCGTGTGGGGGGCGGAATCCGTGCCGAGAAAGAAACGGGGATCTCCTGATGTGGCCGCCGTACGCAGAGCAATGCGGTGCTCCTCGCGCTTGGCCACTGGCAGGCAATAGTAGTGCGGCTTGATGCCCCCGGCGAGGATGTGGTTGCGGTTGATGACTAGATGGTGGGTCGTGATGGTGGCCGCGAGGTTTTCTGCGTTTGCCATCACATAATCAACGGCATTTGATGTGGTGATATGCTCCATCACCACGCGCAGACCGGGATGATCGCGACGCATGGGATCGAGGATGCGGTCGATGAACACTGCCTCGCGGTCAAATATGTCGACATCTGCATCCGTGACCTCGCCGTGGGTGCACAGCGGCAGGCCAATCTCGGCCATTTTCTCGAGCACTTTGGAGACGTTGGAGAAATTGGATACGCCGGAGGCAGAATTCGTGGTAGCGCCTGCGGGATAGAGTTTGACAGCCGTGACCAACCCTTCGGCATGCGCGGCCGCAACGTCCGAGGGATCCGTTTCCTCTGTCAGATAGAGGGTCATGAGCGGCGTGAAATCATCGCCGGCGGGCAGCGCGGCCATGATGCGGTCGCGGTAGGCGCGCGCATCTGCCGAGGTCACGACAGGCGGCACCAGATTGGGCATGATGATCGCGCGCGCGAAGTGGCGGGAGGTATGCGGCAACACGGCACGCAGCATATCGCCGTCGCGCAGGTGAAGATGCCAATCATCGGGACGGCGGATCGTGAGTGTTTGTCTCATCCCTGCCTGCTAGCATGCAGTTTGGCGCCGCGCTAGTCGTCTTTGACCTTCGCGGGTTTTGCGGCGGCCAGACGGCGGGCGAAACGTGGCGCGTGCATGCGTGAGGTCACGTTGCGTGCAAGTGCCACCGCCAGGATTTCGCGACCGTCACTGTCAAGAGTGGCGAGCAGATTGCGCAGATAGGGCGGATGCATCCTGCGTGCGCGCATCATTTTTGCAAAAGCGATATCATCAAGGGACCCGTCGGCGATGGCCAACAGGAGTGCTGCAAGCAGATCCATCTCCAGAAGATCGGTCTGGATCGCATCTCCCATGTGCCGCAGGCGCAGCTTTTGGGTATGGGCCCGCGTGAACAGGGCGGCATGCATTGCGTCCAACTGCTGGCGCGGGTCGTAGACCACATAGGCCATAGTGGCCGCGTCGATCATATCAGGCGCATATCCGTAGCGGGAGGTGAAATCCGTCCGGCGCATATTGGTGAAACGATCGTCCCATTCGGTCACGCGCGGATCGAGCGTCGCCTGCGGTTGAACCGCCAGCACACGCGCACCGGGGGAGGCGACCGAATAGGCGGCGGCCGCGTAGCCACAAGGGCCCGCGCCGTAGAACACGACCTGCTCGAAAGCATCGAAGAAGCCATCATCGATCAGGCGGTCGAAATAGCCATAAATCGATTGCTCACGGAACCAAGTGTCGCCATCGGACATGATGCACAGGCTTGACCAGTCATGCTCGTTAGCCATTTCCCAGCCGAAAGGTTGGGCCAGCGACGACAGGGCCGGGATGCCTTGCAGCGTCTCGAATGAGACCAGGAGCGTGGGTGATTTCTCGATAAATGCCGCATAGTGACGTTTGCCCAATCGCTCGAAGGTGCCGTCGGGGGCGCACAATTGCTCTACTGCAGTGACCCAGTCTGCTTTTTTCATTCCGGCAAGCGACGTGTCGAAGTTCAGGCGATCATTGGCCATGGCTGCGTCCTCAAGTTGACCCACACGGCGTAAGATGCATGCGGTTTCACACAGTCGATTAGCAACAAAATGGGGCAGAATTGAGAAAAATACGTGCTAGATTAGGGCGCCTTTGACGGGATCTGGCGGGTCAGATTGGCGTATTGTGCCATGAATTGGGCGGCACTGCGGGGCACGGGTACGGAAGGGGGAGCCATCATCAGGCGCCCGAAGAGTGCCCGAAACGGCTCCTGCCGCAACAGCAGCTCAAAGCGGGCGATGCGCCAGGCCACCGCACCACTGTGCAGAGTGCCCAGCACGGGATCGGCCATCAGAGCATCCAGATGTGCGCGACGTGCGGGTGCGAGGCTGTGGATCGATGTATCCTCGTCGGTGTTAAAGTTGCGCTCGACCCAGTAATCGAGGCCGAGCAGATCATCGCTGTGCACGGCCCGCCCGCGATCGGCTTTGAGCACATAGCTCTCCATGGCCCCGAGGGGATAGTGGTTGAGCTGGACCAGGCCGTAGTTGTCCTGTCCGTAATTCGAGAAAATCCGCTTTTTCACAAATTGATCGGGCAAGGGCGCGCCGTTGCCGTCAAACCAGCGGGCCTGTGCGAGTTTTTTGACGTTGCCGTCACGGGGGCGGTGCACGCCGGGTTTCTTGTACGTCCCGTCGTTGCGGTAGAGGGTTTTGAACATGGCAGCGCGCCACGGCCAGAACATCACCGACGGGGCCGCATGGGTGAAGGTATCGAGTACGGGGGCATCGCTGTAGCGAACCTGACCGTTCGCGCCGAAAAGTCGCCAGGTGAGGGTGATCGCGGTCGCTTCGGGGACCGCCGCGTGAAGGGCGGCAAGCGTGTGATCGCCGCAGTGGATATTCACGAATTCATCTACATCCAGCGGCAGCAGCCAGTCCGCCGCACGCACCGCTTCGTGCTTTGCCGCGATCTTGAGGGCGGTGAACTGGATCCCGCCGTTGTCATAAGGGCCATCGTTGCGGATGTGGGTGACGCCGCCAAGCTCCGCCAGCCGGTCGAGCATCGTGTCGGTGCCATCCTGACAATCGTTCGAGAAGATCACGAAGTGGTCGAACCCCACGGCGCGGTGATGGGCGAGCCATTCCAGAAGAAAGGCCCCCTCGTTGCGCACACACAGGATGGCGGTATGCGACATTCTACCAGGCGCGGCGGAAGCAGACGACTTTATGCGTCGAGCCGCGGGCGTAATAGGCCAGACCAGCCGCCATCATCGCGCCGAATACGGCGTTCACGCCAGCGGGTCCGATATGCTGGGGATGCAGTTCGATCATCGCGCCGCGCAGTTCCGATAGATCAAGTTGCGGCAGAAGATCGGCCTCCGCGCCCTCGATATCCGCAATCAGGATGGTCGGTTTGATCTCTTTGAACACATGGCTTGCGTTCAGCACGTCGACCTTTACCTTCTCCACCGTTTCAGGCGTGTCCGTTTCCAGCGCCTCCATCGAGGAGGACAGCAGGTTCCGACGCACATAAAAATCCGTGCTGCCCGCACGCTTGCCCAGAATACCGTGGACGATATGGGCATTTTCCAGCCCGTTCGCCTCGTGCACGGATCTGATATAGGGAATGAGGGAGGGGTTGGCCTCGAACGCATGGACCGATTTGATGTTGCGCTTGGTGGCGACCAGCGTCGACATGTAGCCGACCCCGGCGCCCAACTCGATCACGACATCCTCGTCACGCACCAGCTTGAGCACGCAATCAGACTCCTTTTTCTCGTAGCGGTCCTCGCGTAACGCGCCGCGCAATTGTCCGGTGATGAAAGTCCCGTCCTTTGGAAATTTCATCCCTCGGGAGTGGACGAAGGGATCACGGGTGAGGGTATCTTTGGCCATTCAGCTCTCCATATCCAGCGCAAGGGCATAGGCCACGCGCTCCGTTTCTGTCAGTTTCACGGCCAGCGCCTCTTTGTACAAATCGGCGAATTCCGGATTTTCGTGCAGTTCCTCTGCCTTCGCCCGGTGCCAGTCCAGACCGCTGTCGTGCCAGCGGCGCAGCACATCGTCTTGCATCAGGCGGTCATATTCGGCCCGCAAACGTGGCACGTTCCGCTTGATCGTGATGTCGCGGAAATCGGACCAGTCCATGCGGATCCAGTAGTTGATCCCGATGGAGCGGTCCACATGCAACGCGCGGCCCCGCTGGCGCTTGATCAGAAAGCTCTCGGCGGAGCGCAGCGCATAATGATTGAGTTGCAACAGGTCGTAGCCGATGGACTTCTTGGACGAGCGCCAACCGTTCTTGGCCACTTCCTTCGTCATGTCCTTGCCCGAGCCGTTGACCCATTTGACGCGGTCCGTGAAGGCATCGTCGAGCTTGTTGGGACGGTGGCATGAGATCTTCTCATACGCGCCGATATTCTTGAACATCGTCTTGAAGCCCCAGACCGTATGCGGCTTGGGGCAGAATTTCGGGGCGCAGGTGTCGAACTGGTCGATCACGAAATCATTACTGAGCTTTGTCACGCCGTTATGGCCGAAGAGCCGCCAGGTCATCGCAACATTGGTGGCATCGGGCACGACATCAAGAAAATCCTGCACCGTGCCATTGCCGCAGCGGACGTTCATGAACTCATCCACGTCGATATGGATAATCCATTCGGCGTTCTTGATCACCGGCTCCTTGAGCGCCTGATTGAGCGCGTATTGCTGGGGCGAGTTGCCTTTCCAGCCGTCGTTGTTGCGGTGCTGGAGCACGCCCAACTCCTGCAAGCGGTCGAGAATTTCGGTGGTGCCGTCCTCGCAGCCATTGGTGTAAATGAGGAAGTTATCGATCCCCATGGCGCGGTGATACGCGACCCATTCGACGATATAGGGTGCTTCGTTCTTCATGCAGCCCACGATGACATTCCCGGAGTTGCCCTGTGGAAGGCTGCGCGGCGCCACTTCGGTATAAGCGGCGGCCAGTTCTTCCTCGTTCACGGACCCCATCCGGTTGTGCGGAGCGAACGAGGATGTGCGCAGGCTGTCGAAATTCTGGATGGCGAGCGGCGGCATCAGCTTGCGTGCCGTGGCGGTTAAGCCGTCGACTACATCTTCAGTGGGCTGCTGTGCTGCATTAGCCAATACGGCCGGGGCAGGGGGAGCATCCTTCTCGGTGTCGGCAAGTTGCGCCAGATCGGTGACGCGTTTTTGCTGTTCTTCGCGGGTGGCCTTGTCGATGCGCCACATATAGCCCAGCAAATACTGCGAGGGGCGAAAGCCGAACATCGGGTCGGCCTCTGTCCAAGTGGGTTTGGCTGGCGGTGCTGTGAACGTGTCTGGTCGAAGTCCGGCATGCTCTGTGGTGAGCGCCTTGAGATCTTTCTCGAAATGCTTGTTAATGGCATCGAGGGACGCGATGTCCAGTGCCGGGCCGTCAACGACCACATCCTGCACAAAGCCACGCCAAAGCTGGCGCGGCAAGATCCGCTGGCGGCTGGCAAGAACCCGCAGGATCAACGCGTTGAGTTGCCGACCCCTTGTGAGGCCTGCATCGGAGACCGCGCTGGGCAGTACCGTAGCCTCGGCTTTGCCGAACGCGCCGTCGATTTCAAAGACCCGTGCAACCTCGTCGGTAATATCGGCGGAGGTAAACAAGGTCGGATCATAGTCGTGAAGGGCGACCGACCCTTTGCCGAAGGTCCCCTCCCAGAACGTCACGAGGGCGCGCAGATCAAGCCAGTGATTGGGGGCTTGCGTCTCCGCAAATACCCCAATCACTGGGTCGATCTGCGGACATGCATCGAGCGCGCTTTGCCACCAACTTTTGCTGCCGACAAGATCAAGCTCGGCCTGAAGCGACAGGCCGCGCCCTTCGAGCACCTGTGCTGCGTAGGCCCGCGCCAGCATCCGGGCGGGCAGATCCACATGGGCCACGATGCGGACATCGTCCGACAACGGCGTCAGTATCGCGCGCAGTCGCTCCAGTTCGGAGGTGCTGCGCAGGCTGCTGCCCAGATGGGTGCAGGAAATGATCAGAGTGTCGGGGCTGTGCTGCGCCACTTCGCGGGCCAGATCGCTGCAGACGGTATCGTGCAGCACGCCCTGCTTTTGTGCGGTGATATATCCTCTGTTAAATCGTAGCGTGTCCACATGCGCGGGATCGGTGACCGACATAAACAGCCGCGTGTGGTTCTTGTTGCCCAGACTGCGCGCAAAAAGAATACCTTTGCGGATCAGTTGCTCGCGCTTGTCGGCCAGAACCGACTGGAGTCGTGCCGCGCTGATCTCCTCGGGGCCGATGTGGATGTATACGCGCATCAGCCCGCCTTGTTTTCTGGGTTTGCGTTGGCCTGACCCCACCACGGGAGCGGTGTGCCGATGTGCGCGGCAACCGCCTGCTGCGCCCCTGCATCGGCCACGTCATATTCCAAAAACGCCGGATCTCCGGCAAAAAGGGCCCGTAGATGCGCGTAGTGACCGTCGATCCACTGGATCCGTTCGCGAGATGTTTCGCCGTAGCCTTCGGGCAGACCGGGGATGCCTGAGGAGGGCAGCCGGTCCGTGCCTAGATCGGACCACGCCAGCATGGATTGCGATACATCCCAGCTGTCACGCCGCGAGGCGACAAAGCGCACGTCGGGATGGTGTTTGCGGATGGCGTCGATCACTGCGAAATCCGTCTGCGGCCACAGCGATTTGCCCTCGCGAAGACAGCTCAGCTCCGTCAATGCGGTGAAATCTTCGAAGTACTCCGCCGGATCGCCGCTATGAAAATATCCCCGGTAGAGCAGATCCGCGACGAAAGCATCCTTTAGCGCAGGGTTTTCGGTTTGACGGGGCCGAATCCTGTAATCGGCCACGCGAAAGCCCGCAAGCTTGAGCGCGCGCGCCAGGGTTGTCGTGCCGGTTTTGGGCAACCCGAGGTTCACCAATCTGAAACTGCTCAAGAAGTCTCCTCCAGCAGGCCCAAATCGCGCAGCATCGCTTCCTCCTGCGGCGGCAGTTTGGAGGCTGCACGCAGCTGTGCATGCATGTCGCGATATTCCTTTTGCTCCATGAGTGCATCCCGACGGGCCCGATGCGCCGCGACGCAGGCTTCGTGCAGGGTACCAATGTTTGCCTGCGCCTTGAACTCGTCCATCCGGGCGGTAAGTGCGAGCAGATAGCGCTGGATCGAGAGATCCTCCCAAGCCGGATCATTGCGCTCGCGCCAATAGGTATCGTCGAATGCGCGGTTCTCGCGGTTCACATCGCCGCGGTCATTCTTGACCAGATAGCTGTCGAGGCTGCGCAGCGCATAGTGGTTCAGCGTCGCAAACCGGCGCGCGCCTGCAGCAGGAAAGCGGCGGATGCGGCGCGGATTGGCTGCCACCAGAAACCGGTGGGGAACGGGGCGGCCCGACCCGTCGGTCCAACTGGGGCGCTGCTTTTTCTTTACCGATGGTTTGAAAAACGGTCGATGCGCGCCGTAATAGTGTAGCGGAAAGTCGTTGCGCACCAGTGATTTGACCTCGATCGCCGCTTCGCCGCACCAGATGTCGGGATTGTGGCTGCGGGTGAACTGCTCGATCACTGGGCGGTCCTCGAAGCGGTCGATGTCATTGTTGGCAAAAAACTGGAAATTCAGGCTGATGGTTTGCGGATCGCCGCAGGCCTCGATCAGGGCGGCAAAGCTGTGATCTCCCACATGGATGTTCGGGAACTCGTCCACATCCGCGATCCACACCCAATTGGCCTGTGCGACGATGCTGTGCGCCTTGGTATCCTTGAGCGCTTCCATCTGATAGTTGCGCCCCTCGGCAGGGTTCGGCAGATGCGTGACGTGGCCCAGATCTGCGAGTGCATCGAGCAACATGTCCGTGCCGTCATCGCAATCGTTGGAGTAGAACAGAAAATCCGTCACGCCGATCAGCTGGTGAAACGCGATCCATTCCAGCAAGAACGGCCCTTCGTTTTTCACGCAGGTCACTGCCGTGATCTTCAGCTTATCCGCCATGGCGCGCTCCCGCAGGGGCCACCGCATCGTGTGCGTGCTTCAACATGTCCGCCTCATTCGTGGGTTTCGGTGCCAAGATGGCCAAAACCTCTTTTTTACTGGTTAAAGGATGCCAGCTTGCGCGAATCGCGTCAATCTTTGCCGCACCGCCGGAACATCCGCCGTGACATATCTATCATTGGTGCCTTGACCTGTGCCGCGGGCAGTGGCCTTGTGAGGGTTCAATTTTCGGGGGAGGGCGCGATATGGCGGATATTTCATCCATTGATGCAGTGCAAAAGATGCTGTCTGATCAGGGGTATGTGTGTGGCCGCCCCTTGGCGACCGTGGTTTTCCTTAGCCTGCGGCTTGGTCGGCCGCTGTTTTTGGAAGGCGAGGCGGGTGTCGGTAAAACCGAAATCGCCAAAGCACTTGCCGCTGCGATGGGTCGACGGCTGATCCGGTTGCAATGCTATGAGGGGCTCGATGCTTCCTCCGCCGTTTATGAATGGAACTTTGCGGCGCAGATGGTTGCGATCCGTACTGCCGAAGCAGCGGGCGAGGCCGATCGAAAGGCCCTCAACGCGGAGCTTTTCAGCGACGAATTCCTCATCGAGCGTCCCCTTTTGCAAGCACTGCGCCCCGATGCGAACGGTCCACCGATCCTGCTGATCGACGAGCTTGATCGCACGGATGCTCCATTCGAGGCTTTCCTTCTTGAAGCCCTCAGCGACTTCCAGATCACAATTCCGGAAATGGGCACGATCAAGGCACCGGAGCCGCCAATCGTGATCCTCACGTCCAACCGGACCCGCGAAGTACATGACGCGCTAAAGCGCCGCTGCCTCTATCATTGGGTTGATTATCCGGATTTCGACCGCGAAATGGATATCCTGCAAGCGCGCGCGCCCGAAGCCGCCGAGGCGTTGAGCCGTGAGGTCGTGGCTTTTGTCCAACGACTGCGGACCGAGGATCTGTTCAAGAAACCCGGCGTCGCCGAAACGATCGACTGGGCTAAATGCCTGCTCGCGCTCGATGTGCTCACGCTTAGCCCGGAAGTCATCGCCGACACGCTTGGGGCGGTCCTCAAATATCAAGACGACATCGCAAAGCTTCAGGGATCGGAGGCCAAGCGGTTGCTCGACGAAGCAAGAGCCAGCCTCGACGCATGACACCCGTTTTCATTTTTCCCATAAATTCAGTCTGCCTTTCGCAGCCTGAACTGCACGTCGATCATGGTTGAGTACGCACCGCTCTCTCTGCCGGATACGCCCCGGCTCGCTGGCAATATCACCCATTTCGCGCGCAGTCTGCGGCGGGCCGGACTGCCGATCGGGCCGGGCCGGGTGATTGATGCGATCCGCGCAGTCGAGGCCGCAGGTTTCACCGAAAAGCGTGATTTCTATTGGACGCTTCACGCCTGTTTCGTAAACCGGCCTGAACACGCGCGCATCTTTGCCCAGCTTTTCCGTCTCTACTGGCGCGATCCAAGGTATCTCGAACATATGATGGCTGCCATGCTGCCTGCGATACGGGGGGTTCAGGAGGAGCGCCCGGCGCAGGCTGCCGAGAAGCGCGCGGCAGAGGCGCTGCTGGACGGGGCGCAGGCGCCGCCGCGCGACGAAGAACCGGAGGGTCCGGAGGAAGACGCCCTGATCGAAGTGGATGCCTCGCTCACCATGTCCGCGTCAGAGCGACTGAAGACGCTTGATTTCGAACTCATGAGCCTCGCGGAGGTCGCGCAGGCAAAGCGGATGCTGGCAAAGCTGAGCCTGCCGATCAAGCCGCTGCCCTCGCGCCGCACTGCGCCGAGCTTTGGGCAGGGACGGGTGGATGGCGCGCGCTCTTTGCGGGCTGCGCTGCGGCGCGGCGGGGAGATGGACGCTTTGGCGTTCAAGAAGCCCAAGCCGCGCTGGCCCAATCTGGTGGTTCTCTGCGATATCTCGGGATCAATGAGTCAGTATTCGCGGATCATCCTGCATTTTCTGCATGCGGTTGCAAATGAGAAGGGAGCGGGATGGGCGCAGGTCCACGCGTTTACCTTCGGGACTCAGCTGACCAACATCACCCGCCATTTGCGCACCCGCGATGTGGATGCCGCGCTCAAAGCGGCGGGCGCGCAGGCGCAGGATTGGGAAGGTGGCACGCGGATCGGGCGTAGCATCGCGGCGTTCAACCGCGATTGGTCCCGCAGGGTTCTGGGGCAGGGTGCAGTGGTGCTGCTGATCACCGACGGTCTCGACCGCGACGACCCCGAGGCGTTGGCGCGGCAGATGCAGCGGTTGCATTTGTCCGCGCAACGCGTGATCTGGTTAAATCCGCTGTTGCGCTGGGACGGGTTCGCTCCGAAAGCTGCCGGCATCCGGGCCATGCTGCCTCATGTGGACAGTTTTCGGGCGGGCCATTCGATTGAATCGCTGGAGGCTTTGGCTGCTGCGATATCCAAGCCTGACGATATGGGCGAGAAGGGCCGGCTTCTGCGCATGATGGAAGGCGGGTAGGGGGTGGTGCCCCCCACTTTGCGCGGTACAGCGTCCCCCGGAGTTTAAGGAAAAAGTGAATTAGGGCGCTTATGTCACCGTTTTTGCGAAGCTTTCGCCGTAAAGCTTTGAGAGATCGGATAGGGCCGCGCTGCTGGTGCCGAAGCTCAGAGTATCGCCGCCGAATGTGCCGATTTGCGTGAGAGATAGACCTGCGGAGATCGCGGCTTCGGTCAGGGCGCTTGCCTTTTCAGGCGTCGCGGCGATGAGATAGCGGGCCTGATCCTCCCCGAAGAGATGCGCGGTATCTTCTGTGTCTATGGCGAGGCCGAGTGTGGCGTGATTGCTCATCTCAAAAGCCGCAAGGGCAAGGCCGCCATCGGAAAGATCGGTACAGGCTGCGATGCTTGCGTGGTTCGCGCGGATGAAATCACCGTGCCGGGCTTCGGCGTGCAGATCGACGGGAGGCGCATCGCCCTCGGCGCGGCCATACGCCTCCGCGAGCAGGGCGGACTGGCCCAGATGGCCGTGTGTTTCGCCCAGCAGGAGGGCGATATGGCCGGAGTGGACATCAAAGCCGATGATGTCGGCGGACTTCTTGATCAGGCCAACCGCGCCGATCGTCGGGGTCGGCAGAATTGCAGAACCGTCGGTCTCGTTATAGAGCGAGACGTTGCCCGATACGATCGGCATGCCGAGTGCGGATACTGCTTCACCGATGCCCTTGATGGCGCCCACGAACTGGCCCATGATTTCGGGCTTTTCGGGGTTTCCGAAGTTGAGATTGTCGGTAGTGGCGAGGGGAACTGCACCCACGGCCGTCAGATTGCGGTAGGCTTCGGCCACCGCTTGTTTGCCGCCCTCGAAGGGGTTCGCCTTGACGTAACGAGGCGTGACGTCGGAGGTGAAGGCCAGCGATTTATCGGTGCCGTGGATGCGGATAATGCCTGCGCCCCAGCCAGGGGTGCGCGCTGTATCGGCCATCACCATGGTATCATATTGCTCAAACACCCACGCCTTGCCTGCATAGTTCGGTGAGGCGAGCAGAGCCCTGAGCCCCTCGATGGGGTCGATGTCGGGAACATCGATCAGTGCTGCTGCTTTAGGCGTCTCCACCCAGGGGCGGTCATATTCGGGGGCGGTGCCAGAGAGCGCCTTCAGGGGCAGATCGGCTTTGATCTCGCCATTTAGGCGGATGAGGAAACGGTCCTCGGCGATGGTCTCTCCGACGATTGCGAAATCGAGATCCCATTTGTCGAAGACTGCTTTGGCTTGTGCCTCTAGCTCGGGGCGCAGGACCATAAGCATGCGCTCTTGGGACTCGGATAACATCATTTCGTAGGCGGTCATGTTGAGCTCGCGGGTGGGCACCTTTTCGAGATCAAGGATGACACCCAGATCACCCTTGTCGCCCATCTCGACCGCGGAGCACGTGAGGCCCGCGGCACCCATATCCTGAATCGATATGACCGCACCTGTCGCCATCAGCTCCAGCGTGGCTTCCATCAGGCGTTTTTCGGTAAACGGATCGCCGACCTGTACGGTGGGGCGCTTTTCCTCGATGGTGTCGTCGAATTCTGCGGAGGCCATAGTGGCGCCGCCGACACCGTCGCGTCCTGTCTTGGCGCCGAGGTATACTACCGGCATGCCAACACCCGAGGCGGCGGAATAGAAGATCTTGTCTGCGTCAGCGAGACCAGCGGCAAAGGCGTTTACCAGACAGTTGCCATTGTAGGCTTTGTCGAAGCGGACTTCGCCGCCTGCGCAGGGCACACCGAAGCAATTGCCGTAGCCGCCGACACCGGCAACCACGCCGTGTACCAGCTGCTTGGTCTTGTGGTGGGATGGCTCGCCGAAGCTGAGAGAGTTCATGGACGCGATTGGCCGTGCGCCCATGGTGAAAACATCGCGCAGGATGCCGCCGACGCCGGTCGCCGCGCCCTGATAGGGTTCGATGTAGGACGGATGATTGTGCGATTCCATTTTGAAGACCACGGCCTGCCCATCGCCGATATCGACGACGCCCGCGTTTTCGCCGGGGCCGCAGATGACCTGCGGGCCTTCCGTGGGTAGGGTACGGAGCCATTTCTTGGAAGACTTGTAGGAGCAATGCTCGTTCCACATCGCGGAGAAGATGCCGAGTTCGGTGAACGTGGGCGTGCGGCCGATCAGGTCCAGAATGGTCTGGTACTCGCTGTCGCTCAGCCCGTGGGACTTGATGACATCTGTGGTGATGGCTGGCTCGGACATGGTGGCGCTCCCGCAGGTAAACTTGGCCCATCTCTTAGGGCAGGCAGGGGTGCGGGGGAAGGCCTGTTTGCAGCAAACGGACCCGCAGCCGGGCGTGATACAAAGCATCAGACAAAAAAAGACCGGGCACAAAGGCCCGGCCAAGTCCAACAGGGAGGTGTAAGGCGCGGCACATAAGCGCCGCCATCCTTACATGGCTGAATTAGGATGCGTCTCGCCCATATTCAAGGCAGATTCTGAACGGGCTTGAGCATGTCCGCTATGCGCCTTGTGCATGGCTGTCAAAGTCAGTCCCGTTGACCGGCCTATTTTTCTTTAAGTTGCTTGCGGTACGTGATGATCTCATCTTGAACGAAGTCCTTGAATGCCGCGACGCGTTTTGATTGACGCAGCTCTTCGGGGTAGGCGAGGAACACCGGTACTTCCGCTGATTCCACATCCGGCAGCACGCGTACCAAATCGGGAAAGTCCTGGATGAGATAGTCCGGAAGAACGCCGATACCGAGGTTGTTCAACACACCTTGAAGCACACCGAAATAATTGTTCACGGTCAGCATCGATTTGATGTCGTACATCAGCAATTGCTGGATCAGGCTCAGTCCTGCGCCGACCTGATCACTCGACGTGCTTTGACAAATCAGACGAAAATTGGAGATATCCTCGATCACTGTCGGGGTGCCGTTGATTTTGAGGTACTCAGAGCTGGCGAAGAGGCACATCCGTACAGTCATCAGCCTTTTGCGGACTAGATCGGCCTGAGACGGCTCCTTAAGTCGAATCGCCACGTCCGCCTCGCGCATCGGCAAATCGAGAACACGCTCTTCGAGCATCAGATCCACTTTGAGATCGGGATATTTGTCGTAGAGTTTGGAGAGGCGCGGGGCGAGCCATAGGGTGCCGAAGCCGGTGGTCGTGGTCACCCGCAATTCGCCGAATACTTCCTCCTCGCTGTCGCGAATCCGGGCCGCTGCAGTGTCGAGGCGCTTGTTCATGGCGCGGGTCGCATCGAACAGCAACTCTCCCTGTTCGGTCAGAATCAATCCGCGGGCGTGGCGGTGGAACAGGTTGGTGTTGAGTTGTTCCTCCAGCCCGCGCACTTGGCGGCTCACGGCGGATTGAGAAAGGTTCAGCTTATCACCTGCATGGGTGAGCGAGCCCGCATCGGCCACTGCGTGAAAAATTCTCAGCTTATCCCAGTCCATCATACACCTTTTCCATTGCAGGCTTTGTAGCTGATTTTTACGCAGCTACACAGCCAAAACAGGGGGAATATCGCCTAAATTGCACAAGATGCTATGCAGGTCAGCATTTGTGACCTATTGTGCTGTGAAACTAGGCGTGCTGATATGTAGATGTGCCTGTTGGTTTCTGGGAGGAATACCATGACAACGCAAAAGATTTCACTCAACGACCGTTTTGATCTGAGCAAAAGCCCGGTGCTGCTGAATGGCACGCAGGCGCTGGTTCGGGTGATGATGATGCAGGCCGCGCGGGACAAGGCGGCCGGCATCAACACCGCCGGTCTGGTGACCGGTTACCGTGGCTCACCACTCGGAGCAGTGGATATGCAAATGATGCGGGCGCAAAAGCAGCTCGCAGAGTACAAGGTAACCTTTCAAGCCGGGCTCAACGAGGATCTGGCCGCGACTGCATTGTGGGGCGCACAGCAGGCGGAGCTGCGCGGCGAGGGGAAATACGACGGCGTTTTCGGCCTTTGGTACGGCAAGGGGCCCGGAGTAGACCGTTCGGGCGACGTGATGAGACACGCCAATATGGCCGGCAGCTCCAAGCACGGCGGCGTGATTATGGCGATGGGCGATGATCATACCGGCGAGTCTTCCACCGTGCTGCACCAATCCGATTTCGCGATGGTCGATGCCTACATGCCTGTGCTGTCGCCAGCAGGCGTGCAGGAGATTCTCGATTACAGTCTCTACGGCTGGGCGCTCTCGCGCTACTCGGGGCTTTGGGTCGGGCTCAAGACCATGAAGGATACCGTAGAGGTCACATCCGTGGTCAACGGCGACCCGCACCGGATGCAGTTTGTCACGCCTGATTTCGCGCTGCCCGAGGGGGGGCTCAACATCCGGCTGGTCGACGAGCGGATCGCGCAAGAGGCGCGGCTCATTGATTACAAGCGCTATGCTGCGGAGGCCTTTGCCGATGCCAACGGGATCGACAAACGGATTTGGGGCAAAAAGGGCGCCAAGATCGGATTTGTCGCGGCGGGTAAGAATTACCTCGATCTGGTCCATGCGCTGTCGCTGCTCAATATCGACGCAAACGAGGCCGAGCGGCTTGGCATCACGACCTACAAAGTGGGCCAGGTCTGGCCCCTGAACATGCGCGGTTTTCACGACTGGGCGGAGGATCTCGATCTGATCGTGGTGGTCGAGGAAAAGCGCAAGCTGCTCGAAGTGCAAATCAAGGAAGCGCTTTTCGACGATGACATGCGGCACCGCGTTTACGGCGGGCGCAAGGGCGGTGCGGAGTTCTTTTCCGCGCGCTGGGCGCTGGATCCGGTGGATATCGCCGAGAAGCTGGGAAATGTCTTGTGTGAAGAGGGCCGCGGGACCGATGGCATCCGCGCGGGGCTTGCCGACCTGGCGGACGCCAAACGCGCGGACAACGCAGAGGAGATTGCGGGCCGCTTGCCCTACTTCTGCTCCGGCTGTCCGCATAATTCCTCCACCAAGGTGCCGGAAGGTAGCCGCGCCTATGCAGGCATCGGTTGCCACTTCATGGCGCAGTGGATGGACCGCGAGACGCTGGGCTTTACCCACATGGGCGGCGAGGGTGCGAACTGGATCGGGGAGGCGCCGTTTTCAACCACGCCGCACGTTTTCCAGAACCTTGGGGACGGCACCTACAACCATTCGGGCGTGCAAGCGATCCGTGCGGCCATCGCTGCCAAGACCAACATCACCTACAAGATCCTGTACAACGATGCCGTTGCCATGACGGGCGGCCAGCACAATGAGGGCGATCTTGATGCGGCCCGCATTGTGGCAGAGCTGAAGGCGATGGGGGTCAAGCACCTCGAAGTGGTCTACGACGAGAAAGAGGACGTCGATTTCGCGGCGTTTAAGGGCACGCCGACCCATGAGCGCGCCGAGTTGATGTCGGTGCAAAAGCGGCTGGCTGCCGTCGAGGGCGTGAGCGCTATCGTCTATGTCCAGACCTGTGCTGCCGAAAAGCGCCGCCGCCGCAAGCGCGGGCTGTTCCCAGATCCCGACAAGCGGATGTTCATCAATACGGACGTGTGCGAAGGCTGCGGTGATTGCGGGGTACAGTCCAACTGCGTCTCCCTCGTCCCCGCCGAAACGGAACTGGGCCGTAAACGCGCGATCGATCAATCCTCATGCAATAAGGATTTCTCTTGCGTGAATGGCTTTTGCCCCTCGTTCGTGACGCTGGAAGGCGCGAAGATCCGCAAGGATCCCACGACCGAGGTCAAGATCCCCGATCTGCCTCTGCCTGTCCTGCCGCCCATCAAGGGCACCTACAATGTGGTCATTACCGGCGTGGGTGGGACCGGCGTCGTAACCATCGGTGCGGTACTCGCGCAGGCGGCACAGATCGACGGCAAGGGTGCTGGCATGATGGAAATGGCGGGCCTTGCACAAAAGGGTGGCGCGGTGAGCATTCATTGCCGTCTGGCCGAGCGTCCCGAAGATATCTCGGCCATTCGTGTGGCGACTGGCGAATGCGACGCGCTCATTGGCGGTGACCTTGTGACATCGGGCGGCAACAAGACGCTGGGCCTCACCTCGATGGGGCGGACCGGGGCTGTCGTGAATTCGCACCAGATCATCACGGGCGATTTCACTCGCGATACTGAGTTCAAGATGCCTTTCGACCGGCTTGAGTTGGCGCTGGAAGCGCGGCTGAAGGACGATCTGTCGATGTTCGATGCCTCCGGTTTGGCCAAAGCTACGCTCGGGGATTCGATCTATTCCAACATGATGATTTTCGGCGGCGCTTGGCAGCGCGGCCTCATCCCGCTCACGCTGGAGGCGGTGCTGGAGGCGATCAAGCTTAACGGCGCGGCGGTGGAACGCAATTTGCGCGCCTTCGAGATCGGGCGCTGGGCGGTTTTGTTCGAGGCGGAGGCGAAAGCGGTACTTACGCCCAATGTGGTGACCCTGCCCAAGACGCTCGACGAGAAAATCGAGTTCCGGAAATCGCATCTGACGGCTTATCAGGGCAAGGGGCTCGCAAAACGCTATGCCAAAATGCTCGAAGGCATCACCGATAAGGATGTGCGTGCGGCCGTGGCCGAGGGATATCACAAGCTTCTTTCCTACAAGGATGAATACGAAGTTGCGCGCTTGCTTTTGTCTTCACGCGAGAAGGCGCAGGCGGAGTTCGAGGGGGAGTTCAGGATGTCGTTCAATCTGGCACCGCCGCTCCTGTCCAAGATGGGGCCAAACGGGCGGCCCCTGAAGCGCCAGTTTGGCCCGTGGCTGGAGCGGCCCATGCGTGTTCTGGCGGCGCTGAAAAGCCTGCGCGGCACGCCGCTGGATATCTTTGGCTATACGGCAGAGCGCAAGATGGAGCGCGCGCTAATTAAGCAGTATGAGGCTGATATGCGCGATGTCCTGCCCAAGCTCGACGGACAAACGCAAGAAGCCATCGTCGCCCTCGCGGCCCTGCCTTTGCAAATCCGCGGTTTCGGCCCGGTCAAGCAGGCGAATGAGACTAAGGCCGCGAAACGGCGCGAGGAATTACTCAGTGTGATCCGCACGGGTGGCGCGCCACTGGCGAAAGCGGCTGAATAAGGCAACGCGGCTGTGGATTTTGCACGCGCAACGGCGTAAGGGCTTGTGCGAACCGCGCCGCGATGTTTCGGTGAGGCGAGCATATAAGGGCCGGTGCACCGTATGGCAGTAGGTATTTTTGACAGTGGTCTGGGCGGTCTGACGATTTTGGACGCAGTACAGGCACGCTTGCCTGATCAGGATTTTGTGTATCTGGCCGACAGCGCGAATGCGCCTTACGGCGTGCGCACACCCGATGACATTTACGATCTGACCGTTGCGGCGACGCAGCGGCTGTTCAATGCGGGCTGTGATCTGGTGGTGCTGGCTTGTAATACCGCGTCTGCGGCTGCATTGCGCCGGATGCAGGAAAACTGGGTGCCCTCCGATAAGCGCGTGCTGGGCGTTTTCGTACCGTTGATCGAAGCGCTGACGGAACGGCACTGGGGCGATAATTCGCCGCCCCGCCAAGTGGCGGTAAACCACGTGGCGCTGTTCGCGACCCCTGCGACGGTGGCGACACGCGCATTTCAGCGCGAACTATCGTTTCGCGCGATCGGTGTCGATGTCGAGGCGCAGGCCTGTGGCGGTGTGGTGGATGCCATCGAGGACGGCGATATGATCCTCGCCGACGCTTTGGTGCGCAGCCATGTCGATGCGCTCAAACGCAAGATGCCGCATCCACAGGCTGCTATTCTCGGCTGCACGCATTACCCGTTGTTGAAAGACACGTTCCAGGAGGCGCTTGGAGCGGAGGTGTCGGTGTTTAGTCAGGCGGATCTGGTGGCGGAGAGCCTTGCGGATTACCTGATACGCCATCCGGACAAAACCGGCGGCGGCACTGCAGCCTTTCTGACGACCGGGGATCCCAAGCGGGTCAGCGCCCGCGCGACACAATTTTTGCGACGCGGGATCACCTTTACCGCTGCTTGACGATTACCCTTTCAGATCCCCATCAGGATATACGACATGACTTATAACATCGCAATTCTCGGTGCGTCCGGCTATACGGGCGCTGAGTTGATCCGGCTGATTGCCGGACATTCATCCATGAAGATCAAAGCTTTGGGGGGAAACTCCAAAGCGGGACAAAGCATGGCATCGGTGTTTCCGCATCTGCGCCACATGGATCTGCCCGATCTCGTGACGATGGAGGATATCGATTTTTCCACCATTGACCTGTGCTTCTGCGCGTTGCCGCACAAGACTTCCCAAGAGGTGATCGCGCAACTGCCCAAGGATCTCAAGATCGTTGATCTGTCGGCTGATTTTAGGCTTCGGGATCCGGAGGAGTATCAGCGATGGTACGGCAATCCGCACGCGGCGATGGCACAGCAAGCGGAGGCAATCTATGGATTGACCGAGTTCTACCGCGAGCAGATCAAAGGCGCGCGGCTTGTCGCGGGCACGGGGTGCAATGCGGCAACGGGTCAATTTGCGCTGCGGCCCCTCATCACGGCGGGTCTGATCGATCTGGACGATATCATACTCGATCTCAAATGCGCCGTCTCTGGTGCCGGGCGCGCGCTCAAGGAAAACCTGCTCCACGCAGAACTCTCGGAGGGTTACCATGCCTATGCTTTGGGTGGCACGCACCGGCATCTGGGCGAGTTCGATCAGGAATTCTCGCTGCTAGCCGGGCGCCCGGTGAAAATCCAGTTTACGCCGCATCTGATGCCTGCAAACCGTGGTATTCTCGCGACTTGTTACGTGAAGGGCGATCCGCAAGCCATTCATAGCGCTTTGGAAACGGCATATGCCACAGAACCCTTCATCAAGGTGCTACCGTTTGGCGAGGCCCCCTCTACGCGGCACATCCGCGGCTCCAACTTCTGCCATATCGGCGTCACCGGAGACCGGATCGCAGGCCGCGCGATCGTAGTGGCAGCGCTGGACAATCTGACAAAGGGTTCATCCGGCCAAGCGTTGCAAAACGCCAATCTGATGTTAGATATTGACGAGACCGAGGGCCTGATGATGGCACCGCTCTTCCCCTAAGCACTGATTTATTCCGGAGACTGCGATGAAAAGCCTCAAGAAACAGCGCCGTATTCAATTGATCGCCGTGGCCGTCGTGGCGCTCATCGGTGCGACTGCCCTTATCGGCTACGGGATGCGCGACGGGATCAACTTCTTCCGCGCGCCCAGTCAGGTCGTCGCCGCGCCCCCGTCCGAGACCGAGGTGTTTCGGATTGGCGGTCTGGTGGAGGAAGGCACGCTCCAGCGCGGGCAGGGTGAGCAGATCCGCTTTTCCGTGACCGACGGTGGCGCGAGCGTTCCCGTCGTTTACACTGGTGTGTTGCCTGACCTTTTCGGGGAAAATGAGGGCATGGTCGGTACCGGCAGTATGCGCAACGGTGTCTTTGAGGCCACGGAAATACTCGCCAGACATGACGAGACCTACATGCCAAAAGAGGTCGTGGATGCTCTCAAGGCTCAGGGGGTCTATAAAGAGCCCGAGAGCTGAGTCCGTGCGATCAGGTGAGCGGCAGTTAACCATTTTGGCATCAGGTTTCCCCCAAACTGTAAGGGGAACCGAAATGCAGAGTGTGAGACAAATCGCGCAAGAGATCGTCGCCCGCGAGGGCGGCTACGTCAATGATCCGGATGATCCCGGCGGCGCCACCAATTTCGGCGTGACGATCCATACCATGCGCCGCCTCGGGCTTGATCTGGACCGCGATGGCAGCATCACGCCTGCAGATGTGAAGGTCCTGACCCGCGAGCAGGCCATCGAAATTTTTCTCGAGCATTATTTCAACCGCCCGCTGATTGCACAGTTGCCGCAGGCACTGCACGCGACGGTGTTCGATATGTATGTCAACGCGGGTGCTAACGCAGTGAAGATCCTGCAACGTCTGCTTGTCGAGATGGGCTATTCCGTCACGGTCGATGGGGCGCTCGGGCCGCAAAGTCTCGCTGCGGTGCGTGCGGCCCATGACGCATCCCCGGTGCATCTGGTGGACGCCTACGGGATCGCGCGGCGCAATTATTACTTCCGCATCGCAGACCGTCGCACTGCAAGCCGGAAATTTGCGCGCACGCGGGCGGGCGGCAAAGGAGGCTGGATCACGCGGGCGGAAGAATTCATTTCACCCGTATATCATCTAAGCATGGAGCAATTCAAAGCGAGGACGGCGCAATGGGGCTAATCGAGCGGATGTTCGGGATCGTGTTTGGGAATAATCGGAACGTGGTCCGAGAGACTGTCGAGGTGTTTCGCGAAAACGCTGAGACCGGGGCGGCGCGCAATGCCGTGGTGCAAGGGCAGGCGATGAGCCAGTACGGTGAAGAATTCAGCGGCCCCTCGCGGGGCCGGTTCGATCGGTTCATGGACGGTGTGAACCGCCTGCCGCGGCCCGCGTTGGCGCTCGGTACGCTGGGGCTGTTCATTTCGGCGATGGTGGCGCCTTTGTGGTTTGCGCAGCGGATGCAGGGGATCGCACTCGTGCCGGAGCCGCTGTGGTGGCTGCTGGGGGTGATCGTGTCATTCTATTTCGGCGCGCGTCATCAGGTCAAAAGCCAGGAGTTCCAGCGCAGCATCGTAGATACAGTCCAACATGTGCCGCAGGTCGTCCAGAACATCGAGATGATAGGCAAGTTGCGCAGTGATTCCCTCGGTGCGGCTGATCCCGGGTCCGATGTGCGGCTGAGCACGCAGGCGTTGAAAGCCGACGAGAACCCCGCATTGCAGGCATGGCTCATGCAAAGATAGCCCCTGCGGCTCTTTGCCCGACGCATTTCGATTGGAAGCTGCGCTGCTTGAGCATATGTTGAACGCATGATTACAGAACTTGGACATTTCGCCCTTTTGCTCGCCTTTGGCGTAGCGCTCATTCAGATGATCGTACCGATGATCGGGGCGGCCAAAGGTTGGCCCGGTTGGATGGCGGTCGCCGAGCCCGCTGCGGGCGTTCAGTTCTTACTGGTCGCGGCTTCGTTTGGCGCGCTGACTTGGGCTTTCGTGACCTCTGATTTCAGCCTGTCGGTAGTGGTGGCGAACAGCCATTCGATGAAACCTATGATCTACAAGATCAGCGGAACATGGGGCAATCACGAAGGCTCGATGCTGTTGTGGGTCTTGATCGTGGCACTTTTCGGCGCGATGGCCGCTTGGTTCGGCGGACAATTGCCTACCTCGCTTCGCGCGCGTGTTCTCGCGGTGCAGGCCTCCATCGGCGTGGCGTTCATGGCTTTCATTTTGCTGACCTCCAATCCCTTCGCGCGTATGGCGGTTGCCCCTTTCGACGGTCAGGATCTCAACCCGCTGTTGCAGGATCCCGGTTTGGCGTTCCATCCGCCATTTCTCTATCTCGGCTACGTAGGCCTGAGTATGACGTTCAGCTTTGCCGTTGCCGCCCTGATCGAGGGGCGGGTCGATGCCGCATGGGGCCGCTGGGTGCGCCCGTGGACCTTGGCAGCATGGGTTTTCCTAACCATCGGCATCGCGCTCGGGTCTTGGTGGGCTTATTACGAGCTTGGTTGGGGCGGCTTCTGGTTTTGGGATCCAGTCGAAAACGCGAGCTTCATGCCGTGGCTGCTGGCCGCTGCTCTGCTGCACTCTGCAATCGTGGTGGAAAAGCGCGAGGCTCTGAAAAGCTGGACGATCCTGCTGGCCATTCTTGCTTTCGGTTTCTCGCTTATCGGTACGTTTATCGTCCGCTCAGGGTTGCTCACATCCGTGCATGCCTTTGCCAATGATCCTGACCGCGGTATATTTATTCTCGGCATCATGGCGTTTTTTATGGGCGGGGCGCTGATCCTGTTTACCCTGCGCGCGGGCGCGATGGAGGCTAAGGGCGTGTTTGGTTTGGCCAGCCGCGAGAGTGCGCTGGTGGTCAATAATCTGCTACTGGCCGTTTCGTGCTTTGTGGTTTTCGTGGGCACGATGTGGCCGCTGCTGGCGGAGATGTTCTTTGACCGCAAGCTGAGCGTAGGACCGCCGTTTTTCGATGCGGCCTTTACACCATTCATGATACTTTTGGGGCTTGCACTTCCCATTGGGTCTTCGATGGCTTGGAAACGAGCCTCACTCGGTCGTGCTGTCTATCCGCTCCGCTACGCTTTCATCGCCTGTCTGGCGATCGGTGGCTTAGCTTGGGCGATGCAAACAGGGCGTAGCCTTATCGGGCCGGTCGGCATGTTCCTTGGCGCCTGGGTGCTAATGGGCGTTGTCGTTGATCTGGCGCAACGGACCGGGCGTGGCCCGAACCGCCTCCGCCGTCTGCTGCGCTTGCCGGGCGCTGATTGGGGCAAGGCCACAGCGCACGCAGGGCTCGGGATCACGATGCTGGGGGTCGCAGGCATATATGCTTGGACGGTAGAGGATATCCGGGTCGCACAGATCGATGTGCCTTTCGAGGTGCATGGCTATGAGATGACTTTGCGCAGCGTGACCAACAGCAACGGGCCTAACTACGTCGCCACCACGGCCGTGATCGACGTAATGCAGGACGGAGCGCCGATCGGGACACTTGAGCCCGAGAAGCGGTTCTATCCCGTGGCGCAGATGCCCACAACCGAAGCGGCTATCCACCAGAACTGGAAGCGCGACCTTTATCTTGTGATTGGGGACGAGCAGGCGAATGGCGGCTGGGCCGTGCGGACGTACATCAAGGTCATGACAAGCTGGATCTGGGTCGGCACGGCGTTGATGGCGCTCGGAGGGATCTTCAGCTTGCTTGACCGGCGGTTCCGGGTCGCTGCTGGAGCGCGCAAGGCAAAAGCCGCGCCATTAGCGGCGGAATGAGGTATCTAATCCTCATCGTGATGCTAATGGCCACACCGCTGGCGGCAGTCCAGCCGGACGAAGTGTTGGCCGACCCGATTCTAGAGCAGCGTGCGCTCGATCTCTCGAAGGAATTACGCTGCCCTGTCTGCCAGAGCGAAAGCATCGACGAAAGTAATGCGCCGATCTCGAAGGACTTGCGCCTGTTGGTCCGTGAGCGACTGGTAGCAGGGGACAGCGATCAGGAGGCGCTCGACTACATCGTGGCCCGCTATGGTGAATTCGTGCTGCTCAAGCCCACGTTCGGTGGGGCGAACTGGCTTTTGTGGGCTGCTGGGCCGCTGATGCTGCTGTTGGCGGGGATCACGGGCGTGCTGTATGTCAGGGGGCGTAGCCGGGCGAAGGCGCCGCAGGATGAGGCGCTGAGCGCCGATGAAGCGTCGGCGCTGCGAGATATCCTCGGGAAGTAGTGCAATTGCTTGCGGCGTAGCGCTCCGTTTCGCTGGCGGGCGTCCGCTGGTGTGATACTGTCGCCCCATTGCTGAACAAACGAGGGCGCCATGGACTATCAGACAATCACCTACGACCTGAGCAATGGCCTTGCGGTCGTGACCATGAACCGTGCGGACAAATACAACGCGCTGACATCCCAGATGCGCGCCGAGATCGAACATGCCTTTATACGGGGCGGGCGTGAGGCGCGGGTCGTAGTGATCACTGGTGCGGGCAAGGCCTTCTGCTCGGGGCAGGATCTGGGAGACCGCTCCACCACCGACTCGATCGATCTGGAGCGGACGCTGCGCGATGAATATGCACCCATGTTGCGGGCGATCATTGAATGCCCCGTGCCGACGATTGCTGCCGTAAATGGCCCCGCTGCGGGGGCTGGCGCAAACCTCGCTCTCGCTGCGGACGTGGTCTTTGCATCCGAGAGTGCATATTTTCTTCAAGCATTCACGCGCATCGGTCTAATCCCTGACGCAGGCGGTACCTACGCGCTTCCACGGCAGATGGGCATGGCCAAAGCTATGGGAGCAGCCCTTTTTGCCGACAAGATCAGCGCGCGACAAGCCGATGACTGGGGTATGATCTGGGAAGCTGTTGCGGACCACACGTTCCAGTCGCACTGGCGCGAGAAAGCAGAACACTTGGCAGCTGGCCCCACTTCGGCCTACCGAGCGGTCAAGAAAGTGCTGCGGGAAAGTTGGGACAATACGCTCGAGGAGCAGCTGACGCTGGAAGCGACCGAGCAAGGGAAATGCGGTAATTCTCGGGATTTCAAAGAGGGCGTGCTCGCTTTTACGCAAAAACGGCCCGCCTCCTTTGAAGGCCGTTGAGCCTGATCGCAAATATACAAAAGGTCGCTCCATGAGCGATGGTGCGGACTTTTAGCATTCAACCATGCTTTGGATCAGGACGGGCTGCGCCGCTCGACCAACAGCACATCGGCGGCACTGGGCGCTTTGCCTGAAGCACGCGCGATAATCGCGACAGCGATCCCGTCCGCAAGCACTTGGTGCACCGAGCCCGAGACCTGTTTGATAGTGATGTGTGGGGGTGTCTCGCCCTTGTCGTAAACTACAGCGATGTGGTCCATATCTTCCGTGCTGTCCGGGACCAAAGCACCCTGAAGGCCGCGCTCGCATTTCGCCTGCACGGGCATCAGGCTCTTCGCTTGCGACCATTCATAGCGGTCGCGCATCTGATCGTGGGGGGGAGGTGCCATTAGGGAAATTCCTGTAATTCTGATGGCTGTTGGGGCCGGAGGGCTTTTTCGTCAGCCCACCGGAATGGCTCAAGATCAGGCAGCTATCGGGTTTGGATCGTACAGCGTTTCCACGCCGTCTTCGAACATCAGCGGGATATCGTCAGTTGTCAGCGTGCTCTGCGTGCCCCGCGCAAAGGCAAGCACCGTCCCGCCGAGGTGGATCACCGAGTTGTCGGCTCGGTCTGTCGTTGTGATGTCTGCGGTCGTGTCGACGCTACGGCCGCTGATCGCTGGATCATCAGTGGAAATCAAATCTACAGTTTCCTGGCCCTCTGGCAAAGCTGCTCCGATGTTACCCGTCAGCACGTCGGTTACATCGCAGGAGCAGATCATGTCATTGCCATCCTGTCCTTGCAGAAGATCGTCGCCCTCATCGCCGAAGTTGGTCTCGTCTCCGGCGTGCCCGTTCATCACATTTTTACCCGGTTGGCCGCCGATGAAGTCGTCGCGTTGCTCGCCCTCGATGCAGCCAGCCTTCTCCGCACCAACCTCCGAAATTGTATTTCCGTCATCATCATCGAAAAGGCATAGGCCAACAATCGGAAGCGGCACCGTAAGTGCAAGAAGCATCAACATCGCATTATCCTTTGGGCGTCGCATTTGATCATGAGTACGCAGGCTTGGATTGACCGGTCAAGGTTCTGTTAACCATTGTACACGGCCCCGAAACAATGACATATTTTGGCCTTGTTTTCGGGGTCGCTGTTTTCATCTATGCAAGTATTGCGTGCATAATCCCGCCTACTCAAAGGGATTATAGTCCGCCAAGCGATAGGCAGAAATGCAAGCTGCGTATGATTCGGAACTGCATCGACCTTTCGCGCAAGGACTGCCCGCCCAATTTCGTTGAGAGGCACCAGTTTCAGGTCAGGGTCACGCTGGAACGGGCGTCCTCCATCGTCTGCCTCAATCGTGCTTCATAATGCCTTATTTAGAATGCAAAATCCCGGACACCGAAAGGTGCCCGGGCTCATTTTTGACCAACCAATTGGGGGTTAACGCTTTTCGATATCCACGTATGAGCGGATATCGGCGCCTTGGTACAACTGGCGCGGACGCCCGATCTTGAGCTGTGGATCGGTGAGCTGCTCTTTCCATTGAGAAATCCAGCCGACCGTCCGGGCCAGCGCGAAAATCGGAGTGAACATCGATGTGGGGAACCCCATCGCTTCGAGAATGATGCCGGAGTAGAAATCGACGTTCGGGAACAACTTCTTCTCGGCGAAATACGGATCTTCCAACGCCTGCTTTTCCAGCTCTTTCGCTACCTGAAGGATCGGGTTGTTTTCGACCCCCATCAGCTCCAGCACCTCGTCGGCTGATTGCTTCATCACCGTCGCGCGTGGGTCGAAATTCTTGTAGACGCGGTGACCGAAGCCCATCAGGCGGAACGGATCGTCTTTGTCCTTGGCGCGGGCGATGAATTCGGGGATACGGTCCGGCGTACCGATTTCCTTCAGCATCTCGAGGCAGGCCTGGTTGGCACCACCATGGGCAGGGCCCCAGAGGCAGGCGATTCCCGCCGCAATGCAGGCAAAAGGGTTTGCGCCTGAGGACGAAGCCAGACGCACGGTCGAGGTCGAGGCGTTCTGTTCATGGTCCGCGTGCAGCGTGAAGATCCGGTCCATCGCGCGGCTCAAGATCGGATCAACGACATATTCTTCCGCCGGCACGGCAAAGCACATGCGCAGGAAGTTGGACGCGTAATCGAGATCGTTGCGCGGATACACGAAGGGTTGGCCGATGGTGTATTTATAGGCCATCGCGGCGATCGTCGGCATCTTGGCAATGAGGCGGATTGAGGCCACTTCGCGCTGCCACTCGTCGGTGATATCCGTGGAATCATGATAGAATGCGCTCATCGCGCCGACCACGCCAACCATAACGGCCATGGGGTGGGCATCGCGGCGGAAACCGCGGAAGAAGTTCATCATCTGCTCGTGCAGCATGGTGTGATTGGTAACGCGATACTCGAAGTCTTCCAGCTCCGCAGAGGACGGCAGCTCTCCGTACAGGAGAAGATAACAGACTTCGAGATAATGGGATTTCTCGGCAAGATCGCCGATGGCATAGCCACGATGCGTCAGGATCCCCTCGTCGCCGTCGATGAATGTGATCGTGCTGTCGCAGGATGCAGTCGAGGTAAATCCGGGGTCGTAAGTGAACACGCCCGCCTGACTATAAAGCTTGCGGATGTCGATCACGTCGGGGCCGGACGTGGGCGAGAAGATGGGCAATTCCACCGTCTTGTCTCCGATTGTCAGCGTCGCGGATTTTGTACTCTCGGCCATGTGGTTATCCCCTTCTAGGTTGGCTGCGGGTGCGATGTCTGCGCCCGGGTCTGCACCGGTTCGGGCCGGTGCGTCCGTCTTCTTCTTATCTACTACACCCTTAATGACAGATTTACATCTGTCTCAGGTGGCGGCGTCCGTGAGGCGGGCCATGGTTTCGCTTCGGCCCAGCACCAGCATCATGTCGAAAACCGAAGGTGTCACAGTGCGCCCAGCAAGTGCGGCACGCAATGGTCCGGCCAGTTTGCCAAATTTCGTATCTTTCGAGGCGGCAAAACCGTTTAGAACTTCTTCGAGAGTTTCTCTGTTCCAGCTAGCATCTTGCAGGTGCGGCGTCAATTCTCCCAGTATACCACAGGATACCGGATCGAGGTTCTTGCGGGCCTGCGTATCGGGCTCAATTGGCCTAGATGCTAAAATAAAGTGACCTTTTTCAAGGAGTTCCGGCAGGGTTTTGGCGCGTTCCTTGAGGCAGTACATGGCACGCTCGAGTCCATCTGCCTGTGCGTCACTCAGCGCGGAGAGCTTTGCGACCTCCAGATAATTCTCAATTTCACGCCGCAGCGCAGCATCATCCGATACCGCAATATGTTGTCCACAAATGTTTTCGAGCTTCTTGAGGTCGAACTGTGCAGGGCTCTTGCGGATGCCGTCGATATCGAACCAGTCGAGCGCTTGCGCATCGCTGAAGAACTCGTCGTCGCCGTGGCTCCAGCCGAGCCGAGCGAGATAGTTGCGCATGCCAGCGGCGGGGTATCCCATCGCCTGATACTCTTGCGCGCCCAATGCACCGTGGCGCTTGCTCAGTTTCTTGCCATCGTCGCCGTGGATCAGGGGGATATGCGCCCAGACGGGTACGCCCCAGCCCATGCCGTGATAGATCATCATCTGGCGCGCGGCGTTGTTGAGGTGGTCATCGCCGCGGATCACATGCGTCACGCCCATGTCGTGATCATCCACCACCACAGCGAGCATATAGACGGGCGACCCGTCCGAGCGCAGCAGGATCATGTCATCGAGCTGGGCATTATCTATCACGACATCGCCTTGCACGGCATCGCGTATGACCGTCTGCCCGCCGTCCGGCGCCTTGATCCGGATGACGAACGGTGCGTCGGGGTGCGTGCTTGGATCCGCATCGCGCCAGGGCGAGCGGTAGAGCGTGCTGCGTCCCTCGGCCCGTGCGGTTTCGCGAAAGGCCTCGATGTCATCTTGCGTGGCGAAGCACTTGAACGCCGCACCTTTCTCCAGCAGGGCGTGGGCTACTTCCGCATGACGCGGTGCCATTTCGTGCTGGCTCACCACGTCGCCATCATGGTCCAGCCCGAGCCAGCTCAAGCCTTGCAGAATCGCCTGCGTCGCCTCCGGCGTATACCGTGCGCGGTCCGTGTCCTCGATCCGCAGCAGGAATTTGCCACCACGCCCGCGCGCGTAAAGCCAGTTGAAAAGCGCGGTTCGCGCGCCGCCGATGTGCAGAAACCCTGTTGGAGAGGGGGCGAAACGGGTGACGATCTCAGAGCACATGTGCGGCATCCTTTTGCGGCAGGTCCGGGCGGCGCACGGGGTAACACTTCGGTTATGTTTACCATTTGGTAACCACGCGCGGCCTATATTCGCGCCTGTCTATCCAGTGCAATGAGCGGGGGCAAGTAATGGGCGTGGCATCAGCCTTTGCCGCCACAATGCGCGCCCAGCGGGGTGCCCTGTTCGGCTGGGTGCCCGTGTGCCTCGCAATCGGGATCGGGATCTACTTTTTTATCGGATTTGAGCCGACCTTGATGCAACTGGGCCGTGTAGGCCTTGCTGCTCTCATTTTCGCGGCGCTCGCGCGCGGACTGCCGGAGCCGCTGCGCCCCTTCGCGGTCGCTGCGATGCTCATTTGTGCGGGGGGGCTCCTCGCGGCAGGCCGTTCGCATCACGTTGCGGGCCCCGTGCTCGATTTTCGCTATTATGGTGCGGTGGAAGGGCGCATCATCGCCATCGACCGAAGCCAGTCCGATGCCCTGCGCCTTACGCTGGACGCGGTTGTGTTGGAGCGGGTTCCGCCCGCGCGGACGCCGCACCGCGTGCGGCTGTCGCTCCACGGGGACCGTAGCGCAGATATTCTGGCGGAGCCGGGCCTGCGGGTGATGATCACCGGACATCTCTCGACGCCGTCGGGGCCGGTAGAACCGGGCGGCTTCGATTTTCAGCGGCACGCCTGGTTTGCGGGATTGGGGGCTGTCGGGTACGCCCGCACGCCGCTCATGGGGGTTGCCGCGCCGGAGGGGGGGATGTGGGTTTCCCGGGCCCGCATGGCCATGTCTGCACGTATCCAGCAGGTGCTGCCGGGCGATGTGGGCGGTTTTGCGGCGGCGATCACCACTGGTGACCGTTCCGCCATCAGTCAATCCGCGCTCGACGCCCTGCGCGCCAGTAATCTGGCGCATCTGCTGGCAATTTCTGGGCTGCACATGGGTCTGATGACAGGCGTAGTCTTTGCGGCGTTGCGCATTGCGCTCGCGCTCGTCCCGCCGCTGGTTCTGCGGGTGCCCGCGCGCAGCATTGCGGCGGCGGGCGCGCTGTTGGCTGCTGCGGGATATCTGGCGCTGTCGGGCGGCAATGTCGCCACGCAGCGGGCGTTTATCATGGTCGCAGTTGCGTTAGTAGCGCTGATGCTGGGGCGCAGGGCCATCAGCCTACGTTCTGTGGCGATCGCTGCCACGATCGTGCTCGTCCTGCGGCCAGAAGCGTTGATGGGGCCGGGCTTCCAGATGTCCTTTGCCGCGACGACAGCCCTAGTCGCCGTGTTCGGCTGGATCCGCGATGGACAGATTCCGACAGGGCCGAACTGGCTCAAACCAGTAAGCGCGGTTTTCATCTCCTCGCTGGTGGCAGGTGTGGCGACGGCGCCCATCGGTGCCGCGCATTTCAATGCCATCGCGCAATACGGTCTGCTGGCCAATCTAGCGTCCGTGCCACTGATGGGGGTGCTCGTGATCCCTGCGGCGGTGGCGGCGGCGGTTCTGGCGCCTATCGGGCTTGAGGCGGTGGGGCTCTGGGTGATGAGCCTCGGGGTGAAATGGATCCTGTTCGTCGCTGAGTTCGTTGCCGGACTGCCGCAGGCGCGCAGCTACATCGTTGGGCCCGGTGATGCGGTGCTGCCGCTGCTCGCACTCGGGTTCCTGATGCTGATCCTGTGGCGCGGCAAGCTGCGTTGGACCGGAGCACTTGCAATGGCTGCGTCTTTTGTCATGTGGTCTGGCACCCAGCGACCTGAGATTCTGGTGTCCGATACGGGGGCTCTCGTGGGCATCATGACCCCGCAGGGCCGTGCGCTCAGCAAGGAGAGCGGTGCGGGGTTCGTCGCGCGAAACTGGCTGGAGAATGACGGTGACGGGGAGGACCAGACGACAGCAAACGCCCGGTGGCAGGAGGGCGATGTCATTCATATCTCCGGCAAACGCGCAGCCTCTGACTTCAAAGGCTGTCTGAAAGGCCAGATCGTGGTGAGTTCGGTACTGCTGTCGCACTACGGCCTTCCATGCACCGTGCATGATCCCGAATCGCTGCGCCAAACCGGCGCTGTCGCTTACCGAATAGGCCCCGATGGCCCCGTGTTGAGCGCCACGGCTCGATCGCGCGCCGGGGATCGTTTGTGGACGCATTGGCCTGATCAAAAATTGCCGCGCGGGCCGCAGTGGCTCGCGCAGAAGATTTTGGAATAAGCGAGGTCAGTAGGAGCGGATCAGTCCAACCAGACGCCCCTGAACCTTGACCTGATCGGCGCGGAAAACGCGCGTCTCGTAGGCGGGGTTGGCGGCTTCCAGCGCAATGGATGATCCATTGCGTTTGAACCGCTTGAGCGTGGCCTCATGATCCTCGACCAGCGCCACGACAATATCACCGTCATCCGCGATCGAAGTCTCGCGGATCACCACCACATCGCCATCATTGATCCCGGCCTCGATCATCGAATCACCTTTGACCTCGAGGGCGTAATGCGCGCCGGAGCCTGAGAGCATCGCATTCGGCACGGTCACGCCGTGGGAGCGCTGGTTGATCGCTTCGATCGGCACACCAGCTGCGATCTTGCCCATCACGGGCAGCTCGGTCGCTTCGATCGTGCTCACCGGGATAGCAGCAGCGGGGGGCGGGGCGTCCGGCAGGTCGCCGTCGATGACACGGGGCGTAAATCCTGCACCTGTCATGCTGTCAGGCAGTTTGACCACTTCGATCGCGCGGGCCCGGTGCGCAAGACGGCGGATGAACCCGCGCTCCTCAAGTGCTGTTATCAGGCGGTGGATCCCAGATTTGGAACGCAGATCAAGCGCTTCTTTCATTTCATCGAAACTGGGGGGGACACCGTCACGCTGCACGCGTTTGTGGATGAAGGCCAACAAATCAAGTTGTTTTTTAGTGAGCACGGTACATCCCCTGAAGTTTTATCTTGTTTTGTTCTAGGGACGTTCCTGTTTTGTGTCAACATCTTCTCAGATGTCGATCACCTCGACCAATTCACCAGCTTTGCGCGCCGGATCATGGGCGGCGCGCACGAGGAGACAGTTTGCCGTCGCCAGAACGGTGAGCAGGGAGCTGTCCTGCCGGGCCTGCGGCGTCACAGCGCCTGCCTCGATTACCGCGCGCATGTAATGCTCACGCGGACCGTTGGTGCCCAGATCTGCGGCCAGTGGGAGCGTGCGACGGGGGGCGGGAGACTGGCCGAGCCCCAGCATCGCCCGGATCATCGGGGCGACGAAAATCGTACCGCAAACCATGGCGGATACTGGATTGCCCGGCAGCCCGACCATCACGGCATCTGCCAGACTGCCTGCCATCAGCGGCTTACCGGGGCGCATCGCGACCTTGTAGAACGATTGCTGCATGCCCATTTCGGCGGCCACCGGCGCCACCAGATCATGATCCCCAACCGACGCGCCCCCAACGGTGATGATCAGATCTGCCCCTTGCGCGAGCGTAAGCGCGCGGCTCAGCGAAGCGGCCGTATCCCCTGCGATCGGCATCATGCGGGTCCGGGCGCCCAGGGCATCGAACTGGGCAGCAAGGCCATAGGTGTTCGAGGCGATGATCTGATCGGTGCCGGGCGTCTCGCCGGGCTGTACCAGTTCGTCGCCGGTGGCGAGCAGGGCGACGACGGGTTTGCGGTGCACAGGTACGCGCGCGATGTTCATCGCGGCGAGCAGCGCGATATCGGCAGGCCGCAGGACACGCGGCGCTGTTACGCGCTGGCCCGCGCTGAAGTCTCCACCCGCCGGGCGGATGTTGTCTTTGTCCTTGATGTTGTGACCAAGGGTGATGAGATTACCGCGCCGGGTCACATCCTCCTGGATGACCACGAAGTCGGCGCCGTCGGGCACGGGCGCGCCCGTGAAAATGCGCACCGCCTGACCGGCTTTCACGGTGCCCGTGAAGCGGTGGCCCGCAGCGGCTTCGCCGACGATCTTGAACATTGCGTCGGGCTCTACTTCGGCGCGGTGAAGGGCATAGCCGTCCATCGAGGAGGCGGCGAAAGGGGGCTGGGTGCGCAGTGCCTCGAGATCTCTTGCCAGCACACGGCCTGCCGCCGCGCGCAGTGGCACATCCTCGCTCTCGGTCGGGTGTGTTAGCGCGAACAGAGCGTCGAGTGCCTGCGCGACAGTGATCATGGGGCAGAATGGCGGCCCGATTTGCCGCCATCTTTCAAGGTGACGCGCAGGCCGCTGATTTCCATCGTTTTATCAACCGCTTTGCTCATGTCATACACGGTCAGCGCTGCGACGGAGGCCGCGGTGAGCGCTTCCATCTCGACGCCGGTCTGGCCGGTCGTCTTGACCGTCGCGATGATGCGAACGCCGGGCAGATCTGGGTCGGGGACCAGATCTACCGATACGGAGGTGATGGGCAGGGGATGGCATAGGGGAATAAGCTCCGCTGTTTTTTTGGCAGCCATGATCCCGGCAAGGCGCGCCACACCGAGGACATCGCCCTTTTTGGCACGGCCTTCGGTAATAATATCAAAGGTTTCACGCTGCATCCTGATGTAGTTTTCAGCTGTCGCAATGCGTGCCGTCACGGCCTTTTCCGACACATCGACCATGTGCGCGTTGCCTTTGCCGTCAAAATGCGTGAGCGCCATTACAGGCCGCCCGCTTGCAATGGATTGGCCAACAGGCTGCGCGTTGCGGTGGCCACGTCCTCCTGACGCATCAGACTTTCGCCGATCAGGAAGGTCCGTGCACCGTAGCGCGCCATATCGGCGAGGTCGTCGGGAGTGTTCAGCCCGCTTTCGCAGACGATCATCCGCTCGCCGGGAACGTGCTTGGACAGACGTCGCGTCACATCAAGAGATGTCTCGAAGGTGTTGAGATTGCGATTGTTTATACCAATCATCCGTGATTTCAGCAGCAGCGCACGTTCAAGCTCTTCAGCGTTATGCGTCTCGATCAGGGCATCCATCCCGTACTGTGTGGCGGCATCCTCAAGCTCCTGCGCCTGCGCGTCGGAGACAGAAGCCATGATGATCAGGATGCAATCAGCCCCAAGGCTGCGCGCCTCCGCCACCTGATAGGTGTCATACATAAAATCTTTGCGCAGCACGGGCAGATCGCAGACTGCGCGGGCATCGACCAAATACTGCTTTGCCCCCTGAAAGCTCGGGGTGTCGGTGAGGATGGAAAGGCAGGTGGCTCCTCCGGCGGCGTAGGCTTCGGCGAGGGCGGTTGGCTCGAAATCAGCTCGGATCAGGCCCTTGGAGGGACTGGCCTTTTTGATCTCCGCGATCAGCGCGTAACTCTCAATGGATGCCTCAAAAAGCGCTTGGGCAAAGGGCCGGACAGGAGGTGCTGCGGATGCGCGCGCTTCCATTTCAGCCTCTGGCACCGCTGCCTTGTCGGCGGCGATTTCCTCGAGCTTGTAGGCCTTGATTTTGTCTAGGATAGTTTGTGTCATGGGACCTCCGGATCGCTCCAGTTTATGGACGCATGGCCGCGCCCGTGCAACCACGCATTGGTGCGGCTGAAAGGCCTGCTCCCCAAAAAGCCGCGATGCGCCGAGAGAGGCGAAGGATGGGCGGTTTCAAGCTTGAAATTGGTGTGTTGATCAACCTGAAGTGCGGCTTTGTGTGCCGGAGCGCCCCAAAGCAGATAGGCGCGCGGTCGCTGTGCAAGATGGGCCAGCACTTGATCGGTGAGAACCTCCCAGCCGAGTTTCGCGTGACCCTTCGGCCTGCCTTGCGGCACGGTCAGGATCGTATTGAGCAGCAAGACGCCCTGTTCGGCCCAATCGTCGAGTTGTGTAACGGTGCGCACAACGCCAAGATCGCTATGCAACTCCTTGAATATATTCCCTAGACTGTCCAGACGGCCGCCAAATTCCGCAGTGATCGAAAAGGCGAGGCCGTGGGCCTTGCCGGGTGTATGATATGGGTCTTGACCCAGAATGACCACGCGTACGTCTTCAGGCTGGACCTGCTCGAGCGCTCGGAACACCATCGGTGCGGGCGGCAGGACGGTGCGCTCCTCTGCTGCCAGCTCCCGCTTGATCCTGGGAAGTGTCTCCGCAAAGAACGGCAGCGCCTCCCAGGCACCAAGGCGGCTGAGATCGAACATCAGCCTGCGTTGGTGATGCGTGCCACGGCGGTGATCTTTTCACGGGCGGCACCGGAATCGATGCTGGTTCGGGCCAGCTCGACCCCTGTTTTCAGATCGGGCGCAGCTTCCGCAATCACAAAGGCTGCGGCGGAGTTGAGAAGAACGGCATCGCGGTAGGCCGAGGCTTCGCCGTCCAGCAGGGCGTTGAAAGCCTGTGCGTTTTCTTCGGGCGTGCCGCCTACGATGCTCTCGAATGGATGCACGGGCAGGCCTGCATCCTCCGGGTGGACCTCGATTTCGCTGATCGTGCCGTCACTCGCCAGCGCGCTGACCCAGCTGACGCCGGTGATTGTCAGCTCGTCGGTCCCGTCGGAACCGTGGACGAGCCATGCGACCTCAGAGCCGAGCAACTTGAGGGTCTCTGCCATGGGACGGGTGAGGGCGCGGTCGTAAGTGCCTGTGAGCTGGCGTTTTACCGATGCGGGATTGGTCAGCGGGCCCAAGATATTGAAGATCGTGCGTGTGCCCAGCTCGGAGCGGGTAGGCATAACATGAGCGATGGCGGGATGGTGCATGGGCGCCATCATGAAGCCGATGCCTGCCTGCGCGAGCGCCTTTTCCACGACCGGCGCACCGACCATCGTCTTCAGTCCCATCTGCGTCAGCGCATCTGCCGCCCCTGATTTGGAGCTGAGGTTGCGATTGCCATGCTTGGCCACGATCACGCCTGCACCCGCGACCACGAAGGCTGTCGCCGTCGAGATGTTAAGTGTGCCTTTGCCATCGCCCCCGGTGCCCACGATGTCCATCGCACCCGCAGGCGCGCGCACGGCGTTGCATCTGGCGCGCATCACGGCGGCGGCAGCGGCATATTCATCCACCGTCTCCCCCCGCGTCCGCAGGGCCATCAGGAAACCGCCGATTTGGCTCGGAGTTGCCTCGCCCGCAAATAAGATCTCAAAGGCCTGCTCTGCCTGTGCGCGGGTCAGCGGGCCGTTGGCAGCGGCGTCGATCAAAGGTTTCAGCTGATCACTCATGCGGGCTCTTTCACCTCGTCGAGGAAATTCTGGAGGAGCGCGTGCCCGTGTTCGGAGCGGATGGATTCAGGATGAAACTGCACGCCGTGGATGGGCAATTCGCGGTGTTGCAGCCCCATGATCGTGCCATCCTCAAGCTCGGACGTGATCTCGAGACACTCGGGCAGGGTTTCCCGCTCCACGATGAGCGAATGATAGCGGGTCGCGGCGAAGGGCGAGGGCAGGCCCGCAAACAATCCTTTGCCGGAATGCCTCATCTGGCCCATTTTGCCATGCACGATCTTGCTTGCCCGCACAACGCGCCCGCCGAAGGCCTCGCCGATCGCCTGATGGCCCAGACAAACGCCCAACAACGGTATTTGTGCTGCGGCGGCTGCATGGGTCAGCGCGAGGCAGATACCGGCCTGTGCCGGATCGCAGGGGCCCGGCGACAAAACGATGCCGGCAGGTCGTAGGGCGAGGGCCTCCTCGACGCTCAGCGTATCGTTGCGCCGTATCTCCATCCGCGCGCCCAAGCCACCCAGATAATGCACCAGATTGTAGGTGAAGCTGTCATAGTTATCGATCAACAGGAGCATCTTGGGAATTCTTCGTATTAGGACTAGAGAAGGCGGCGGCGCGGGGTGTATACAATGTCCGAGTAGATGTTCAGTCTTGGGCGGTATCGTCAAGGGGCAGGACCCGCTGTTCAGGCATTAACCGGATGCGACGATCCGGGGTGTCGGCGACGCGAGGCAAAAGACAGGGGTGCAGTAGGCATGGCACAGGGCATTTTGAGCGGTATTGCGTTAGGCGCGGTGTTCAGTATCGGCGTGGCGGGTATCGTCTCCGTGGTTGTCCCGATGGAGTCGCGCAGTGGGGCCGATGTCAGCACCGCAGAGCCGGTCGGTCCCGCCCAACCGCCGGTTTTGCAGCCTTCTGTATCCCCCACGCCCGAGACGACGGCCCCCGCGGAGCAGCCTCAGGTAAGCTCGGACGCGCCCGTCAGCGAGGAATTGCCGACTGATCCTGCAATTGCTGCGCCGCAGGCTCCAGACGTCGGAAATGCTCCAGACAGCCCGGTTCAGGCAGAAACGTCACGTCCCGCTGCCGTGACGCTCCCTCAGAGCGAAACGGCGGCGCTGGCACCCGCCGCTGCACCTACACTGGCGCCGCTTGATACGGCACGATCTGATGAAGGTCCAACGGAGCCCGTACCCGTACCGCAGCCACAAGCCGGACGTGCGGCTGATCTGACAGAGCCGCGCCCGCTGCCCGAAGACGCGCGCGCGCGCGCGCGCGAAGATGATCCGGTTTTGCCAAATCCGCAGGCCCTCGCACCGATGATCCCCGATGACAGTCAGGATACCGCTATTGCACAGGAGGCGGCAGATCCGGTTACAACCGTGCCTGACGCACCGGAGCGCGCGCCAGCCGACACCGTGCTTTCAGAGGCTCCACCGGAAAGGGATGCGCCCTCTATCCTGACACCGACCGAGCCTGTGGCAGAGCGGGACGCAACCGAAGATGCGGAAAGCGGGGAGAGCGACCGTGCCGTTGCAAGCGTGCCGCGCCCCCGCGTATTGCCCGTTCCGGGCGCGGAAAGTGACCAGATCGGGACAGATGCACGCCCGCGGATCGGCCGCCCTGCAAGCACTATCATCGACCGTTCCGATGCGCCCGAAACCACAGCAAGTACCGCGCCCGACCCGCTGACGCCCGCTGACGAGGCCGCACCCGTCCGCCGCTTTGCGCAGCCCTTCGAGAACTCTGAAGGCAAGCCGCTGATGAGCATTGTCCTTATGGATACCGGTGTCGATCTGGATGCGACGGAAATCGGCCTGCCAGCTCTTGCTAGCTTTCCCTATCCCATAAGTTTTGCGGTCGATATGGGCTTGCCAGACGCAGCCGCGCGGATGCAGCGCTACCGTGCCGAAGGGTTTGACGTTCTGGCAATCGTGGATTTGCCGCCCGGTGCGCAACCCACGGATGCCGAAGTTTCTCTGAGCGTCGCACTTGATACGCTCGACGAAGTCGTGGGAGTGCTGGAAGGCACGGGCGAGGGGCTGCAAGCCTCGCGCGAGGTCGCGGATCAGGTCACGGGAATTTTGAAAGCCAGCGGCCATGGCTTGGTCGCGCAAAGCCGCGGACTCAATTCCATGCCGAAGCTGGCAGTGAAGGAAGGCGTGCCTGCTGCCGCCGTTTTCCGGGATTTCGACAGCGAAGGGCAGGCCCCGCGCGTGATCCGCCGTTTTCTAGATCAGGCGGCGTTCAAGGCAGGGCAGGAGGGCGGCGTGATCATGCTGGGCCGCCTGCGCCCCGAGACAATCGAGGCGCTGCTCGTCTGGGGGCTTGCGGACCGTGCAGGCGCTGTGGCGTTGGCTCCCGTATCGGCGGTACTGCTGGCGCAATAGGCAATCGGTTCATCTTGGAAAACTTTTTCGCGAAATGCGGATTCAATGGGGTAAGCCTGAGGAAAGTCATCAACCTCTGAACGCGAACGAGATAGACTTTCCGGATGCTGCGAAGGTCGCGTAATCAGCCGGGCTGCACTTTGCCGAATTTTCGGAACGGCTTATGATCTCGCAGAAGGTGAATTTTTTCAGATATTTAGCCGAGTATCCCGCCCGATTGCCCATGCCGTAATTTAGCCGTCATTGTCGTTTACCTTATTCTCCGAGAACGTGGAGAGAGTAGTGATATGCAAGACAAGACCATGGACAAACCTGCAACATTTGGATTGATTGGCTTCTTTCTGGGTGTTTTGAGCATCGTCATCATCCTGATCCAGCTTTCGGCTTTTTTTGAGCCGCAAGCCAAGAGTAGCGGCACAACAATAGGTGAGATTGCAGCCGAGATTAAGTTGTCTGCCGCGCGCGCGTTTGCAGGCGAACCGGCTCCGGAACCTACGCCCATCCCGAAAGACGGGAGAGAACTCATAACGATCGCGGCACTTTGTGTGGCGGGGATTGCGGTCGGACTCGGAGCGGTCGGATTGTACCGGAAAGAACCACACCAGCTTTCATATTTGGCGGTCGGAATCGGCATGTCGGCGTTCGTCATGCAATTTGTCTTTTGGATGGCTATCCTAATGTGTGGCTTCGTCTTGCTTGTCAGCATTGTCAAAAATATCGACAGTATTTTCGAGTGAGCGCGTAAGAACGCCCAACTTCATCACAGCTTTGAAGGTTCCACGCTTGAGTTAAAAACCATCCTGTCTCTGATGTCAGCTTTCCCGCCATGGAGCGATGCAACACGTTCTAGGCTAGGCACGATGATCGCAGTCCATTTCGACCGACTTTAAGCAGCAGGGAAGCTACCCGTTTCCGCCACCGTTAAACCGGGCCGCATCCTCCGCTGCGCGCCTGATCGCGCCGGATTTATGGACCGTTTCCATGTATTCGGCCTCCGGATCGCTATCATAGACGACGCCACCACCGGCTTGGATGTAGAGCGTCTGGTCCTTGATCACGGCCGTGCGCAGGGCAATGCACATGTCCATATCGCCGCCCGCACTGAAATACCCCACACCGCCGCCGTAAACGCCTCGTTTCTCCGGCTCGAGCTCGTCTATGATTTCCATTGCACGCACCTTCGGCGCGCCAGATACCGTGCCTGCGGGCATACCAGCGAAGAAAGCATCAAGCGCGTCACAGTCCTCGCGCAACTCTCCGACAACGTTCGAGACGATGTGCATGACGTGGCTATATCGCTCAACGATAAATTCTTCTGTCGGGCGGACGGTGCCAATCTTGGAGACACGGCCTACATCATTACGCCCCAGATCGAAGAGCATCAAATGCTCGGCGAGCTCTTTTGGATCGGCCATCAGATCGGCCTCGAGCGCCCGGTCCTCCTCTGGGGTCTCACCGCGCGGCCTTGTGCCTGCGATCGGGCGGATGGTCACTTCCTGACCGAACACCCGCACGAGGATTTCGGGGGAGGCCCCCACCACATGGAATCCGCCGAAGTTGAAGTAGAACATGAAGGGCGACGGGTTTGTGCGCCGCAAGGAGCGGTAGAGCGCGAAAGGGGGCTGCACGAAGGGCTGCGCCCAGCGTTGGGAGGGCACGACCTGAAAGATGTCGCCTGCCTTGATGTACTCCTGCGCCTTGAGCACGGCGGCTTTATACGCGTCCTTGGTGAAATTGCTCACCGGGTCTGGGGCGGGGGCGGCATCTCCAAGATTGCGGCTGGTGCCGGCAGGGGAGCGTTCCAGATCGCGGACCGCATCCATGACCCGCTCGGCGGCCTGCGCGTAGGCTGCGCGGGCTGACTGCCCCGGTGTGACCCAGGCAGGGGAGACGACCGTGACCTCCCCCTTGACCCCGTCAAGCACGGCCACGACCGAAGGGCGCAGCATCACGGCATCGGGCAAGTCCAGCGGATCGGGATTGATGTGGGGCAAACGCTCCACCAGCCGGATCATATCGTAGCCCAAATAGCCGAAGAGGCCCGCAGCAGACTGGGGCAGATCGGTTGGAAGCTCGATCCTGCTTTCGGCGATCAGGCCGCGCAGGGCATCGAGCGGATCGCCGGGAACATCCTCATAGGCTTCGGGGTCATAACGTGCCGCGCAGTTGACCTCCGAATCCGTGCCCCGGCACCGCCAGATGAGATCGGGCTTCATCCCGATGATGCTGTAGCGCCCCCGGACTTCGCCACCGGTTACGGATTCGAGCATGAATGCGTTTTCAGCAGCGCCCCCCAGCTTGAGCATGAGGGAGACGGGTGTGTCTAGATCGGCAGCGAGGCGGGTATAGACGACCTGATGCGCACCTGCGTCATAGCGGGGCGCGAAGGCCTCAAAAGAGGGTGTAAGCGGCATCCTACTGGAAATTCACGTTGACGGCATTCACCGCCCGCGAGTCGATGTTCTGGCCCGCCCGCGCAAGTGTGTCGTCGGTGAAGATGTCGAACAGCCCGCGTGCAAGGGCTTCGTTCTGTTGCTCGCGCAATTGGCCAGTCAGGGCGCGCGCTTCGGGTGTGTCGGCTCCGGGTGCCACGGCATCGAGGCGAACCAGCACAACACTTGCAGTGCCTTCGAGGATGCGGATTTCGCCGACTTCCATCTCGAACACCTCGGTCATGAAGCCTGTGGGCGTGTTCGTGATAAATGCATTGCGGGTCTGGTCGACCTCCACACGCTCAGTCAAGCCTTGCTCGGGCAGGGTCGTGCCCGCCTCGGCCTGTGATTTCGCGCTGTCGGCGCGGGCACGCAACCTGGTCACGAGTTCGTCCTGCCGCCAGCGCGCGGCGACGTCCTCAGAGACGTCCTCGTAGGCCGCAGGCCGCTCGGGCAATTCTTCATCGAGGCGCAACGCGAACACGCCACCGTCCTCAAGCTGCTCGATCCGGGGGAAATCCTCGGCGCGCACGGTGGCCGCGACTTCGCGGAAGGCACCGTAAGCTGCGATACCGTCGCTGCTGTCCACGGTCCAGTCGATCTGGCCCAGCACCATATCGGTCTGCTCCGCCAACTGTTCGAGGGTGCTGCCCCCCGCGAGGCGGTTGTCAAAATCCTCCGCGCGTGTCTCCACCAGCCGGATCGCACGGTCGGCGGCAAGCACATCGCGCAGTTCCGGCGCCGCTTCCTCGAAACTCACGATCTGCTCGGGCAGCACGCCGTTCACGCGAAACAACGCAGGGCCGAGGGAGGAAGGGGCAGGGCCTACGACCGCGCCCACATCCGCCCCAAACACGGCGTCACCCGCAGCACCGAGATCGGACCGGCCCACATCGCCCATGTCCACATCTGCGAGCGCCAGGCCACGCTCTTGTACGAGCGCTTCGAACGTCGTGCCGCCGACCTTGAGGGCTGCTGCGGCCCGTTCGGCGGCCTCCTGATCGGCAAACACCAGCCGCTCGATCAAGCGGCGTTCTGGTTGGTCATACTGGTCGCTGCGCGCGTCATATTCGGCAAGCAGTTCTTCTTCGCTCAATTCCACCTGATCGATGATATCGGTTGGGTTCAACCATGCGTATGTGATCGATTTGGTAGGCTCGAGCACGAAATCATCTGCATTGGCGTCGAAATAGGCTCGGAGGGTCGCCTCGTCGGGGGTCTCCACGGGTTGCTCCAACGTGCTTTCGTCCAGCAGCACCCATGTGAAATTCCGGTTCTCGCTCACGTAGGCCACGAGGGTCTCTGCGTAGGCGGCGGGCATCTCGACTCCGCTCAGCACGGCACCCTGCAGCAGTTGGCGCGCGGTCTCCTCGCGCAGGCTATCCTCGAACTCACCTTCGTTGAGGCCTGCGGTGCGCAGCGCTTGCGCATAGCCGTCGCGATCGAATTGGCCGTCGATGCCCTGAAATGCAGAAATCTCGAGGATGCGGTCGCGCAGCACTTCGTCGCCGATCGACAGGCCCATCTGCGTGGCCTCATGATCGAGCGCGCGCTCGCGCATCAGCCGTTGCAGAACGGCGCGATCAAGGCCGAGTTCCTGCGCTTGAGCAAAGCTCATCGCGCGGCCGGTCTGCTGGCCGATGGCGCGCAATTCCTGCTGGATCTGGCGAGCGTATGTTTCGACTGCGATGGGTTTGTCCCCGACCGTGCCAAGCGTGCGGATATTGCCGCTCAGATTAACCGCGCCAAACCCGCCAAGACCCAGAAACAGCAGAGCCATCAGGATCCACATTGCGGTTTTACCGACGCTTGATTTCTTGGCCATGATGCGCTCCCTCTTCGAATGTTTGGGCCTGTCTAAGGGCTCGGCGCGTACGGGGCAAGTGCCTGCTACCGGCGCGGCAGATCAAGCGCTTCGAGGCGTGTGAAGAGCGTGGCGATCCCATCTGTATCAAGATTGGCAAAGGCGATCCTCAAAGCGCTGTCGCCTGCGCGGTCGCTCGCAGGATAGAACATGGTACCGGGCAGGCAAAGAATGGCGCTTTCTCGGACCATCAGCGGGGCAAGCTCTGCGCTGCTCATGGCAAAGGGGTGGCGCATGTAGGCGAAGTATCCTCCGAGGCCCATAAGCGTCCACCCGCGCGCCTTGAGCCGGGGCATCTCGCGGGTGATCGCGGCACGCCGGCTCAGGATCTCGTCACGCTCGCCTGCAAGCCATTGGTCGAGGTGCTGCATCCCCCAAAGCGCGGCGTGCTGGCCGATTTGGGCGGGGCAGATCGCTACTGTATCAAGAAATTTTTCTATTTCAGCGAGCAGCGTCGGCGCTGCGGCGATTGCGCCGATGCGATGGCCGGTGAGGCGGTAGGCCTTGGAAAAGGAGTAGAGCTGGACCAGTGTCTCGTCCCAGTCCGCCCGTTTGAACAGGCTGTGCGGGATGTCGCTGGACGCGTGGAAGTCACGGTAAGTCTCGTCGACGATAAGGGCGATGCCGCGGGATTTTGCGATGTCGTAAAAGGCAGTGATAAGATCGTCGGGATACTCAAGACCAGTCGGATTGTTCGGCGTCACCAGCACGATGGCGCGGGTGCGGGGCGTGATCAGCTTGGCTGCGTCCCACGGATCGGGCAGCATATCGCCTTCGCAGGTCAGCGGCACGGCCACGGCGCCGGACATATCCAGCCACATCTTGTGGTTGAAGTACCACGGCACCGGTACGATGACCTCGTCCCCCTCGCCGCACAATGCTGCGATGGCGGCAGCGAAGGCCTGATTACAGCCGGACGTGATCGCGATCTGCGCAGGCGTTACGGTACCGCCGTAGAGGCGCGCGGTGCGGGCTGCAAGCTCCGCCCGCAAGGGGCTATTGCCAAGGACGGGACCGTAGAGATGGGCGGAATCGTCGTTGAGCGCCGCATCGGCCATGGCGCGGCGCATGTCGGGGTGGGGCGGCTCGACCGGGGCTGCCTGGCTCACATTGATGAGCGGACGATCGGCCGTAAATGTGATCCCGTCAAGCCAGCGGCGCGCCTCCATCACGGGGGGCGGGAAGGTCGTGGCTGTGCGGGGTATTATCATTGCGTATTTCCGTCTGCGGGGCTGTCGGGGGGAATTTGAGTTTATTTGGAAAAATGACTAAGGGCTTCAGTCCTTGCCACGGTAGGGCTCGACGTACTGCAGGGCCATGTCCCACGGGAAGAAGATCCACGTGTCCTGGCTCACCCCGGTGATAAAGGTATCGACCATCGGCTCGCCCTCGGGCTTGGCGTAAACGGTCGCAAAATGGGCCTTGGGATAGATCTGCCGGACCAACTCGAGCGTTTTGCCGCTGTCGACCAGATCATCCACGACGAGGATGCCGGTGCCGTCACCCATCATTTCCGCATCGGGGGATTTAAGCACCTGCGCTTCGCGCCGCTGGTCTGCCTTGCCGCCGCCGGAGTGGTAGGAGACGACGGAGATCGTATCGACGGTGCGGATGTCGAGTTCACGGGCGACGATCATCGCGGGCGCCATGCCGCCGCGGGTGATGGCCACCACGGCCCGCCATCCGCCATCGTCGGGGCCTTTGCCGTCCAGACGCCACGCCAGGGCGCGGCTGTCGCGGTGGATCTGGTCCCAGCTGATGTGAAAGCCTTTTTCATGGGGCAAGCGCGTGTCTGACATGGGAATTACCTTTCGAGGAGGAGGCGCAGGCCAAGAGCGGCCATAATCGCGGCGGCGGTACGGTCGGCATGACGCTTGATGCGCAGATACGTGCTGCGGGCAGCAGGGGTGGAGAGGGCACAGGCCATTGCGGTGTAGACAGTGATTTCCACAAGCAAGTGATTGGCCACGATCAGCGCGCTGTCGGACAGCGACAGACCGCCCGGAAAGATCACGACAATGACCGCGCCTGCAAATAGCACCGACTTGGGGTTGGAGAGGTTCACGATCAGCCCCGCGCGAAATGCCCGGCGGCTGGTGGCCGTGCTGCCCGCGTCCAGTGGGCTGTCTGCGCCGCGCCACATGCCCCAGGCGAGGTACATCAGATAGACAGCTCCAGCGAGCTTCATCGCGGTATAGAGCCACGGGACCAGTGCAAAGACCGCTGAAAGACCCATCAGTGCGGCCCCCGTCCACAGGGCGGCAACCAGCCCGAGGCCCGTACCCGTGAGGATGCCCGCGCGGCGGCCGTCCGCGATGGCGTTGCGCAGCACCAGCAGGAAGGCAGGACCGGGGGATGCCATGGCCGCCAGCAGCGTCACATTGAAGGCGATCAGCTGTGCGAGGGTGATGTCGCTCACAGGGTTATTCCTTGGTCATGTCGGGTGCGTCGACCGCCTTCATGCCGACCACGTGGTATCCTGCATCCACATGCAGGTTCTCGCCCGTGGTGCCGGTCCCCAGATCGGACAACAAAAACAGAGCCGATTTGCCGACCTCGTCAATGGTCACGTTGCGGCGCAGGGGGGAGTTGTATTCGTTCCATTTCATGATGTAGCGGAAATCGCCGATGCCGGAGGCGGCAAGTGTCTTTATTGGACCAGCGGAGATGGCGTTCACGCGGATGTTGTCCTTGCCTAAATCTTCGGCAAGGTATTTCACGGATGCCTCCAGTGCGGCCTTCGCCACACCCATTACGTTGTAATGCGGCATCACCTTTTCGGCACCATAATAGGTGAGCGTCAGGCAGGAGCCGCCGTTCTTCATCATCTTTTCGGCGCGCTGCACCACCGCGGTGAAGGAATAGACGGAGATGTCCATGGAAATGGTGAAATTGGCGCGGCTTGTGTCGACGTAGCGGCCGCGCAGCTCGTTCTTGTCGGAAAAGCCGATGGCGTGTACGATGAAGTCAAGGTTGTCCCACCGCTCTGCCAGACTGGCAAAGAGCGCGTCCATAGACGCTTCGTCGCCGACGTCACAGGGCAGTACGATGTCGGAGCCCAGTGAGGCTGCAAGAGGATCTACACGTTTTTTCAGCGCATCGCCCTGATACGAAAAGGCAAGCTCCGCGCCAGCATCCGCGAGCTGTTTGGCAATGCCCCAGGCGATTGATTTGTCGTTGGCCAACCCCATTATCAGCCCCCGCTTGTTCGCCATCAGATTGTTCGACATGGCCTAAAACTCCGTTCCTACTCAGGTTATTCTCGGTCTACGCCATCGGGTGCAGACCATCAAGTGAGCGTATGGTATATCGCATTTCGGGTTGCACAGATCATTGCTATGATGGAACAGTACGGCAGCACGGTTTGAAAACAGGGCGTTAGCGCTACTCTGCCGATCTTGTAACGGTTCGCCTGGTTAGACAAGTTTGTGTGACTTGGTCGATGTGGTTTAATGTGTAGAGGGAACAAAGATATGAGCGACAGATCAGGTATTTTCGCCGGCGATGATCCTTTCGTGTTGGCGCGTGAGTGGATGTCGGAGGCAACCGAAGCCGAACTGAATGATCCCAATGCAATGGCTCTGAGCACGGTAGACCCAGACGGGATGCCCAATGCACGCGTTGTTTTGCTGAAAGATATCGAAGACGGCGCTTTCGTTTTCTACACGAATTACACCAGTGCAAAAGCGGGCGAGCTCGATGCCACAGGCAAGGCAGCATTTGTCATCCACTGGAAATCGTTGCGCCGCCAGATCCGCGCGCGGGGCATCATAACCCGCGAAGATGGCGAGAAGGCAGACGCATATTACGCGTCGCGGTCTCTCAAGAGCCGATTGGGCGCCTGGGCGTCCGACCAGTCTAAGCCGCTGGAGAATCGAGAAACGCTAGAGCGTGCTCTCGAGGAGGTGACTGCGCGGCACGGGGACGATCCGGCGCGCCCGCCGTTCTGGGGCGGCTACCGGCTCACGCCGCTCGAACTGGAATTCTGGGGCGATGGGGAGGCGCGGTTGCATGACCGTTTCCAGTGGCGCCGCGCCACTGTCGATGCGGCGTGGGAGATCACCCGTCTGAACCCCTAGAGAGAGAAGCGGCGCCAGTTAAGAACTGGCGCCGGGAGCATAAGCGCTCCTTGGTTTGATTTGAGAGACACAAGATCAAAATGACACAAGAGGATGCCCAAGACCCCGCTCCGGACGTATTGACCGGAACTGTAAAGTGGTTTGACCCGGTGAAGGGGTTCGGCTTTGTCGTATCCGACACGGGGGGCGTCGACATTCTGCTGCACGTCAACGTGCTGCGCAATTTCGGGCAAAGTTCGGTGGCGGATGGATCCCGGATCACATTGCAGGCCCACCAGACGGAGCGCGGTGTGCAGGCCAGCGAAGTCCTCTCGATCAGCCCGCCCGCAGGGGTCCATACCTCTTTACCCGATATCGCCGGCCTTGATCAGGCGCAGATCGCTGCGAGCCCGCTGGTCGCGGCACGGATCAAATGGTTCGACAAGATAAAAGGCTTTGGGTTTGCCAATGTGTTCGGCGATCCCGAGGATGTCTTCGTGCATATGGATGTTTTGCGCCAGTCGGGCCTGTCCGATCTGGCTCCGGGCGAAGCGATCGCCATACGCGTCATTGATGGAAAAAGGGGCCGCATGGCGGCAGAGGTACACGCATGGGAAACAGTCCCCCGAACAGACGGCACCTTATAGCAGGCCTGCTGGCGCTGTGCTGTCTGTCTCAGCCTGCAGGCGCACAGACCGCTGCGCCTTGCGATCCGGGCCGGGTCAGTATCACGGGTGGGTTTGGCGAGGCGCGCTTCAATGTGGATGTGGTGGACGACGAGGCCAGCCGTGCGCAGGGGCTGATGCACGTCCCCTCTCTGCCGTTGAGCCGGGGCATGCTGTTCGTCTACGACCGCCCGCAGAGGATGAGCTTCTGGATGCGCAACACGCTGATCGAGCTCGATATGCTGTTTGTCGACAGCGCGGGCGTCATCCGTCACATCCACCACCGCGCACAACCACTGGATGAGACCCCGATTTCACCGGGCGAAATGGAGCTGACGGGCGTGTTGGAGATCAACGGGGGTCTGGCGCGGCGGCTGGGCATTGCGGTGGGCGATGTCCTGCGTCATCCGGCCTTTGAAAGTGGCGAGACAGCCCAGGCTTGCGACTGATGTGAATTGATCGTCCGATGGCGCGGATTTTCCCTTTTCAATCCCCGCGCGCTTCGCTAGAGAAGCGTCAGTCGGGGCGTGGCGCAGCCTGGTAGCGCACCTGTTTTGGGTACAGGGGGTCGGATGTTCGAATCATCTCGCCCCGACCATTTCGATTTAACGTCGAACTCATGTGGCCTCTTCGCTTAGTGCGAAGGGGCCACAAGTGTTTTTGACGGCCGTTTAAGATGACGTCCAAAGATATCCCCAGAATCGTGGTACTGGAAACCGGCGCAGGACTTTCGCGAAAGTCCCGCGCTGCCTCCCCATATCTAGTGGTGATCGCTGCCGGAGCCGCTTCGGAGTACCACCCGTAGCGCCTCGGGTGTGGCGAAAAAGTGACCCTTAGGCTCTTTGCGGTACGAAAAGCGGCCCTGTGCATAAAATATCCGCACAACTTCCCCGTCCGCCGAAGCGGCACCATCTTTTGCCGGAACAGGCCCTGTGATGCAGTAGGCGTCCTGTTTTACAGGGTTTTTCGGAACCCTCATGAATTAACCTTTCTGAGAGGGTGCCGTGTGAATCACGCAATCGTAAGGTGCGGTTTCCGGATGTCCTCTGCGTCAAGATTAAAAACCTGAATAAGTCCGGAATAAATTCGTTGACCGGTCGCACTGTTTTACGCCAAGTTGTGCAGGCTGACAGCCACGCCACAACATATAGTGGTCAACGCTACCGAGGCGGGCTCAGCAGCAGAATACAGGCAAACGGCTTACATGGCGGTTCCGACACCAACACGCAGTGATTTTGCGATCACATGGGTGCGGTCCGAGTCTGGCTCTGATGCACGGTATTGAGGTGGGCGCACGTTAGTGCGTCTGAAAATGGTAACGCTGGAAAATGGGGCAGCGCGATGAAAATTGAACGTAAATTCACTACCGAGGGCAAGGATGCCTATGCCGATCTGGATTTCGTGAGCACGGTCTCCGAAATTCGTAATCCGGACGGCTCGGTCGTCTTTCATCTCGACAATGTCGAAGTGCCTAAAGCTTGGAGCCAGGTGGCCTCCGACGTGATAGCCCAGAAATATTTCCGCAAGGCGGGCGTTCCAGCAGAATCCAAACGTGTGAAGGAAAAGGGTGTTCCCGAGTTCCTGTGGCGCTCCGTTCCCGTAGAGGGGACTGAAATGGGCGGTGAGACGTCTTCCAAGCAGGTCTTTGACCGTCTGGCGGGCGCCTGGGCCTACTGGGGCTGGAAGGGTGGCTATTTCACCACCGAGGAAGACGCGCGCACCTATTATGACGAGATGCGCCACATGTTGGCCTCCCAGCGCGCGGCACCCAACTCGCCGCAGTGGTTCAACACCGGGCTGCACTGGGCCTACGGCATCGACGGTCCTGCACAGGGTCACTATTATGTGGACTATAAATCGGGCGAGTTGACCCGCTCCACCTCCAGCTACGAGCACCCCCAGCCGCATGCCTGCTTTATCCAGTCGGTCGCCGATGATCTGGTGGGCGATGGCGGCATCATGGACCTGTGGGTCCGTGAGGCGCGTCTGTTCAAATACGGCTCCGGTACAGGCACAAACTTCTCGTCGCTGCGCGGGGCTGGGGAAAAGCTGTCGGGCGGTGGCAAATCTTCCGGCCTGATGGGCTTCCTCAAGATTGGTGACCGTGCAGCAGGCGCGATCAAATCGGGCGGCACAACGCGCCGCGCGGCCAAGATGGTCATCGTGGATGCGGACCATCCCGATATCGAGGATTTCATCAACTGGAAGGTGCTCGAAGAGCAGAAGGTTGCCAGCATCGTCGCGGGCTCCAAGATGCACGAGCAAAAGCTCAACCTGATCTTCAAAGCGATTGCGGGCTGGGATGGGCATGAAGTCGACGCTTACGATCCGACCAAGAATGAGCAGCTCAAGGATGCGATCCGCGCTGCGAAAAGATCAATGATCCCCGAGACATATGTCAAGCGCGTGCTGGACTATGCAAAGCAGGGTCACACCTCCATCGAATTCCCGACCTACGATACCGATTGGGATAGCGAGGCGTATAACTCCGTCTCCGGCCAGAACTCCAACAATTCGATCCGCGTGACCGACGCCTTCTTGAAGGCTGTCGAGGCGGATGGTGACTGGGAACTGCTGGACCGCACCACCGGCAGGGTATCCAAGACCATCCGCGCGCGTGATCTTTGGGATCAGGTGGGTCATGCCGCTTGGGCCTGTGCGGATCCGGGCATACAGTACCACGATACCGTCAACGACTGGCATACTTGCCCCGAAGACGGCGCGATCCGGGGGTCCAACCCGTGCTCCGAGTACATGTTCCTGGACGACACCGCTTGTAACCTTGCCTCGATGAACCTGCTGACCTTCCTCAAGGACGGCGAGTTTCAGGTCGAGGACTACATGCATGCCTCACGCCTGTGGACCGTGACGCTGGAAATTTCGGTGATGATGGCGCAATTCCCGTCCAAGGAAATCGCGCAGCGCTCCTATGATTTCCGCACCTTGGGCCTCGGCTACGCGAACATCGGCGGTTTGTTGATGAACATGGGCTTCTCTTATGACAGCGACGAAGGCCGCGCGCTCTGCGGTGCGCTTACTGCCATCATGACCGGTGTTGCCTATGCCACGTCCGCCGAGATGGCGGGCGAGTTGGGCGCCTTCCCGGGCTACAAGAAGAACGCCAAGCACATGCTGCGCGTGATCCGCAACCACCGCAACGCCGCCTACGGTGAAAAGAGCGGTTACGAGAAACTGGCGATCAAGCCGCTGGCACTCGATCACGCCAACTGCCCGCAGGCGGGTCTGGTCGATGTGGCGATGTCCACTTGGGACGAGGCGCTGAAGTTGGGCGAGAAGCACGGCTACCGCAATGCGCAAACCTCGGTCATCGCACCCACTGGCACCATCGGTCTTGTGATGGATTGCGACACCACGGGGATCGAGCCTGACTTCGCGCTGGTGAAGTTCAAGAAGCTCGCCGGTGGCGGGTACTTCAAGATCATCAACCAGTCGGTGCCCGGCGCGCTCGAAAAACTGGGATACGGCTCCGCACAGATCGAAGAAATCGTTAGCTACGCGGTCGGTCACGGCTCGATGGGAAATGCACCGGGGATTAACCACACCACACTGATGGGTCACGGTTTCGGCCCGGCCGAGTTGGCCAAAGTCGATGCGGCACTGGAAGCGGCGTTCGATATCCGCTTTGTGTTCAATCAGTGGACGCTGGGCGAGAAGTTCTGCACGCAAGTCCTCGGCATTCCGAAGGAAAAGCTCAACGACCCGACCTTCGATCTGCTGAAATCCTTGGGGTTCTCAAAAAAAGACGTGGAGGCTGCCAACGATCACGTCTGCGGGACCATGACGCTGGAAGGCGCGCCGCACCTCAAGGAAGAGCACTACAGCATCTTCGATTGCGCCAATCCCTGCGGCAAGAAGGGAAAGCGCTATCTTTCGGTTAACAGCCACATCTACATGATGGCAGCGGCACAGTCCTTCATCTCGGGCGCGATCTCCAAGACGATCAACATGCCTAACGATGCGACGATCGAGGATTGCCAGAAAGCCTATGAGCTTTCGTGGTCCTTGGGGATCAAGGCCAACGCGCTCTACCGGGACGGCTCCAAGCTGTCCCAGCCTCTGGCGGCCTCGTTGGTCGAGGACGATGATGAGGCGGCGGATATCCTCGAGAGCGGCACGATGCATGAAAAAGCAGTCGTGCTGGCCGAGAAGATCGTCGAGAAGGTGATCGTCAAGGAGATCATCAAATCGCACCGCGAAAAGATGCCACAGCGCCGCAAGGGCTATACCCAGAAGGCAAATGTGGGCGGGCATAAAGTCTATCTGCGCACGGGCGAATATCAGGACGGCAGCCTCGGCGAGATCTTCATCGACATGCACAAAGAGGGTGCGGGCTTCCGCGCGATGATGAACAACTTCGCCATCGCCGTGTCCGTAGGCCTGCAATACGGCGTGCCGCTGGAGGAGTTCGTTGATGCCTTCACCTTCACCAAGTTCGAGCCTGCGGGCATGGTGCAGGGCAACGACAGCATCAAATCCGCGACCTCGATCCTCGATTATATCTTCCGCGAACTCGCAGTAAGCTATCTGGATCGCACCGATCTGGCGCATGTCCAACCCGAGGGGGCGTCCTTCGATAGCCTTGGTCGGGGCGAGGAAGAGGGCGTGGCGAACGTCTCCGAGCTGAGCGAGACCGCTGCGTCGAAGTCGCTCGAAGTGCTCAAGCAGATCACCTCGCAAGGCTACCTGCGCAACCGCGTGCCGCAAAACCTGACTGTGCTGCAAGGTGGGCAATCAGCCGCGATGCAGGCACTCGCGACGATGATCCCGCAGGACGGCGGCGGCGTTGCGACAGCGGTGGCCACTACGACAGCGATTTCGTCGGGCTCCGTCTCGATGGACGCGCGGTCCAAGGCGAAAATGCAGGGCTACGAGGGCGAAGCCTGTGGCGAATGCGGCAACTACACATTGGTGCGCAACGGGACCTGCATGAAGTGCAACACCTGCGGCGGCACGTCCGGGTGTAGCTGAGCAAACAGGGAGAGGCGTTTCTGCGTCTCACCCAGCGATACTCGCTTCCGGCAGATGCCGGGAGTGTGGATGTGGGAGGCTCTCATCGTTCCCAGGAGGACGATTACCGCCTTTCGCGGTTCGAGCCAATGGCTGGAACCGCTTACACGGGGCGGGTGCGCTCGCCCCCTGACGACGCTTGGGCCGCAGGCAATAAAAATATCGAGCGGTTAACAAATCGAGCCCAGGCGGCGAAACTAAGTGGGGAGCGTTCGCGCTCCCCCTTTTTCATTGACCTTGAGGACGTCTCTTTCATGCTGTCACTTTTCGGCCTTTTCGCCTCAGCGCTGGTTGCGGCGACCGTGCTGCCGATGCAGTCGGAGGCGGTGCTGGCGGCACTGCTGATCGGGGGCAAGCATAGTATAGTTTTGTTGCTGGTGGTGGCTACCGTGGGCAATGTGCTCGGTTCGGTGATCAATTGGGTGTTGGGGCGCTATCTGCTGCGCTACCGTGAGGCGCGCTGGTTTCCCGCGTCCTCCGAACAGCTGGCGCGCGCGCAGGATTGGTATGGCCGCTGGGGCATGTGGTCGCTGCTGGGGAGCTGGCTGCCAATCGTCGGGGATCCGCTCACAGTTGTCGCGGGTCTGATGCGCGCGCCGCTTGTGCCGTTTCTCGCGCTTGTCACTTTTGCGAAGGGTGCGCGCTACATCGTCCTCGCAGCGCTCGTTATGAGGTGGTTTTGATGACGGCTCGGCTCTGTTTTCTCCGCCAGCAGGTTGGAAATCAGCCCAAGCTCTCTGGATTGTTCCGCGCCGTAGCTGCAGGGTGGTGGCAGCGGCCTCTCGTGCATTTCAGGGAATGATCCATGTCACAAAAATCCGTGCGCCTAGGCGTCGATATCGGAGGCACGTTTACTGACGTGGTGCTCGAAGTGGGGCAGGTGTCCCACTCGACCAAGGTGCTCACCACCTACAGCGCCCCTGAGACTGCGATCATCGAGGGGATGCGGCAGGTCTGTGATGCGGCGGGCATTACGCCTGCACAGATCGACCAAATCATTCATGGCACCACGCTGGCCACTAACGCGCTCATAGAGCGGCGCGGCGCAAAGACAGCCCTCATCACCACCGAAGGCTTCCGCGACGTGATCGAGATGCGCACTGAGTCGCGCTTCGAGCAATATGATCTCAATTTGACGCTGCCCGAGCCGCTGCTGCCGCGCCAATGTCGCTATACCTTACCGGGCCGTATGGATGCGAGTGGCGCCGAGCTTGTACCGCTGACCCGAGCGCAGATCGAGCCTGTAGTGGCGCAGATCGCGACAGCAGGCTACCAGAGCGTTGCGGTGGGCCTCATCCACAGCTATCTGAACGACACGCACGAGCGGCTGGTGCGCGACGTGCTGGCCGAGATGTTGCCGGAGGTGATGGTCTCGCTGTCGTGTGAGGTCTCGCCGCAGATGCGTGAATACGAGCGGTTCAATACCGTGGTCGCCAATGCCTATATCAAGCCGCTGATGAAGTCCTATCTGGGCCGTCTTGGAGGGCGGCTGGCCGGGGAGGGTGTGCGCTGCGCTATTTTCCTCATGCACTCGGGAGGGGGGATCATCTCGCTCGAAAATGCGGCGGAGTTCCCGGTGCGGCTGGTGGAATCCGGCCCGGCCGGGGGGGCTGTTTTCGCGGCAACCATCGCCTCGCGCTACGGGCTGGACAAGGTGCTGTCGTTCGATATGGGTGGGACCACCGCCAAGATTTGCCTGATCAAGAACCAGACTCCGAAAACCTCGCGCGTGTTTGAAGTGGCGCGCACGTACCGGTTCAAGAAAGGGTCCGGCATGCCCATTTCGATCCCCGTGATCGACATGGTCGAGATTGGTGCGGGGGGTGGGTCGCTGGCACATGTGGACGGCATGCGCCAGATCCGCGTGGGCCCCGAAAGTGCGGGATCTGAGCCTGGCCCCGCCTGCTACGGGCGCGGTGGCACCAGGCCCGCCGTGACCGATGCGGATCTGGTGCTGGGGCGGCTCGACCCCGACAGCTTTGCGGGAGGCACGATGACGCTCGATGCGGATGCGTCACGCAAGGCGCTCAGCGATGGATTGGGCGACCTGCTGGAGATGGATGCCGCCACGGCGGCCTTCGGTCTGGCCGAAGTGGTAGACGAGAACATGGCCAACGCGGCAAGGGTGCATGCGGTCGAGAATGGCGAGGATCTGTCGGAGTATACGATGATTGCTTTCGGCGGTGCCGCCCCGCTTCACGCCGGACGGCTCTGCGAGAAACTGGGTGTCGCGCGCCTGCTGGTCCCTCAGGGCGCGGGTGTCGGCTCCGCGATAGGATTTCTGCGCGCCCCTTTCAGCTTCGAGGCAAACCGCTCCGTCTATATGCGGCTCACGGCCTTCGAAGTGGGACGGATCAAAACACTTTTGGCAGATTTGCAGGCCGAGGCGACCGCATTCGTGCGCACCTGCGATGCCACGGCCGAGATCCTGTCGGAGTTCAAAGTCTACATGCGCTACGTGGGTCAAGGTTGGGAGATACCGGTCACGCTGACACGCGCGCAGGCGATGGCACCGGAGGCTGCGGTGTTCGAGGCGCGCTTTACGGAGGAATACGTCAAGCTGTTCGGCCGCGCGGTGGCGGGCATGGATATCGAGATCACGGTCTGGTCGGTCAATGCGACCACGACACCCGCCGAAGTGTCTGTGGTCCGTGAAGTGGCTGCATCGGGTGAAGCCGCATCCGCCGGCACGCGCCAGCTTTTTGATCCTGCCGCAGGCGCGTTCGTGACCGCGCGGACGGTGGCGCGCAGCGGGCTGTGCGAAGGCGCTGCGCTGAGCGGCCCGGCCGTCATCACAGAGGATGAGACCACCATCATCGTCCCCTCCAGCCGGTGCGCCCTGCGCCAACCGGACGGCACCATCGACATGAGGATCAAACCATGAGCCCTACCACCGTTGCCTATCAGGTCATGTGGAACCGTCTGATCTCGGTGGTGGAGGAGCAGGCACAGGCGCTGGTGCGTACCGCCTTTTCCACCTCTGTGCGCGAGGCAGGGGATTTGTCAGCGGGGGTCTACGACATGCAAGGGCGCATGCTGGCGCAGGCCGTGACCGGCACGCCCGGCCACGTCAATGCAATGGCCGATGCGGTGCCGCATTTCATCCGCCGCATCGGGCGCGAAAATATCTTTGAAGGGGATGTCTACATCACCAATGATCCGTGGGAGGGCACGGGCCACCTGCACGACATCACCATGGTCACACCCTCGTTCTACAACGGTGCGCTGGTAGGGTTTTTCGCCTGCACCGCCCATGTGGTCGATATCGGCGGACGTGGCTTTGGTGCGGATGCGGCGAGCGTCTATGAGGAGGGGCTCTATCTACCGATCATGAAATTCGCGGAGCGGGGCGTGGTGGATCAGACGTTGCTGCGCATCGTGCGCGGCAATGTGCGCGAGCCGGACCAGCTTGTGGGCGATATCTTCGCGCTGGCCAGTTGTAACGAGATCGGCCACCGCCGCCTGACTGAGATGATGGCGGAATTCGTGCTGGTGGATCTGGACGGGATCGCCGCGTTCATCTTCGATAATTCCCGCCGTGCCACGCTGGAGCGGATCGCTGCCCTGCCGCGCACATCCGCCACTGGGGAGCTGACGGTTGACGGCTTCGACACGCCGATCACGCTCAAGGTCAGGGTGAGCATCCACGCCGATAAGATCGTAACGGATTTTGCAGGCACGTCCGGCCTGGACAAAAAGGGCATAAATTGCCCGCTGGTCTACGCCAAGGCCTATGCCTGCTACGCGCTCAAGGTGGCCATCGCGCCTGAAATTCCCAACAACGCCGCCTCGCTCGCACCTTTCGAGGTGACGGCGCCCGTAAATACCATCGTCAACGCCGTGCATCCGGCCCCCGTTGCGCTGCGCCATATCGTGGGACATTTCGTACCTGATGCGGTGTTCAACGCCTTTGACCAGATCGTGCCGGGCCTCGTGCCCGCCGAAGGGGCGGGTTGTTTGTGCAATTTCCAGGTCTCGTTGCGCCCTTGCGAGGGGGCGCAGGCGTCTGCGCACGTGCGGCGCGCGGAAGTGCTCACCTTCAATTCGGGCGGCTCCGGCGCGCGGCCCGGTCAGGACGGGCTCAACGCCACGGCCTTTCCATCGGGGGTCATGACGATGCCGGTCGAGGCAACCGAGCACACGGGGCCGGTGATCATCTGGCGCAAGGAGCTGCGGCCCGATTCGGGCGGGGCGGGCGCGCAGCGCGGTGGTTTAGGTCAGGTCATGGAGGTGGGCGCACGCGCTGGGCATGAATTCGATCTGTCGGCCATGTTCGACCGGGTGGACCATCCCGCCCTAGGGCGCCGTGGCGGAGGCGCCGGAGCGCCCACGACCATCGCCCAAGACGATTCCACGCCGATGAAAGGGAAAGGCAAGCAGTTCGTAGCGCAGGGCCGCCGTGTGATGATGGCCTTCCCGGGTGGCGGAGGCTACGGCGATCCGGCAGCGCGGCCCGTTGCGGCTATCAAGCGTGATCTGGCGCGCGGCTACATCTCTGAGCAGGCTGCCGCTGATCTCTATGGTCTGAGCGCGGCGGACATCACGGCGGTTCAAGAAGCCATCGCGCGCGGCGAGGATATTTGAGCCTCGCGGTACGAAACGAGCATTGAAAGGGCGATCCGACATGGAATTGCATCGAAATACATTCACCCACGCACTTGCCGCAGGTGACAAGCAGGTCGGCCTCTGGGTCACCCTTTCGAGTGCGTTTGCGGCGGAGGTCACAGCGCCTTCGGGATACGATTGGGCGCTCATCGATATGGAGCATTCTCCCAATGATTACATGAGCGTACTGGGCCAGCTTCAGGTCTTTGCCGGGACTGAGACGACAGCCATCGTGCGCCCCGAGTGGAATGAGCCGGTTATCGTGAAGCGCCTTCTTGATCTGGGCGCGCCGGGGCTGCTGTTCCCGATGATCCAAACGGTTGACGAGGCGCAGCGGGCGGTGGCCGCCACGCGCTATCCGCCGCAGGGCATGCGCGGTGTGTCCGGTTCGACCCGCGCCAATAAATTCGGGCGTGTGACGGATTATCTCGCGCGGGTCGAGCAGGAGACGACCGTGATCCTCCAGCTCGAAACCGCTGCTGCCGTAGGACGCGCCGTCGAGATCGGGACGGTCGACGGGGTCTCGGGGGTGTTTTTCGGCCCCGCCGATATTGCCGCCGATATCGGGCGTCTGGGCCAGCCGCTGCACGCTGATGTCTGGGATCTGATCAAACCCGCCGCCCGGGCGCTCATCGAGAGGGGGGTGCCGGTAGGCACGCTCGTGATGGATCCCGATTTCGCCGCTGATTTGCTCAATGAAGGTTTCACCTTCGTCGCCTGCGCGTCTGATGCAGGGCTGCTGGCGAAGGCATCCGACGCGGCCCTCGCCGCTGTCAAACGGCAGCTGCGCTAGAGCTGATCCCTCTTTTCTTCCCGGCGGCCTGCTGCGACAATGAAACGATGTCGAAGAAATCCCTGAATGAAGCCAATCTTGCGGCCCTTGGAGCCGATCGCTTGGCCGCCTTGCTCATTGAGGTGAGCGCGGGCAGCGCCGAGATCAAGCGCCGCCTGCGGCTGGAACTGAGCCACAATCTCGGTGCGGCGGAGCTTGCGCGCGACGTGCGTAAACGGCTGGCGTCAATCCGGCGCAGCAAAGGCTTCGTGGGCTGGCGCAGGCGAAAGGCGCTCATCCGCGATCTCAGCACACAGGCGGACATGATCACCGACAAGATCGCGGGCGATGCGCCCGACGAGGCCTTCGAGCTGCTGTGGCAGTTCATCGCCCTTGCGCCGTCGGTCCATGCCCGGGTCGATGACAGCCGAGGAGACGTGGCAGAGGTGTTTCGCGCTGCCCTACGGGGCTTCGAGCAGATCGCCCCGCGCGCGGGGCTAGACCCTGCACCACTGGCCGCGCGCATCTGGGAGGCCCTGCGCGAGAATGACTACGGTCAATTCGACGGGATCGTGGCGCTGTTGGCGCCAAGCCTCGGGGAGGCGGGGGTTGAGCATCTCAAGGCGCTGGTGCGCGCGCATGCCGATGCTTCCGTAGCGGAGGGAGAGGAGCACGCCGCGCTGCAATTTCTCAGAGAACTGCGCGGTACAGGCGGCAGCGTCGCGCAGCGCCAGAAAACTAGGCTGATCCAGGCAACCCTGCAGGACATCGCTTTGATTCAGGGAGATACGGAGGCTTATATAGCCCAGTTCGACGCGCTGGATCTTGCGCGCCCGAATATCGCGGCGCAGGTGGCGCAACTGCATCTGGCGGCGGGCCGCGCGCAGGACGGTCTGGATGTGCTCATCGGGGTCGAGCCGGATAGTGCGGGCGATGCGGACTGGGACGTGGCCTATATTGCCTGTCTGCTGGCGCTCGGGCATCTGGAGGATGCACAAGAGCACCGCTGGGCCGTGTTCGCCGAGACTTTGCATGTGCAAACGCTGAGGGACTATCTCAAGGTGCTGCCGGATTTCGACGATATCGAGCTTGAAGAAGCGGCTAAGGATCACGCGGCTGCGTTCCATGACATCACTGCTGCGTTGCGGTTTTTCATTGAGTGGCCCGATCTGCCTCGCGCGGCGCAATTGGTCGAGGCCCGCGCGCAAGCGCTTGATGCGCAGTCCTACCCCATGATCACGGCTGCGGCAGAGGCGCTGCGAGCGCGCTATCCTCTGGCCGCGACCCTGCTGTGGCGCGCGATGATCGAGCAGGCGCTGCGCGAGGGGCAGTCGGTCCGCTATGCCCAGGCAGCCGATCATCTGATGGACTGCGCCGCAGCCGAGGGCGATATCGCCGATTATGGCCGTTTTATCGCGCACGGTGAATTCGTAGAGGTGCTGCGTCTGCGTCACAGGCACAAGGCGGCTTTCTGGAAGCGGATCCCCTGATCCACGACGCTGTTCAGAGCAGATCGGCTATGGGAGTGTCTGCCTTTGGCCCTGACTGGGCGCGCTGCTTGACCCGCGCGCGGGTCAGCCGTGACATCACCGTACCTACTGGCAGTTGCAGCCTCGCAACCATTACACGCGGGCTGCACTCTCCTTGCAGCACCAGCATCATCACCGCCTTTCGATCGCGGGGAGCGTGCCGATGGTACGGCACAGCGCCCTGACGCCGCCCCCGTCGGTTCAGCCGCTTGCCCAGAACGGCAATGTCGGTCGCGTCATTATCTGTGGTCATTCTTCATGTCACGCACCGTATACTTTTTAGGCAGCATGACGGTTTTTCTTGCTTCAACCATACGGGGAGATTCCGCCTAAGCGGGAGAAGGGCCTTTTTGGGCGGTGCGGCGCGCATCACGGGTGCGTGGATAGGCGGTGCTCCGCGCTTGGACCGCCCCGCAAAAATCTGAGGGATGCTAACCGGCTTTTTTACCTCTAGTTGTATAAGCGTGCCAGATCGGTGCCTTCGCGAACCAATCCAGAATGGAGATACCGATGACATATATCAAAACCTTGGCCGTCATCGTCTCGACGGTCCTGTGCGGGTCCGCTTTCGCGATGGGGCAAAGCGCCACCTCGGCTGACAGCAACGAGGACGGCGTACTGAGCCTTGCAGAAGTGCAGGCGGTCTATCCCGATGTGACCGAAGACATCTTCATGACTGCTGATCTGAATGGTGATGGCGCGCTCGAGGATGCCGAAGTAACATCGGCACAGGAAGCAGGGCTGATCCCGTCCGGCTAGGCCTCTACGGATTTGCGCGCGGCTGTGGCAGCGGTGCGCGCAAAGCTCGCAGGTCCGGATGCCCCCCAGGGTCCGGACCTGCGATATGCGGTCGGATAGGATGTTGAAGGCCCCCGACGCTGCAAGCCCGCTGCATGTCTGACGCCGCCCGTCGTTGGGCTCCCAAAGCAGATGATCAAGGCAGAGTGGAATTCAGCCAGACTTGCCCGTTCAAAAGGGCGTGATCAGACCCCACAATCGGAAAACGTAGGCGCTAACTTGCCACAAAAACGAAATTCGGGCGAGCTTTTGCCAAATTTTGAAAAGGTTTGGTTTTGACTTGGAACCATATCGGAATTGCTGTGTTAGGTCGGTGACGGGCAGGGTCTCTGCTCGGACAATCAATAAGATCCGTTAGGAGATATATATGAAAACGCTATATAAGTTCGGTTCTGCCGCGGCAGTATCCATGTCTTTGCTTGGGACGACTGCAATTGCAGGCAACCTTTCCGATCCTGTCGTCGAGACAGTTGCAACACCGGTATTCGAGCCGGTCGCTGTGGGCACTGACTGGACAGGCGCATACGGCGGTCTGAACTTGGGCTACGGCGACATCGACACCAACATCGGCGTAAGTGGCGATGACATGACATACGGTCTGCACGTAGGCTACGACTACGACTTCGGCCAGTTTGTTCTGGGTGGCGAACTCGAATATGACAAAGCAGATATCGAGCTTGGTGGCGGCGCTGCGGAAGTCGACAGCGTAACACGTCTGAAGCTCCGTGGCGGCTACGATTTGGGCCGGACGCTGATCTATGCAACAGGTGGGATCGCGCAAGTCGATACATCACTTGGTGATGAAAACGGCGAGTTCATCGGCGTAGGCGTAGCCTACCAAGTAACCGACCGCTTTACTGTAGGCGGCGAATTGCTCGAGCACCGTTTTGACGACATCAACGGCAGCGGTGTCGACGCAGATGCGACGACATTCAACCTGCGCGGCTCATTCCGCTTCTAAGTTGACAGAACTTTGTAAACTAAGAGGCGCGCCCTGATGGGGCGCGCCTTTTTCGTTCAGGCCTAAGCGGCAATCCTCTTGGCAAAGCTGCACAGGGTCGTCATCGCGATCTCGAACGTGCCATCCTCAACTGTCATCGCGACCCGTACATGCCCAGCCGCGGCGGCACCAAAGCTTTCGCCGGGCATCACTGCGATCCGACTTTCTTCCAGCAGAGCAAGAGCAAAGGCCTCCCCACTGAGACCCGTGGCCGAGATATCGAGCATCATGTACATCGCGCCCCCGTTTGGCACGGCCCTTACGACATTCTGGGCCGAAAGGATTTTATGTGCCAGATCGCGGCGACGGCGGAACGGCGCCGCGATCTGGTCCTCGAATTCGGTCCCTTGCCCCAGCGCGAACAAGGCAGCCTCTTGGATGAAACCGGGCACGCCGTAGGTGGTATGGGTCGCAAGGTTGACCAGATGAGTGATTATATCCTCGGGCCCTATGACCCAGCCGATCCGCGATCCGGTCATGGCGTGGCTTTTCGACATGGACCCCACGACAAGCGTCCGCTCGGCCATTCCATTGAGCGCGCGTGGGGAGATATGCTCGCCCTCCCAGATCTGGGTATCATAGACTTCGTCCGAGATGAGCCACAGGTCGTGGTCGTGACACACACCAGCGACGCCTTCCATCGTTTCGCGGCTGTAGATGACACCGGTGGGATTGTTGGGAGAATTGATCAACAGCGATTTTGCACCGGCTGCACATGCGGCAATATCCTTGGCACGGGGTTGGAACGCCTCGGAAGCATCAGCTTTTATGGCGACCGGCCTTGCGCTTACGCCGCGCAGGGTGCCGGGATAGGTGGCGTAATAGGGATCAATGTAGAGGGCGGTATCCCCGGGATCGAGGACGGCGGTGTGTGCTGCGAAAAGGGCGGATTGGCCGCCCGGCGTAATCATCACATTTTCTGGCTGGGTCTGGATCCCGGTGCGCGTGGTTACACGCGCGGCAATCGCCGCGCGCAGGGCAGGAATGCCCGGGATCGCGGCATAGCCGGTATGCCCGGCCATGGCCGAGCGGTGCATCTCTTGCAGGATCGGGGCGGCGGTACGGATGTCGTGTTCACCGATGGTGAGTTCTGTGACGGGCGTGCCGGATGCGATCATCTGGCGCGCCCGCAGGAAGACCTCCCACCCGTCAGAGCCGCCGCCCAGAATGTTGCTGATCCGCTGTGATGCCTGCATTGTGTGTCCTCCGCAAATATGCGCGGAGGGGCGCAGAGGGACGGGGGTTTGTCAATCGGCCTTGACCGTTAAGCCGTACTTGCGTTACGGATACGGCATGATAGCGAAAATGATCATAACCTTTTGTACGATTACCTGCTGAGATACCTCTCGCGGGCATTGATCACGTTGTTTTATTCCCTCTGAAACTGTGCCATGTCCCGCGCAATTCCGCGCCGATAGGACATATGCCATGACCACGATCCGATTGCACAACACCAAGACCCGTAAACGCGAGGATTTCACGCCGATTGATCCGAAAAACGTGCGGATCTATGTCTGTGGGCCCACGGTTTATGACCGCGCCCATCTGGGCAATGCGCGGCCCGTGATCGTGTTCGATGTGCTCTACCGATTGCTTCGCCATGTGTACGGGCAGGATCATGTGACCTATGTGCGCAACTTCACCGACGTGGATGACCGGATCAATGAAACCGCGCTCAAGCGCCAGTTGGCAGGTGCAACAGGCACGCTGGAAGAGCTGATCGCCTTGCGTGCGCATGAGACGATTGAATGGTATCATGCTGATATGGACGTGCTTGGCGCGCTTCGCCCGAACCACGAGCCCCGCGCGACGGCCTATGTTCCGCAGATGGTCGCGATGATCGAGGGATTGATCGCCCGTGGCTTTGCCTATGCAAACCAGGGCCATGTGCTGTTCCGAGTGCGTGAATATGCCGACTATGGCAAGCTTTCGGGCCGCTCGGTCGATGACATGATCGCGGGTGCGCGTGTCGAGGTCGCACCTTACAAAGAAGATCCGTTGGATTTCGTATTATGGAAGCCGTCCGATGCGGAGACCCCGGGGTGGGACAGCCCTTGGGGCCGTGGCCGACCGGGCTGGCACATCGAGTGCTCGGCCATGGCGCATGAGCTGCTGGGGCCGCATTTCGACATTCACGGTGGGGGCAATGACCTAATGTTCCCGCACCATGAGAACGAGATCGCGCAGAGCTGCTGCGCCGGAGACAAGTTCGCCAATGTCTGGCTGCATAACGAGATGTTGCAGGTCGAGGGCAAGAAGATGTCCAAATCCCTCGGCAACTTCTTCACAGTGCGCGATCTGCTGGAGCAGGATGTGCCGGGGGAGGTGATCCGCTTCGTGATGTTGAGCACCCATTACCGCAAGCCGATGGACTGGACGCAGACCAAGCGGGCGGAGGCAGAGCGCACACTGCGCAAATGGTATGCCCTTGCGGCCACGGCGGAAGACGGCGCGCCGGACAGTCAGCTGTTGGCGGTGCTGGCGGACGACCTCAATACCGCCGGAGCGATCGCACATTTGCACAAGCTCGCGAGTGCGGGTGAGGCGGAGCATTTGCGCGCAGGCTTGCAGATCTTGGGACTGATGGACGAATTGATCCCACTTTGGGTCGCGCAAGCTGCGTTCGATCTGACAGACTATGAGGCGTTTCTGAGCGATGCACGCGTGACGGCGATGGAAAGCAAGGATTTCACCCATGTTGACCGGATCAAAACGATGCTGACACGGGCCGGTTTGCAGGTGCAGATGAGCAAGGACGGCGTTGTACTGACGCCTACCGCCGAGTTCGATGCAGACAAGCTGGAGGCACTGGAATGACGCGCGATAGCCGGCCAGTCCGTGCGTTCGGTCAGCTTCGGAGCGAGGGGCCAGCCCTGCATATTACCCGGAGTTTGGAAGACCAGATGAAGACTGGGGCGGGCGCATGACCAAAACCCGCCTGTGCATTTATGATACCACGCTGCGGGACGGCCAGCAGACGCAGGGGGTGCAGTTTTCCACAGAGGAAAAGCAGATCATCACCAGATCTCTGGATGCGCTGGGCGTCGACTACATAGAAGGCGGCTGGCCGGGGGCGAACCCCACCGACAGCGCGTTCTTCGAGGCGGCACCGAAGACGCGCGCGCGCCTGTGCGCCTTCGGAATGACGAAGCGCAACGGGATGTCGGCGCAAAACGACGATGTACTTTCCGCCGTGTTGAATGCAGGCACCGACAGCGTCTGTCTGGTGGGCAAAGCGCATGAATTTCACGTGACCACGGCGCTGGGTATCAAACTGGCTGAGAATACCGACAACATCGCCAGATCCATCGCCCATATCGTGGCGCAGGGGCACGAGGCACTGTTTGATGCAGAGCATTTCTTCGACGGCTACCGCGCCAATCCCTCCTATGCACTGGAGGCTGTCCGCGCCGCCTATGATGCCGGTGCCCGCTGGATCGTGCTGTGTGATACCAATGGAGGCACGTTGCCGGCCGAGGTTGGCCGCATCACGGGCGAAGTGATTGCCGCGGGTATCGAGGGCGCGCGTCTCGGCATTCACACCCATAATGATACCGAAAACGCCGTGGCTTGCACACTGGCGGCCGTAGATGCGGGTGCGCGGCAGATCCAAGGTACGCTGAATGGATTGGGGGAGCGTTGCGGCAACGCAAATCTCACCGCCATCATCCCGATCCTCAAGCTCAAGGAGCCCTACGCCAGCCTGTACGAGACGGGCGTGAGCGATAGCGCGCTGCGCGAGCTGACCCGCACGTCGCGCATGCTCGACGAAATGCTGAACCGTGTGCCGTTGAGGCAGGCGGGCTTTGTCGGGTCTTCGGCCTTTGCACATAAGGCCGGGCTGCACGCGAGCGCCATCATCAAGGATCCGAGCACCTATGAGCATATCGACCCCGTCTTGGTCGGCAACACGCGGATTATCCCGATGTCCAATCAGGCGGGCCAGTCCAATCTGCGCCGCCGTCTCGCAAGCGCGGGCCTGGTGGTGGAAAAGGGGGATCCGGCGCTGGGCGTTATCCTCGATGAGGTGAAGGCCCGCGAGGGGATCGGCTACAGCTACGACACCGCGCAGGCGAGCTTTGAGCTGTTGGCGCGCAAGGTGCTGGGGCAAATGCCCGCGCTCTTCGAGATCAAGCGGTACCGTGTCACGGTCGAGCGGCGCAAGAACAAATACGACCAGATGATCAGCCTGTCTGAGGCGGTGGTCGTCGTAAAGGTCGACGGGGAAAAGCGGCTTTCGGTCTCCGAGAGCCTTGACGAGACCGGAAACGACCGCGGCCCCGTCAACGCGCTCAGCAAGGCGCTGGTCAAGGATCTAGGGCAGTATTCGGCGCTGCTGGAGGATTGGCGTCTAGTGGATTTTAAGGTGCGCATCACCCAAGGCGGCACCGAGGCCGTCACGCGCGTCATCATCGACAGCCAGGACCGGCAGGGCCGGCGCTGGAGCACGGTTGGTGTGTCGGCAAACATCGTCGATGCGTCCTTCGAGGCACTGCTCGATGCGATCCGCTGGAAATTGATCCGCGATCTGGGAGAGCAGGGTGGTTAGGCTCTTTCAATTTGCGGCGGTTTCACTGAGCATCGCGGCTGTGGTGTTGGCTATGCTGGTGTTTGGTGATCGGTCTGCGCCGTCGGGCGATGGAGTGGGCCTTGTCTTTGCGGATGTTCCGGCCCGCGACGCGGGCGCTGCGACACCATTACAAAGCGTTGCAATGCGCGATGGCTACCCGCTGCGGGTGCGAAAGTATAACGGGGCGGAGGACGTGCCGCTGCTGGTTCTGGTGCATGGCCCGACTTTGGGTGGTGAGTATTTTGATAGTCTTGCCAATGCTTTGCGGGGCAAAGCGGATGTGATCGTCCCCGACTTGCGTGAACATGGCACGGCACCGGGCAGGCGCGGGGATATCGACTACATCGGGCAACTCGAGGATGATCTGGCCGATCTGATTGCCGCTGTCGCGAAGCCCGATCAGGCCGTGATCATGGGTGGCCACAGCTGGGGTGGCGGGCTAGTGATCCGCTTTGCGGGCGGGACGTATGGCGACCTGCTGGATGGCGCTGTTCTGCTGGCACCATTTCTCGACCATACTGCGCCGAACACGCGTGAAAACTCCGGTGGCGGGGCGCAATTGTTTTCACGTCGGATCATGGGGCTCGACATATTGAACACCTTAGGGATCACTGCGCTGAACCATCTACCGGTTATCCAGTTCGGCATGCCGGTCGCCGTGCGGGACGACCCCTTGGGTGAACCGGTGACCACGGCCTTCTCCTACACGCTCAACGCATCTTTTACGCCCCGGCGGGCCTATCTTGAGGATGTTGCCGCTTTGCCGCCCTTTGTTTTGCTGGCGGGCAGCGCGGACGAGGCATTTATCTCGTCGCAGTACGCCCCCACCATGGGTCCTGTGACGGACAACGGACGGTTTGACATGATCCTCGGCGCCTCCCATCTGGGATTGGTGGACGATCCAAGGACGCTGGGCATCATCGAGGGATTTCTGGATGGATACTGACGACACAATGACGGCTTTTTACCAGCTGCATCGTGATTTGCCGCGCGAAGGGCCGGGGGTGCCGGACGATGTCGCTTGGGCGGCGTCCCTGGTCGACGTGCCGGTTACCGCGCGCATTGCCGATGTGGCCTGTGGTCCCGGCGGAGATATCGCCGCGCTGCTGGATCTGGCCCCGCAGGGGCATGTGACCGCCCTCGACAAAACACCGCACTTTGTAGACGCCGCACGCGCGGCGTGGCGCGAGGATGCCCGCGTGACCGTCCTGAAAGCCGATATGAAGGTGATCGCAAACCCCTATGATCTCATCTGGTGCGCGGGTGCCGTTTACTTCATGGGGATCGAGGCGGCTCTCCGAGCATGGCGCAAGTCCTTGCTGCCGCAGGGCACAATCGCGTTTTCTGAGGCGTGTTGGTTCACTGATGCACGGAGCCCGCGCGCCAAAGCGCTCTGGGATCGCGATGCGCCTGCCATGACGGATCAGGCGGGGATCACCGCGCAGATCGACGCCGCAGGCTTTCGCGTTATCGGCCAGCGCCGCTTGCCCGATGCCGCCTGGGAGGCGTATTTCGCCCCTCTAGAGGCGCGGATTGAGCGTCTGCGCGGGGATGCGCAGGGTGCTTTGATGCAGGTACTCGATGAAGCGGCAGAAGAAATCGCGTGCTGGCGCGCGCACCGGGATGAGTTCGGATATCTGCTCAGTGTGGTGGCGCCTGCATGAAATGGTCCGATGATCTCGACGCCTGTGCAGCCATCGTGGAGCGCGGCGATCCTCTGCGTTTTCGCACGGCGATGCTGGCGCCCGTTGCACAGCGGGGGGCTCTCTTCGCGCTCTACGCGTTCAACGTCGAGGTGAGCCGCGCGCCCTGGGTGACGCAGGAGGCGATGATCGCCGAGATGCGCCTGCAATGGTGGCGCGATGTGCTGGCAGAGATCGCGGGTGGCGGTCCCGTGCGTCGGCACGAGGTGGCAAGCCCGCTCGCGGATGTGTTGAGCACCGCGCAGGCAGAATTGCTCGACGAGTTGGTGGCCGCGCGCCGTTGGGACATCTATCGCGCGCCGTTCGAGGATGGCGGAGACTTCGCACGCTATATCGACCAGACGTCGGGGCATCTGATGTGGGTGGCCGCCTCGCTGCTGGGGCAGGCGGCTCAGGGCCCTGTCCGCCTTGCGGGATATGCAGCGGGCATCGGTGCTTGGCTCCGCGCGATACCGGCGCTGGAGGTTGCTGGGCGCGTGCCTTTGCTTGACGGCACACCTCAGGGCGTGTCGGCACTCGCCCAAAGCGGACTGGAGGCGCTTTCACAAGCCCGTCAGGCACGCAACCAGAGCCCGCGGGAGTGCGCGCCCGCTCTTTTGCTGGCGACGGCTGCGGAGCCCGCCCTTTTGCGCGCAAAATCCCGGCCGGATGCTGTCAGTGAAGGCGACTTACCCGATCCCGGCCTGGCATTCACCCTGCGCGCGGCAGCGGGGCGCTGGTAGCCGTTTTCAGGCCAAGGCGCGCCGCTCGTGCAGCATCAGCCAGATGAGGGCGCCGCCCGCGAGGATCAGGAACGGGATCATGAAGTAGTTCACGGCTTCCCAGCCCGCCTGGGCGGTCCCGCCCGAGCAATTCATCAAGCCACCGGAGGCGAGCGAGGCGACAGTGACGCCGCTGAACACCAGCAGATCGTTGAGCCCTTGCATCCGGCCGCGCTCCTGCGGCGCATGCGCACCCGCAAGCATCGTCGTGGCGCCGATAAAGCCAAAGTTCCATCCGATGCCCAAAAGCACCAGCGCGATAAAGAAGTTTTCAAGCTGGACACCCTGCAGCGCAACGATTCCCGCTAGCCCCAGAATGGACAGACCCACGGCAATGATCCGCTCCACACCGAAGCGGTTGATTAGATGGCCGGTGAAGAACGAGGGGGCAAACATCGCGAGGACATGCGCGGTGACGACAAATCCCGCGATGATCTTGAACCGTGCCGAGGTTTCCTGCCCCGAAAACATATCGGCAAAGAATGGTGGCAGCGCGGTATCGCCCGCGACGCCGCAGCCGACGACGGCCAGCGGTGTGGAGGTCATCACGAGGTTCATCAGCGCGTAGGAGACCATCGCGCAGATCACCGCGACGGCGATGCGCGGCGTGCGCAAAAGCTCCATCCGGCTGCGGCCGCGCGGGGCGTCTACGTCCGGGATCGGCGGCTTTGGGATGTCGATGAAGAAAAACAGCATCGAGCCCACGATATTGAGTACGGCAACGGCCACATAGGTTCCCACGAAGGGGATCGCGGAAAGGCTTAGCGATGTGGCGGAGGCGAGCTGTGGTCCGATGATCGCGGAGATGAGGCCACCCGCCATAACGTAGGAAATCGCCTTGGCCCGGTACTCCTCAGAGGCCGTATCGGCGGCGGCGAAGCGGTAGAACCCCTGCGCCGACATATAAATACCGGTCAGGAACGAGCCGGTGAGAAAGATCGCGAAAGAGGAGATGAAAAGACCGTAGGCCGCAATGAGCGCCCCTGTTGCACCGCCCGCAGCACCAAGGAAGAAGCCCGCGCGCCGCCCGTACCGCTGCATGATTGCCGAGACAGGCGTTGCCGACAGCATGGAGCCCAGTACAATCATGGAAATCGGCAGAGTGGCAAAACAGATATTGCCCGCAAGCGATTGGCCTGCCAGCCCGCCTACCAAGAATATCATCGGCATCTGCGCGCCCAGAATTGCCTGCGCAGCCACCAGTACGGCCACGTTGCGCTTGGCGCGGGTGTCGTCGATCATCGTCGGGTTCCTCTTGCTTGGCTTATCGGTACGCCTGTGCCGCACAGGGGGCAACCCCCTGCTGCCCACTTGTATCTGGCAGGCTGGGCGATAAACCTGTAAAGGATGAAAACCGTTCCGCATATCCTGTTGCTGGCTGGCAGTGCCGAGGCGCGGCGCGTGGCCGAAGCGCTCGAGGCGCGCGTTTCGCGCTATGTAGCGTGGCTTTCGGAGGCGCCGCGCGGTGCCGCACCCCTGCCGCAAATCCCGGTGTTGAAGCGGTTTGAAAGCGGTGCGCAGATGCAGCAGGCCATGGCGCAGGGCGGTTTTGGCGCAGTGATCGACGCAGGACATGTTTTTGACCGGAGCACTACTGCGCGGGCGCAGGTTGCCGCGGTTGCTCTGGGTCTACCCTATCTGCGGATCGAGCGGCCCTGCTGGGAAATCGGGGATTGGCCCAATGCTCTTCGCGCCCCTGATGTGGCTGCTGCCTGCGCTTTGGTGCCCGAGGGCGTGCGGGTGTTCGCCACCACTGGCTGGGACAGCTTGGCCGACTACGCAGGCTTTCGCGGGGCGCGCCTTTTGCTCCGGCAAACCCGGCGACACGCGCGCCAGGCCCAATTCGACTTTGCAGAGCCGGTGTTCGGGGATCCGCCCTTTAGCGCCGCGCAGGAGGAGGCCCTGTTCAAGCACTTGCGTGTTGATCTGTTGATCTGCCGCAATCTGGGTGGCAAGGCCAGTCGCGCGAAACTGGATGCAGCCGCTGCGTTGGGGTGCGGCATCATCTTGATCGACCGCCCCGCGCTGGCGCGTGATGTTCCGAGGGTGCCTTGCGTCGACGCGGCACTTGCATGGTTGGAAGCGCTGTGACCGATCTGATCACGACACGGGCGGATGTGGCGCGGGGCGAAGTCTGGCTTGCCGCCGTTGAGCCCCGTTTTGCCCATGCGCTCGACCAGACCGGGCCGCTGCCGCTGCGGCTGGCACCAGACGGGTTTGCCGCGCTGTTCAACAAGATCGTGAGCCAGCAAGTATCTGTCGCTTCCGCCCGCGCGATCTGGGGCAGGGTTGAGGAGGCGGGGCTGTTGACGCCTGACGCGGTGGCTGCTGCCGGCGAGGAAGATCTCAAAGCGGTTGGCCTGAGCCGCCCAAAGATGAAATACGCCCGCGCCTTGGCGGATGCACAGATTGATTATGAAGCCCTACGCGACGCGACGGATAGCGACGTGATCGAGACGCTCACCGCCGTGCCGGGCATCGGGGTCTGGACGGCGCAGGTCTATGCGATGTTCAATCTGGGCCGTGTCGATGTGTTTGCGCCCGGTGACCTGGCGTTGCAGGAATCCGCGCGCATGTTGTTCGATCTGCCTGCGCGGCCATCGGCAAAGGCGCTCGAGCAGATGGCGCAGGCATGGAGCCCGTGGCGGGCAGTTGCGGCGCGGCTTTTGTTCACCTACTACCGAGTGAGCAAAGATCGGGAAGGAATGACATGACACGAGTCCTCACATCGGAACGCCGCGAACCTCTATCGGGCGAGACCCGTTCGGTGGTGGTTTTCCTGCATGGCTATGGCGCCAACGGTGCAGATCTGCTGGGCCTTGCAGACCCATTGGGCGAGCATCTGCCCGATACGCTGTTTGTGGCCCCGGATGCCCCCGAAACCGTCGCGGGTATGCCGAACGGATTCCAGTGGTTTCCGATTCCCTGGATCGACAATTCGTCCGAGGAGGAAAGCGCGCGCGGCATGGCACAGGCGGTGAGTGATCTGAACGCGTTTCTCGACGCACTGATGGTGGATGAGGACGTGCTGCCCGAGCAGGTCGTGCTTTTCGGCTTTTCCCAAGGCGCGATGATGAGCTTGCACATCGCGGCACGCCGCGAGGATGAAATCGCGGGGGTGGTGGCCATATCTGGTCGGCTGCTAGAGCCCGAAAGCCTCAAGGACGATACCGTCTCGCGCCCACCGATCCTGCTGATCCACGGGGATCTCGACGATGTGGTGCCGCCGCAGTCCTTGCCCGATGCAGCACAGGCGCTGCAAGATGCTGGATGGGAGGATGTTTTTGCCCATATCATGAAGGGCACCGGCCACGGCATTGCACCCGATGGCCTTTCCGTCGCCCTGGCGTTCATGCGCGATAAATTGAGCCTCTAGCTCGGGCCTGCCCCTGCGACATCTTGTGGTAAAGTGGCGCTTGCCAGCGTGAAACCACGGGATATAGTCATGCCAAACGGGTAGAGGGTGGCGTGCAGATGGACGGCGATTTCAGAACCGAATTTACGCGAAGTCCGGGCGGGCTTAAACACAAGCCCGCGCTCGTGCTCAATGCGGACTACCGTCCGCTGAGCTACTACCCGCTCTCGCTCTGGTCCTGGCAAGACGCAGTAAAGGCCAAATACCTAGATAGGGTCGATATCGTGGCTGAATACGACGACTGCGTCCATTCTCCCACGACAACCCTGCGTATCCCCTCTGTCGTTGTGCTCAAAGATTACGTAAAACCGCAAAAGCGCGTGGCCTTCACGCGCTTTAATTTATTTTTGCGCGACGAATTCCGCTGCCAGTACTGCGGCAGCAAGGGAGAACTCACGTTTGACCATGTGGTGCCGCGTGCCTCCGGCGGCGTAACGAGCTGGCAGAATGTGGTCGCGGCGTGCAGTCCTTGCAATCTGCGCAAGGGCGCCAAAACCCTGCGGCAAAGCGGTTTTTCGCTGCGCAAGCCACCGCGGCAGCCTGCAGCGGAGGAGTTGCGCAACATGGGCCGCAAATTTCCGCCCGGCCATCTGCACGACAGCTGGATGGATTTTCTTTACTGGGACGCAGAACTCGAGGCGTGAAACCGCCAGTCGTTTTTCTGGTCGGAAGCGTTCGGCGCTGGAAACCCTCCTGACCGCTCGGTACTGTCACCTGACATTTGCGTATCCCCCTGGATCCGCAGCCCGAGATATTCAGCGTCAGGTGAAAGGACCCGCAATGAACGATGAGCCGGACGAGGGCATGAGCCGCAAACAAGCCGAGCAGCGCGTATCCGAGATCCGACTGATGGCACTGGCCGAGATTGCGACCAAGAACACCGGTATCGACGCCGACAGGCTCTATTTCGAGCTGCATGATATCAAGCGTCGGCCGCTATCGTCGGCGTGGCTGGAGGCCTCCGTGATGCTGGCGATCATCCGGCGGGCGCGGCCTGCGCGGGTATTTGGCTGGCTTGGAAAATTGCGCGACCGCAGCAATGGAGAGAAAGAGAAGGTGCAGTTCGATATCTTCGAGAAACGACTGCGCGACTATCTGCACCCTCAGGTTCTGACCAACCACGGCTATGGGGATGCAACATTTGCAGGATTGGATCATGCGAGCATCTGGGAAACCATCCGGACCCATATCTCCGCGCTCAGTGACGAGAAGTACGACGTTTTCCTCAATTCCGGCACCCTTCTTGGCGTGATCCGCGACAAGCGGCTGATCGACCATGATGACGATGTGGATCTTGCGGTGCTGCTCAAGGCGGACAACGAAGCGGATGCTGCCGCCGAATGGAAGGCCCTGCGCGGGGTACTGGAGGAGGCGGATCTGTTCGAGCGTTCGGTGCAGGACCAGCCCGCGATCTACAAGCTGCGGCCTGCGGGCAAGATCGAATTCGATCTTTTCCCGGCATGGATCGAGGCGGGCAAGGTCTACGTCTATCCGCACACCCACGGCACATTGACAGCGGCGGACGTGCTCCCGCTCGGAACATGCGACGTGACGGGTCAGCCAATCCCGCGCGCGCCGGACAAAATGCTGGAGATCAATTACGGGCCGGGCTGGCGCGCGCCCGATCCGCTGTTCAAATTTCCTTGGGAAGCGGCCAACACTGCTTTTGCCGGGTTTCTGGAGCGTCTGAACCGCTAGGCGGCGCTAGAGATCGAGCTCGATCCAGACCGGCACGTGATCGGAGGGCTTGTCGCGCGCGCGAGTGTCCTTGTCGATTTGGCAATCGCGCAGCCGGTCTGCGGTGTAGGGGCACAGCAGGAAGTGATCGATGCGGATGCCGTTGTTGCGGTTCCACGCGCCCGCCTGATAGTCCCAAAAGCTGTAATGCCCCGGCGCTTGGGTCTGGGCGCGGAACGCTTCCGTAAGGCCCAGATTGAGCAGGGCGCGCCATTTGGCGTGGCTTTCGGGGCGAAACAGCGCATCGCCACGCCAGCTGTCCGGGGTGGCCGCATCTTCGTCCTGTGGAATGATGTTGTAATCACCGGCCATCAAAAAAGGCGTCTCTTCGGCAAGCAGCTGCTGCGCGCGCGCGCGCAAGCGGTCCATCCACTCAAGCTTGTACGCGTATTTGCCGCCCTCTACTGGAATATCGTTCCCGTCGAGCTCGACGGGATTGCCGTTGGGCAGATAGAGGCCGCACAGGCGCACCGAATGGCTCTCGCCCACCACGGTCGCCTCGATGTATCGTGCCTGTTCGTCCGCGTCATCACCCGGCAGACCGCGCGTCACATCTTCCAGCGGCAGCTTTGACAGGATACCTACACCGTTGAAGGATTTTTGCCCGTGGACTTCGACGTTGTAGCCGCGCTCTTCAAAAATCTCGGACGGGAAGGCCTCGTCCACTGATTTGATTTCCTGCATCAGCACGACGTCGGGCTGCGCCTCGTCCAACCAGTCCGTGAGGGCGTTGAGGCGGGCCTTGATGCCGTTGATGTTGAACGTGGCGATCTTCATGGGGCAGGGCTCCTTTAGCGCAGATGCCATTGCTATCGCGCGTTTGGAACCGCAGGGCAAGCCGCCTCGCGCCTGCGGCGGTAGCGCGCAGCGTGAATGAAAGCTGGCTTTTGCCTATGAATTATGCAAGCGTCGGCAAGCGCACGACAGACGATTGATGTGTGGGCGAAGCCAATTTGCGCGGAAGCAGACTCGATCTGATCTCCGCAAAGACGCCGGCAGCACGCATCGGGACGACATCATTTCCTGAACTGGGCTACGGGTAACCGCATCCGGTCAGGACCTAGCCAATGTGGAGAAGCCGGGCCGGGATAGGGTGCATTCAAGACAGGGACGGGCTGCTGCTCTGACGTGAGGGTTGGCGCAGCACAAAAGCTCCGAACGTGTCTGTATCCAATCCCGGCTTTGGTCGCTCACCCTTGCAGAATTGAACTGAGATCAACATTCCACGGGTCTGAACGGTAAAATAACCAGGCTGGCTTACATCGAGAACGACGTGCCGCAACCGCAGGAGGATGTTGCGTTTGGATTGTTTATCACGAAACGCGCGCCGATGAGTTCTTCGGTAAAGTCTATCACCGCATTTGCCAGAAACGGCAACGATACACTGTCTATCACCACCGTCTCACCTTCACCGCGCAGGACCAGATCATCCTCTTTGGCCTCGTCCAGTTCAATCTCGTACTGAAAGCCAGAGCAGCCGCCGCCCTCTACGGCAACGCGCAGAGCTTTGCCGCCGGACGCTGCGCCAATTTCGCTCAGGCGTTCGAAGGCGCGTGGGGTCACGATGGGGGGCATGTTCATTGGGATCGCTCCGCAGTGTGTTTCCATTGAGGCTCAACTCCAATATAGAAACGGACAAGGCAGGGTACAAGCGCTCTGTCAAAAGGAGCCTGGCTGATGTGTGCACCCTTCGCCACCGACCCTGCGCATGTGCGGGGCAGGCGCGTCTTCGAGGAGGAGAGCGATTTTCGCTCCTGCTTCCAACGTGACCGTGACCGGATCATCCACGCCTCCGCCTTCCGCAGGCTCAAACACAAGACCCAGGTATTCGTGGAGCATGAAGGCGATTATTACCGCACCCGGCTGACCCATTCGATCGAAGTGGCGCAGGTCGCGCGGACCATCGCGGGCGCGCTCAAACTCAACGCTGAGCTCACCGAGGCCGTGGCGCTGGCGCATGATCTGGGGCATCCGCCCTTCGGTCACACCGGTGAGGACGCCCTGCACGCGCTGATGCAGCCCTATGGTGGCTTCGATCACAATGCTCAGGCGATCAAGATCGTGACGTCGCTGGAGCGACATTACGCACTGTTCGACGGGCTCAATCTGACATGGGAGACACTGGAGGGCCTTGCCAAGCACAATGGTCCGGTGGCCGGTGAACTGCCGCACGCGCTGGCGGAGTACAACCGCCAGCACGATCTGGAACTGCATACACACGCCAGTGCAGAGGCGCAGGTGGCGGCACTTTCTGACGACATCGCCTACAACAACCACGATCTGCACGACGGTCTGCGTGCGGGACTTTTCGGCGAGGACGAGATAGCGAAGTTACCGCTGATCGGGCACGCCTTTGCCGAAGTCGATGCACTGCACCCCGGCCTTGATCCATACCGCCGCCGCCACGAGGCGTTGCGGCGTGTTTTTGGTGTGATGGTCGCCGATGTGATCGCCACCTCGCGGGAGAATTTGAGCACATCCAAGGCCCGCTCTGTCGAGGATATTCGCCATCTTGGCCGTCCTGTGATCTGCTTTTCCGACGGGATGTGGCAGGATCTGGGAAAAATCCGGCGCTTCTTGTTCACCCGCATGTACCGCGCACCTGCCGTGATGAAGATCCGTGCGGAAGTCACCGGCGTGGTAGAGGAGTTGTTTCCGCTTTTCGTGGAAAATCCCGACTTGATGCCAACAGATTGGGCCAAGTCTATTGCCGAAGCAGGCACAGACCGTACAATGCTTGCACGCCTTGTGGCGGATTACATAGCAGGCATGACTGACCGGTTCGCCTTGCAGGAACACGAGCGACTGATCGGTGGCACACCGCGTGCGGGTGCCTATCTTTGGGCAAAGGAGTAGCGGAATGCTGGATACCATGACCGACGCGGCGAAAGCACCCGCCCCCATACTTCCCAGCCCCGTGCTGACGGGCAAGCGGATCATCGTTTTGGGTGCCTGCTGTGGCTTTGGCCGCAGCATCAGCAGCAGTCTGGCCGCTTCGGGCGCGCAGGTGGTTGCTGTGGATACCAATGCAGATGCCCTCAAGCAGATGGCGGATGCCGTTCCTCTGACCCTGAAGGGCCCGCCGGACGAAGCGCTGCGCCGGGTGGGCCGTGCCTGGGGTGATGCCCGCTTGGACGCCGTGCTCAATCTCATGCCGCTGCGGCATCCGATCCGGATAGATCTCAACATCGCCGTCCTTCAGGCAATTGTGCAGGGGTTCATGCCCGCACTCTGCCCCCGCGAAGGGCAGATCCTCAGCGTCGTGGCACTCCCTGAGCAAGCGTTGGATGTCGCGGCAGGGGCCATGGCGCCCGCGCTGGCGTCGGCGCAGGCGGCTCTTGCCGCGGCTCTGCACCGTGACGGCCTATCGCTCAATATGATCAGCCTGCGGCAAGGCACAGTGACGCCCGCGCGCGCGACAGTCACGGGAATGCTTGCACGGACACTGGGGCCGCTCACAGGAGCCGACCTGCGCCTTTGATTGACGCGGAGGCCACGCGTGGTACATGAGGGCACCAATAGTCCCCGAAAGCAGTCCCATGAACCTCTTTGCCGATATCCGTACCCTTGTCCTCAGCGCACTTGATGCGATGGTCACCGCAGGTGACTTGCCGCGCGGTCTGATCACCGACAACGTCACGGCGGAGCCGCCGCGCGATGCGACGCACGGAGATATGGCGACAAATGCAGCGATGGTGCTGGCCAAGCCTGCCGGGATGAAGCCGCGCGATATCGCCGAGAAGCTCGCGCAGCGTCTCACGGATGATCCGCGTATTACCTCCGCCGAAGTGGCGGGCCCCGGTTTTCTCAATCTGCGGCTTGCACCTTCGGTCTGGCAAGGCGTCGCGGCCACGGTGCTGGGCGAGGGGACCGATTATGGCCGTGGTACACTGGGCGCAGGCAAGCGGGTGAACGTGGAATACGTCTCCGCCAATCCCACCGGGCCGCTGCATGTGGGCCACACACGCGGTGCGGTCTTTGGCGATGCACTGGCGTCTTTGCTGGCTTTCGCCGGCTGGGATGTGACGCGCGAATACGTGATCAACGACGGCGGCAACCAGATCGACGCATTGGCCCGCTCGGTCTATCTGCGGTATCTTGAAGCGCACGGGCAAGAGGTGGCCTTTCCCGATGGTACCTATCCCGGCGATTATCTGATCCCCGTCGGCGTGAAGCTCAAGGAACAGGTGGGCGCTGAATACATCGACGAGCCGGAGGCCGTCTGGCTCGATCCCATCCGCAATTTTGCGACTGACGAGATGATGGCTCTGATCCGGGAAGATCTGGCGCTGCTGGGCGTGAAAATGGATCACTTCTTTTCGGAAAAATCGCTCTATAACACTGGTAAGATCGAAGCCTGCCTCAAAAAGCTCGACGACATGGGCCTGATCTACCGCGGCACGCTGGCCCCGCCAAAAGGTAAGCTGCCCGATGACTATGAGGCACGCGAGCAGACGCTGTTCAAATCGACCGACTTCGGCGACGATCAGGACCGCCCAATTCAGAAGAATGACGGCGCATGGACCTACTTCGCCCCCGATATCGCCTATCACAATGACAAGATCGAGCGCGGATTCGATGCGCTGATCAATGTTTTTGGCGCCGATCACGGTGGCTATGTGAAGCGGATGAAAGCGGCCGTGCAGGCTCTGTCCGGGGGTAAGGTTCCACTCGACATCAAGCTGACGCAGCTGGTCAAGCTCTTCAAAAACGGGGAGGAGTTCAAGATGTCCAAGCGCGCGGGCAACTTTGTGACCCTGCGCGATCTGATCGACGAAGTGGGCAGCGACGTCACCCGTTTCGTCATGCTCACCCGCAAGAACGATGCGCCGCTAGATTTTGATTTCAGCAAGGTCATGGAGCAATCGCGGGAGAACCCGGTGTTCTACGTGCAGTATGCTCACGCGCGGGTGGCGAGCGTTTTGCGCAAAGCTGCCGATGCGGGGATCGACGTCAGCGATAGCGCGCTGAAAGCCGCAGATCTGAGCAAACTCGCTCATGTGGCCGAGCTTGCCTTGCTGAGAAAAGTGGCAGAATGGCCGCGTCTGGTCGAGACGGCCGCCCGCAGCAACGAGCCGCACCGAGTTGCATTCTATCTATATGAAATCGCGGGAGATTTGCACGGACTGTGGAACCTCGGAAATGCCGAGACGGACCTGCGCTTTATCCAGGAGGACGATCCTGCAACATCACAGGCGAAAATCGCCCTTGCCCGGTCCGTTGCGATTGTAATTGCAGCGGGCTTGGGTATTTTGGGCGTCACTCCGGCGGAAGAGATGCGTTAAGCAGCCATCGCCGGACAGCAGGGAACTGATATCAGATCCGCGTGGCATCGTACTGCGCGGGCAGAGAGGCGAAAATGGCAGATTACACACAAAATCCCGATAGGGGCTTTGCCCCGGACGCGCATGCCGACTACGTCGTGGCGCCCGCAGGATCCGTGAGCAGATTTACCAATTTTACCGGGGCTGCGGTATCGCTTGCGCTCGTCGTCGGCGTGGGGGTCTGGGGTTACAAACTTTTGGTGCGCGATGTCAGCGGCATCCCCGTGGTCCGCGCCGTCGCTGGCGAAATGCGGATCCGTCCCGAAGATCCGGGCGGCGATTTTGCAGAGCATCAGGGCTTGTCCGTGAACCGCATTGCGGCTTTGGGAGATGCAGAAGAGCGCGCAGACGAGTTGCACCTGGCGCCACCACCCACCGGCTTGGCAGAAGAAGACCAGCCTATTGCAGAGATTGAAGAGGTGGCGGAGGACGCACCTGCCGCGCCCGAGGTGCCAGCGCCACAGGAGATCGCCGCTGCATTCGAGAGCGGGTCAATCGACAGCATCGTGGCGCAGCTCACGAGCGGTGTGGAGCCAATGGACACCATGACGGAAGAGAGCGCGCCCGTGCTTGCCTCTGTCATGAGCGATGTGCTGGAGGGGCCGGGAATGCGCGTCTCACTTCGGCCCTCCCTTCGGCCCAAACGTGAAGCATTCGCGATTATCGGTGCACAGACGGTTGCAGCCTCAGGCGGTACCGTTGATGCGGTACTAGACATCGATGCCGGCAGCCTGCCTGCGGGCACGCGGCTGGTCCAGCTTGGCGCTTTCGACACCCCAGAGATCGCCCGCGCGCAGTGGGGCCAGCTCAACAGCCGCTTCGGCCCCTTCATGGAAGGCAAAAAGCGCATCGTGATGGAAGCGAAATCAGGCGGACGCACGTTCTACCGTCTGCGCGCCGAAGGCTTTGACGATATCGGCGATGCGCGGCGTTTTTGTTCGGCCCTCGTCGCGGAAAGTGTGGATTGCATCCCCGTGGTCACCAGATGAACCGTTTCGGCGCGACCATTCTCGACGCCAGTGGCCACCGCCTAGGCGCGGAAGAAAAAGCGCTGTTTCGCGATGTGAGGCCCTTCGGTTTCATCCTGTTTGCCCGCAACATCGACACCCCCGACCAGATCCGTGCGCTGTGCGACGATTTTCGTGAGGCGGCGGGTCATGAGGCGGTGATAACCATCGATCAGGAGGGCGGCCGGGTCCAACGGCTGCGTGGTCCTATCTGGCGCGACTGGCTGCCGCCGCTGAATTTCGTGCAGGCCGCAGGGGAGAGCGCCGCCGAAGCGATGTATATCCGGTTTCGCCTGATTGCGCATGAATTGCATGCGCTGGGGATCGACAGCAACTGCGCGCCCATGGTCGATGTCCCGGGGCCAGACACTCACGAATTTCTCTATAATCGGTGCTACGGCACCGACGCACGCGCCATTTCGCTGATGGGGCAGGCGGTCAATGACGGTATGCTGGCGGGCGGCGTTCTGCCGGTGATCAAACACATCCCCGGCCATGGTCGCGCCACCGCCGACAGTCATTTTGAGCTGCCCCATGTAAGCGCGTCCCGCGAAGATCTGGACCGCGTGGATTTCGCCCCGTTCAAGGCCCTGCGCGACACACCGATGGGTATGACCGCCCATGTGGTCTATGAGGCGTTCGACACCGCTCCTGCGACGCTTTCCGCCCCAATGATGCACGTGATCCGCGAGGACATCGGTTTCGATAATCTGATCATGACCGACGATATTTCGATGAAGGCCCTGAGGGGCAACTTGGGCGATTTGAGCAGATCCGCCATCACTGCGGGCTGTGACGTGATCCTGCACTGCAACGGAACGCTGGCAGAGCGCAGCGAGGTGGCGCAGGCGGCGGGTGAGATGACGGAGCAGGCGACCCGCCGGGCATTGCGCGCGCTCAGCTACCGCCAAACACCCGACGATATTGACATTCCCGCCCTCGACGCGCAGCTTAAAGCGCTGTTGGGCGAGGGTGTGCATGGCTGACGACATATTCGAGCAAGACACCGGATCGGTCGCCGACAGGCTTGCCGCTGAAGCGCTGATCGTGGATGTGGATGGGTTTGAAGGGCCGCTGGATCTCTTGCTGACCCTGAGCCGGACGCAAAAGGTGGATCTGCGCAAGATTTCCGTTTTGCAGCTCGCCCGCCAGTATCTGGCCTTCGTGGAGAAGGCAAAGGCGCTGCGGCTGGAGCTTGCCGCCGATTATCTTGTAATGGCGGCGTGGCTCGCATTCCTGAAATCACGCCTCCTGCTTCCACCCGATCCGACCGAAGAAGGGCCGTCGGGCGAAGAGCTTGCCGCCCATCTGGCATTCCAGCTCGAGCGGCTTGCCGCGATGCGCGACGTCGCGGCGCGGCTCATGGCGCGCGACCAGCTGGGCCGCGATTTCTTCGCGCGCGGTCAGACACAGATGGTCGAGCGGGTTCGCTCGGTCACTTATACCGCCACGCTGCTCGACCTGATGCAGGGCTACGCCCGTATCCGCACCCGAGATGATTTCCGGCCTTTCGTCATGGACCGCGAAAAAGTTTACACGATGGAGCAGGCGCTGGATCGGATGCGGGGGCTGATCGGTTTTGCGGGAGATTGGGGTGATCTGATGAGCTTTCTGCCTGAGGGATGGGAAAGCGATCCGGTGAAGCGCCGCTCTGCTACTGCTGCGACCTTTGCGGCGTCACTGGAGCTGGTGAAGGAGGGCCGTCTGGAGATCAGGCAAAGCGACAGTTTTGCGCCGATCCAGCTGCGGAGAAGGGAACAGGGTCGTGGTTGAACCATTTGAGGATAAAGAAGAAAGCCTGTTCGAGGCGCCCCCTATGGCGGAGCAGGAGCGCATGATCGAGGCCGTCCTGTTCGCCAGTGCGGAGCCTGTGACACTGCGTGAGCTGGACGCACGTATGCCGCATGGCTGCGATGCCGCCGAGGCCATGGTGCATTTGCGCCGCCGTTACGAGGGGCGCGGGGTCCAGGTGATGAAAATCGGGGATGCCTACGCGCTGCGCACCGCCGCTGATCTGGGCTATCTCATGCAGAAAGAAACTGTCGAGGTGCGCAAGCTGTCGCGCGCCGCGATCGAGACGCTGGCGATCATTGCCTACCACCAGCCCGTGACGCGCGCGGAGATCGAGGAGATTCGTGGTGTGTCTGTTTCTCGAGGGACGGTGGATCAGCTGCTTGAGCTAGAATGGATCCGGTTTGGCCGCCGCAAAATGACGCCCGGACGGCCCGTGACCTTTGTGGTGACGGAAGCATTCCTTGATCACTTTGGGCTGGAAAACGCCCGCGATCTCCCGGGGCTCAAGGAGTTGCGCTCCGCGGGTCTGTTGGAAAGCCGCCAGCCTGCCGGCCTGTTGCCGCTTGTCGGCGAGGGCGAAGACGAGCCGGAATCGACCGAGGGCCAGAGCGAACTTTTCGAAGATTAATCCCCAAAATTGCCGCAATTGTCGCTATAGTGGCAACAAACGAATTGAGGAGAGCAAGATGAATCAGATCATGAATATGTTCATGCGTCTCGTGATGCGCAAAGTCATGAGCAAGGGAATCGATGCAGGTTTCAACAAGGCGTCATCCTTGGGCAAAGGCCGCAAGAAGAAGCCAGAGGGCGAGATTGACGATTACGGCAATCCGGTTCAGCGCGGCCCGACCAAAGAAGAAGTGCGCGCCGCGCGCCGTGCCAAGCGCGAGAATAACGGTCAGGCCTGAGCTTTCGGCGCTTTGAAGTGTTTTGACAGTTTGAGACCTTGGCCCTGATAGTTCGACGCGATACCTGACCCGTAAAGTTGGGTCGGGGCTTCCGCCATACGCTCGTAGACGAGCCGACCCACCACTTGACCGTGCTCGAGCACGAAGGGCGCCTCATGGCAGCGCACTTCGAGTACCCCACGCGAGCCTGCACCGCCCGCAGCATCATGACCGAAACCCGGATCGAAGAACCCCGCGTAATGCACGCGGAATTCGCCGACCATCGCCAGATAGGGCGCCATTTCGGCCGCGAAGTCGGGTGGGATCGTCACGGCTTCGCGGCTCACCAGAATGTAGAAGGCACCGGGGTCGAGAATGATCTGGCCGTTGTCGCTGTGAACTTCTTCCCAATAGTCAGCGGGGGCGTAATGGCCGATCTTGTCGAGGTCGATCACCCCCGTATGCGGCTTGGCGCGGTAGCCGACCAGCGTGGTGTCCTTGAGACGCAGATCGACGGAGAAGCCCAGACCGTCGCTGATTACCGCTTCACCGTCGACCAATGGCGTCCGGGCGTGTAGCGCGCGCAGGGCGTCGTCGTCGAGCACCGCGTCGCCGGTGCCAAAGCGGATCTGGTTGAGCCGCATGCCGGGACGGACGAGAACGGAGAAAGAGCGCGGGCAGATCTCCGCGTAGAGCGGACCGTGATAGCCCGCGCTGATCCGGTCGAATTCGGTGCCACCATCGGTGATCGTGCGGGTCAGCAGATCGAGGCGCCCGGTGGAGCTTTTGGCGTTGGCTACGGCGCTGACAGTGTCGGGCAGGGCGAGGTGCTCCATCAGCGGCACGACATAGACCGCCCCTTTTTCCAGAACCGCACCGTGGGTCAAATCCACACGGTGCATCTCAAACTCTTCCAGCCGGTCGGCTACTTTCGCACCGTGCCCCGCGAGGAACGACGCGCGTACGCGGTACGCAACGTTGCCGAGGCGCATATCGAGGCTGGCGGGCTGGATCTGGGCGGGGTCTACGGCGGGATCGGCGAATATGTGGCCCTCGGCAATCATGGCCTCCAGCTGTTGGTTCGGAATTACGCCGGGCATGAAAAGTCCTTCAGGTGGGCTGCGTATAGATGTGCAAAACGCCCGCACCCGTGGGGATGCGAGCGTTTTGTGGATAAGGTGGTCGGGCTAGCAGGACTCGAACCTGCGACCTTCCGTCCCCCAGACGGACGCGCTACCAGGCTGCGCCATAACCCGAACATGGCGTGTTCATACCGCATAAACACAGGCTTGCAAGAGGCAATCGCATCCATCCATCCCCCGCTTTCAGCTTTTAGGCTGAGTGCCACCGCGCGGCGCCGCCATGCGGTCCCGCAAGGCTGTGAGCTGGGACAGAAGTGGTTTTATTTTTGCGGCTGTGGCGCCGTCCACGCTGCGTATTGCATAGGCGCGGGTGAGTGCTGCGGCTTGCGCGTGTATCTCGTTCTCGGGCGTGATCTCTGGCATTCCGATATCGCGCGGCTTGGGTGTGGTCGCTGCTTCTTCGGCGGCTTTCACTTCCGGCTGCGGCTCAGCAGTGGTGGGTGTTTCTTCCGCCTGCTCCGGGATCGTTTTTTCCGGGGCGGGGGTTGGAGCAGAAGTCGCGGCCTCAATTCCGGGCTTACGCTCGGCGTCGGGTTCCGAAGTTTGTGCGACGCTCTCTGTGTCGCGCTCTGCGGTTTCCTCAGTTGGGTCCGTCTCGTCCTCAGACCCTGCTGCTAAGGGCTTCTCAGGCGCTCCCTCGGCCGTATCTGCCGAGGACTCATGCGCCGATACGGCTTTTTGTTCGTCGTCGGATGCTTCCGATGGTACGGGGGCTGGCGCACTTGCGGCTTCGGTAAGGGGCTCACCGGTAATATCTAAGGTTTCTTTTGCATCGACGGCGGTCTCGGCTGCGATTTCCGTATCATCCGTCCCAGGCTCTGGCGCGTCGGGCTCACTTTCAGTCACCGCCTCCGGCATGCGCTCGGCTACAGGCTCGGGAGCCGGGGCCGGTGCGCTAGGCTCGGGCTTATTATCTTTCGGCGGCTCGAAAGGCAGCACGACAGCTTGCGGCTCCGGCGCACGTGTAGCGGCGGGTTTCGCAACCACGCCCTGTTCGTATTCCGCGTCCGCCTCGTCAAGCGGGCCGGACAGGGCGACGACATGGCTCATGCCTTCCTCGCGCAGGATTTTCTGCACGCCCTTGATCGTCAGGCCATCCTCATGGAGGAGCTTTTTGATTCCGCCCAACAGCAGCATGTCGGCAGGTCTGTAATACCGCCTGCCGCCCGCCCGCTTGATCGGCTTCACCTGCGTGAATTTGCTCTCCCAAAAGCGCAGAACATGGGCTTGGATATCCAGCCACTCAGCGACCTCTGAAATTGTGCGGAATGCATCGGGCGATTTGGGCATCGGCTTAAGGCTTGTTTCCGTCCGCGACCCGGTCCTTCATCAGATGGGAGGGCCGGAAGGTCAGCACGCGGCGCGGGCTGATCGGAACCTCCTCGCCGGTTTTGGGATTGCGGCCGATGCGTGCAGTCTTCTCGCGCACTGAAAACGTTCCGAACGACGAGATCTTGACCTGCTCGCCGCGTACCAGTGCGTCCGACATCTCTTCCAGCACCGTCTCGACCAGTTGAGCACTCTCGTTACGAGAAAGGCCTACTTCGCGAAAGACAGCTTCGCTCAAATCCATCCGTGTCAGTGTTGTGCTCGTCATATCTTCCCCCGTTTATTCAGATAACCTTGGCCAGATAAACCCGCCAAGTCAATAACAACGCACTGCAAGTGCTTCAAACTGGCGGCAATCCTACCAGCGCAAAACCACCGCACCCCAGGCCAGACCACCACCGATTGCTTCGGTCACGACCAGATCGCCGCGCTTGATCTGGCCGCGTGCGACACCGACCGACAGCGCCAGGGGGATCGACGCGGCGGAGGTGTTGCCATGGTCTTGGACGGTGACGACGACCTTGTCCATGGGCAGGCCGAGCTTTTTCGCAGTGCCCTGAATGATGCGGATGTTGGCCTGATGCGGCACGATCCAGTCGACATCGCACGCCTCGACGCCTGCCGATGCCATGGCGGTTGTTGCGGTCTGGCTCAGCTTTTCAACCGCATGGCGGAATACCTGATTGCCCTGCATGCGCAGCACGCCAGTGGTGCCAGTCGAGACGCCGCCATCGACGTACAGAAGCTCGCGGTAGGTGCCGTCGGAGTTCAGATCCGTCGATAGGATGCCACGGTCCGCCGGGGTGCCTACGCCCTGCGCGGCCTCCAGCACAACAGCGCCCGCGCCATCGCCGAACAGGACGCAGGTGCTGCGATCAGTCCAGTCGAGTATGCGGCTGAAGGTTTCGGCGCCGATAACGATCACCCGCTTTGCCTGACCCGACAGGATGAGCGCATTTGCATTGCTGAGTGCAAATATGAAGCCAGCACAAACTGCTTGGATATCAAAGGCAAAGCCACGCGTCATGCCAAGCTGCGCCTGCACCATCGTCGCGGCGGAGGGAAAGGTGAGATCGGCGGTGGACGTGGCTACGATAAGCGCATCCACATCATCGGGCACCAGCCCCGCCATATCCAGTGCGGCCCGAGCGGCGGCGGTCGCCATGCTCGATGTCGTCTCGCCATCGCCTGCGAAATGCCGCCGCTCGATGCCGGAACGGGCGCGGATCCACTCGTCGTTGGTGTCGAGGGTCGCCTCGAATTCGGCGTTTTCCACGATACGGGTCGGCAGATAATGGCCCACCCCTTTTATGACGGCGCGTAATGTCATGAGTGACTTGGCTCCTTGGCGGGCAAGGTAGCGGCGACACGGGCGGCCAGCTTGTCGTTAAATCCGTTCTCGGCCAGTTGCGCGGCAAGTTTGATCGCGGCGGAAACGCCCGTCGCATCTGCGGAGCCGTGCGATTTTACCACTGTACCGTTGAGGCCCAGAAACACCCCGCCGTTAACGCGACGCGGGTCGATCTTCTTCTGAAGGCGCATCAGCGAGGTATAGGCGAGCAGGGAGGCCAGTTGCGACAGGATCGAATATTTGAACGCTTCGCGCAGGCGCTGGCCAATCAGGCTCGCGGTGCCCTCGCCGGTCTTGATCGCGATATTCCCAGTGAATCCGTCGGTAACGATCACATCGGCCCTGTTGCCCGAGATATCGCCGCCCTCGACAAAACCCACGAAGGTGAAGGCCGCCTGAGCGGCAGAATCGCGAATCAGGTCGTGGGCCGCTTTGAGTTCGGTGCGGCCTTTGTGCTCTTCTGTTCCAACATTGAGCAGGCCGATCCGCGGTTTCTCCACGTTCAGTCCGTTGCGCGCGTAGGACATACCCATCAGCGCAAAGCGCAACAGATCATCGGCATCCGCCTTGATGTCGGCGCCCACGTCCAGCATCACGTTGAAGCCCTGCTTGTTCGAGGAGGGGTAGAGCACGGCGATGGCGGGGCGGTTCACGCCCGGCAGCTTGCGCAGGCGGATCATCGACAGGGCCATCAGCGCACCGGTATTGCCGCAGGAAACAGCCACACTCGCTTCGCCGGTTCGCACGGCTTCTATGGCCGACCACATGGAGGTGTCTTTGCCGGTCCGCACCACCTGGCTGGGCTTGTCTTCCATCGTGACCACATCCGTGGCGTTGCGGATCGTCGTGCGGTCGTCGAGCACCGGATGCTTGACGACAAGTGCGCGCAATTCCGCCTCGGGACCGTGCAGGATGAACGAGATATCTGGGTTGAGTTTGGCCGAAATAAGACAGCCGGCAACCACTGCTGCCGGCCCTTGGTCGCCCCCCATCGCATCGACCGAAATGAGGGTGCGGGCTTTCGCGCTTGTGTGATCGGTCGGGGCCGTCATCTGGTGCGAATGCCTTCTGTCTTGATGTCCGCCGAGCTTACGCCGCGTCTTCGTCGAGATCAATCTCGTCGATCTGGGCAACTACTTCTTTGTCGGCGTAATGGCCGCACGATGCGCAGACGTGATGCGGGCGCTTGAGTTCGCCGCAGTTCGTGCACTCGTTAGGGTTCGCGGCAGACAGCGAATCGTGGCTGCGGCGGTTGTTGCGGCGTGATTTGGAGACTTTATTCTGCTGGACAGCCATATCAGGTGCCTTTGTATACGGGGCCATACTGCGCAGAACGGCTGCGTCGGGCCTGGGTTTCGGATCAAGTGCCCTTGCGGGTGTGTCGTGCATTTAGGCAAGTGGGGCTGGCTTGTCCAACCCTAATTGACGAATTCTGCGCAAAATGCCGCCCAAACGCGGCTTTGCCCGAGGGTTTCACCGTGGATCAGCTCTCGTCTTTGTTCTCAAGTTGTTGCTTGAGCGCTGCGAGGCCTGCGAAGGGGCGCGCTTCGGCGTCGCTCATGGGGGTTTTGCCAGGTTCGGTCACGCGGACGGTTGCGGGTTCTGCGGTTTCCTTGCGTGGATATTCGGGCAGAGCGAGCGCAAGCGCCTCCTGCATCACCAGAACAGGATCGATCCAGGGACCCAGCGGCTCCACACTGTCATCTTCCGGAACCTCCGCCTCTGGCGCGTCTATCTCCTCATAGTCATGCAAAAAGGTGCGCACCACATCGATATCGAGGCGCGTTGTCACCGGCTCCAGCGTGACAACGCAGGGCTGCATCACGGTCGCGCCCAGCCGCGCTTTGAGTTGCCAATCGCTTTGGCCCAGCGGGCTCAGGGTGCCGTCAAAGGCCAGTTTGCGCAGTCCGCTGATTCCCAACTGCTCTGCGAGCGCTACAAGCGCTGCAGAATCGGGGCGCACTGAAAAGGGCGTCGTGCCGGTCTGGGACAGGCTGGCAACCCGCAAACTGGTGGTACTTGGAGGCGTGGGCGACATGTTGATGTGCTTTCGTTTCTTGAACCATGGGGCGGGTTTGGTATATGCGAGATAAAAGCCATACCGGTTGAGGGCAAGGGGCAGCACCATGGGTATCATAATCAATAGGGGCGTTTTGAGACGTCTGGTGCTTGTCGCGGGCCTTGGCGTCGCAGTTTCGGCCTGTTCGCCGCAATATGTAAATCACGGGTATATCCCACCCGCCGACCAATTGCAGCTGATCACCGTTGGGCAGGACACGCGCGCCTCCGTCGAAGCGGCCATCGGCACGCCCGCAACCTCGGGCATGGTGAACGAGAGCGGCTTTTACTACGTGAGCAGCCGCCAGCGCACGATCGGCGCACTTGCGCCCAAGGTGATCGAGCGCGAAGTGCTGGCGATCAGTTTCGACAGCGCCGGGGTAGTGAGCAATATCGAAACCTTTGGACTCGAGCGCGGGCAAGTCGTACCGCTTGCGCGCCGTGTGACGACGTCGGGCGTGCGCGACAATACCTTCCTGCGCCAACTTCTGGGTAATATCGGTCGCTTCAATCCTGCAGGGTTGTCGGGCTGAGTTTTGCGCGTCGCGGGCCGAACTTTGCGTTAGGTGCAGCCTGCCGCATGATGCTGATATGATACCCTTGGACAAAGGCAAATACACGGTGACTCGCGCCGAGACGGCGGCGGATCTGTCCGCCGCATTCAGTCTGCGCGGTCTGTGTTTCGGTGTGGCGGGTGGGGCATCGGACCGGTTCGATGACACCTCGGAGCATGTGCTGGTTCGTGCCAAAAGCAACGGTGCTCCCGTGGCGACCTTTCGCACGGCAGTCTACGTCGGCGCGGGTGTCGCCAACAGCTACGCTGCGCAATACTATGATATTGAAAGGCTTTACGCGTTTGAGGGGCCGATGCTGGAGCTGGGTCGTTTTTGCATCCATCCTGCGCACCGCGATCCTGATATCGCGCGTATCGCTTGGGCCTCGCTCACGGCGTTTGTCGATAAAACCGGCGTGCAGATGCTGTTTGGCTGCTCCTCTTTCGCGGGGACCTGTGCGGCGCCCTATCTGGATGCCTTTGCGCTTTTGCGGGCGCGGCATCTAGGGCCGGCGCGCTGGCAACCAGCGATCAAGGCTGGCGAGGTCTTTCGCTACGGCGAAGACGTGCGGACCAAACCGGATCTGGCCCGCGCCAATGGCGCAATGCCACCTCTGCTGCGCACCTATCTTATGATGGGCGGATGGGTCAGCGATCATGCGGTGGTGGACCGCGAGATGAACACCCTGCATGTCTTTACCGCGCTCGAGACCGGAGCGATTCCAGCGACCCGTAAAAAGCTGCTGCGTGCACTTGTCTGATTGACGTTTCCGCGGGCGCGCAGTACGCGACACGCATGGCACGCGCACCCCTTCTCCAGCTCTCAGATATCGCCCTCACATTTGGTGGCGATCCCGTATTCGAAGACCTCGGTCTTGTCGTCCAGCAGGGCGATAGGCTGGCTCTGGTCGGCCGCAACGGCTCCGGCAAATCGACCCTGATGAAGGTCATGGCGGGGCTGGTAGAAGCCGACCGCGGCATGGTGACCGCAGGGCCGGGCGTGAGCGTTGGCTACATGGAGCAAGACCCTGATTTGACAGGGTTTGAGACGCTGGGGGACTTCGCCTCCCACGGTCTGGAGCCGGGTGAACTGTACAAAGTGGAGCGTGCGGGTGAGGGCCTCAAGTTCGATCCCGAGCGGCCTGTGGCGACTGCCTCCGGCGGGGAGCGTCGGCGCGCGGCACTGGCCCGGCTGATGGCGCTGGAACCCGAGCTGATGCTGCTCGACGAGCCCACGAACCATCTGGATATCGAAGCGATTGCATGGCTCGAGGACGAACTGAAATCGACCCGCGCGGCCTACGTCATTATTTCTCACGACCGCGCGTTTCTGAACGCGCTGACCAAGGCCACGCTCTGGATCGACCGGGGCGCTGTGCGCCGTCAGGAGATTGGTTTTCAGGGCTTTGAGGCGTGGCGCGACCAGGCATGGGAAGAAGAGGACATGCAGCGCCACAAGCTCAACCGAAAGATCAAGGCGGAGGCCCGCTGGGCTGTTGAGGGAATCTCTGCGCGGCGTAAGCGCAACCAAGGCCGCGTGCGGGCGCTTCAGGAATTGCGCGCCGAGCGTGCGGGCCAGATCAAGCGGCAGGGCACGGCGGCCATGGCGCTGGAAGCGGGTCCTAAGTCCGGCCGAAAGGTCATGGAAGCATTTAATATCACAAAGGTTTTCGGGGAGAAGGTCATCCTGCACGACTTTTCGCTACAGGTGAATCGTGGTGACCGGATCGCCTTGGTTGGGCCGAACGGCGTCGGCAAGACAACATTGCTGAACATGCTCATCGGTAAGGAGCAGCCCGACAGTGGCGAAGTCAAGATCGGCACCAATCTGGCGCTGGCGCTGTTCGATCAGGCGCGCGCACAACTCGATGGTGATATGACACTCTGGGACAGCCTGACGGGCGATCCCGACATGCGGGTGAGCGGCAAGGCGGACCAAATCCTCGTGCGGGGAAACCCCAAGCATGTGGTTGGGTATCTCAAGGAATTTCTGTTCGACGATGCACAGGCCCGCGCGCCGGTGCGGTCCCTGTCGGGCGGTGAAAAGGCGCGGCTGTTGCTGGCCAAGCTCATGGCGCGGGAGAGCAATCTGCTGGTGCTCGACGAGCCGACCAATGATCTGGACGTTGAAACCCTTGATTTAATGCAGGAATTGCTGGGCAGCTATGACGGCACCGTGATTCTGGTTAGCCACGACCGTGACTTCCTCGACCGCGTGGCGGCGACCACGATTGCGATGGAGGGTGACGGCAAAGCGACCGTGTACGCGGGCGGCTGGAGCGATTATCTGGCGCAGCGCGGGATGGAGGATTTCTCGGAAAGTGTCGTGAAATCAAAAGGCTCTGCACCAAAGGCTACGCAAAAAGAGAGCAAGTCGGCCAAAGGTCTGAGCTTCACCGAGAAGCACCGGCTGGAGGCACTGCCCGCCGAAATCGAGCGGCTGGGCGCGGAAATTACCAAGCTAGAAGAGCTTTTAGGCGATCCCGCGCTCTTTACCGAACAGCCCGCGAAGTTCCAGAAGGCCAGCGACGCGCTGGTGCAGCGGCATGAGAAATTGTCGGATGCGGAAGAGGAATGGCTGATGCTCGAGGAAAAAGCACAGAGCTGATTTTGGAGTTATGCCATTGCAACTCCGTCGCGCCAGATGGCACTGTCAGGCCTTAACGATTTCGCCGTGCCAGCGGGTTCCATCGAAGCCATGTGCCGCCCGTGGGCACGGCGAGGGCGCCCGCCCGGCGCTTGAATCGGTCGATCTGAAGTGTGGTTTCCACCCCGAGATCAAGGGCGGTGATGCCAAGCGCAGCGAGGCTGTTCATCGCGTTCCATAACAGCAGATTGTGCGCGTGAGTGGCGCGGCCTGCCTCGGTCGTGTGTCCGATATGATAGGTCGCGCGCCTGCCGTGGGTCAGAAACAGCATGTGGGCCACGGGATTGTCGCGCAGATGGGCGGTGAACACATGGGTCTGCTGCGGGGCGATGCGGGCGAAAGCGGCGGTGAGGGCGGTAGGCCAGCTGTGATAGCGGCGGCGCTGCGCCTGTGCGGCATCGAGGGCGAGCAGCGGATGGGAGGGGCCGAGCGGGCGATGGCGTACGCGCAGATCGCTGTTTTCCGCCTTGCGCAGTTGGTGCCGCCAATTCTGGTGCAGCTGAGCGCGGCGGCAGGCCTCGGGCGCTGTCAGATCGATGCCGAGTAGATTGCGCGGATCCGCAACAAGGGCAGCGCGGGGTAATGGCGCCGCGACCTCGGGTGAGAGAATGAGTGGGCGGCGGTGAAGGCCCGCCCGTGTCAGCTGCGCACTGAAGTCGGGAGGCGGCACGGCGCGGGGCAGCATGAGAACCCTGACCCCCAGTATCCGGCGATTGAGCAAGGTGATGCCCGAAGGCAGGGTTATGGGATCCTCGCCGCACAGGCGCAGCGCCGCTGCAAAAGCGTGGTCCTGCATCAAGGCGTGATCTGCGTGAGGAGGGGTGGCATCGAACATGCCGTAATCTTGCGCCCGCGGTGATTAAGGGGGGATTAACGTCCCCCCCTCTGGCTCTAGGATCCGAGTTGTACCAGCGTGTGGCGCTTCTTGCCCGCCGAAAGCTTGATCGGTGACGACAGGGCGGCGGTGTCGATCATCATGCCCGCATCGGTCAGCGGTGCGTCGTCGAGGCGGGCGCCGTTCTCTGCGATCAGGCGCTTGGCCTCCTTGCCGGAGCCTGCCAACCCCGATTTCACGATGAGTTGGACGATGGAGATGCCCTCGCCGATCTCGGCTGCCGTCAGGGTGAGGGTGGGCAGATCGTCGCCCACGCCGCCGCGCTCGAACACCTCGCGGGAGGTGGCTTCGGCAGCGGTGGCCGCCTCCAACCCGTGCAGCAGGCCCGTAACCTCGTTGGCGAGACGGATCTTGGCCTCGTTGATCTCCGCCCCGCCAAGCGCGCCGAGCCGCTCGCATTCGTCGACCGGCAGCTCCGTGTAGAGCTTGAGGAAGCGGCCCACATCTGCATCGGTGGTGTTGCGCCAGAACTGCCAGAACTCGTAAGGGCTGAGCATATCGGGATTGAGCCAGATCGCGCCGGACTGGGATTTGCCCATCTTCTTACCGTCCGATGTGGTCAGCAGCGGCGAGGTCAGGCCATAGACAGGCGCCTCGATCACGCGGCGCGTTAGGTCGATGCCGTTGACGATATTGCCCCACTGGTCACTGCCGCCCATTTGTAGGATGCAGCCGTAGCGGCGATTGAGCTCCATAAAATCATAGGCTTGCAGGATCATGTAGTTGAATTCGAGAAACGACAGCGATTGCTCGCGGTCGAGGCGCGATTTGACGCTCTCGAAGGCCAGCATGCGGTTGATGCTGAAATGCCGCCCAATGTCGCGCAGGAAATCTAGGTAGTTGAGGCCGTCGAGCCATTCTGCGTTGTTGATCATCATGGCATCGGAGGGGCCGTCGCCGTATGTCAGATAAGCGCTGAATACCTTTTTGATGCCTGCGATATTATCGTCGATCTGCGCAGGCGTGAGCAGAGGGCGCTCGTCGGCGCGGAACGACGGATCACCCACTTTGGTGGTGCCCCCGCCCATCAGGGTGATCGGTTTACCGCCGGTCTTCTGGAGCCAGCGCAGCATCATGATCTGGATCAGCGATCCTACGTGCAAGGACTTTGCCGTGGCATCGAAACCGATGTAGCCGGGCTGTGCACCCTTCAGCAACGCCTCGTCGAGGCCCTGATAATCGGTGCAATCCGCGAGATAGCCGCGCTCCATCATCACGGTGACGAATTCGGATTTGGGATGGTATGTCATGGCACTTGCCCCCGGCTTTGATTGCAGGGCATCTATAGGGCGGGCAGGGCCAAAGGAAAAGGCGGTATCGTGAGCAGAGCTATTGCGAAGACGGGAGTGGTTACGGCTGCTGGAGCGATGTCGGGCACGTCGCTGGACGGGGTCGATGTGGCGGTGCTGCGCACGGACGGGCATGATATCACGAGCTTCGGGCGCAGTGCGTTTCGTGCCTACGGCGACGAGGAGCGCCGGGTTATTGCTGCGGGCTTCGGGCAATGGTCGGGTGATGCTGTTGCGGCGGCGGCGCGGGTGATCGAGGCGGCGCATCTGGAGGTGCTTGGCGATTTCACGGATGTGGACCTGATCGGGTTTCACGGGCAGACGCTGGCCCATGCGCCGCGGATGCAGGGAACCTTGCAGGTCGGCGACGGCGCGATGCTGGCAGAGCGTTTGGGCGTGCCGGTGGTTTGGGATTTTCGCACTGCGGATGTGGAGATGGGCGGAGAGGGCGCGCCGCTGGCGCCGTTTTTCCACCATGCCTGTGCGCGGTACATCAAGGCGGAAGGACCCGTCGCTTTTCTCAATCTGGGCGGCGTGGGAAATCTCACATGGGTCGATCCCGCCATCACGCAGCCGCAGGTCGAAGGCGCGCTGCTGGCATTTGACACTGGACCTGCGAATGCGCCGGTCAATGATCTGATGCAGTCGCGACTGGGGCGCAGCTTTGATGAGGACGGTCTGGTAGCGCGGGGTGGCACGGTGGAGACCGGTGCGCTGGAGCTGTTTCTGGCCGAGCCCTATTTTGCGCGAATGCCGCCAAAGTCCCTCGACCGGAACGATTTTGCCGAGATGGTCGCGCTGGTGGGCGAGCTAAGCGATGCCGATGCCGCAGCGACCCTGACGGCGATGTGTGCCGCTGGTGTGGCGGAGGCGATGCAGCATTGTCCGAGCCCGCCTGCCCGCGTGCTGGTGACCGGGGGCGGGCGGCGCAATCCGGTGTTGATGCAGATGCTGGCTGTTTCGCTCGATTGTCCGGTGGTGCCCGTCGAAGAGGTGGGGCTGGACGGGGATATGCTGGAGGCGCAGGCGTTCGCCTATCTCGCCGTGCGCGTGGCACGGGGGCTGCCGACCAGTTGTTCGGGTACCACCGGCGTGCGTGCGGCGGTAGGCGGCGGCACGGTCAGCGTGCCGGAGCGTAGAGCGTCCTAGCCGGGTGCACGCAGGGGAGTGACGGCGCCGGTCCAGCAGATCGTCTCTTCGGTTACGAAGTATCTTGATGCGGACCATGTGCTGTCGTGATGGGCCACGCAGATTGGAGTGCCTGGCGCCAGATCGGGACGTGCCGAAACGGGCTCTGAAGTGTATTCATTGCGGTCCGAGAGCTCGAAGATCACACGCCATGTCTCGCTGCCCTGATCGGGGGTCTCGGCTGCGACCGAATTCACGTTGGCGGGCTCTAGTGTTACCGTTTTAGTTGCATCGTCGAGCGCGTAGAAGCCTGCAATCAAGGCTACGCCTGCGTAGACGAGCAACCGTCTTCGGCTCATTTGGGGATATCCAGCGTGGGGTCGAGGGTGAAGCCATCGAAGGAAAACCCGGGCGAGACGGTGCAGCTGACCAGCGTGTATTCGCCAGTGCTGTGGGCGCGCTGCCAGTGATTTTCTGGCACAATAATCTGGGGGGCGCCCTGCGTAAGGTCCGGCGTGAGCAGATGATCGCGGGACGGGCCTTTGTGGCTCTCGGCCATCCCAAGGACGAGTGGCGCGCCTGCGTGCCAGAGCCAGATCTCGGTGGCGTCTACCCGGTGCCAATCACTGCGCTCCGCCGCTTTGAGCAGGAAATAGATGCATGTGCCTGTCGGCCGCCCCTCGTTCGTGGCGATCCATGTCTGGCGGTAGTGGCCACCTTCGGGATGGGGCGAGAGCGCGAGGCGGGTGATGATGTCGTCGGCGCTGAGCTGCGCGGGCGGTGCTTCGGTCATAGCCTGGCCTCAAAGAAGATAAGATGTGGCAGCGCTTCGGCTGGGAGATCCTGATAGGGGTCACGTTCGGCGAAACCGAGGCTTGTGTAAAGCGCGCGCGCGGGGCCGAGAGTGAGGGATGTGTCCAGGACCACGAGGGCGTAGCCATCGCTGCGGGCACTGTCCATCAGGGCAAGCATCAGCTTGCGTGCGATACCTTGCCTGCGCGCGGCCGGGGCGACATAGACGCGCTTGATCTCGGCAGTGTCCGGATCCAGCGCATGGATCATGGCACAGGCAACGGGGCTCTGGTCCAGTTCGGCGAGCAGGATAATCCCTGTCGGGCGGGCATGTATCTGCTCAAGCGCGTCCATCAGGGCGGTGTACTTGGGAACGGGATAGAAGGTTTCCGTCAGCTGCGCATCGATTGCGGAAACGCCCGAAAGGTGGCTGCGGTAGTCCCAGCAGAGGCGGCGCACAGCGGCGATATCTTCCGCAGTGGTGGCGGGGCGGATCGCAATTTGCGTCATGATGTCTCCGGTGCGATCAAAAGTAGAAAAGCGGCGTGGTCTGCACCCCCTTCCGTGAGATTATTTTCTGTGGCGGTGCAAGTCAAATCTGCGGCTGTCGGGATGGCCCTGGTCGCCAAATGTCCCGGATGAGAACGCCGGTTTCGGAAACTTGCGGAAACTTTAAACGGTTTGTCGCGTTGGTTTGGTGAAGAAATCAGAAGGAGCTAACACGATGAAAATGAGCAGTCTTACACTCGCAGCCGTTCTCGCGGCAGGAACGGTATCCGTGGCGTCTGCACAGGAACAGATGATGCCTGAAAGCCTGATCTCGGTTGATGAGATGGACGATAATGCGATCTATCGTCTTGACGTCGAAGCCGACGACGCGACTTGGGCAAGCGGCAATGCGTATCCGACGATTGACGCGAGCTGGACCCAAGTCGGCGAAATCGGTGACGTGTTGCTTGATCAAAATGGTCAGATGGTCGCTGTTTTGGCGGAAATCGGTGGGTTTCTCGGTATCGGTGAGCGCGATGTGATCCTGCCACTGACCGATCTGCGTTTTGCGAGTGGCGAAAACCGGAGTTACACGTTCATCACAAATCTTACCGAGACGCAGCTGGAAGCGCTGCCGGAGGTTGACGATAGCATTTGGGATTAATCCAAGGGCACGCGAATAAACGAAAGAAGGAGGGCCCTGCGCCCTCCTTTTTTAATGGATCACTTCAGGATGCTGCGACCTGCGTACTGCGCGCTCTCGCCCAAGGCTTCCTCGATGCGGATCAGCTGATTGTATTTCGCGAGCCGGTCGGAGCGGGCGAGGGAGCCTGTTTTGATCTGGCCGCAGTTCGTGGCGACGGCGAGATCTGCGATGGTGGCGTCCTCGGTCTCGCCGGAGCGGTGGGACATGACGTTGGTGAAACCTGCGCGGTGCGCCATATCGACCGCTTGAAGTGTCTCTGTCAAGGTACCGATCTGGTTGACTTTTACCAGCATTGCATTGGCTGCGCGGCGCTTGATCCCTTCGGCCAGACGGGCGGGGTTGGTCACGAAAAGATCGTCCCCCACAAGTTGGACACGGTCGCCGATGGCGGCATTGAGCGCGATCCAGCCCTCCCAGTCATCCTCGGACATGCCGTCTTCGATACTGATGATGGGGTAATCATTTACCAGTGAAGTAAGATAGTCCACCTTTTCGCCTGAGCTGAGCATTCTGCCTTCGCCGTCAAGGACATAGGTGCCGTCCTTATAGTACTCAGTCGCTGCGCAATCGAGGGCGAGATACATATCCTCGCCCGGCGTATAGCCTGCTTTTTCGATAGATTTCATTATGAAATCAAGCGCGTCCCGGGTGGAGCCAATGTTGGGGGCGAAGCCACCCTCGTCGCCGACACCGGTTGCGAGGCCCGCGGCGGAGAGCTCCTTCTTGAGGGTATGGAACACTTCCGCGCCCATGCGGATCGCGTCGCGGATATTGTCCGCCGCGACAGGCATGATCATGAATTCCTGAATATCAATGGGATTGTCCGCATGCTCGCCGCCGTTGATGATGTTCATCATCGGCACGGGCAGGACGCGGGCCGATGTGCCGCCGACGTAGCGGTAGAGTGGCTGTGTGCAGAAATCTGCGGCGGCTTTGGCGGCGGCGAGCGAGACGCCGAGGATTGCGTTGGCGCCAAGGCGGGATTTGTTGTCGGTGCCGTCAAGCTCGATCATGGCTTCGTCGATGTCGACCTGCTCGGTCACGTCCATGCCGACCAGCGCTTCTGCAATTTCGCCGTTGACGGCGGCGCAGGCGTTGAGCACGCCCTTGCCGAAATAGCGCGCGGCATCGCCATCGCGCATCTCAACCGCTTCATGCTTGCCAGTGGAGGCGCCCGAGGGCACGGCGGCGCGGCCCATCGTGCCGTCCTCGAGGATCATGTCGACTTCGACGGTGGGGTTGCCCCGGCTGTCGAGTATTTCGCGGGCATGTATGTCGATGATGGTGCTCATGGCGGCGTATCCTTGGGGCGGCTGTGATTGATTTGTGCTCGTCTTACAGGCGGCTGAGAGGCTTTGAAAGGCTTGCGACGGCTTTGACGCGGTGTTTGCGCTCACGCAGCACGGTGTAGATGCCGGAAGCGACAATGATGAGCCCACCAAGTAGGGTGAACGCGTCCGGGCGCTCCCCGAAGAAGGCCACGCCGATGATCATCGCGAAAATCAGGCGCGAATAGCGGAAGGGGGTGACAAAGCTTACCTCACCCACGCGCATCGCGGCGACGATGCCGTAATAGGCGAACACGCCTATAGCGATGGAAGCCGTGATGAGTAGCCACAGGCGGGCATCGAGCGGGGCGAGCGGTTGGTCCGTGACGCCCAGCACGATGAGTCCTGCGGGTAGGAGCACGAGAAACCCCAGAAAGCTCAGCTGCATTGAGGACAGGCGCGCGGAGGTTTTGCGGGTAGCGATATCGCGTATGGCAAGGCCGAACACACCGCCCAGAGCGAAGAGAGACAGAGCCGAGAAGCCATCGAGGCCGGGACGTATGATCATTAGAACACCGAAGAAGCCCACACCGATCGCGGCCCAGCGGCGCCAGCCGACAGCCTCGCCCAGAAAAAGGGCGGCCCCCAGCGTAACGACGAGCGGCGTTGCCTGCAGAATGGCCGAGGCTGTAGACAGCGGGGTAAAGACGATGGCTGAGATGAAGCAGATCGTCCCGATGATCTCGCCCACCGCGCGGATGAGGACGGGGGCGGCGAGCATATCGCGCTCGAACAGCGCACGGCCCTGTGCCAGCACCACGATAGCGAACACAGCCGCGCCGCCAATGCCCAGCATCACAAGGATCTGGCCGATCGGCAGGGCGTCCCCCATGTGTTTGATAAAGCTGTCCTCGATTGCGAAGCCCAGCATGGCGAGCACCATGAGGGTCGCGCCGCGCAGATTGTCCATTGGGGGTCCTTTGCCGCAATTCTGGCGGGGTGATGCGCTTTTCGCGCTGGCTGTGCAAGGGCTTGGGTGGTAGCGATTTGCGCATGATGCGCGCTTGGATGGATACGAATACGGCAGGTACGGTGCTGACGCTCGGCGTGGCCTTTGTCGGTGCACTGCTGGCCTGGGGCGTGCAGGCGCCGGTCTATATGCTGACCGGTCCTGCTGCGGCGGTAAGCCTCGCGGGGCTTATGGGGTTGCGCGTGCACGTCGCAGCGCCGCTGCGTGACGTGTGTTTTGTCGTTCTGGGGCTGACGGTGGGGGCGGGGTTCAGCCCTGAGGCTTTCGCGACGATGCTGCGCTGGCCGCTGGCCTTTGCCGTGATGGCGGTGCTGACCTGGGGGGTCATGGTAGCTTGCCGTGCGGTGCTGGTGCGCGGCTTCGGATTTGCGCGCCACAGTGCGCTGCTGGCGGGCGCGCCGGGGCATCTGAGCTTTGTGATCGCCATGGCCGAGAGTGGCGGGCGCGATGTGGTGCGTATCTCGGTGACGCAATCGGTGCGCCTGCTGCTGCTGACGCTCGTGGTGCCCTTCGTCGCACTTGCGATGGGGGTGGACCTGAGTGCGGCTGCGCTGGCGCAGGGGCCATCATGGCCGCTGTGGCTGCTGGCGGCTCTGGCAGCTTTCGCAATCGTGGCGGGGCATCTGTTCAAGCGGTGGCGCGTACCCGCACCGCTGCTCATAGGCGCAATGACGGTGGCGGGGGCGTGGCAGCTTGGCGGCGGTTGGCCCGGTGTGATGCCCGACTGGCTGGTGCTGCCGGCCTATCTGGTGCTTGGCGCGCTGATCGGGACACGCTTTTCCGATGTGAGTGCGCGGGAGCTGATGCGTAATCTTGGCGCCGGGCTGGCGATCACCGGTGTTGCCGTCGCCTTTTCGGGCGCTGCGGCGCTGGGGGTGGCCTGGGCGCTGGGAATGGCGCCCAGTCACGTTTTGCTGGCGTTCGCGCCCGGTGGGCTGGAGACAATGATCGCCATGGGCGTCGTGATGGGCGCTGTGCCGGGCTTCGTGGCCGCGTGCCACATCACGCGGCTCATGGTGCTGAGCGTGCTGCTGCCCGTGATGGCGCGTAAGCCCGCTGAGGATTAATCCTTAACGCGGACGCTGGGGCCATTGTCGCGGTGCTCCATTTCGAGCCGGGGCATGGTCGCGACGAGGCTGCTGAGCTTGGCAAAGCCGTAGGTGCGGGTGTCAAAATCGGGGTGGGCGGCCCGCAGATTGGCACCGATGGCACCGAGAGAGATCCATTCCTCCTCCGTATCGCAGCGGTCGATCGCGTTGCGCACCAGCTGATAGGCGCGCATCATATCGGCTTTGGGCTTGGACTGGGGCGGGGTGCTTTCCTCGGTGTCGCTCTCGCCCTTGAGGTTTTCGACGAGGATGAAACGGTTGTAGACGTTGCGCAGCGCGGGGTTGGTCTTTTCCTCGCCGATGCCGATCACGTTGAGGCCGTCCTCGCGCAGGCGGTTGACGAGTGCGGTGAAATCGCTGTCGGAGGAGACGATCACGAAAGCGTCAAATTTGCCCGAATGGAGAATGTCCATCGCGTCGATGACAAGCCCGATGTCGCTCGCGTTCTTGCCGGTGGAATTCGAGGTTTCTTGATGAGCAACAAGGCCGAGCTCGTGGATCGGTTCCTTCCAGCCCTTGATGTGCGGATTGGACCAATCACCGTAGACGCGGCGCAGGGCGGGCTCACCGATGGTGGCGACCTCCCGCATGATGTTCGCGGCGTGTTTGGCGGGCACGTTGTCAGCGTCTATCAAGACGGCGAGCAGCGGGCGGTCGCGGTTGTTGCGGTCGGGCATGGGGGGGATTCCTTTCAGGGCGTCGGACGCGGCGTCAGGGGGGTGCATAGCAGTTGACTTATCGCGGCCCAACCCCCATGTAAAACTCAGGGCGTGCCTTCTGCCGCGTGAGCAGGCGGCGGAGAGATCCGCATACGCAAGGCCGACCCTTTGTTCCCAAAATCACGCGTGGGGCAGACGCATCCGGACGCAGACAGGGCATTTGGCCCTCTGCGGGATCCGCCGTTGCGCACCCTGACGACAGCGCGCGGTTTTATCCGTTGCGCGGAATATGAGTTATACATGAGCGATTTCGATATGATGGACCTGCCTGCCTCGCTGGTAAAGCGGCTGGCGGCAATGGGTCTGAAAGACCCGACACCGATCCAGAAACAGGCGATCCCGCACGGGCTGAACGGCCGTGACGTAATGGGGCTGGCCCAGACCGGCACAGGTAAGACCGCCGCTTTCGGCATCCCGCTGATTGCGCAGATGCTCCAGATGGAGGGGCGGCCCAACCCGAAATCCGTGCGCGGCCTCGTTCTGGCGCCCACACGCGAGCTTGCCACACAAATCAGTGTGAATCTGCGCAGCTTTGCCGAAGGGACGCCGATCAAAGTGGCCATGGTCGTGGGCGGGCAGAACATCAACACGCAGATCAAGCGCCTGCACCCGGGAGTGGATATTCTGGTGGCGACACCGGGGCGGCTGCTCGATCTGATGGACCGCCGCGCGGTGCGTCTGGACGAGGCGAAGTTCCTGGTGCTGGATGAGGCCGACCAGATGCTCGACATGGGCTTCATCCATGATCTGCGCAAGATTTCCCAAGTCATCCCCAAATCTCGCCAGACATTCCTGTTTTCGGCGACCATGCCAAAGTTGATGAACGAGATCGCCAACAGCTATCTGCAATCGCCCATCCGCATCGAAGTCTCGCCTCCTGGCAAGGCGGCTGACAAGGTCACGCAGGAAGTGCATTTCATCGCCAAGGCCGAGAAGAAGGCGCTGCTGGTCGAGCTGCTGGAGAAGCACAAGGACGAGCGCGCTTTGGTCTTCGGGCGCACGAAGCATGGCTGCGAAAAGCTGATGAAGGATTTGGTGAAGGACGGTTTCGACGCCGCCTCGATCCACGGCAACAAGTCCCAAGGCCAGCGTGACCGGGCCATCGAGGCCTTCAAGAAAGGCGATGTGACCGTTCTGGTGGCAACGGATGTGGCGGCGCGGGGGCTCGATATTCCCGACGTCAAGCACGTCTACAACTATGAGCTGCCGAACGTGCCTGACAACTATGTGCACCGGATCGGCCGGACGGCGCGGGCGGGCAAGGATGGCGCGGCGATTGCGTTTTGCGCCCCCGACGAGATGGGCGAGCTGATCGATATCCAGAAAGTCATGGGCATCCGTATTCCTGTGGCCTCCGGCCGCGTCTGGGAAAGCCACGAGATCCCCGACAAGCCAAAGCAGAAAAGCCGGGGCGGCAGAGGTCGCAGCGGCGGTGGCGGTGGTGGGCGTCCCCAAGGGGGCGGCGGCAAGCCTGGCGGTTCAAAACCCGCTGGTGCGGGCGCGAAGCCCGGTGGCGCACGCAGACGGCGTAGCGGCGGCGGTGGCGGCGCTTCCTGAACCCCGGATACAAACGGAAAAGGCGCCTCAAGTGAGGCGCCTTTTTTGTTTTACTACAATGGTTTAGTATCCGTAATTCAGGTGTAGAGCGAGGGCACGCCAAGCTGGGCGTGGATCTCGTTGACCTCCGCAGGCGTGAGGCCGTATGCGGTGGCAAGCTTGTGCAGATATTCCGCCTCGTCGCGGGTATCGAGGTCGATCGCCATGACGCTGACGGCGTAGATCTGTTGGCCCATGCCATCTGGTGTGTTGGCGACGAGCGCATCCACGTCCACCGGCGCTTCCATCTGGGCCTGCACGAAGGCGGCCTCGTCTGCGTCGACATCTCCAAGATGACCCAACAGCTTTTCACGCTCCGCGTCATCGAACGTACCGTCCGATTTGGCTGCCTGAACCATCGCCTGAATCATGAGCGCTGCAAGCGCCTCCTGATCCTGACTCGGCTCGATTGCGGGCTCGGGGGTCTGGTCGAACTGCGAATTGAGCACGGCACCGAAGCTTTGATCGTTTTGCGCGGGCGCTTTCTTGATCGTGTTGCCCGCGCTGCCGAGCAAACCACCCGCGCCTGCCGGACCCGCAAGACCACCGAGAAGACCGCCAAGCCCGCCTTGCCTGCCGCTGCCGCTCTGGCCGCCGCCCAGCCCCTCCAGCAGACCGCCGAGGCCGCCGACGCCAGTGCCTGAACTCCGGCCCCCGCCACCGAGAAGACCGCCAAGCATGTCCTGTAGCCCGCCGCCCTGCGCCTGGCCCGTTCCGCCGGTCAGGCCGCCCAGCAAACCACCCAAGCCGCCGCTCTGGCCGCCCGCGCGGGCCGTGCCGCCCGTTTGGTTGCGCTGTGCCAACGCACTGGCGCCCTTCGCGAGGGCGACGCCGATCGCGATTTTGGATAGTGCTTTCATCAGGCTCATTTGTACAATCTCCGTAATTTCCACTTGGCTGTCTTTTAGCACGTATTCAACGCGCCGAAGTGTGAAAAGTTCTCGTCCTGCGCAGGGGGCGCGCCGCTTGACAAGGACGACACCTTGGCTTCCCACTCGCGGGATGGACAGAAAGACAACCATGGACGCTTTCGGGGCGGTCGCGCTGACGGCGTTCGCGCTACATCTGGCGTTTAATCAGGTGGTGATCAAAGTGACGGCGGGTGGCTTCAGCCCGGTTTTCGCCGCCGGGATACGCTCTGCCGGGGCTGTGCTGGTGTTACTGTTGTGGATGTATCTGCGCGGTGTCTCGTTCCGGATGCCGCGGGCGGCTTTGCCTTGGGCGCTTGCGTCTGGCCTTCTTTTTGCGTTCGAGTTCATGTGTTTGTACAACGCTCTTGATCTCACAACGGTGAGCCGCAGCTCGGTGATTTTCTATTCGATGCCGCTCTGGCTCGCGCTCGCCAGCACCGTTCTGCTCCCCGACGAGCGTTTGACGCGGCGCAAGGCTGCTGGGCTGGCGTTGGCCTTTTCGGGCGTTGTGGTGGCTTTGGCGGAACGTGGCGGTGGGCAGGTCAGCTGGGCGGGCGATCTGCTCGCGCTGTGCTCTGCGCTCAGCTGGGCGGGTATCGCACTTTTGGTGCGGGTGACGCCACTGGCGGATGTGCCGCCCGAGCAGCAGTTGCTTTCGCAAGTGGCCGTGTCTGCGCCGGTGCTTCTTGTGCTAGCGCCCTTGTTTGGGCCGCTTTTGCGCGAGATCGAGCTCATTCACATCGCCGGCATGGCGTTTCAGATCATCGCCGTGGCAAGCCTCGGGTTTCTGGCGTGGTTCTGGTTGATGAAGCGGTATCCCGCCAATTCGGTAGCTTCGTTCAGCTTTATCTCGCCGGTTGCATCGGTGCTGATGGGCTGGCTGTTGCTGGACGAGAAAATCGCGCCGTCGATCTGGATCGCACTTCTGCTGGTGGCGGCGGGTATCACGCTGATCAACCGCAGGCCGCGGGTGCCTTCCTAGGTGCCACAGAAGGTCGCCGGGACGATCTCCGACGGCGTGGGTTGTTTGCCCAGTTCGGGGTCGGTCGGGACATAGGGGGTCGCATAGGCCTGCATGAGCCGCTCGAAAGGGGCCATATCGCCCGCAGTGGCGGCTTCGATCATTTGCTCGATGCGGTGGTTGCGGGGGATCACGGCGGGATTGGACGCATCCCTGAGCGCTTGTGCATCTGGCAGGGCTGCGGTCCGGGCAGCGTGGCGCTGCGCCCAGGCCTCAAAGGCGGAACGGTCGGTGAACTGGTCCCGAGCGGCATCCCTGCCCAAGGCCCTGAATGTATTTGTGAAATCTGCGGCGTCGCGCTGCATCAGGTCCAGCAGGGACTGGATGAGATCGGCATCTTCCGGGGTCGGGTCCGCAATTCCCAGTTTGGCCGCGAAGCGCTGCAGCCACGCCGCCTCGATCTGGTCCGGCATGGCATGGATCACGGCAGTGGCCTCCTCTACGGCGGCATCCTTATCCTCAAAGAGCTGGATGAGGGCAGTGGCCAGCTGCGCCATGTTGAACATCGCCATGTTGGGCTGGTTCCCATAGGCGTAGCGCGCCTGTTGATCGATGCTGGAAAACACGCGGCCCATGGCGAAATCATCCATGAACGCACAGGGGCCGTAATCGATCGTCTCGCCCGCGATGCTGCAGTTATCGGTGTTCATCACACCGTGGATGAAGCCGACAGACATCCATGCCGCGATGAGCTCCGCCTGCCGGGCGCATACGGCGCGCAGCAGACCCATCGGGCCCTGTGCATCGGGATAGTGGCGCGCGATGGCGTAATCGGTGAGGGTTTGAAGCTCCTGCACCTGACCGCGGTGGGCGAAGACCTGAAAGGTGCCGACGCGCAGATGGCTGGTGGCAACGCGGGTGAGAATGGCGCCGGGCAGCATGCCTTGCTCGCGCAAGATATCCTCGCCCGTGCTGACGGCCGCGAGCGCTCGGGTAGTCGGGATGCCGAGCGCGTGCATCGCCTCCGACACCACATACTCGCGCAGCACGGGCCCCAGCCACGCGCGCCCGTCACCGCCGCGCGAATAAGGGGTGCGGCCAGAGCCTTTTAGTTGAATATCGCGGCGTATGCCGTTGGTATCACTTACTTCTCCAAGGAGGATCGCGCGACCGTCTCCGAGTTGGGGGTTGAAGTTGCCGAACTGGTGGCCCGCGTAGAGCTGGGCGATGGGCGCGGAATTTTGGGGTATTTCATTACCGCTGAAGACGGTCGCCAGCGTGGCGTCATCGGTTGCGTCGATCTTTAGGAGCTTTGCCAGATTCGTATTAAACGCCAACAGCTTGGGCGCTTTAACTGATGTAGGAGATACCCGCGTATAGAAGGCATCCGGCAGGGCGGCATAGCTGTTGTCGAAGGCAATCTGCATGGCGGGCTCCTTCAGAGACGTTTGGACATGAACAGGTAGTTTTCGTTCAGCACGAAACCTGCACGGCGGTAGAGTTTGAGCGCGGCGCTGTTGCGCTTGTCGACCTCGAGGTGGATCATGCGCAGCCCACCGCCCGAGAGGGCGCGCGGCAGCGCCACCAGCGCCTCGGAGGCAATTCCGCGCCCGCGCACGCCCGGACGGATATAGATCTCGTCGATGGTCCCATCAAGGCCGCCAAATTCGACCGACCAGGTGAATGTTATTACGACGTATCCGATGGGCGTGCGGGGCGGGCCGATCAGATAGGCGCAGCCGTGCGGGATACCGTCCAGTAAGGGGATCAGACCGCTGCGCCTGCGTTCAGGCGTGGAAGTGATGCCTTCTTCGGCGTGGAAAGCGGCGACGAGGACAAGCAGCGGGTCAAGATGTTCAGGCCCCGCAAGCGTGAGGGCGGCGCTCATAAGCGTGCGAGCCGTTCGGTCAGCAGGTCAAAGAAGCCGTCTGCGTCGATCCCGCCCATGAAGGTGGCGTTGGGCGGGCGGTCCGTGACGCCCCACCAATCTGCGACGGTCATGCCCATGGTCAACTCGGAGGAGGTCTCGATCTCGACGTTGATATGCCGGCCGGTGAACAGATCGGGCTGGATCAGATAGGCGGTGACGCAGGGATCGTGCAGCGGCGCGCCGGTGCTGCCGTATTTTTCCTTGTCAAAGCGCTCGAAGAAATCGGTCATCTGCGCCACAGCGATACCCGCAGGTGTACCCAAACCGCGGAAGGCATCGTTGCGGGCCTGCGTTACAAGCGCCTTATGCGTGACGTCGAGTGGCATGACCACAATGGGCGCACCACATCTAAACACAATATCAGCAGCTTGTGGATCGACGTAAATGTTGAACTCTGCGGCGGGCGTGATGTTGCCCCCCTCGAAATACCCGCCGCCCATCAGGACGATCTTGGCGATGCGGGCGGCGATATCGGGGGCTTTGCGCAGGGCTGTCGCGATGTTGGTGAGCGGTCCCAGAGGGCAGAGCGTTACGGTCCCGGGCGCGAATGTGCGCAGTTGGTCGATGATGAAATCGACCGCATGGCCTTGTGCCATCGGCATGGTGGGATCGGGTAGCGTAGGGCCGTCGAGGCCGGTTTTGCCATGAACATGCTCGGCGGTGACCAGATCGCGGCCCATTGGCCGATCGCAGCCCGCGTAGACCGCAATATCAGGGCGGCCCGCCAGTTCGCACACGATGCGGGCATTGCGCGTGGTCAGCGGCAGGGGCACGTTGCCCGCAACGCAGGTGAGGCCCAGCACTTCGACATCCTCGGGGCTGGCCAGCGCCAGCAGAATCGCCACGGCATCGTCCTGACCGGGATCTGTATCAATGATGATTTTGCGCACTGGCATGGAGTAATCCTTGGGTTTGGCGGTACTGTCCGGTCCGCGGGCACACTGGCAAGCTGCAGACCCGATGTCCAGAGATCAGGGCCTCTGTGCGCAAGGCTGCGCTGCCGTGTTACGCGTTGGCGGATTTTTCCGCCGCTTTGACGGCATCCCAGAGCGCGTCCATTTCCGCCAGATTGCTCTCGTCCGGCGTTTTGCCCAGGGCACGTAGGCGGGCTTCGACACCGGAGAATCGGCGGGTGAATTTATCGTTTGCGGCGCGCAGGGCGGCTTCCGGCTCGATCCCCAAGTGGCGGCCCAGATTGGCCATGACGAACATCAGATCGCCGAATTCTTCGAATTGCTCGGCGGCGGAAAGAGTGTCGCGTGCCTCGACCAACTCTGCCGCTTCTTCCTGAATTTTCGCGATCACGTCCGTGGTATCGGGCCAGTCAAATCCAACACGTGCCGCGCGTTTTTGCAATTTGTAGGCGCGCAAAAGTGCGGGCAGGCCGACCGCAACCCCCTCGAGCGCGCCCTGCTGGTCATTGTCCGCGCGCTCGGTGGCCTTGATCGCCTCCCAATCGGCGGTTTGTTGTTCGGCGGATTTATCGCGGCTCTCGTCACCGAAAACATGCGGATGGCGCGCGACCATCTTATTGGATATCGTGCGAACGACGGATTGGAACGTGAAATGGCCCGCTTCTTCACCCATGGCCGTGTGATAGACCGATTGCAGCAGCAGATCACCTAGTTCGCCCTCCAGATCGGCGAAATCGCGTCGCGCGATCGCATCGGCGACCTCGTAGGCCTCCTCAATGGTGTAGGGCGCGATGGTGTCGAAATCTTGCTCGATGTCCCAGGGGCAACCGGTGTTTGGGTCGCGCAGGCGGCGCATGATTTCCAGCAGACGCTCGATGCCTGCGTTTTGGTCGTTTATCAGGTCGTCTGTCATTGCGGGTCCTTCTCGTTCGGTGTCAAATAAGGACAACTTTAGTCAGGAGTCCACCCATGCCCATCATCAACCGGATCGCCGATTTCGCCAGTGACATAGCGACCTGGCGCCAGCATCTGCATACAATTCCGGAGCTGGGATTCGACTGCCCCAAGACGGCGGCGTTCATCAAGCAGCTGCTGGAGGAGTTCGGGGTAGACGAGATCCACACAGGCATTGCCCAAACCGGGATCGTGGCGATCATCGAGGGGCGTGGCGCGGGCCGCACCGTGGGCCTGCGCGCGGATTTCGACGCGCTGCCGATCTCGGAGGAAACCGGGGTCGCGTATCTGTCGACCCACGCAGGCAAAATGCACGCCTGCGGCCACGATGGGCACACTGCGATGCTGTTGGGGGCGGCGAAATATCTTGCGGAGACGCGCAATTTCGCGGGCCGCGTGGCGCTGATCTTCCAGCCGGCCGAGGAAGAGGGCGGCGGCGCGCAGGTGATGTGCGCCGAAGGGATCATGGACCGGTTCGATATCGCCGAGGTCTATGGCATCCACAATATGCCGGGTGGCGAGGAGGGAACGTTTTATACCCGTCCGGGGGCGATCATGGCCGCGGTGGATTCGTTCACCATCAAGATCAACGGGCGCGGCGGGCATGGCGCCATGCCGCACGAGACGGCCGATCCGGTAGTCGCGGCTTGCGGCATCGTAACGGCGATCCAGACCATCATCAGCCGCAACACACATTCGGGTGCGGAGCGGGTGATCTCGGTCACGCAGATCCATACCGGCACGGCGAGCAACATCATTCCCGATACGGCGATGATCAATGGCACGGTGCGCACCTTCGATGCCGAGACGAAAGCGACGATTGTGGAGCGGATGGCGCAGATCGTGCAGGGGCAGGCGGCCAGTTACGGCGTGGAGGCGGAACTCGAGTACGAGGACGGCTATCCGGCGACCGTGAACGCGGAGGCGCAGACGGCCTATGCCGCGGGTGTTGCGCGCGATGTGGTGGGAGAGGCCCATGTCGAGGCTGATTTCGCAAAGGTCGCGGGGGCGGAGGATTTCTCTTACATGCTCGAAGAGCGTCCCGGCGCCTATCTGTTTCTGGGGGCGGGGCCCGGCGCGGGGCTACATCATCCTAAGTTCAACTTCAACGACGAGATCTCCCCGGTGGGGGCGTCGTTTTTCGTGCGGCTCGTCGAGCAGATGCAGCCGGTACAGCAGGGGGCCTGAGCAATGGGACTTGAAGATGCAAAGGCTCAGGTCGATCAGGCGTTTACGCGCGATGATCTGAAAGGTCCGAGCTTCGAGAACGCTTTTGGCGGAGCGACGTCGTTTCTGCGGCGCAAATACACCAAGGATCTAAGCGGCGTTGATATCGCCGTGACCGGCGTGCCCTTCGATCAGGCGGTAACAAACCGCACCGGCACGCGGTTGGGCCCGCGCGCGATCCGCGAGGCGAGTGCTTTGCAGCCCTACGATCCGCCCTATGGCTGGGATTTTGACGTATTGGCCGAGCGCGCCATCGTGGATTACGGCGATCTGGCGTTCGATTATGCTAAGGTGTCCGAGTTTCCGGCGACTTTGACCCGCCATATCAGGGGGATACTTGACGCAGGCGTAGCGAGCGTCGCGCTGGGTGGGGATCACTACATCAGTTTTCCGATCCTGAAGGCGTACTATGAGACTTTCGGCCCGATGAGCCTGCTGCATTTCGATGCGCACAGCGATACCTGGGTCGACGATGATATGGAGCGGATCGACCACGGCACGATGTTCTACAAGGCGATCAAGCTGGGATATGTGGATCCGAAAACCTCCGTTCAGGTTGGGATCCGCACCCATAACGACGACACGATGGGCGTGACAACGATCGACGCCCGTGAGGTGCACGAGCGGGGCACGGCGGCGGCGGTTGAGAAGATTAAGAAGATATTAGGGAATAATCCCACATATCTCACATTTGACATAGATGCACTTGATCCGGCGTTCGCACCGGGGACGGGCACGCCCGTGTGGGGCGGGTTGGCAAGCTGGCAGGCGGCGGCGATGTTGCGCGATCTGGCGGGGATCAACATTCGCGGCGGCGATATTGTCGAAGTATCCCCGCCGTTCGACACCACGGGGGCCACGGCCATCGCGGGCGCGCATGTGGCGACGGAAATATGCTGCCTTTTGGGCGCGCGGATGAGGAGCGGCGGATGAGCGAGAAGAACCAACCCATCGGTGGCAATGAACTGGCGCGTTTTTCGGGGCCGGGGACCTTCATGCGGCTGCCGTCTGTCAATGATCTCAAGGGGCTGGACGTTGCCGTACTGGGGATTCCGATGGATATCGGTACCTCGTGGCGCTCGGGCACGCGCTTTGGCCCCAAGCAGATCCGCGCCGAAAGCGCGATGCTGCGGCCCTACAATCTGGCAACAGGCGCGGCGCCCTTCGACAGCCTGCAGGTGGCTGATATTGGAGATCTGGCAATCAATACCTTCAATCTCAAGGATAGTTTGTCAATCATCAAAGAGAGTTATGATGCGATCCTAATGTATGACGTGATGCCGATGGCGATGGGGGGCGATCATTCGATCACCCTGCCAATCCTGAGGGCGATGGCAAAGCGGCACGGGCCCGTAGCACTTATTCATATTGACGCTCATGCTGACGTAAACGACGAGATGTTCGGTGAGAAGGAGACTCACGGCACGGTGTTCCGTCGCGCTTACGAAGAAGGGCTGATCAGGCCCTAGAAAACCTATCAGATCGGCATACGCGGCACCGGATACGCAGCGACGGATTTCACGGAGGCTGCCGGTTGGGGCTTTCAGCAATGGCCCGCCGAGGAGCTGTGGGGCCGCAAGCTCGACCAGTTGGCGGGCGAGATCCGGCGCGATATCGGGGATACTCCCACGTATATCACATACGACATCGACAGCCTCGATCCGGCCTATGCGCCTGGTACCGGCACGCCGGAGATCGGCGGGCTGACCACGCCTCAGGCGCTGGAGCTCATTCGCGGGTTCAAGGGGCTTAATGTCGTTGGTTGCGATCTGGTCGAGGTCTCGCCGCCCTATGATCCGTCGGGCAATACCGCGCTTACGGCGGCTAATTTGATGTACGAGATGTTATGTGTTCTACCCGGCGTTGCTTACAGGTGAAGCTCAGGGGATCTAGATGAAGGTGCGTAGTATGATTTGGTTTGTTGTGATTGCAGGGATCCTTGCGGGGGTGGCATTTATCAGACTGGCTCCGAGCGATGTGGCGCGCTGGCACAAGCCTATCGGCGATGCGGAAAACACGACCGGCGACGGTTGGGCGGCGCGGGTGGTCCCTGCAACGCCGGGGCTGCTGTCGGATTTGCATCAGGGGATGCTGAGGTTGCCGCGCACGGAATTGCTGGCGGGTAGCGTGGCTGAGGGCCGGCTGACCTATATCACCCGCTCGAAGGTGATGGGATTTCCCGATTACACCACCGTCGAGCAGGACGGCGACCAGATCAAACTCTACGCGCGGCTGCGGTTCGGCAAATCAGATCTTGGTGTGAACGGTAAACGTCTGGACGGGCTGCTTGAGGATGTCCGTGGCAAACGGAGTGGCGCCAAGGGGGAAGATGGGGCGTGACAGCTCCGAGCTGAGGCAGCCGTTCTGCGTCTCGCGCCACATCGGAACATTGAGCGACATCTGGCATTGTGCCGTGAACATGCGCCCGCCGACCTGCAGACAGATCGACTCGCCAAGCTCGATCCGGCCACCGCTGCTGTCGGTGCAGTAGCAATCAATCGTCTTGGCCTGTTTGACCGCCTGTGCCTGTGCGGCGAGCGGGGCCAGGATGAGAAGGAGGGCGAAGCGTTTCATCTCTCCTTCATAGCATGACGCCGCCCTTGACCAAAGTGATTTCATAGGCCACTTGAACGCCATGATACCCATGGACCGCCTTGCCCAGATCACCGCCCGTTTCGAGTATCTCGAGGCGGCCATGTCGTCTGCAGGGGGCGATATTTCCAAGCTGGCGAAGGAATACAGCGATTTGCGGCCCGTGGTGGAGCAGATCGCGGCCTATCGCGTGCTGCTCGACGACCTCTCAGGCGCGCGCGAGATGCTTGCCGATCCTGAAATGGCCGCGATGGCGCGTGAGGAGATCTATGCGATTGAGAGCGCCATGCCCGCTGCGGAGGCGTCCCTGCAACTGGCGCTGCTGCCGCGCGACGAGGCGGACGCGCGGCCCGCGATGCTGGAGATCCGGCCCGGCACGGGGGGCGATGAGGCGGCGCTGTTCGCGGGCGATCTGCTGCGGATGTACCACCGCTACGCCGAGGCGCGCGGCTGGAAGCTTGATGTCATCGAGCAGCAGTTGACCGAATTGGGCGGGATTAAGGAAGTTGTTGCGCATATCACCGGCGAGAATGTCTTTGCGCGGCTGAAATACGAGAGCGGCGTTCACCGGGTGCAGCGCGTGCCCAGCACGGAAAGTCAGGGCCGCGTGCATACCTCCGCCGCCACTGTGGCCGTGCTGCCGGAGGCGGAGGACGTGGATATCGTCATTGCGACCAACGACATCCGCATCGACACCTACCGCAGCTCCGGTGCGGGTGGCCAGCACGTCAACACCACCGATTCTGCCGTGCGGATTACGCATATTCCGACGGGGATCGTGGTCACCAGCTCCGAGAAATCCCAGCACCGCAACCGCGAGATCGCGATGCAGGTACTCAAGACGCGGCTCTACGATGCCGAGCGGCAGCGCATCGATACAGAGCGATCCGACAGCCGCTCTGCGCAAGTGGGCAGCGGCGACCGGAGCGAGCGGATCCGGACCTATAATTTCCCGCAGGGACGCCTGACCGATCACCGGATCAATCTCACCCTCTACAAGCTTGACGCGGTGATGCAGGGCGACCTCGACGAGATCGTGGACGCGCTCACGGCGGATGCGCAGGCGAAAATGCTGGCGGAGATGGGGCAATGACGACGGCAGCCGTGGCCATGGCTGCGGCGACGGCCAAGCTGCGCGCGGCGGGCGTGCCGGATCCGGCGCGCGACGCGCGGTTGCTGCTGGCCCATGCTGCGCGTGTGGATGCTGCGCGGATCACCCTGATCGCGCCGGAGGAAATCGCCCCTGAGATTTCGGAACGCTACGAGCATCTCATTTCCTTACGCGCGGTGCGCGTGCCGGTCTCCCATCTGGTGGGAGAGCGGGCCTTTTACGGGCGTGGTTTCAAGATCAGTCGCGAGGTGCTGGACCCGCGGCCCGAAACCGAGACGCTGATCGAGGCCGCACTGGCAGTGCCTTTTGAGCGTGTGCTGGATCTGGGCACGGGATCGGGCTGCATTCTCGTGACGCTGCTGGCCGAATGCGCGACGGCCACGGGCGTGGGTGTCGATTTGTCCGAGGGTGCCTGCTTGCAGGCCAGTGCCAATGCGGTGCTGCACGGAGTGGCGGCGCGCGCGGAGGTGCGGGCATCGGACTGGTTTTCCCGTGTCGAGGGGCGGTTCGATCTGATCGTCAGCAATCCGCCCTATTTGGCGCAGGTGGAAATGCAAGATGTGGCGCCGGAACTTGCGCTGCACGAGCCCGCGATGGCGTTGACGGACGGGGCGGACGGGCTGAGCGTATACCGCCTGATTGCAACGCAGGCGCAGGGCTATCTTACTGCCACAGGCCGCGTTCTGGCCGAAATGGGCTGGCAGCAGGGGCCTGCGGTGCGCGATATCTTCGAAGCTGCTGGCTGGGCCGATGTAGTGATTCTGCCGGATCTGGACGGCCGGGACCGTGTTATCTGTGCCCAAAACCCCGCATAAGCGGTTATTCGCATCATTTCGTCGGTATTGGCTCTTGCTCCTCGGGGGCAGACGGGGATATGACTTAATTGTTGCAGCGGTGAACGTGTCTTTGGCGGTCCTGCGCGGCTTATGCCCAACATCAAAATGTGCCGACGGATGCGCCAAGCGCACAGACGGTCTGATCAAATAACAGCACCAAAAGGCTGACCCCCTCTATGAAACCTCAAAGATCGCGCTCGCGTAACAACAAGAACCGCAACCGGAGCGGGGGCAACACGCAGGGTGGCAATGTCGTCAACCGCGTGTTCGACAGCTCGGGCCCCGAAGGCAAGGTGCGTGGCACCCCGAGCCAGGTGATCGAGAAATACAACCAGCTCGCGCGAGACGCACAGCTGAGCAACGACCGCGTTGCGATGGAGAACTTCCAGCAGCACGCGGAGCACTATCTGCGCCTGCTGGGCGAGGCCCAGAAAGAGATCGACGCCAAGCGTGAAGAGCAGGAAAAGGCCAACCGCGAGCGGCAGGCCGAGCGCGACGAGCAGGAACGTGTGAACCGTGAGCGGCAGGCCGAGCGCGACCGCGAGCGCCACGAGCGTCAGGAACGCGAATCTGCCGAACAGCCCGAGCAGAGCGGCGCATCGGAAAAGGCCGAGCCTGGAGCTGAGGAAAGCGAAAGCACCCTCGTGGAAACACCCGAAAGCAAGCCTAAGACCCGCCGCGCCCCCCGGCGCAAGCCCAAGCCCAAGGACGACGGTGGGGACGGCACAAAATCAGGCGACGGGGATGACCCTAAGTCAGGCGGCGGGGACCAGCCCGAAGCGGCGGAATAAATCGAAAAGGCCTTGCAGATGCGGGGCCTTTTTCTTTTGAGTGTCAGGGTTTGGCCAGCTCGCGAGCCAGTGCGCAAAACCCTTCGAGCGGCACCTGCTCGGCGCGGTCGGTTGGTTTGAGCCCCGCCGCGATCAGGCGGTCCTCGATGTCGGGCGCCACCCCTTTGAGCGCGGAGCGCAGCATCTTCCGCCGCTGGTTGAACGCGGTCGCCACGGTGCGCGACAGGATCGCTGCATCGGCGGGAAAGCGCGGCTCCGGCAGGGCCGTGAGATGCACGACAGCACTCGAGACCTTTGGCTGCGGTGTAAAGGCTTCTGGCGGCAGATTAAGCACGATTTTCGCATCCGCGCGCCATTGCGCTAACAGGGCAAGCCGTCCGTAGGCCTTGGAGCCGGGGGTTGCCACGATACGCTCCGCCACTTCGCGCTGGAACATCAGCGTGAGGCTTTGCCAAAACGGCGGCCACTCCGGCGGGGTGAGCCAGCGGACCAGAAGCTCGGTCCCGATGTTGTAGGGCAGATTGGCGGCCACGCGGATGGGCGGGGTCAGATGCACCAGCGGATCGACCTCGAGCGCGTCGCCCTCGATGATGTGCAGGCGGCCTGCGTAAGCGGCAGCGATCTGGTCGAGCGCGGGGATGCAGCGGGCATCCTTCTCGATGGCGAGCACGCGGCGCGCGCCCTCTGACAGCAGCCCGCGGGTAAGACCACCCGGACCGGGGCCAATCTCCAGCACGTCACATTGGGTCAGATCGCCGGCCTGTCGCGCGATCTTGGCCGTAAGATTGAGATCGAGCAGGAAGTTCTGGCCCAGCGATTTGCGGGCTTGCAGATCGTGATCGGTGATGACCTGCCGCAGCGACGGCAAGCTGTCGATGCTGCTCATGGATTGGCCATACGGTGGGCCAGCAAGATCGCTTCGATCATGCTCGATGGATTGGCGAGGCCCTTACCGGCGATATCGAAAGCGGTGCCGTGATCGGGCGACGTGCGGATGAAGGGCAGGCCCAGCGTGACGTTCACACCGCGATCAAAATCGAGCGTCTTGATCGGGATCAGTGCCTGATCATGGTACATGGCGATCGCAGCATCATAGCGTAGGCGGGCAGCGGCGTGGAACATCGTATCTGCGGGCAGTGGGCCGGTGAGGCTGTAGCCTTCACTCTGCATTTGTGCGACGAGGCCCGCGATCCAAGATATCTCCTCGGTGCCCATGGCGCCGCCTTCGCCCGCGTGGGGATTGAGGCCGCTGATCGCTATGCGGGGGGCTGCAATGCCGAATTGGGTTTGCAGGCCCTCTCGCGTGATCTCGATGGTGCGGCGCAGTAGCACGGGCGTGAGCGCCGTTGGCACCTCGCTCAGCGGGATGTGGATCGTGGCGGGAACGACGCGCAATTGATCCGATGCGATCATCATCACCACATCGCAACCGCCCGCGAGGGCGGCGAGATACTCCGTATGGCCGGGGTAGGCAAAATCGGCCCCGTCCTTGAGCGCTTTTTTATGGATGGGCGCGGTGCAAACAGCCGAGGCATCGCCTGACCGGACCAGCGACACAGCGCGGGCGATGACTTCGATCACAGCACTTGCGTTCGCCGGATCTGGTCGGCCCGGTGTGGCGCTGCTTGCAAAGGGATGCGGCAGCACAGGCAGGGTCTTCGTGCTGATCCGTGCGGCATCCACAGGCGCTTCGATGATTTCGAAGGGTGTGCCATCCGGCAGGTGGCGTGGATCGCCGAGCCAGAACATCGGCACTCGGTCCGCCAGTGCCGCCCAAGCCCGCGCGGCGACTTCGGGCCCGATGCCTGCGGGTTCACCGCAGGTCAGAACTACGGGGGTCATTCAACCCTGATGCGGGCGTTGGATCGCAACTCTGCCAGCAGATTATCTGCGAAGCCGCTGAGGCGGCGCTGGCGCAGCGCACTCGAGATCTGCTCGCGGGTGACTTCCGCATTTGCTTCGGCAGTTTTGCCGCACATCATTAAAAATACAAGCGCCTGACCGTCAGAGCGGGTCAGCGCCGTCGATACTTCGCCCTCGTCGAGTTTGCTCAGCTCGATGGCGAAATCCTGTGGCAACTCGGAGGGCGCGACCGTTTTGCGCTCGAGTACGCCCTCGGGTTGGCCCTTGGCGAAGGCATACAGATCATCGCAGACATCGACCTGCGTTTTCAGGTTGGCGGCTTGCTGGAGGGTCGTCTCCGAGCGACCTCCCGCCATGTAGTAGGCTGCGTATTCGATTTCCGAGTAGGTTTTTGAAGGCGAGCTGGACTCTTCAATGCCGCGCAACTGAAACAGGGCTACCGCATTGGTAACAGCGAGCGGCTCGGTCACTTCGCCGGGAGCCAGCGACAGGAGCAGCGGCTGGAGCGAGGGGGGCAGATCGCTGAGCGCCTGCCATGGTAGACGCCCGCCCGCATCGCGCGAGGCGGTCGCGGAATAGCGGCGCGCGTAGGCGGAAAACTGCTCTGCCGAGGTGCTTTGGGAGATTTCTTCGGCGATGGCTGCGACGCTTTCGGCTTCTGCCGGCGGCGCTGGAATGATGATTTCGGAAACCAGGATGCGGATGTTTGAGCCGTCGCCCGCCTGCGAGGCCAGTTCACGGTCGATTTCGGCTTCCGACACACTCACGCGCGCGCCAAAGCGGGCCCGGACCAGCTCGCGCCAGGCGACGCCATTGAGGACGAAATCGCGGTATGTCTCGGCGGCGACGCCGGCCTGGGCCAGGGCTGCGGTGAATTCCTCACGCGACAGGTTCGCGCGGGCGGCGAACTCTTCGAGCGCGGCGTTCATCTCGGCTTCGGTCAGCGTCAGGCCCACGTCCTGGATCACCTGCGTGCGCAGCCGCTCGTCGATGAGGCTCTGTATGGCTGCCTGGCGGGTCGCGCCGCGCGCATTCAGCACTTGGAGGAAGCGGACACGCTGATTGACCTCGAACTCGGTCACCACGCTGCCGTTGACGGAGGCTACGGGCGCAAACATATTCTGCGCAGTGACCGGGCCGGACAGGGTGGCAATCAGACCAAGGGCCGTGAGGACAGGTTTTAGTTTGAACATGAGCGGACGTATCTTTCTGTTCCGGTATCAGCGGAGAAGCCCCGCAGACCGACGTTAAAACCGAAATCGGTCGAAGGCTCAACACTGGTTGAGGTTGCATAGCTGCGTTTTACCCTCAGATCTAGGGTCACACACTCGTTTTCGTAGCGCAGGCCAAGACCTGCCGTCGCGGCCCTGTCGGAGGAGACATCATAGCGCCAGTTCGCTGAAGCCGTCCAGAAACTGTTGACCTTGTAGCTACCATCGAGAGTGAACTCGGACACCTCGCTGGCGCGGTCCTCCTCTAAGTCCTCTTCCAGCCAGACATAAGAGCCGCCAATGCGGCCACGGCGGAAGCCATAATCACCGCGCAGCTCTCCTTTTGACAAGGTGAGATCGTTCTCAAAGAGGCTTCGGCCTGTCAGGATTATGCCCTCGCCAGAGCCGATCTGGCCTGCGATGAGGAAATCCGACGACAGTCCGTTCAGACCCGACGTGGTCGTGAAATCGGCATCCCTGTCTTCGCGGAATACCTGACCGACGCTCAACTGGGCGTCCCAGCCCGATGGATCGAACCGCGACCAGCCCAGACCGATGGCGGCCATGCCTCCACGCTCGCGCCGGTCGGCGCGCGGAAAGCGCGACAGGCTTAGCAGATTGCCCTGATCGAATTCGACCAGCGTGCTTTCCTCGTTGGGGATGTCCAGACGGCTGCCACCGGTCCAGCTGAGCTGGATCACGGGTTCCAAAACGTGGTTTACACCCCGCAGCGTGGTTTTGCTCAGCGGGTATCGCAGAGAGATGGCGCCATAGGGCGTGATCTCCGAGGGGTCGGTGAGGCTGGTGTCGTCCTGGGAGATGTTAAATGTGTTGAACGCGAACCCCAGGCGCGTATCAGTGCGCAGCCCGCCGGGCATCACGAAGCTGCGCAGCCAGTCGACCTGGGCATTGAGGCGGGCCACATCGCGGCCGTCCACGATGTCGTCCGCGTCGTCACTGTCGATCGCCAGATCGGATATCCTGTTGTGGCTGTGAGCCACGAGGCGGGTCCGGATCTCGCCGCCCAGAGCCTGCGGAAAAAAGCGGCGCTCGTATTCGCCGTCGAGCACCAGCGTCGGGACGGTGTCATTGTCCTCGTCGTCGCGCAGGGATTTGAAATTGTAAAAACTGGCGCGGATGTATTCATCGCGGCGTGCCCGGCTAATGGTCAACTCGGAGCGCAGGCGGTCGGCGTCAGAGTAGCCGTAGGTCTCCAGATAGCCGTCGTCGCTTACCGTCTCGATCGAGAAGTAGAGGTTGAAATCGCGCGGCAGGGCGAAGAGGCCCCGGCCAAACAGATAACCGCGTGTCTCGTCGGCGAGCAGATCGTCGCGGGTCAGGGCTCCGTTGATTTCGATGCGCCCGCTGCGGTAGGTCTGCCGGTAGCGCAGCTCGAGCGTTTTTGTGGAGCTCGAGAGATAGGGCGTGAGCGTCACGTCACGTTTCTCGCTAAGCTTGACGAAATAGGGGATCTTCAGGCCGATGCCTAGGTTCGATGTGGTCCGCACGGAGGGCACCAGAAAGCCCGTGGACCGCTCGACCGTGGGGCCGGGCAGGCGCAGACGCGGCAGCCAGAACACCGGAACGCGGCCGATGCGGAATTGCGCCTCGTCGAAATAGAGCTGTTGCTCGAGAGAAGCGTAGACCACGCGCTTGGCGCGGATCTGCCACAGGGGTGGCGTGCCGTCATCGCAGACCCGGCAGGAGGTCACGGCCGTTTTGTAAAGCTGGTTGTAGCGGCCATCGACACGGTCGATCTGTGCGGCCGCGAGTTGGAGTTGCTGGTTGAGCACGAGGCGCGCGCCTCTGAGGATGCCGTTGCGCATATCGGCGTCCAGCTCGGCCGCATCGGCGAGGATCACGGTATCCTCCCCTTCGGTAATCGTGATTGGCCCCTCGATGGTGAGCCCGCCTGTGTCTTGATCATACCGGATCTCGGCAGCGCGCAGGCGCACCCCGTTTTGGAACGCCTCGACATTGCCCGCCGCGACAAGCGTGCGGTCGCGTGTTATGTAGAGCTGGTCAGCGACGAGCAGCGCGGCGTCGGTGGTCTGAGCCAGCGCCCGAAGGGGGATGAGAGCAAGTAATAGAAAGATCAGCAGGCGCATGTCTCAGCCGTCCTCCCGGTGCAGGAGCAGGCCGAGCGCCAGCATGATCGCAGCGAGAGGTGGCGCCCAAGCCGCCAAAAGGACTGGGATCTGACCGTTTTCCCCAAGGATTTGTGCAAAACTGCGGATGAAATACAAACCGAACCCTAACAAGACTGCCGAGAGGACGGCGATGCCTGTCCCGCCCGATCTGGTATGGCGCATGGTGAACGCGCTCGCAACAAGAACCATCGCTATGAAGAACAGCGGCCGGGCCAGCTCGGTCTGGAGCCAGACCTTATGACGCCGCGGGGAGAAGCCAGACAGCTCGAGCTGGTCGATGAAGGCGGGCAGTGCGTAGATCGAAATCGCACCCGCTCTGCCAAAGCCGTCGCGGATGCTGTCGAGGGTGAGACTGGAGGGTAGGGTGAGCGTCTCGTCGATCCGCGCATTGCCTTCCGAATTGACCGCCATGCCCAGCGGCCATGATTTGGCGTTGCGCAATTCCCAGCCGCCCTCCCGCAGCGCGGCACTTTGCGCTTCGATCCTGCGGATCGGGCCACCCTCCTGCGCGTATTCGATAAAGGTCACGTCGTAGAGCACCGAGCCGTCGTTGTTGGAGCGCCACGCGCGGATCACGGTCTGGCCCTCCGCGCTGCCCTGACGCAGCCATAGCCCTTCGTCCGAAATCGACAGAACCGAGGCGTTACCACTGCGAAAGCCGTCGGAGATCTGTTCGTAGCGCTTTGAGGTGGCCGCCACGATGGGATTGAACATGCCCACCACCAGCACGCCGATCAGGAAAGCCACGACCAGCGGAGAGGCCAGCGTTTGCAGCGCGGAGCGGCCCGAGGCGCGGGTGATCACCATCTCGGACGAGCGGGCCATGGTCAGGAAAAGGACGACGGTCGCGAGGACCATATTGAGCGGCAGGATCACATTGATTTTTTGCGGCGCGTCGAGCAACGTCAGGACAAGCAGATCGCGGAAGGTGACTGTTTCGACATAGGTCTGACGGGTCTCTTCGAGCAGACCGGTGAGGGCGATGAGGATAAACAAGATTATTGTGATGAGCGCGAAACTCATCATGAATCGGCGCGCGAAATAGAAATGCAGGATCATGCGGTGGCACCGCGCCGTCGAAGCCGCGCGCGCCAACCGGGATTGGCGGCATGCAGCAACATCAGGGCTGCGAGGCCAGCGCCACCGAGCGTGGGCAGATAGAGCAGCGGCCAGAGCGAAGCACTTGCCACCACCTGCGAAGATAGCGTGCCCCGCAATCCGTCGAGAAAGATGAGTAGCCCGAACGCGATAACGATTTCCCGCCAGACCCCAAAGCGCGAGAAGCCGCCGATCAGCAGTGTGGTAAAGCCGATGAGTGCCGCGATGATGCAAAAGAGCGGCTGTGCGAAGCGCGCGTGCAGCTCCTCCGTGATGGCGCCCAGGGTGCGCCCTGATTGCGCCTCCAGCGTGCTCCAGCCGCGCAGCAGGGCGGGCGTGCTGAGATTGTCTATGCGCACTTCCTCAAGGGGGTCGGCGCGCACCAATGTCGAGATGTCGAACGAGAAATCGGCGAATTTTGCGGTGGCGAGGCGCAGATCCTGCTGCTCGAGCCGCTGTGCCAGACCATCGACCATGATCAGCGTCGTCGCTTCGCCGTTGCGCAGCAGATAGGCTTCCGCGGCGGTGTAGATGATGCCCTGATCCGGATTGCGCCGGTCCGACAGGAACACGTCGCGCAGCACGCCGTCCGCGTCGATCAGGCGGGTGTAAAATGTGACCTGGCTGGTCGGATGCAGGAACGTGCCTTCAGTCAGCAGGCGGGCGGTGACGTTGCGGGCGATCTCGCGCTCGCGCTCCTTGAGTTGGGCCTGCGCCATGGGCACCAGAAAATTGCTCAGCGCGGCCATCCCGAGCGCTACGCAGAGCCCAAACACAACCACGGGACGGGCGAGCGCCCAGGGGCTGGTCCCGGTCGCCTGAAGCACGGTGAGCTCGCTGTCCGAGGTCATGCGGTTGGTCACGTAGACTGCTGCTGCGAATGTCGCGATCGGCAGCACGGTCACGATGAGGCGGGGCAGGCCCAGAGCGGAGAATTCGAGGAACACGAAGGCGGTCTGGCCATCGGCGATCAGCCTGTCGAACAGCACCACCGCGCGGTTGATCCAGAAGATCGCCACCAGTACCAGCGCAAAGAACCCGAACAGGACCAGAAGCTGCGAAAGCATATAGCGATCGAATCTAGCCAAGCTCATACCTCCTGCGCGTCTGCTCTTGCGGCTTTTGCGTAAGTCTATCCCAATCACGCAGCGCTTGAAACTCATATCTGGCCTTGGCGCCAAGTGCGCGCTAGGTCTCTGGATGACACATAGCAAAAAGGCAGTTCCCCATGAGCACTCTCACCCCGATTTCATTTGCGCTGACCGATCTGGACACCATTGCCACGCATGAGGGCCGCATTGCGGTTTTCGTAGACGCAGCGGGCAAGCTTGATCCTGCGGCGCGGCGGGTGAACCGGCTTGCAAAGGGCGCGGTGGCGCGGCTGGTCGAGACGGAGCGTTGGGCCAAGATGAAGGACGCCGATCTGGTGAGCATCGCCTATCCGGCGGGCATGAAGGCCGAGGCGGTGGATGTGGTCCGGCTCGAGCGCGGGACCAAGGGCATGGACGCGCGCAAGGCGGGTGCTGCGTTGGCGAAAGCGCGTGGCGGATCGGCGGATCTGTTGCTGTTCTGCGCGCCTTTGCGCAAGGCAGAGGAGGTGATTTTTGGTCTGATGATGCGCGATTACGCCTTCGAGGTACACAAATCGGCGGTAAGCACGCGCAAGGGTGCGGTGACTGTGATGACGGCAAAATTTGAGGAGCTCGAATCCGCCTGTGCGCCACTGCTCGCGGTGGCGGAGGGTGCGCATATGTGCCGCGATCTGACCAACGAGCCCGCTAACGTGCTGACCACGACAAACTACACTGAACGGCTCAAGGAGATGGAAAGCCTTGGGCTCAAGGTCGAGGTTTTGGATGAAAAGGCGCTCGCAAAGCTTGGAATGCGAACGCTTTTATCTGTTGGACAGGGATCGGAAAGCCCGTCCTATGTAGTGGTGATGCGCTGGGACGGTGGCAAGAAGGGCGATGCCCCGCTTGCCCTTGTCGGGAAAGGTGTCGTGTTTGATACGGGCGGGATATCGCTGAAACCTGGAGCGAACATGGGCGATATGACGATGGACATGGGCGGCTCTGCCGTTGTGGCGGGTGTCATGCGCACGCTGGCCTTGCGCGGGGCTAAGGCGAACGTGGTGGGGCTGGTCGGGATTGTCGAGAATATGCCGTCCGGCACAGCCTCGCGCCCCGGGGATGTGGTAGTGTCCATGAAGGGCGATACCATCGAAAACCTCAACACGGACGCCGAAGGGCGTTTGGTGCTGTGCGATGTCATGTGGTACGCGCAGGAGACGTTCAAGCCCGCGGCGATGATCGATCTTGCTACGCTGACGGGGGCGATCATCACCAGTCTCGGGCATGAAAATGCGGGTGTATTCTCCAACAATACTTCCTTTTGCAATGATTTTTTGAAAGCGGCAGAGGCGGAGGGCGAGGGCGCGTGGCGCATGCCTATGGGCCAGGCCTACGATGATCTGCTCAAAAGCCGGATCGCGGACATGAAGAACATTGGTGGTCCAGCGGCGGGCAGCATTACCGCGGCACAATTTTTGCAGCGGTTCGTGAAAGAGGATTGCCCGTGGATCCATCTTGATATCGCGGGGGTTGCATCCGTAAAATCGGAGACGGCGCTGGCGCCGATGGGCGCGACAGGCTGGGGGGTGGCCTCCCTTAACCGTCTTATTTCAGATAATTACGAGACGGAGTGAATGTGATGAGCGTTGCGATGTTCTACCAGCTGCGCGACAAGACGCTGGTTGATACACTGCGGATGCTGGTGGAGAAATCGCTGTCGGCGGGCTGGCGCGTGTCGGTGCGCGGCACCAACACCGCGGGGCTGGCTGCGCTGGATCAGGCGCTATGGCTGGGGCCAGAGGACAGCTTTCTGCCGCACGGGCTGGCGGGGGGGCCACAGGACGCGCAGCAGCCTGTTTTGCTGGGTACCGATGCGGAAAATACAAATGGTGCGAAATGCATTATGGCGGTTCAGCGCGCGCAGGTCAGCGCAGATGACGTAGCCAGTATGGAGCGTGTCTGCATCCTCTTCGACGGCTACGACGAGGACGAATTGGCCCATGCGCGCGGCCAGTGGACTGCGCTTAAAGCCGCAGGCGTTAAGGCGCAATATTGGGCCGAGGACGAGGGGCGCTGGGTTAAGAAGTCTGAGACCTGAGCTATCCTATTTGGCGATCTGCGCAGGGATGAGATTGCTGATCGGACTAGCGCGTGAGCCTTAGCTCCCCACCAGAAATCTCGATCCGGCCCCAGCGCTCCAGATACCCCATGCCCAGCAGGGAGCCGTCCATCTCGCCGCCGTTTACGGAAGCGAACACATCACGGTCGGTCACATCGCCGAGGCTCACGGTTTCGAGACGCACGGGGGCGGTGCGCACGGTGCCGTTTGCTGTGTTGGCGGTGCCGATGAAATTGAGGGTGTCTGTGTCGATGCCCGCGCGGCGCGCGTCGGCGCGGGACAACACGATGTTGGTTGCTCCGGTGTCGACGACGAAGCGGACGTTTTCACCATTGAGCGCGAGGGTCAGATAATAGTGGCCGTCGCGCTGGCGCGGAACGGAGATCTGGCCCTCGCCCAGTTGCAGCATCTGGCTACCGATGGTCTGCCGCTGTACATCGGTCCACAACCCGTATCCCGCGACCACGCCGAGGAAGATGAAGCCCCAGATGGCCGCCATTTGGAGGGTCTTGCCCATGCTTTCGCGCCCCGACATGAAAAACCACCCACCCACGGCGCAGCCGAGAAGCGCGAGGTAAAGAAGGCTGGCGATATTGTCGGATGTCATGTGCGGCTCCTATGTGTCCCTTCAATATAGGGGCACGGGCGCACTATCCAACCGGGGTCACGAAGCCGAATTCGGCCAGGCCGTCGAGCACGAATTGCACCGAGAGCGCTGCCAGTAGCATGCCCAGCACGCGGGTAAGCACATTGATCGCGACTTTGCCCATCGCGCGCTCCAGCGCGCTGCTCAGCCGCAACATGATGTACATGATAAGCAGGATCACGGCCGTGATCGCCAGAACGGCCGCCAGCCCCTCGCCACCGGGCTTGGCGCCCACAAGCAGGATGACCGAGGCGATGGCACCGGGGCCTGCGATCAGCGGGATCGCCATGGGAAAGACAGATGGATCGTTATGATGCTCGACCTCGACCTCGGAACTGTCCTCGCGGCGTTTGGTGCGGCGGTCGAACAGCATGTCCATCGCGGTGAGGAACAACAAGATGCCGCCTGCGACGCGGAAGGCGGGCATCGAGATGCCGATGAAGCCCAGAAGCGCCTTGCCGAAGAACGCGAAGAGCGCCAGCAGAACCCCCGCCACCAGCACTGCGCGCAGGGCAATGCGGGCGCGCTGCTTGGTGTTCATGCCAGGCGTGAGGGCGAGGAAAATCGGTACGATGGCCACGGGATCGATCACCACCAGCAGTGTCACGAAAGCCGTGATCATATAGGCGGTATCGACGGTCATTTCTGGGCTTTCTCAAGCTTGCCCGCCGCGTCCATCCACAGGCCCTCGGCCCGCTCCAGCGCACCCATCACTTCGGCGTATTTCTTGTTCCAGACTTCCAACTCACCCACCTTGTCCTTCTCGTATAGAGCGGGATCGGCGAGTTTCTTGGCGAGTTTGTCGCGCATCTCGTTGATCTTGGTCACGCGGGCCTCGGAGGTGCGCACTTCGGATTTGAGCGCGAGAATATCCTCCCGGCTGGCCTTCTTCTCCTTGGGCGCCTCGACCTTGGGGCGCGCATTTTTGCTCACGGGTTTTTCGACCGTCAGCAGCATCTTGCGGTAGGCTTCCAGATCGTCCTCGTAGGGCTTCACTGTGCCGTCGGAGACAAGCCAGAGGCGGTCGGCGACCATCGACAGCAGGTGCATGTCGTGGCTCACGAGGATCACGGCGCCGGAGTAGCGGGTCAGCGCCTCGACCAGCGCTTCGCGCGATTCGATGTCGAGGTGGTTGGTCGGCTCGTCGAGGATCAGCAGATGCGGGGCGTCGAGGGTGGCCAGCAGCAGCGACAGCCGCGCCTTTTGCCCGCCGGAGAGGCGACCTACGGCCGTGTCGGCCTGATCTGGGCCAAGGCCGAAGCCCGCCAGCTGCGCGCGCAGTTTAGACTGCATCACGCCGGGACGCGCGGAGATCATATGCTGGAGTGGGGTTTCCTCGATGATCAGCTCGTCGACCTGATGCTGGGCGAAAAAACCGATGCGCAGTTTGTTGGAATTGACCGCCTTGCCCTCGAACAGCACCAGACGGTTGCTGAGCAGCTTCGACAGGGTCGATTTGCCCTGACCGTTGCGGCCCAAAAGGGCGATCCGGTCGTCCTGGTCGATGCGCAGGTTGAGGCGCGACAGGACAGGCTGCCCTTCGGTGTAGCCGGTGGAGCCGCCCTCGATCGAGATGATGGGTGGCGACAGCTCGTCGGGTTGCGGGAAGGTGAACACCTTGCGCGCGGCTTCTTCCGGTGGCGTGATCGTCACCATCTTCTCGATGGCTTTCATCCGGCTTTGCGCCTGCTTGGCCTTGGAGGCCTTGGCTTTGAAGCGGTCCACAAAAGCCTGCATATGCGCCTTGTGCGCCTGCTGTTTCTTGGCAGCCGCGCTCAACTGGGCGCGTTTTTCGGCGCGCATCTTGGCAAACTGGTCGTAGTTGCCCTGATAATACGTGAGCTTTTTATCCTCGAGATGCAGGATGCCGCCCACAGCACGGTTCAGCAGGCCGCGGTCGTGGCTGATGATGATGACCGTATGGGGATACTTGGCGAGGTAGTTCTCCAGCCAAAGCGCGCCCTCGAGATCGAGATAGTTGGTCGGCTCATCGAGCAGCAGCAGGTCAGGCTCGGCAAAGAGCACCCCCGCGAGGGCCACCCGCATGCGCCAGCCGCCGGAGTATGCTGAGCAGGGCTGTTGCTGGTCGTGATCGTCAAAACCCAGACCCTTGAGGATCGAAGCTGCGCGCCCCTCGGCGGACCATGCGTCGATATCGGCAAGTCGCGCCTGAATGTCTGCGATGCGGCCGGGGTCTTTGGCGGTCTCGGCTTCCACCAGCAGGGCGGCGCGCTCTGTGTCGCAGGCAAGCACTGTCTCGATCAGCGATGTCTCGGAGGAGGGCACTTCCTGTGCGACGCCGCCGATCTTGGCGCGGCTGGGCAGGGATATGTCGCCAGCGTCCAATCCAAGCTCGCCGCGGATGATGCGGAAAAGCGTGGTTTTACCCGCACCGTTGCGGCCCACGAGGCCTACCTTGTGGCCATCGGGAATGACGGCGCTGGCCTCCTCAAAGAGGGGGCGGCCTTCGACGGAATAATTGATCTCTGATATACGTAGCATGGGCGGGGAGTGCCGCAGCGCCCCGCCCATGTCAATTGCCAACCGCTCCCAGTGGCGGATGTTGTCGTGTTAGTTCAGGAGTTCGGGCAATGTCGTGGCCTCAAAGCTGGCAAAACCGACCAGCGGGCTGTCGCCCTCCATGGAAAAGGCAAAGATATGGATTTGTTCATGCGCGAGTGTTGCGCGGCAAAAACGGTCGGCGGCGTTCAGGCTCACGGGGCACGTTTCGAGATCGACATGGGCAACCGCGGCTTCGAAGGTCGCATAATCGAGGCTCATCGGCTGGGATTGCTCGGCCATCGCTGCAGTTGAAGTCAGGCCGACGATGAAAGCGGAAAGATGGGGGAGAAAGCGCATAGGGGAACCCTTTTAGATTTGCGACACTGAAGTGTGCCTGAGAGGCAAATCATACTAAAATAGTCAGAATTACAATAGTTCCTGACTAAAATTATCAGGTAATGCATCTAACTATCGGCTTTCCCCGCGTATTGGCTCATGCTACACGCGCCACAATTCAAATCCCCACAGGAGACGATCCATGGCTCTAGAGCGCACATTCTCGATCATCAAACCCGACGCGACTAAGCGGAACCTCACCGGCGCCATCGCCAAGAAATTCGAGGATGCAGGCCTGCGTATCGTCGCATCCAAGCGGATCCACCTGAGCAAAGCGCAGGCGGGCGAGTTCTACAAAGTCCACGCAGAGCGCCCGTTTTACGACGAACTGTGCGAGTTTATGGCCTCCGCGCCAATCGTGGCGCAGGTTCTGGAAGGCGAGAACGCGATTGCGAAGAACCGCGAAGTCATGGGTGCGACGAACCCTGCGGACGCTGCCCCCGGCACGATCCGCGCGGAATTCGCGGAATCAGTCGGTGAGAACTCCGTACACGGCTCAGACGCGCCAGAGACCGCCAAGGAAGAGATCGCGTATTTCTTCTCCGGTCTGGAGTTGGTGGGCTAACACAGCTCTACCGCCGACAGGAGATCAAAGGGCTGCCTTCGGGCGGCCCTTTTGCGTCACAGGGTGAGGCCGGGATCGGCGCCCATGTCGAGGCCGGGAAATACCTGCGTCTCGAGCGTCGAGACCGGCAAACCGAACTGGCTGTGCAGAAGCCAGCCGAGCAAACTGCGTAGATCGCGCGTGGGCATTAGATCACGGCGTTCGTAAAGCGAGGCCTCGTCGAGGCCGGGCCAGTCGCCTAGCACGCGCCCCCCCTTGAGCGCGCCACCGGCCATGACCATCAGCCCGCCGGTGCCGTGATCGGAGCCGCCAGAGCCATTGAGCTTTGCCGTGCGCCCAAACTCGGTCACTGCCACCACGGTCGTCTTGTTCCAGACCGGCCCTTTGACCGTGTCGCGCAGGGTCAGGATTGTTTCTGCCAATCGCTCCAGCGCGCGGGGCAGGGTGACGTCCTGCCGCTCGTGCGTGTCCCAGCCGTTGATCGAGAAGGAGGCGATGCGCGTCTCTTCGCGCAGGCGTTTACCGGCAAATTCGGCGATGCGTTGTTCGGCGCTGGCTTTGCCTTTGGCGGTGCCTGCGGGCTGCATCTGCTGCATCATTTCGCCCGGCATGACGTCGCTTGCACCCGAAATCGCTCCGCCGTCCGCGATGGCCATGGCCTGCCGGAAGGCCGCGTCGAACAGGGGATCGTCCTGCATGATCAGGCCAGCGAGCTTGATCGCCTGCGGGCTCAGCGCCAGATCGGCATCGGGCGACCAGCGCTGGACCTCGGCAGGGCCGCCCAGCACCGCCATCCGGTCGCGTCCGATGGCATAGGCCGTTTGCGTGCTGGCATCCGGCAGATGCTGGAGCACCCGGTTCAGCCAACCATCGCGCGACAGGCCCGAAGATAAATCGGTGATGCCCGCTTCCAGCATGTCCTGCCCGTCGAAGTGGCTGCGCTTGTCGCGGTAGGGGGTGGAGACGGCATGGGCAAAGCCGAACTGTCTTTGTTGCCACAGAGGCAGCAAGGGGCGCAACGCGGGATGCAGCGCGAAATAGCCGTCAAGATCGACGGCGCCTTCGGGCTCATTCAGGCCCGCGTCGCCACGCAAGGCGCGGTAGGCGGGATCGCCGTAGGGGCGTAGCACGTCGAGGCCGTCCATGCCACCGCGCAGGACAATCACCACAAGACGGTTATCGCCCGGTGTCGCGGCAAAGCTCATGGAGGTGACCAGCGGACTGGCCGCGAGCGAGCATCCAAGCAGGGTGGAGCGGGCCAGAAAAGCGCGGCGGTCAAGCGTATAGGTCATGCTTTACGTCCTTTGAAATGCGGGAGAGGCGAGGATGAGGCCGATCCCGTCCCAACGGCTTTCGGCTGCGCCTGCGGCGAAGGTGACGGCGGCTGGTGCCGTCTCTCCGAGTGCGGTGGAGACGAAGCTGCGCGGATCCGGCAGGTCCGTCATCAAGAGCTGCGGCACGCTGATAGCCCATTGCAGCCTGGCCGCGATGGCCTGAGGGATCACCCACGCGTTATCCTCTTCGGGCAGGCCGTCGGGCCCGTCGGGCTTTTGCCAGACATGACCCATCTGCGACAATGGCGTGATAATGCGCTGGCGCATGGTTTTCTCATCGATCTCGGCGAGGGCGGTGGGATGCAGCCCGAGCGCGCGCAGTGCGGAGCCCACAAAATGAAATGGTGGCTTCACGTTGCGGCGGGTCGGATCCCACGCGGCGGGGTGCTCCAGCAGAGCAGTGGTGAGCGCGTCCAGATCGCCGTCGGTCTCAAGATACCGCGCCTCGAGCGCCGCCACTAGCGCGGGATCGGGTGTGTCGGAGATGAAATGTACGGCGAGCTTGGATGCGAGATGGCGCGCCGTTGCCGGATGACGCGCCAGATCGCCCAGCACGGCATGGATGTCGCGGAGATGTGGGTTTTTGGAACCGTATGTCTTGCCCAGTACGGTCTCGGTGCCGGGCTCCACCCGGTCCTTGCGGAATTTGAGCCGCATGGGCGGGCCGATGCTCACGCCCGTCAGCAGCTCCGCCAATTCGCGCACGTCGCCTTGGGTATAGGGGCCACCGACCCCCAGCGTATGCAGCTCAAGCACCTCGCGCGCGAGGTTTTCGTTGAGCCCGGTGAGCTTCCCGCCGCGTGAGGCCTGTGTCGAATTAGGCCCGACCGAGCGCTCCTGATCGAGGTAATGGATCATCAGCGGATGCAGCACGGCGGCGCGCAACATCTCCTCGAACCGACCGGTCAGATGGGGCCGGATCGCAGTCTGCATGTAGGGCGAGCTGGCGCGGCGCAGCAGACCTGCCTTGCCTGTCGCGGTAAAATGGTCGGCCCAGAAGGCGCACAGCCGCTCGCGCAGGGGCGCATCTGTGGCAACCCATCGGTTGAGCTGTTGGCCCAGCCAGCCGACATGGGCAATACGGGCCTCCTGATTGAGCTGGCGGGAGGCTTTTCGGGCTGCATCGCCCTCGGGGGTACCGCGCAGAGTGCGGCGCAATTTATGCTGGACCTGGACGGCGGCAATGCGGGTCTCGAAAACCTCGAAGCTCTCGATGGGAAAGCGTTCGGCGACTGCATCGGGGCCGCGCAGCCGTGCCATCATTTCCTGGGCAGACGCGGCCGGTGCTATATCGGGAGACAGGCCGCAGCCAAACCGGATTTCTGCGAGCTGGGGGTCAAAGCGCATGGGCGTGTCCTTGGATCACTTTGGCTGAGCATACCATAAATGCCGAGGTTCAAAAGTTTTCTTGGCATCGAGGGGCACGGCTTTGGCAAATTTTCGCGGGCGTGGGCGGCCGGATCTCAGTTCTAAGAGTCCTGTGCCATCTTTCTTTTGTGCGCGCGGTAGGTCAGGGGCAGGGATGCCAGATACAGAAGATTTGCCGCGATCATCGTGGGCCACGTATAGACCATCAAGCAGACGACCAGCACCACTGCGCCCACCACTGCAAAGGGCAGATGTGCGCGCCGGATACTCGCGTGTTTGATCGAGACGGTCGGCACAGTACTGACCGCGAGCAGGCCCACGCCGATGATGTAGAAGGCGCGTAGCACCGGCAGATCGGTGTCCTTCATGCCGTAAAGATGCAGGAAAACGGGCATCAGCGCGAGGCAGGCAAGGGCGGGTGCGGGCACCCCCACGAAATAATCGTCCTTTTTAAGCGCCACTTCGGTGCCGCGTAGCGACAGGTTGAACCGTGCGAGCCGTAGCGCGCAGCAGACCGCCAGTACGAGCGTCGCGAGCCAGCCCAGGCTGGCGAAATCGGTGCCAACGTAGAGCGTATTGTAGAGAAGCATGCCGGGCACGATGCCGAAATTGAAGAAATCCGCCAGTGTGTCGAGTTCGGCGCCGAAGGGGCTGGCGCTGTCGAGAAAGCGCGCGAGCTTGCCATCCGCGGCATCAAGGAACACCGCAAGCAACACAAAGTAGAGCGCGAGCTCGATGCGGCCCTCTAGGCTCATGCGCACCGCCGTCATGCCCGAGCAGATGGCGAACACCGTCACCATGCTGGGCACGATATGTCGCAACTTGATGCGGGAGGAAGGCGTGTTCATTCGGGCAGGCCTGTGCGGGACTGTGACGGGTTGGCGAGATCAGCGAGGATCGTCTCGCCCGCAACTGCTGTTTGCCCGACACTGACCAGTGGCTGCACGCCCTGTGGTAGATAGATGTCGAGACGGCTGCCGAAGCGGATGAGGCCGAAGCGGTGACCGGCGCCCAAGGTATCACCTGGTTTGACGAAGCACACGATGCGCCGTGCCACGAGGCCCGCGATCTGCACCACACCGATGCGCGTGCCGTCCGCGGCTTCGAGCGTAAGGGAGTTGCGCTCATTGTCTACGCTCGCCTTGTCGAGCGAGGCATTGAGGAACTTGCCGTGATGGTAGACCACACTGACGACTTTGCCCGCGATGGGAGCGCGGTTCACGTGGCAATTAAAGACATTCATGAACACCGAAACGCGCGTGAGCGGCTCCGTTCCGATCTCCATATCCGCGGGCGGTGTGACCTGTTCGATCAGAGAGACGACGCCATCGGCGGGAGATATGACGAGCCCCTCCTGCTGCGGGATGACGCGGACCGGATCGCGGAAAAAGTAATAGCACCAGACCGTGGCACCCACGCCCAGCCAGAACAGCGGCTCCCAGATAAACAGCAGCACAAAGGTGATCGCGGCAAAGATCGCAACGAACTTGCGGCCTTCCTTATGCATGGGCACGGCGACGATCTTCAGCATATTCATGGGAGAACTCTTTTATCTGGGCAATGTGTTGATGTGGCATACACTGCCGGGCGGGCGAGCGCCACAGGGACGGCACGAAAACACAGGGCCGCGCCCCGTCGGCGGGGTCAGACCGGGGGCGAAAATCCCCAGATGAGCTGGCGTAGACCGATCGCCGCGCCCAGCACGATGCACAGCAAAGTGAGCGGCGCGCCGAAGGAGAGCACCGAGAATGCCGACAGACCCTGACCCACACTGCACCCGACCGCCACCACAGCGCCCGCGCCCATGAGAGCCGCGCCGAGAATCTGTCGGCGCAGCTCGCGCGGATCGTCACAGGCCTCCCAGCGGAACTGGCGCTTGAACAGGCTACCGATCAGCGCGCCGATTATCACGCCGAAGACCGACCCTGTGCCGAAGCTCAGCGAGTTTCCGGACGATGTCATGGTGTAGAGCAGCGTCTCGCCGATGGGGGCGGAGAATGTATGGCTAAGCACCGGGGTTGCGTCGTAGCCATGGGACGCGACCCATTGGGTTCCGGCCCAGCCTGACACGATCGCGGCCCCCGCGGCCGCCCCCCAGAAAATCTGTGCAGGCGCGCGGCGAAGGGGGCGGCTGGAGAGGGTACACAGCACGATCAGAAGGCCAAAGACCATCCCGAGCAATTCCGGGGAAAACCCCGTGTGATCGGCGAGCGCGTGGGCATAGGAAGGTGTGCCGACGGCGGGTGTCACTCCGCCGAAGAGTGCAAGGCGCAGCGCCGATAGCGGGCCGCCCAGCGTGATGTAGGCCGCGATGCCCATCACCAGAACGATCAGCAGCGACCGCAGATCGCCGCCCGCCAGCCGGGCCAGCGCGCCGTATCCGCAATTGCCCGCCAGCGCCATGCCGTAGCCGAACGTCAGCCCGCCCGCGATGCTGGCCACTGGGTTCCAGCCACGCGAGAGATATAGGGTCTGCTCGAGGTCGAGCAGGCCGAGGGCGGAAAGACCAAAGGTGCCGATGATCGAGACGCCGATGGCGATCCCCCACATGGCGAAACGCTGGCTGCTCTCGCCGTAATAGAGATCCTCGATAGCGCCCAGTGTGCAAAACCGCCCGATCCGCGCGGCCAGTCCGAGCAAAATGCCGCCCGCAAGGCCGATAAGGGCGGTGAGGGCGGGCTCGCTCATCAGCTCAAGCATGATGGGCTCTACCTGCGCAAATTGTGCGGACGTGCGCGAGGATCAGTTTCCGCTGCAGAAAAGCGCATATACCACTTCCATGATCTGTTTGGGGCGGTCGTCCGCAAGGCGGTAGTAGATCGTTTTGCCGTCGCGGCGGGGTACGACGAGCCCTTCAAGCCGCAGCCGCGAGAGCTGCTGCGACACAGCCGCCTGACGGGCCGAAAGCAGGGTCTCGAGCTCGGTTACGGATTTCTCGCCCGACGCAAGATGGCACAATATCATCAGCCGACCTTCGTGGCTGATCGCCTTGAGGAAGTTCGACGCTTCCACCGCATTGGCCGCCATCCTGTCGAGATCTTCGGCGCACATGTTGACGTCAAAAACCGGCAGACCCGTTTTTTGTGTGCCGGTGTCATGGTCTGTTGAGTCGCGGACATTATTCTGTGTCGTCATGCTGTTTTCGCCTGCGATCCTGTATTTCCCACGTGCGGCAACATAATGCATCATTCAGGTATTGCAATGTTTGCGTCGACGAGCATGCGGCGCAACAAACCCCAGAAGAAGTTCTCGCCGGGGTAGCCCTCGATGCGCGAGGCTTCCGTGCCGTCGATCATGAGCACGAAAGTGGGCGTGAAAAACAGCCCGCGCGCGAAGCTCAGGTCCTCTGGACGCGGCGCGCGGATATCGATCCGCTCGAGAGGGGCGGCGCGGCCTTCGGGTGTTTTGGGGTAGATCGACGAGATCTCGGCGTTCCAGCGCGCACACCAGACGCAGCCCTCTTCCTCCACCATGATCAGGCGGGTTTCAGCCATCGAGGCCACCGCGCCCAACACGACCAGGAGGCCGGAAAAAAAGACGAGGCGAAACGACATGCCAAATTGACCTTTGCTATACAGATAACGTAATTTGAATATGTGAATAATTTAAGCCAAGAGTTCAAGGGTAGGCCGCTATTATGATGGATATCACATTTCTTGGCGCGCTGCTTGCGGGACTTTTGTCGTTTCTGTCGCCTTGTATCCTTCCGATGGTGCCGTTTTATCTCAGCTATCTGGCCGGGGTGGGGATGAACCAGATCTCCGCCGATGCCGTGATTGATCGGCGCACGCGCATCCGCGCAGTGCTGGCTGCGTGCTGCTTTGCCGCCGGTGTTATCACGATCTTCATGGGGCTCGGAGCGGCGGCGACAGTGTTCGGGCAGGTCGTGCGGGAGTATTTTGATGTCCTGCGCTGGATCGCGGCGGCGGTGATCATCGCGATGGGGCTGCATTTTCTGGGCGTGATCCGGATTGGTATTCTCTACCGGCAACTGCGCGCCGATGCGGGCGGAGCTTCCAATGTCAGCTATGCCGGGGCTTATGTGATCGGGCTTGCCTTCGCTTTTGGCTGGACACCCTGCGTAGGCCCTGTGCTTGCTGCGATCCTGTTTACAGCTGCGGGAGCCGATACAGCCACTGGTGGAGCATGGCTGCTGTTTGTCTATGGTGTGGGCATGACAGCGCCTTTCGTCCTTGCGGCGCTGTTTATTGGGCCTTTCATGCGCTGGATGCACAAGTTCCGCCGCCATTTGGGCACGATCGAAAAGATCATGGGCGTGATGCTGATCATCTTCGGATTGCTGATCGCCACGAATTCGATGAACTACATCGGCCAATGGATGCTGGAGACTTTCCCAAATTTCGGCGCGATGGGATAACAGGGAGGAGACTACGATGATGAGACGACTGATCACTGCATGTGCGGCTTTTGCGATCATGGCCACGGGCGCGCTGGCCGCCAGCCTTGGCGACGACGGGCTTCACAAAGCGCCATGGATGCGAGACACGTTCAAGGATCTGCGCGACGATCTGGCCGAGGCTGATGCGGAGGGCAAGCGCCTGATGGTCCTGATCGAGCAGCGTGGCTGCATCTACTGCAAGAAGATGCACGAGGAGGTGTTTTCAGTGCCGCAGATTGCCGACTACATCGAGGCAAATTTCTTCGTCGTTCAGATCAACATGTTCGGCGATATCGAGGTGACCGATTTTGACGGGGAAGCCTTGTCCGAAAAGGATATGGTGCGCAAATGGGGTGCCTTGTTCACACCGACCATTCTTTTCCTGCCTGCCGAGGTTGGCGATGACGTGTCTGCGGGCCAGGCGGCTGCGGCGACGATGCCCGGAGCCTTCGAGCGGTATACCACGTTCAACATGCTCAATTGGGTGGTCGAGGAAGGCTATGACAGCGATGAGCCGTTCCAGAAGTACCACGCACGCAAATTTGCCGAGCAGAGCAAGTAGTTAGGATCGCAAGAGAATTTCTAGGCTGGTTGATTAAAATTCAAGTAGTTGAATTTGTTGTTGCGTGATCGCGAAAATGTGCGCTACGGTATACCGAATACAGTGTTTGGGAGGACGCATGAAATTTTCTGTCATAACAGCCGTCGCGGCAGGGTTTGTGGCGTCAGCCGCTTTTGCCGAAGAAGTCGCACCGACCGCTGTCGCTTATACCGAGGGTGCCGTGTCGCAATCGCTCACGGGTATTCCGGGCGATCCTGCCAACGGGCGGGTCATTCTAGGCGACAACGGGCAGGGCAATTGCGTTGCCTGTCACCAAATTACCGAAATGTCGGACGTGCCGTTTCAGGGCAACGTTGGCCCAATGCTTGATGGCACCGGGGAGCGTTGGTCCGAAGGCGAACTGCGCGGGATCGTGGTCAATGCAAAGGTCATGTTCGAAGACAGCATCATGCCTGCCTTTTACAAGACCGATGGCTTCATCCGGCCAGGCAACCTCTATACCGGCAAGGCAGCCGACGACACGTTCGGCCCTTTGCTGACAGCTCAGCAGGTCGAGGATGTCGTCGCATATCTTGTGACGCTCAGAGAATAGTTCGCAGAGCTTGTGATTCTTAAGGAATAACCAGACCCTTTTGGGGATATGGAGGAGGAGACGAAATGGAACTGACACGACGTAATGCCATGGCAATGGGCGCAGGCGCACTACTGATCGCGGGATTGCCTGTGCGCCTCTCGGCGGCGGGTGAGGACGCGATTGCGGCCTTCACCGGCGGTGCCGAAGTGGGCACGGGCGATGTTCGCCTGATCGCACCCGAGATTGCGGAGAACGGCAATACCGTGCCGATCGAAGTGGGCTCCGATACGGCATCTGAAATTCTGGTGCTGGCGATGGGCAATCCCACCCCGGGCGTTGCCACGTTTAAATTTGGCCCGCTGTCTGGCTCGCGCACCGCATCGACGCGGATCCGTCTTGCCGGCACGCAGGATGTGGTGGCGATCGCCAAGCTTGAGGATGGCACGTTCGTGCAGGCCTCCAGCACGATCAAGGTAACAATCGGCGGCTGCGGCGGCTAAAGCGTTCAAGGAGAGATAAAATGGCAGATGATGTAAAACCACGCGTCAAAGTCCCTAAATCGGCGGCTGTCGGCGAGAAGATTGTGGTCAAGACGCTGATCAGCCACAAGATGGAATCCGGTCAGCGCAAAGACGCGGACGGCAACGTCATTCCACGCTCGATCATCAACCGTTTCACCTGTGATTTCAACGGCGAGAATGTCGTCGATGTAAAAATGGAAGCGGCGATCTCGACCAATCCGTATTTCGAGTTCGAAGCGATGGTTCCCGAGGCTGGCGAGTTCAAATTCACCTGGTACGACGACGATGGGTCGGTCTACGAGGACACAAAAACAATCGCGATCGCCTAAAGAGCGCGAACCCCAAGGGAGGAACACCATGCGGAAATTGACAGGCCTGAAGGTGCCGGGTGCGCTGCTTGCGACCCTGCTGGCGACATCGGCGGTGATGGCTGATCCGGTCGACGACACGCTGACGATCAACGGTGAGACGGAAATCGTGGTGCGTACAGCCGCACCCGAACATTTGTCGGGCGCGATGAGCGAGATCATGTCGGGGTGGCTGTTTCGGGAGGACGATACCCGGATCATGCAGGCCGATGATTTCGACAATCCGGGCATGATTTTTGTGGAGTTGGCGGAAGACAGCTGGAACATGGCCGAGGGCTCGAACGGGAAATCTTGTGCGGATTGCCACGGCGCATCGGCGGATATGTCCGAGGTACGCCCGACCTATCCCAAGTGGAACGAGACCGCGGGCGAAGTGCGCACGCTGGAGATGCAGATCAATGACTGCCGAACCAACCAGATGGGCGCAGAGGAGTGGAAATATACCGGCAACGATATGGTGAACATGACCGCACTTCTGGCCTCCGTATCGCGCGGGAACGTGGTCAATGTGGCGATCGACGGTCCCGCGCAATCGACTTGGGAGCAGGGCAAGGAAATTTACTATACCCGTTATGGCCAGCTCAACCTGTCGTGCTCGAACTGCCATGAGGACAATTATGGTAACATGATCCGCGCTGACCACCTGAGCCAGGGCCAGATAAACGGCTTTCCAGTGTACCGCTTGAAGAACACCAAACTCAACTCCGCGCACGACCGCTTCAAAGGGTGCATCCGTGACACCCGCGCAGAAACCTTCAGCCCTGGCAGCCCCGAGTTCGTGGCGCTTGAGCTTTATGTCGCGTCGCGTGGCAACGGGTTGGGTGTCGAAGGCCCGGCGATCCGCAACTAAGACAGTGAAACCCCGCGTCCGAGGGATCGACGCGGGGTTTTTCTGCTCTAACCTATTCAATAATGCGCATATGTATGTGCGACTGGAGTTCCGGAATGATTTCGCGCCGTGATTTTTTGCAGACCAGCATGGCGGCTGCCGCGCTTTATGGTGGCTCCGGTTTCGGGAGCTGGTCGCGGCTGGCGGCGCAGCAGGCACTGACGCAGGACCAGCTTTTGGAGTTCGACACCTTTGGAAACGTCTCGCTGATCCACATCACCGACATCCATGCGCAACTCAAGCCGATCTATTTTCGCGAGCCGTCGGTGAACATTGGGGTGGGGGCGAACAACGGCGCTGTGCCGCATGTGACTGGGGCTGATTTTCGCAAGCTCTATGGCATCAATGATGGAAGCCCGTCCGCCTACGCGCTGACGCATAATGATTTCAGCGCGCTGGCGCAGGCCTATGGCCGCGTGGGCGGGCTTGACCGCGTGGCGACCGTGATCAATTCCATCCGTGCAGCCCGCCCGGATGCACTTCTGCTCGATGGTGGCGACACTTGGCATGGCAGCTACACCTGCTATCACACGCAGGGCCAGGACATGGTTAACGTCATGAACGCGCTCAAGCCTGATGCGATGACGTTCCATTGGGAATTCACGCTCGGTTCCGAGCGGGTGCAGGAACTCGTGCAGGGCTTGCCGTTTGCCGCCCTTGGCCAGAACATCTTTGACGCGGAATGGGACGAGCCCGCCGAGCTGTTTCCACCCTATCAATTCTTCGAGCGCGGCGGCGTGAAGATCGCCGTGATCGGGCAGGCGTTCCCTTACATGCCCATCGCCAATCCGGGCTGGATGTTCCCGGAGTATTCGTTCGGTATCCGCGACGAGAACATGCAACAGATGGTCGATCAGGTCCGCGCAGAGGGTGCCGAACTGGTGGTGTGCCTCAGCCACAACGGCTTTGACGTGGATAAGCAGATGGCGGGCAAAGTGACGGGCATCGACGTGATCCTGTCAGGCCATACGCATGACGCGCTCCCCGAGCCGGTGCTGGTGGGCGAGACGATTATCGTCGCCTCCGGCTCGAACGGTAAATTCGTGAGCCGCGTCGACCTGGACGTGCGTGACGGGCGCATGATGGGCTTTCGCCACAAACTGATCCCTATTTTCTCGGACGTGATTGCGCCCGATCCTGAGGTGACAGCTGTGATTGACGCGCAGCGCGCACCATACGAAAGCGTATTGAGTGAGGTGATCGGGCGAACGGCCGACGACCAGCTGCTCTACCGGCGTGGCAATTTCAACGGAACGTGGGACGATCTGATCTGCGATGCGCTGATCTCAGAGCGGGAGGCTGACATCGCGCTCAGCCCCGGCGTCCGCTGGGGGCCCTCAATTCTGCCCGGGCAGGACATCACCCGGGAGGATATCTGGAACGTCACCTCGATGAGTTACGGCGAAGCCTACCGCACTGAAATGACAGGGGAGTTCCTGCATGTTGTGCTGGAGGACGTGGCGGACAACCTGTTCAATCCCGATCCCTATTACCAGCAGGGCGGCGATATGGTCCGCACCGGAGGCTTGGGCTACCGCATCGACGTGACCAAGCCGCAGGGCAGCAGGATCACCGATATGACGCTGCTTAAAACCGGCGAGGCGATCGAGCCTTCGCGGAGCTACCAGGTTGCAGGCTGGGCGTCGGTCAATGAGGGGACCGAGGGCCCCGCGATCTGGGATGTGGTCGAGGCGCATATCGCGCGGCTGGGCACGGTCTCGCTGGATCCAAACAACAGCGTGGATGTGGTCGGCAACTGAATCTGGCCGAATAGAGGGAATGTTACGATGAAAAATCTGATCGGAACGGCGGTGCTGACAGCCATGCTTGCGACTTCGGCGTTTGCCGAGGGCGTGGTGCACAAGGTCGCGATCCATGTGGATGAAAACGATCCGCAGGTGATGAACATGGCACTCAACAATGTCGCGAACGTCAACAGCTATTACGAGTCGCAGGGCGATACGGTGATCATCGAGCTTGTGGCCTATGGTCCCGGCCTCAAGATGTACATCCCCGGACAAAGCCCTGTCGCGGACCGTATATCGACCATGTCGCTGGAGATGGAGAACCTGACCTTTGCCGCTTGCGAAAATACGCTCAACGGCATGATCAAGAAAGCGGGCCACGATATCACGCTGATGGAGGAGGCGACGATCGTGCCCTCCGGCGTGGTGCGCCTTATCGAATTGCAAGAACAGGATTATGCCTACGTCCGACCCTGATCCTTCGGGGCGCGTGGCGCGGCATCAAATAAAAAAGGAGAATGTGATGGCGCATAAACCCTCACGCAGAGATTTCCTCAGGAGCGGCGCTGCCGCCGGTGCAGTGATCACCGTGGCGGGAGCCGCAAAGGCCCAAACCGCCGATCCACTGATTACCCAAGTGCAACCTTGGGCGCAATCTTTTGGCGACGGGGTCGATGAGACACCCTACGGGCTGCCGATCCAGTACGAGGACGACGTGATCCGCCGTAATGTGGAATGGCTCACGGCGGACACCGTAAGTTCGATTAATTTCACGCCGATTCACGCGCTCGACGGGACGATCACGCCACAGGGCTGTGCCTTCGAGCGGCATCACTCGGGGGCCATCGATCTGCGCAAGGAAGATTACCGGCTGATGATCAACGGCCTTGTGGAACGGCCGCTGGTGTTCAATTACGCCGATCTGGAGCGGTTTCCCCGGGAGAACCATGTGTATTTTTGCGAATGTGCCGCCAATACCGGCATGGAATGGGCGGGCGCGCAGCTCAATGGCGCGCAGTTTACCCACGGGATGATCCACAACATGGAATACACCGGCGTGCCGTTGCGCACGCTGTTGGAGGAGGCGGGGCTCGATACGTCAGGCGATCTGTCGGGCAAATGGGTCTTTGTAGAGGGGGCCGATGCCTCCTCCAACGGCCGTTCGATCCCGATGGAAAAGGCGCTCGATGATGTGCTTGTGGCGTTCAAGGCCAACGGGGAAGCGCTGCGCAAGGAGCACGGCTATCCGGTGCGGCTCGTGGTGCCGGGCTGGGAAGGCAACATGTGGGTCAAATGGATCCGCCGTATCGAAGTGATGGACGGCCCCGTTGAGAGCCGCGAGGAGACCTCGAAATATACCGATACGCTGGCGAATGGTGTGAGCCGGAAATGGACATGGGCGATGGACGCGAAATCTGTCGTGACAAGCCCCAGCCCGCAAGCCCCGATCACCCACGGCACAGGGCCGTTGGTGATCAGTGGTCTCGCGTGGTCGGGTAACGGTGCGATCTCGCGTGTGGACGTGTCGAAGGACGGCGGGATGACGTGGGAGACTGCGCGGCTGGCCAAGCCGGGCGAGCGCATGGCGCTGACGCGCTTTTATCTCGATACCGAATGGGACGGCTCGGAGATGATGCTCCAAAGCCGTGCGATGGACGATACCGGCTATGTGCAGCCCACGAAGGCACAGCTGCGCGAGGTGCGCGGACTCAATTCTATCTACCATAACAACTGCATACAAACGTGGCTTGTGCGCAGCTCGGGGGAGGCTGAAAATGTCGAAGTTTCTTAAGTCAGCGGCGCTTTTAGCAGCGATATCCGTGCTCGGATCGCCAGCGGTGGCCGAGACATACGGCCTCGGTCGTGCGGCATTGCCTGAGGAAATTGCGGCTTGGAACGGCGATATCAGCGCAGATGGCACCGGCCTGCCGGACGGCTCAGGCGATGCGATCGTGGGCGAGGAGCTTTTTGCGGTTCAATGTGCTGCGTGCCACGGTGACTTCGCCGAAGGTATCGGCAATTGGCCGAAGCTGGCGGGCGGGGCGGATACGCTCGACCGTGAGGATCCGCTCAAGACCGTCGGCTCCTACTGGCCCTACCTGACCACAGCTTTTGATTATATCAAACGCTCGATGCCCTACGGCAACGCGGGTACGTTGAGCGATGACGAAACCTACGCCCTGGTGGCCTACATCCTTTATTCAAACGACCTGATCGAGGATGATTTCGTGCTGTCGCGCGAGAGTTTCTTCGACGTCGAGATGCCCAATGCGGACGGCTTCATCCTCGATGATCGCGCGGAGGCTGAATACGCACAGTGGCGTACAGAGCCTTGCATGCAGGCGTGCAAGCCCGAGCCGGTAAAGATCACGATGCGGGCCATGGTGCTCGATGTGACACCGCAGGAGGAGCAGAGCACCCCTGCGGCGCCCGCTGTCGTCGCTGTCGAGGCCGCATTTGATCCCGATCTGGCGATGCAGGGCGAAAAAGTGTTTCGCAAATGCAAAGCCTGCCACCAGGTTGGTGAGGGCGCGAAAAACCGGGTGGGGCCGATGCTGACCGGTATCGTCGGGGCCTCTGCCGGTGCTGTCGACGGGTTCAGGTATTCCGGAGTGATGGGAGATGCGGGCGCTGATGGATTGATCTGGAGCGAGGCGGCGCTCGCCGAGTTTCTGGAGAACCCTAAAAGCTACATGAAGGGAACCAAGATGGCGTTTGCGGGCCTCAAGGACGAGGGCGACCGGAGCGCAGTCATTGAATATCTCAAGTCTGTCGACGACTAATGGAAAGCCGCACGGGCGCTCAGGCAGCTGGTGGCACCGCTGGCGTCGGAGCCTTTCAGCGCTGCTGAGCGGACGGATAGCACTGGCAGCAAGGCTTTGATCTGGATCAAGGCGCCGCTGTCCATCATCGGGCAACTTGTCCGCAAACGGGAGACTGAATATGCGTTCGATCATACTTGCAGGCGCGATCTGCATCGCCACGCTCACCGCAGCGCAGGCGGAGGAAACATCTGTCGTCTATCCATTTGAAGGCAGTTTCGAGGACGCCACATTTGGAGTGGAAAACGCCATTATAGGCAAAGGTCTGGTGATCGACTACGTCAGCCATACAGGCGAAATGCTCGCGCGGACGGCCGCTGACGTAGGCAGTGAGGTGGAGCTTTTTGGTGCGGCGGATGTGTTTTTGTTCTGCTCGGCGAAGCTGTCGCGCAAGGTGATGGAAGCCGATCCGATGAACATCGCCCACTGTCCGTACGGCATCTTCGTGGCAGAGCGGGCGGGCGAGGTGATGATCGGCTACCGGACGTATCCGGCAGGCCCGATGCAGGAGGTGCAGGCACTTCTCGATGAAATCGCGCGCGAAGCCGTGGGGGACTGATGGATTATCAGGGTTTTTTCAATGGTGCGCTGGAAAATCTGCGCGCTCAGGGCAATTACCGGGTATTCGCTGAGCTCGAGCGCCACAGAGGCGCCTTTCCGCGCGCCACCTCACGTGGCACCAAAGAGGGTGACGTGACGATATGGTGCTCGAATGACTATCTCGGCATGGGCCAGCATCCCGATGTTCTAAATGCGATGCACGCCGCGCTTGACCGCTGCGGTGCGGGTGCGGGTGGCACGCGCAATATTTCGGGCACCACCCGCGATCATGTTGTCTTGGAGGCCGAGCTTGCCGATTTGCATGGCAAAGAGGCGGCTTTGCTTTTCACTTCCGGCTATGTCTCGAACTGGGCCGCGCTCGGCACGATTGCGGGCAAGATCCCGGAGTGTGTGGTTCTGTCGGACGCGCTCAACCATGCCTCGATGATCGAGGGCATCCGCCATTCGAATGCGGAGCGGATCATCTGGGGTCATAATGATCTGGCCGATCTGGAGGCCAAGCTCGCGGCCCTGCCGCTGGAGCGCCCAAAGCTGATAGCCTTCGAGAGTGTGTATTCCATGGACGGAGATATCGCGCCCATTAAGGAAATCTGCGATTTGGCCGATAAGTACAACGCCATGACCTACCTCGACGAGGTGCATGGCGTAGGTCTCTACGGCGCGCGCGGCGGTGGTGTGGCGGAGCGCGAGGGGCTCATGCACCGGCTGACGGTGATCGAGGGTACGTTGGGCAAAGCCTTCGGCGTTATGGGCGGCTATATAGCGGCTTCTGCGGCGCTGTGCGATTTTGTCCGCAGTTTTGCGAGCGGTTTCATCTTTACCACGGCGCTGCCACCCGCCGTTGCTGCCGGGGCTGCTGCTTCGGTCCGCCATCTCAAGGTCAGCGATGCGGAGCGGCAGCAGCAGAGGATCAACGTGGCACAGGTGCGCGCGCAACTCGACGCGATTGGCATCCCGCACGTGGATAATCCCAGCCACATCATTCCCGTGATGGTGGGCGATCCGCATAAATGTAAGTTCATCTCGGATCGGCTTCTGGAGGATTACGGCATTTATATCCAGCCGATCAATTACCCCACCGTCCCGAAGGGGACCGAACGGCTGCGCATCACGCCCTCGCCAGTGCACAGCGACGCGGACATCGAGGCGGTAGTGACTGCACTGGGCGATCTTTGGGCGCAGTGCAAGTTGGCGCGGATGCCTCTTGCGGCACAGTAAGGCTCTTGCGGCACAGTAAGGGCGGCGCGGCTTGGCAGAATAACCGCGGCAGGCTTTGCCGCAGTGCCTGCATCAAGAAGCTATTCGAATTCCATTTGCTCAAAGACCCGGCCCGCGTTCTTGGTTGCGAGCTCCTCGAAGGTATCTAGGTGTAGGTAAGGTGTCTGGTCGACGTAATAGGCTTCAGCCAGCCCGCCGCCCTCCTCGAGAAGCGTGCCGACCTGCGCACGCAGATAGACCAGATAATCATGCGTGTAGCGGCGGACCTGCGCCATGTTGGTGGGGTGGCCGTGGCCGGGAATGACGTAAGTTGCTCCCAAGGGTTCGAACGCGGTTTCCCAAGTCTCGATCCAGTCTGCCGTGAGGGTGTCCTCGAAAATCGGCAGCATACGCTCGTGAAAGGCCATATCGCCTGAGATGACAAGGCCGAGGTCCGGTAGCCAGACCACGATATCTCCGGGGCTGTGGGCTGGCCCGAGATAGCGCGCTTCAATGTGCATGTCGCCCATCTCGACGATATATTCCTCCTCGAAAGTGATGGTGGGGGCGGCCAGTTCTGTGCTGTCCGCTCGCTCTCTCACCCGCTCAACGGCGGCACGCAGGGATTGGGGCCCGGTCCGTTCGAAGGCCGCCGCTGCATCGACGTGCGCCACGATATCCACCCCTTGATCCGCCCAGTAGGAATTGCCGAGCATCGCGTGGCCTTGTCCGTTCTCATTGAACACCAGTTTTACGGGCTGGTCGGTCACGGCCCTGATTTCCGCATGAAGCGCCTCGGCAAGCTGGTAGGACGCGCCCCCATTGATCACCACGACGCCGTCGCCGGTGACGAGAAAGCTGAGATTGTTGTTGTGGCCCGCGTTCTCGTAGGTCGGCGGTGCGGTAGCGCCGATGGCGGACCAGACGTGCGGAATGACCTCGACCGGCTTTGAATAGAGCGGGGACGCGGGGTATTGATCTGCGATATCCTCGCTGGCAAGGGCGAGGTTGGGTGCCAAGCTCAGGCCGAGGGCTGCGATGAGGGCGATGGACCTCATGACTGCGGCACGAAGGTATAGCCGTCCGCCCCCTTTTCGACATACCCGGTACCGTCACCCCCAAGGTGAAATCCGATGATGCGGGTTTTCTCGAAAGCCAGCTGATCAAGCAGCGCGGTGCGGGTGGTCGCGGCCTGATCAGGATCCTGATCCGAGCCGGAACGCCACTGCGGGCGGGCAAAGGCGACGTGATCGTTGCCGATGCTGTCGCCGAGGATCATGACCGTCTCGCTGCCGTTGCGTACTTCAAAGGCCATGTGCCCGGGGGTATGGCCGACCGTCGCGCGCGCGGCGACGCCTTGCATGATTTCCTCGCCATCGGTGAAGAATGCAATCTGGTCCTCGATCAGCTCAAGCCGCCTTTTTGCCCCAACGGCGAAGGATGCACGGGCGTCGCCGATGGTGTCCACCGTCTCGGGATCCATCCAATAGTCCCATTCGGTCTTGCCGATCATATACTGCGCCTGCGCAAAAAGCGGATCGTCGAAATCATCCAGCAGGCCCCACAGATGGTCGGGGTGGGCGTGGGTGAACACGATGTCCGTCACGTCGTCGGGTGCGACACCGAGCGCCTCGAGCGAGCTGAGCAGGATGCCTGAATTTGGCGAGAAGCCGGGGCCGGAGCCGATGTCGAACAGCACCGTACGATCGCCGCGCCGCAGAAGCGTGACATTGCACGGCGGCGTGAGTGTTTCGGCCGACTGACCTAAGTGGGCGAGAAGGGGCAACAGCTCGTCCTGCGGCATGGTGTCGAAAATGAAGCTGCCGGGCAGGAGGAGCGCGCCGTCGCTGACCACGTCAAGCCTTGTTTCACCCAACATTATTTCCGCACGCGCGCCGGTGGCGGATATGCCCAGAGCGGCGCTGCTGGCGAGGGCGGCCCCAGTTTTCAAAAACGTCCTTCTGCGAAACACGAGGTTGCTCCTGATTAATTCTATTATCTGAATGTGATTGATCGTCTGCGAGGATGCAAGGTCCATCGCACTGCAGGGCGTATTCGAATATGGGTTCGAGCCTGAGCATGTTGGTGCTGAATCCCGCTCTATCGCTCTGATTCATGGCGTGTGGGGTGCGTACATTTCGCTGACCTGTCCGGCGCGCGGTGTTATCTATTTTGGAGGCAACGCTCGGCGATACCAGGCAAATTGCGGAGTTGAGCTCTGGTCTGCTGCCCGAGCCCCGCGCTAACTACAACTTATCCGACTGCTCGAGAATAGTTTGCAACTGGCTGCGCTTGCTGAGCGCTAGGAGTTGCTAGGGACGCGGCATGCCAGCCTGCCTGTAGTAGTTGCGACCGGTCTGGCGCTGTAAGTTATCCCGTTCAATCTCACGATCCTTGCCGTGTTCAAGGGCAGGCAGCGACCGATAGAGACCTGCTCCAAGTGGTAGTGATTACGCGGTGTGTTAAACCTGTCCTTACCCTAACAGTGATGGGATCGAGAGCGAGATCGACGAAGTGGCGTTTTTGCCTCGGCTCCGCGACAAGCGCTTGAACTTGAGACGCGACGATTTTGCGAGGCGCGTATTGCTTCGGCAGGGCCTCGGACGCTACGAACAGCTGCCCCAATGTTTCACCCGCTTTTCCTCGTGTATTCAGGCGGATCTCTGATCGGATTGCGTCGCAGAGGTATTTTTTTTCGATAGGGTTTATCGCGTCTGGACCTAGTTCGCCTGCCAGATCGGGAGGCGCTCAAGCGTGGGGTGCCTGATCATGCTCGCGAGATTCTATGGCTGATTTGCGATTTCAACAGGATCGGGGTAGGGGTGGCAAACGCGGTGCGCGTAGTCCTTTCGCGCCCTACGCTAGTGAGTGCAATTTAAGGTCAAATCAACAAAGTGGCGCCATGAATGAGGCTGCGCAGCGGTTCTAAGTGCTGATGTTGGACTGTTCTGCGGGGGAGGAAGAGCGTGCGGCCCTGCATCAACCAAAGCCTCCTTACCATGCCGCTGATCAACCCTCGGATACCCCGATTTCAGGCTCACAGGAATACTGCCTTCAGCCAGACGGTCAGGAAACCCAAGGCCAGCCAGGGCCCAAAAGCAATCCGCCGACTGTCGGCCGCTGCCTTCCCTCGCGCAAAGATAAGAGCGAAAGCAAGGCCTGTGACGCTAGCGATCAACAGGACCTGCGGCAGAAAGTAGGCGCCCAGCCATGTTCCGCTGGCCGCGAAGAGTTTCGCATCTCCGAGCCCCAATGCCTCTGTCCCAAGACGGGCGAAATAGACGGAACCGATCGCCCAAAAGACTGTAAAGCCCAATGCACCGCCGAGCATTGATAAAGGCAGCGTCGTACCCCCCTCGAAGGGCGCGATCACGAGCCCGGCGCCGATCAGGGGCAAAGTATAGAAATCGGGCAGGCGAAATGTCTTAAAATCTATCCACGTGACCCGCGCCAGTACTGCAGCCAGCATAAGGGTGGCAATAATATACAGCATTCACAGACCTTTATGCAGATTATGGATAATTTTTGGCGATGCCTGAAACTGTGCCGCTCGCGTCCGCGTGTCTCCAACGGGTTATTAAAATCCGACAACGATAACGATCACCGGCCCGCCGGTATCATCCCATCAGGAGAGACAGATGTCACATAGAAACAAAGCTGCAAGATTTGCAATGACCGTAAGCGTCGCTGCATTAATTGCATCCACGGCGTCCGCGTCGTCGCACCGGGAGGCACCCGGAATTACCGAGCAGCCAAAAGTCGATGCATCCGACTTCTACATGTTCCGCAGCTATGAGCCAGGCCGTGACGATTACGTAACGTTCATCGCAAACTACATCCCGTTGCAGGCGCCCTACGGCGGCCCAAACTATTTCACGATGGACCCCGATGCGATCTATGAGATCCACATCGACAATGACGGTGACGCGGTCGAGGATATCACCTACCAGTTTAACTTCAACAACGCGCTGGCCAACGATGGCATGGGCATTGCGCTCCCGATCGGCGACGAAGTGGTTGCAATCCCGCTGCGCACCGCAGGCGCGATCACCGGAGCTGATGGGGATCCGCTAAACGAAATCGAAAGCTATACCCTCACGCAGATCACCGGCGACCGCCGCTCGGGCACCCGCGCTCCGATCACCGGATCAAACGGCGCGAACTTTAAAAAGCCGCTCGATTACATCGGTGAGAAAACACTGCCCAATTACGAATCCTACGCAAATTCGTTCATCGACACGATCACGATCCCCGGTTGTGATGCCCCCGGCAAAGTTTTCGTCGGCCAGCGTGCAGAGGCATTTGCGGTCAATCTGGGTCAGGTGTTCGACCTTGTGAACCTCGTGCCTCTCGAAGGCTCGATTTCGAACGACCGCGCCAATGATGATCTGGTCGGAGAGTTCAACGTGACATCGCTTGCCATCGAAGTGCCAATCGACTGTGTCACAGGCGACGGCAACGGCGTTATCGGTGCGTGGACGACAGCAAGCCTGCCACAGGGCAACGTGGAAGATCCGTCGCCAACCTATGCGTCGACCTCCGTCTACGGCGGTGCGTTTGTGCAGCAGTCGCGCCTCTCTGCGCCACTGGTCAATGAATTGGTGATCGGTCTGCCCGACAAGGATCTGTTCAACGCAGCAGAGCCCACACAGGACAGCGCATTGGCCGTCTATGTGACCAACCCGACGTTCCCGGCGCTGATCGATATTCTGTTCCGCGACGCATTGGGCGCAGACGACAACATTGCGCCCTCGAATTTTCCGCGCAACGATCTCGTGGCGGCGTTCCTGACCGGTTTTCCGGGCCTCAACCAGCAGGCTACTGTGACTGGATCGGAAATGATGCGCCTCAACACTGGTATTCCCGCGACACCGCGTGACAGCCAGAGCCCCTTCGGCGTCGTTGCCGAAGATCTGGCAGGCTTTCCGAATGGCCGTCGCCCCGGCGATGATACCGTCGATATCGCCCTGCGTGTGGTGATGGGCGCGCTCTGCCATCCCGTACCACTTGGTGCCGAGCTGGGTGTTGCAGATGCGGTCGAAGACACTGACAGCGACAACATCAATCTGGGGCTTTGTGCACCGGAAGATGCGCCTGTCGGCACTGCACCATTTATTGACGGTGCTCCCATCTCCGCTGCCGAATTGCAGAACGTGTTCCCATATCTGAACACACCTCTGCCCGGCGCAACCAACTGATAGGAGGGTATTATGAAACTTAAGTCAAAATATACTGCAATAGCCGGGTTCGTGTTTCTAGCCGCGTGCGGCAGCTCGGCCCTGGATCTCAAAAACATCAGCAGCCTGGGTGCGGGATTCGTGAGCATGTTCGCAGCCGCGCCAAACAGTGAGCCTGTGGATGCGCAATCCGTGAATATTGCCGCCATCAGCTTCACGACGGACCCATTCAACCCGTAGCACTACGGGGGAATGTTTCACCAAAGGTCGGCCCCTCGCGCGCGCAGGGGCCGATTTTTTTTGTTTATTCGCTCGCTGGTTCTGGTGTTTTGAAAACCAGGCGGCGCTGCCGGATCTCGACCGCCTTAACGCCGAGCGTGTTGCGACGGATCAGCAGCGTTTGTATCCGCACCTGTGCGACCCCAGCCTGCGCCAAAATATCCACATGATAGACATTTGACGTAAACCCGCTGTTTTGGGGTCGTAGCGCGCCCACATCGTTCAGATCGTCCAGCGTCAACGCGCCGCGGCTGTCGCGCAGCCGTACCAATTGGGCCGCAAGGCTCCGGTTTTTGAGCATGAGGCCCAGCAGGAATGGATCGACCGAATTGAGATTGATCGTGCCTGCGACCGGCAGGGCGGTGATATAGGGCGCAAGAGCGGCAAGCGCTTCTGGAGAAATACCGAAAGCTTCAAGATCGCCCGGATCGTCCAGAGGACCGGTCACGGCGAGGATCTGCGCGATTTGGCTGGCGATCTGAGGGTCCTTGTCCAAGGCTGTCAGCAAGCGCTGCATGAAGTCCTGTGAGGCGGCTGTAATCCCCGCGAGCTGGTTGATGTCGAATTTCGACTGCACATCGGTAACGGTTACGGAAAACTTTCCGGTGGGCAGAATGACTTCGCTCTGGATGACACTCTTCGCCCAAGGCTCGTTCAGGTGATCGCTGTCGGGCGCCTCGTCGAGATCGCGACGCAGCGCGTCGACCACGGTCGCCTCGGCTCCCAGCGCGATTTGCTCAACGATGGACGCGTCGCGGGCGCGGGTAACGCGGTCGAGGGCAGCCTCCTGCGTGGAGATCAGCAGCAGCATGAGCCCGCCCGCGATGGCCAGCACCACCAGTACATTGATTAGTACGACACCCTCGTCGTCAGTGCGCGCGGTCATCTGCCTTGTCCGGCAGGCAGCACGATCAGCCGGGTCACGGGCTGCGGGGCCTCGCTCTGAGGCTGGAGGATGTCGAGCGTCAGCTCTGCCGCCAGTGGGGGCGGGTACGCGGTCGTGTCTGCGCCTTCGGGCGGCCAGACGGAATGCCAGCGCCGAGCACCATCCAGCAGCCGCCACTCTACAGCTATGACACCGTTCAGCAGGCTTTGGCGCACAGGATCCGCCCCCGCCTGATCAACCTGCCGTCTCAGAGTGGTCCCGTCGAGCGCGAACGCGAGTCGCACGGATCCATCACCGTCACCGCGCAGGCGTCCAAAGGCAATTCCGTCCGCATCGAGCGTGATCTGCGTGCGCGTGATCTGGGCCAGATCGCGGCGGATCACCAAGAAGGCGCGGTCGATATCTGCCAGCCGTTCCAGCCGCCCCTCCGTCCGCGCCGATGTGCGCGAAATGGTATCGAGAACGGCGAGTCCCGCCACACCGATCACCGCGAAGATCGCCAGCGACACGAGGACTTCGATCAGGCTCAGTCCCGCATCAGGGCTGCGGGTCTGGCTCATACGGAGGTGCTGCCGATCAGGCTGAACTCTCCCGCGCCGATCCGCAACACGCCCAAGCCGCGCTCGCACAGGCCCGAGCGCAGGAAGCGGTAGGGGCCGATCACGCCGGTAAAGCCCTCGTCGCGGGTCAGGCCTTTGGCCGAGATCTGGCCGGTCTGGCCCAGAATGCGTAAAAGCTCCACACCGTCGAAGGCAAGGCCGCTGATGATGCCGCCGGGCTCGCCCGTCGCCGCGGTGAAGGCCTCATCGAAGGCGGCGAAGCGCAGCGGATCTGGTGCGGCAAACCACGCATCGCGGAACGCCAGGCTGCCGGAAAGATCCAGAGCGGACCATTGCGTGGAGCCAAGCAGTTGCACACCCTTCCCCCGTAGCGCTTCGGCAAAGGGCGCCAGGCTGCCATCCGCTACGGGCAGATACACTGCCTCTGGCAGTGCACCCCCCGCTGCAAGGGCTGTGATCAGACCCTCGGCGCCCGATTGTGTTATTACCGGGCGGATCGAAAACCCCAGGGTGCGGCCGACCGCGACTGCCGCGGTGGCGGATTGCACACCGAATGTGCCGGGCGGGACAACGATTGCCAGATCGCGCAGATTACGCTGCCCCGCGATCGACAGCACCGCCTGCGCCGATTGCGCCGCCGTCACGCCGAAGATGTAGGTGCCACCGCCCGCCAAGGCCTCATTGTTGGAGAGCGTCACAACGGGTACACGAACGGCATTGCCCACAGCGGTGGCTTGCGCGCTGAACACGGGCCCCACCAGCATTCGGGCGCCTGCATCCACTGCGCGTTTTGCGGCTGCCACAGCGGAGTCAGGGGTGGATCCACAGTCCACGATCTCGATCCCAAGGCCGGGCCCTCCGCCGAGGGTTGCGGCGGCCTGCAATGTCTGACCTAACTCCGCAGAGGCGCCCGACAGGGGCAAAAGAAGTGCCGATTGCTGCGTGCCACTCGACGCGCGACCGGCACCGATAGAGGGCAGGGAAATCTGCCCGCACGATGAGACAAGGGAGGCGACAGATGCGGCTGAAATTCCCGTCAGGACGCGCCGCCGCGAGGGGCGGGAAAAAACTGCGCGGGCTGCTTCTGGGCGTGGCTGTAACATGTGTGATCCTCGTATTATTGCTCGGGAGCGTCGTAGCCCTGGCGCCGGTAAGCGTGCTTACACGCAAAGCGGACATGGGGCCAGCGGTTGTGGCTGTTTACGGGTCGCTGCGGGCGGGCCGGGTGGAGCTTGCGGGCGGATACCGGCTGACTTGGAACAGCCGCCTCGCGGTGCTTGGCGTGCCTCATCTCGTGACCGGTTTCGTGCTGGAAGGGACGGATACTCGGATCACGGGCGACATCGACACCGGTCTGGCGGGGATCAGGGCGCGGGACGTGTCGGGCCGTGCGGGTCCTGGGCTCACGCAGCTGGTTCCGGGAGCTTGGGCTTGTGAGATGAGTGCCCGGGTGGCGGATGTGTCCTTAAGCTGGGGCTGGCGTCGCGCGTCGGCGTCCGGCTCGGTCAACACGCCGGAGGGGACCTGCACCAAAGGCGAGCAGTCCATTGCCATGCCGCCTCTCGCGTTACTTCTGTCCAATGAGCAGCGCGACGCTGTACTGTCGCTGACCGATGGCGAACAGACCTCGCTTGCCCGTGTGGCGATACGCCGTGAGCGGCTCCTCGATATCACGGTAGAGCCTGCAGCCGCCGCGATATTCCCGCAGCTGCCGCGTAGCGGGCCCATCCTGCTCACGCTGCCGTTCTGATCATCCGGCCAGCGCATTGAGCCCCACGATCGGCATTAGGATCGACATCACCAAAAGCATCACGATCCCGCCCATGATCAGCAAGACCGCAGGCTCCACCAACGCCACAATCGTGCTGACGGTGGCCTTCAGGGAGGCAGCCTGATCCGTGGCGGCGCGTGCGAGGCTGTCACCCAGCCGCCCGCCCGCCTCGCCGCTGGCGATCATCGCGACCAGCATGGGCGGAAACACACCCGACGCTTCGACGGATTTCGACAGCACAGCACCGTCCGAGACGTCCTGCGTGATCTGGGCGACGCGCGCCCGGATGAACCGGTTAGGTACGGTGCCCGCTGCGGCGTCCAGCGCATCGGCCAGCGGCACCCCGGATTGTACCAACGTGGCGAGTGTGCCGGAAAACTGCGCGGAATTGAGCCGCAGTACAAGGGCGCTCACGAGCGGTGCCTGGGTCATCCAGCCGTCCCAAGCCAGTCGCGCAGCGGGCCTGCGCAGCAGCGCAAGCAAGCCCACGATGCTGCCTGCGCCCAGACCGGCCGCAATGGCACCCCAGCGCTGTATCCAGTCCGATACGGCGATCAGCGCCCGCGTGAGCCCCGGCAATTCCGCACCGCGCGCGGTGAACACGCGCACGATATCGGGCACCACGAAAGTCAGCAGTGCCACGATCACCCCTAGCGATACGACGGCCAGAAGGGCGGGATAGATCAGTGCCAGTTGCAGGCTCTGGCGGTTGCGGGCACGGTCCTCGATGTGCAGCGCCAGATGCTCCATCACCTGCGGCAGCTTGCCCGCACTCTCGCCCGCGCGTACGGAAGCGCGGTAGTATTCGTCGAAACTGCCGGGCACGTCCTCGAGTGCTTCGGCAAGGCTGCGCCCGTCTACGATGGCGCTGCGCAGATTGAGCAGCAGTGACATGTCGCGCGCGCTCGAGATCTGGTCTGCGACGATTTTTAGCGCGTCTTCGATCCGCACCTGCGCGCCGATCAGCGTGGCGAGCTGGCGTGTGACCAGCACCTGTTTTTTCAGGCTCAGCCGGTGTGTACGCAGCGGCGTTGTGCCGCCTGCCTTTCCGTCGGGCGTCCCTGAGGTGGGTTCCACCGCGACAGGCAGCAGATTGCGCTTGCGTAGGTCCGCGCGCGCGGCCGTAAGCGATGCAGCCTCCAGCAGGCCTTTTGACTTCTTGCCCGAGGGGTCGACGGCGCGGTATGTGAAGGCGGGCATGTTCAGCGGTCCTCGAACAGGGCATCGTCGCGCACGGCGCGCGCCACTTCGGCCACCGATGTCAGGCCCGCACGGATCTTGTCGACACCGTCTTGCAGGATGCCGGGAGCGGTCTTGCGGGCTTCGCGCGCCAACTCCGCCTCAGAAGCGCCTTCGTGGATCATGCCCTCGAGCTTGGGGGTCATCACGATGATTTCGTAGATCGGCAGCCGCCCGCGATACCCCGTTCCGCCGCAGGCATCACAGCCTTGGGGCGCGCGCGCATCGCTTCCCGATGCCAGCGCATCCGACAGCAGAGCCGCCTCGGCAGGTGTGGTCGCGTGCGCCGTGCTGCATTCGGGGCAGAGCTTGCGCACCAGCCGCTGCGCCACCAGCCCGCGGATCATCGGGGCAAGCAAGAACCGCTCGACCCCCATGTCGATCAGGCGCGACACCGCTCCTATGGCCGTATTTGTGTGCAGCGTGGACAGCACCAGATGGCCTGTCATCGCACTCTCCACGGCAACCTTCGCCGTCTCGCCGTCACGGATCTCTCCGACCATGATCACGTCCGGATCTTGCCGCAGGATGGCGCGCAGGCCACGGGCGAAGGTCATCTCGGTTTTCGCGTTTACCTGGATCTGGCCCACGCCGTCCATCGAGTATTCGATCGGGTCTTCGACAGTCAGAATGTTGCGCTGCCGGTCGTTGAGCGCGTGCAGCGCCGCGTAGAGCGAGGTGGTTTTTCCAGAGCCGGTCGGCCCTGTCACCAACACGAGGCCCTCGGGCGCGGTGATGATCTTGTTGAAGGCCGCCGCGTCTCGCGCGGTCAGGCCCAAATGGGCGATCCCGAGCTGGGTCTGGCCACGGTCCAGCAGGCGCAGCACCACCCGCTCGCCAAACTGCGAGGGCAGGGTCGAGATGCGCACGTCAAGTTCGTAGCTGCCCACGCGCAGGCTGACGCGGCCATCCTGCGGCAGCCGCTTTTCCGCGATATCGAGCTTGCCCATCACCTTGAGGCGGCTCGACAGTTGGGGAGCCAGCGCGCGGGAGGGCTCCAGCACTTCGCGCAGCACACCGTCCACGCGGAACCGCACCACGAGGCGCTTTTCCTCGACTTCGATGTGGATATCCGAGGCACCGTCCTTAACTGCCTCCAGAAGCAGCGCGTTGATCAGACGGACCACAGGCGCGTCGTCCTTCTGGTCTAGCAAATCATCGACGGAGGCGGCTGTTTCGGCCAGAGACGTTAGATCATCACGGTCGTTTTGTGCCACTCTTGCGGCCTCTGACGCGCTGTCGCGGTAGATTTTCGAAAGGGCGGCATCGAATGTGATCGCGTCGACCGCTTCGAAGGCGACCAAATGGCCGGCAATTCGCTGCGCTTCGGCCAGCGCCGAAATAGGTGCGCCCGCCAGATGACGGCACAGCGGTGCGGCAGCTTCATCCGTGCCGATCTCGAGCAGCACGCCATTTGATTTTGCAAAAGCGTAGCTCAGGCTTGCGATGCTCATTGGACGTCCTCCAGCAACAGCCGCAAGCTTACCTGCCCTGGCTCAGTCAGGCGCGACATTTCGACTGTGATCATCCGCACGCCTGCACCTGCCTCCAGCGATGCAATCCACGCTACAAGATCTGCAAAACCTGCCTTGGCGACGGTGATCCGAAGGCGCGGGCCGTCCGGATCCAGCCGCGCCAGGACGATGCCCGCAGCCTCGGCGCTCTGGGTGATGCGCGGCGACAGAGGCAGTTCCTGAACGGGTGTGGTGGGCCGGGGAACGCCCGCGCCGCCCGCATTGCGGGCAAGCTCGATCACGGTGAGATAGCGTGCGATCCGTGCAGTTTGAATGCTGCGCTCTGCCATCAGCGGCTGCCAGATGTAAATCCACAGGCCAAGGACCAGCAAGATGGCCCCGCCACCCAGCATCAGCACCCTTTCGCGCGGGTTGAGCTTCTCCAGCACGCTCACGGGCGCACCGTCAGATCAGCCCGCGCCGCACCCGCATCTGCGGAGGAAGATCCGAGCGAGACTTCCAGTCCCTGTGCCGTAAGGCTGGCTTCAGCCTCCTGCAAAGTACCCAGATCAGCAGCCTCGACCCCAAGGCGCAAGCTGTCGCCTGACCAGTCGAGCTGCCGGAACTGGACACTCTGGGGTTGCGCCGCGAGGGCTCTTGTAACGCGGTCCATCAAGGGCAGAAATCCAGAACCGCCCTCTGGTTGATCCAATGCCGAAAGCCTGCGCGCCAGTGTGGCCGGGGCATCATCGGGGGATGCGTCCGGTAGGTGCTGCGCAAGCGATTGTTCCGCCGCTGATCGCAGATCGTCGGCAATATTTTTTTGTGCGCGCGCGTCCAGTGCTGCGGTCCCCAGATGGAGCAGCAGCGCTACCGCAATGCTGGCTGCCATCATGCGCAGGGGCAAAGCATAGCCCCGTGGCGGCTGATAGTCGCCTTGCCGCACATCATAAGTATCAAGATCTTCGGGCCGTGGCATGGGAAGTTGGGTACAGTCCTCGTAGTCAATCTCTTTGGGAAGCGGTGCGCCGAAACATTGGATCACCGGCGTGCCTGCGGCCCTCCAGATAGGCGCCAACATATCGGTGCGCAGTGCGAAGCCTGTCGCGTCCGAGCACCGCACGAGGCTGCGGTTTTTCGCGCTGTAGACCCGCCAGACAGGCTCTCCGTCGCTGCCTGTTACGGGAGGCATTATAAGCATTTGTTCTGGGATGATGCGCCTTCCGGGGAACCTCTCCATCAGGCCTTCCAGCTGTGAAATACCGACCGCCGCGGCGAGTATTTTGCCGTTTTGAGCGGCGCCGAGAAGTGCGAAATGGGTTTGCTCCAAGGTAGTACCGATTTGTTCTTCGAGTGCGAAGGGCAATGCGTCGCGGCGCTGGCGAGCTGAGCGGAACGGCAGTTGGACGGTATGTAAACTGATCTGCTCGGCGGGGATTATGGCGATGGGTGGTTCGGAAACATCCGGGAGCAAGTCGTAGAAGGGCATATCCACCGGTAAGGGGGAGGCTATTAGGGATGTGAAATCCGCAGCAGGAGGCCCCGCCTTCGCAGATGAGAAAGGCGCCGTAATATTTTGTAAAGTAACAACTTTTTCTGTTTTCACGACACTATTCTATGCTATCGTTATGCTCAGGGGAATTCTGCGTCTCCGTATCCGTGGTTGCTGATGATACCTAACCCACGGTGCAAACAGGAAAAGAGTTTCATGATACTGTGCAAAATACGGTTCTATGTTGGCGCCTACCGCGCGGCGATCCAGCAAAAGCGGCGCGATGGCGCCGCGGGTGTCACCCTGATCGAGATGATGGTGGTGCTGGTGATCATCGCAGTGGTGGCCGCGATGGTGGTGCCCAATGTGATCGGGCGACCCGATGAGGCGCGGGTCACTGTGGCGCAGACCGATCTGCGTTCGATTGCGGGTGCGCTGGAGCTGTACCGGCTGGACAACCGAATTTATCCGACGACGGCCCAGGGGCTGGCCGCACTGGTGGCGCGGCCCAGCATTGCGCCCGAACCGGTAAGCTGGGCATCGGGTGGGTATCTCACGGTGATGCCGCAGGATCCCTGGGGCGCGGGCTATATCTACAAATCACCCGGTGATACGGGGAGGTTTGATCTGATAAGTCTGGGCGCGGACGGGCAACCCGGCGGCGACGGCGTAAACGCCGATATAGCGCTCGGCACCCTTCAGGCCGACAATAGCTGAAATGCGCAATCGAGACTCAGGCGTCACGTTGATCGAAATGCTCGTGGTGCTGGCCTTGATCGGCGTTGGCGCGGGGATCGCGACATATGCGCTGCCCTCGGGGCCAGCAGCGCGGACTGTGGCGCAAGAGGCAACCTTGCTGAGCACGCGGCTCAATCTCGCTGCGGAGCGGAGCCTGATCGGGGGGCGATCCGTGCGGTTTGACTGGGACGCGAAAAGTTATGGGTTCGATGAATGGACAGGTGATGGCTGGGGCGTGACACCTGTGGCTGCGCTGTCTGCCCGCCACGTCCTTGAGGGTGTGACCCAGCTTTTTTCAGATACAAGCGCGCTATCGGGTGAGATGACCATCACGCCTGATCTGTTGCCATCGGCCGGACGACTTCGCCTTTTTCGTCTGGGCTCGGGTGCTGTCGCGCGGACGGTAGTTTTTGATGGGGCTTCGGCCTCTCTCCGCGAGAGCACGGAATGACCATGGCGCGCGATGCACAGGACGGCTTCACATTGATTGAAACGCTGGTGGCGCTCGCGGTACTGGCCGTCGGATCTGTCACGCTGCTCGTCGGCGTTGAGCGTCACGTGGCGGGAACTTCAGGGCTGGCGGACAGGGTCGTGGCGCGCTGGGTTGCGGAAAATGCTCTGGCAGCTACAACGCTTGGGCTGGAAATGCAGCAGGACTGGACCCGCGCTCTTGGGATCGACTGGACCGCGACGCAGGAGGCGCGGCACCTTTCGGGGTCGGGCCTCAGTGCGGTCACAGTGCGGGTCGCGGATGCGGCGGCGGGCCCGGATGCCGCGTTGTTCACTCTCACTGGCTATCTGGCGCTGGCCGAGGCAATGCAATGACGGTGGCGCGGCTTTGGACGCTCACCGTGCTGATCATCGCACTGCTGGCGGCATCGCTGGCTTTTGAGGTTTTGCGGCTGAGCTGGCATTGGAGCGGGCACACCAGCGTGGTGCCGCTCGAAATCGTGCCGCAGCTGCAGCCAGATACGGTGGCCTTGCAACGTGATATCGGTGCCATCGCTGCTTTCTCGCCATTTGGGCAGCCAGCTACAGCAGTGCCCGAGCAAAGCCGGATGGCAGACGCGGCACCTCTTGATGTAGTGCTACGCGGGGTGCTGGTAGACCCCGATCCGGCGCTTTCGCGGGCGTTTATCCAAGCGGCTGGCGCCACGACGGTGTTTCGCGTCGGTGGCAATGTCCTTGCCGCCGAGCTTGTGGCGATCAATGTGGATACTGTCACGCTGCGCGCCGGCGACGGGCTGGTCATCGTGGGTTTTGACGGTGTGCGCGGCGCGCAGGCACCCGTGCAGAGAGAGGCAGAACAGGACCCGACGGTGACGGACCCCGGCGATCCTTTTGCTCGCCTGGCAGCTGCGATCGTGCCCGGCAGAGGTTCTATCGATCTGCGTGACGCCCCACCGCCGGAAACCACCGAGGAGTACATCAACCTTTGGCGGGACCGGATCATCCGCGATCCGCAGTCGGCGATGGACAGCGTGGGCGTTGAAGTGGTGGAAAATGGGTACAGGGTGAAAGCCGATCCCAACATCGGCGTTACAATTGCTGGGTTAAAGACGGGTGATGTGGTAACACGGCTCAATGGGCAGACCGTAGGCGATCTGGAACAAGATAAAAAATTATACGACGAAGTCGCGGCATCAGGCGTCGCGCGGCTGGAAGTCGTAAGGGACGGGCGGGCGATGTTGCTCACTTTTCCGTTGAGGTAGGGATGAAGGTGGGCAGGAAAATGCGAAACATCGCAGGCATTGTTATCGTGGCCCTTTGGCTGCCGGTTGCGCTTTGGGCGCAGGGCCTTCCGTTGGAGGACACCGAGGCGGATTTCGTCGTCAATCTGCGAAATGCGGAGATTTCAGTGCTTGCCGAGCAGGTCTCTGAGATTACGCAGCGCACGTTGGTGATCGATCCGGGCCTTGCCGGGGCAGTTACCGTGATTTCAGCCAGGCCGCTGACACAGGCCGGAGTATGGTCGCTGTTCCAGTCGATGCTGCGGGTGCGCGGTTTTGTGGCCGTCGAAAGCGGTGTGATCTGGGAAGTAGTGCCAGAGGGCCAATCTGTCGCGAAGGCCGGGACACTGCCGCCGGGAGGACGGGCAGGGGACCAGGATGTGGTGACCAAGCTGGTGCCGCTCGACCGTCTGCCGTCTGCCGAGGCGGTGCGCGTGCTGCGCCCGCTGGTTGCCCAGACGGGCTACATCGAGGCGCTCACCGATCCCAACGCCATCATCATCACCGACACGCAGGCCAACGTGGACCGTATCATCAACATCGCCAAGACCTTCGACACGCCGGAAGAGGAGCGCACGGAGGTGATCCGCTTTACCTACGCAGAAGCCGCTGCCGTGGCGCAGGCCATGAACGAGGTTCTGGGGACGTCAGGTACCGGCGCGCGCATCTCTGTGGACGGGGCTTCCAACGTGCTTCTGGTGCGCGGGAACGAGCGTGACATCAGCCAGATCCGACAGCTGGCCCGTGATCTGGACGTGGCACCGCGCAGCAATCCGCAGGCCCAAAAACGCACCCATCTTTATGCCCTGCAATATGGCGATGCCGAAATCGTCGCGGCCATCGTCTCCAACACCCTTCAGGGGGGAGCAGATATCGTCAATCCCGTTGCAGACGCGGTCGATGGCGAGATCCCCGTCGCGACCGGGCCTGCTCCCGAAGTCTCTATCGAGGCTTCTTCGGAGACCAACTCCATCGTGATCCGTGGCACGCCGCGCCAGATCGAGGAGGCGTCTAGCCTGATCGCGGCACTTGATCAGCGTCCAAGGCAGGTGATGATCGAGGCTGCGATCGTTGAAGTCTCCGGCGATGTAGCAGAGCGGCTGGGAACGCAGCTGGGCTTTGGGCCGGGCGGGCAGCAGGGCGGTTTTGCCGCGACCTCGTTCAGCAATGGCGGCTCGTCGCTTTCGAATGTGCTGAGCGCGCTGGGGGTCAGTCAGGCGTCGGGCCTGTCGAGCGGGCTGACGATCGGTGCGGGCGCCGACGGGTTTGGCGTGCTGGTGCAGGCGCTCTCGCAATCGACGCAGGCGAATTTGCTCTCGACGCCGTCGATCACCACCACCGACAACAAGCCCGCCACCATCGTGGTCGGGCAGAATGTGCCGTTCATTACTGGATCCTTCGCCACCGATGGCAATACTGCCACGCCCTTCACCACCATCGAGCGGCGCGATGTGGGCATTACGATGCAGGTACTTCCGCGCGTAACCTCGAACGGCATTGTGCGGCTTGAAATCTCGCAGGAAGTGTCGAGCCTCGTGAACGCCAATATCGACGGGGCTGCCGATCTGGTGACCAACCGCCGTGTGATCGAGACGACAGTGCAGGCGCAGGACGGCGGCACGATCGTGCTGGGCGGGCTGATTACGGATGACAGTAATTCGACGCTGGGCAAGGTGCCGGGCCTCGGGGATGCGCCGATCATCGGGGGGCTGTTCCGCTCGCGTAGCAAGGACAAGACGCGCCGGACCCTGTTTGTGTTCATGCGTCCAACGGTCATCGATAGCCAGCAAAAAGCGACGGATATTGCACAACGCCAGTTTCAGCGCGTGCGCAAGGCAGATGCCGCCGAGCCGCCTCGCAGCCTGCTCAAGGAACGCAAGGTCAATAAAATGCCTTTGGAAATCAACGGCCTTTACTGAGATCTTACCCGTAGCTTGGGCGCCTTACTGGGACGCGGGGACATGAAATGTGAGTGAAGCCCAAAGTGACTCCCAAAGTGCGCCCTGCGTCTGAATGAACAACTCCCGGTCAGGTTCGCGCATGTAAACACTGTCGATCAGGTAGGTATGCCCTGCCTGCGTGCCAAACGAAACGGTGCCTTCCGGGCCGGTTTCTTTTGTGGAAGTCGTCACTGTGCCGCCCGGCGCGCGCTCGAACATGGTGACGAGGTTGTCTGTCAGCAGCGCACCTCGATAATAGATCTGGAACCGCATGTCGGTGCCGGGCTCGGCTGTGTAGGGGTTGTCTAGCGCGACAATCTCGAACTCGAGACCGCGCGCAGCGTCGCTCCCCGCACCGTCGCCAACCGCTACAAGCGCTTTGGTAAACCGCGAGAAAGCCTCCTTAATCCGTACTTCGGGAAGGTTGCGGCTGCTATGGCGCGCCAGGATTTCTGTCCATCCTTTTTCGGCGAGGAACCCCGAAAACTTCTTGAAATCAGTATAAATGACCGTCCTCGGCAGTGTCTGGTACTCAAGCGTGAGTAGGCCCTCGGGAGCGGAGGGCGCAGAGAGGGCTGGAATATCACCGTAGCGCCCCGCGAGAGATGTGTTGGCATCCCCTGTCCATGATTGCGCGCGCGCAATTGATGTCGGATCCCATGGCAACTGGATGCCTACCATCTGCTCACCGTTAAGCACTTGTGCGGAAATTGTGTCGCCTTGCGCAGTTTGCCATTGGTCAGCCTCGATCCAGACTTCGTGAGCCAGCAGGGCGGAGCCACAGCAAGTTAGTACCAAGGAAAGGGCAAGAGAGGGGATGGACGTCATGTGAATTACCTTTTTGAGGGCGGACGTAGATTTCAGCCAGTTCGCAAGGGGCTTTTCGTTTTAGGCCCGTTTGCCGAGTCGATATCCGGATCTGTCCGCGTAGAGCCAGCGCTGAGGGGGCTCAATCCGTGGTGGGAGCGGGGGCAGGTGCTTTTACGATCGGCTCAAACTTTCCGATGGAAACATCCAGCAGGACCCAGCGGGATTTCTCGTTGATGAACACAAGGTCGAAGCTGATGTGTTCGGGCAAGGCCGGGAAATATCCGGTCAGCCGAATCTGCGTTCCGCCTGCGTTGACCTGGGAATTGAGGATTTCGGGCTCTTCCACAAGGACCGGCAGCATATCCAGACCTGCTTCGCGGACTGGTGCGAACAGACCGGCAAGGCGGGTCGGGTCATTGGCTTCGGCGAAATCGCGCGAGGCGTAATCGCGCAGGACGGTGTAGTTGCCAGTCCAGTTGCCATGATTAATCGCAGTCAGAACATCGCGTATCAGGGCGGTGGCAAAGCTGCGCTCGACGACCGGCTCTTGCTGCGCGCGCGCGTTGCCCGTCAGGAAGATGACCGACAGAAGCACCGCGAACAGGGTCCGCGATGCTGTGCCTATTGTATGAGAGGCAATGCCTACCATGCGTAAGTGACGCCGACGCGGCCGCCAACCTGATCACTGTCGAAGCCGTAGGTAACACCGGCGTCGAACTGGGTGTTGTTGTTCACTCGATACCCCATCGAGACGGCCATCGCGTTTGTTCCGTCGAAGCTGCCGAAACCGGTGGAGATGGCAAACTGCTTGTCCGCAGGGACATACGGCGCATCGAGTGCCATGGCCATCGCGATGCCGTTCTTGTTGTTCTGGATGGAGGCTGTGTTGTTTTGCACAGCGGACCCGAGCGACAGGATCTCACCGAGATTGACGTCCGATGTCGCGAGATTGCCTGAACTGTCAGAGGTTACCAGGGCGACAGGACCAGTTTGCGCCGCGCTGCTGGCCTGTGAAGTGAGGCCCGGTGCGGTATAGGTATTGCTCGCGTTGCCAAGCGTGAACTGGTTATCCGCAGAGGCAACGGCGCCATTTCCGATCGCGACCGAGTTTTCGCCCTGCGCGAGGGCAAGGTTACCGAATGAGAGCGATTGCGCCCCGCTGGCAATCGCGCCTTCACCCACTGCGGTTGAGCGGACACCGGATGCTTGTGCCAAATGGCCAAAGGCCTGTGCGCGTTCCGCTGTTGCCATGGCGCGCCAGCCGACAGCCGTGGCGCCTGGGCCCTGTGCGATGGATTCACCGCCCAATGCTGAAGTGGATGGGCCGCTCGCCAGCGCTGTGTCACCAAGAGCAATCGCGTCGATTCCGTTCGCAATGGATTCGTTCCCGATAGCTGTGGCGTTGTTGGATTGTGCATCTGCATTCTCACCTACCGCGAGGGAGCGGATGCCTTGGGCTGTCGCCAGATGCCCGAACGCCTGAGCGCGCTCTGCGGTTGCGGCTGACTGCCAGCCGATTGCCGTGGTGCCGGGGCCTGTGGCGATGGATTCACCGCCTAAGGCTGTGGTGGACGGACCGTTTGCGACGGCGGCATCGCCAAGAGCGAGCGCGTCGATCCCGTTCGCGATGGATTCGTTCCCGATAGCCGTGGCGTTGTCGGATTGTGCATCTGCGTTCTCACCGACCGCGAGAGAGCGGACGCCTTGAGCTGTTGCCAGATGACCAAAGGCCTGAGCGCGCTCCGCAGTTGCGGCGGATTGCCAACCGATAGCTGTGGTGCCAGGGCCTGTGGCGATGGTTTCACCACCCACGGCTGTGGTGGATGGACCGGTCGCTGTCGCTTCGGAGCCGATCGCGACGCCGTCGACGGACGTTGCGGTCGTGTTTGCGCCATCACCAACTGCGACCGAGAAATCACCGGCGGCGGTTGAGTTTACGCCACATTCTACAGAATTTGTTCCCGCGCCCGTGTTGCAGGGCGCCGTATCATCCGCGTAGGCCATCGTAGTGGTGCCGATGAAGAAAAGAGCGGCAGCACTGCTTTTGAGTCGTGTGCTAGACGAATACTTGATGTTCATGAGATTTCCCTTGTTGAATACAAACGCGGCGCGGTTATTTTGCGGCGACGCTTGAGTTACGTTGGGTTACGCAAAGAGTTTCAAGGAATTCGATTTTTTGTCCTTGATCGCTCGGAGCGTGGGTCGGCACGTCTCATAGACGTCTGGAGAGGGCGTGGTTGATGGTCGTGGCGACCGAAGTTCGGTGCACCGGTCAGGCAACGGACTTGCCAAGGTGGGTGGCGCGATGTGGGGCAGGGGGAGCTGCTTAAAGGTCAATACCACTTACCAAGGCTCACCAGCGACGAGATTGTTCTCCCTTTCTACTTAGTTGGTTAGTTGGATTGCTTACCGCTCACCGCTTCGTGTCCGTATGTTGCCCTTGTGGATTCAATTCACCCGCCATCGCTTTCACCGCAACCGTCGATGAGTAGCTTTGTGTGCTGAGCCTAAGCCGTGGCCCCCAAATTGAAAATTGCATGAGAAGGGCCGCTCTTTTTCGCTTGCAGTGAAGCTGCGGAGATCTTTTTGATGGTTCAACAGATGCTGCAACCTACTCAGACGGCCAAGAGGGCAGATCGCGGTCATTCGCTGCGACCACAACAGGATGAAGCCATCCGAGCGAAAGCCGAATTTCAAGGTTGGGTATCAGAGCCAATGATCTGCGGCACAATCACTATGGCACAGCAGTCAACTAAGCGCTCTGACGAGAGTGCCACTTGAGCTTAAACCCAAAGTCCAACTCGAAAGCCATGCGCCATGTTTCCGGCGCTGGAAACAGACAAGACCCGATGGCGAAAGATCGTTCGCCATCGGGCGTTTGAATTCCAATTTGCCTAGAACAAATCTGTTCCAGTTCCGTCGGTCGCAGCGTGGCTCAAAGTGTCATCCAGCGGGTCTTCATCAACCGCATGGATCATGAGCGACATGATGTCATCGACTGACGCATCATCCTCGGGGTAAGCCGAGAAGGCGGGCAGTGTATCCGCCGCGGCAGAAGCGTTCGAACCGCTCCACTGACTATATCCGCCAAATGTCCCACCGGACCCTGAGCCCTTGGTGCCGCCGGAGCCGGAGCCCTTGGTCCCACCGGAGCCGGAGCCCTTTGTGCCGCCGGAGCCTGAGCCCTTGGTGCCGCCGGAGCCTGAGCCCTTGGTGCCGCCGGAACCGGAGCCCTTTGTGCCGCCAGAACCGGAGCCCTTGGTGCCGCCGGAGCCAGAGCCCTTGGTACCGCCGGAGCCGGAGGCCTTGGTGCCGCCGGAACCGGAGCCCTTTGTGCCGCCAGAACCGGAGCCCTTGGTGCCGCTACCCTCTGCCTCATCAGGCTCATCAGGATTATCGACCGTTGTAACGTCCGTCAGGAACACTTGATCCCCATCTGTCGAATTCACGAGGAGCCCGATGTCGGACAGGGAGATGTCGTCAAGTGTCAACGGACCGTTGTCGGACCAAAGCGTGAAGTTGGCAGAACTTACTGTGCCATCGGTTGACCCAACAGAGCTACCGAATTGGACGACAGCATCGAAGGTGCCTGGGACTGATACCCCATTGGGCAGGGCATTGACAGAATCTGCATTCGCCTCAAAACCTGTGACCGGCGGCGACAGCGGATCAGGGAAGAAGTTCAACCCTTCCAGTGTCGCATTATCGTTGAAGTTAAAGAAAATGCCATCAACGTCAGTGTTGCCATTATCAAAGTTGGTTTGTTGCACAGTTATGAACAACTGGCCCTGAGGCGTCTGTGTGGCTGTCACAGTGAACTGTTGTGTGTCTCCAAGAACGACTGATACGGAAGTTTTTCCATCATCAATGACGGGTTCGAAGCCTTTGGTCCCACGGGAGCCAGAGCCCTTAGTACCGCCAGAGCCGGAGCCCTTGGTGCCACCGGAGCCGGTGCCTTTGGTGCCACCTAAACCGAAGCTCTTCGTGACGCCGATTTCACGCAAGTCCTCTTTGATATCAGCAACTTTGTGTGCCAAGTTGGAATCATACCAGCGGGAGAACGAGCTGCCCTCTACACCGCCGTTGTGATACGATTTCGTAGTGCTTGCATCGTTATGGCCAGAGCCTTTTGTGCCGCCGGAGCCGGAGCCGCGATTGTCTCTCTTCGTAAAATTTTTCCATCTCTTGGACACTTTTTAATTCCTTTTGCCGCCTTTGAACCGACTGCACCGGGGCTTCGATGCCGTCCTTCGCGAACAGGATCGGGCTTTTACGAATGCTTGCAGCCTGGCTATTTTGGTTAGGCAGATCGCCTACTTGGCGCAAATTATTAATTGTTTGTGCCTAATTTCCGCCATTTTCCGGCCACTTTTGGAAACAATAAAACTGGTTTGTGTTCTTCCTTGTTTGATCGAATACCAATGCAAGACTGCAAGTGACGGTGCCGTCATGATTCTGTAATGCGATTCGCAAATGCTGCCGTCGCACCCCAGTTTGGCCACATTGAAGTGCTATCCCCCTTTTCCAGAACACGCTTGGGCCGCCTGAAATTGGGGCGGCCTGCGGAAGCGGAACGTAAGGCGGAGGGCGAAAAAATAGGAAGTGATACCAACCGAACGCGTCTGGTCACACTTGTGGACTGCGCGGAAGCCCATTTTGGCGAAAGGGTGCTGCGGTCCTCAGCGCCGGGTGGGGAAGGCCGTGCAAGTTGGCGGCTCCATCTTGAGAGCCGCTCTGTGATTGCAACCCTGCGACCTAATTTCAGGCGTACCCATCTTGAAGCCTTTGCCCTTCAGAAGATCGGTGCATACTGCGACGACATCCCCGAATGCCTTGGCGTCGTCGGTGAGATCATGTTTCAGTCTGACGTTGGCGCCAAGCGGCTGAACCAAGCTATTGTGAAGCTGAGCCAGAGCCGCCGGGCAGACGTGGCGCATGAGGCCCTTGCGGCAATTTTCAGAATCCAATCCGCAGCACAGAAGGCCGGATTGCATCAACAGATGCCGCACCTTGGCCTGAATCCGGACTGGACCGAGAATTTTGTAGGGGCGGTGTCGGCACTGGAGCCCTATTCGGCGGGCCGTTCCAGAGATGTAAGCCGGACAGCGTTGGCTGAACGGATAGCGTGCAAAGCCACGCATTTCGTGAAGTGGGACTGTCGATCAGGCAACGCGGCGATTGGTGATGATGGTCGTCTGCGCTGGTTCGACTTCGAATACTCCGGTGTGCGCCATGGTGCTGAAGACGTGGCATGGCTCTTGGGTGATGAAGCTTGGCCAATCGGGCCGGAAGACATGCAGCAAATTGTGATCTCCGCGTTTGATACCCAAGGCGAACATAAGCTGGATGATTACCTCGATTACCTCGCCATTTATCTGACGCTGCACTGTGTGCAGCGATTGAAGCTAATCGTGAAGGAAGTGCACAAGCGAGGTTGGCTGTCAAAGACACGAGTGCGCAAGTACGACGATGCAGGGGTTCACCCGGAGTTTGCCGCCCAGATTTGCAAAGTGGGGGCATTCTTTGCCCAGCGCTCTGCCTTGAGTGCTCCGATCGGGCGCGACTTCGAAGATGCCCAGAAAGTTTTTGAGGAAGTTTTGCGTGGCCGACCTGCCGATCTCGACCACATGCAGGTGCGCGCATGAATAGCTTGTCTCCCCTCCCACGGGCCCAAAACCGGCTGCGAGTAGAATTGATCGACACATTTGCGGGTTTTGAGAAGGCTGAAGCCGCCTGGAAAGATTTGGAAGATCGCGACCCTGAAACGACGATTTTCCTTTCTTGGGATTGGCTGGCGAATGCGTTTCGGGATAATCTCTTCCAGTGGAGCGTGCTTGCCGTTTTGGCACCTGATGGCGCAGGCTACGTTGGCATTTTGCCGCTCAAATACGGGGTGCATTGGAGTACGACGCGCAGCGAATTCCAGACTGAACTTGAAGCTGGCGGCCGTTTGCTTTTTAGCGAATACACCGGATTTTTGTGTGATCCGCAAACCGAGCAGGCCGCGATAGACGCCATGGCAACAGCTTTGCGCGCAATGCCGTGGTCCAAGCTTTCTTTGCGGTATGTCGCGCAGCAGCGGCGCGCCGAAATGTTCTGCGCGTCGTTTGAGCGCTTAGGTTATCCGGTGACTTGGAAAGAGTACCGTATCAACAAGGGCGAAACGGATAACCTGGTTTGCCCTCAAGTAACTTTGCCCGATACCTTCGAGGCCTATCTGCAATCGAACGTCAGCGCCAACACGCGCCAAAGGTACCGCCGCTTTCAGCGCAAATATTTTGCGAGCGGTGAATATCACTTTACCCACTGTGACGCCGAAAGCATTGACGAGGACATCGCGATACTGATGGGCTTTTGGAAACAGAAATGGAGCGCCACGAAGGGCGAGTATGGCGCACGCAAGGTTGCCATGAATTTTGAAAAGGTTTTGCGATCAGCCTTCCTGGCCGATGCGTTGTTTTTGCCTGTTTTGTGGCGCGGTGATACGCCGTTGGCTGCATTGGGCCATGTAATGGACCCCAAGGTAGGCGCGATGCACTTTATCATTGCCGGGCGCGATACATCCGCAGAAGAGGCATTTATCGGGGCCGCGCTGCATTTCCACAGTATTGAATGCGCCCTTTTAATGGGATGTAACCACTACGATTTTGGTCATGGTGATGAAGAGTATAAATTCAGTTACGGTGCGAAAAATGTCAAAGTGGCTTATTTTTCAATCAGACGTCCGACGATAGATGCTGAGAACGTGTTTGATTCCATCAGTTCCGGGGCCGCTCTCAAACGGATCGAAAAATTCATTGATGCGGGAAAAAAAGACGAAGCCAAACGCGCATGCCGTCAGTTGGCTCGTTTATTGAGTTGAAGAGTTGGACAGCACTGTCCGGTCTGCGTGATTTGAGTTCGTCGGTGATGCTTTGCATCAAAGTCGGGTACATGGATGCTAGGCTTAGGCTCATAAGCAGAATAAAACAGTTACAGCGAGAGCGATGGCTGACAGGAGTACTTTTGGACATCTGTCATGGCGGGCTCGGACACGCCTTCAGTCCTTCAGTCTGCCAAACATGATCTGGATACGGCTGCGCCGCTTTTATCGGCGCTTATCATATTTGGCGGGCCTTGCCCGCAACTTGGTGCCGGGGTGCAGGAAGTGATACCCATGTTTACAAGGTCCTCGCGGAACCAATCAGCGTCATACCTGCGATCCCCAGGCAACCAATCTGCTTCTGGCAGGCTGTTCACGAGATCACGTGCGCCAGTATAGTCATGGAGAACCGAATAGGCCGCCCAATCGTGTCAGTCACGTCATGCAATTGGCTTGTCATACCGCCCTTGGTGCGACCTCCCTCTCGGGACATTGCCAAGCCATACCTAGTCTGGCAGTGATCAGGCGCCCACGCCCACCTATTTGGCCCTCAAACGTGATGCTGTACGATGTGCTTTGAGAGAAGTTGCATCGATTGTTATGGTTTTATTGCCCGGCGCTTCGACAGCCAACCCAAGCATGATCCGCGCGGATACACCCATATCACTCATCGCATCCAACGATTTTAGAGCGACTTGTGTGGACCGTATTGCTCATGTACCTCACACCATCTTAACCCATTGCGGCTGGGGAAGATTATGCCGCTCAGGACACGCTGGTCGTGGACACGGGGCACCCCATGGCTATTTGGAAAATACGGTCAAAGTCGTGCCATCTGCTCTTCGCTCAGCCAATAATGATTACTCATATTACATCCCCGCAGTTTGCGGGTGTGAAACATGCCAACATCGCAGCATCGACCAGATTAATTGGTCCTGAGCGTCGAGCTTGGCCATTGGCTTTGATCTGGCTGCGCGCTAAAGCATTTTCCATGCGACGATTTCTACCGACTTTTCTTCTTTTGGTGCTAGGCATCAATACGGGCTGGTTCGTGGTCTATTCCGGGGATCTAGGCCTGCGCGGCCTGACTTCCGAGGCGCCGCGCGAGGTGTCGCGTGTCTTTCATGACGGTAGTGTTTTGGCTAATACCGGGATTGCCTTGCATATGATCGCGGGCGCCGTTCTCACCTTTGGCGCACCACTTCAGGCACTGCCGATCGTACGGCGACGCTGGCCCGGGCTGCACCGGCGGTTCGGATATGTTCTTTTCGTACTGGCCGTCGCGACGGGGCTTGGTGGGCTTGTTTATATCACGCTGAGTGGCACCGTTGGCGGCTGGTGGATGAGCCTCTGGTTCACCATTTGTGGCGTTGCGATGATCTGGGCGGCGAGCAACACGGTCTACCACGCAATTGCAAAGGATATGCGCCGCCATTTCGCCTGGGCCGTCCGCTTGGTCATACTTGCGGTTGGGTCATGGATTTACCGCATGCATTACGCCATCTGGTACGCGGCAACTGGTGGCGTCGCCTCGAACGAGGCGTTCACAGGATTATTCGACCAGATCCAGGTCGCCGCATTTTTCGTGCCGTATCTGTTGATCGCTGAGATAATTCTAAGACGGCGGGAGGCGCAGCGAGGCCCGAAACGGGCCTCCCGCCGTATTTAAGCGGTTGGGTTCAGTCGAATTGAGCTGAGATGAGCATGAACTCAACGCTATTGGCAGGCGGTAGGATACGCAGCACATTACGATGGCCTGCCGTCATCTGCGATTTGCAAAAGCTGGAAAACAGACAAGCGGCAGGACTTCGAGATCCGCACCATGGCTTTAAGGGTTCCGGCGGATGTTTTCTTTGGGCCGCCGCCGCGATGGAGTTTTCGCATCGCTTCCTTTTTTTGTCGCTGCAGGACTTAATTGAGTTAAACCTCAATCCAAGGACAAACACGCCTCGTCTCAGAGGCTGAAGGACGAAAAGGCCGGACATTCGAGGCACCTATCGAAATGGGTCTGCACGCGCGTCCCTTATCTCGCGTTTTGTCGAGATCAGGTGCTCTGCCAATTGGTGCAAATCATCTTGCGCTGGAGATGTGCGACGCCAGTGGAGTGCGATGTCATGTATCGCATCCGGATGGTCGATCCGGCGCACGACAAAGTTCGGATCGCGGATTGCTTCGGCCAGCGCGTAGAGCGACGGCAATATGGCGACACCCGCACCCATCACTGCCATCTGGCGAATAGCATCAAGACTTGCGCCTTGATATTCCCGGCTGACAAAGCTGCCTGCCTGGTCCGCAAGGCGTTCCACAATGGCCTTTAGGCGGAACTCCGAACTCAGGGACAGCAAAGGCTTTTGTGCGAGCTCGTCGAGTGTAATCGGACCGGACCCCTTACTGAGGGAGTCGTCAGGCGCCGCGCAGGCCCAAAGCGTTTCGGTGAAAAGCATTTGGCTGATCACGTCCGGATCATTCGTTGGTGTACCCACAACAGCGTCAAGACGCCCGTCTTTGAGCATTGCGAGGAGTTGCATCGTCGACCCTTCCTGCACGACGAGCCGCAGTTTGGGATAAAGTTGATGCAGCTTGCGGTTTGCGATCGGCATGAAATAGGCGCCGATTGATGGCAGCACACCGATGGAAAGCTTGTCGCCAAACAGGCCGATGGAGCCGCGGGCAATGGCGCGAAATTCACGAGCTTCCTGAAGAATGATCCGCGCGCGCGGGAGAAGCTTTTCTCCTGTGGCTGTCAGCTTCACACTGCGCGAGGTGCGCTCGAACAAGATGACACCCAGCTCGTCTTCCATTGTAGCCAGCTGCTTGGATAGGCTGGGCTGGCTGACCGACAATGCCTGTGCAGCGCGTCCGAATGCGGCATGATCCGCGACGGCCACGAAATACTGCAACTGGCGCAGGCTCGGGCGGGTGGGGAGATTTTCACTCATGCCCTGAAGCTATCAATATCAGGAATTCTTTCAATTGGTTTTATCGATTGAGGCAACCCATCTTCAATCTTGTCAAAACCGACAACATCACACTTCAAAGGAGATTTATAATGTTCAAAACACTCGCAACAACGTCCGCTATCGCACTTGCCGCGTCCGCGGGCATCGCAGCCGCAGGGGCCGCACCAAAGTTGACGGCTGACCGGGTCACCGCATTGAAGACAGCGTGGGGTGAGGGGATCGTCAATATCGGTGCAGTCCATACGGCTGGTGGTGACTACAGTGCGGCCGCACGCGAGCATATCGGGCAATTCTACGCCTATGAGCAGGATACGGTCCTGTTCAAGCCCACACTGGCGAGCGCCGATCAGTTTCGCGGCTCGTTTGACGAGGCCCTGTCCTATTTTGTAGGCGGCGATATCAGCGAGGACGACGGTTTTGCAATCGCGCCCTACACTAATGTGCGCTGGGAAAACGAAGGAACGATCATCAATGGCGATACGGCTCTTGCCATGGGGAACTATTACTTCACCACGACTGACGGGGCCGAAGTGAAAGTTGAATATACATTCGGGATTGCACAGCAGGAAGACGGTGAGCTCAAGATTGTCCTTCATCACTCCTCTCTTCCTTTCGCGCCGACCTGAACATTTTACCAACTTGTGAGAGGCACCATCCCCGAGTACGCGCTCGGGGATGGTGTGACACTTTGTGTGCGGTAGCGCTTATAATGTTCTGGTGCACATATCTTTGAAACGGCGAAGTAGGTCCGCAGCTGATCTCGAATGCGCCGTAGCATCCGCTCGGTTCTAGCTTTTACTGGCGACACAAGCGGCCCAAAGTGGTCTTTTCCATCCACGTCAATGATGGCGCGACGCGGCCTATCGAACCGGAGTGTCGCTGTCACCGCAAGGTTTTCGATATGCGTTTCACGCAATGCCGTCAGGCTTTGGGGGAGCGGGAAGGATGCGCTGACCGGACAGCCGATAATGTTGGGGGGGCAAGATCGGGGCCTTCTAAGAGTCTGGAAAGTTTTAGCTTTCTCACTTTGGTCAGAGAAATGTCAAATCAAGTCCCGCAAAATCTCAATGCTGCCAAAGGCAAGCTATCTGCGAAGACAGGTTTGACTTCTACGCGCTGGAAAATATGTTCACCATATAATAAGGTTTGCTTACTAATTTGGTGGTATGATGATGAAGACCCGGATCGACCCGGACAGCCCCGGATTTCTGATCAGCACGACAGCCCGCCTGGTACGCAGTGCTTTCGAGCGCGAGATTGAGAGCGCCGAAATCGGCGTGACAGCGGGTGAGGCGCGGGTGTTGGCGCATATGTCGGTTTGCACGGCCATGAGGCAACACCACCTTGCCGACAGGCTGGGGCTTGCCGCGATGAGCGTCACCGGATTTCTCGACAGGCTCGAAACTGCCGGATTGATTCGACGCAGCACGGATCCCACGGATCGGCGTGCAAAGATCGTGACCCTGACCGAGGAGGCACTGCCGATCCTCGATGAGATCCATCTTGCAGGCACCCGCGCCACGCAGGCGGCTTTTGCCGGGGTGACGGCAGATGAATTCGAGGTCTTCCGGTCGGTCTGCCACAAGCTTTGCCGGAACCTTGAGGATCGCAGTTGCCAGCAGGTGACATCATGACGACAAGTCCTCTCATGACCGAACGGCGCGTCAGTTTGATCGGCGCGCTTTTGGTGGCTATTGGTCCGGTGTCTATGGCTCTCTATACGCCTGCGATGACAGAACTTGTTCGGGCTTTCGGGTCGACTGAGGCCGTCATCAAACTCACACTGACGCTCTATTTCGGCGGGTTTGCCTGTGCGCAGCTGATCGCCGGGCCCTTGTCGGATGCGCTGGGACGCAGGCCAGTGACGATGGCGTTCCTGGGGCTCTACTGCGCCGCGAGCGTGGTGGCGATGTTGGCGCCCACGGTTGAGGTGTTGATCGTAGCGCGGTTTATGCAAGGGGTTGGGGCGTCCGTCGGTGTGGCAATTTCACGTGCACTGGTCCGCGATATGTTCACGGATGAGCAATCGTCGCGGATTATGAACCTCATCGGGATCATCCTTGCCCTCGGGCCTGCATTGGCCCCGACATTGGGCGGGCTGATGCTGCTGTTTTTCGGCTGGCGGTCGCTTTTCGTGCTGATGACATTGATCGGTTTTGCGTCCATCGCTGTGATATATTTCTGTCTGAAGGAAACGGTGGAGCGTGACCTATCGCGACTGAACTTGGGGGAATTGGGACGCAGCTACCGGATGTTGCTGAGCAATCGCCAGTTCCTGACAGCGGCCAGCGTGATCGGTGGCGCGCTGGGTACGATCTATGCACAAGCGACTTTCCTGCCCTTCATCCTGATTGATACCGTGGGGCTAAGTCCGCAGCAATTCGGAGTGGCGATGCTGGCGCAGTCCGGCAGTTTCTTCGCCGCTTCGCTGCTCGTGCGCAGCCTGATGAGCCGGGTCCGCGCGGCGCGGCTGGTTCCTGTCGGGCTGGTGTTCATAGCAATCGGCAGCGTGGGCACGTCTACCTTGCTGATTTGGCCACCCAGTTTCTTGCACGTGATGATACCAGTCGCGATCTATGCCTTCGGTATCGCCTTCGTAATGCCCGCAATGTCGACGGCGGCCCTCGCGCCCTTCAAGCGTGAGGCCGGAGCGGCGGCAGCGATGCTGGGGTTCATCCAGATGGGATCAGGCCTTCTGGTTGGAACCGGGGGCGCGCTGCTGGGCGACGCGGTTCTGGCGATGGGCTTGTTGATCCCGATGATGGGAGCGGCTTCCTGCATAGCTTATCTGCTCTACCAACGGACCAATATCGTCATGCCGCCGCCAACCGTCCAAAAAGGGGCAGGGGGAGTGCCGCTTGCGCCCCCCACATCCCCGGTGACTGGGCCGGAGAAGTGATGCAAGTTCTCCGTTCCACGAAGGCTTGGTGACGCGCGACACACCTCTTACAATAATCCTTCCCGAGCTTGATGATGGTGGTTGCTTTGCAGAGGCTACCTTCGGTCATTTGATGGATATGACCGCTGAAGTTCAATTCAGCGAATACTATGAAGATCCCGAAGCTTAAATACATGGTTATACCGCAGTTTTTCGGGCGGGTGTCAAAGCCGGTGGGGAGTGAATTTGTCCAGATCGCTACTCATATGCAAAATCACTTAAAATACGTCCGGCTCGCATGCTTGGGCATGTGTCAGAATACCAGACACCCCAGACGGATGTGCTGAATTAGGCTGTCACTCGCTTGCTGGGACAAAGCTTTATTGAGAAGCTTGAGGACTGAATTTGGTCGAAAATAGGGGCAACTGATGAGGCCTATGTATTTTGGGACTCAGCCGTCAATCTCGTTGCTGGCGGTGGACTGAATGCAAGCTCAAACGATATGGCACGTGTTGCTGCAATGATGCTTGATCAAGGGCGTGTCAACGGTGTCCAGATTATGCCAGAGACGGTCATTGATAGGCTATCAAATGGTGCATCGACGGAGGCTTTAATGAAAGGCCCAAGTGCTGAAGAATACTTGGCGGACGGGCATTTGAGCTGATGCGCACAATGGTGGATTGGAATTCCCTCCGGATCACCGGCGATTATCGCGATTGGTGTAAACGGACAGTGGGTTTACGTTGACCGGTTTCGTAAAGTTGCAGTCATCAAGAAATCCAGCCAGCCCGAAGCCGATAGTCGGTATTTTCATGACTGTACCATAAACGCCATTGATGCAGTCGTCCGTCATTGGACGGAGGACTGCTAGTCGTCCAGAGAGCTTCAGGCGTCTGCCTGAAATGTTATAAATAATTGATATTAAATGTAAATATTTGTAAGATAAGCGAATGGCGCCTTCTGCGGGCCGCAATGCAGAATTTGGTTCAACGACTGAACGGCCGGGCTGAGCCGTTTGCCGAAATCTACGGTGCAGCCGAAAAATCCAGCTTTAAGTCTCGTGCTGTAGGAATTTTTTCGCACAAATCCCTGAAGGGATTCATCTCGCGACTCTAGCGTAGTATCAGGGATGGATGAGCAGACGGACACCCCCAACCGACAAGACCAGAAACTGGCCAGCCATACGTGAAGCGCTCAAGCGCCGTGAGTCGCTGACGATCTGGTTTGATCCAGAGATAATCTGGGATGTGCATCGGGCGGCAAACGCGACCGACAGCAGACCTACAATGATACCGCCTTCCATATATACCTGAGCACTGCCCGGCAGGGTATTGCGCAGCAATGTCCCGAAAGGGACAAAGGTCCTATTCTGCATGGCCTTGCGGCAAACGACTGGGTTCGTCGAGAGCCAATACCGTCTGATCAATCTCGACTAGGCGGTGTCCAACTTCAGCACGCAATTGCGATGCCAGAAAGCCCTCGCCATGAACATCTTGTCTCGTGGCTCCAACGGCCTGCTGCGCCTTCTGATCGCCCCCCGTCGTTTTAAGCAACAACGACGGGCCAGTGGATAGCACCTGGATCGAGGTCGAGTGGCATCGGTGGTGTAAAAATCCTGCCATTCGCACGTCCGCAAAAGTCTTGGTTACATGGTTTCACAACCCTCGTTTCAAACCTAAGTGATTGTTGAACGTTTTCTGCCTCAATTATGATAGCAGATATCAGCCGCGATGCAGAAACGTGGTGAAGAGGGTTCAGACCCGCCTTTTGCAGCCACTGACGACACACTCTTCGATGGCTGCTTTATTTCATAAGGGAGTGCCCCTTTTGTTCAAGCTGCGCAGACTTTGGTTCGAGAGCCAGCGCATTGCGGGTATCCCGACAAGGATCAGGACCAGACCCATGCTGACCAGTATAGCCGATACGATCTCACCCGATCCGGCAGCTTCACCAAGAACAAGGCTACCAAGCCCGAGCGTTACCACCGGGATGAGGGCGGGAAGTGTCGCTCCGGCGATGGCTCCGAGCAATTCGGCCGAACGGTTGAAGGCATAGATGGCGATGACACTGACAAGAACGCCCTGAAACCCAGCTTGCATCACCACGTCCGCTATCGGAGCTGTGAGGATCTGTTTGGGCAAGGCCGCGAGGTAAACGGGCAGGTAGAAAATCGCCGAACCCACCGCTACGATTGCGGTCGCATACAGCGCAGGGACGGCGGCGCGTCGGACGATCAGGGCATAGCTCGCCCACATTGTGCCGGTCCCGACCAGGATCAGATGGCCGGTCGTGATAGCCCCGCCAGTCAGCGTGAAGAGGAAGATCCCCGTGGCCGTCAGCAACAGCCCGGTAAGCTGCGCCGCCCCAATCCTGTCGCCAAACATCATCCGACCCAGCAGAACAGAAACCATGGCCATCACCCCCGGATTGAGCGCTCCCGCCGCCGCTGCGGGCGCGGATTTCATGGCCACGGTAATCAGCAACACATATGGTGCCCCAAACGCGACCACCATTCCGAGGAGACTGGTCAGTCCCAAACGGTAAGTCCCGCTGCCACGCCGCAAGGCGACTGGTGCAAGGATCAGCGTGGCCACGCCGAACCTCAGCATGGTCAGATCGTAAGCGTTCAGGCTCGTGGTCACACCTAGCCGAAGCATCACCAGAGAGCCGGACCAGACGGTGATTGCCACGAAGGCCCAGCCAAGTCCCAACAGCGTATTTCGGGATATGAACCACATGCCATCTCCTTGTTTGTTGGCTGGAGAATAGGCTTTGATCATTATTGAGAAAAACGATATAATGTTATCTTATGATGCAGGAAAACGAAACGTCAGATATCGTGGAGGGCCATGATCCAGCGAACCGGACGCTCAATCTAGATGCGCTGCGCAGCTTCGTCGCCATCTGCGAAACTGGTTCGTTCCGTAATGCTGCCGAGCGGGTTCATAAATCCCCCTCAGCCGTCAGTCTCCAGATCGGTAAGCTTGAAGATCTGCTCGGCGTCCGTCTGTTGGACCGGGATGCGCGTCATGTTGCGCTGACAGACCATGGCGAGATGCTGCTTGGACAGGCCCGCCGCATGATGGGGCTGAATGACGAAACCCTTGCTTTGTTTCAGCGACCTTCGCTCGTGGGCCGCCTGTGCCTGTCCGCGCCGCATGATCTTGGCGTGACCCTCGTGCCCGGTCTGTTGCGGCGTCTTGCCGAGGTTCATCCGGGCGTTCACATCGATGTTCGGCTGGGGACGAGCGACGCTGTGCAGAAGGGTATTATGGACGGTTCCGCCAATCTGGCCCTGTTCAACGACGTGGGGGCATCGAAAATTCAGGCGCAGGACCTGTTCTCCGAGCCACTCAAATGGCTGGCGCTAGATGGCGGGAGAGCGGTTCAGCAGGACCCGCTTCCCCTTGCCGTGGCAGACGTCGGATGTGCATGGCGTGATGCAGCCCTGAATGCGCTCCAGACGGCGGGCCGAGCCTATCGGATAGCATATTCTAGCGATACGTCGATGGGACAGGTCGCAGCAGTGCGCGCTGATCTTGCAGTCGCGGCTTTACCACTGTCGCTGGCGGATCGCGATCTGGTCGAGGCCCCGTCGCATTACCACCTTCCACAACTGCCACTCACGCAGATCCGCGTGGCTGACGATGGTAGTGCATTGGCGAGGGCTTTCGTCGAACTGGTTGCAGCAGACATGCAGCCCCGCCCGCGTGTCGCTGCAGAGAGGGTTGGGAGCAAGGCGCACAAGTCTTGAAGTCTACCGTTCAAAAGAAACGCAGCATCAGATCTATAGGGCTTAAACTAGGATTGCGCTGGGTGAGATGCCAAAGTCTAGTGTTCTGGACTTTTCGGCCGGTCGCACAATCTGCTTGTCGACCTACTTCCTAGCGATTTGCGGTCTTCGCTGGTCTCACCATTGTGATGACCTTTGGGTGACTTCCAACTTCTATCGTGTAGTGCGGTCTGAAGCCAAATCTCTCGTAGAACGGGACATTCTCTAGCTTTGTTGACTCGAGATAGGCAATTGTTCCGTCCTCATCGCACATATTCAATCCATGCGTCATCAAGGCCGCACCAATGCCCTGTTTCTTCATGAACGGATCAACACCCATCAGCGGCAAGAACCAATGAGGCTCCGATGGGTGCGCGCGATCAAATTCAGCATACACATCGAAGAGTTCAGCCTTCGCATCGGGTGCAACACTCCGCTCCAAGAGGGCATCTAGCGCCTCCTCCTCAGGATGGACATCCGGTGGAACCCACAGCGCAGCACCACGGTCACCGCAAATATGAGCACCGCCACGGTCCGCGCCTTTCTCACCGTAAATGCGCACGTATTCTGGGAAAAATCTGAGATACTGAGATGTGCTTGGGTAAAGGTATCTGCACACCGGGTCGTCAATAAAGCAATGTGTCATCAGCATGATAGCGGCTTCGAACTGATCAGGTTTCGCCACTACTACCTTCATACTGACCTACTTTTGAACATGTCCCCGGGGTTACCCTTCGTATTCTGAGAGACTGCTGACGGTAATCAACCAAGTCCCATTTTTATCACGTTCGAATACATTCAACGAAAACCCTTCGCTTGGCGGGTCGGGTTCGGAAAAACGCGCAACGCACCAAGAGCTGTCCCGGTCAGTCCCTGCACGCAAAATATCCAGCGTCTTGTCGCCTCCGCCTTCCGAGACCCAATCACGATGTAAGTCTTCAATTGCTGCGCGGCCTTGAACCGGCGACGCATAGGAAGAGTAAACGACAGCGTTCGACGCATAGCATGCCGCACAACCTGCTGCATCTTTTTTACGGTAGGCTTCCAAGTATGTTTGAAGCAGCGCCTGCATTTCGTCTTTAGTCGCCAACGATACTCCCATCCCCTTTAGATCGATGGGTAAGAGGCTTAACCAAGCGTAAGGAAAAGTAAAACACTTTTGCAAAACCGACAGCAAAGCGGGAGGCATGAACAGGGTCGTAGCCAACTTTTGCTGCGGATGCGTGCCGAGAACCGCTATACAGAATCTGTTGACGTTCGCTGCAAGTGTGAAAAACCGGACACGACCAGATTGGCGCCACGGAATGCTCGGATAGCAGCCATTCGCCGCGCCCGCAAACTAGAATCGGTAATTCTAAGAAAGCGGACGCTCGGGGCAGCGCTTCAGTACTTTTGGAGTGTATCCGAAGCGAAGGTCTCGTTTGAGCCGAAAATGCCGAATGTCGAGGCCTCGTTCAACGGCAGCTTTGCCGCTGTTCTACCGCTTAGTGGTCTGAAAAAGTAACGATAAAATCCCAAGGCCTGCTGACACCATGATCAACAGCAATGACACGGCATTGAGCACAGGAGTTGAGCCCTGCTTGAGCTTGTCGAACATCGCGATGGTCAGCGGCGAATCCGACCCCACCAGCATCAGGGTCGTGTTGAAGTTCTCAAAGCTCATCAATGTTGCCACGACCCCAGAGGCCACGATGGCAGGCATTAGGAACGGCAAGGTGATCTGCCGGATTGCACCCCATTTGCTGGCTCCAAGGTTCAGCGCGGCTTCTTCCAGGCTCGGATCGAACTTTTGCAGACGCGCTGAGATGACCAGCGTCGCAAAGGTCGTGATGAAGGAGAATTGACCAAGAATAACGAGGATAAGACCGGGTCGCAGACCATCGAACCACATGCCCGTCGCGTCCTCGAGCGTGTTGGCGATAGCGCTCGAAAATACGAGGATCGAGATTCCAAGGATCACCCCCGGAATGATCAGGGGTAACAGCATCAACACATAAAGCAGCGCTTTGCCCCGGAAATCATGCCGCACGAACAGAAATGCGTTACAGGTGCCCACTGCCACCGCAAGCCCGGACACCCACAGCGCGACGAATGCGGATGTGCCGATGGATCGAATAATCGCGCGTTCGTGGAACACTCCGACGAACGGTGCTTCGGTGCCGAAGAACCACGCGAGTGTAAAGCCGTTCCATGGCAAGGACGGGAACACGCTGTTGTTGAAGGCAAAGACGCACACGACCGTCAGCGGTAGAGCCAGATAGATGAAGAACGCCGTCACATAGGCCCGGTAGCACCATTTGGCGAAAGCGGGTTGAGGCACGGTAGGGATCATGAGCGCCCCATCGTATTCGTCAGCGATTGGCGCGAAAGCTTTAGACCCGCAAAGACCACAAGGGACGACAGCGCGAGCAACAAGAATCCGAAGGCGGACCCGAGCTCCCAATTAAACCTTGTAATGAACTGGGTGTAGATCATGCCCGTAAACCACAGGCTGTCTTTGCCGCCCAGCAGGATTGGCGTTAGATAATTTCCCAATGAGAGCATGAATACGACAATACAGCCCGACACGATGCCGGGCATTGCGTGGGGGATCACAATCTCGCGCATGATGGCCGTGCTGGTGCCACCAAGGTCATAGCCAGCCTCAATCAGGCTATCGTCAAGGCTGTCCAGTGTCGTGACCAGTGGCACGACCATGAACAGGATCGAGGTATAGACAAGGCCTACCATAATCGCCGCGTCATTATACAGCATCTCGACCGGACCATCTACGAGGCCGACGGACTGCAGCAGATTTGAAACCACTCCAGTTTCACGCAGCAAAATCATCCAGCCAAAGGTGCGCACCAATTCGGAAACCCAAAACGGGATCATGCACATCAGGAAAAGGGTCGTCTTGGTCCGTCCCCGCGTCAGTTTGGCAATGTAATAAGCGATTGGAAATCCAAGGATCAAAGTCAGTCCCGTGGCAAGGATCGACATGATGGCCGTGCGCGCAAAGGTCCGCCAGTACAGCGGTTCGGTAAAGAAGGCGGCATAGTTATCGAAACCGGTCTCGTATTCACGCGGCCCGATCTTCTCGCTGATCGAGACGATGAACAGACCGACATGAGGCAGGATGATCAGTACCACCAGCCACAGCAGAATAGGCGCAAGCAGCAGGTAGAACCCAAGCCGAGAGGTGTCAGACACCATCGCTCAGGCCCCCGCCGCAGGATAGCAGCGCGCCTGTTTTGGATCCCAGCGGGTGAACACAGCATCGCCCTTGCGCACTGTTGCGAAAGCACCGGTCTGGGGCAATGCGACTTTCAGCAGGTTGCCGGAGTGGTCCTTGACTGTGACACTGCTGTTGGCACCGTTGAATAGGATCGACTCAATAACGCCGCCCGACACATTCATGCCGTTGTTCTTGTTGACAAGTTCGATGGCTTCGGGACGCAGAAAGACCTGCGCGCGTTGCCCGACACTTAGACCCGTCGCAGGCGCATTGATTTTCATCTCAGCACCGCCGTCAGATATGAGTGTCAGTGCCGTGCCGTTCAGTGCCGCAACGCGCGCGTCAATCCTGTTGGCGTCTCCCACAAAGCCCGCCACAAAGGCAGAGCTTGGCGCATGATACACCTCATGCGGCGTGCCGATCTGTTCGAACTGGCCATGGTTCATCACAGCGATGTTGTCGCTCATGACCAGTGCTTCGGATTGGTCGTGGGTGATATAGACAAATGTCGTGTTGAAAGCGGCCTGAAGCGATTTCAACTCAACCTTCATATGTTCGCGCAGTTTCAGATCAAGCGCGCCCAGTGGTTCATCCAGCAACAGCACGTCCGGTTCCAGCACCATGCAGCGCGCAATCGCGACCCGCTGCTTTTGCCCGCCGGATATCTGGTCGATCCGCCGCGCTGACACGCCCGGAAGGCCAACGCGCTCAAGAACCTCGTCAACCCGCGTTTTGATCTCTGACTTGCCGACCCCGCGCTGGCGCAATCCAAATCCAACGTTTTCGCCAATGTTCATTGTTGGGAACAGCGCCAGATGCTGAAAGACCATCGACACTGGCCGCTTGTTGGGCGGGACGCCGATCATCGACTTGCCCTTAATCCTCAGATCACCGCTGGTGGGTGACTGGAAGCCAGCGATCATCCTGAGGAGCGTGGTCTTGCCACAGCCCGAAGGGCCGAGGATCGAAAAGAAGGAGCCTTGTGGGACATCGAAGCTGATGTGATCTACGGCGCGAAACGCGTCGAAATCTTTTGTCAGATCACTGCAAACCAGATCGGGATGGGAGTCGGACACTTGGCACTCTCGCAAGGTGATAGAGGGCACCATGTGGTGCCCTCTATGGTAGGTTGAAATCAGTTTACTTCGCAGCGTTGATCCGGTCGAGTGTTGAACCTTCCAGTGCTTCCAAACCAGCGGGAACAGGCGGATACCACTTGATGTTGTCAATCGCCGCCTGATTAAAGCTGTTTTGATAGCGGGTTTTCAATTCTGCGCTGACACCTGCATCACCATCCACAGCGGCGGTAAAATTACCGGCTGTATTTGTGATCATCGCCGCGATGTCGGGGCGCATCACGAAGTTGATCCAGTCGTAGGCCGCATCATCGGCGCGGCCACGCGCGGGCAGCACAAAGGTATCGATCCAGCCCAACGCACCGGCCTTTGGTGCTACAAAAGTGATATCGGGATTGTCGGCGTTCAACTGCCAGCCACCGGTATCCCACGCCATCGATGCCACGACCTCGCCCGAGCGAAGCAGGTTCTTGATCTCGTCACCGCCATCCCAATAGGTCTTCACATTGGCTTTGCATTCGATCAACTTGGCTTCGACCTGATCCAGAATGGCCTGATACGCGTCGGTGTCGCCGTAAGCTGCAAAAGGGTCGAGGCCCATAGAATAGGCAAATCCGATCAACGTCGGACGCTTGAGGCGGTAGGACACCTTGCCCGCAACGGATGCGTCACACAGATTTACATAATCCGTCACGTCGCCCGCCATCGCAGTATTAACGACAAGACCGCTGGTGCCCCAAACGTGCGGAAGGCCGAAAACCTCGCCTTCATAGGTCGTGTTTGTGGCCGTCGCGGCCAGCATCGACGGGATGAACTGATCGGCGGTGACCTTTGACATATCAATCGGCTTGTAGATGCCGAATTCCTCCTGAGCGCTGGTGATGCGGTCCTGGCTCGGCTGGGCTAGATCAAAGCCTCCGCCGTTGGTGGCACGGAGCTTGGCTATCATTTCCTCGTTGTTGGAGGTCGTGACTTCGACAGTATGACCGGTTTCGGCCTCAAAGAGCGCGATCACCTCGTCGGGTGCGTAGCCACCCCATGTGAGCAGGCGCAGCGTTTCTGCGTACGCGCCCTGTGCTGTAAATGCCGCGATCACCGCGATTGTTGAGACGATTGACGTTTTCATAGTTTTTCTCCCCCGTATTGATTTCTGATGTGGTCATTAAAGACCGGATTTTAGTGATACTCTAAAGATATTTTGCACCTGCGGGCTGCTTTCTCTGCAAAATTAGAGACACGCCAGAAGCAGGGCACGTGTGTTTTCCTCGGTCATCTCGACGGGGTTTCCGCCGGTACTTGGGTCGCGCAGGGCACCCGCGACGATGCGGTCGATATCGGGGTCCGTGACGCCCAGCGCCGTCAGCGTTTTCGGAATGCCAAGCGATGCGTTCAGTTCATCCACATATGTGCAAAAACCGTCGAACCCGCCCGCAATGCCAAGATAATCAGCGGCTTGCGTCATCACGCCGACAATTGCGGGTCTGTTGAATTGCAGGACCGCGGGCATACAGACCGCGTTCGTCGTGCCGTGGTGGGTGTGGTACATCGCGCCGATCGGATGCGACAGGGCGTGAATGGCCCCAAGCCCCTTTTGAAAGGCCGTTGCACCGATTGCGGCGGCAGACATCATATGCGCGCGCGCCTCGATGTCGGTACCCTCCGAATAGGCGCGCGGCAGAAATTCCTTGACCAGACGCATCCCTTCGAGGGCCATACCCTGCGACATCGGATGATAATGCGGCGAACAGAACGCCTCGACACAATGCGCGAAGGCATCCAGGCCCGTGCCTGCGGTGATGAACTTCGGCATACCGACGGTTAATTCAGGATCGCAAATTACAACTGTGGGCAGGAACTTGGGGTGAAAGATGATCTTTTTCTCTTGGGTTTCCGAATTGGTGATGACGGATGCGCGCCCCACTTCCGATCCCGTTCCCGCAGTCGTGGGCACGGCAACGATGGGTGCAATCGCGTCGGCGTCCGCGCGGGTCCACCAATCACCGATGTCCTCGAAATCCCACAAGGGTCGCGTTTGCCCGGCAAGGAACGCGACCAGCTTGCCCAAATCAAGTCCAGAGCCGCCGCCAAAGGCAACCACCCCATCGTGGCCACCTTCGTTGTAAGCTTTTACACCCGCAGCAGCGTTCTTTTCGTTCGGGTTGGGGTCCACCTCGGCAAAGATCGCGCGTCCAAGGCCCGCCGCTTCAAGCAGGTCCAGCGTCCGTGTTGTGATTTCCATACCCGCCAGCCCGCGATCCGTGATGAGCAGGGGCATTTTGATACCCGCGGCATCGCAGGCATCCGCGATCTCAGAGATGCGACCGGCCCCGAAACGGATAGCGGTCGGGTACGACCAATTGGCATTCAGCGACATGTTCAGGCTTTCTTTAGGTGATAGGATTTAGGACGGGTGAGATTGTGATAGCCGATCAACGACAAACCACCCCCGCGCCCGGTGTCTTTGCAGCCCGTCCAGCACAGGGCGGGGTCAAGATAATCGGCGCGGTTCATGAAGACTGTTCCGGTTTCGATCTGATCGGCAATCGCCTCGGCGCGGACAACATCGGAGGTCCACACGGATGCGGTCAGCCCAAAGTGGCTGTCGTTCATCAGGCGAATCGCTTCGGCATCGTCCTTGACCGGCATGATACCCACCACCGGACCAAAGCTTTCGTCGCGCATCACGCGCATTTCGTGCGTCACATTCGTTAGGATTTGAGGGGTTAGATAGGCACCGCCATCATCTTCGGCAAACGTAGCGATGTGGGCCGTGGCGCCATCTGCGACCGCTTCGGCAATCTGCGCGCGGACCTCATCGGCAAAGCGGACATGCGCCATCGGTCCAAGCGTTGTGTCGGGGTCCAGCGGATTGCCCAACCTGTACTCGCTTACGATGGCTACTGCCTTTTCAACAAACGCTTCGAAGTGTTGCTGCGCCACATAAATTCTCTCAATCCCGCAGCAACACTGACCGGAATTGAACATTGCCCCGTCAACAAGTGTCTCCACCGCTGCGTCCAGATCGGCGTCGTCACAGACATAACCGGGGTCTTTACCGCCCAGTTCCAGCCCGACACCGGTAAAGGTCCCTGCGGCTGCCCGTTCCATCGCCTGACCGCCACCGACCGACCCAGTGAAATTCACAAAGCCGAAGGACTTGGAAGCGATCAAACCAGAGGTCGTGTGGTGATCCAGAAATACGTTCTGAAACAAGTCCTTTGGGATGCCCGCGGCATGAAACGCCTGCGCCATCCGCTCTCCCACCAGTGGGGTCTGGCTGGCATGTTTCAGCATCACGGCATTGCCCGAAATCAGGGCCGGTGCGACGGTGTTGATGGCCGTCATATAAGGGTAATTCCACGGGGCCACGACCAGCACAACACCATGCGGAATGCGTTTGATCACACGGCGAAAGGCGTCACTGTCTTCGATGACAATATCGGCCAAGGCATCCCGGGCGATTTCGGCCATATAGCTGGCCCGTTCATTGAACCCTCCAAATTCGCCGCCATAGCGGATCGGGCGGCCCATCTGATGCGCCAGTTCCGGCACGATATTGTCATTCATCGCGCCCACGTTGGCGACGCCGGCCATGACAAGCGAGATACGCTTGTCCAACGGGATTTTAGCCCATTCCACCTGCGCCAGCTTTGCACGCTCCACTGACACGCGCGCAGCATCAGCTGTCAGGGTTTCACGTTCGGCATAGACCGACCCATCAATAGGAGAAATACAGCGGATCATCATTATGCCCTTTCAAAACCGCGTGCGATTTCCCAATCAGTCACCACACGATCGAATTCTTCCTGTTCCCATTCGGCGCAGCGGGTGTAGTGGTCGACCACATCATCCCCCATCGCGTCGCGCAGGAATGCAGAGTTGCGCAGTTTTTCGGTCGATGCGCGCAACGTCTGCGGAATGTCTTGCGCCTTGGCGTCCTCGTATACGTCGCCCTTTGTCGGCGGGGCTAATTCCATCTTGTCTTCGATCCCCTTGATTCCTGCTGCCAGCATCGCGGCCTGCGCCAGATACGGGTTCAGGTCCGATCCGCCAATCCGGCATTCGGCGCGAATTCCTCTAGTGCCATCTCCGCACAAGCGGAAACCGGCGGTACGGTTGTCCACGGACCAGACTGATTTGGTTGGCGCAAAAGTACCTTTGGCGAAGCGCTTGTAGCTGTTGATGTAGGGGGCCAGAAAAAATGTGTAATCAGGGGCATAGGCGATTAACCCGGCCATGTAGTGGCGCATCAGTTCGGACATTCCCAAGTCGCTATTGGCTTCATAGAACGCAGGCTCACCGTCTTTCCAAAGGGACTGATGTACGTGCGAAGAACTGCCCACCTTCGTATGATGCCACTTGGGTAGAAACGTCGCGGCATGGCCCTGCTGCCATGCGATTTCCTTGATTGCGTTCTTCGCAATCGTGTGGTGATCCGCACAGTCAAGCGCTTCTGCATAGCGAATGTTCAGTTCTTCCTGACCTGCCTCGGCCTCACCCTTCGAATTTTCAATCGGTAGGCCCGCGCCAAACAGGCCATTGCGGATCGGGCGCATAACACCTTCTTCCTTGGTAGTCTGGAGGATGTTGTAATCTTCGTTATAGCCACTGATCGGGACCATGTCGCGAAAGCCGCTTTTGCGGATATCGTCGAATGATTTCTCGAACAGAAAGAATTCCAGCTCGGTCGCCATCATCGCGTCATAGCCCAGCGTTTTCAGGCGGGCGATCTGCTTTTTTAACATTTGTCGGGGGGAGTGAGGCACAGGTCCATGGGTGTGATGGTCGAGGATATCGCACAGCACCATCGCCGTACCCTCCAGCCACGGCAACTTGCGGATCGTGGTCAGATCGGGCGCCATTACATAGTCGCCATAGCCGCTTTCCCAACTGGTGGCGGCATAGCCGTTCGGCGTCGCCATCTCCAGATCGGTGGCCAGCAGGTAGTTGCAGCAATGGGTCTCCTTGAACGACGTTTCCACGAAATTCACTGCGTGAAATCGCTTGCCCATCAGACGGCCCTGCATGTCCGGAAAACACGTAAGGACAGTGTCGATTGTGCCGTCTTTCACAGCGGCTTTGAGGGCCTCAAACGTCAGGTTTCCAGCCATGGTGCGTGTCCTTCTGCGTATGGTAGCCACCCCGCATGTCGCAGGGTGGCTGTGATTGTTTTGCGATACCTTACTCGAAGTTGTAAGGGGCACCGGCCTGATTGATGACCGCGTTGTACTCTTTGAAGATGTTGACGACCTTCTGGTGCACTTCGCCTTCCTGCGCCACTTCTTCCCAGAACTCTTTGGCGGCGTTTTCGACCTCGGCCCATTCGCTTGCAGGCACCGTGCGCAGCGCCAGCTTGTCACCGTTCGCGCGCAGCGCCGCTTCCCCGCCCCAGTACCATTGGTTGCGGTAGGTGTGACCGGCTTCGGTGGCAGCCATCACGATCTGCTTGAGGTGATCCGGCAGGTCGGCCCAGCGTTCCTCATTCACAAACCAGGATCCGATCCATGCACCCGAGATATTGTTGGTCAGGAAGTAGTCGGTCACGTCTGCCCACCCAACGGTATAATCCTCGGTGATGCCCGACCATGCCATGCCGTCCAGTTCACCGGTTTGCACAGCAACTTCGGCATCCTCATAAGGGATGTTCACCGGAATAACGCCGAATTTTGTCAGGAACCGGCCCGCCGTCGGGAAGGTATAAAGCCGCAGGCCTTCCAGATCAGCCACACTGTTGATCTCTTTCGTGGTATTGAAGTTACACGGGTCCTGGCCGGCAGCAGAAAGCCATTTAACGCCGACTTTGGCGTATTCCTCTTCCCAGATTTCCTTCAGACCATATTGATTGAACAGCACTGGCACATCGAGGATGTGCTTTGTCGCAAACGGAAAATACCCGCCGAATTGTTGCAGTGGGGTAGGGGATGCCATCGAGTCGTCGTCTGAGTGCACTCCGTCAATCGTGCCGCGTTGCAAGGCCTGAAACAGCTCGCCCGTCGGAACAATCTGGTCAGCGTAGAACAACTCGACCTCAAGCTCTCCATTGGCGGCGCTGTTGATGTAGTCAATAACCGGCTTGGTCACATGCTCTCCCAATGCCGCTCCCGCATAGGTCTGAAAGCGCCATTTGATCGCTTCCTGAGCACGGGCAATTGAGGGGGCGGCCAAGGTTGCAGCACCGGCAAGGCCCGCCTTCTTAATGAAATTACGTCTCGTCGTCATGATCATCTCCTTGTTTGGGTTTCAGCTCCGTTCGTGGAGTTCTTTGTTTTAGTTTCCGTAAATATAGTTGGGCAGCCACAGGGCGAGTTGCGGGAACACCATTACAAGTATTAATGCCCCCAGCATCACCAATACAAACGGCCCGATTGACCTGTAGATGTCTTGTATGCTGATCTCCGGTGGGGCCATGGCCCGCATCAAGAACAGGTTATACCCGAAGGGCGGTGTCATATACGCGATCTGGCAAGTGATCGTGTAAAGGATACCATACCATATTAGATCGAACCCCAGCGCACCAACCAGCGGGACGTAAAGCGGGGCTACGATGACCAGCATTGCCGTGTCGTCAAGGAAGGTCCCCATCAGGATAAATGAAAGTTGCATCAGGATCAGGATCACCCATGGGTTCAGACCAAGCCGCTCGGTGAAAAGGCTTTCGATGGCTTTGACTGCACCCAGCCCATCAAAGACTGCGCCAAACGCGAGGGCGGCGAGTATGATCCACATGAACATGCAGGTAATGCCAAGCGTGTTGCGGACCGAATTTTCAAACACCTCCCGCGTCATGCGCCCCTTGAACACGGCCGCCATGAACGCCGTCATGGCCCCGATCGCAGAGCTTTCGACCAGGGACGTCCAGCCGTTCAAGAAGGGCACCATCATAACAGCAAAAATCACCAGCGGCAGCAGGCCCGCCCGCAACAGCCGCAGTTTTTCCGCCATCGGCAAGTCGCGTTCCTCTAAGGGCAAGGCGGGGCCCAATTCCGGATTTTTCCAGCAGCGCACGACGATGTAGAGAATAAAAAGCCCCGCCATCATCAGACCCGGAACAACCCCGGCCAGCCAAAGCTGCCCCACCGGTTGGCGCGCAATCATTGCGTAAAGCACCAGCACCACGGAGGGCGGTACCAGAATTCCCAGAGACGATCCCGCCTGAATGACGCCCGTCACCATACGTTTGTCATAACCGCGTTTAAGCAACTCAGGCAGCGCAATGGTCGCCCCGATCGCCATGCCTGCCACGCTTAGACCATTCATGGCTGAAATCAGCACCATGAGGCCGATTGTTCCTATAGCAAGCCCGCCGCGCAGGCCGCCCATCCAGACGTGGAACATCTTGTAGAGGTCATCGGCGATCTTGGATTCACTCAGTACATACCCCATGAAAATAAACATCGGCAGGGTCAGTAGCGGATACCATTTCATCAGCTTCATCGCAGCGGAAAAGCCGATATCAAACCCGCCTTTGTCGCCCCAAAGCAGTAAGGCCGCAACGACAGCCACAAATCCAATCGCACCAAACACCCGCTGACCTGTCAGCAGCATCAGCATCATGGTCGAGAACATGAGGGTGGCGATCAACTCGTAGGACATCAGATCTCGACCTCCTTGAGACGCAGGATGTCCTTGAACAACTCCGACACGCATTGCAGCAACATCAGAATAAGGCCGACGATCATAACGACCTTGACCGGCCACATATACGGGCGCCATGAGGTGGGCGAGCGTTCCAGTGTACCTACCTCCTCGGTGCCAATCACGATACCAGCCAGAAACGAGAATGGCGCGTCTTTCCAGTAGCCGAGCGAATAGGCGGTCGAACTGACGGCCCCATAGATTAGCACACAGAGGTAAAAGATTAGAAACAGCACGGTAACCGTATCAAACCAGGCTTTGCGCCGCATGGACCAGTCGCCATAAAGCAGGTCCATCCGGACGTTGGAGCCCAGCTGGAGCGAGTATGGTCCTCCAAGAATATAGTAGCCGACCATCACAAATTGGGCCATTTCCAACGTCCATAGGGTCGGCAGAAAAAACGTCTTGCTGATCGATGACCACAAAAGGATACCCATCAGGACAAAGATCCCGTACATCATCACCCGGCCCAGCCGGTAGTTCACAGCGTCGACGCCGCGAATGAAACCGCGCATTACCCCGTACAAGCGTCAACCCCCACTGTTTGCAGCGCCCGACCTGTCCAACCGGACAGCGTTTGCGCCATGGCCGTTTGGGATACCTCATCAGCAATCAAATCGTTGCGGATCTCGATCATCACATTCAGATGGCCATGTCTGACCGCGTGTTCTTTCAAGGTATGGGTCACGCCGTCTTTGGGTCCGTACGGGGCATTGCGACGTACGTCGTGGTTCGGTGCGCTCCTCAGCATGGCATCGGCAAGGCGACTGTCTCTGGCATGCAAAATGCCGATCTCCACGTCGCGTATCTCGCCGTTGTAGACCGGGGTGAAGCTGTGGATCGTCACGATGATCGGATCTGTGCGACGTGCAATCTCCGATGCAAGGCTGTCGCGAAATGGTGCGTAGTAGCGTGCAATCCGCGCACGTCTTTCAGCGTCTGTCAGATCGCGATTGCCGGGAACATCATAGGCTTCACTGTGCGCAGGCATCGCATCCGGTGCATCTGGTGGGCGATTGCAGTCATAAACAAGACGGGAAACCGTCGAGGACACAAGCGTCGCATTAAGGGCCAGCGACATCGCCTGTGCAACGGCAATCGCGCCCGGATCCCACACCACATGACTTTCACGCGCCTCGGGGCTGATCCCCAAATCCGCAAATGCTGCAGGAATGTGGGAACTGGCATGTTCGCACACCAAGACGATCGGCGAACGACCAGAGCGGCGCGAAACCTCGACAGTTTTTGGATCATCCTGATGCAAGACCATAGTCACCCCCATCTAATAAATTGGTTGCCATGACGCTACGATGTCAACACAATTGTGAAATATTTTTCACACAGCGAGTTGCTCTGATATATTTATGAACAAATGGAGGCAGTGATGGAACAAACAGAACAAACGATATCAGACCGCATCCACAGAATGCTTGATACTCTGACGCGTGCCGAGCGGCAGTTGGCCCAATCCGTTCTTGAAAACTATCCTGCGTCCGGCCTCGGTCCGCTTACCGCACTGGCCATGGATGCTGCCGTGTCTGTGCCAACCGTTGCCCGCATGGTCCAAAAGTTGGGCTACAAGGGCTACCCTGAGTTTCAGGCCGCCCTGCGTGAGGAATTGAAGGCGAAGGTGAAAACGCCGATCGCCAAGCACGACACATGGGCGGAAGCGGCACCTTCTGGCCATATCCTAAATCGTTTCACCGATGCCGTCATCGACAACATCCGCCTTACGCTTGGGCAAATTGATCCCAATGCCTTCGACCACGCCTGCGATCTGATGGCGGATCAGGACCACCACCTTTATATCGTCGGAGGTCGGATCACCCACACGCTGGCAGAATACCTGTTCTTGCACATGCAGGTCATCCGGCCAGGAGTGACGCATGTCCAGTCTACCTCGAACACCTGGCCGCACTACCTGCTTAACGCAAAGGAGGGGGACGTTTTCGTCATATTCGATGTGCGGAGATACGAGAACAATACACTGAAGTTGGCCGAACTTGCCCATCAGCGTGGGGCACGTATCGTGCTCATGACCGATCAATGGCGCTCCCCGGTGCATCAATTGGCCACGGTTTGTCTCAGCAACCGGATTGTTGTGCCTTCTGCGTGGGATTCCGCGACGACCATCATGCTTCTTCTCGAGACGATGGTCTCGTCCATTCAGACGCTCAACTGGTCACAGACGAAGGCCCGGATCGAAGAGCTGGAAGACATGTTCGACCAGACCAAGCTGTTTCGAAAGTTTACGTGACGTGGCCGCGCAGTGTCGACCAGTCAATCTGCACTCGCCCTGACTGTATTCCCGCGCGCGACAGCAACCCCGTTAACGGAGGACATCAATAGCGCTGCAGAAAAGGACAGATACCTTTAAATGCGAGCGCAGTGATTTTCATGCCCCTCATGTCCAAGTTCCGAGTGCCAGTTCAATGTTGACGTGCCTGAACAGCCTCTGCCGCCGCATTTAGAGGACGTTCTAAAACCTCATTCCATGAATGATTTGGGATCGACGGACCGAGGAGACGAAGGACGGCATGTGGCTTTTCCCACACTCCGCCGGACACCCGAGCCAGCCTCACATAACTTGGCACGGGATCCTTATTTCCACGGCGTAACCAGGTATTTCTCACCTGTCTTCATTGCGCGATAATCGGTCACAGCTTCTTTGGTTAGCATTTCTTCGAGATCGACGCGCTTCTTGTAGCTGCTGGCAAAGGTCGTCGTCAGGTTCTCGAGGACACGCTTGCGCATCCGTCCCACGGTTTCCGTTCCGGCTGACTGAAGGAAGGGGAACAGCAGCCAGCCTGATAGGGTCCAGCCAAAGCCATAGCTTGGCGACAGAACCGTCTGACCCGTGTCCAGCCGTCCGTAGATGAACATGCGCTTTTGCTGGTTGGAACCATAGCGCGAATACTCGGTCATCTTGGTAACCGCCACCTGCTCCATCGCCTTGAAGGCGCTATCGACCGATTTCCCGCCGCCAATCGGATCGAAGCCGTAAAAGGCGTCGGTGTCATCGATTGCGGACCGGAGCTGGTTCATGAAGTCGTCATCCGACGAATTGACGACATGGCTGGAACCAAGCTGCTTGAGCAGCGTGACCTGATCCTCTTTGCGGACGATATTGACCAGTCCGATGCCATCTTCGTTACAGATGCGGGTCAGCATCTGGCCAAGGTTTGATGCCCCGACCGTATGCAGGATCGCGTTCTGCCCGTCCATTTTTGCATTTTCGGCAAAACCCAGCGCAGTCATGGGATTGACGAAGCCGCTTGCGCCATCCTCGGCCGAATAGTCGCCCAGCGGCAGGCACATGGCGGCCTCGGCGATACAATACTGGCTGTACGCATTGCCCGGCACACAGGCGACGCGCTGCCCCATCAGCGCCTTGGCCTTGTCGCCGTCACCCGTAGCGACAACAGTACCCGCACCTTCATTACCGGCGGGAAGTTTCAGCCCATGACGCGCCTTCGATCCCGCATTGAACGGCTCGGGCATTTTAGCAACGTATCTTCCGGGTGAATATTCGGCGTTTTCGAGATCCGCCGCACCGGCAAGAATGGCGAGATCCGATGGGTTGATCGGCGCCGCCTCCATTTTCACAAGCACCTGATTGCCGGTAGGGTCGGGAAAGGTCACATCTTCGATTGCGACTGTAAGCGTGCCGTTGCTTTCTAGCGTCGTGAAGAGCTGCTTGCCGGTAGTGCTCATGATGATATCTCCTATTTTGGATTCAAACTGCAAAAACGCATTTGGGTCGGAAACCCTGCGAGATGGACTGAAAAACACCTCGACCCCTTGGCCATCTATCCACCAGTAGCGGCGCTGAATCAGCACTCAAAAATACTGTGCAACTCTCCTACTGTTGGTGCAATCAATACCGGGGTGTAGCTGGCACCTAGTCCGCTGGCCCATGTTTCACAACCGGCAAAAAGCTGCGCGATGTACGAATGGCGCCTCTGACAGGCTCCGCCGCGGTTTTCTGAAGTGGTAGCCCATGGCCGCTGTGGGCTGGAAGTGTCGGTCTCAGGTGGTGTGTTATTCGGCCTCATGCGTCACTGTGCCAGAAGACGGCCTTCGTTAATTGGTAGCCTAGGACACTTGGAGTGGATGTCGGTTACTTTTTAGGGACTACGCACCACACAACCTCTCCGGCTTGGACAGATTGTGTTGCATCCCAGAAGCAGTCTGATCGATGTCTATAAATAACGTCGACGGGGCTGCTTCTGATCCGTTTTCGATCAAAAAATACGCCACAAGGAAGCGTAGTTAGGCTTCGCGCTCAAGCTTTTTGCGCGCCAGTTTTCGAGCACGGCGGATTGCTTCACCTTTTTCCCGTGCCTTTTTTTCGGACGGTTTCTCGAAGTGTTGTTTCAGCTTCATCGCTTGGAACACGCCTTCGCGTTGTAGCTTTTTCTTCAATACCCGAAGGGCTTGATCGACGTTGTTGTCACGAACACTTACCTGCATTTGGCTTTCACTACCTGTTTGGATTGACCTGCGTGACAATTGCCTGAACCTGCATCTTGTCAAGGTAAATTTGGTTTATGGCACTGCTCATTTCAACATCGTTGTTCTGCCGACTTCTTTGTTTTCGAAGGCTCAACCGACTTTTCTGCAATATTTCTGCTCGGTCTACATCTGTGCTGACGGCACCGAAAGGCAGCTTCTATCGCGAAACAGATAGATGGTACTGCTATGCTAGTCTCGACATGCTTGCCTTAAAGAAAATCCTCTTGGATCGGGGCATGATTGAAGAAACTTTCGATCTTAGGATCGTTGTTGTCTGCCTTCCCCCTAGATGCGATCAACCCAGCCTTTCGACCGCTTCATCCAACTCCACCGCCTCTGCATCTAAAGCATCCACCAACACCACAGCAGGGCCGCCGGGGGTGAACACGGTTTGGGCGCTG